>ENA-UOJM01000009-UOJM01000009.1-human-gut-metagenome-genome-assembly--contig:-P116-NODE-9-length-406087-cov-15.969672_pt1 | contig 406087 bp, 358 predicted proteins | sample MGYA00242349_ERZ723896 | MGnify/ENA metagenome assembly ERZ723896 | reverse complement strand
TGATATCAGAATCCTGCGTCAGCTTGCGCCCGGTGTCGATGTACTGAGTGCCCGAGGACTGCAAAAAGCTCACGGGAGTGAAGTCATCCGGCAGACCTTCGATATGCCGCGCGGCACGCGAAAAGAATTTTCTTCTTCGCCCCATCAAGTGCCCTCACCGACCTTCCGCGCCGCCAAAATTTTGTCTTTGAAGCTCAGCTCCCATGTTTCGCCGTTGTGAAAATCCGGCGCAGTACCGATATATCCGGTGCCCGCAGGTAGAGTGACCGTTATATCGCCGCTCGCCGCGAAGTTCAGGCGCATCCAGCACTCGAACTTCGCGTCTTCGGGATACTGAACCGTCAGCGTCTGAAGCCCCGTCATGCGGTATTCCGCATTGTCGTTGAGCGTCGCAGACACCTGCGCAGTGCTGTAGGTATACTGCGATGGCGGAGCCTGCGGAGTGAAGCCGAGGGAATTTATTATGGCTGCCTTTAAATCGGTCGTTCCGCCGAACAAGGCTTTTAAATCCCGCATACTCTCCACTGCAGCGGCGAGTTCGGGCAGGATGCCGCACTCCTCTTCAAGCTCGCCGTCAATACCCATAACAGACGGCTCAAAGCCGAGGGTGAACACGGCGGACTTGGTTATTCTTGTCACCTCGAGGTCATTGCGCTTATGCGCCTCGACCTGAACGGTCAGCTCACCCGTTGAGGTCAGCACCTCGGGCAGAGGGCAATATATAACGCCGCCGGTTATATAGGCGGGAGTGCTGTTTGCGCCGCTGATAATATTCGACACGATGCGGCGGCTCAATCCGTAGACATCGAAGCTCAGAAGATAATACGAAGCGTCTGTTTTCAGCTCGTCGTTGAGCGTGATGCAAAGCCGCGCCGCGTTATGCTCTCCGCAAAAACAGAACGGCTCTTCAATCTGAGCCGTTCCGTCCGAAAGTATTGTTATTTTTATATCTCTCATCTGTTTTCCTCCCCGGAATAGTTGTCCTTGAGATAGTTCGCCGTTTCCAGAACGTCCCTGCGCTCTTTATAGAGCACGTTGAGCAGAGTTTTAATTTTATATGCCTCGTCGCTCGTCTCGGGATTCGGCAGAGCCGAAAGACGTTTTCTGTGCCTTGCTATAATCCCGTCGAGCACCTGCGCCTGCTCAAAATACTCGTCGGCAAGCTGTGAAAGAGTTCTGTTGAAAGTCATTTGTCTTCTCCTTTCAAAAGATAGTCGGCCGTTGTGCCGAAAAATCCGGCAAGCTGCGTGAGCTGATGCAAAGTCGGCTCTTTTTCGCCGTTTTCTACCATTCTTAATGTTCTTATCTGCATTCCGAGCGCATCGCAGAGCAGCTGTTCGCCTATGTTCTCGCTGCACCGAAGCTTTTTTATACGCCCGCCCAGGGTGTTCGGCTCATATCGCTTTGCCGCGCTCACGGCGAGCGCGCGCCTGACGGCTATCGGCAGAAATTCGACGGATTCTATATCGTGCTGATATTTTACAGTGAAGCTCAGCGCGTCATATATCTTTCTCTGCGCCTTGTCGAGGCATCGCGACACGCTCGACGGGCACACGCCCGATTTCTGAGCTATCGTGGATATCGTCGAGCCGTCGAACCAATATGCCTCCGTGACCTGCCTCTCGCGCGGCGTAAGCCTTGTTTTTATCACCTCGTCGGCGAGCACGGACAGGTCAACATCCCTGCGCCGCCACGCATAGTCGTCCGGCGATTCGCAGCCCGGGCAGTGCGAGCCGCAGCAGACGCACATCGCCGCCCGCCGCTCTTCAGGAGTCGGAAACGAGAAATCCATCGCCGCCTCGACACTTCTTTTTGACATTTGCTCATCTCCTCGCTTTCTCGAACATTTGTTCGTATCTATGCTTATAATTATAGTAACACATCAGATATTTGTCAACGGGAAAATATTTAATTTGACCCCGAAAATTTGCACTAAATGATGCACAGTCACATTCAGAAAGCGGGAAGAAAAAGTTCTGTCCGATAAAAAGGTCAGCAAAATTATATTTTAAGCGCGATGTATATATAGGTCATACCCAGCGCATTGAGAAGATTTTTGCTCCCGTTGACATCGCTCGCCGTGCTGATGCTGAAGCCGTCGGAGGAGATGCTGAGTCCCGGCATACCGCCCGCCTGAGTCGCGGCGGCAACATAGCAGTTTGTTGATGAGCCCGAAAAATCAGCTATAGCGGCGGGCATACTCCTGCAAAAAACAAATACGGCGGTGGGCTTGAAGCCGACTTTTACAGAACGGCTTTTTGCACCCGTGCCCGTATATGAGCCGATTTTTACAGGCGCGTTCCACAGAGCCTTGTCCTCGGCGGTGACATGCTTGACGGTATCGCGGATATGCGAGCCGCAGAGCAGAGTCTTGTCGAGGAAGCAGTGGAAGTTGAGCCCGGTCGTGTCTGCGGGGCAGAAATCCGCCTGCATGAGTATATATGCGTCGAGGACAAGGGCGTCGGTGTCCCTGTCCGCCTTGATGCCCGAACAGCCGGATTCGACAACGTTCAAATCTGTGTCGAAGGTCAGGCAGTCGATTATAGTCGTCAGCACATCGTGGCAGGTCGCGCCGCCCTTGCTATAAGGGACATGGATAGCAAGCTTAACTTTTATATTCGCGAGGCGGCAATATTCATTCTTGACCAACACACCCTCGTCGTTCGCGGTGAAGCTGTCGACTATATCCATCTCCCCTATTCCGACCGCGACGGTCACGCGCTTTAGCGGTATCTCTTTTTTGACGGCGGGATATTCAGTTATGAATCTTATCCCGCTCAGTCTCGTCTGCTCGGACAGCCAGTTGGCTATCTGCGAGGGAAGAACACTGATTGTACTCATAAAAAACCTCCTTATCGGGTCGCCGGGAAAGCCCCGGCGACCCTTTGAGTTATTCCGTTATCTCGACGACCGTCCGCACGACCGCCCAGACATAGAGCACCTCTTCACCGAACTTTATCTTCTCCGCGCGGTCTATCTGATATTTTATATCTCCGTCGATTATCAGCGTGTCCTCGTTGAGCGTCAGATCGTGCTCGGGCGGGCCGATATAGAGATAATAGCCCTGCGAATTGTAGCCTATCTCGGTGTTTACGCCGTAGAGGTACATCTTGTTCTTGTATCTCAGCGGCTGAATAAAGCACTTGAACGGCGCGGTCTGAGTGGAGTCGGTGTTCTCGATGACGAGCGTTCTGCCCCACTTTTCAAATTCCGCTGAGAGGTTCATATCTCCACCCCGCAGCAGAAAAAGCCGTCGTCGCTCAGCAGCGGAGTCAGCTCCGCGAGCGCGCTGTCGCGCACGGATGCAGCGAATTTAAGCGAGCTGTCCGCGCCCTTTTTAACGGTGATGTCGCCGGCCTTAAAGCTCTCGACGCCGTCCGAATTACCCGCGCGGCGCACGCAAAGAGCGTAATAGGCTAGTCCCGCGGCGGCCTGAGCGATGCGGACATCGTCCCTGTCCGCATCGGCCTTCAATCGCGAATTCACGCGTTCAAGGGAGCTCAGAGCTATCCCGAGGCAGAGCTTTTCCTCCTCCTCGCCGATGTCCGTAAGCTGTTTTAACAGGGAGAGTACGCTCCACTGAGTTATCATGCTCTCACCCCCGCCGTCAGACGGTAAGGGTACGGGCGGCGGAGTCGAATATCCTTGCGAAGCCCGCAGTTGAGCTGATGACCGCACGCTCAAGCTGGCGGTCGATGAGCTTGTCGTACTCGGTGGAGACAGGGCCTGTCGTGACCATCTCGAGGGCGCAGCTGCGGTCGATACCGATTATCTTGCCTGCGGGCACACACGAGCCCTTTATAAGATCTGCGCCGAGGGGAGTTATAACTTCGCCCGTCGCGTGGAAATTGAGACCTGCCGCAGCGTCCCTGAACTCACTGATGCCGAGCATCTGCGCGACCTGCGCGGGAGCGGCAATAATCGTGTTGAGCTCATAGGGATCGAAGAGATTCCAGAAGTTGACAAGGTCGGTGTAGGTGAGCTTGCCTGAGGATGCAACGGCAGTGTTGGAGGCGGCGTTATCATTGCCGTCGCCGTTTATGAGCACATCGACCGCGTCGCTGAGCTGAGTGCGCGCGATATATGCGCCGATCTGGCGCAGGGTGACTGTGAACAGATCAAGGCGCTGGAAGCGGACGGCTTCATAGGAAGCGACAAGCGAACGGCCGCGCTTTTTCAGATGAACAAGGTTCGCCTTGCTCTTGACGTTGGTTTCGGGGATAAGCGCGCCCTCGGCGACGACTTTGAGTTCCTTTTCATCGTCGCTCGGCTCGCAGGCTATCGAGCGGTAGTCGAGCGAATCTATAACCGTGGTCGATGCGACGATGCGCGGGAGGACATTCGCCTCCTGCATACCCTGCCTGACGGCGCGGGAAACATACTCGGGGAAGAGCACGGCGGAATCGGAGGTCTTGAAGAACTTGTCAACAACGTCGCTGCCCGCTCCGCTGACCTTGATATTAAAGCGCTTGAGCTGGCGCTGATATGCGTCAAGTCCCTCGAGAGCGGTGCCGCTGTAGTTCTCCGAGGGGTCTATCTTTTCGAGTGCGCCGGTGAAGTCACCGGAAGCATAGAGACCTTTTTCAAGTCTGATGTTATCAAAAGCAGTCATATTATTCTCCTTTCAGAATCAGAGCATGAAGCTCACTGTTTTGGCGGTTGTGTTGACGCTGAGCACGAGATATGTGTTGCCCTTTGTGCTCGCCTTGACTCCATACGCGCCGTCCGATGCGAGAGCCGCATAGCCGACCGCCGGGGCGTCCGTACCCGTATAGGGCATGGTGACAACACCCGAGAGCTGAACGCCCGCATATCCGCCGTTTACATTCACGCTGACGCCGCAGAATTTTGCGTCCGCGCCTGCCGCCGAAACGGTATCGTTTGCGCTGACCGCGACGGGCACGCCCGCCTTGAGTCCGCTTGCCGCCTTGAGCGTGAGAACATTCTCACAAAAACCTTTAGTTGAAACTGACATAATTATCCTCCTTTAAATTCTGAACTCGCTGTTGCCCGAGTGCGTTTCGGGCTTGGCTGACGAGAGCTGGCTGTTGAGTTTTCCGCCGCCCGAGAAAGCCTTTTTGAGCTCTCTGAGCTGTTCGAGCCCGAGGGTGCCGCATATCGCCGAGAGGCTCTCGCCGCGCATATCCGGCAGAGCCGCCGCGCCCATGCGTATCACATCGCATATGAGCTCCTCGCGGTACTCTTTGCCCTCGCGGGCGAGCTGTTCGAGCTCGTCGATATAGCCGTAGAGTCCCGCCGCCTCCGCCTTTGTGAGGGTCACTCCCTCATTGGCGCAGGAGAGGCGTTTGACTGTTTTCACCGTCTGCTCGTCCGCGCGGTAAGACTTAGTAACGCCTGCCGCGGGCTGAGCCGGCACGGCAACAAACGACCACTCATAGGCGTCCGTCGGGTCGCAGAGTATCCTGTGGCAGAGCTTGCCGCCGTACTCCCTGCCCTTTATGTGGGCGCACGAATCGGTTCGCCCGTCCTTGCCGCAGATTGAGCAGACGCTTCTGCCGACCGAGCAGCCGACACTCGTCTCTTTCTTTATCCCCGCGTCTATCTCTTCAATAAGTGCGGCGTTCTTTTCGCTGCGCGGCATATATGCCCGCGCGCAGAGCTTCGTGTATTTTTCACCCGCCGAGGTGACTTTGTTTTCGTCCGTCTCGACGCGGCATGAAAATATCCTCGCCGTCTGATCCCTGCCGCTCATGCTGTGGTCGAATATCCCCGTCTTGCCTACGAAAAGCTCGGCGAGCTTCTCGAGCGCGGGAATATCGAAGCGTTCGAAGTCGCGGTCGATTTCATTGTCGCAAAGCACGATGCCGAAAGTATAGACCTCGTCGGCGCTCAGCGGCTTTACGGTATAATTGTTGATGAGCTCCAGCTCCTGCGGAGTCGGAGCGCCTGAAAGAACGCTATTCTGCGTAGTTATCACTCCCCGTTTTCAATCTCTTTCCTGATTTTTTCCGCCTGCGCCGCATATAGCTCGGCGCGTGCAAGCTCAACATTGTCCTGAAGAGTCACATCGTCCCACTCAGCCGTCACCTGCGAGGGCGTTCCCTCGAAGATCAGATATGTGCGGCATATGCGCTCGATGACGGGTGTTAAAATGCGGCGGTATGCGTCGATCTCGCTGGTGAGCACGTCAGCCTGCTGGGTCGACATGCGTTCCGTCGACGACCATGACAGGCCGAGCATGAACGGCGGAAGCCCGGTTTTCGCGACTATCTGTTCGAGCATCTGGCGCACGGGCACCTCGCTGTCGAGAATCTGATTGTCCGCGCCGATAACTTTTATCTGAACATCGCCGACGGCGACAAAATCTTTTACCGCGCCGCCCGTTTGCATCGCCTCGCTCCATTCCTTAGCCACCTGCATGGCGCGTTCCTTGGCATATGCGCGGTCGAGCGAGTCGTTCTGCGGCTTATATGTGACCGCGAAGCGGATGTTACCCATGCGCTCCCAGTTGAGCCCGATAGTCTTGTAGATTTTCATGAGTATCCCGCTGACAAACGGCAGGCCTTTGAGCATCGAACAACCGCAGACTTCGCCCGGCTGCGGGTTGAGCACAGACAGCAATACAAGCTCGGGTCGCCTGACGGGTGACGGCATACCCTCGAGCGAGGCGGAGAAGATATCAACTCCGACTCCGTCCGAGGCGCGGCGAAGCTCGATATTTTCAAGCGGAGAGTTGAAGAGCGCCGCTATATGCCCGTCCGTATCCGTCACCATCTCGCCGACCGCCGTGCCGCAGGTCAGCAGCTGCTCGAAATAGGTTGAAATGAAGCTTTCGAGTCCGCACTGGTTGCCGCCGACGGGAACATTGCAAATGAAATGGTCGAGCTTATGCTGCAGGCGTTCGTCGGCGCATCTGACCTCAAAGCCGCCCGTCAGGCGGACGGTCTTGAATATTGCGGCGTCGATTATCGGCACGGCTTCGCGCAGGGCGTAATAGAGCCGCGTCTGATTTCCGCCGAGCGGAGTGTAGCTGTCGAGCAGTCCGAGACCGGACGCAGGGCGCGCCGAGGTCTGCACCGCCGCAGGCTCGGGAGCGGTTTTCTTTCTTTTGAACGGATTTATTGTTATTCCTCCTTTTTATGACGGCCGACCGCCCGACCGTCATCTGCTCATGGCGAGCGCGAAAAAGCCGTCCTCTTCGTGCGCGAGCACTGTGGAGACGAAATAGCGCACATCGTCCATGGCGTGGTCGTATTCCTTTCTCGGAGCATCGCGTGCGGCAGTGTTATCCCATCTGTAGAGGGAAAATTCCCGAAGGCAGTCCGTGCATGACTGCGAGAAAAGGATGCGCCGCTCCTTGAGGGCATCCGAAACGCGGCGGATGCCGTCTATAACATCGTTCTTTGCGGGCACGGCGCGGAATCTGCCGTGGCGGCGGATACATTCGAGGAAGCTCGCGGCGGAGGGGTCGGCTATGACCGCCTCTATGTTGAAGTCGCCCGCAAGCTGTTCGAGCGCGGCGTAATGCTCCTCGTCGGTGCGCTGCTCTCCCTCTCTGCGGCTGTCGAAATAGTATTCGCTCAGCCTGTACCAGCGCCCGCCGTACTCGCCCCAGAGCCCGAATGACGACGGGTTGACCGTGCCGTAATCGCAGGAGATGAAATAGCGCGACGGTATGCCTGCAGGTTCCGCGACATGAACCGAGCGCGAAAAGAACGGATAGACAAGCCCCTGCGCCGCGACCCATTTGCCCAGCACGAAGCGGTCATAGAACGCTCCGCTGTAAAGGCTCTCGTATCTGCGCTTTATCGCGGGCGTGAGCGACGGATTGTCATCCATGATGAAGTGGAGATACAGACAATTTTTCTCTTCGCTCTTTTTTATCCACTCCTCATAGAACCAGTGCAGCGGCGTGTCGGGGTTGCAGTTGAACCACAGTTTCGAGCCGTCGAGCGAGCACCGCGCGAGAGCCTGTTCAACAAACGACCGCGGCATCAGGGCGACCTCGTCGAGCAGAACGCCGCCGAGTGTCATGCCCTGAATGAGCGCCGCCGAGCCCTCATCCTTGCCCCCGAAGAGATAAAATCGGTTGCGCCTGCCGAAATACTCTATCTCCACCAGATGCTGGGACAGCTTCTCGCGGCAGTCGAAGCCGAGTCGGCGCAGGACGGGCAGAATCGGCGTGATTATGTTTCTTCTAAGCGAAGTCACCGTCTTGCCGCACAGCGCGAAAGATGTATCGTCAAACGCCGAAAACGCCCACGCGACAAATGAGACGGACATACACACCGTCTTGCCGGATCGCACCGCGCCGTCGCAGATTATCGCATCAAAATTTCTGTCCGGGCTCGACGGGCACCACCACGAGAGCACCCGAAGCTGCTTTTCCGAGAAGCTCTCAAAAGTGTTATTTTTGCGTTTACTCACCCGCATCATCCCCGCGCAGAGCACGCGCACTGCGGTCAAGCGCGCAGAGGAAATCCGAATTTTCTCCCGCCGAAGCGGCATTGCTCAGCTCGCAGAGTCGGTCGAGCGCCTTGAGCCGATCGAAAAATTTGACCTCTATTCCCCCGCTCTTCGGGCATTTGATATCCGATACCATTGTCAAATCCAGCTTTTCGAGCTCCGACTCGCAGGGCGGCTCGTCCGACAAAATGAGCTTCACCGCGTCCGCAACGCTCCCGAAAGCGAGTCTGCGGTAGCCCTCCGTGACCTCCGCAAGCTTCGCGTCGCGCTCGTTTTCGAGCTTCGCTATTCGCCTTTTGATCTCCGGGTCGGCGAGCAGCCTCATCGCCGTTCGCTCCGGGTGGACGGAATAGCCAGCCCGCGCAGCCGACGCGCGCGGTTCGCGGGACGCGACAAAGAAGCGGCAGAAATTCTCCTCTTTGGGCGAAATCGGTTCTTTCTTTTTCATACTCTCATCTCCTCATTTATATTCACGGGCTCTTCTGCGGCGGTCTCCGAAGCGCCCGTCACCCATAGCGAAAACGCCCCGATTTTTTGCATATCGGGGTGCAAAAAACGGCGGAGCGTCAACAAAATTCATATTTTATTAATATTTGAAGAAACAAAAAGTCTGTTTTCGCCTGTTTTCAGGCATTTTTCGGTTGATTTTCCCCGTTTTCGGTGATTGCCGCCGATTACGCAAGATTTTTGCTCTTTTGCTTGACTTTTGAGGTCGTGGGGTATAAACTAATGTAGGAGTGCGAAAAGTGCTCCCGTCGGGCTTTCCCGACGCAAAAATTTTTGAAAAGTGGTGAAATTTTTTGGGCAGCGACAAACCTAAGCCGCGAAGTTGGCAAACTAAAAATAAAGCTGTGGGGTCACGCCCGAAAAAGTTCGACCGATAAAAAAATCGGCTCTTTTTGCGTGCGCCTCACGGAGAAAGAGGTGCAATATGAGCCGTGATATCCTGGAAAATATCAGCGCACTGTTGGCGGAGGGCAAACTTGCCGATCTGCGTGAACAGCTGTGCGACATGAACGTCGTTGATATAGCGCAGGCGATGGAATCGCTCCCGGAAGACGAGCTTCTGCGGATATTCCGCATCCTCCCCAAAGACATATCAGCGGACGTTTTTTCTTATCTTGAGCCCGATTCTCAGGCGCAGCTGCTGAATCTTATAACAGATACAGAGCTTGAGAACCTGCTTGACGACATGTTCCTTGACGACACCGTCGACTTCCTCGAAGAAGTCCCGGCAAACGTCGTGCGCCGCGTGCTCGCAAAGGCAGACAGCGAGACGAGGTGCCTGATAAACAGATTTTTGAAATATCCCGAAAACAGCGCAGGTTCGATAATGACCATAGAGATGGTCGAGCTGCATGACTTTTTCACAGTCGGTCAGGCAATCGAACACATCCGCTCGACCGCCGTCGACAAAGAGACGGTCTACACTTGCTTCTGCATCGACGACAAGCGCCATCTTATCGGCACGGTCGCCCTGCACACGCTGCTGATGGCAAAAGACAACGAGCTTATCCGCGACATAATGGACACCGACTCCCAGCTCATCTGCGTCAACACGCTCGACGACCAGGAGAAAGTCGCAGACATAGCGAGAAAATACGACCTGCTCTCCGTCCCCGTTGTTGACAACGAGGCGAGGCTCGTCGGCATAATCACAATAGACGACATCGTCGACGTCATCGAGGACGAGAACACCGAGGACTTCGAGAAGATGGCAATGCTTCATCCCTCGGACGACAACTACCTCAAGACGGGCGTTTTCAAGCTCGCAAAGAACAGAATCCTCTGGCTTCTGGTGCTCATGGTCTCGGCGACTTTTACAGGCAAGATAATCGAAAACTATGAAAATATGCTCGCGGCAGTCGCGGGACTCACCGCCTGCATACCGATGCTCATGGACACGGGCGGAAACGCCGGCAATCAGGTTTCGACGCTGATAATCCGCGGTCTTGCACTCGGCGAGATCCACCCGAAGGACTATCTGAAGATAGTGTTCAAAGAGATAAGAGTCGCGCTCATCTGCGGACTGACCCTCGCGGCAGTCAACATCGGCAGAATGATGCTCTTCTCCTCCGGCGGGATGCCTGTTTATCTTGTCGTTTCAGCCGCAATGGTCTGCGCGGTCATAGTAGCGAAAATAATCGGCTGCACCCTGCCGATAATCGCAAAGATGATAAAGCTCGACCCCGCGCTCATGGCAGGACCGATGATAACAACAATAGTCGATATGGTCACCCTGCTCATCTACTTCGCACTCGCAAAAGCGTTCCTCGCGATATAAAAAATTATCCTCCGTACATTTTGGTGTACGGAGGATTTTTATGTTTTGTATGGCGCGGATTGTATGTCATTTAAAATTCGAGGCAATAGCCACTCAGTCTACGCTTCGCGTATCCGGCTCCCATACAGGGGGGGAGCCTATGTCAAAAATTCGCCGAAGATAACAATATAAAAAAATGCCCCGCACTTTCGTGCGGGGCACTGAACTTGGCTGATTACTTGCTGAGCTCTGCGAAATACTTGATGGTTCTGACCATCTGGCTGGTGTAGGAGTTCTCGTTGTCGTACCACGAAACAACCTGAACCTCATACAGATCGTCAGCGATCTTAGCAACCATGGTCTGAGTTGCATCGAAGAGAGAGCCGAATCTCATGCCGATAACATCGGAGGAAACGATCGGATCCTCATTGTAGCCGAAGGAAGCAGAAGCAGCAGCCTTCATAGCAGCGTTGATGCCTTCCTTAGTCACATCGCTGCCCTTGACAACAGCGGTAAGGATGGTGGTGGAGCCGGTCGGCACGGGAACTCTCTGAGCGGAGCCGATAAGCTTGCCGTTGAGCTCGGGGATAACAAGGCCGATAGCCTTAGCAGCGCCGGTCGAGTTGGGAACGATGTTGGCAGCGCCTGCACGGGCACGTCTCTTGTCGCCCTTTCTGTGGGGACCGTCGAGGATCATCTGATCGCCGGTGTAAGCGTGGATGGTGGACATGATACCGCTCTGGATGGGAGCGTAATCGTTAAGAGCCTTAGCCATGGGAGCAAGGCAGTTGGTGGTGCAGGAAGCTGCACTGATGATGGTGTCGTCAGCATTGAGGGTGCCCTCGTTGACGCTGAAGACGATGGTCTTGAGGTCATTGCCTGCGGGAGCAGAGATAACGACCTTCTTAGCGCCTGCATCGATGTGAGCCTGGCTCTTAGCCTTGGAGCAGTAGAAGCCGGTGCACTCAAGAACAACATCAACGTCAAGCTCGCCCCAGGGAAGATCCTTCGCGTTGGGCATAGCATAGATAGTGATCTCCTTGCCGTCAACTATGATAGCGCCGGGAACCTTGACAGTCTTGCCGTCCTCTTCATACTCAGCAGCCTTGAAGTCTACGGTGTGAAGATTCTCGCCTATTCTTCCGCAATAGCCGCCCTGAGCGGTATCGTACTTGAGAAGGTTTGCAAGCATCTCGGGGCTGGTAAGATCGTTGATAGCAACAACCTCGTAGCCCTCTGCGCCAAACATCTGACGGAATGCAAGACGACCGATACGGCCAAAGCCGTTAATAGCAACTTTAACTGACATTTGAATTCCTCCGTTGTTAGTATAATTGGTTATTGGTTATATACCTCATATATTTTAGCCGTTTTTGTCCTCATATGCAAGCAATTTGATAAAATTTTACAGATACAGGAAAAGTTTCGTTAATCTGCCCAAAATATTGTATCATAAAGCCCAAAAGGACATAATACTGCCGAAAATCCGGCGCGGATATTTTGACATATCGGCATCATTATTTTGCCTTTCAAAACAAAATCTCCCCGCCTTCAAAAAGCAGGGAGTTTGCATTTCTTATTTTCGGTCTCAGCCCTCTGACGAGTTGCCCGCGAGCATGGAGATAGCAGCCTGAAGCTGGGTGTCTCTCTCTTTTTCGAGCGTACTGAGATTCTCTCTGAGCGAATCCGCGAGGATGATTTCGGTGTCCGGAGTCAGGCCCTTTCCGTCGAAACTCTCGCTGATATAGGGCAGCATCTTCGAAGTGGTCAGCACGACTGCGCCGCCGTCGCTGAGCTCAAAAGTCTCCTGAACATCGGCTCTGCCGGCGGTCTTTTCGCCGATAAGGAACGCCTTGCCGAAATCCTTGAGGTCGCAGGCAAACAGCTCGCCGTAGCCCGCGGTGTCGGAATTTATGAGCACCGCCATGGGCATCGTTATATCCTTGGCGTCGGAGCTGTAGGTCTTGACGTTGTTGCCGTTTTTGTCAACGAGCGTCGCGAGCGCCTTGTTGCCCTCGGTCGCCGTCGGGACAAGATAATCTATAACGCGGCAGGTGTATTCAATAGTTCCGTCATAGGTCGAACGCACATCGAAGACGAGGCTCTTCGCGCCCTCTTTCTTGAGCTGGTCAACTGCCTTTTCAAGCTGGTTTAAGGTGTTCTTGTAGAACGCGGATATCTTTATATAACCGACTGTGCCGATAAGCTCATAGCTGACGGTCTGGTTTGTGTAACCGAGGACGACGTTGACGGATTTGTCGACATCGTCGCGCCTGTAGGTGAGGCTGACGGAGGTCAGCTTTATACCGCTGAGTCTGCCCGCCATTTCACTGCTGTTTTCGGCAGTGACTGTGTCGCCGTCTATGGCAACTATCTTATCGCCCTTCTGAAGCCCCTCGGTCTGCGCCGGGGAGTTGGGATAGACTTCCGTTATGAGCAGATAACCGCTCTCGGGGTCAGTCTCGACCTCAACGCCGATGCCCGCGCTGCGTCCCTCAAGCTTCGAGGAATAGAGCTTGTAGGCGTCCGCGTTCATATAGCGGCTGTACTTGTCGCCGAGTCCGTTAATATAGCCGTTTTCGAGGTTCGAGTCGAGCAGAGCCTCGTCTATATCGCCGTAGTACTTCGAGCGAACGATCTTGTCGACCTCCTCGACCGCATCATACATCTGCGCGCGCTTGGGAAGGTCGGTTATCAGCTTGTTGTACATACGCTGTGAGACCGACATCGTTATTGCGAAGGTCGCGGTCGCACTCAGAATAATGAGCGCAATCGCAAGTCCGAGCGAAATTTTCTTGTTCATTTGCTTTCACGTTCCTTCCTGCCTGAGATCAATTCGGAGGCGTGACAAAATCGAGAGGATTGAGCCTTGTGACGGCACCGTTCTTGACATGCATGACCTGGAAATGGACATGCGGTCCGGTGACATATCCGGTGTTGCCCATATAGGCGATGACCTCGCCTTTTTCAACATACTGTCCCGCCGAAGCGACTATCTTCGAGCAGTGGCCGTAATATGTTCTGTATCCGTCGCCGTGGTCGATGGTGATATAGTTGCCGCCGACATCGGAATAACCCCTGACGAGCACCTTGCCGCTCTGCGCCGCAACTATCTTCTTGCCGTAGGAGACATTGACGCCGTTTTCGCGCACGACTATATCAATAGCCGGGTGCATGGTGTAGGTTCCGTCACCCTCGGGGTCGTAGTAGCCGTAGCCCGCGGAGATGTAAGAGTTCTTATATGGAACCGGCCACATCATCTCGCCGTCGTTATAAAATCCATCGTCAACGTCGCCGCTCTGGGAGCCGCCGCTGATGATTTTGTCTATCTGGCGCTCAAATGCCTCACGCTTTCTGTACTGCCGCCGAAGCTCCTGCTGATATTCGGCGCTGCTCTTGTCGAGCGAGGTCATGAGAGCCGATATCTGACGGTAGTTCGCGTTATATGCGTTCTGCTTTGAAGCGAGTTCTTTATTTTTAGTGTCGAGTTCGGATTTCTTCTCGACCAGAGACGAGCGCTTCTCTTCGAGAGCTTTTTTGTCCTCGTCGAGCTCCGCCTTGGCGGCGTTGAGCTCATCGGTCTGCTTTTCGAGCTGGGAGATGAGCTTGTTGTCGTTCTCCGTGACGCTCGCTAGCAGCTGGATGCGAAGCAAGAGCGATGAGATGCTGTCCGACTCGAGCAGTATCTCTATCCACGAGGACGAGCCCGCCATATATGTGGCGCGCAGACGTTCTGATATCTTCTCCTGCGTGGCGTCTATCTGCTCGTCGAGCTTGTCTATCTTCGACTGAGCCTCGTCAATTTTTTTATCGAGTGCCGCTATCTCTCTGTCATAGTCTGCAATGTCCGCATTTAAAACGGAGAGCTGTGAGTTTATGACATCGAGCTGGCTGCTTATCGCCTCAGCCTGAGAAGAGAGCAGACTCATCTTCTCCGCATTCGAGGTCTGCTGATTTTTTATGCTTTCAAGCTTTTTCTTGTTTGCCTCAATCTCTTTTTCGAGTTCATTATACTCCTGCTTGAGATCCTCGAGGCTCTTCGCCTGAACCCTTGTCGGGAAAATTCCGGTCATCAGCACGAGCGCCGCGCAAAGAACAAACGCCGCCGCTCTTCTGAGCCATGTGTTACGCTTATTCTTCATCGACTATCGCGAACTCCTTTTCTTTGAGATATTTTGTTATCGACACCGCACTGCCGAGCGCGCCGGAGAGAACGCCGAGCACAATAAACGCGGCGAGCAGTATCAGAGCATATTTGCCGAACGGAGCGATTCCCGACATTCCGATGCCGGAGAGAGTCTTGACGAGCGACCTGCCCGCAATTTCATATATGCCCCAGACGGCAAGCAGGGCGAGCACACCGGAGATAAGTCCAAGCATCATGCCCTCGATCATGAACGGCCATCGGATAAACCACCTTGTCGCACCGACGCTCTTCATGATGTTTATTTCGAGCCTGCGGCTGTCCATCGTTATTCTTATTGTGTTGGAGACGATGAAAAGCGAGACTATGAGCAGCAGCGCTATCATGCCCGCACTCACATAGCTGACTGTATTTCTCAGCCCCGCGAGCTGCTTTGCAAGCTGCCTGTTCTCGCGGATGTGGAGAACATGCGGGAGTTCGGAAATGCGCTTGACCGTGTCGTCAAACTTATCCGTATCCTTGAGCGAAACTTCATATGCATCGGGAAGCGGGTTTTCGTCAAGCCCGTCGAAGAGCACGGAGCTGTCCCCCATCTCGTCCTTGAGCTGGGCAAAACCGCTGTCCTTGCCGACGAAAGTGCATTCGCGGACATTTGAAAGCCCTCTGAGGCTCGCGCCGAGCTCGTCCTCCTCCGCTTTCGTCGCGCTGTCATCGACAAAGACCATTATCACATTCTGATCCTCGACATTGCCGATGAACATATTTATATTGACCATTATCATGAACGCAACGCCAATCATCACCATGCAGCTGAACAGCACGGAGACCGACGCTATGCTCATCAGTCGGTTGACATAGAGATTTCTCATTCCCTCTCGGGTGAGGTAGCCGAGACTTCCGTTATTTTTCATCGCTCTCGTCCCCCTCTCCGTCGTCTTCGAGGTAAATCGAATAATCCGCCAAGACGGAAGAATATGTTGTGTCATACTCGCTTCCGTATCCCGTCGTCTCTTTTTGGCGTTCTTTTCTTATGCTCTCGAGAGCCTGCCTGTAGATATCGTCCGCAGCGGTCTCGTTTGCTATCTCCTCCGCCTTTTCCGGGAGTTTTTCGGGCTCCTTTGCGGCAACTTTTTCCTCCGGAGCTTCTTCCTCGTCGTCGAGATACTTCGTTGCGAAGCCGTCCGCCGGTCGGTTGAGACTGCTTGATTTTGCAAGCGTGCGCTCGCGGTGAGCGGAATTTTTCATTCTGCCGTCCGCCGCAACGGTTCCGTTTTCGAGCAGGATAACGCGCTTGTCATACATACGGACGAGATTGTGCTCATGGGTAACCATGATGACAGTCGTGCCCTCCTGGTTGAGGCGCATGAGCAGATCGACTATCTCGAGGCTCATATGCGGGTCAACATTGCCCGTCGGCTCGTCCGCTATGATAAGATCGGCGTTATTCGCAAGGGCGCGGGCAAGAGCCACGCGCTGCTGCTCGCCGCCGGAGAGCTCGGTGGGATAGCAATTCATCTTGTCCGTCAGCCCGACTATGTCGAGCACGAACGGGACGCGCTTTTGAATCTTGTTCTCCTTAGAGCCGGTGACGCGCATGGCGAACGCCACGTTGTCGAACACGGTCATCTTGGGGATCAGGCGAAAATCCTGGAATACTATGCCCAACCCGCGGCGAAAATAAGGTATTTCGCTGCGGGTAAGGGTGCTCAGATCTTGATTTTTGATTATAACTTTTCCATGCGAGGGCACTTCCTCACGCATCATGAGCTTGAGGAAGGTGCTTTTTCCGGCGCCGGACGCGCCGACGACAAAGACGAATTCGCCCTTGTTTATCTTGATATTGACATGGTTTAGAGCATGTGTTCCGTTCTCGTAGGTCTTGGAAACATCTCTGAATTCAATCACAGTTTTCACTCCTATATAAAGCGGTATCCCCCTCGCTTGACTTTATACCGATCTTAAATTACGCCGCAGATCAGTATTTGACAGGCTTCGCATCGAGATACTTCTTGACCATAAGAGCCACCTTGAAGACGATAGCATCGTCGAACTCGCGCAGGTCAAGGCCGGTGAGCTTCTTGATCTTCTCGAGTCTGTAAACAAGAGTGTTGCGGTGGACAAAGAGCTTGCGGGAGGTCTCGGAAACATTGAGGTTGTTCTCGAAGAAACGCTGAATGGTGAACAGAGTCTCCTGATCGAGGCTGTCTATCGAGCCGCGCTTGAACACCTCGCGCATGAACATATCGCACAGGGTCGTGGGAAGCTGATAGATAAGTCTTGCGATGCCAAGATTGTCATAGCTGACTATGGTCTTTTCGGTGTCGAACACCTTGCCGACCTCGAGGGCTATCTGAGCTTCCTTGAACGAACGGGCAAGCTCCTTGACGCCGGTGACGGTCGTGCCGATGCCGACATATGCGTGGATATAAAGGTCAGTTGTCAGAGAATCGGAAATGGAGCGCGCGAGCTTCTCGAGATCCTTGGTCTCGATGTTGCTGCGGACTTCCTTGACGAGGGCTATCTCGTTTTCGTTTATGTTGATGACGAAATCCTTGGTCTTGTCCGGGAACAGATTCTGGATAACGTCGAACGCCGCGGAATCGTTGTGCTCGGTGATTCTTATCAGAAGGACGGTGCGGACTGCGTCGCTGTTGAAGCGGAGTTCGCGCGCCTTGATAGCGATATCGCCGGGAAGTATGTTGTCAAGAATGACGTTCTTGACGAAGTTGCCCCTGTCGAATTTCTCGTCGTAGCACTGCTTGATGTTGCTCAGCGCCACGCAGCAGATATCCGCATATTTGCCTGCAAGCTCATCTTCGCCATCAATGAAAACAGCATACTCGGCCTGCATGTGAGAGCCGAACGAGCGGTAAGTGCAGCCGTTAACGATGCGGTCGCCGTCCTCCGCAAAAATCTGCGAAGCGTTCGAGATAACCTCGCCTATTTTGCCGAGCTCACTGCAGGAGATTATGGTGCCGGTCTCATCAATAACGCCGATCGTTCTGTCAACAGCGTCGCGCATCTGATGGATGACACCCTGGAAAAGCCTGTTTGACATAATATCTACCCCTATTCTGAATGATTTCAACTTCTGCCGTTTTAGACATTTTGACAACTGCGCTATAGACATTTTACACAATCGCGCGCTCAATTGCAATACATAACGGGCTAAAAAATGTGTAAAATAAAGGATTTTTTTCATAATCGGGTAAAAAAGCGCCTGTTTTTATCTATTTCCCACAATTTTTTTAATTCGCTTTTAGTGGATTTGATCTTTGGTCATTTTGTCCATAGAATTCCACATATGGGGTTTGAGGCGCTTTTATCCGCGCGATTTTTATGGTATAATGAGCCGAGAAAGCGAAAAAGGCGGCGCAAAAATGGAAGGCAGCATACTTAGAGCATACATATCGGAGAACATCGAAAAGGCTCAAAGAGAAAATATCCCGTCGGCGGTGTCGAAATTTCTCGACTCCTCGTCTCTCTCCGCGGCGGCCGCTCTCGCCCGCTCGACTGCGGGCAGATTCATCTTCTGGGGCGGCTTCGAGGGAGCGGAGCGAGTTGTCATGCTCAGCGTCCCCGATTATATAGACAGCGACGACCCGAACGAGATTTTCACAGTCTATGCGGACGGCTGCCCGCTGAGCGCCGTGAGAGTAGAGAAGGACAGGTTTTCCGACATAGGCCACAGGGATTATCTCGGCGCGGTAATGGGTCTCGGTCTTACGCGCGAGAGCGTCGGAGACATCTGCGTTCAGCCCGACGGCTGCGACATAGTCGCCCTGCCCAACGCCGCAAAATATATAGAAGAGAACCTGACCGGCGCGGGACGCGCGACGCTGAAAGCGAAATTGATTCCGCTCGGCGAAGTCCGCGCGCCGCAGGTAAATATAAAGGAAACGAGCATCACCGTAGCATCGCCGCGACTCGACGCAGTAGCGGGCGAGATATTCTCGCTCTCGCGCTCGGCGGCGGCGCAGGCGATAGCCTCGGGCGCGGTGACGGTAAACGACGAGCAGGTATTGAAAGCCGACCGCCGCCTCTCCCCAAAAGACAAAATCGTTCTACGCGGCAAGGGCAGAGCGATTCTCGGCGAAGAGTTCACGCAGACAAAGAAGGGCAGAGTCAGAATAGAGGTCAAAAAATCCGTGTAATAATGCGGCAAGACACTTTTGATAATCGACTTCTACCTTCGCGTCTCACTATAATAAAAGCTTTCATACTTCTCGCGATGAAAAAAAGTCCTACCCAAGTTTTATTTTGGGTAGGACTTCTTGACTTATATAGCTTCTCCGGCACTGCGGGCTGATTTTGTTACAGCATAACCTCTATCCGGTACGGTCTGCCAGGAGTGACAACATATTTTCTTGTTGTAACCCCGTCTTTGAGCGTGAAAAACTTTGAAGATACGGAGCAGTTTTCGACTATGCCCTCCGTTATGCCGTCCGAATTGTCGTCACTCGAGAATGTTACACTATAGCTCCCGTCGCCCGGCTTCGTTCCGCTTCCGACACCTTTTGATTCGATGCATCCGTCGGAATCGGCTCTGATATAGACAAACCCGTTGCTGTAATTTCTTCCGTCAATTCCGCTGTAGTCATAGAACACATTCGGATTGACAAACACCGTGTAGCCCTCGTCGGTGACGGCAAGATCGAGTTCATTCAGCGAATATTTCAATCTCTTGCGCATTCCCCCGCTTTGCGTTTCGCAGTATTCGTCAAACGGCATATAGCCCTGAACGCGGAGCTTCAGCTTTGCTTCGTCGTAGCTCATTCCGAGTTCTATCGAGTCGAACGCCGCTTCGCTCTGCTTGCATATTCCGTCGGAAGTCTCGAACTTATATCCGTTCATAACATATATATAGGAGTTGAAAAAGTTTTCCGCACCGCGGCATGTCAGCGCCACTGCTATTGCCGCGACGCACACGGCGCCGATTTTTATTGCCCTGCTCTTCTTACTTTTTTCTTTCGGCAGTCCGTCTTTTCTCAGGCGAATATAGAGTACAATCGCCGCAACTGCGAAGCCGACTCCGAAAGCCGCCGAGCCGAGCACCGCGAAAATATCGTAGTCATAAAATTCAGTTGCCGGATATAATGATATCGGCATTATTTTTTCCAATATATAACAGCCGTCATAGAAGAGCGCGCCAACAAAGCCCGAATAAATAGAGGGCAGCCGCGGGTCTGGAGTAATAAACGGCAAACCGAACACTGCGCCGGACAGTCCCATTGCAAGCACCGTTTTTTTGAAGCCCTTTCGGTATGCCGCCGCCATAACGAGCGACACACCGAGCATCGCCGCGAACCCGACAAGCGCGCTGCACGCATCCGAAAATGATGTGCCGAAGAGAAACGATGCGAAAAGATAAAGCAGCGAGCCTATTCCGACAGTCAGCACGAATGCCAAAATCGGCATCCATATTTTTTCGCCGTAGACTTTCTCGAAATCCTTTTTCACCATTGCGGTTACACCTCCGTCGTCGCCCATGTCGGCCAGCGCTTTTTGGATGCTCTCATCTTCGCTGTAACCGATCTCGGTATAAAAATCGATGTGGTCGGATATATGATCACGCAGCTCCTCGCGGATAAGCTTCTGCCGCCTCTTCGAGAGCTTTTCGGGAATCACAGAATCGAGGTAGCTTTCTATTCTTTTGTCCATTTCTCCACCTCAGACTGCCGAGGGTGCGAAGCCGCTCCTTATCACCTTTTCGACTGCGCTCGAATATGAGTGCCAGTCCTCGGTCGATTTGTTGAGCATTTTCAGCCCTCTGTCGGTGATGTGATAATATTTTCGCCGTTTGCCGCGCTCGCCGTCCTGCCAATAGGACTTCACGAGCCCCTCCTGCTCGAAGCCGTGGAGTATCGGGTAAAGCGTGCCCTCCTTGAACGAGAACACAAATTCGCTGCGCTGTTCGATCTCCTTGATGATCTGGTAGCCGTACATGTCCCCTGTTCCGAGGACGGACAGCACGAGCAGCGAGCTGCTGCCCTTCGACAGTTCTTTTTGGATATTCATATAAAGTCCTCCTTTTTACCATAGAGTTTCTATACATCGGCGTTCTATGTATATAGAATAGCATTATATTTCTGTTCTGTCAAGCGGATTTTGCAAAAAAATGCCGCCCGTTTTCACGCAGGCGGCATATTTATATCAATTTTATTTTATCACAACCACCGTGTTCGGGCGCATTGTCAGAGTGAACTCGCCGTTGTTCGAGGCTATCGTCTCAAACGGTTCCATGTCGTGCTCCTCATCGAGCATATAAGCAGTATAGAGCCTGTCTTCGCCCGTTTCGACCTTGAATGTGCGCGGCAGAGGCGCGGCGGCATCGGTATAATATGCGACGAGCAGCATCTGAGTCTCCCCGTCCGTCGCGGCGGCGGAATAGATATCCGGCACATCGCAGCTCAGGGCGCATTCATCCCGAAGCGAGAGCAACTCGCCCCATGCCTTAACGGAGTAATAGCCCTTTAGTCTATCCAGCGTGCCGCGCTTGAACAGCCCGTTCATGCTCGAATTTACCCGCGCGTCATAGTACATGAGCATATCGGTTTTTTCACGCTGGCAGGCGCTCATAACGGCGGCGATAAACGCGGCACCCTTCAGCGAAGCCTCGGTTTCAAGGCTGCGCTTCCAGCCGTCGCCACCCCAGCCGCAGACATAGTTCCACTCGTTCAATATGCTCTCGGTGTCCGTGTAGCCGTGGCGGTCGAGCATGGCGCGGTGTCGGCGCGCGTCGGACGTGAAATCGCTTACCTTCGACCCGTAGCAGTGCCACGAATAGAAGTCCATCGGCACATTTTCTTCTCTCATCTTTTCAAAGAATGCGTCGAGCCATTTTTCATTGTATCCGCAGACCGCGGGTCCGCCGATTTTGAGCGACGGGAACCGCGCTTTCAGATACTTCGCCGCCGTTGCAAAAAAGTCATAGAACTCCTCGGGCGTTCCCGTCCAGCACTTGTCGTTGAAGTCCGGCTCGTTCCATATCTCCCAATATTCAATACCCATATGATAGCCGTCCGCCCAGCCCTCGTTCATATGCATTATGATGTGCTCGCAGACGACCGCCCATTTTTGATAGTCCTTCGGCGGCATAATGCCGTAGTGCTTCGGCCAGTGCTCGATCTTACTGCCGAGGCGGTAAAACACCTTTGCGCCCGCGCGCATAATCGTGCCGAGATAAATATCCGTCAGCGTGAAGTCATAGGACTCGGGCGAATACGGGTCGGCGTCGAAATCGGTGAATATATTATGTATATCGACCGTGTGCTCTCCGCCGTAGTCATAGCATATGGACGAATCGTGCGTTCTGGCAAACGGGATGTTCGCCTCCCTGAAGTCCGGCAGATTCGTGAGATTCTGGTCACCGTTGTCCGTATACACGGGGCCGTTGTTGACGGCGTTCATCGGCTTTATCCTGCCGACAGTGTTTTTGAAATCAACCTTAAGTTTCATATATACCTCCATCAAATATCAAACGAGAACTGCCAATCCTCGCCGTAGATAACTTTTACTTTTATCGGCTTGTCGCTCTCGACGGTTATTTCGGGCTTCTCGTCTTGTGATTTTCTCGCCTTGCACATGAGGGTGACGAACGAATCCCTGCCGACGGGCAGATTCTTTATTCCGTGCTCCTCGAGCCTGTTCACGCGCCAGACTATCTCCGACTTTTCGGCGGAGACTCTGATTCCGAGGATGTACTCTATCAAAACGGTTATCGGGAATATGCCAGTCCAGCCGATAAAATCTTTTCGCGCGGGTTCGCCGCGGACGGCAGTCTCGGGGGCATAGTTTTCCCAGAAAGTGCCCGTCTTTTTATAGACCTCGATGCAGTTTTTATAGCAGCACTCGGCTATCTCTTTTGCGAGCTTCTCTTTTCCGTTTGCGGAGAGTCCGCAGAGCACCATATAGTTCGTCGGCGCCCAAACTCCGCCGTTCCAGTAGCCGCCGTTATCTTTGTAGTCCGGGTGATCCGCGGAGAGCGCGGGGACGCGGTTCGGGCGGTTGAATTCATTTTTATCCTCGAGGTGACGGCAGAGCGCGTCGACCCTGTCGGGCGGAGCAATTTTTGCGATAAGCGCCCAGAACGCAGCGACGGTCTTGACGGCAAGGAAGCTTCCGTCCGCCTTGAGGTCATAATAGAACCCGTCTTTTTCGCTCCACATCTTCTCGTTGACGAACCTGACGAGATTATCGTATTCGTCCTTGAGCGCGTCGACATCGTCAGAGATGCCGAGCTCCTCCGCCATCATAATAAGATATTCGCAGCTCATCGCCGCCTGCAGAGTCGCGTCTATCCATGACATATAGCTGTGGTGGAAGGTCTCGAGCATCCAGTCCTCCGAGTCGGGGATGAGCTCAAGATCGCAGCGCGGCAGATTGTCCATACCGCAGCCCCAGCCGCTCGACCAATAGCTTCCGTCCTTCCAGCGATGATAATTCTTGAGCCAATGGTGGAACGAGAGCAGCGGATAATAGACTTTTTTGAGTCTCTCTTTATCGCCGTAGTTCTTATAATACTGCCACTCGCACCACGCCATTATCTCGGGTCCCGTGCTCGTCGGGTCGTGGCGATAGAATCGGTCAACGCCGTCTAATTCGTTTATCTCGCGGCAGATGAAGCCGTCCTTGTGCTGCTTGCAGTAGAAATTGTCGAGCGTTTTCTGGAAGCAGTGGACGCTGTCGCCGTATTTTCCGAACATGAGCATAAAGCAGGAATCCCACATAAAAATGTGACCGTTAAAAGCGGCGTCGATATAGGGCGAGACAAAGCTGCTCTCTTTCGTCGGCTTTCCGAGGTTGCGGAAGGCTATCTCCCACGCCTTGTAATATGCGGCAATTTCATCGTCGTGTCCCGCCCACACGGGCTCGGGGAGCTTTCCCTTCTCCTTTTCAAAATCCGGCAGCGCCGACATATCGGGCTGCATGGAAACAAACTCATTGAGCTTCGCATACCTATCCTCGACATATCGGGTGATGGGTTCTTTCATGTTTGCGCTCCTTTCGGGTATCTTCAATCGAGCTGATTATATCACACTTTTTATTTTTAGTGAATAGTTTTTGCGGCAACACCGAGGCGGCGAAATATATTTTCGCTTTCAAAAATTAACTTTTTGTGAATATTCAAAAAAGTATGTCAAAAAGCATTGACTCCGATATATAAATATGCTACTTTGTAATTGCAGATGGGTTTTCTGCGGCAGAATATCATATAATTTCGGAGAAATGCTATGATGCTGTTCGGTTCAAAAAATTATAGATTTTTATCAGGTCTGAGGCGGGTGCGCATTCGGGCAGTTTAATAAGGCGCATAGGTCGGCATCACTGCCGGCTTGTGCGCGTTTTGTCTTCTCAATAAACTAAAAAGCAAGGTGACAAAGATGAATTCAACCGCCAAAAGAGAAGTTCTGACAGGTGTAATTACATTTCTTGTTTACGGCATTCTGGGCTTTGCGGCTTACCTTCTTACTGCGCTCCCCGAAGCCGGACTGGATAGCCTCGCGGCGAGCCACGCCGTATTCATCATCGGAAGCATCGCAAGCTCCGCCGTTCTTGTCGGCGGAATAGCGTTCGGAATAGTGTTCGGCAGGAAAAGATCGAACGGATATCTCATAGGGCTCGTCGCCTCCGTCGTCTTTTTACTCGGTGCGGGATTCGGCTTTATAGTATCAATGATAAGTCTCTTCACCTACGGTTCTGACGGGAAAATGTCCGATGCATCTATTCCTATAATAATAGCTTACGCCGCCGTGCCGTACATCGCCTATGCCGCTGCTCGCATAAAAGCAAGCAAGAGAAATAAAATTAAAACTGCATAAATCATCAAACGCCGCCTGTTTCTCCGCAGGCGGCGTTACTTATTCAATGTTTTCTATATACCTGCACTTCGGGAAATTTTCGCAGCCCAAAAAGCTTTTTCCGCTGCGCTCTCCCCTTTTGGCGGTTCTCAATATCAGCTTGCCGCCGCACTGCGGACAAATAGTGTTTCGCTGCGCAGACTCGGGAGATTCGGCATCGGTCTCACAGACTGCCGCGGCAGCTGCACTTTCTGCGGCAGGTACGGGAATTTTAGCGCCGTTTTTCATCTCTTCTATCCGTTCTATATGCTCGGCTTTCTTCTCGTCTGAAACCTGAGTCAGCGGATAAAGGCGGTTAAAAATATCGTCTATCTGCTCCGCCGTGAGAACAGCTTCTGCCTTTTTCGCTCTCACCGCAACATCGGTGGCGGCATCCTTTCTGTGCATAACAAACTGGTCGCGCGAAGTCAGTTTTATATCCATAAAGCGGCATCTGTCGCTGAAGACTATATAGGACACAAACGGCTTCTCACCGTAATCGGCAAGAAATGTTTTCAGCCACTTTATGTGGTTGTTGTTTTGAAACACGGGGTTATAGAACTTGTGTTTCTCGGCTCTGCCGCCCACATTCAGGCTCTGAGTCCAGTATTTTCCGTCCGCGCTGCCGAAAATCCAGCCGCTGTAATTCTTGGATTCAAAAACATATATCCCCGTCTCATGCAGCATAATAACATCGATTTCGGTCGTCTTTTCGTCTGATTTCGGAACATAGCAGTTGAACAGGAATTTTTTATATCCGCCGAGATTGCGCAGATGCATAAAAGTGTAGTACTCGCCGAGCCTGCCCTTATCGCGTACAAGAGCTCTATACGGCAGAGCGGTCTGGGCATAATAAACGGTCGTTTCGTATTTTTTTCGTCTGAACGCTTCGACCGCTGTCCTGATAACAGCGGGCAGCGCAAAAATCAGCAGCAGTATCAAAATATCGTAAATTCGCACTCCGGCGATAAGCTCCGTCATTTCATCCCCTCCATATATTCACAATACCCACAGTGTCATTTTATCACATTGCAAATATATGTCAAGGATAGGAAAAATAAAAAGCGCCTCGATGATATTTCATCAAGGCGTTTTCTGGTGGACGCTAACGGACTCGAACCGCTGACCCTTCGCACGTCAAGCGAATGCTCTACCAGCTGAGCTAAGCGTCCATTTGAGCTGAATTTTTCGGTCTTTCCCGTTCAGCAGAGCCTATTATATATGAACGCCTCGCGAATGTCAAGCATAATTTTAAAAAAATTGATTTTTTTATAAGCCGCCGCAAAAATGCTCTTTTCAGCCCGCGGGCGGCTTCATTTTAATTTATTTGAAAACGATATCGAGCACCAGCATCGATATCACCCCGGGCACACCGAGCAGCGCGCCAGCGCCGAGCGACCAGCGGTTGACGGAGAGCTGTATCCCCGTCGCAAGCCCCGCGATGTTGACGGCGAACAGCGCCGCCGCGCCGCCTATCGCGTTGAGTATCAGCGCCGAAAAGCCGCGCCTGTTCGTCACGGCAAACACCGTTATCGCGAGCGCGGCGGCAGCGAGAAATATTATAAGAACCGTTTTCATTCCTGTTGACAAGGCTATCCCCTCATTCCAGTTTGTAGCAGACGGCGATGTCGCTGCTTTCAAGTCCCTCCTGCTTTGCGAGCTTCAGGAGTCTGTGGTAGCGGCGCTTGAGCGATTCGAGCTCATATATTGCGGCCTCGACCGAGTCGTCGTCCTCGCCGTATTCAAACCGCAGATATGCCGCGTCCATCTCCTTTTTGAGCGCTCTTATGTCCACGAGCAACTGCTCCTCCCTTGTCGGAGCTTCGTCCGCCTTTTTGAGCTTTCCTCCGAGCAGATATTTGAAAGCAGTAACCATTTTTTCGTCCTCCCGGTATTATTTGTATAGCAATTATGGGACAAATATGATAAAATAATTCAGCCGGACGATATTTTTCGCCCGAACGCCAAAAATATATAAGATGTTTATAATAAAGGAGAATGTGTTTTGAAGCTTTATCCCATGGTATTGACGCCCTTTGTCTCGGAAACTGTCTGGGGCGGGCGCAGACTCATTGACGAATATTCCGTTGTCACAGACAAGCGAAACGCCGCCGAGGCGTGGGTCATGTCCGCGCACAAAAACGGCAGTTCAACAGTCGCAAACGGCGAATTTGCGGGGAGGACTCTTCGCGAAGTCTATCTCGAACACCCGGAGCTCGGCGGCAAAAACTGCGCCGGATTCTCTGATTTCCCGGTGCTGATAAAATTCATCGACGCCGCGGCGGATCTCTCGGTTCAGGTTCACCCCGACGACGCCTACTGCCTGAAAAAGGGCAGCGGCGCGGGAAAGACAGAGTCGTGGTATATCCTCGACTGCGAACCGGGCGCTTATCTTCTGCTCGGCTTTGAAAAGGACATAACCCGCGAGCAGTTCAGGCAGTCGATAACCGACGGCACGCTGACCGACTATGTCAAAAAAGTTCCGGTCAAAAAGGGAGATTTCTTCTTTATAGAATCCGGCACGCTCCACGCGATATGCAAGGGCATCCTGCTCGCCGAGGTTCAGCAGAACTCGGACACGACCTACAGAATATATGACTACGGCCGCCTGGGCTTTGACGGCAAGCCGCGCGAGCTCCATGTTGAGGATGCGGTAAATGTCACGCACACCGGAGTATATAAAAATCCCTGCACGCCGAAAAAAGACGGCAACGTCACGAATCTTGTCGCCTGCCCGTTCTTTACCGAGCGCGTTCTCAATATCGACGGTTCTTTTGACGGCACTGCGGACGAAAAATCTTTTGTGTCGCTTCTTATTCTTGACGGCTCGGGTTTGCTCGAATGCGCGGGCGAGGCTCTTGAATTTTCAAAGGGCGGCAGCATTTTCATTCCCGCAAACTGCGGCGACTACAAAATAAACGGAGAAGCAAAGATCCTTGAAACAAGGGTTTGATATTACAAATGGCAGTTTTAAGCGTACAGAATCTTGATATGGAGTTCGGCGAGCGCACGCTGTTTTCGGGCGTGAGCTTTGAAGTCGGAGAGCGCGATAAGATAGGCTTCATCGGCTCGAACGCAACGGGCAAAACGACCCTCTTCAAGCTCATCACCGGCGAGCTTGAGCCGACCCTGGGCGGGGTATATCCCGGCAAAAATATAAAGATAGGCTATCTCGAACAGCACGCCTGCGCGGGGAGCCAAAAGACGGTCTATGACGAGATGGAGAGCGTGTTCGAGCCTCTTATGAAAAAAGAGAAGCGGCTCGAAGAGCTCGCGGATCTCATCGAAGCGGGACATGGCGACATTAACGCGCTCATCGCCGAGCAGAACAGACTGCACACCGAGTTTGAGGACGAGGGCGGGCTGACCTACAAAAGCCGCACCCGCTCGGCACTCACAGGTCTCGGATTCTCGGAGAGCGACTTCTCTCTCCCCTGCTCCCTGCTCTCTGGCGGTCAGCGGTCAAAGCTCGCGCTGGGCAAGCTGCTTTTGAGCGCGCCCGATCTGCTCCTGCTCGACGAGCCGACGAACCATATAGACCTGACAAGCCTCGAATGGCTCGAAAACTTCATCAACGACTACCGCGGCAGCGCGGTAATTATAAGCCATGACCGCTATTTTCTCGACAAAGTGACGACAAAAACGATGCTGCTCGAAAACGGCAGGATCGAGATGTTCAACGGCGGTTATTCCCGCTTTCTCGAGCAAAAGACCGAGCGCGACGAGATCGAGCGCCGCCACTACGAGCGACAGATGGACGAAGTTCACCGCCTCGAGGGCATAATCGAACAGCAGCGCCGCTGGCGGCATTTCATAACCGCGGACAGCAAGCAGAAGATGCTCGACAAGAAATTGGCGGAAATCGATGCGCCCGGCCGCTCGTCGAAAACCCTCGGCTTTTCATTCGGCGAAGTCGAGCCAACGGGCAACGAAGTCCTGAATGTCAGAGGGCTGTCAAAGTCATTCGACAGCAAACATCTTTTCAGCGGCGTCGAGTTCCAGATACGCCGATCCGACCGCGCGTTTTTGCTCGGTCCGAACGGATGCGGAAAGACGACTCTTTTAAAAATACTTATCGGCAAGGAGAAAGCCGACTCCGGCTCCTATCTCTTCGGCGCAGGCGTTCAGGTCGGCTATTTCGACCAGACGCTCTCCTCGCTCAACAACAATAATACAGTCCTTGACGAAATCTGGAATCTGCACCGAGATTTCACCGAGGCGCGTGTGCGCACTCTGCTCGGGCAGTTCCTGTTCTGCGCAGACGATGTTTTCAAGAAGATAGAGACTCTGAGCGGCGGCGAAAAAGCGCGGCTTTCGCTTTTAAAGCTGATGCTCTCGGGCGCGAATGTCCTGCTGCTCGACGAGCCGACGAATCACCTTGATATTCCCTCGCGCGAGGCGCTCGAGGCGGCTCTGCTCGATTTCGGCGGCACGATGCTCGTCGTGTCCCACGACAGATATTTTATAAATAAGTTATCCACCCGCGTGCTGTCGATAGGTATGAACGGTGCGGAGAGCTTTGAGGGCGGCTACGACGACTATGCGGCGAAAATCGCCGAGCAGAGCGCGGAGAAGCCGAAAGCGACAAAGACCATGGGCAAGGGCGGCGAGGACTACAAGCGCCGCAAGGAGCGCGAGAGCGAGCTGCGCCGCACGATAACCGCGATAAAGAAATGCGAAGAGCGGATAAACGAGCTCGACGGACTGATAGCGAAAACCAACGAAGAGATGTCGACCCCCGAAGCGGCGGCGGACTACGCGCGCGTCATGGAGCTGACGGAAACGCTCGGCAAGCTCAACGACGAGCAGACTGAACTCATGATGCAGTGGGAAGAGCTCGAAAACAGAAAAGCTCAACTTGATGGAGAGAAATAACATGAACTTCAGCGAACTTTTCGGGAATGCGCAATGGGTTACCTGCGACAGCGGCTGCACTTCGCCGGTTATAAAAGGCGGCTTCTTCATCGAAGAGCCGAAGAAAGCGGAGATAACCATCTGCGGGCTCGGCTTCTTCCGCCTGTGGATAAACGGGCGCGAGGTGTCCGAGGACAAATTCGTCCCCGTCAACAGTCAATACTGCAAACGCGATCTAACGGCGTTTGAATATCCTATCTTAGACGAGCTGTCCTACCGCACATACGCCGTGAGATATGACATATCCAAATTTGTTATTGACGGCGAAAATGATATCCGCGTCATTCTCGGCTGCGGCTGGTTCGCCCAGCAGAAGCGCAGCGCCGAGGGGTTCGCAAAATACGGCGACATAAAGCTCTGCTATAAAATCGATGTCGAGAATAAGAGCGGCAAAAAATATACTTTTGTTTCCGATGAGAACCTTGAATGGAAGCAGAGCCGCATTATTGAAAATAATATATATTTCGGCGAGGTTCACGACATGAGCCTTGCAGACGAGCTGACGGCGAGCAGCGGCTTTCAAAATGTTATCAAAGCCCCGGCGCATGAGACTCAGTTTTTCGTTCAGGACTGCCCTGCGGACAGAGTGGAGCGCGTGATAAAGCCCGTAAAGCTCTTTGACCTCGGCGAAGTTTCGATATACGACATGGGCGAGAATATTTCCGGCTATCCGGTTGTTGCGGCAACGGTTGACGGCGCGGATATAACCGTCAGATGCAGCGAGGAAATAAACCCGGACGGCACGCTGAATTTCGATTCCTGCGACCGCGAGCAGATTCAAAAAGATGAATACCGCAACGCGAAAAAGGGCGAAGAGTGCATGCCCTGGTTTACCTGGCACGGCTTTCGGTATTTCGAGCTGACGAACAACGCCGAGCCCGTACTCTGCGAAGTAGTCCACTCAAACTGCGCCGTGACCTCATCGTTCGAGTCAGGCAGCGAGATGCTCAACTGGCTCTACGACGCATATATCAGAACGCAGCTGAGCAACATGCATTCGGGCGTGCCCTCGGACTGCCCGCATATAGAGCGACTCGGCTACACCGGCGACGGTCAGCTCTGCTGTGAAGCGGCGATGATGCTTTTGGATTCGCAAAAATTCTATAAAAAGTGGCTCGAGGATATCTCCGACTGCCAGAGCGTCGGAAACGGTCACGTCCAGCACACCGCGCCTTTCATGGGCGGCGGCGGAGGCCCCGCAGGCTGGGGCGGCGCGATAGCGGTCGTGCCGTATGAGATGTATAAAATATACGGCGACAAAGAGACTTTCCGCCGTTATCTGCCGAAGATTCTTCGGTATTTTGATTATCTCGACTCGCGAAGCTCCGGCGGTCTCGTCTGCCGCGAGGAAGAGGGCGGCTGGTGCCTCGGCGACTGGTGTCCGCCCGAGCCTATAACAATATGCGAGCCGTTCGTCAACACTGCGCTCTATGTCAAGCAGATGATGATGACAAAAGAAGCATCGGAGGCTATCGGCGAAAGTGAAACCGCCGCCATGCTCGAAAAGCGCATAGAAGAAAAGAAGCAGGCTATTCTCAACGCATATTACAGCCCGCAGACCGGCTCGTTTATCGGCGACGCGCAGGGTGCGAACAGCTTTGCTGTTGATATCGGACTCGGCGGCGAGCGCGCTTTCAACAATACAAAAAGGAAATACGACGCTGCAGATGCTTTTGACACCGGCATTTTCGGTACAGATATCCTCACCCGCGTGCTGTTTGAGCGCGGCTGCGCCGACACGGCTTTCCGCCTGCTGACTTCGACGGGCAAAGGCTCGTTCTATAACATGAAAAAGCAGGGCGCGACGACTATCTGGGAGAACTGGGACGGCGAGCGCTCGCACAGCCACCCGATGTTCGGCGCGGTGACGCGATATCTGTTCTCGTTCATTCTCGGCATCACGCAGGAGAAAAACTCGGCGGGCTATGAAAAAATTGTCATTGCTCCGCAGATTCCCGACGGGCTCAACCGCGCGAGCGGTCACATAACCACGGTGCGCGGCAAAATAGCCGTCTCGTTTATCAGAACGGAGCGCGAGATGGACTTCTATGTAACCGTTCCGCAAAAGGCGTGGTTCACTTACGGCAGCGACTGCGAATATGAACTCTGGGAAGGCGAAAACCATATCCACATTGATTTTGAGGAGTAAAATATGGCTATAATCATCACAAATTACAGCGAAAAATATCGGGACGATGTCCGCAATATCTGCCTTGACACGGCGGGCAGCAACGCGCGCGAAGAAAAGTCAATGCGCTTTTTGCTCGCGACCTTCTGCGACTACTATATAGACCGCGAGGCAGAGCACTGCTTCATCGCCGTCGATGAGGACACGGACAGCGCGGTCGGCTATATCTTCTGCGCACCGGACTATCAAAAATACAAGCGTATATTCAAAGCCGAATATCTCCCGCGCGTCAAGGGCTGTAAAAAAGGAGATATAATTGAGTCGTGGGTGTCCGTAAACGGCCCCGCTATATTCGCAAGAAGCTATCCCGCGCATATGCACATCAATATAAAGCCCGGCTATCAGCACTGCGGCATCGGCACCCGCCTGTTCGCGGCTCTGACCGATCATCTCAGAGAGATCGGCTGCAAGGGCGTTATGCTGGTGGTCGATTCATATAACGCCAACGCAATAAATTTCTACAAAAAGAACAAATTTGATATCATATTCCCTCTGCGCGTCTGCACGGTCATGGCGCGCAGGGTCTGAGAAAGCAGGGAAAAAATATGAAATTAGCCGTCATCGGCACGGGCTGGATAGTCAAAAGCTTTATCGACGGGTTGAAGTTCGCGCCCGATTTTGAACTCTTCGCCGTATATTCGCGTTCGCGCGAGCGCGGAGAGACATTCGCAAAAGAGAACGGGATAAGTACAGTATACACCTCGCTTGACGAGCTCGCCGCCTCCCCTGCCGAGTGCGTCTATATCGCGAGCCCAAACGCCCTGCATTATACTCAGAGCAAAAAAATGCTCGAGAGCGGAAAGCATGTCATCTGCGAAAAGCCGATAACAGTAACGCCCGACGAATTTTCGGAGCTCTGCGAAATCGCGGACGGAAATAAGCTCATATATATCGAAGCTATAATGTATATGCACTCGCCCGTGCGGGCGGCGCTCAGAGAAGCTCTCGGGGACATCGGCAAGGTCTGGACTGCGCATTTTGATTTTTCGCAGTATTCCTCAAAATATCCCGCCTATCTTCGCGGCGAGCTGCCAAATATTTTCAACCCCGCCATGGCTACTGGCAGTCTCATGGATCTCGGCATCTACTGCGTCTATCCTGCAATCGATCTGTTCGGCGAGCCGGATATTGTCTCGGCAGTATCGGCATTTCTCGAAAGCGGAGCTGACGCGGCAACCGCCGTCTCGATGCTAAGTAAAAACACCGCGATAACAATGACAAGCTGCAAAACCGGGCAGGATCACGCGGGCTCGCAGATAATCGGCGAGCGCGGCAGCATAAAAATCGGCTCAAATTCAAAGCTCACGGATATCGAACTCGTGATGAACAACGGGACGAGTCGCATTATCTGCGGCGACACGCCGAAAGATGAACTCATGGGCAACGAGGCTCGCGCGTTTTATAAGCTGATAACAGAGCCGGAAAACAACAGAGAAAAATACAGAGAGCTGCGCGAAACAGCGCTCTCTGTGAGCCGCACGATGCAGCGCATACGCGAGTCGGCGGGAATAAAATTTGACGGAGGGATAGCATGAAATATGTGAAAACAGGCGATGTCCTCGCGGTAAGGCTTGACCCGGGCGAGGAAATAATCGCGTCGGTGCTGAAGATAGCAAAGGACGAAGATATCCGCTTTGCCGAGATATCAGCCATCGGAGCGGTAGGGCGCGCGGTGTTCGGGCTATACGACCTCGAAGAGCAGAAATACCACAGCCTGACATTTGTTCAGCCGCTCGAGCTCGTTTCATTAAACGGCAATCTCAGCCGCAAGGACGGCGAGCCTTATCTCCACCTCCACGCCGCGTTCGCGGACGAAAAAGGCGCCGTCATCGGCGGTCACCTCAACGAAGCGGTGATAAGCGCGACCTGCGAAATGTTCATCAAAATTTTCGACATTGACATGGGCAGGCGCATAAGCGAACAGACAGGACTCAATATTTTCGACATCTGAAAATCAAGCAGGGAAGCCGACATATGCCGCGCTTCCCTGTTTTTTCTTGTCGAACACCATAAAATATTGCACAAAATCAATAAAAATTCATAAAAAATCAAAATTTCTTTACAAAAACTATTGCAAAGTGAATCAAAATCACATATAATTATTCTCAATCAGCGTAGTAACTGAGGGTGAACAAATGCGGCAAGTAAGATTTGAGATCACCGACGGCATCTGCCGTCCGGCAGGATGCGAAACGGACGACATCGGATATGCGGCAATCTCCGATGCTCAGTGCGCCTCCGAAGCAAGAAAAAGTTCAGCCGCCTCGGGCGGCCGTATTTCCTACGGCATAGTGATGACCGTCACGGAAAACGGATTCAATGAAACAACAAGTTTTCCAGACATCTCTTTCAGCAGAAAAAAGCTGAGGGACTTTGTCTCCATGCTCGAGCGCAACGATGTCTCCCCCGCCCATGTGGAGGAGATGATAGACGATTTCTTCTACGCGGGATAGGCGCGGCAGGCGAAAAGCCGTGTTTTGCGATTTGCAAGACACGGCTTGTTTGCGGTTTAACGGAAGTTCGCAACATTATTTTTTCATAACGGTATTTTTCAGATACCGGTCAAAGGCGGCATATTCCTCTGCGGTAAAGCGAACGGTCAAGAATTTTCAATTTTTAGTTTGTCTCTGAAACAAATTACTGTTGACTGATTATTGTAAATATGGTACAGTATTATTTGACTTAAAACGGATTTTCAATATGAAATCCACAAAAAACGGAGGGGTTACAAAAAATGCCGAATCTTATCAAAAAAATCACATCCACCCCGAAGGGCTGGTCTACAAAACCGAAGGAGAGACTGAGCTACTATCTCTACTTCTGCGGACAGAACGCGATATATAACCTCGTCGCCTCTTTCCTGACGACCTACCTCATGCTCTCTATCGGCGGACTTGTCAAAACCGCGGGAATCATGCTCGCGGTCAAGGTATGGGACGCGGTCAACGACGCTATTTTCGGCGTGCTGTTTGACAAGGTAAAGTTCAAGAGCGGCAAGAAGTTCATTCCGTGGCTCAGGATATCGCTCGTATTTATCCCGCTGACCACCGTCATGCTCTTCGCCATTCCCAACGGCTTCAGCGAAAACGCGAAGCTCGCCTGGCTCACCGTCGCATACATACTGTGGGATACCGCCTACACCCTCTGCGACGTGCCGATATTCGGTATCATCACCTCGATGAGCGAAAACATTGACGAAAGAAACAGCATTATATCCTATAAGCAGATTTGGTCGGGCGTGGGTTCGGGCGTTGCGCTCATTCTCGGCACCGTCCTCGTCGGCGAGCAGGTCAAGCTCAACTATACGGTAGTCGCAATAATCTGCGCCGTGTTCGCAATTATCACGATGATCCCCGCCTGCTTCAAGCTTGAGGAGCGCTTCGGCGGAGACAGGGATGAGGATTTCACGCTCAAAAAGATGTTCAGCTACCTTGTTCAGAACAAGTATTTGCTCATCTATTACATAGGCTATTTCTTCTATTCGAGCGCCAACGTCTCCGGCTCGCTCAACCTTTTCGTCTCGTTCTATCTCTTTAACAACTCGCAGTTCTCGCTCGTCGTTCAGGCTCTGAGCCTTGTTCCCGCGGCGATATTCTCGTTCCTCGTGCCCCACATGGTCAGAAAATTTGACAAGATGAAGCTGTTCAGAGTCTGCACTTTGGCTACCGTTATTTTAAGCGTCGTCATGTGGCTCATCGGCTACAACTCGATGATAGGCTTCATCATCATCTCGATACTGCGCGCGGTACCCATGGCTATTCTCGGCGTCATGCTCTTCATGTTCACGCCCGACTGCGCGGAGTTCGGCAAATTCACCTCCGGCATCGAGGCCAAGGGAATCACCTTCGCGATTCAGACCTTTATGGCCAAGCTCACAGCCGCCGTCTCCGGTGCGCTCGGTATGTTTATACTCGGTCTCAAGTCCACCGGCTGGGTCAGCGTCGAGGGAGCGCAGAACTTCGCAGACCTCCAGGGTGTCACCCAGACAGACCATGCGAAAGCCGTCCTGTGGTTCATCTATGTTATGTCCACGGCGATAGGCTACGCCATAGCCTATATCATCTGGACCCGCTACAAGCTTACCGACAAGGACGTTCAGACCATGGCGGATTGCAACAGCGGCAAGATAACCCGCGCCGAAGCCGAAGAAAGACTCGGCGGAAGATACGACAAGAAGTCGAAGAAATAATCTGCGACACAAACAAAACAGCAAGTATACAAAAGGTCACAATTCGCAACCGATGCGGATTGTGATCTTTCCATTTATTCTTTTTTACTCTTTTAAATATCCTCTGCTCACTCGCAGTGCTATCAAAAAAATGTATTGCTTCCCAATAGTGCCGCCGTTGGCGGCATAGGGTCGTCGAGTCGCCGACCCCTACAGGCTCATCAACACAAATCACCCAGACGTTCAACAGAAGTTATACATTCGGGTATGTAATTAAACCTCGGCGGAATGCCGTCTTTCAAATACAGTATCACATATAAAAAATCGCACAGAAACACCGCCATAATTATATATACTATAATATCTTCTTATTTCTGACTTTCTTTATTTTATTTATTCCGCTTTTTTTTCGATCTCTTCAAGAAGATCATCGCTTATATTGACCTGCGGGTTATATTTTTTCGCCAAATCGCAAAGTTGAGTGACAAGCTTCCAATAATGCGACATAACCGGGGTAATCGGGATGCTGCCCGGCATATTCTTTGCACGCACCACAACTTTATAGATTCCGAGCAGAGGCATCCGCTTTGAATCTATAGCGAGAATATTTTCATAACAAACATTCATATTCATCGCCTTTTTGCCCTTTGTGACCCTGAATGAATTGAATTTTGCACATCTCTCACCGAGTTCGACATATCGGTTAAAATACTCGGCAAAAAAGACTGCAAAGAAAGCAATCATCAATCCGATTCCGCCGACAAGTGTCCTTTTAAAGCTGTCGGTATCATAGCGTCCGCGCCAAAACAGCAGCGCCATACCTATACCGATTGCAAACAGAACAACCTCCTGCAAAAACAGAATCGACTTTTTGTATTCAGATTTCATTTTATTTCCCTCTATAAATGCGCATTAGCGGGAATATCAACCGTAATGCTGCCGATTGATATTCCCGCACATCAGCCAAATCTCTTTTTTCAAAGCCAGCGTAATATTTTATCAGAGCACTACTTCTCTGCCCGTCCTGGCGGATTCGTAAACTGCGCAGAGAATCTTTATCATATCAATTCCCTGCTGCGGCTTGAAGCACGGCTCGGCGCCCTCGATAACCACATCGTAGAAGTGCCTGAGGTTTCTCGCGTGCTCTCTGTCGGTAGCGTAGTTAGTCGGGATAACATCGAGGCACTTGCCGTATTCCTCGGTGTAGAATTCGACCTCGCCGTCCTGCCAATTGAGTCCCGCCTTCGTGCCGCGAAGCTCGACAAAGCGTGTCTCTTTCTTGACGTTCGACGCCCAGCTGAACTCTATCTGGAGCTGTGCCCCGTTATCGAAGCGGATAGTGCCCATCGCAAGATCCTCAACGTCAAACGTGCCGTCCTCGACCTTGTCGCCGAAGTCGGAGTTCACGGAGTCGCTGACGTCGTTGTCGGCAAACTTGCAGTATGTGCTGCCGGTCACGGCGACTGGAGTCGGGCTGCCCATGAGCCATATCGCAAGGTCTATCATGTGAACGCCGAGGTCAATGAGCGGGCCGCCGCCGGACTGCGCCTTGGTGGTGAACCAGCCGCCCTTTCCGGGGATTCCGCGTCTCCTCTGCCAGCCGCAGCGTCCGCAGTATATCTCGCCCATTTTGCCGTCGTCAATGAACTTCTTCGCAAGCTTCGACGCGTCGGTAAAGCGGTTGTTTCTCATGACCATGAGCGTCTTGCCCGCAGCCTTAGCGGCGTCATTCATCTTCATGACCTCTTCGACATTGACAGCGTCCGGCTTCTCGCAGAAAACGTGCTTGCCCGCCTTGAAGGCGGCAACCGCGATTATCGAGTGGAGATAGTTCGGGGTGCAGATATCGACAGAGTCTATCGTCTCGTCCTTGAGCAGCTCGTTGAAATCGGTATATACCTTCGCATCAGGGAAGAATCCGTCGCGGCACTCGACCGCCCTCTCCTCGATTATGTCGCAGAGCGCGACAACCTCAAGTCGATCGTCTTTAAGATAGTGCTCGCGGTGAGCGCCGTTGAATATTCCGCCGACACCGATAATACCTACTCGCCATTTTTTCATAGAAAGACCTCCAAAAATGTATTTCATACGAATTGATTTTAACATAACAAGAAATAAAAAACAAGAGCGACGGCCTGTACGAAATGCCGAAAAAACAGCTTTATTTTTAGTTGATTTAACAATTTGATTTGTGATTGACAACGGAACGGCGGAACGCCTTATGACGCTCCGCCGCTCCTTGCTTTTATGAAATTGTGTTTTGCAAATTAAAGCTTATTTATCAAACGCGCCGAAGCGGGCTGCTATCTTCACGCCGGTCTTTGCAAGCGGAAGAAGAGCAACTATGGTTCTGAGCGCTCCGTCAGCAGAGGACGAGAGCACGGAGGAAACGAGGAAATTGACAACAATTTTCTGCGAGGCGTTCATGTCGAGAGCTGCAACAGCGGTCTTTATAGCCACAGCGTTGTTCTCCTCGGTAAGCTCGGAATGGAGATATCTGAACAGAACGACAAACGCATCCGCCGAGTCGCCTTCTATGCCGACAAACCAGTTTCTGGTCTTGGCTGCGCTCTCTTTTGCGGTGAAGACTCCGCAGGCGGCGATATCCTTTATTGCAGCCGCAAACTTCTCCTTGTCAAGGTTTATTGTAAGTGTGACCGCGGGGGCGGTCTCCTCGCCGTTTTCGTCAACCTTGGCGGCCTGGAGCTCGATGTCCTTGAGCTTGGGGGCGATCATATCGTATACGCCGCCGGTGGTGAGGTCAACCTTAACGCTGTTGCCGATACCCAGGCTGATTTTGCCCAGCATACTGTGTATCTGAGTGTCGATAAGTCCCGTGTCAATAGCGGAGGCAAGATTCGGGAGAAGCTTCAGAACCTCGTCGACCGGGGATTCCGCAGAGGCAACTGCGTCAACAAGAGTGAATATGGGAGTGATGATGCCGCGGATACGGCGATCCATCTTCTCGTTTGTGTTGGCGCCCTTCTTAACATATGCGGTGTACTCGTCGGAGGTCATAAAGTCCTTTATGCCGAGAGCCTCAAATATTGGGATGAGATCCTCGTATATGCCCAGCTGCGGACCGTAAAATAAGCTGGTTGTGTTCTCAAAGGAAACAACGGTAGTGAGCAGCGAAAGGGGTCTGAACAGCGACGCAACAGCGTCGAGGAAGCCCTCCTTGTCGCCGTTAGCGAAACCGAAGTCGCCGTCAACAACAGTGAGATACTGCCATGCGTCAAGCTTGCCTACGGGCTTGCCGTCCTCGCCGAGCGTAGCCGCGGCGGCGTTAAGAGCCGCGATAGCACCCGCGCAGGTCTCCTTGTCAAGCTTTGCGGCAAGGTCTTTGGGTCCCTTTGCAACAAGGCTGCTGAGTCCGCCGACAAGCGGGAACAGCTTCTTTGCAACAAGAGCTACGGTTTCATTGGTATATACCTTCTCGTTGAGCACCTGGGGAACTCCGCCCTCGGGAACCTTCAAAATAGTGAAAAGAATATCTTCAACTCTGCCGATAGACCTGTTGACAGCCTTCTTGGAAGCGCCGATGGGATACTTAACCTTGGTGCGCTCCATAGCGTCAACGTCGGGTTTTTCGTCCGTAGGATCGGATACGGCAAGAGCAGCCGCTTCGCTGACAGCGCCGTCAAGCGCTGCGGTCGCTTCCTCCTGCGCAAAGGCATTGAGCCCTGCCGCCATAACGGACATTATCATGCACAGGCAAAGTATAACGCTCAGCGCTTTTTTAAATGTTTTCATTTACTCTGTTCTCCTTTCGTTTTGTAAAAACATTATAGACATTGTTATTCTTTGCTTCTTTTTTTCTCCTCCTTTGCAGCAATTTATATTATAACGTTAAGTTATAAATTCAGCTTTTAATATGCAGAGCCGACAAAGTACCGCGCTATTCACAAAATAATTCAGAACCCTCGCGGATATTATACACTATATCTACAAATAAGTAAAGTTATATCTTAAAGAAGTGTTGTTAATTATTTGAGATATAAGGGGAATTGTTGAAATTCCCCTCGTTGTTTAAAAATCAAGTCTCTCCCGTAGGCTCTGTTTTATCCCAACCTCACACACGATGCTAAGCCCGAGGAAGCAGTCCTCAAAGAAATCGCGACCGAGCTTGAACTCCGGCAGAAGATAAGGCTTCATTTTGCTCTTTATCAAACCTATGAGCTTATCCGTATCCATGCCCTCATCGAGCTCATATATAACTACCCTGCCCGGATTCATCAGCGCGATTATCGCCTGGAGGCGTTCGCTGCAAAAAGCTATGCGCTCGGATTCAATGTCCGGAGTGTGCAGCGGGATGTTTTCGACCTCGCCGGCAGCGCCCGACGCGCCGCAGAGCACCTCGCCGTTTGCGATTATTCCCGAGCCGCTCTTGTGCTTGCCGTAGGCATAGAGGACGGTTATGCCCTCCTTATAATTTGAATATTTTCTTGCCACATTCGTTGCGACATGCAGGTCGTTGTCAATAAGAACCGTCAGTCCGAATTTTTCATTCAGCCTCTTTGCAACATCGATATGGTTGAGCGACGGGAATGCCGCAGAGTCCATAACAACACCCTTGCAGACAACGCCCGAAACGGCTATCGCCGTCATGGCTATGAGCGGATCGGCCGCAACGCTTGTCATAACAAGATTCTCAAGCGTCGAAAGTACTTTTTCGTCACAAATCGGTATATTTCCGCTGCCGATAGTACGGCTTTTGAAATCATGGATTCTGTATGAAAGAACATCGGAGTCAAGATAAATCAGCAGAAAATGCATATAGTCCGCGTTAAGCTTATATAACTGCGCCTTACGCCCGCGTTCCGCACCTATAACTCCGTCCGGATTAATAATTCCCTCCGCAATACCGTAATCAATAGCTCGCGTCACGGTCGGCAGGCTCAGCCCGATGCTTTTGGCTATCTGCGGAATTGTCGCCTGCTTGTTTTTGTGTATGTATCCCCACACAGAGCGGTAATTCGTCAGCTTGACTATGGATGAATCAAGTGTATTTTTCAAAAAGCGCGCCCCTCATCTGCAAATTAGAAAACCATGTTATTAAATCAATTATATCACCGCGTTCTGCTTTTCGCAATATGCACTTTTGCCAAAAACGGACTTTTTAAATTATGCACAGTAAACAACGCAGAATCGCGAATGCAACACAATTATTGACACAGTGTCGAAGCAAGTATATAATTTCAGTATCAAATATCGGAGGGAACAGCATGGCAAAAGGGCTGCCGGATTCAAAGAAATATATAAAAGAAAAGCGGGCTCCCCTGCGCTTCGGCGCGGACGGAAAATTCCGCATTCTGCATCTGACGGATATCCACGAGGTCGACCCGGAGATGGACGATGAGGAGGACAGACAGATACCGATAAGCAAGAGCAAAGAGACGATAAATGTCATTCGTCGATGCATCGAAATTGCTAATCCCGATCTTATCGTTTTCGGCGGCGACAACATCAGCGGCTACTGGCAGGAGTTCACATATGAATATATGTATAATACTATCAAAAAGATAGTCGCGCCGATTGCGGAGAAAAATATCCCGCTCGCCATAGTTTTCGGCAATCACGATGCCGAGGCTCAGCCCAAATTGCCGTTTCTCGCGAAAGAGAATCAGATCTGTATATACGCCGAATACGAGAATTTCAGGAGCACGATGAACGACGAGGATGTCTCCGGCTGCGCGAATTGCAGCCTGCCTGTTCTCTCCTCCGACGGCAACCGCACGGCATGGAACATCTGGTGCATCGACTCGGGCGACTATGTCAGGGACGATGAGTTCAATGTTATAGACGACGCCGGATACGGCTTTGTAAAAAAAGATCAGATAGCATGGTACGAAAGACGCGCCGCCGAACTCAAGGCGCAGAACGGCGGAAAAGCCGTGCCCTCTCTGCTGTTTCAGCATATCCCTGTCATCCAGGAATACAAAAAACTCAAAAAAGACCCAGATGGCGAATACAGCCTCGGCGCGCAGCACTACTCCGTCCCGGACGGCGCACTGCTCGAGGGCGAGATTCACGAATCCCCATGCCCGCCGCTCGAAAACGGCGACGAATTCGAGCGCTGGAAGAGAACGGGCGATATAGTCGCCGCATTCTTCGGCCACGACCATGCGAACACTTTCACAATGGAAGTCGACGGCATAAAGCTCGTTCAGACCCCCGGCGCGGGCTACCACTCCTACGGCGACAAACGCGGCGGCAGACTGATTATAATAGACGAAAACAAGCCGGATTCGTATGAGTCGGAATGCATTTTCATCGACAGAATAACACAAGGTGAGCTTAAATAAATTCAAATAAAGGACGGAGAACAGCTATGGACAAATACGCAAGATTCAGATATCAGCCCTGCATCCCGCTCGGCGCGGACGGCAGAAAGGTCACGGGTTCACCAGAGCACGCCGCGCTCTCGAGAAAGGCCGCCGGCGAGGGTATGGTTCTGCTCAAAAACAGGCTTCACACTCTGCCGCTCACGCGCGGAACAAGAGTCGCACTCTTCGGCAAGGCGACTATAGAATACATAAAGGGCGGCGGCGGAAGCGGCGACGTTTTCTGCGCCTACATCCGCAATGTCTATGACGGATTCAGTCAGAAGGAAGCCGAGGGCAAGGTCAGCGTGTTCAAGCCGACCGTCGAGTTCTACAAAGAATACGTCAAGGAGGCGAGCAAGCGCATCCCGACCCGCGCCCAGATTGAGAAGATATGGGACAAGGTCAACGCCATGTCCTTCTGCAAAGAGAAAGACGATATAATCTACGACACCTTCGCGAGCATGCATGTTGCCGAGGCGCATATGCCCGACGAGCTCATAGCGGAGGCAGCCGCGAACGCGGATATCGCGATAATAACCCTCAGCCGCTTCTCCGCAGAGGGCGTTGACAGAAAGGCTATCCCCGGCGACTACTACCTTTCGGACACGGAGAAGAGCCTCATCGACCGAGTCGCTGCGGCGTTCCCGAACACAGTTATAGTCCTCAACTCCGGCGCAGTCGTTGACTGCGAGTATTTCGCGGACAATGAAAAAGTCGGCGCGATAATCTCCGGCTGGCAGGGCGGACTCGAGGGCGGCATGGCGATTGCAGACATTATCTGCGGCGATGTCAACCCCTCCGGCAAATTGGCGGACACTATCCCCGACTCCTACGACTCATATCAAAATGCGCAGGAGTTCCTGACAGGCTTCGAGCATCTCGATTATTTCGATGATATATATGTTGGCTACCGCTATTTCGAGACGATTCCCGGCGCCGCCGAAAAAGTTCGCTATCCGTTCGGCTTCGGTCTCTCTTATACTGATTTCGAGTTCAGCGGCGCATTCTGCGGCGAGAGCGACGGAAAGATAGTCGCCGCGGTGACGGTCAAAAACATCGGCAAAGTGCCCGGCAAAGAGGTCGTTCAGCTCTATTACAGCGCGCCGCAAGGCAAGCTCGGCAAGCCCGCAAAAGAGCTCGCCGCATTCAAAAAGACGAAGCTGCTCTCCCCCGGCGAATCAGAGGCAATCGCGCTGAGCTTTGATATCGGCGACATGGCGAGCTTCGACGATCTCGGCAAGATAAAGGAATCAGCATTCGTGCTCGAAAAAGGCACATACTCGTTCTACCTCGGAAATTCCGTCAGAGCGACAGAAAAGCTCCGCTACGACTTCGTGCTGAGCGAGGATATAATCACAAAAGAATCAAAGCCGCTCTGCAGACCGTTCAAGCTCGAAAAGCGTCTGCTCGCGGACGGTAGCTTTGAAAATCTCCCGACGGGCGAACCCGTTTACACCCGCGGCACGCACACTTCTATCGAAGCAACCGCGCCCAAAGATACGATCATGTTTGACGAAGTCGGCGAAAATATAACGCTCGACGAATTTATAAAGCAGTTCACCGTTGACGAGCTTATCGACTTTGTCGGCGGGCATCAGAATCAGCCCGGAGTCTGCAACACAGGCGCGTTCGGCGGCATGAAACGCCTCGATGTGCCGCCCGTCCCGACTGCCGACGGGCCTGCGGGTCTGCGCCTCAACGCTTCAACGGGCGTGCCCACAACGGCATGGCCCTGCGCAACGCTTCTCGCGTGCACATGGAACACGGAACTCATTGAAGAAGTCGGCGCGGCAGGCGGCGCGGAGCTGCGAGAAAACAATCTCGGCGTGTGGCTCGCGCCCGCGATGAACATCCACCGCAATCCCCTGTGCGGACGCAACTTCGAGTATTTCTCCGAGGATCCCCTCCTCGCCGGAAAGTGCTGCGCCGCCGACGTGCGCGGCATCCAGTCGCAGAAAATCGCCGCATCGGTAAAGCACTTTGCCTGCAACAACAGGGAGTCGAACCGCTTTGAATGCGATTCCAGAGTCTCCGAACGCGCGCTCAGGGAGATATATCTGCGCGGCTTCGAGATATGCGTCAAAGAGGCTGACCCGTGGACAATTATGTCCTCCTACAATCTCATCAACGGCTGCCACACTTCGGTGAGCCATGAATTGCTCACCGAGATGCTCCGCAACGAGTGGGGCTTCAAGGGCATGGTCACAACAGACTGGGGCGTCCACAGCAACCACTCCGACGAGGTTCTCGCCGGCAACGATGTCAAGATGGGCGACGGTGAGCCCGAGGAGTTGAAAGCCGCTTTTGAAAACGGCAAGATAACCCGCGCCGACCTCGAGACAAGCGTCAAGCGCATACTCGAGCTGACGATGAAGGTCGCGGAATAAATCAGATTTAAAGCAAAGCAGTCGCCCGCGCGGCTGCTTTTGCATGTTCGGGCTATATTACGCCCGTTTTGTCTGCGGCTTTTTGGCAAAAATCGACATTGCAAAATATATTTTTCAATGATATACTTTAATTATTAACGCAGTGTTATTAATCGTTGATGGGGACCGCCATAAGCCTGTCCGCAAAAGCCGGGGATGCCTTTTTTCCACCTTTTGTGCATCGTCTTTCCCCTGCGGTCGGATTATCTCCGTTTTGTGCACCCGCAGGCGGTATTTTGCAGGCAGAGCGGCGGATAAATAACGGAAAGAATTCCGTCTTTTGGTTATTTGATTGATAACGCTGCGTTATAAATATTTCAGGCGGTCGGCGATTTTTCGCCCGCCGTTATTTTTATTTTCTTGATGTTTTTCGCGCCGCAGAGTATAATTAATTTTATAAATATTTCTGTTGAGGTGCAAACGGTGAGGGACAAGCTCAGCGTATTAGAAGAATATTTCGGCCACGATTCTTTCCGCGAGGGACAGGACAGAATAACGGACAGCCTGCTCGGCGGGCACGATGTTCTCGGCATCATGCCCACGGGCGCCGGGAAGTCGATATGCTATCAGGTGCCCGCACTCATGTTTGACGGCATCACTATTGTCGTCTCCCCGCTCATCTCTCTGATGAAAGATCAAGTCAGCGCGCTCGTTCAGTCGGGCGTCGCCGCCGCATACATAAACAGCTCATTGACCCACGCGCAGTATCTGAAAGTGCTGCAAAACACGGAGAGCGGCAAATATAAAATAATTTATGTCGCACCGGAGCGGCTCTGCGCGCCCGCTTTTCTCGGAATATGCCGCAATCTCAATATATCCATGGTTGCGGTCGACGAGGCGCACTGCGTCTCGCAATGGGGTCAGGATTTTCGCCCGAGCTATCTGAAAATACCCGATTTTATCGACGCTCTTAACTCCCGTCCCGTTGTCGGCGCGTTTACCGCTACCGCCACGGGAGACGTCAGAGATGATATAAAAACGCTGCTCAGGCTCGTCTCCCCGCTCGTTGTCACAACTGGCTTCGACAGGCCGAACCTGTTCTTTTCTGTCATGCAGCCGAAGAACAAATCGATCGAGCTGATGAAGCTGATAAAAGAGCGCAAGAATGAATCCGGCATAGTTTATTGCTCGACGCGCAAGGCGGTCGAGGAAGTGTGCGAACTGCTTCAAAAAAACGGATTCGCCGCTACCCGCTACCACGCGGGGCTGGATGAAAATGAACGCAGGCGCAACCAGGACGATTTTGTCTATGACCGAGCGGCGATAATGGTCGCCACAAACGCCTTCGGCATGGGGATCGACAAATCGAATGTCTCGTTCGTCATCCACTACAACATGCCGAAGAATATGGAGAGCTACTATCAGGAGGCGGGACGCGCCGGGCGCGACAGCAGGAGTGCGGACTGTATTCTGCTCTACAGCGCAAAGGATGTGCGGACGAATCAGTTCTTAATAAACAACTCCGAGCCGAACCCCGACCTCACCGAGGACGAGCAGGAAGAGGTCAGACGGCGCGACAGAGAGCGGCTCAAGCAGATGACTTTTTACTGCACGACGCACAAGTGTCTGCGCAAATTTATACTCGAATATTTCGGCGACAAGGGCCCCGAGCGGTGCGAAAAGTGCTCCAACTGCCTCTCGAATCACGAGAACACGGATATCACGGTTGACGCGCAGAAGATAATGTCATGCGTCGCACGGACGGGTCAGCGATACGGCAAAAAAGTAATTTGCGATGTCCTGCGCGGGAGCAAAAACGAGCGGCTGATATCCGCCGGGCTGAGCAGACAATCTACCTACGGCATAATGGCGGACTGCCCCGAAAAGCGGCTGCGCGACATCATCGACCACCTCTGCGAAAACGGATACATGACCGCACAGGGCGACGAATACCCGATACTCAAACTCGCGCCGAAGAGTCGCGGAGTTCTGACGGGTCAGGAGACGCTGCGCAGGATGCTCGAGATACCGCAGAAAAAGAAAGCTGCCGCCGCAAAAGACGCTCCGCTCCCGCCGGCGGACGAAAAGCTCCTCGCCGCGCTCAAGGATCTGCGAAAAAGTCTCGCCATGCGCCAGAGCATACCGGCTTATGTCGTTTTCACCGACGCGACGCTTGTCGATATGTGCCGCCTCAAACCGAAAACGCAGGAGGAATTTATTGAGGTCTCCGGAATCGGTCAGGCAAAATCACAGCGCTACGGAGAAGTTTTCCTCGCAGTTATTGCAGAATTTTCGGAATAAATTTAAAAAGCAGGTCACCGGATATCCGATGACCTGCTCTGTTTTTTATGCCGTTCTTCGCTTGTTATATACGAACATCCCCACTCCCGCGCCGCAGATGAGGACATAGCCTATGACGCTCAGGACATCCGGCACATCGCCAAAGACGAAAAATCCGAGCGCCGCGGCGAAGAGCACCTGCGTGTAGTCATAGACCGAAATCTCCTTCGCCGGCGCGCAGATATACGCCCGAGTTATTCCTATCTGACCGACGCAGGCGAAAGTCCCCGCGAGGACGAGATAAATAAGCTGCATAGCGCTCATATGCTTGTAGCCCGCTATCATAAACGGCAGGCACAGCGCGCACGAAAACGCGGAGAACCAGAAGATTATCCGCTTGCTGTCCTCTTTTCTTGAGCCGAGGCGGCGCACGAAAGTATAGGCTATTCCCGCACCCGCTCCGCCGAGAAGCCCCGCGACGGCCGCGAGCACTTCGGGATTGTCAAACCCCGGCTTTATGATGCACATGCTGCCCGCGAACGCAACGCACACGCCCGCTATCTGAACTATGCTCGGGCGCTCTTTGAGCAGAATTACAGAGAATATTATCGCAAAAAACGGCGAGAGTTTGTTGAGCATATTCGCGTCCGACAGGTTGAGTTTACCTATCGCGTAGAAATTGCACAGCATGCCGAGAGTGCCGAAAAAGCAGCGCCCGAAAAGATCGGGGATATTCTTTTTCGCGGGCACGAATCCTGTTTTATCGCGCAGCATCATGATAAAAATAAGAATCAGCGCGATAAAATTCCTGAAAAACGCCTTCTGAAACGAGGGCAGGTCTCCCGCGAGCTTGACGAACATCGACATCAGCGAAAAGCCGAACGCCGCCAAAATTATATAGAAAACACCTTTTGTTTTTGAGCTGAGTTTTGTCATAGGCTTCCGCCTTTTTGTTTGATAGCGCGGTGCGCTCCGAATATTATTATACCACCGATGTCAAAATATAAAAAATCCGGAACACCTAAGCATTCCGGACATATTATCAAAGCTTCACATCAGGCTCTCGCCGCGCTCTTCGAGAAATTTCTTTACTTCGTCGAGCGTCGGTATCGACGCGGACGCGCCCGGGCGCGAGACTGCGACAGCCGAAGCCGCCGAGGCAATTTTCAGTGCGCGTTCTGCGCCGAATCGCTCGAGCATGGCGAAGAAAAAGCCGAGAAAAGTGTCCCCCGCCGCTGTCGTGTCAACGACAGGCACGCTGAATATTTCGCAGTAAATGCCGTTTTTCGTGTGGGATACGCACGCGTCGCGGTACGCCATATCCGCCGCCGTCTCCGAGTCGCCGGGATTGATATAGCCGAAATAATCGCCCCTATCTGCGCACCTATCCACTCGCGGTAGGGGTTCTTATATTCTGCGGACGCGGGCGGTGCAAAGCCCTTGACGAAGTTGCAGAATGCCGCTCGCTCGGCGGTGCAGTAGGCATTCTTCGGCTGCCTGTCGAGCCAGATATCCGCCACATTTTTCGAGGTAAAATCCCTGCCGTATTTTTCTATAAGCTCCTGATAGAGCACCGTGTAGTTCGTATCATCGTCCGCCAGGGCGCACTCGGAAATATCGGCATACATATTCTTGCCGAGCCAGCTCCCGACGCGCCCGAGCAGCTCATCGGACAGATCGCTGCGTTTGATATATCTGTGCATCGGATAGTTTCCCGTCTCGCGCAGGAGAATGCCGAGTTCCGGATTTCTCACGCCCTCGATGGGCTTCCCAAGGGAGCAGCCGCATATCCTGCCGTACCACGCGCCGACTATTTTATCGCGCAGGCGGGATTTGTCAACGCCGCGCTTTTCGGGGACTGTCCCCTGCACATTTTTATCTCGTCGAGCTCGCTCGGCTCGTCAAATTCATAGTCCTTTTTAATCGGAGTGCGGGACACTATATCAAACATGACATCCGCTATGCGCTCTTTATACTCGCCGCCCGGAAGATGCGAAACAGCCTTGAAAAGCTCCTCGCATTCACCGATATCTATGTCCTCTTCGCACGACTGTCTGAACTCAACCATCAGCTCCTCGGAATACAGCTCCCACGGATGGAGCGACGGATAGTCGGGTCTGACGCCCGCCCTGCGCTTTTCGTCGCGGACGCGCTCGGTGCAGCCGGTCAGCAATTCATCGAGCGAAACATTGAGTATCTGCGAGAGTATTATCAGATTGTCCACCGACGGCTTCGCGTGGTCGCTCTCCCACTTCTGCACCGACTGGCTCGAAACGGAGCACTTCTTCGCAACATCGTCGCGGGTCAGCTCCGCCTTCTTTCTGAAATCATATATGCGGTTTCCGAGTGTCATTCGATCAATTCTTGTTTTTTCTTGATTAAATCAAATCGCGCCGACTTGTTCAATCTACCGCAGGTTGTTTTTTGCGCACCGGGGGTTGTATATAAAAATACTATCAGGGCTTAATAGCCCTGATAGTAATAGTAAGTAGTTGTTGTATTCGGATCCGGAGCCGCGACTAAAGTCGTTGATACGCTTGTGGAGCCGCCGTAGATATCCGTCGCGAAGACATAAAGCGTATATTGATAGCCGGGAAGAACTTTAAAATAATATTCTCCCTGATCAAGATCAAAGGTATTTCCGTTTAAATAACTGTCATCAAAAGAAAAATACAAATCTATATCCTGGATGATACCGTTCACATTCTGAGGACCGCTCAGCTGCACCGAAACCCAATCGAGGTCATAATTTGATTGAACCGTTCCGCTCAAGTAGAAATACATCGTATTATTATAATAGCTATAGTCATACCAGTAAGCATCATATATATCTATCGTCGAATCCGCATACGAAACGGACACTACGCACGAATCGGAATATGTCCTGCCGTTATAGGTTATACTGGCGGTTATCGTAACACTTCCGTAGCCGTTACCGGTAATATCGCACACCGTGCCGGAACCAGACACCGAAGCCACTTTATTCGCCGAGCTTGCCCATGTAACATAACAGTTCTCGGGACTGACCGAAGCACGCACAGTCCAGCTTTTTCCTACATCAAGTGTAATTTCACTGTAGTTGAGCTGAACAGACGGCTCTTCGATATAAATCGAATAACTTGTCGATTTCATTGTCCCCTTGCCGTCCGTATATTTCAGCGTTACGGTTTTATATCCCGGGGTATACATATCCGGGTGCAACACATCGACACTGTTGGTGACATACTGACAGCCGCCATCCGAATACTTTGCAACGACCTGCATGCCCGCAGTTGACAGCTGATCTCCGCAGTAGTAGAAAAGCTTGTCCGCGTTCCGGGTTATATATATGAGCTCAAGAGTGCCGTTTCCGTTATATATGTAATCCTGACTGATATCCGGCGCGGGCTGAGTCGTGTTCATCGAATCAAGCGATGCTTCAACGGCAAGCATCTCCGTGCTGTCATCTGTATTCTCAACGCTTTCGGATGTCTGCGCCGTCGGCTTGTGTGTGCGGCGCAAGCCCTTGCTGTTTTTCTTCATGACAAAAAACACCGAGGTAAAGCAAACAGCAACAACGAGCACTATCGCCGTAACATAAATTATTATACTTTTCTTTTGCATCTTCTTCCTCCGCTGCCGTCAAATCAAAATATTCATTGACCAATCCACATATAATAAAGAACAAAAATCAGCCTGCATATCAACGGCGATATCAGTACAGTAATCAGCGCTGCCACAGTCAGCAGTTTAATTCTCCTATATGATCCAACCATGTTTATCGTTATCGCGTGCCGTCCGCCGCATCTCGGACACAGGCAGACCAGATAGTCGCCAAACAGACTGATCTTCGAGGTAAAGAAATGCTTTCCGCAGTATTCGCAGGTCATGAAGATCAAAAAGTTCAAAATATATTCTCTGGGATAAAAGAACTTTCTGCTTTCTTTGTTTGCATTCAAATTTCTTTCGAGAGTTCCCATGTCTATCTTATCTGTTCTTTTAGAACTCATATCAGCATCTCCCTTTTTCCTCTATATCTCGTATCAGCTGCTCTCTCTCTGCGGCGGTTGCCGTAACTCTGCTTATGCAATTGGGGGCATTGTGCCTCATAAACGAATACATTATCTCGTTCATCATGCCGTCACCCTCATTTGAATAGTCAATATCAAATTCGCGCACAAATTTGTCCAAATCTTCGACAAATTCATCAAAGGTCCTGTTATTCTTCTTGTACTCTGCCACAAGCTTTCTTACAGCGTTCTGTGAGTATTTCGGGGATGGAATATTGACGCTTATCCGCACCTGCCTGCCCGTCATATCAAACACAATACTATTGTTTTTGGATATCTTGTCCATAAAATTCGATCTATCTTCGCCGGTCACACATATACATGTTGCCACGGTATATTTTATGGGCGGAATCTGCTTCATAACCTCAATATACGACCCGAGAGACAAAAGTCCCGCGCCACAGCTGTAAATTCTGCGGCGCACAGCATCAACCGCCGACGGACAGCCCGCCAAACAGTAAAGATGCGTTCTGTCCGAGAGCAGAGCCAACAGAAAAGCCTCTTTAAAAGTCGAATCAAAATCCTCGTTATATATCTTTCGATCTACTTCATCTAAAATGTATTCCGCCAGATCAGACTTGTTCTTTTGCGACTGTGCCTTGGCAGTCGCCACCTTGCACTCAACAAAAAATCTTGTATCGCGTTGCGGATATGCTTCGAGCAGAACGATATCATCCCCCACTCTGAAAAGCGATTTGCAGGTGATGTCATTTTTGAACATGTATTGGAGCTGATCCGGCGCACAATCCGTCAAGTCCTGAATACGTGATCGCACCACTCGCCTTTTCTCCCCAGTAAACATCCGATTGAGTTTATCATACGAGTCATACCCCGCGCTGCTGTGGGAGAGCGTAACAAAATTCACTGTAGCCATTATCGGTTCCTCACTTTTTCTCCTGCTTCACCGGGAAAACTCCCATCTTTGCCAAAAGCCAAAGGAAAGGAGTGTCAAGCCCTTGATTCAGCACCAAATGATTCTCGAGCACAAGTCTCGTTGCGAACACACGGCAATCCTCGCCAAAGTCTCTGATAATATTATTCACATATCCTCGAAGATTCGCCTGAATATCCGTTCCGTCTCCGTCTCCGCCGTGCCACAACATCGAATGTATGATATCTGCTGATTTGCGCTCCACTGCACTCATATCAACTACATCCGAAGTAATCGGCGGAAAAATGTCGCTTAATGCTTTTCTTCCCATCAATTCACCCTTTACCAGATCTACCTTATTGAGTACAATGGCAGTCGGCTTTTTGGGAATATCATTCTCGCGAAGCATACCCAGCACCGTATCGATTGTTTTTCCCAATACTGCTTCGTCGTTATTTTCAACAGTTTCAGCCGCATTTACAATAAAAATCAAACCATCCGAGTATTTAATATAATTGACTATTCTTTCAGTAAGCCTTTCCTTATCGATATAACATTCTCCCGGAATATCAAGGAACACTATGTCGGTTTTATTCTTATTTATTCCCAACTCGCGAAAGTATGGACCTTGTACGCCCCGGGTTACTGCACCTATGTTGCCTTGCGCATATAAATCGGCAATATATTCAAGGTAGTGGTCGTTAGGATCCATATTAATCCAAGAGAACGATTCCGTGCTTCTTTCTCTCATCATTTCATTTATCGATGCAAGATATGTAGTTTTTCCACTGCCCGGAACACCTATAACCGCAATGTATTTAGCGGGCGCGCGTCCAAACATTCTTAAAAGTTTATTGTGGCAATAAGGGCAAAGCCTCTCATTGAGGAAACCTTTTGTGCTTTTATCGGGATCTTCTATTCCCGTAAGATAACAACCGTCATCGAATTTACGCTTATATTTGCTGTATCTTGGATCGGCCGGGTCTACAAAATTGTAAAGTAAGTCTTGTGCCTCCTTATCCTCCAAGTGAGCCTTGTAATTTTTAAGATATTTGTCTTCCTGTTCATCCCCGCTCTTGCAGCGAAAAACAGCATCATTATATCGTAGCTGCTCAAAGCAATATGGGCACCGTACATCAAAATATTTTTTCATCATTTAATCCTCTAAATATATTTCTCCCTTTTTATCCAATACAAACTGACCGTTTTCTACATGAACTTCGGCGGGAATAAGCTTTTTGATTTTCTGATTATTTGCATTCACTTTTCGGTTGCCGGATATCAGATCAAAGCATTTGGAGAGACCTGCGATATCGCTGTATGCTTTAAAATTAGGATCCTCAAAATTGTTAAATTTATAAAAATTGAGGAACAAATATTTATTATCAACAACAATAAACTCGCTGCCACGCTCGTTATCACATATCGTAAATTTTTCTGGTATATCGCCAAAGAAATTTTGGTTATAGTCGCGAAAATACTTTACCGAAACTTTTTTGCGTGTAAGCGATGTCGGCTGTGAATCGCCCTTATATATACAATCTATGGCGTCCGCCAACTCCTCGCATTCCGATTTCTTTACCGATGTATTCTTGTCACAGGTATCGACTCCATCGTATTTTGCGTCGGTATGTTCGATGCTGTCGTTGCTGTCATGCGGATCGGTGCTGACAGTTGAATCGTAGGCTATGGGCTCAGGGGCATTATTAACCGGCACATCAATGTTACTGCTGCTTTTTGCAGTGCGTTTTAGTGTAGAAGTTTCTATATTGGGGGGCAGAGCCTTACTTCTATAGTTAGGCTCAGTTTTGCTGCGGTCGTTAGGTTGGGGCTGTTCGGAATTTTTCTTCTTGTGAGGCTGCTTTTCACGCGCAGGCTGCTTGTTTCCTTTTGACAATATATTCTTGAATATTTTCTTGATTCCGGCAACATTTCCCCTGCAAAGGATGCACACAGCAAGCACAATCAGTACGATCACCAGCACAAGCACCAGAACGACAATGGTTATCATCGTACTTTTAGAGACGCTTCCACCATCATTGTCTTTGTCAGTTGCAGTCGTTGAAACGACACTTTTAGTTTTCTCGTTGTTACCGACAGTTGTTCCGGATGCCTGAATCGCACCGGTCACGGGTTCGGCATCGGTCTCGGAGCTCTGCACCGGTGACGCGATTTTTTTCACTTTTTTGTTGATAATTGTGATTTCTTCAAATTTGCTTATATCACTCATCAATGTATACTCGGTATACTCGCCTTCCGGGGTCTTTATCGTCAGCTTCGATGAGGAAAAGATAAGTGTATACGTTTCTGTTCTATTCAGGGGCTCGGCGGACTTATGTGCCTCTATGCAGCCCTTTATAGGATATAGGGCCCCGTTTTCTTTCGTAAGTAACAGGAAATAGCTATTCGGGGATTCTTTTTCAACCCAGACAGTCACGGGATACTCCTCGCCATCATCGCCAAGTGCAACGAAGGAGAGCAGCTTTTCATAGTAAAGCGCATTGTCGTTGAGACCGTCGATGGTGAAAGTATATTTTTCGAGCTCGGACTCTCTCAGCCCGGCTCCGGCGGTCGTGCTCTCATATGTGGAATCCGTGTCATTTATATTTCTGACCGCAAAAGCGGGCAGCGCAAGGCAAAGAGCCGTCAAAACAGACAGCACCGCCGCAATAATTTTTTTCAACATTGTTGATTCTCCTCTCGTTGTACAGATTGATATCAGGCAAGCCAGTCCGAATATAATACCGCCGAGCAATATTCCATTCGGCTTGGCTCGCCCATTTTGCCGGGGTCGTTTCCGACCCCGGCTGATGGGAACGCCCAAAGTTGAATTTGGGGTTGTTACATGGGGTTACTCCCCGAGTTCTTCGTCTATCATGGCATAGAGCATGAGTGCGGTTGATACGTTTTTAAAGAAGAATTCATCGGTTTCGGTTCCGGAAACTTTGTTTTTCACCCCACCTCTTAAATTCTTATACTTCTCTCCGAAATTTTCTTTGATGTTCTGTAACATCGATTTTTTGTCTGATTCAGTGTTTTGCTGATTTGAATTCTCCAGTTTTGCCATAGCAACGAATACTTTCTTCATACCATCAGCATCAGGCAAATCAAAATTTGGATTATCCGGTTCAGTAGGTTGCTCCGGCCTAACATCAATAGATGAATCCTCGTCGCTCTCATCATCCAGAGCAGCCAAAAAATCACTCATTTCTTTGGCATCATTTGGAGTATTGTTATTTGCCGCAATGATGCCAGTCAAATCAGTCAATTGTCTGTCCGAAAGGAGACACAGCCCAAAAGCAACCTCTTCCTTGTTATCATGTAACGGTTGTTTGAGATCAAATGTAATATTATTGGGGTCGATGGCAATACCGTTTTTGTATAAGTAACCTATATAAATAAACTTTACATTTTTGTACACATCAACACCTATAGCTTTACCGCTTTCGAGGCACATCTTCTTATAACCTTTTGAGCCGCATCCCGCCAGACATATATTTATAGTGGAAGGATCAATTTTAATATTTTCATCATGTCCGATGAAGTTTGCAATAAGCCAGAACAGAATATAATATTTCATTCTTATCGCTTGAAAGAGCTCGTGGTAGTTTTTATTTTCGTAACAGCCATTCTGAACTTCGCTGTTTTCCATCAGGAAGTTCAGTATCTCTCCCTTGTCCTGGTAATACTTCTCATTGTTTCCTGCAGCAGGTCTTTTTATTTTGCAGAACTTTTCAACAGCTTTACTCACAAGCGTATCATTGCTCCCTGTGGTTGTCCAGATATTCTTGAAATCAGCTGAACGATTTTCAAAGAAATCAATAAATGTTTTTTCTATTATATTGATTCCCGCAACCTTGAACGAATGTTCCGCATGCATAGTAGCATTTGCATTAGAATTATCAGCTTTCATAAATGAAACATCTGTTGTGCCGCCGCCGATATCCACTATTGCATAACCAGCCGTAGGAGCAATAGCTGCCTGTCCATCTCTATAATGATGCTCACAATACATACCGGCACATTGTGCCTCCGTAGCTCCTTTAATATTAAAGCCGCCGGAATTTTCCCTTAAGCAACCAAGTTCTATGCTTTGCTGAACCGAATTGCCGAGGTTCGGCGCCGGGTAGGAAAGTCGAACCTCAATATCGGCGACACCATTTGCCCGCGCTTCGAGTAATGCAAAGTTAAGCAGCGAATTCACAAAGTTCTTCCTGGCATAAGTGTAATTGTTATCGCCATCGCTCGACCACTTAAGATTGTTAAATATGCCATTGTCTTTTCCGGTGTCAGCTATAATATATTCATTATCGACCTTCAAGAAACGTCCGGTCAAATTCGGGTCAACAGATAAATTCACGTTGTTATCTCTTCCAAAGTTCTGACCATAAGTAAATATTTTTCCGAGTTTCTGGTCGGCATCTTCCGCTCCGAAGAGATAATATCTCTGGAACAGATTTTTTTCTTGTTGAGAGCATGGTTTGAATATGTCATGGACATAACTATTCGGAGAAGAAATGGATTTGGGGTCGTCTTGGCCGATTTTCATATACACATTTGTGCTTGTCGTTCCAAAGTCCATCCCGATTACACCCTTTTTGCCTCCGACAATTTCAACCGGGGCTTCCCAATCCAATATCCAGTGTCCAAGTGACTCTTTGCCACAAGCAAAGGAAATTGCGTACGGGGCAGATTTCGACTTTATCATCTTGAATTTCTGGTTAGAAACGGGCTTATCATCTCTGGACGCAAAACCTATTACGCATTGTGAAACGCAATCTTTTGAAGCTATTTCACCATCCGCAACTACGCTGATTTCAACAGCAGGTATACCGTTGCGTTCATCGTCCATTTCCCCAACCAATTGACTTTTACTAAATTCACATAGGCTTATCCCGGCGTTACGGCTAGAACCTATGTCGTTATTGGTCCATGTTGTACTTGAGGTCTCATCTCTCCTCATAAAAACGGAAACAAGATAGTCTTTCCATATATCGTTAGTAAATTTTACACAAGGCCACATTGAGATATATGGCAAGTCAGACATCCAATATACATCTCTATTAGCACGATAGATATTGGTATATGTTCTGCTGTTTTTGCCATCCTGGCTGCGAAGCGTACACTTGGCAGTAAATGTTTTTTCACTCTTATTGTATACAACATTCCAGCCGTCATCATTTCCGGTTGCTATCTGCGCCCCCTTCTTCAGGCTGTCAATAACATCAATGCTTATCGGCGGGATAACATAAATGCGGTTCACTTGGTCGACTTTAATTTCCCTTGGCACAAATTTTTCTTTCTCATCATGCCGGAACTCTGCCCCTTCCGGCGCGGTAAAGAGCAGTAATTTGTCTGAGAAGCACTTCTGGGGTTCCCAGTCAAAACCCGCACAAATCTTTTTCAACGCACCATAAATTTTTTTATCGTTCGCATTTTCCCAATCCTTTAACTCTCCATCATTAGGTGTCGGTTTTCCCTTGGTGGTCGTGTGTTTATATATCTTATCTCTAAAATTATCAATCAGCTCTTTATACGGCGAATTTTTAAAATTCGTATCATTCGAGAAGCCATCCAGCCAGTAATAGAGTTTTTTCAATGTGTCATTGCGCTCACTAAGATCTTTGACCGCACTTCTACAATCAAGCTCACCACATGTAAGAACATCTTTCCATTCACCATCTTCAAACCATGGAAGGTTTTCAAAAATCTTTCTATTGTAGTCCTTGAACGGGCAGATAATAATACTCGGAAGGTATATTGCAAACGGCTCGCCGCCCTTTGAAAAGACATACAGCTTGCTGAGATCAACTTTATTTGCTTCTGCATATGCTCCACCGTATCCGGTAATTGATGCGTTTTCCCTTAATGCGTCTCCAACAATTTTTCTGAACTTTCCATCGGTTCCGTCACCCGCTTGAATCGTATATTCGCTTATATCAATCTTAATACTGTTCAGCTTCTGCAGCGCGATTGCAGCAAGCAGACCGCGCCATTCTTTGACCGCATTCGGCTTATTATCCTTCAGCTGCTTGATGAAATCCAAAACATAAGCGATGGGCGATGGAATGGACATAATGGCACTATCTCTATCGTCGAGATCTGCACCGGATCCACTCATATTTTCCGCCATTTTGTCAAGTATTTTTTCATCATTCGGATCCGTCTCTATCCAGCCTCTTTCTGCGTTACCTGTAGCTGCAAAATCCGTTATTTCCGATTCATTTTTGAACGGAAAAAGCACATTATATGGCATAGTAAAATCCCCCTCTTAGCTAAAATAAATTTCCAGAGCTTTGTATATATAGTCTCCAAAGCGCTTGTCATAAGAATCTGTTCCCGCGTAAGTTATATCACTAAAGGCTCTTTTTAATTCTTCAGTCACATCGTCTATGCTCTTATTGCCCGAACTATTTTTTTTCTCGTCAGCCAATAGCTCGGTGACCATATCCTCTAAACCCGCAATATTAACTTTGGTTAAACAGGAGCAAATATGACTAACATGGCTAATATAATCTTTTTCTACAGCAAAGCCAAACAAATTATTATAATTTTCGCTTGTACCCTTGGTATCGTTCGCCCAATTATATCCGGTCTTTGAAATATCGTCCATCAGCCTTATATAATCAGTGCAGTACCTTAAAACTCCCCCAATAAAATTATTCATATCATTCACGATGTTATCGAAGTTTGCTTCAAATTCAGTTTTATCAAATAGGGCTTGAAATGTCAAAACACTTTCCCACATTTTATCGCATTTATTTTCCGATTTGCCAAATATTTTCTTCTGTTTCTTTCCCGGCGCACTGTAATTGAGTGCAAATTGAGTGGCAAATCTCGCAACAAGAAACACCACAAATCGGAACATCTTATTAAGGTTTACAGCAAGCTCCTCAATTTCGGTCTTGCGCACCTTAGGAATCTTTCCATTCTCTGCTGTTGCACTAAAACGATATTCGTATATTTTGCCAAGACCTGTGGCTGCTCCGTTGTTGTAAAAATCCTTATTGAAGAAATCCACCATTGCATCTGCCGCAATAAGATCTACGAGATCAAAATGGTTTTTCTGACCCTGTCCACCGTTCGCATATTCGCCAACCACATGCAGCGGATCCTGCCCGCAAATGTAAAGGCTATCAAAGCTTCCGTTGTCTTTAAGCTCTTTTCTCATCAGATGTTCATTTTGGGCATATTGGCTAAGTGCCAAATAACTCTTCGTGCCAAAATCACCAGAGTTTATCAGCGGCGTTCCATCACCATCACCATCACGGGTTCCAAAGCTGAAATACGGCAGCAGTAGTACACCGGAAACAAGGAGATCTTTGTTACGCTTTTCAAAATGTTTTCTCATATATGCCGCTAAGTTTGAAAAAACTGCGGCACCTGTGCCTCCAAATATAGAGCCTATAATAAAAACCTTAGCTCTATTATTGGTACTTCTTCCTAGAAATTCTTCTACGGGCTTAAGAATATTATCCTGATTATCCTGATCATCCTGATTATCCTGATCATCCTGATTATTCTGATCTGCTTCACTAAGCATATACTCAAAAATCGATGTTCCTAACGACGGCTTGCCATAAAATCCCTTTTCGGTATCCGTTTCGCGTGCTTCTTTATTATAAAACGCCCTCATTACGAGTTTGTCATCAGCGTCACTTCCGAGAACCTGATCAAGTTTGGGATTAGCAGTATTATTACAGATGGCGCTGAGCGCGTTGGAAAAGTTCCAAGAAGCTATATTGAGTTCGTGGTTGCAAAATCCAATCGTTTCCGCATCGTCCAGCTTTTTAGTTTTTGTCAGACCCGAAAGAGTCGAGATATTCCTAATGGTTTCTTTGGCCTGGGTCGTTCCTCCGCAACTATCGTCTTTGTCGACGATTATAAACTCTATAGGTTCCAGATCATCTACTTTTTTTATCATCTTCATTGCACAAAGATGGGCGGCGACCTCCGCAACACGCGCGCCGGTTCCGCCTATGCAATAGCAAAAATATTTTGTCGCCATATTATTATCCTCCGTTCAATTTTATCAGTCGGCTTTGTAATAAGCCAAAAGATACGAAATAAGCGATCCAATGACTGCAAGGGCGAATGTGATTATCGCAAAAACTATCGCCTTCTGGAACAGAATAATCGACATAACAACGGTAAGCACAAACGATACTATTACGCCGAGCGCGAAGAACGGTACAATAGAGGCTCGGCCGCCTGCCGCAGACAAACGCTTCTTAGCATCCTTCAGATACCAGATAATATAAAACACCACGGCGGGGATGCCTTCGACTGCGAAGAATACCATCGCGAGGTCCTTCATAGAACCGTTCATTCTCACTCCGCTCTCGCCGAAGATCCAGATAACGGCTCCGGCAATTCCGAAAACAATGCTGATTATTATCCCCAGAAAAAGCTTCCTGTACTTGACGCTGGTCACACTGCTTGATTTACTCATCTTCTTTTCTTCCCTTCAAGATATATAAATTTATTATCCTCCGCAGCCTCAGTCATCCAAGGCAACGGTTATAACCACATCCGTGATAACACGGCTCATTTTGACCTCGTATTTGTCTCTCTCGACCTTGCTGGACATCCTGCCGACGAGATATGTATAGAAGTCATTCAGACCGACAGTCTTGCTGTAAAGTCCGTTCGCGGCTGTCGGCACCACATTGTCCGCAAGGTTCAGGTTTCCGATCCATCCGGGGGTGTTCTCCTCGTACGGTCTTTTTCCCATGACCTTGAACGATATTGTCAGCTTGCTATACATTTTCGCGAGTTTGTTCATCTCTTTGAAGCTGACTCTGACAATCAGAGCTCCGCTCTTGTTGTTGACGGTGTAGAGATTAAGCGCATCCTTCGGATACTCCTCTATCTCGCGAAGAGTGTCGTTGCTCGCGAAATCTCTTACGCGATCAAGCGTTTTGCCGTTTTCAAGAAGCTGGCAGGTCGGCATATCCATATAAGGCTCGCTGCTCTCGAGAAGATCCTTCATGGGTATGTCTTCCCACACAAATGCCTCCTCTGTACCGTCGGAATCGCCGTATTCATCGGTCACTTCGTATTCTTCCAGCTTAAGTCCGCTGACCTTGAGCGACTCCTTCGGGATAGAATACTCGGTATTATTGGCCGGCTCGCCGTTGGCAAGATCCGAGAGCTTTATGGCAAAATTCATGGTTGCGATGCCATATGTAGACTTTTCCAGAGACCCCCTGCCGGAGTCCGTGGTGTACTTGTAGTAGAGACCCGGGAGCATATGGTCTGCATCGTAATACATCGAATCGTCGTCGCTCTTGCAAAGCTCAACATTGAAGTTAAAATTGGAGTTTTCGTGAGTGACAGACGGATACTCGTCATAGTCGCTGCGCTTGCCTTCGGCGCACATGTTGTCAAACGGCTCGGCGTCCACATTAAGTACCGCATTGTCACCGTCCATCTTGCTGATAGGAGTATACTGAAGTCCGCGCTTCGAAAGCACGGTAAGATAGTCAAAGTCTCTTCCGGACTGAAGGCCGGATCCCTTCAGCGAATCGTTGAGCACATTGCAGATATTGACGACCTCGCTTGTCGGGCCAACGATCAGGCAATAGAACGGTCTTGTGCCAGTATAGTTCTCGTCCGTCATACGCACCTGTCCGCTAACGACCGAAGAGGGCACGGGCACAGATGCCAGGCCACTGAAATTCGAATTAATATAATAGAGCGCTGCGGAACGGTTGTCATTTTCGGTCAGCACTTCGTTTATTCTCTGCGCAAGCTCCTTGTTATTGAGCTGCTGCTCCGCAAGGTCGGTAATGAACACGTTCAGCTCATCGAAATTGACCGGCGAGTTGGCATTTTTGAAAAGCAGGCCGAGCGGACCGTATTCACCGGCAGCATTGTTGAAGCTTCCTTTATTGAATGTATAGAAGTCCTTGCTCCTGAAATTAGATATATCGACATTGCCCCACCCGAGGAAACCGTTATCCTTCCGGACAAGCGCATTCATGCTGTAATTTGCGTAGCCTTTAACAGTCTCGATAAGATCGCCGCATGCAACGGCAAAATTACTCGCAGCATTGATATATCCGTACATCGACTGTGTGTTATCAAAATACAGGTTTGCCTTCACAGAATTAGCCGGCAGCTCCGCTTTTTTGATTGTATTCTCGAGGGCTATCACCTCTTCCGACACAGGCACGGCATCGGGCCTGCAACCCTCCAGATTCACAACCATAAACAGGCACATTATTGCCGCTGCCATGATTTTGAGAAATCTCATCATTTAACATACACCTCTCCAAAGTTGATATTTTGTCACGCATTTTTTCTTCTGTTGCATTATGAGGTTGCTATATTTCCACATCGAGTTTTCCTATAGCGTTTCCTATAGAGAACTATCGATAAGCGGATTGATTATACCGCATTTTTCGACTAAAATCAATGCTTTTTAATTCTGTTCCAGCTTCAAATTCAAAAAAATTTCACGGATATTGCACCGATTGTTAACATTCAGTTCACATCTGCAATTTCTATCATCAATGTGACATCTGGCAACGCCATCGGTCTCTCTTTCGGATGGTTTCATTTTGCTATGTGACATCAGCGCACACCGTATTACAGCGCTTATTGTCAAATGCGCACTATATACAACATAATAGACGTTTGAGATTATTACACTCGGTGAATAAAATGAACTTATTTTAAGCTTCTTTTTTAATTAAAAGGCAGCGTTCGTCACATTTAAAAATAAACCGTCAAAAACGCCAAAGTAGCATTAATATTCTCCTGTACCATATTGACTTTGCTTTTGCTTGGTGCTATATTTTGTCAAAAAGCTGCAATAAAGCAAAAAACGGAGGGTATAAAAAATGGAAGAAAAGAAATGGCTCGATTTGCTGCTCTATACCGATCGTCTTAACCGTTCTGTCAAAGAGGCGGGCTGGAACTATGCAGATAAAGAAAAAGTATACGGTCTGAAAGACTCTGTGGTGCAGACTCTGCTCAGAGCCAAGCCTGACGGCGTAAATTTTGAGCTCTATTATGTTCCGTATTTCAAATATTCCGGTGCCACAAAAGACCGCGCCGGTGCTCTTATGCGCCAGGACGGCAGCAAATATCCGTTTGAATACTACCTGTCGCAGGTAGAGCCGTCGGAATACGACTACGAAGTGCCGGAAAAGGCACTGGTCGAAGTGACAGTGGAGTGCCTCGGTCAGGAGTTCAGCTTCCACATGCCGCTCGACAAAATAACCGAGTGCGGATATGTAATATCCTCTCTTGAACGCAAGGTTTGGATAAATTCAACGGATTTCCATCACAGCCAGCTTCTAAAGTTTGAACCGCACATAAAAGAACTGCTTTCTCATGTGAGCGAATAACAAGCAGCATAGAACATAAATACGGCTCCTGCAGTAAATGCTGCGGGAGCCGTATTCTTAGGCTTTGCCTGAGTGCAGATTGATATCGTTTCAAATCATCAACTTTTGTTGACATTTAGCAAAAAGAGAAATATAATGCACAATGCAGAATTAAAAGCAAGGAGTGTAAAACTATGGCAACTGTTTCTTCCGGCATTCTTTCGGCGGCCGCTCTTTTTTTTTGCGTGCGAATATTATATGGAATAATATACATAATCCGCAAAAATACTTGCGCTTTTCTGTTACAGATGGTATAATATATCTTGGAAATCACCAAAAGTATAATCTGCTTCATTCGATACCCCCTACCCCGCGGGTTGCGGTACCCAAAAAAACGGACGGAGGATCTTGCAATGACAGACTACGGCAGGACGGATATTTTCCTCGGCGAGAGCCGAGTGAATCGTTCTGCCCTTTTGCTGCAGCAACAGGTCTTTTTGCATAACAAAATAAACAGAACTATACCGGGGACAGGCTATTTTTGCGCTGTCCCCGGTTTTTTGCGTTTTAAAAGGGCGGTGATATATGGTCTGTAAAAGCTCATAGGTCAGACCGGCTTCTGCCGGAGCAAAAAAATCCTTCCGCAGAACAAAAGGAGGGAAAAACTAAAATACAAATCGGAGGAACAAAAAAAATGAAAAAACGAATTTTAAGCATGCTGCTTTGCTGCCTCATGCTGTTCGGACTGGTTTTCACAGTCTCCGCAGATCCCGATCAGCCCGAAGTTGATCCCGTTGCACACGCAATCACCGTTACAACCGAAAACGGCACTGCAACCGCATCCGCGGAAACCGCTTTCGCAGGCACGGAAATCACCCTTACCGCAGAAGCCAACGAGGGCTTCAGATTCCTGAAGTGGGAAGTTGTTGAGGGTCAGATTGAGATAGCAGACAACAAGTTTGTCATGCCCGACGAGGATGTTGAAGTTAAGGCAATCTTCGAGGCAATCCCCGAGGTAATCCCCGAGGAGCACAGCATCACGATAATCCCCGTTGGCAAGGGCAAGACCTATTCCGTCCCCAAGACCGCTGTTGCGGGCACGGAGATAACCCTTCACGCAGAGCCCGACAGCGGCTGGATCTTCTACGGTTGGGAAGAGGTCGTTGAAGAAGGCGTCGACAAGGTCACTATAGCGAGCGACAAGTTCATCATGCCCGACAGAGATGTTGTTATCAGAGTTATCTTCGTCAAGGAGAGCAGCATCAAGGTCACAACCGACGGCAACGGCACCGCTTCCGCCGACAAGGAAAAGGCTCTGAACGGCGATGAGATAACCCTCACCGCTACCCCCAAGGAAGGCTATGCCTTCAAGGAGTGGCAGGTCATAAAGGGCAACGTAGAAATAAAGGACAACAAGTTCATCATGCCCGACGAGGATGTTGAAGTTAAGGCCATATTCGCCGCAGAGCACAAGATCGTTGTTCTGACTGATAAGAACGGCACCGCTTCCGCATCCGCAACCGATGCTATCGCAGGCACCGAGATAGTTCTCACCGCCAAGGGCAATGACGGCTACTACTTCAAGGAGTGGCAGGTCATCAGAGGCAATGTCGAGATAAAGGACAACAAGTTCGTTATGCCCGATGAGGATGTCACCGTTAAGGCTATCTTTGCGGAAATCAAGGACGCTCCGAACGATGACGACATGAACGTTAAGCGCGACATACATTTCGTATTGGTCAAGACTGACGGAAACGGCGTAGGCGTTGCATATCCGCCTTACTCCGAGGCAGGCACAAAGGTAACGGTCGTTGCCATTGCGAAGCCCGGCTACAAGTTCAAGGAGTGGAAGGTCGTCAAGGGCGGCGTTGAGTTAGAGAACAAGAGCATTGCCACCTTCGAAATGCCCGCAGAGAACGTTATACTCGAAGCCATATTCGAGTCCGACGGCACCGAGGGCGACAAGCCCACCCCGCCCGACATCCCGAAACCCGACAAGCCCGATACACCCGATAAGCCCGGTACACCCGACAAGCCCGGCACACCCGACAAGCCCGGTACACCCGATAAGCCCGGCACACCCGACAAGCCCGGTACCCCCGACAAGCCCGGCACGTCTGACAAGCCCGGCGCAACCGACGTACCCGACACAGGTGATACGACTAACGTACTCCTCTGGGCTGCAGCTCTGGTAATCGGCGGCGGTGCTGCGATAGGCACTGTTGTCAGCAAGAAAAAGAAGAGAGAAGAAAGCTAATCTCTCGGAACACTGAAAAGAGCGGTTGCTTCGGCGGCCGCTCGATTTTTGTTGTACGATGGAAAATACAAATTATTGCGCGAAAAATCCCGATGCAGTGCATAACCGCATCGGGATAAAGCATGTCAGAATTTCAAATTAAAGCATTGACGCTGCCTTTTAGGACGCATTACTCCCCTATCAGCTCCGACTTCCGGGTGTTCGCGCCGAAATAGATACCGGAACGGCCGAACCTATTGGAAATCACGGTTTCGTGCTTTTATTTCAGGCCTTTTACAAGTTTAATAATCTGAACGGAGAAGGTCACAGATAATTCTGCAAGTTTATTTTTCTTTTATATTCGTATCACCTGTTTATATAGACAGTATATCCTAAATCCGAACATTGTTCAATGACGCCGACGCTGTGCGCCCGATGATGTCGCATGCGCTCCGAAATGTTGCTGTTCGCTTCGCTCACAGTGAAATAATTTGCTCTGCAAATTGTGAAATTTGACGCTTCGCATCAAGTGAATGTGAAGCAAAGCCTCACCGCCGCGGCGATTTCACACGCCGCAGGTGTATTTCACATTTGCGAAGCAATATTTCACATCGAAGATATTTCACTCGTTCCAAAGGAACGAATTTCACTGAAAAAAGCATTTGCAACCGCAAATGCTTTTTCCATGGTGCGGGCGACCGGACTTGAACCGGTACGGTGTCACCACCGAGGGATTTTAAGTCCCTTGCGTCTGCCGATTTCGCCACGCCCGCATATTAATAATGACCGCCGGAGGCTTTTCCGGCGGTTATTATTATATTGTATTATCCGATGTTTGTCAACAAATTTGTGCTTTTCACGCTTCCATTCCGAACGGGTCGTCGTAATGGTGCGCCTGTTCGAGCATCATATCCTTGACCTTCATCAGGCGCGTTGTTGTGCTGCGCTCGTTTTCGTCGAGCTTCATCGAGATATACTTTATCGTCTCCTCATACTGAGGGATCATAACATGCTCAAGGGCGTTGACTCTGCGGCGCGTTTTTTCTATCTCGCCCGCGAGCAACTGGCACGACTTCTCGATCTCCGCAAGTCTCAGCATATCGGGCATTATCTCCGACAGCGCGCTGACCGCATTGTCAAGCTCCGCCGAGGTGAACGCCGTTCCGTATGAATAAATATCGTTCTTGTCAGCAGTTTTATACTGAACATCGAAAACCGGGATCATAACGCTCATCACATTTTTCTCCGAGCTTTCGAGGCTCATCTCCTGCGTGGGGAGCATCATCGCGACGCTCAGGCTCTTGTCGTTCATGGCGCTTCTCGCTATCTCCATGTTGACATTTGCCTGCTTTATCCCCTCTTCCACACGGATGCGAAGAGCCTTATTCTCTTTTACGAGATCGAGGAAGCGGCGCATGAGCTCATCGCGCTTGTCTTTGAGCAGCTTATGTCCCCTGCGCGCAGTCGAGAGCTTGCGCTTGAGGTTCGTCAGCTCCATGCGCGTGGGGTTCACGTTCATTACCGCCATAGTCTATCACTTCTTCCCATATGGATTCAGAACTTGCCGTAATACTTGTCGAGGAACTCGTCGCTGACGCGCTTGAGCTCGCTGCGCGGGAGAATCGAGAGCAGCTTCCAACCGATGTTGAGCGTCTCTTCGATGCTTCTGTCGGTATCAAAGCCCTGCGAGACATATTCCTTCTCGAATTCGTCCGCAAACTTTGCATAGAGCTTATCCATATCCGTCAGCGCGTCCTCGCCGAGGACGACCATGAGCTCCTTTGCGTCTTTACCGCGCGCATATGCGGAGAACAGCTGGTTCATCGTGTTCGAGTGATCGGCTCTCGTCTTGCCCTCGCCGATGCCCTTATCTTTGAGTCGGGACAGGGACGGCAGAACGTCGATAGGCGGGTTGATGCTCTTTCTGTAAAGCTCACGGCTGAGGATTATCTGACCCTCGGTGATATAGCCCGTGAGGTCGGGAATGGGATGGGTCTTGTCGTCCTCGGGCATGGTGAGGATCGGAATCATCGTTATGCTGCCGGGCTTGCCCTTCTGCCTGCCTGCGCGTTCGTATATCGAAGCGAGGTCGGTGTACATATATCCTGGATATCCGCGGCGGCCGGGGACTTCCTTGCGCGCCGCCGAAACTTCACGCAGTGCGTCGGCGTAGTTCGTAATATCGGTCAGGATAACAAGAACATGCATTCCGCGGTCGAATGCGAGATATTCCGCGGCGGTCAGAGCCATCTTCGGCGTTGCGATACGCTCGATGGCCGGGTCGTTTGCGAGGTTCGAGAACATAACGGTTCTGTCGAGCGCGCCAGTGCTTCTGAAGCTCTCGACGAAATAGTTCGACTCCTCGAAGGTTATACCCATAGCCGCAAAGACAACGGCGAACTGCTCGTTGTCGCCGAGGACTTTAGCCTGACGCGCTATCTGCGCCGCGAGGTTTGCATGGGGTAGACCGGATGCCGAGAATATCGGCAGCTTCTGACCTCTGACGAGGGTATTAAGTCCGTCAATGGCGGAGATACCGGTCTGTATGAACTCCTGCGGATAGCTTCTGGCGGCCGGATTCATCGGCAGGCCGTTGACATCCATTCTCTTCTCGGGGATTATCTCTGGGCCGCCGTCAATAGGTCTGCCGAGTCCGTCAAAGACGCGGCCGAGCATATCTGGCGAAACGCCGAGCTCCATCTGCCTGCCGGAGAAGCGCACCTTGCTGTTGGCGAGGTTGATTCCGGCGGAATTTTCAAACAGCTGAACAAGTGCGTTCGTGCCGTCTATTTCGAGCACGCGGCAGCGGCGGGTCTCGCCGTTTGCCAGCTCTATCTCGCCGAGTTCGTTATACTTGACTCCCTCGACCTCGCGCACGAGCATAAGAGGTCCCGAAACCTCCTGAATAGTTCTGTATTCTTTAGGCATCAGTATTCCTCCCTTGCGTCAACAACGGCTTTTATCTCGGAATCTATCGCCGCGCAGACTGTTTTATATGTGTCCTCAATGTCCTTTTCAGGGACATATTTGAAGCGTCCGATGCTCTCTCTCGAGGGTATCGAGACGAGTTTTTCAATATCCGCGCCCTTTTTGAGAGCGTCGAGAGAACCGTCATAGAAGCGCAGGACGAGCTTCATCATCAGATACTGCTTGCGCAGGGACGAATATGTGTCCACCTCGTGGAAAGCGAGCTGATGCAGGAAGTCCTCGCGTATTGAGCGGGCAGTCTCCATCTTGAGTCTGTCAGTCGGAGAGAGGGCGTCCATACCGACGAGCTTAACTATTTCATCGAGCGAAGCTTCATCGGAAAGCAGAGCCATGAGCCTTGCGCGAAGTGTGGTCCACTCATCCGAGACATTCTCGTTGAACCAGCTTCCGAGCGAGTCGGCATAGAGGGAATAGCTCGTCAGCCAGTTTATCGCCGGGAAGTGGCGCTTATATGCGAGCGCCGAATCGAGTCCCCAGAAGACCTTTACTATTCTGAGTGTCGCCTGGGAGACGGGCTCCGAAATGTCGCCGCCGGGAGGCGAAACAGCGCCTATGACCGAGAGCGCGCCCTCGCGTCCGTCCGAGCCGAGGGAAATAACACGTCCCGCACGCTCATAGAACTGGGCAAGTCTGCTGCCGAGATAAGCGGGGTAGCCCTCTTCGCCGGGCATCTCTTCAAGTCTGCCGGACATCTCGCGAAGAGCCTCCGCCCAACGGGAGGTCGAGTCTGCCATGAGGGCGACGGAATAGCCCATGTCTCTGAAATATTCCGCTATCGTGATGCCCGTGTATATCGACGCTTCACGCGCGGCGACGGGCATATCCGAGGTGTTTGCGATAAGCACGGTGCGCTCCATGAGCGACTTTCCGGTATGCGGATCGATAAGCTCGGGGAACTCATTCAGAACATCTGTCATCTCGTTGCCACGCTCGCCGCAGCCGATGTAGACGACTATATCCGCCTCAGCCCACTTTGCAAGCTGATGCTGGGTGACAGTCTTGCCGCTTCCGAACGGGCCGGGTATCGCCGCGACGCCGCCCTTAGCTATCGGGAACAGCGTATCAACAACGCGCTGACCGGTGACGAGCGGAACATTCGGCGCAAGCTTCTTTTCAAACGGTCTGCCGCGGCGCACGGGCCATTTCTGCATGAGCGTTACGGGCAGCTCCTCGCCGTTTGCGGTCTCTATCGAACCTATCTGCTCGGTTACGGTGTAATCGCCCTCAGCTATAGATTTGACAGTACCGACAACGCCGGGCTTCACCATTATTCTGTGTTCGACTATCTCGGTCTCCTGCACGGTGCCGAGGATATCGCCGCCGACAACCTTGTCGCCCGCTTTCACTTTCGGCACGAAATGCCACTTCTTCTCCCTATCGAGAGCGGGCACCTCAACGCCTCTGACGAGGCTGTTGCCGACGAGCTCGCGTATCTTTTCGAGCGGGCGCTGAATACCGTCGAAAATGCCCTCGATAAGTCCGGGGCCGAGCTCGACGCTAAGCGGCTCGCCCGTTGACTCGACGGGTTCGCCCGTGCCGAGTCCGGAGGTCTCCTCATAGACCTGAATGGAGGCTCTGTCGCCGTGCATCTCTATTATCTCGCCGATAAGCTTGCTGTCGCTGACGCGCACGACGTCGAACATGTTCGCCTCGCGCATGCCCGTTGCAACAACGAGCGGACCGGCTATTTTTGAAATCTTTCCTGTAGTCATATCTGTTATCACGCCTTTCGGTTGAGCGTCATTATTTGTCCAGTATGTCCGAGCCGACCGCCTTTTGGACGGATCTGCTGACATTCTTCATACCCATGCCCATGTTCCCCTTGACTCCGGGAATGGGCACTATCGCGGGCAGAGGTCTTGTGCGGTAGCGTTCGAGCTCGTTTTCGAGCCCTGAGGCAAGAGCCTCGGTGATGAATATCACCGCATACCCGCTCTCCGCCATTTTATGGAGCATCGGCGCCGCCTCGGCGGGGTCGTCGACGGGGAAGATGTGCATTCCGAGGGACGCAAAGCCGAAGATGCTGTCTCTGTCGCCCATAACGGCTATCTTATGCATAGACTTCCCTCACTCTCGCTCTTATTGTCTCTGCGGAAAAGCCGTTGAGCTTCGCCGAGAGTATAACTCTGACATTTTTCGTCTCCGTCTCGACGGCGTTATAATAAGCCGCGAGCGGGTCCGGGCCGAACGCCGTATATTTGGCTTCGGTCATCTGCTGCGCCGAGAGCTCATCGCACTTCTTTTCAAAAGCCGTGAGTCCCTCTTTGAGGCTGTCCGCAAGGGAGCTCAGTTCAGTGTTCGCGAGCATATCCGCGACTGCGTCAACACCCTCGAACGTCGCGTGGATCAGCTCGTCTGAATTAAGGCTTTCGCACGGGCACAGCGCATTTTTGATATATTGAGCCGTTCTGCCTGCCGAAGCGCAGCGCAGCGCCGTTTTTATATCGGCGGCAGCGCACGAGAGCTCAACTTCTTTCATCAAAAGAGTGCTTCCGCTCTTTTCGGCGAACTGCTTTCTTGTTTTCAGCGCCGCCGTGTCTATCGCGGTGTCCGCAAGTCTGCCGCTCTCGAGCTTGACTATCGCGTCATAAGCTGCCTGCGCGCAATCTCTCATGCACTCGGGCAGGGAGTCGAGCTCGTTTCGCTCGACGCAGCCGATTATCTCCGCCGGATCCCACACGCTCGGTTTTACAACATAGTCGGACGGGTCGAGGTCGGAGAACTTCGCCTTGAGCGCCGCTTTGAGATTGAAGAAATCGTTGTTTATCACGAGCGCATCGAGAAGTGAAGCGTCCGGCGCGCTCTCTTTGAGCAGCTGCCACGCGGCGTTCACATGCTCTTCGAGCATCGGCGCATAGTCGTGACCGACGCCGTCGGTATGCCAGCCCTTGTCGCCAAGCAGTCTCAGCGCCGCCTCATAGCTCTCAGCCGATATCAGCTGTTCAGTCTCGGCGGGAGTGAGCAGATTCACTTCGTTCGCTCTGATTCGCGCTACGGCGTAGGCATATTCATTTTCATGCATATTTTTCACCGCCGTTTAAAATATCACGCCGCAGACTTTTTCGCGGATGGTGTCCTTCTGCTCGTTTATGAGCGCTCTGAAGGTGCAGTTTATCTCAATATCGCCGTAGACGAGGATAAACCCGTTTTCGATATCCGCGCCCTGCGCCGCAAGCTTCACCGAACCGTCTTTCAATTCGGCGTTTATTCTTTCAATAAAGCCCGACGGCACGCGGTCAAGGTCGGCTTTCGAGAGCCTCAGCTCCCCCTCGCCCTTGCAGGCGTTTCTGACGGCGAGCTTTTCGAGCGCCGCGAAATAATCGTCCGCGCCCATATTGCACATTGCGTCATAAGCCGCCTCTATCGCCGCGTCTACTGCCTCGACTTTCGCCGAGAGCTCAGCTCTGCGGGCAATGCCGCTTATATTCGCTTCGGACATATTTAATATCGACTGTGCCTTTTTCTCAGCGTCCGCTATAATATCGGAATAAGCCTTTTCGGCGTGCGCGTTCGCGTCCTCCGCGATATCCTGCGCCTTTTTCTGCGCCTGATCAGCAATCTCGCGGCAGCTCGCCAGAGAATCGGCATTTATTTTTTCAATTATTCTGTCAAGTCCGCTCATCATTTCATCCCTTTCGCCGGCGCATACGCGCCGTTTTTTCGGTCATCAGATATTGAGTCCGCTGATGCTGAAGATCGAAAGGATCGAGACGAGCAGGGCGATAACGGCGTAGGTCTCGACCATTGCCGCCATGGTTATAGCCTTACCGTTCTGGTCGGGCTTCTTGGCTATTATGCTGACGCCTGCCGCCGCAGTCTTGCCCTGAGCTATTGCGGAGAAATAACCGACTATCGCTATGGGCATGCAGGCCGCAAACATCATAAGACCTTTTTCTATCGAGAGAGGCTCGAAGCCGCTGCCGATAACGCCCATTCTGTTGAGCGCAAGGAAAGCTGTAAGGAAGCCGTAGAGTCCCTGAGTACCGGGGAGGATCTGAAGGATAAGCACTTTACCGAACTTCGTGGGGTCTTCTGTGATAACGCCCGCTCCGGCCTGACCGACAAGGCCGACTCCCTTTGCGGAGCCCATACCGGAGAGGATAGCCGCAAGAGCGGCGCCGAGGACGGCTATTGATGTTCCGAGACTTGAAAAAATAGACATTACTGTATTTCCTCCTTGAATCTGAAGTGTTTTGTATCTGCTTTTAAGGGGGTGAAGGAGCGCCCTCCGCCCTCATAAAATTTTGAGAAGAATTCAACATACTGAAGCCTGTTCGTGTGGACATAGGTTCCGATAAGATTTATCGCGATGTTCGCCGTATGTCCGAGCAGGAAAACCCCGATAAACAGTATGAGCTTTGCTATCTTGTTGCCGGGCATTGTGCCGAGCAGGTTAATAACCGTCGCTATAACGCCGGTTGAAAGTCCGAGCGCCAGCAGGCGCGAATAGGAGAGGATATCTCCGAGATATCCGGACGCCGTGTTATACAGCCCGTAAAGTCCGCCGCCGAGCTTACCGATAATATTTTTGGCGCTTCGCCCGCTCGTCAGAACGGTCAGCACCGCGCCGACAAGGGCGACATATTTTCCTATTGTCGTCAGCGTCTGCGGCACATCGATTATGATTCCTGCGCCCAGCGGTGCAATACCTGCGACGAGCAGATAGACTGGAACGACATCGCAGAATGCGTCAAGCTTCTTGCCGTCCTTCCAGAGCATATAGAACCTGACTGCAAGACCCGCGAACAGGTGGATTATGCCGAACAGGAACGAATAGAGCAGCAGCTTCATCGGGTCGTTGACCGGCTCAAACCAGACCGCCGTCGACGCTATCTCCTTGCCGAAGAACTCGCGCGCTATGACCTGCGGCGCGTCGCCGAACCAGCTGCCGAACATCGTGCCCCAGAACACGGTCGAGATTCCGCAATAGAGGAACATATTGACCGTCTTTTTCATCCTGGGCTCGAGCTTGAGCTTCGCCTTGGCTATGAGCATGGCGATGACCATTATCACGCCGTAGCCCGCGTCCGAGAGCATGATGCCGAAGAAGACATAGTAGAAGAACGCCATAACGGGGTTCGGGTCGACATCGTCGCGGTTTGGCATCGAATACATTTCTGTTATCGGCTCGACGGGCGCGACAAAGGCGTTGTTTTCGAGCAGCACCGGCACATCGGCATCTGCGTCCGGGTCGGTAATTTCGATAGCGACCGTGTATTTCTTTTCGAGCGCGTCAATAACTTTTGCAGCCCGCTTCTCGGGGATATATCCCGTGAGGACGAAGATGCGGTTCGTCATGGCTATACGCTCAAGAGCCGCGTATTTTTCTTTCTTTATCGTGAAATAATCAATGACGAAGCTGATATCATCGTAGCAGCCCGCAAGCTTCACTATTTCGGCTCGCGCCGTTTCGGAATCTTTTTCGTTCTGCTCGATCTGCTTTTGAAGCCGCTCATATCTCACGCGCGGCGGATGCTTCGTCGGGTCGGACGGATAAGCGAAATTGAGCGTTCTCAGCGCTTCGAATATCTCTTTTTCGCATTCCCTGTGGCATATAACAACGGCGCAAGTGCGCTCGCTGTTAGCCGAGATTATCTGCGCGTCGACTTCGCCTATCTCCGGCGCTGCCGCCGCTATCGCTTCGAGAAGCGACTGCGCGTCATACTGCACCGGGAATGAGCCGATAAACATCGCAGACGAATCCGTGCCCTTGCATTTCATCGGGATATCGAGGCTCAGCCACGGCTCGAGCGCGTCCATCGCGGTACGGCACCGGACATTGTCCGCCGCATATTCGCGCATATCCGCTTCGAGCGAGTTTATCCTGTAGCACTCGCGGAGTATTTCATCCGCCTCATCGGCTTTTTTAAGATACTCCGAAACCTCGAGCTCCTTTCTGCCGCCGAACGACGACATGAGGCTCTGTATCAGTCCCTTTTTCTGCGGAGCATATTTGTCGAGCGTTTTCTGCGCGCTCTCCGCCGCCGCGAGGTACCGTTCAAAGGTCGAAACGGTGACGCCCGTTGACAGCTTGCAGAGCGATTCGCTCTCTTCGCAGTCGGTCAGCTCGACAGTACCCATACGCTGAAGGCAGTCGATTATCTCCTTGCTCTGTTCAAGCGGAGCGAGCAGCTCGATGCACTTCATTTTAAGCTTTGCCAACCTGACACCTCCTGACTTTTCTGTAATTTCTGAGCCGTTTCATCAGATCACCGTCTCCATAACCGCTCTGATTGCCTCGGCTCTGTGCGCTTCGGCAGCCGCAAGCACTTCGCGCTTGCGCTCCCCTGCCGCCTTTTCGGCTTTCTCCTCGTTTGCACGCGCCTGTTCGCGCGCGCCCGCGATGATTTCTTCCGCTTTCTTTGCGGCCTCGGCCTTCTTTCTTGCAACTGCGCCCTCGCCCGCTTCGACCGCCGCGTCGACGGTTTTCTGCGCCTGTTCGTGCGCCGCTTTCTGCGCCTCTTTGTCCGAATTTTCGGCATCGAGCACCTTTGAAAGCATTTCGGACGCCATAGAAACACGCTCCTTTCGTCGGCGGATATATTTTCCGCCGCATTTTCTGTTATTTTACCACAAAATTATGACCGAAAAATGAATAGATAGCACAAATAAATATTTTTTTATCTATAATGTCTATACCTATATGTCCGCATCTTACCAGATATTTTATCACACTGCAAAGCGCGATTAAATACCCAACATTCGCCCGCTGTCGCAAAGTTGCACATTCGGGCGCATTTGTCCAAAAGGTTGTAAACTCGGGGCGAATTTGGTATAATGAAGCATACCCAAAACGGAGGAAAAAGATATGACGGAAAAACTCTCGGCATTCGATCTTGAAACATTTATGTCTAAGCTCGTCGACGCGCTGCCAAAACTCGCCGGGGCTGTGATAATAATCGCGCTCGGCTTCTGGGTCAGCTCGCTTATCGGCAAACTGCTGATAAAAGGTCTGACGCGAAAGGGCGTTGACGCATCCATCCACTCGTTTCTGCGCAGCATCGTAGTCTGGCTGCTGAGATTCGCGGTCATACTCTCCGCGCTCTCGACTCTCGGCTTCAATCTGAACTCGTTCATCGCCGCCCTCGGCGCGGCGGGACTGACCGCCGGCATGGGTCTGCAAAACAGCATTGCCCAGTTTGCCAGCGGCATACAGATACTCGTCAACAAGCCTTTTAAAAGCGGCGACTTCGTCGAACTTGAGAACATAAGCGGACGGGTTCACGAGATAAAGCTGATGTACACGGTGTTTACGACCGTTGACAACAAGCGCGTTATAGTCCCGAATTCGCACATCACGAGCAACAATATTATTAACTACAACGCCGAAGGGCGTCGCAGACTCGACATGACCTTCTCCGTCTCCTACTCCGACGACATCGCCCTCGCAAAGCAGGTGCTCCGCGCGCAGGCGCTCAAGAACGAACTCATCTATAAAAATCCCGAGCCGGAAGTCGTCGTCAAACAGCAGTCGGCGAGCAGCATCGACCTTCTGCTCATGGCGTGGTGCTCATCTTCCGATTATCTGACCGTCTACTACAAACTGCAGGAGGATGTCAAAACAGCCTTCGACGAAAACGGAATCAACATCCCGTTCAACCAGCTCGATGTCCATGTATCTAACTCATAAGTTTTAAAATTGTCATAATTAACAAAAAACGCCCAATTGTCTGCGGCAGATTTTTTTGAAAAAGTTCTTTTTGACTATCAATCGGGCGTTTTTTATTATATAATGTTAGATGAAGGCAAAAAAGACAATTTAATCTGCGGAGGGAATTATTATGTCAGAAGCTTTAACTGCACCGGATTTTTCAACTATTCCTGTAGGACCGCTTGCGCTCATCGCACTGCCCGGCTGTGAGGAGCTTGCCGCAAAGATCGACGCCTATCTCAAAACATGGCGCGAGATCCGCGAGAGCGAGCACAAAACAACCATCGCGTTCTCGGGCTATCAGCGCGACTCCTACCTCATCAAGGCGGCATTCCCGCGTTTCGGTTCGGGCGAATCGAAGTGCCACATCCAGCAGTCCGTTCGCGGCTACGATATCTTCATCGTCTGCGATATGTTCAACTACGGTCTGACCTATAAGATGTACGGCAAGGACAATATGATGAGCCCCGACGATCACTATGCGAACCTCAAGCGCGCCATCAGCGCGATCGGCGGCAAGGCAAGACGCATCACCGTCATCATGCCCATGCTCTACGAAGGAAGACAGCACAAGCGTTCAAGCAGAGAATCCCTTGACTGCGCCATGGCTCTTCAGGAGCTGAGCGCTCTCGGAGTGGACAACCTCATCACCTTTGACGCGCACGACGCACGAGTTCAGAACGCTATCCCGAACCACGGCTTTGAAAACATTCAGCCTGCTTACCAGATGATAAAGGCGCTCGTCAAGAATGTTCCCGATCTCAAGATCGACAACGATCATCTGATGATAATTTCCCCCGATGAGGGCGGCATGGGTCGCTGCATCTATTATTCGACCGTTCTCGGCGTTGACCTCGGTATGTTCTACAAGAGACGCGACTATTCGGTCGTTGTTGACGGCAGAAACCCGATAATCGCCCACGAGTTCCTCGGCGACAATGTTGAGGGCAAGGATGTTGTCATTGTTGACGACATGATTTCCTCCGGCGAGTCGATGATCGAAGTTGCAACGAAGCTCAAGGAGCTCAAGGCGAGAAGAATCTTCGTCTGCACCTGCTTCGGCCTGTTCTGCAACGGACTTGAGGCTTTCGACAAGGCATACGAAAGCGGCCTTATCAACAAGGTGTTCACCACCAACCTCATCTACAGAACCCCCGAGCTCAAGCAGCGCGAGTGGTATGTCGAGGTCGACCTGTCGAAGTACATCTCCTATGTTATCGACACTTTGAACCACGACACCTCGGTCAGCAAGCTTCTCGACCCGAAGGACAGAATAAACAACCTCCTCGTCAAGAAGGGCTTTCGCACCGCAGAAGAAGTAAAGTAAAAAAGTATAGTATAAAAGACCGCCTGAAATTCAGGCGGTCTTTTTATATCTACATCAAAATCGCAGTCCGCAAGCCTTCATAAACTAAGCCGGAGCTGAAAGCCCCGGCTTTTGTTCATTTTATTTTCCGGCTTTGAGATCCTTCATCATCTCGGCATAAGCCTTGACGAGGGTCGAAGCAACCGTTCTGCCGAAGGAGATGGTCTCCTGATAGTGGTCGCCGAGCAGGTCGGAACCGTCGAAGAAGATCATGCAGTAGTCATTGTCAGGCACGACATATCCGCAGGCATCGTTAGCCTCGCCGAACACGTAGAGCTCAACATTCTTGCCCGCATAGTCGCTGACGATGCTGTTGAGCGACGGATAGCCGAAGTCCTTGCCGCTGTAAGCGTTCTCGGCAAGGCAGGCGCCTTTTCCGTCGATAAGCTCGGGCGATACTTCGCCGGGCATAAGAGCAATTTTAATGTTCTTGCCTATCTCAAGATAGCCTATCTCCGTCGTGGTATAGAGAGTCTCGTTCTTATCGTAATATATCTTGTTGCCGACGAGTCTCGCCTTGCCGACAGCCTCGATAACAGGATTGCTTATCTCGACCAAGACTTCCTTGTGTCTGATGTTGAGTATGGGCTCAACTCTCGTCTCTTTGACGGGCTCCCAGTTCTCGTACCAAACGGTTATCGCGTCGAGCTTCTTCTGCTTCTCTTCGTCGGTAAGCTCGGTGTTGTTCTTTATCGCCTCGGCGGCGTCGGCATAGAACTTGTCGTTCGTGAGCCAGTCGCCTGCGCGCTTTATCTCATCCTTGGTCATGGTCAGAGCAACTACCATTCTGCCGAGCTCGTTGCCGTAGCGGGTAGCCTCTTCGCTTCTGCGGACGGTGTCAACGCCGTCGTTGGTGACTCCGCGGGCGGAATAGATGCCGCACAGAGCGCCGTTGATAAACATGAAGTTCGTGTTGTTGTTCTCCGCGCTGCTGATTATCTGCTCCATGTAGTAGGTGTAGTCTGCGGAGAGCTCCTTGCCGCTGCTCTTGCTGGTCTTGAGACCGGTGATATAGGGATGAGCGGACATGTTGACTATATAGGTCTCGGTGCTGCCGTCGTCGGGGACGAAGCGGAGTCTTGTGAGATTGTCGACAGCGTCGAACACGCCGCGCTTGTCGTTTATATAGTCCTCGCCGAGGTGGTCGAGGGTAGCCTCATACATCTCACCGGACTTCATGCTCTTGCAGGCCTCAACGATAGTGTCGGTGGTCTTGTCGAAGAGGAATTCCATATACTTCGGGTCGGTGCCGGAGGAATACTCACCCTTGCCGCTATAGGTGACGCCGATGTTTTTCGCAAGCTTGACGAAGAAGGGATTCCAGAGACCCTGCGTGTCGATGCAGCTGTGGCAATGGGTCGCAAAGACATTGACAGAGATTATGTTTTCGTCTTTGAGCTCTTTTGCAACGCGGTCGCGGATCTGCTTGATGTCCTCGCTCGCGATGCCGATGCACTCGATGGTCGAGAAAACGACCTTGCCGCGTCCGTCGTCAACAACAACAGTGCGAACCTTCATGTCATCGAGCACGGTCTCAACAGTGTTCGACGGGAAGTTCTGAAGCAGGTAGCCCGCAAGATAATAATGTCCGTTGAGAACATCGTCGGGGACGAGGCTCGCCTGGCTGTAGCCGAGCTGCCACTTCGCGTCCTTAGAAGCCTCGCTGACAAATTCCTTGCTGCCCTTGTAGAAGTTCTCGCTCTCGGGCTTATAGTCCTCAAGCTTGGTAAGTCCCCTCGGCAGCGGGACCATGTCCGCAATGAAGCTGATTATCTTTGTGAAGATGCAGTCGAGATAGGTCATGAGAATACTTGTCTTCTCTTTATCCGTCTCCATCTTTGCAAGAGCCGTAATGAGTCCCCACGGGGTGCTCACATCGTACTCCTTGCCGCCTATCAAAACCTTGAGCGGTTCGATTTTTGCCAGATTCTTGACCGCGCCGGCAGCGTCCTTGGCAACGGTAGAATTGAAGCCCTTTACCGAATCCGGGACATACTTGTCGTAGTACTCATAGGCTTTCTTGGCGACTTCAATGCCGATTTTCACAAGTCCCGCGATAATCTGCGGAATTTCCGAGACCGAGACATCAGTCGGTGCGGCATTCGCGCTCGCCGCGCTTGCGGTCGAAGCGAAGGAGCACGACATAATCATCGTCAGTGCCAGAACGACTGCGAGAATCGATTTGAGTGCTTTTTTCATCGTTTGTTTCTCCTTTATTTTTATTTTTTCAAGCTGTATATTACAGGCGCGGACTCCACGCCTATATCACGAAGAACATATTCGTAGCTCCACTTGCTTTCCCTTGTGCGCCATGCATCCGGACCTATCCAGTGGCATTTGCGCTCATAGAGATGCACCGTGCCGAACGCATTTCTGCGGTTCGTGTAGAGCTTCACCGCTATCTCATGCCTGCCCGCGCCGATATTTTTGAGCTCCAGCTCATACGGCGGGAAGATTATCTCACCCGCGTGAACGCCGTCAACAAATATATCGGTCAGCGCACCGTCGTAGTGCGGGACGGTAATTTTGATATCCCCACCGGGGCAGTCGACGCCGAAACGGTAGGTCACACAGCCGCCGTAGAACGGCAGACCCTGATTCACTATGCTGCCAAACGCGAGCTTTTCGGGGCGCTTTACGAGCTTCTTGAGCCTGCCGCGCACCTCGACTCCAAAGTCGCCGAGCAGATAGCACCATTCGACATTCGTGCGCTTGCCGAACGGGAGGACGATATCGAGTATATTCTCTCCCTGCTCTATCTTCGGCAGTTCAACGGTCTTTATCGATTTGTCAACATACCAGCCGGTCACGGTGTTGTCGACCGACTGACCGTTGAGCGTTATCTGCGCTTTCTCAGCGTCCTCAAGCGCGAGTGACACGCCTTCGAGCGCGAGCGCGCTGTCTATAGTGAATCTGAGCTTGATTTTATGCTCGGGCACGGGCTCGTGAATGACCCACGGCTGCATCACCGCGCCGCTTCGAAGCGGGAAACCGAGCTTTTCGCGGCAGATATTATCAGCTCTGAGAAGTTCCTCTTCTTCGCCACTCAGCTCATCGCCGTCAAGCGCAAAACGCGCCATGTCAAGAAGCATAACATTCGGCTCGTCGAGCTCATATTCCGTCTCACAGGGGACTGCAATTTTCTTGTCCTCGCGCTCCTCCGGCTCAGTATACTGACCCTCGGAGCAGCCGTCATAGAGTCTGAGCAACAGGCTGTCGTATTCATAGAGCCGTGCGCTTATCACGGTGTTGCCGTTGAGATAATCGAACTCCGCGGGCTTTATCTCGCCGCTCAAGGTGTCGTATATCACGGGCGAATATTCGCCCTTTACGGTTATTTTTATATCATTGAAATTCGTTATGTTGCAGTCATACGGCTCCACGGCGTGCGCGACAAAGAGCCACAGGCTGTCGGTATCCTCGCGCAGCTGATATATCAGCCCATCCGAAAGATAGCCGTCGTCATCGCGGATGCAGACGGTTCTTGACCGGTCGAGCGCAGTCAAAAGCGACGCGCGCTGATATGGTATGTGCTCGCTGTTTTTAAATAGCCTCTCTCCCCTGTCGGACGGCTGTGCGTCCTCGAGAGTCGGGGCTTCGCCGAGGAATATTACCCTGCCGCCGTCCTCGCGGAACTTTTCGAGCCTGTCGAGCGTTGACGAGCGGAGCGTCTCGCATCCTGGTACGACTATCACGTCGTACTTCATCTCGCCGACTCTCAGCGGCGCGTCCGCATGCGGGCAGAGTCCGGGCAGCAGCGACTCGCTGATAAAATCGAAATCTATGCTGCCGAACAGCAGCCACTTTGTCAGATCCTGGAAATTCTTGTCAAGCTCCTCGCGGATGAGTCCCGATTTGTCGTTGGGTCCCCAGTGGAGCCAGAAGCTCTCTACCGGGTGGATAACGCCGACCTTTACAATCGGCACACCGCGGGTCATCGCCGTGTTGACTCGCGCGAAGTGATTTTCAACGCAGGAATATTTTTTGTACCACGGAGACTGATAGTTTATCGAGGCGGGATAGTCTCGCTTCGCCTCGCCTGCCATGGAGACCCACGACAGGTGCGGCACGCGCACCGTGACGCCGAGAGCCGCCTGCCAGTCGCCGTTGAGTTTGTGTCCTCTGAAGTCAAAATCCCAGTCTGTAACGCCGTAAAGCTCGGAGAGCACACCTTCATAGCCGAACTGATGCGCGGCGGACTGAGCCTGCTTCGCGGTCGTGTATTCTTTCCACGAGCAGAGCATATCAATACCGGGCAGCCCGAACGAGCGGTATGAGCGCATTGCTTCGCCGAGCGCACCCGTCTGGCTTTCGAGCGTCGGCTCGTCCATCATGTGACCCGTCAGCGCGATGCCGTTTTCGCGGCACCAGCCGCCGACCGTATCGGCGAACGCCGAAGAGAACCGCTCCGCAATATGATCGTGATAGCGGTAACGGGCGGCGGAAACCTTTCCATCCGGCAGATCCCAGAATATCTCCGGCAGGAATTCCATGATATCCTGAGAATATGTATCTGAATATGTCTTTGCAAAATCGTCCGTCCACGGCATGATGAGATCATCCGTGTCGGTCGAGTTGTCCATGAGCGTCTTGCGCGTGAACTGCGGCTCGTCGGTAAAAATCGCGGGGACAGTTTCATCGAACTCGTCGCCGACGACCTCTTTGTACCGCTCGTGAGTGACCTCAACGAAGCGTTCGACCGCCTTTTTGTCGAGCGTGTTGAGATAAGCCTGACCGTTATACCACGGGTTCGCGCCGCTTATTTCAAGATAGGCGTACCACTTCGTCCCCTCGGCAGGGTCGTTCTCACCGATGCGCTTGTAGCTCTTCAAATATCCGTCGGAATCGAGCACTATGTCGTAGCAGGCAAGCAGCTCGCCGTCCTCGGAGCGCACTCCGCGCGATGTGGAGTCGTCCGTGAAGCCCGCAGAGCCGTCATATGGTCTTACGGTAAAGAGCAGGTGGCGCGCGCGGAAACGCTTATCTTTTGTTACTATTCCGCCGGCGGCGCCGGAAGGCCATCTGTCCTCGTCATAGAGCCACGCGAGCATTTTTTCGCTCTTCGCCTTGTCGGTGCAGGAGCGGATGAGATGCATGAACTCGTCGCTCAGATATTCCGTATCCATGCCGGTTCTGACATGCATATGAAATCCGCCGAAGCCCATCTCATGAAAAATTTCTATCTGCCGCAGAAGCTCGTCCTCTTCGAGCCTGCAGTTCCACGCCCAGAACGGCGCGGCGCGGTATTCGCTCGTCGGGGAGCGAAACAGCTCATCGGACAGGGTGCTGAGATAATTCTTTTTATAAAGCATATATTCCTCCGCTAAAAATATCGAACCCCTTTTTGATTATATAATTATACCATAAAAGTCCCTGTCCGTTGTCACAAAAATTGACCCCGAAAGCTGTACAATTTGACGAACGACGGGTGCTTTATAACGGTTGATTTTCCGTTTCGCGTGCTCTATAATGATGCACGATGTATATTTGTTTAGTTCAAAGCTTCGCAATATTAACATTTTCCTGCGGCGAAGAGCAAAAAAACGGGCGGCACAGAGCTAATCTGTACCGCCCGATTCTGTTTTATATCGGCTTATTCAGCCTTTTTGTTCTTCTCTCTGTTGCCGAGCACAACATTCGTCAGGATGCCGAGGATGAGTGCGCAGGCGATGGAGGTTATCGTGACCTTGCCGAAGGAGACGGTCAGGCCGCCGATACCGGCGATAAGAATAACGGAGACAACGAAGAGGTTTCTGTTATCTTCGAGGTCAACTTTCTGGATCATCTTCAGACCGCTGACTGCGATGAAGCCGTAGAGCGAGATGCACACGCCGCCCATGACGCAGGAGGGAATCGAAGCGAGGAAAGTTGCGAAGGGTGAAAGGAACGCGATGATTATCGCGAGGACTGCCGTGCAGACGATAGTCGCAACGGAAGCGTTGCCGGAGATAGCCACGCAGGCTATGGACTCGCCGTAAGTGGTGTTCGGTGCGCCGCCGAAGACAGCGCCGACCATCGAGCCGATACCGTCGCCGAGCAGGGTTCTGTGGAGACCGGGCTCAACAAGGAGGTCAGTTTCAACTATGGAAGAGATGTTCTTGTGGTCAGCGATGTGCTCTGCGAAGACAACGAATGCAACCGGAACATAAGCCACTGCAACAGCCGCTATGTAAGAACCGTTGAGTTCGCCGAAGGCGCCGAAAGCCTTGAGGAAGGTGAAGTCGGGTATCGAAACAAAGGTTTTGACTCCCACTCCGTCAGCAACGAGTGCAGTGAAGCCGCTGAAGTCGATAACTCTAAGAGCGTCGTTTCCGATCTTGATGCCGATGACGGTGAAGATAGCCGCAACAGCGTAGCCGGAGAGGATGCCGATGATGAACGGGATGAGCTTGACCATCTTCTTGCCGAAGACGGAGCAGAACATTGTCACGAAGAGAGTGACGAGACCGCAGATGATAGCGACATAGACGCTTGCGGTCGGCTCGCCGTTGACTGCATAGGAGCCTTTCTGGAGATCGCCGATAGCGTTTCCTGCGAGCGAAAGTCCGATTATAGCGACGGTGGGTCCGATAACGGCGGCGGGCATGAGCTTATTGATCCAGCCGACACCGGAAATCTTGACAGCTATTGCTATAACAACATAGACGAGACCCGCGAACACAGCGCCGAGAATCAGTCCGAGATAGCCGAGCGCAACGGTGGTCGCGCCTGCGAAAGCGGCTGCCATTGAGCCGAGGAAAGCGAAAGAAGAACCGAGGAAAACAGGGCTCTTTGCCTTCGTGAAGAGAACATATACAAGGGTGCCTGCGCCTGCGCCGAAGAGCGCCGCGACAGTGCTCATCTGCACTTCGCCGCAGTTATAAACACCCGAAGTTATCATGGGAACTGCGATGGTCGCTGCCATAATCGCGAGCAGCTGCTGGAACGCAAAGACGATAAGCTTGCCGAACTTCGGCTTGTCTTTGATACCGTAAATCAATTTCATACTATTGACCTCCTCAAATTTTGCCTGTCTATACTCAACACAGTCCCGGTGAACCGCTTCTGCGTCAAAGTCTTATTTGCTGTATATCGAGACGCTTGTCTCATCGTCGAACGGCGGGATCTTCACAACGACCACTTCGCCGCGCGAGGTCGGCACGTTCTTGCCGACATAGTCGGCGACTATCGGGAGCTCCCTGTGTCCCCTGTCAACAAGCGTTGCAAACTGTATCTTCGCCGGGCGGCCGAGGGAGATTATCGCATCCATCGCGGCGCGCGCCGTTCTGCCGGTGTAGAGCACATCGTCGACCATGACGACCGTCTTGCCCTCAACGGAAAAATCAAGCTTGCCGGAGTTCACTGTCGGCTGGCTTGCGCTCTCGCTCAGGTCGTCTCTGTAGAGCGTGATGTCGAGATAGCCTTTCTGCGTCTTCACGCCGAGGCTCTCGATCTTTGAGGCAAGGATATCCGCAAGCGGCGCGCCTCTTCTCATTATGCCGACAAGGCATATCTCATCCGAATCGCCGTTTCGCTCGATTATCTCGTGCGATATCCGCGCGAGCGCACGGTTGACCGCCGCGCTGTCCATGATATAGGCCTTGAACTCCATTTACTCACCCCGAAGCATAAAAAAATACGATCCTGCCGCACCGACAAAATCGCACAAAAACACGCAGATATACCCTATCCGCACTGAATATGACCATCTTGTCGGCATCTCTGTACCGCTCTTAAAGATTTTTTGCTGTGAATACTATATCATATTGTTCATCGGTTGTAAAGACCCAATTTATAGTTTTTTCAACTTTTTTCGCCGCCGAATCTTACATAAATGTAAGAACTCAGGCGCACAATGTAAGGCTTTGTTATTGAGAACAACCCACTCTTTTGATATAATCATTATCGACAGGAGGAGTTTTTTATGAAAACCAAAAGCAAAAATAAGAAGCTGCGCATCGCGCTCGGAATATGCATACCGCTCATAATCATTATCGCTGCGGCGTTGGCAGTTGTTATGAAATACGGACCGACATTCGGATTTTATCTCGTCCCGCCGTCGGCAGAGCGCTACGGCAAGGACGCTCTTGCAACCATAGGCAAAAACGGGATATATTCGAGAAGCGACGAGTGGAAAAGCACTTACGAAGAATGTCTCAAGATGATAGAAAACGCCGAGAGCTATGAGGACACATACCCCGCGATTAAAAAGGCTCTTTCGGTTTGCGGCGGCAAGCACTCAATGCTCATGACAAAATCGGAATCGCAGGACACAACCGAGAGCTATAACGAGGTTCTGCCCACCGTTTCGCTCGACGGCGATATTGCAATAATAAAACTCCCCGATTTCCTCGTCACAGCCGAAGATTTCCTCGGCACAGCCGAAGCGGGACAGAAATACGCAAAAGTCGCGGAGGACTTCATTCACGAGAACCGCGATAAAATAAAGGGCGTTGTGCTCGACCTGCGCGGCAACACCGGCGGTGACATGGGTCCGATGGCGACGGCTGTCTCGTCGCTGCTGCCAGACGGCGAATTGGTTTATTATCACTACCGCAGCTACGATATCCCAGTCACGCTCAAAAACGGCGTTGTCAGCAATGCGGGCACGGGCGGCAGGAGCCTCTATCCCGAAGAGAAGCTGAATGTACCCGTTGCGATACTTACCGACGACATGACTGCGAGCTCGGGCGAAGCTCTGACGCTCTGCTTCAGAGGACTCGAAAACACAAGGACTTTCGGCGCACCGACCGCAGGCTACACGAGCGTCAATATGCTCTACAACATGTATGACGGCGCGCAGATGTATCTGACCGTCGCGTTTGACAAGGCGCGCACCGGTGAGATATTCAAAGAGACTTCTATCGAGCCGGATGTCGCCACCGACTCCCCTCTTGAAGAGGCTCTTGAGTGGCTGAGAAGCTGAAAATAAAACACCGCACCCTCCGCAAAAGATCGGAGGGTGCGTTTTAACAAAGCGAAAGGATCGGCACATCTGCGCCGACCCTTTTTATTTTTTGATTATTTTGCTTTCTTGTCTTCCTTTTTCTTGTGGAAAAGAATCTTATCCACGGGGAAATAGAGGAAGAACTGGAGAGCTGAGCAGACAGCGGTAGCTATAGTGAGCGAAAGACCGCTGTTCAGATGGAACTTCGAGGTGCAGAACTCGAAAACTACGGGGTTGAACCACGCAGAGAAGCAGACGAGAGCAAGGGTGAAGATTATGTATATGGGCAGAGTAATAGCGGTGTTGGAGCCCGAGTTGAAAGTCTTTTCCTTGTTGATGAAGAATGCAACTATCTGCGCCAGAAGGTTCGAAACGTTGAATGCAATGAAGAGCGCAAGTCCGCAGCGCTGACCCTCGATGACCGGATAGTCAAAGACGAACCAGTGGAATGCCTGCGTGCTCAGAGCCTTGATTGCGGGGATATTGTAAAGAATCGCGAGAGATGCAACCTGAACGATGCAGGCGCCGAGGCTGACGACGATGAACTTGACAAACTGCCAGAGTGTGTTGATGCCGGAGCCTTTACCCGCTGCGGCCTTGTCGATATTGTTTAACTTTCCCATTTACTTCACTCCTGTGATAAAATTTTCAATTAATTTTATCATACCCGCCGAGATAAATCAATAAAAACGCCCGTACTTTTTGGATATTGATTATTAAAAATAGATAAATCGGCATAAAAAAAGATCCCGCAGGAAAACCTACGGGATCAAAAGGGCATTAATTACTCGTTGATCTTGATAACAACGCCCGAGCCGACGGTACGGCCGCCTTCACGGATAGCGAAGCGGAGACCCTCTTCGATAGCGATGGGAGCGATAAGCTCGACAGACATGTCAATGTTGTCGCCGGGCATGCACATCTCTACGCCCTCGGGAAGGGAGATGATACCGGTAACGTCAGTAGTTCTGAAGTAGAACTGGGGACGATAGTTGTTGAAGAACGGAGTGTGACGGCCGCCCTCGTCCTTAGTAAGGACGTAAACCTGGCCGACAAACTTGGTGTGGGGATGAATGGTGCCGGGCTTGGAAAGAACCTGTCCACGCTCGATCTCATTTCTCTGAACACCACGAAGAAGAGCGCCGATGTTGTCGCCGGCCTCAGCGTAATCGAGGGTCTTGCGGAACATCTCGATTCCGGTGCAGACGGTCTTGCCCTTCTCTTCCTTAAGACCAACGATCTCAAGCTCGTCGCCGGTTCTCAGCTGTCCACGCTCAACTCTACCGGTGGCAACAGTACCACGGCCGGTGATGGTGAAGACATCCTCAACAGGCATAAGGAAAGGCAGGTCAGCCTTACGGTCGGGAGTGGGGATATAAGTGTCAACAGCGTTCATGAGCTCCCAGATGCAAGCAAGCTCGGGGGCGTCAGGATCATTGCCGTTGTACTCAAGAGCCTTAAGAGCAGAACCCTTGATGATCGGGGTGTCATCGCCGGGGAAGCCATACTCGTTAAGAGTATCGCGGATCTCCATCTCGACAAGCTCAAGGAGCTCAGGATCGTCGACCTGGTCAACCTTGTTCATGAAGACGATGATATAGGGCACGCCAACCTGGCGGGCAAGAAGAAGGTGCTCCTTGGTCTGAGCCATGGGGCCGTCGGTAGCAGCTATAACAAGGATAGCGCCATCCATCTGAGCAGCACCAGTGATCATGTTCTTGATATAGTCAGCATGGCCGGGGCAGTCAACGTGAGCATAGTGACGGGTAGCAGTCTCATACTCAACGTGAGCGGTGTTGATTGTAATACCGCGCTCTCTCTCCTCGGGAGCCTTATCGATGTTAGCGTAATCAACAAACTCAGCCTCGCCCTTCATAGCGAGAGTCTTGGTGATAGCAGCGGTAAGAGTAGTCTTACCATGGTCAACGTGACCAATGGTACCAATGTTTACATGGGGCTTAGTTCTTTCGAATTTAGCTTTTGCCATTTGGAATTTCCTCCCTTTAATTGGTTAAATAATTGTCTCATGCATCAGCATAAAACTATTCTATCAATTTACACCTGAAAATTCAAGTGCTTTTTAAAAATTACTTGTCCTTGATGACAGTCTCAGCAATGGACTTCGGAACCTCGGCGTAGTGGCTGGGCTCCATGACATACTGACCGCGTCCCTGCGTCTTGGAACGAAGGGTGGTAGCGTAGCCGAACATGTTCGACAGCGGGATGAATGCATTGATCTGCACTGCGCCCGTACGCATCTCGGTGCCTTCGATCTGTCCGCGGCGGGAGTTGACATCGCCGATAACATCGCCCATATAGTCCTCGGGGACGATAATGGCGACCTTCATGATGGGCTCCATGAGCACGGGAGCTGCCTTCTTCATCGCATCCTTGAACGCCATAGAACCGGCGATCTTGAACGCCATTTCGGAGGAGTCGACCTCGTGATAAGATCCATCGTAAAGAGTGACCTTGACGTCAACAACGTTAAAGCCTGCGAGAACGCCCGACTGCATTGCACCCTTGATACCGGCCTCTGCAGGTCCGATATATTCCTTCGGGATAGCGCCGCCGACGACCTCGTTGACGAACTCATAACCCTTCTCGGGGTTGGGCTCGATGCGGATCTTGACATGACCGTACTGTCCGCGGCCGCCCGACTGACGCGAATACTTGGTATCGCTCTCTGCGGGTTTGGTGATGGTCTCGCGGTATGCGACCTGGGGTTTACCGACATTAGCCTCGACCTTGAACTCACGAAGAAGTCTGTCAACGATTATCTCAAGGTGAAGCTCGCCCATGCCGGCGATGATGGTCTGACCCGTCTCTTCATCAGTGTAGCACTTGAAGGTCGGATCCTCTTCGGCGAGCTTTGCAAGCGCGATAGCCATCTTCTCCTGGCCTGCCTTGGTCTTGGGCTCGATAGCGACCCTGATAACGGGATCGGGGAACTCCATGGACTCAAGGATTATCGGAGCCTTGGCGTCGCAGAGCGTGTCGCCGGTGGTGGTGTTCTTAAGACCGATAGTCGCAGCGATATCTCCGGCGTAAACGCAGTCGATATCCTTTCTGTGGTTGGAGTGCATCTGCAGGATTCTTCCCAGACGCTCGTTGCAGTCCTTGGTAGCATTGTAAACAGTGCTGCCGGTGGTGACTGTGCCCGAATAAACTCTGAAGAAGCAGAGCTTACCGACGAAGGGATCGGTCGCGATCTTGAAAGCAAGAGCTGCGAACGGCTCGGAATCCGAAGAATGACGGAACTCCTCTTCACCGGTCTCGGGGTTCGTGCCCTTTATCGACGGGACATCCGTCGGAGCGGGCATGTAATCAACAATAGCGTCAAGCAGCTGCTGAACACCCTTGTTGCGGTAAGAAGTACCGCAACATACGGGAACCATCTTATTGGCGATAGTAGACTTGCGGATGCAGGTCTTTATCTCATCAATGGTGAGCTCCTCGCCGCCGAGATACTTCTCGAGCAGCTCGTCGTCCTGTTCGGCGACGTGCTCAACGAGCTCATCATGATACTTCTGTGCAAGTTCCTTCATGTTCTCGGGAATATCCTCAACTCTGACGTCGAGACCCTTGTCATCATAGTAGACATCAGCCTGCATCTGAACAAGGTCGATGATTCCCTTGAAGTCAGCTTCCGCGCCTATGGGGAGCTGAATCGGAACTGCGTTACACTTCAGGCGCTCCTTCATCATGTCTATAACATTATAGAAGTTAGCTCCCATAATGTCCATCTTGTTAACATAGACCATTCTCGGAACCTGGTACTTGTCCGCCTGTCTCCAGACGGTTTCGGACTGGGGCTCAACGCCGCCCTTTGCGCAAAGAACGGTAACAGAACCGTCCAGAACACGCAGAGAACGCTCAACCTCAACGGTGAAGTCCACGTGGCCAGGAGTGTCGATGATGTTGATTCGGTGGTTCTTCCAGAAGCAGGTAGTCGCAGCGGAGGTGATTGTTATACCTCTCTCCTGCTCCTGCTCCATCCAGTCCATTGTCGCAGCACCATCATGCACTTCGCCGAGTTTGTGGGTCTTTCCTGTGTAGAACAGGATACGCTCCGTTGTGGTGGTTTTGCCTGCGTCAATATGCGCCATGATTCCGATATTCCTGGTCTTTTCCAGTGAAACCTCTCTCGGCATAAAAACCTCCGTATCTCGCCTTTGTGCGAATAGCAAAATATATAGGTGAAATTACCACCTGAAATGTGCAAATGCCTTGTTGGCCTCTGCCATCTTGTGAGTATCCTCACGCTTCTTGAATGCCGAACCGGTCGAATTGACGGCATCCATGATCTCGTTAGCAAGTCTCTCCTTCATCGTTCTCTCGGAACGCTGACGGGAATAAAGGGTTATCCAGCGCAGACCGAGGGTCTGTCTTCTCTCCGGACGAACCTCCATGGGAACCTGATAGGTTGCACCGCCGACTCGACGAGCTTTGACTTCGAGAACGGGCATGACATTCTCCATAGCAGCCTCAAAAACCTCAAGCGGTTCCTTGCCGGTCTTCTCACGGATAATGTCGAAAGCCTCGTAAACGATTTTCTGAGCGACGCCCTTCTTACCGTCGATCATGACGTTGTTGATAAGGCGTGTTACGAGCTTTGAGTTGTAAAGCGGATCGGGCAAAACGTCACGTTTTGCTATCTTGCCTCTTCTTGGCACTTCGCTTCCCTCCTTCATAGTAATGATATCATAGGTACTCGAGTGACAAAACTCTCGTGGTGTCAATGGGAGGCATGTATTTCAATGCACTCTCGCATTGGAGTAATCACCTGCAAGAAGATTCTGTCTCTTAAGCTTTCCGCGTCATGCGGAATTACTTTTTGGCAGCCTTCGGACGCTTAGCACCGTACTTGGAACGGGCCTGCATTCTGCCGTTGACGCCCTGTGTATCGAGCGTTCCGCGGATGATGTGGTAACGCACACCGGGAAGGTCCTTAACACGGCCGCCGCGGATGAGAACAACCGAGTGCTCCTGAAGGTTATGACCGACGCCCGGGATATAAGCCGAAACCTCGATGCCGTTGGAAAGACGAACTCTGGCGATCTTTCTAAGAGCCGAGTTGGGCTTCTTGGGGGTGGTGGTCTTAACCGCTGTGCAAACACCGCGCTTCTGCGGAGAAGCAGTGTCGGTCATGACATTTTTCTTGGAGTTGAGACCCTTCAAAAGCGCGGGGGCTTTGGGTTTCTTCTCAAGAGTTTCTCTTCCGTTTCTCACAAGCTGATTAAACGTTGGCAAGCAGTACATCTCCTTTCTAAGATTTATATATGAAATCCGCGCTTCGGGCATAATTATCCCAAAACACAAGACATCACAATTTAAAATTATACCGCTGAAGGTTCTGTTTGTCAACCTTTTCGGTTCGTCAAATGACAAAATATTCGGCGTTTATCGGGGCATTATATATGATTTTTGTCCAATAAACGCATCTCTTTATAGTCACCGCTGCCGGAGTCCACCGCAAAAGCGGCAGACTCCGGCTCGATGGTTGTTTATTATTCTGCTTCTTCCTGGTTCTCCGCCTCTTCGAGCTTCTCGGCAAGGTCGCTGAAGATGCCCGTAGTGGGAAGCACCTGAACATCGCTGTAGCACTTCATGCCGGTACCCGACGGCAGGAGCTTGCCGATGATGACATTCTCCTTGAGACCGAGCAGCGGATCGCTCTTGCCCTTGATGGCGGCGTCGGTGAGGACTCTTGTCGTCTCCTGGAAGGATGCTGCCGAGAGGAAGGACTCGGTTGCAAGAGAAGCCTTTGTGATACCCATGAGCACGGGCATGCACTGAGCCTCTGCGAGCTCCTCGCCTGTCTCCTGAGCCTTGGCGGCGACGCGTGCGTTCTCCGCCTTGAACTCGAGCTTGTCAACAACAGCGCCGGGCAGGAAAGTCGTGTCGCCGGGATCGGTGATCTTGACCTTCTTCATCATCTGACGGACGATGACCTCGATGTGCTTATCGTTGACGTCAACACCCTGCATACGGTAGGTTCTCTGAACCTCGCGGATGAGGTAATCGTGAACAGCCTCGACGCCGAGGACTGCGAGAATATCGTGCGGGTTGAGAGCGCCTTCGGTGATGGTGTCGCCCTTGTTGATGTGATCGCCGGGCTCAACCTTGACGCGCATACCGTAGTGGATGGGATACGCCTTCTCCTCGAGGGTCTCGGGATCTGTGACGATGATGTTTCTGACCTTCTTAATCTCGCGCTCGGAAACCGTACCGGAGATCTCACTGATAAGAGCGAGGCTCTTGGGCTTTCTCGCTTCGAACAGCTCCTCGACTCTGGGAAGACCTTCCGTGATATCGGACTGGTCTTTCGCGCCGCCGGTGTGGAACGTTCTCATCGTCAGCTGTGTACCGGGCTCGCCTATCGACTGAGCCGCGATGATACCGACTGCTTCACCGACCGTAACAGGCTCGCCGGTTGCAAGGTTCGCGCCGTAGCACTTGATGCAGACGCCGTGCTCGGACTGGCAGGTAAGCAGCGAACGGATCTTTATCTTTGCAAGGCTGCCCTCGGGCTCTTCGCCCGCGGCGACCTTTCTGTCGTGGTACTCGTATACCTTGTCGGCGACGCGCTTTGCGTCGTCCTCACTCATCATCTTATCCTTGCTCATGATAAGCTCGCCGGTATCCTCGTCGACAAAGTCGTTGAGCAGATAGCGGCCGGTAAGACGCTCGGTGAGGCTGACTATGCGGCGCTTTCCGTCGAAGATATCGTAGACATCCGAGCCCTCTGTGCAGCCGCAGTCCTCCTCGCGAATGATAACATCCTGCGAGACATCGACAAGACGTCTGGTAAGGTAACCCGAGTCCGCGGTACGAAGTGCGGTATCGGCAAGACCTTTACGCGCACCACGCGACGAGATGAAGTATTCGAGTATATTAAGACCTTCACGGTAGTTGGCTCTGATGGGGATTTCAATCGTCTTACCTGCCGTATTCGCGATAAGTCCGCGCATACCTGCAAGCTGACGCAGCTGGCTGTCGTTGCCTCGCGCACCGGAGTCAAGCATCATGTTGATCGGGTTGTAGGGATCGAAGTTCGCCTTGAGTTCTGCGGCAACTCTCTTTGTGCAGTCTTCCCAGGTCTCAATGACCATGTTCGTGCGCTCCTCGTCGGAGAGAAGACCGTTCTCATAGTTGTCCATGATCTCGGCGATGTCCTTCTCGGCATCGGCAATGAGTTCGCCCTTGCGCGGCGGTATGGTAGCGTCGCAGACAGCGACGGTGATACCGCTTCGGGTCGAGTACTTGTAGCCCTGAGCCTTGATCTTATCAAGCATATCGGCTGCTATCGAGGTGCCGTGAATCTTGATGCATCTGTCGATAATTTCGCCGAGCTTCTTTTTATTGACGAGGAAATCGACCTCAAGCTTGAAGTCATTCTCCGGATCGCTTCTGTCAACAAAGCCGAGATCCTGCGGGATAGGTCCGTTGAAGATAACGCGTCCCATGGTGGTGGAGACGAGCTTTCTGACGGGCTTGCCGTCAATCTCCTTAGTCATGCGGATCTTAATTCTCGCATGGAGTCCGATGGTGCCGTCGTCGTAAGCCATGGTAGCCTCATCGACATCTCTGAACACCTTGCCCTCGCCGGGCTCGCCGGGCTTTTCAAGGGTGAGGTAATATGAGCCGAGGACCATGTCCTGCGTGGGAACGGTGACCGGGCGTCCGTCGGAGGGCTTGAGGAGGTTGTTGGCGGCGAGCATAAGGAAGCGCGCCTCAGCCTGAGCCTCCGCAGAAAGCGGAACGTGAACTGCCATCTGGTCGCCGTCGAAGTCGGCGTTGAATGCGGTACAAACGAGGGGATGAAGCTTGATAGCTCTGCCCTCGACAAGGATGGGCTCGAAAGCCTGGATACCGAGTCTGTGAAGTGTGGGAGCGCGGTTGAGGAGCACGGGGTGATCCTTGATAACCACTTCGAGAGCATCCCAGACAACGGGATTCTGACGCTCGACCATCTTCCTTGCGGACTTGACGTTGTTCGCCTTGCCGGTCTGGACAAGTCTCTTCATGACGAAGGGCTTGAACAGTTCAAGAGCCATCTCGGTCGGCAGACCGCACTGATAGATCTTCAGCTCGGGGCCGACGACGATAACCGAACGTCCGGAATAGTCAACACGCTTACCGAGCAGGTTCTGTCTGAAACGTCCCTGCTTACCTTTAAGCATATCGGAGAGCGACTTGAGCGCTCTGTTGTTCGGACCGGTTACGGGTCTGCCGCGGCGGCCGTTGTCGATAAGAGCATCGACAGCTTCCTGAAGCATACGCTTCTCGTTGCGGACTATTATCTCGGGTGCGCCGAGCTCAAGGAGCTTGCGCAGACGGTTGTTTCTGTTGATAACGCGGCGGTAAAGATCATTGAGGTCGCTCGTTGCAAAGCGTCCGCCCTCGAGCTGAACCATGGGACGAAGCTCCGGCGGGATAACCGGAAGCACGTCGAGGATCATCCACTCGGGTCTGTTGCCGCTCTGTCTGAACGCCTCGACAACCTCAAGGCGTTTGAGAGCCTTGGCCTTCTTCTGACCGCTTGCGTTCTCTATCTCCTCGCGCAGCTGCGCGGAGAGCTGGTCGAGGTCGATCTCGGCAAGAAGCTCCTTGATAGCCTCGGCGCCCATGCCTGCCCTGAAATCGTCCTCATACATCAGGCGGTACTCGTCGTAATCCTTCTCGTCGAGAACCTGATACTTTTTAAGATCCGTTGTGCCGGGATCGATAACGATATGCATCGCAAAGTAGAGAACTTTCTCAAGGTTGCGCGGCGATATATCGAGGATAAGACCCATTCTTGAGGGTATTCCCTTGAAATACCAGATGTGGGAAACGGGAGCTGCAAGCTCGATGTGACCCATTCTCTCGCGGCGAACCTTGGAGCGGGTTATCTCAACGCCGCAGCGTTCGCATATCTTGCCCTTGTAGCGGATTCTTTTATATTTGCCGCAGTGGCACTCCCAGTCCTTCTGGGGTCCGAATATCCTTTCGCAGAACAGTCCGTCCTTTTCGGGCTTGAGTGTGCGGTAATTGATGGTTTCGGGCTTCTTGACCTCGCCGTAAGACCAGCTTCTGATCTTATCGGGAGACGCAAGACCTATTTTTATGGATTCAAAGGTATTGTTTTCCATCCGTTGACTGCCCCTTTTTAAAATATATTTTTAAGGTGACTGTTCTCAGTCGTCGTAGTCGTCAAGCTCGCCTTCGCTGTCGGAGAAGATGTCGCCGTCATAGTAGTCATCTTCACCCTCGGCATTGTCTGCGAAATCGGCGCTGTCATCGTCGTCCTCGTCGGAGCCGACATTGAAGATATCGCCCTCTTCGTTTTCCGTGCCGTAGCCGCCTGCAGTGCCGGCGTCGTTGACGGAGGAGAATGCCTTATCGTCTGAAGGTGCAAATCCGAGTTCCTCGTCGGTCTGCTTGAGGTCTATCTCCTCGCCGTCCGCGTCAAGGACGCTGACATCAAGGCAGAGGGACTGAAGCTCTTTGACGAGGACCTTGAACGACTCGGGAATGCCGGGCTTGGGAACGTTGTTGCCCTTGACTATCGCCTCATAGGTCTTGACACGGCCGACAACATCGTCGGACTTGACTGTCAGTATCTCCTGGAGGGTGTAGGCAGCGCCGTAAGCCTCGAGAGCCCAGACTTCCATCTCACCGAAACGCTGGCCGCCGAACTGGGCTTTACCGCCGAGGGGCTGCTGCGTAACGAGCGAGTACGGGCCGGTGGAACGTGCGTGAATCTTATCGTCAACAAGGTGGAACAGCTTGAGGTAATACATGACGCCGACGGTGACGGGATTGTCAAACTGTCTGCCGGTACGTCCGTCGTAGAGTATCGTCTTGCCGTCCTCTCTGAGTCCTGCCTGCTTGAGCGCTTCGCGGATATCATCCTCGTGCGCGCCGTCAAAGACGGGGGTCTCTACCTTGTAGCCCAGATGCTTCGCGGCAAAGCCGAGATGCACTTCGAGCACCTGACCGATATTCATTCGGGAGGGAACGCCCAGGGGGTTGAGCACGATATCGAGCGGCGTGCCGTCCGGAAGGAAGGGCATATCCTCCTGAGAAAGTATTCTTGAAACAACACCCTTGTTACCGTGGCGGCCTGCCATCTTATCGCCGACGGAAAGCTTACGCTTCTGGGCGATATAGCAGCGGACGACCTTGTTTACGCCGGGTGCGAGCTCATCGCTGTTCTCGCGGGTGAACTCTTCGACCTTGACGACGATGCCGTATTCGCCGTGGGAGACCTTGAGGGAGGTATCTCTGACCTCTTTCGCCTTCTCGCCGAATATGGCGCGGAGCAGTCTCTCCTCTGCGGTCAGCTCGGTCTCGCCCTTGGGCGTTACCTTACCGACAAGGATGTCGCCGGAGTGAACTTCGGCGCCGACGCGGATTATGCCGCGCTCGTCAAGGTTGCTCAGAAGATCGTCGGAGACGTTCGGGATATCCCTTGTGATCTCCTCGGGTCCGAGCTTTGTATCTCTCGCTTCGATCTCGTGTTTCTCGATATGAATCGAGGTGTAGACATCGTTGCGAACCATCTTTTCGTTGATGAGAACCGCGTCCTCGTAGTTGTAGCCTTCCCAGGTCATGAAGCCGACAAGGGCGTTCTTGCCGAGGGATATCTCGCCGTGATCCGTTGCGGGACCGTCGGCTATGACATCGCCCTTTTCAACGCGCTGGTTGAGGGTGACTATCGGGCGCTGGTTGACGCATGTGCCCTGGTTGGAGCGCATGAACTTGATTATATCGTAATGGTCGAGAATGTTCTCGTCGCTGAGAATCTCAATCTGCTCGGCATCGACCTTTGTGACGCGGCCGGAGTGCTTTGCAAGCACGACAACGCCGGAGTCAACAGCCGCTTTATATTCCATACCGGTGCCGACTATAGGGCTCTCGGTCTTGAGCAGCGGAACCGCCTGCTTCTGCATGTTCGATCCCATGAGGGCTCGGTTTGCGTCGTCGTTCTCGAGGAACGGAATCATCGAAGTTGCGACGGAGACGACCATCTTCGGAGAGACGTCCATATAGTCGACCTTCATGCGGTCGATCTCAAGGAAGCCGTCCCTGTGTCTTGCGTTGACTCTCTCATGGACGAACATTCCGTTCTCGTCGAGCGGCTCGTTCGCCTGGGCGACAATGTAATCGTCCTCGACATCGGCTGTCATATACTCAACTTCGTCGGTGACGCGTCCGGTGGTCTTGTCGACCTTTCTGAACGGGGCCTCGATGAAACCGTATTCATTTATGCGCGCGAAAGTTGCAAGGTAGGAGATAAGTCCGACGTTGGAACCTTCGGGAGTCTCGATGGGGCACATTCTGCCGTAATGCGAGTAGTGAACGTCTCGGACTTCGAATCCTGCACGGTCTCTTGAAAGACCGCCGGGGCCGAGGGCGGAAAGACGGCGCTTATGAGTCAGCTCTGCAAGGGGGTTGATCTGATCCATGAACTGCGACAGCGGGGAGGAGCCGAAGAACTCCTTTATCGCCATCATGACAGGACGGATGTTGATAAGAGCCTGAGGAGTGATGTTCTCCTCCTTCTCCTGAGCCTGGAGAGTCATTCTCTCGCGGACAACTCTCTCCATTCTCGACAGACCGATTCTGAACTGATTCTGGAGCAGCTCGCCCACGCAGCGGATACGTCTGTTGCCGAGGTGGTCGATGTCGTCCGTGGTGCCTATCTTGTTTGCAAGGCAGTTGATATAGTTTATCGAAGAGAAGATATCGTCGATTATGATGTGGTTCGGGATAAGGTCGTCGTGGCGGAGTCTGAGCTGCTCGAGAAAAGCCTCTTTGTCGTCGCCGCACTCGTCGACTATCTCGGTGATTATCTGGAAGCGAACCTTTTCGTTGATGCCGGCTTCAAGAAGCTCTTCCTTGGTCACTCCCTCGGGCACATAGTCCATGGGATCGACCATGCCGTTGGAGATGATCTTGACCTTCTTGCCCTCAACATCGGCGACGGCGACCATAACGCCTGCGCGCTCGATCTCCTTAGCCTTCGCCTTGGTAACAACCTCGCCTGCCTCGGCAAGAATCTCACCGGTCAGCGGAGCGATAACGGGCTCGGCAAGCTTGCAGCCTGCAAGGCGGGCGGCAATGGCGAGCTTCTTATTATATTTGTATCTGCCGACGCGCGAGATATCGTATCTGCGCGGATCGAAGAAGAGATTGTCGAGCAGCTGCTGGGCGGACTCAAGGGTCACGGGCTCGCCGGGACGCAGACGCTTGAAGACTTCCATGAGCGCTTCGCCCTGGTTCTTCGTCTCGTCTCTCTCGATGGTGGCTTCGATTCTCTCATCGTTGCCGAAGAACTCGCGGATCTCATCGTCCGTACCGAGTCCGAGTGCTCTGATGAAAGTGGTGATGAATATCTTTCTGTTCTTGTCTATTCTTACATAATAGACGTCGTTTATGTCCGTCTCATACTCAAGCCATGCGCCGCGGTTGGGGTTGATTGTGCTTGAGAACAGCTCGATACCGGTCTTGTCGTGGGTCATATCGAAATATACGCCCGGCGAACGGACGAGCTGGGAGACGATGACTCTCTCTGCGCCGTTGATAACAAAGGTGCCGCTGTCGGTCATGATGGGGAACTCACCCATAAAAACCTCGGACTCCTTTATTGCACCCGTCTCCTTGTTGAGCAGACGCACAGTGACGCGCATGGGTGCTGCATAGGTAGCGTCGCGCTCCTTGCACTCCTGCACGGTGTGTTTAGTCTTCTCGTCAATGCGATAGTCTATAAAGGTCAGCACCCAGTTGCCGGTGTAGTCGGTGATTTCCGCTATGTCGCGGAACACCTCCTTGAGTCCGGTGTCGAGAAACCATTTGTACGAGTTCTTCTGAACCTCGATGAGATTGGGCATCTCCATGACTTCTTCGATCTTGCCGAAGCTCATGCGCGTGGTCGTTCCTTTTTTGACGGGCTTAACATTCAGCATAGGCCAATTCACTCCGTTCTTTTTTCATCCGTTTCGTGTTATCACCATCAATTGACAGAAGCAGATATCCCATTTTTCGGGGCTATACACTTTTGTCAATTGACGGCTCGCGCAAGCTCTTTTGAAGAGCGTTGAAATGCAATAATGAAGCGGTTTTCCGCGTTTCGGGAAAGCTGTAACAAGCCCTTAGCCGAAAAGGCCGGGCACACAACGCTCCATTATAATTGTGCAGTTTTACATTTTACACTGCTAACCACATTTTGTCAAGAGGAGATACGGCTTTTTTCAGAGCAAATTCAAACTTTTTACAATATCCGTCACAATCCCGCTCTCTTGGCTCTTATCGGCGCTGAATTTATGCAATTCTGACCGCCCGCAGGCTAAATATAAGGTATTATATAAGCAAAAATCGGCGCGACTGAATATTACAAATTAAAATACCGATAATATTCCATGATTTCGCATATCGTTTTTGACTTAAAAGCCGATGTGTGATATAATATCTGTAATTTTCAGTTTGTCGGAGGAAGAGCATGACCGGTATTGTTGATGTCGGCGGCGGAATGCGCGGAGTTTTTTCCGCAGGCATTTATGACCGCTTTCTTGAGGAAGGAATAAACTTCGACCTGTGCATAGGCGTCTCGGCGGGCAGCGCGAATCTCATTTCATATGCCGCCGGACACCATGACCGCGTCAGGCGTTTTTATGTGAACTACGCTCAGCGCAAGCAGTATATGAGCTTCGACAATTTCATACACAGCGGCTCATATATCGGGCTTGATTATATTTACTCCACTATTTCAAACTCCGACGGCGAAGATCCGCTGAACTATGATGCTTTTACAGCGAACCACACGGATTTCATAACCGTAGTCACCGACGGCGAGACGGGAGAGCCGATATACTTCCCTAAAAACAGCATAAAGCGCGACGACCTGACGGTCATAAAAGCCTCATGCTGCCTGCCTGCGGTGTGCAAGCCGATAGTTATCGACGGCAAAGACTGCTTCGACGGCGGGATCTCCGACCCTATCCCCTTTCAGAAGGCGTTTGACATGGGCTGCGACAAAGTCATCGTTGTCATCTCAAAGCCCGTTGACTTCCGCAAATCTCCGCAGAAGCACATGCCGATAATCAAAGCCGCGCTGAAAAAATATCCGAAAGTCTTTGACCGCCTCGCCGTAAGGCACGAGGTATACAACCGCCAGCTCGAAGAGGCAATAAAGCTTCAGGAGCAGGGCAAAGTGATTATCTTAGCCCCGCAGGACTGCTACGGCGTAAACACGCTGACCCGCGAGCCCGCCGCCCTCGAAAAGCTCTACGAAGAAGGTCGCCGCTGCGCGGACGAGCACCTCAGCGAGATAAAAGCTCCCGGCGAAAAAACCGCATAATAAATTCTGCCGCATTTAGCGCAGACCAAAGAGCAAAAGATAAAAAGGTCATAATTCACGGCTGACAACGCGGATTATGACCTTTATTTTTTCGTACTGCGTCCGATAACGCAACACACGGATTCAATATGACGCGCAACGCAAAGATTGCATTTCACAGATTTGATAAAAGTTTCGGTTTGCTGTGCCGTAAAAGCATCAAAAGATAAAAAATTCAGAAATTCCAGAAAAAACTTTACTTTTTAGCGGAAACGGTGTTAAAATAGAGAAAATCACGCGGTGCAGACCGCGGCACAGGGGATGATATCTTGGACAAGATAGATGTTAAGATAATCGAATGTCTCAAGAAAAACGCAAGAGAAAACGCTTCGGTAATCGGCTCGCAGGTCAACATGTCCGTCTCGGCTGTTATCGAGCGCATCAAGAAGCTCGAAGCCAACGGCATAATCAAGCAGTACACCGTCGTGCTCGACAGCAAGAAGCTCGGCATGGACATCACCGCGTTCATCTCGGTGAGCATGGAGCATCCGAAGTACAACAACAATTTCAACGAATTCGTCAAGACCCACAAGCAGATAACCGAATGCCACTACATCACCGGCGACTTCGACTTTCTTCTCAAGGTCAACACCGAATCGACCGGCGGACTTGAATCTCTGCTCAACGAGATAAAGAGCGCGGGCGGCGTTTCGCTGACAAAGACGCTCGTCGTTCTCTCGACAGTCAAAGAGGACTACTCGGTGAATCTCGAATAAAATATATCAGCACAAAAGACCTGCTCTCTATTCTCTATATAGAAAGCAGGTCTTGTTTTTATCAATCAAGCGGCATCTTTGGGAACAGCATTATTTTAAACCACTCGACCGCGCGCCAGAAAAATTGATCTATCTTCTGCGACGCCTGCGCGTGCGATGAGAATTTGTCTTTCTTTACGAGCGTTCCGTCTTTCTCGACCATCTCAATGAACACCGGGTGCGCCGGAGAGCCGCTGTTGGGCGAATGTATCGCCATAAGAAGCCTGCCGTCGTTTGCAGTGAATATCATCCCGTGGCCGCCGTCAAGGTCAGCACTTTTGCGCCTCTGATAGAGCGGGATGCTGTTGAAGTGCCAGCTGCCGCGGAGCTGACCGTTCAAGGAGAAGAGCGAGCCGACCGAATAGCCGAGCTTCGATCCGCTCGACCAGAGCATTATGAGCGTCCCCTGCTGCGTTTTATACAGAAACGGTCCGTCAGTTATGTTACTCGCCCAAATGCAGTCGTCGGCGCGGAACAGGGTCTCCGGATCGGTGACAAAATGTGTCAGGTCGGGGCTGAGCTGAGCAAAGGATATGTCCCCCACCCCGTCGGGCATACTCGTCCACTCATGGACAAAAATCATATACGGCACTCCATCCTCAACATAGAGCGTGCCGTCGATGCTGTCCCAATCGTGCGGGGTGATGTGTCCGTCGCTTATCTCTTCAAAAGGTCCCAACGGGCTTGACGAGCGAAACACAGATGTTCCTCTGTGCCCGGTCGATGCGCTGCCATATGACGCCAGAAGATAGTAGCTGCCGTTATAATAATGACATTCGGGCGCCCAGAAGCAGTTCACTCCGTCGAAGCCGTCCTTCGCCTCAAAGACATTGACGGGACCGTACCATGTCTCAAGGTCGAGACTGACATAGCAGCCGTAGCCATCAACGGTCGATGCGCCCGTGCCGTACATATAATATATGCCGCCGCTGACCAGAACAAACGGATCGCGGATAACGACATCGCGGACATTGACGCTGTGCGATGTATCTATACCAAGAGTCCTCAGGTCGTCGGTGCTTCTGTTTTCCTGCGCATATGCGCCCGGGACAATAATACTCATGACCATAACAACCGCCGCCAATGCCGATAAAAACCGTTTCATTTTGCAGCTCCTCTCCTCTGTTTTTTCAAGTATATCATATATATTATTTGCTTTTCAATATAAAAACGCCCCGAAGACAAATTCTTCGGAGCGCGTTTTTTTACATCAGCTGTTCTATGACCGCCGAATAGAGGCTCTCGGGGTCGGCGAGGATTTTATCCCGGACGCTCTGCGCCTGCTCCATGTCCGCGACATAGAGGGTCAGCGTCATAAGGTCGTTGAAAGTGAATCTGACATTGCACCCGTTTTCGAGCGGGATTATCTCGACCGGTGTCTCTTTCATGCGGCGTTCCTGTTTGAGAAGCTCTTCCGCGGTCGCGAGCGCCTTGTCGCGCACGGCGCGCGGCAGTTCGTCCTCGATATTCGCCGCCGTCTTTCCCGCTGCGGTGAGGCTCAGCAGTTCGTCATCGCTCTCGTCAGCTTCAACGCTTCCGCCCTCGATAAGGCTTTCGAGCGCCTGGCTCGCTTCAAAGTAGTTCGCCAGTCCCTCGCGCTGAATGACCTCCATCAGTTGGCGGCGCGACAGTCCCCGCTCGGTGTTCTTGAGCAGAAAAGCTATCAGCACTTTTATTTCATTACGGTTGCGCAGTCCACCCGGCTCAACGCCCGCGGAAAATGCATCGTATCCGTCCATAGGGTCTCCTGTTTCGTTTGAGATTCTCTTACTTCTTCTTGCTGAAATCTATCGGGGCAATGGGTTTGCCGTAATAGCCGGTCGTCTTGAACTCATCGCTGATGAAGTTCTCGCGGCTCCACGCTCTGCCCCAGATGTTCGCCCAGCCTTCGCAGTAGAGTTTATAATATGATACACCGTCCTCTTTGCGCATTCTGACGAATTTGGGGACGTTGCACCAGATAAACGACGGTATCGCTATCACAAAAGCCCAGAAGGGGCCTAGCAGAAGCGACTGAATGGTGTGGCCGTACTCGTGCATACGGGTGTCGTGGACTCTGTCCGCCGGGCGGTCGGGATTCATGAAAATGAATATTCCGAGCGACACGCCGCCAAAATTATCGTGCGGGACATATGTAACAAACGCGTTGTTGAAGCGCTCATGCTTATACTTTTTTCTCAGCGCGAGAAAGCCAATTCCGCCGACAAGATTCTGCGGCAGCGCCCAGGTGAACTGGACTAAATAGAAAAGAAATTTTTTCATTATTATCCACTCCTTGCAAATCTTTATACATTATACCACACAAAACGCGATGTGTAAAATCTTTTTACCACTCGTCGTTTTCGTCAGCGAGCACGGCATAAGCGCAGCGCACTCCATCGACTCCGGCGGACACTATTCCGCCCGCATATCCAGCGCCCTCGCCGCAGGGGTAAAGTCCGCGGATGTTTGACTGATATATCTCGTCGCGCAGAATACGCACGGGCGAAGACGAGCGGGTCTCGGGCGCCGTAAACACAGCTTCGGGCATGGCAAATCCCTTGAGCATTTTATCCATCTTCAAAAGCGCGTCTGCGTATGTATCCGTCACTTTCTTAGGCAGTATCTTTCTCAGATCGCTCATCACAACGCCTGTCGGGCAGCTCGGATGAACCGCGCCGAGGCGGGTCGAGGGTCTGTCCGCAAGGAAATCGCCGACAAGCTGCGCCGGGGCGGTGTAATCGCTGCCGCCCGCAAGAAATGCCGCGTGTTCGATCTTTCTCTGCATATCCATTCCGGCGAGCGGATGGTCGCTGCCGAAATTCTCCGGCTCGATGCCGACGAGCAGCGCGCTGTTAGAGTTTTCAGCGTCGCGCCCGTATTCGCTCATGCCGTTGACGACTATTCCGCCCTCTTCGCTCGCCGCGTTGACCACCGTGCCGCCGGGACACATACAAAATGTATAAGCTCCGCGCCCATGCTCCGGGTGGCAGGCGAGCTTATAGTCCGCCGCGCCGAGCGCGGGGTGCCCGGCAAAGTCGCCATACTGCGCGCGGTCGATAAACTCGCGCGGATGCTCTATTCGCGCGCCGACCGAAAACGGCTTCTGCATCATCCTGACCCCGTGGGCATAGAGCGTTCTCACAGTGTCGCGCGCCGAATGTCCGGTACAGAGCAGGACGGTATCGGTCTCGATATCCTCAAAATGTCCGTCATGCTCGGTCTTCACGCCGTGGATATAGCCGTTCGCGACTATTATATCCGTCATTTTGCAGTTGAATCTGATTTCGCCGCCGAGCGAGATTATCTCTTTTCTGATATTGCGGACAACCTCGGCAAGGCGGTCGGTGCCGATATGCGGCTTTGCCGACCAACGTATCTCCTCGGGCGCACCGTGGTTCGCAAGTTCGTCTATAACAAAGCGACAGAGCGGGTCTTTTATGCCCGTTGTGAGCTTGCCGTCCGAAAAAGTTCCTGCGCCGCCCTCGCCGAACTGAACGTTCGATTCAGGATTGAGTCTGCGCTCGTGCCAGAAGGTCTGAACATCTTTCTGCCTGTCTTCGATATGCGAACCGCGCTCGAGAATGAGCGGCTTGAAGCCAGCCCGGGCGAGAGCAAGCCCCGAAAACATGCCTGCGGGGCCGAATCCGACTATAACAGGGCGCAGTTCGCTCGTGCGCTTTACCTTCGGGGGGGTAAAGTCAACTTTCTTTACCGTTTCAACACCAGAGCCGCAACGCTTGAGAATCGCGTTTTCGTCGCCGTCAACATCAATTTCTACATTATACACAAAGAAAATGTTGTCCTTTTTGCGCGAATCGACCGCTTTTTTCGTCACTCTCAGTGTGCGTATTCTGTTTTCGTCAAGGCGAAGAGCTTTACCGGCCGCACGCCTGAGATCGTGTTCGTCCGCAGTCAGCGGAAGCTTTATCTGATTTATTTTAAGCATACTTTTTCTCCGTTAAATAGATTTTGCCGCGCTCTCCCCTGCGAGCAGACCTGAAGCCCACGCCCATTGGAGATTGAAGCCGCCGCAGCCGCCGTCAACATCGAGAAGCTCCCCGGCGCAGAAAAGTCCGGGCACTTTCTTCGACTCAAGCGTTTCGCGGTCGAACTCATTTATATTGACTCCGCCGCGCGTGACCTGCGCATTTTGGAAGCCTTTAGTGCCGTCAAATGTTACTTTGAAGTTTTTCGCCGTGCGCGCGAGATTCAGCAGCGCATTTCTGCCGAGCAACTGCGTGTCCGACTTTGAATCAACACCCGCCGTCTTTATAACCGCCGCTCCGACGGCGCGCGGCAGAATGCCTATCAGCATATCCTCGCATTTCCCGCCGAGTCCCGACAAGAAATCAGCTATCTCCCGCTCCCCCATCGACGGAATTAAATCGAGCGACGCGCTGACGGGCGAACGCTTCGCCGCCTTTGCTATGTCTGCGCTTATCTCCATCGCGGCTATTCCGGAAAGCCCGTAGTCAGTGAAGAGCAGTTCACCGCGCGAGGTTCGCCCCGCGGCGCTTATCACCGCATCGTGGACTCGCATACCCTTGAGCTGCCTCAGCTGCTTGTCCGGCGAGGTCAGCTGGACGAGCGAGGGGTAAAGTTCGGTCACTGTGTGCCCGAGCGATAAGAGAAGCTTATACCCGCTCCCATCCGAGCCCTGCGACGGCGACGCACAGCCGCCCGTGCAGATTATAATCTCCCGCGCTCTGTACCGTCCGTTTATCAAAAAGCCATCGGCGGTTTTCTTTATACCCTCGCACTTGTCCTCGCATATGCTTTTCACCCCGAGGCGTTCCGTCTCAAAGCGCAGGCAGTCGAGCACACCGGACGCGGTGTTGCTCATCGGATAGACTCTGCCGCAGCTGTCGCTGTAGGTCAAAAGCCCGATGCTTTTAAAAAATTGCAGAACCCGCTGCTCGTCGTATTTCTCGAACACCGAATCGGCAAATTCGCGGTTGGTGTAGCCGTGCGACCGGGCGTTGAGATTCGTCAGATTGCATCTGCCGTTTCCCGTGGCGAGTATTTTCTTGCCGACACGGGGCAGACGCTCGAGCATGGCGACGCGAAGCCGCGGCAGTGTGCGTTTTGCGCTTATCGCCGCCGCAAGCCCAGACGCTCCCGCGCCGACTATCAATATGTCAAAGCTTTCTTTCATATCAATTTCCTTTGCTTTATATCAGAAGAGCGATGCGATACACCGCAAAGCTCACTGTCCACGCTGTTATAAATTCAAAAATCAAAACTTTTAAAGTGCTCTTTGTCCCCAGCTCGCGCCGAAGAGCCGCGACCGCCGCAACGCACGGCATACTCAGCAGAGAGAAGCTCATAAACGCGCACGCCGCCTGCGGAGAAATTATATCTCTCACGCTCTGCGCCGAGCCTATTAAAATACCGAGTGTGCTGACCGTCGTCTCCCTCGCGACAAGCCCGCTGATAAGAGCCACACAGCACCGCCAGTCGCTGAGCCCGAGCGGAGAGAATATAAACGAGATCGCACCGCCTATCCTGCCGAGCATGCTGAATTTTGCGTCGGCGGCATGATGCATGGAGAAATCAAAATAACCGAGCGCCCAGATAACGACGCTCGCCGGGAATAGCACCGCGCCCGCTTTTTTCAAGAATTCGCGCAGCCTGTCGCGCACATAGCGAAGCGCCGAGCGCACGGATGGCATACGGTATTCGGGCAGTTCAAAGATAAACGGCGGTTCGTCACCCTTGAAAACCCATTTTTTGAGTATCAGCGAACCCGCGCAGGCGCAGGCTATGCCGAGCGAATAAATCAAAATCACGGCGACCCAGCGCACATTCGGGAAGAACGCCGAGATGAGCATGGCATAGACGGGCATTTTCGCGCTGCACGACATGAACGGTATAACCGCCGCGCAGATTTTCTTTTCGCGCCCCGCATGCAGAGTGCGCGTGCTCATCAGCGCGGGCACGGAGCAGCCGAAGCCCATGAACAGCGGGACGAACGACTTGCCTCCGAGGCCAAGCAAGCGCAGCGGATAATCCGCGATAAACGCACCGCGCGCCATATATCCGCAGTCCTCGAGCAGACCCAAAAAGAAGAACAGCAGGGCTATCTGCGGCAAAAACGAGCACACCGAGCCGAGACCCGCGAGGATTCCCCCGCAGACGAGATCTTTTACCCATTCGGAAGCTCCGAGCAAACCGAGCAGGCGCATCAGGGCATCGGCAAGAGTGCCGTTTATAAGCGAATCCGCCAGCTCGCCGAGTCTCGTGCCGAGCGAGCCGAAGGTGAGATAAAACACAGTCAATACCGCCGCCAGAAACAGCGGCACGGCAGCAAAGCGGTTGAGCAGGATTTTATCCGCGCGGCGGGAAAAATTTTCCCCGCTCCGTTTGCTTTTTCTGAGCGCCTTTTTGCAGACGCCGTCGGTAAACCTATATATATGCGAGACGGTCAGCAGTTCGCGGTCGGAGTTCTCCGTCTCGTTCGATGAAATCAGATTTTCAATTACCTGCGCTTCTCTTTGAGAGAGCAGATCGCAGGCACTTATGTCCCCACGCATGAACCGCAGAGTTTCGATCCCTGTCGGAATATTCTTCTCTTTGCATACGGGCGATATCAGTTCTGCTATCAGCTTCGCGCCGTCGGGCAAAAAATCATATCGCGGACTTGATATTTTCTCTCGGAGCGCGTTTTCGCACGCCGCGAGCAGTTCGTCAATCCCCGTATTTTCCGCCGCGCTGACGGGTACCGCACGGATGCCGAGCAGCGCGCCTAAGAGATTATAATCGAGCTTATCGCCGCGCTTTTTGAGTACATCGGTCATATTCAGCGCCGCAACCGTCGGCACGCCGAGAAGTTCAAGCTGAACGGTCAGATACAAGCTGCGCTCAAGGTCGTTTGCGTTGATAACATTGATTATCAAATCGGGCTTTTCGTTTATGAGAAAACCGAGCGCCGCGCCCTCTTCATCCGAGAGCGTGCGTAGAGAATATATCCCCGGCAGGTCAACAAGCTCCGCGCCGTGAAGGCTTTTTATTATTTCCGAGCGCTTCTCGACCGTCACGCCCGGCCAGTTGCCGACATGGCAGTCCGAGCCCGTCAGGAGATTAAAAAGCGTTGTCTTGCCGCAGTTCGGGTTGCCCGCGAGTGCAATGCGTATGCTCATCGCAGCACCGTCAGCCTTATGCACTTCGCCTGCGAGCGTCTGAGCCCGAGCTCGCAGCCGCGCACCGTGACAGTCACCGGGTCGCCGAACGGCGACGAGATGCCGGCGGTCAGCAGAGTCCCGGGAGTCAGCCCCAGATCAAGCAGCCGGCTGCGCCGCGCACCTGAGATAAGAATCGATTCGATATACCCGCTCTCGCCGGGAGCGAGCCTGTCGGCAGTAGTTGTCATATACTCTCCGTTCCACCGCCGTAACGGTAAAATTATATTCCCACGCGCCCCGCTTGTCAACATCAACGCCGTGACGCGAATAATAATTGACTTATCACGCCGCAAGTGGTATTATTAGGCTGAGAGAAAGTGAAAATGATGGGCGTTTTTTCAGATATCCGTGCAATAATTCTATTGTAACGGACAGGTTTTTTATTTTATAAAACGCCGCCCCGAAGTTGACAGAAATATAAAAACAACTTTTTCAGGGAGTGAATTTGTTTGAAGGGTATCATTCTCGCCGGCGGATCCGGCACGAGGCTCTATCCTCTGACCATGGTTACGAGCAAGCAGTTATTGCCCGTATATGACAAGCCGATGATATACTATCCGCTGTCGACGCTCATGCTCGCGGGCATACGCGAAATACTCATAATCTCCACCATAGACGATACGCCCAAGTTCGAGCGTCTGCTCGGCGACGGAAGCCAGTTCGGTCTGAAGCTCTCCTACGCCGTCCAGCCCAAGCCCGAGGGACTCGCCCAGGCGTTTATAATCGGCGAGGACTTCATCGGCGACGACAGCGTTGCCATGGTGCTCGGCGACAATCTGTTCTACGGCAACGGCCTCGGCCATCTGCTCAGAGAGGCGGCAAAGCAGCAGAACAGAGCGACTATTTTCGGCTACTATGTCGAGAATCCGCAGAGCTTCGGCGTTGTCGAATTTGACGACGACGGCGTGCCGGTCTCGATAGTCGAAAAACCCAAGCATCCGAAGTCGAACTACGCTGTAACGGGACTCTATTTCTACGACAACAGGGTCGTTGAATACGCAAAATCGCTCAAGCCCTCCAAGCGCGGCGAACTTGAGATAACCGACATAAACAAGATATATCTCGAAAACGGCGATCTCGATATCCGCCTTATGGGCAGAGGCTTCGCGTGGCTCGACACGGGCACCGTTGACGCACTGCTCGACGCTGCGAACTTCATCAAGACCGTTGAGCGCCTGCAGGGAATAAAAATCTCTGCGCCGGAGGAGATAGCCTATAACATGCGCTGGATAAGCAAGCGTGCGCTGCTCGAATCGGCGGAGAAATACGGCAAATCCTCCTACGGTCAGCATCTGCTCAGCGTTGCCGAGGGCAAGATACTCTACACGAGCAACGATATAAGCGGCATCGGTGAGCGCCCGCGCTGGGGCATCGAGAGCGAGCAGGAGAAGCGCTGACCACCAGTAGCATTGTTATGAAAGGTAATGACGATATATGAAAAAAATTGAAACTCCGCTTGACGGCGCGTTTATTATCGAGCCGCAGGTTTTCGGCGATGTGCGCGGCTGGTTCTACGAGAGCTACTCGAAGCAGAAGATGCACGACATCGGCATAGACGTTGAGTTTGTCCAGGACAACCGCTCTTTCTCGGCTCAGCAGGGCACGCTCAGAGGTCTGCACTGCCAGACTTCACCCATGGCGCAGACAAAGCTTCTGACCTGCCTGCGCGGCAGAATAATGGATGTCGCGGTTGACATAAGACGCGGTTCGCCGACATACATGCAGTGGACGGCGGTCGAGCTCAGTGGAGAGAACAAGAAGATGTTCTTCATCCCCAAGGGCTTCCTGCACGGCTTCGTGACGCTGACCCCCGACGTTGAAGTCTCATACAAAGTCGACGAATACTACGCACCCGCAAACGACAGAAGCGTAAAGTTCGACGATCCGGATATCGGAGTTGACTGGGGCGTAAAGGTGCCGATTCTCTCGGACAAAGATATGAAAGCTCCCCTGCTCAAGGACAGCGATATCGAATTCATCTATTAATAAAAACCAAAGCGGACAGAGTACATACCCTGTCCGCTTTAGTTTATGCTGCACCCGATAGGTGCAGCACATATATAGGAGATAAGAGGTTATCAATATTAATTTTCTTCGCTCCCCGTTTTATACGGGCGGATTATATCACAAGTTTATCGGCTTGTAAATAGGACGGGTACGAGCGGCACTTTTAACGGTACAAACTGCATCGGGAACGAAGAAAATTCCTGATGAATATATAATTATTAAACAAAAACATTGGGATATTTTTAAAAATTATTTGCAATACAGTGCATATAATTGTAGAAAAGAACAACTTTTAAGACTAAAAATGCTACAATAGCAGTGTTGATCGAGAGAATGGTTTTTGCTTATTCTCACAAATATCCAAGGAGAGGTGTAAACTGTGGGAAATGGTATACTGAAATATTTGCTTTTCGCTCTTGCAGGTTATGTTTCGGGAAGCATCATGTACAGCTACCTTATTCCAAAGCTGTTCTGCGGAGTCGATATCGTCAAAGAGGGCGAGGATCACAATCCCGGCATGACCAATGTTATGCGCTGCGTCAGCGTCAAGCTCGGCGTGCTCTGCCTCCTGCTTGATGTCGCAAAAGGCTTCGCTCCGGTATTTCTTGCAAAGCTCTATGTCCCCGACTTCAAAAATATGCTCTTTGCGCTCGTTATAGCGGCGCCCGTGCTCGGTCACGCTTTCACGCCAATACTCAAATTCAAGGGCGGCAAGGCGATCGCCACATCATACGGCGTTCTGCTCGCGCTGATTCCGGATAGCTTCATGGTTCTCAGAATGGCTATCATAACCGCCATATTCAGCCTGGTAATCATTGTCAAGCCCGATTCGCTCAGAGTTATTATCTCTATGTTCATCTTTGCCGTCAGCAATTTCTTCTTCCACGACATCACATCGTTTGTCATCGGCTCGCTGATTGTCTCCGCCACGGTCATCCTCAAGCACCTCATGAACTACGGCAACGAGAAATTCAAAGTCAGCTTCCCCTTCCACAAGAAGCATGAAGAAAGCGAAGGCGCGGCACAGGAATCAAAGCAGGAATAAAACAACAAAAAACATACCGACCGTAAAGTGACAAGCTTTGCGGTCGGTTATTTTTATAAAGACAAAAGCTGCAAAGCGCAGGTCACCCCTGCATTTTGCAGCTCAAATTTTATTCTGCTCCGACGGCACGCTTGCGGTGCGAGGGATTGCGCTCGATAAGCGGAGGAACCCCGTTTGCAACGCAGCCCGAAGTTATCGCAACGCGCTCAATCGTCGGGTCTGACGGCACATCGTACATGACCGGCTGAAGCACGGCTTCGATTATCGAACGAAGTCCGCGCGCGCCCGTGCCCTTTTCGAGCGTCTTGTCGGCTATCGCCTCAAGAGCGCCCATATCGAAGTCGAGTTCGACTCCGTCAAGCTCGAACAGCGCCTTGTACTGCTTGGTTATGGCGTTCTTCGGCTCGGTGAGAATGCGCACGAGAGCGGTCTTGTCGAGCTCGTCGAGAGAAGTGAGCACCGGAAGTCTGCCGACAAGCTCGGGGATTATACCGAACTTGACGAGATCCTGATGCACGACCTGCGAGAGCAGATCGCTCTTCTTGAGGTCACTCTTGCTCTTGACATCGGCGTTAAAGCCGAGCGCAGAGCCGCCCATTCTCTTCTCGATTATCTTCTCGATGCCGTCGAATGCGCCGCCGCAGATGAAGAGGATATTCGAGGTATCGACCTGGATGAACTCCTGCTGGGGATGCTTTCTGCCGCCCTGCGGGGGAACATTGGCAACCGTGCCCTCGATTATCTTGAGCAGCGCCTGCTGAACGCCTTCGCCGCTGACATCTCTTGTTATCGACGGATTCTCCGACTTTCTCGCTATCTTATCGATCTCATCGACATAGATTATACCGCGCTCGGCGCGCTCTATGTCGTAGTCCGCAGCCTGGATTATTCTGAGCAGGATGTTTTCAACATCCTCGCCGACATAACCCGCCTCGGTGAGCGTGGTCGCGTCCGCTATGGCGAACGGAACATCGAGTATCTTCGCGAGGGTTTGAGCAAGCATCGTCTTGCCGACACCCGTGGGTCCGAGAAGAATGATATTGCTCTTCTGGATCTCAACATCGCTGTTCTTCGCGCTGTTTATTCTCTTATAGTGGTTATAGACCGCGACGCTCAGCGTTTTTTTCGCCTCGTCCTGACCTATAACATACTCGTCGAGCTTCTCTTTGATCTCATGGGGCTTGGGGAGCGGCTTATCACTCGTGCGCTGACCGCCCTTGCGGCGGGAACGCTTTTCGTCCGCCTCAATTATATTGAGGCACTGCTCCACACACTCGTTGCAGATATATACCCCCGGACCGGCGATAAGCTTCTCGACCTGATCCTGTGTTTTCTGGCAGAAAGAACAGCGGACTGTCCTTTCCCTCTTATCATCATCACGCGGCATAACAGCCCTCCGGATTTATCTGTTGTAAATTATTTTATCTGCAAGTCCGTATTCGACGGCTTCCTCCGCTGTGAGGAAATTGTCGCGCTCGGTCTCGCGCTCAACAAACTCAATCGGTTTGCCCATATTCTCAGCTAAAATCCTGTTGATTCTCTCTCTGGTCTTGAGGATATGATCGGCGGCAATCTTTATCTCCGTCGCCTGACCCTGAGCACCGCCGAGAGGCTGGTGAATCATAACTTCACTGTTGGGCAGCACAAGGCGTTTGCCCTTTGCGCCCGCGGCAAACAGGAACGCACCCATCGATGCCGCTATGCCCATGCAGATGGTCGAAACATCGCACTTTATGAACTGCATGGTGTCGTATATCGCGAAGCCTGCGGTGACTGAACCGCCGGGGCTGTTGATATAAAGGCTAATATCTTTTTCGGCGTCCTGACCCTCAAGGAAGAGAAGCTGCGCAACCACTACGCTCGCCGTTGCGTCGTTTATCTCGTCGGAGAGGACGATTATCCTGTCGCTGAGCAGGCGGGAATAGATATCGTATGAACGCTCGCCTCTGCTGGTCTGTTCGATAACGTAAGGTACTAATGCCATTACTTTTTCCTCCTTTGTTGTCCGATGCAGGTGCCGTATGCTTGCGCCCGCCCGGCGAAAAAGCCGGACGGGAGCAGTACGGATTAATTATAGTATCGTTTGGCGAAGATTATTCAGCGTCTTCCGCTTTCTTCTTCGCGGGAGCCTTCTTTGCGGGCTTCTTCTCAGCAGCCTCGGCATCGTCGGCCTTCTTTGCGGCAGTCTTCTTCGCCGCGGGCTTCTTGGCGGGAGCCTTCTTCTCGGCTTCGCCCTCGTCCTTCTTTGCAGCGGCTTTCTTCGCGGGAGCCTTCTTCGCTGCGGGCTTCTTCTCGGCAGCCTCAGCGTCGTCGGTCTTCTTCGCGGCGGCTTTCTTTGCCGGAGCCTTCTTAGCCGCAGCCTTCTTGCCGGGCTTGAGAGCCTTTGCGTTGTCAACGACAAACTTGACAACCTTCTCCTTGAGCAGGTCAGCCTTGAGCAGATCCTCGGCTATAAGGCTCTTGATCTTCTCGACTTCCATGCCGTACATCTCGGCGAGCTTCTTGAACTCCTCCTCGATATCCTCGGCGCTGACTTCGATCTTCTCGTCCTCTGCTATCTTGTCGAGAGCAAGACCGAGCTTGACCTGAGAAACAGCCTGCTCGCGCATGGAGCTCTCGAAAGCTTCCTTGTCGGTGCCCATGTATGAAAGATAGGTGTCAACATCGATGCCCTGCTGAGCGAGTCTCTGAGCGAAGTTGTTGATGTTCTCCTCTTTCTGGGTGTCGAACATGACTTCGGGGATCTCAGCCTCGACATTGGCAACAAGCTCTTCCATGAGCTTTGCCTCGAACTCCTTCTCGACATCGGACTGTCTGTGCTCAAGCATATCAGCCTCGACGCCCTTCTTGAGCTCGTCGACGTTATCGTAATCAAGATCCTTCGCGAACTCATCGTCGAGCTCGGGAAGCTCCTTGACCTTTATCTCGTGAAGAGTGACCTTGAAAGTGGCATCCTTGCCTGCAAGCTCGGGAGTGTACTCCTCGGGGAACTTGACATTGACGTCGAAGCTCTCGCCTGCGTTGTGGCCGATGACCTGATCCTCAAAGCCGGGGATGAACTGACCCGAACCGAGCTCAAGCTCATAGTTGGAACCCTTGCCGCCCTCAAAAGCCTTGCCGTCGACAAAGCCCTCGAAGTCGATGACTGCGATGTCGCCCTTGGCGGCTACGCGATCCTCAACGGTGATGGTTCTTGCGTTGCGCTCTCTCATAGCCTCGATGCGTGCATCAACCTCCTCGGGGGTGACGGCGGCTTCAGCCTTCTCGGCTTCGAGACCCTTGTAAGCCTTGACCTTGATATCCTCGGGCTTGACGGTGACTTTCATCTCGAAGAGAACGCCGTCCTCGCCGATCGATTTAACATTGACGTCCTTCGGGCTGTCAACAGGCTCGATGCCCGCTTCCTTATAAGCGTCGGAAACAGCCTCGGGGAAAGCTATCTCAAGTGCATCTTCATAGAAGACATCCTTGCCGTAGAATCTCTCGATCATGGCAAGAGGAGCTTTGCCCTTGCGGAAACCGGGAAGTGCGATCTTGTTCTTGGCCTTGTTATAAGCCTTGAGAACAGCAGCCTTGAACGGCTCTGCGCCGATCTCGATCTCCAGCGTATAGACGTTGGTGTCCGTTTTGTTTGATGATTTTAAACTCATTCGTTTTTCCTCCCATTATACAGGTAACTCTAAGATTATAGCAGAGATATGTTAAAATTTCTACACTATTTTTCAGATTTTCTGCCAAAACAGGGATTTTTTCTTCGTTTTAGCCGCAAAATCCGCCGACGGGCAGAAATTACGGCTGTTTTTCAATAAGTTTGGGCAAAAATTCGAGGTGATCGCCGGAGATAAGAGAAAACTTTATCCCGTCGCGCTCGCCCTCGAAAGCGCTTTTTGTTGCAAAAGAATGGAGATGCCCGTAGAAGCACCGTTTTATTTTGTACTCGACGAGGACATCATATATTTCGGAGCATATCCTATCCTGCGTTATCGGCGGATAGTGGAGAAACACGACCGGCTCGCCGCCGAGCGCGATTCCGCTTTCTATCGATGTGCGGAGCCGTCCCGCCTCGCGCAGAAGAACTTTTTTGTCCGCATCCTCCTCCGCGTCGAAGAACCAGCCGCGCGTGCCGCAGACGGAGATATTGCCGACGGACACCGCGCTGTTGTGGACTATAGAGAGCGTTTCAAATCCCTTTTCTTTGAAAAAATTTTCCATTTTCCTAGCGGTGTTCCACCAGTAGTCATGATTGCCTTTCATGAGTATTTTTTTGCCGGGGAGCGAGTCGAGAAAAGCAAAATCTTTCTGAGCACCCTCGAGCGACATCGCCCACGACACATCGCCTGGGATAACCACCGTGTCGCCGTCCGAGACAACAGCCCGCCAATTTTTTTCGAGGCGCTGCACATAGTCGCTCCAGCCGTTGAATATATCCATAGGCTTGTCCGCGGACAGGGAAAGATGCGTATCCGCAATTGCAAAAAGTGACATCGTGCTCTCCTTTTCTTTTTAATAATCGGGCTTCGAACCGGGCAAAATACTTTCAGCGGCATGAGCCGCAAAAACATTCGGAGGTAATCGAAAATGGATAAGGTCATCAAGGATATCCGCTGCAACGCCTGCAACTGCGTCCATCACGCGGACGATTACAAATGCACCGCAGGTCACATCGAAATAGGCAACACGAGCGCCTGCTCATGCCAGGACACGCTGTGCGCAACATTTGAGCTCGACAACTCGAAGAAGCACTGCGGCTGCTGAACACGGGGAACGCCCCGCGTCATATACCGAGCAGTCTGAAAACAGCCTTCTCCATGCTGTCCCTGTCGCAGACGTCCCTGAATCTCACGGGCTTGTCCCTGAGATCGGCGAGCTGCGGGGGGCAGCTTGTCTTTGTCACGCGGGCAAGCTCACCGACCATGCTGAACTCGTCAAGCCCCTCGGATGCGCCGGGTTCGACTGCGTCGAGCACGCTGCGGCTGAACTTGAACGGATTTGCGGTCGAGTCGATAACGGTGGGAGTCTTGTCCCCCGTTTTTTCTGCATATTTTTCATAGACATTGATGCCGACAGCCGTGTGCGTGTCGCACAGATAGCCGTAGTCTTCAAATGTCTTTTTAATCGTATCTTTCGTGCCCTCATCGTCGCAGCAGCCGGCGCAGAAAACGGAGTTTATCGCGCTCATTACATTTTCGGGCATGGTGTACTTGCCCTTCTGCTTGAGGTCGCCCATCATCTCGCGCACGAACTCATCGGAATAGCCGCTCGCAATGAAGAGCAGACGCTCGAGGTTGCTCGAAATGAGAATATCCATCGACGGCGACGAGGTCGTATAGAAGCTGCGGTTGATGTCATAAACGCCGGTGTCGAAGAAATCGGTGAGCACGCGGTTTTTGTTCGACGCGCAGATAAGGCGGTCAACCGGCAGACCCATCTCGCGCGCATAGTAGGCGGCGAGGATATTGCCGAAGTTTCCGGTCGGGACGACGAAGTTAATCTTATCGCCCGCCTTGATTCTGCCGTTTCTTATCATGTCGCAGTAGGCGGAGAAATAATAGACGATCTGCGGCACGAGGCGACCCCAGTTGATGGAGTTCGCGGAGGAGAAAGCCATGCCGTGCTCGGCGAGCTTCTTGCCTATCTCTTTGTCGGTGAATATCGTCTTGACTCCGGTCTGTGCGTCGTCAAAGTTGCCCTTTATCGCGCAGACGGCAACGTTTGAGCCCTCCTGCGTGGTCATCTGGAGCTTCTGCATGGGGCTGACTCCCTCGTCGGGATAGAACACGAGAATCTTCGTGCCCTCAACGTCCTTGAAACCCTCAAGAGCCGCCTTGCCCGTGTCGCCCGAGGTGGCGACAAGAATAACGGTCTCGCGCGTTCCGACAGCCTTTTTGACCGAGACGGTCATAAGTCTCGGGAGCATCTGGAGCGCCATGTCTTTAAATGCGCAGGTGGGGCCGCGCCAGAGTTCAAGAATCTCTTCGCCCGCTTTGAGCTCGTGTATCGGAGCGATATCCTCGGAGGAGAACTTGTTGTCGCCGTATGCGCCCTCGACGCAGTAGGCAAGCTCTTCGGCGGTGAAATCGGTAAGATACAGGCTGAGCACACGCTTTGCGCGCTCAACATAGGACATATTCGCCATGGCGGCGATATCATCAAGGCTCACCTTCGGAATCTCAACGGGGACAAACAGTCCGCCGTCGGCAGAGATGCCCTGAGCTATCGCCCAGGATGAGCTGACGTCTACATTTTTATCTCTTGTACTTGTGTATCGCATAGAGACCATCCTTCGCGTTAAATTACATTTTATTATAGCATAACGCGCCTTGGTTGTAAAACCTTTTCAAAAAAGTGCGCGGCGTTTTCAAAAAATATTTTTTTGCATATCTCCTCGGGTATTCCGTGCTCCTCGAGATAGACGCAGATGCTCGGTATCTTCTCTATTCCGCGAAGCTCCGGCTTTATTCTGCAGCCGTCATAGTCCGATCCTATGCTGATAACGTCCTCGGCGCCCAGCGAGAGCATATGCTCCGTATGGCGCAGGAGCTCCTCTCTGCCGCCGTTTCCGCCGAGGAAGCGGTCATAGAAATTGAGTCCTATAAGCCCGCCGCGTTCAATGATAATTTTTATCTGGTCGTCGGTCAGCGAGCGCACCTCGTTATGAACGGCGCGCGCGTCCGAATGGCTTGCGATAAACGGCGCGTCGCTGAATTCGCACAGGTCATAGAAGCTCCTGTCGCTCAAATGCGACACGTCGGTGACTATGCCCAACTTCTCCATTTTCGAGACAAGCTCCCTGCCCCAATCGGTAAGGCCGCCACCCTCATCGCAGCCGCCCGCGGCTCGGTTTTTGTGATTCCATGTGAGGGTTATGAGCCGCAGTCCGCGCTCATAGAGCTTTTCGAGGCGCTCGAGGCTGCCGACTCCGCGCGAGCTCTCCATGGCGAGCATAACGCCGCGCGAATGTCCGCGCACGTCCTCGGAAGAGAGTATCGGGAAAACGTCGCCTTTCTTTTTGAGCTCGTCAAAATAGAAATCACACGCCGAGTCGAAATACCCCTCGACGAGCGAATCGTCCATGCTGTCGGGGACAAAGACGGCGAACACCTGATTCCAGCGCCCGAAGATGCTTCCGCGCTCAAAATCGATGTCGCGTTCATTCTTTAAAAGGCTGTCTCCGTCGTCCATGCACTCAGTAAGAGTATCGCAGTGCAAATCAAAAAAATCCATAAAATCACCCATAAAATAATATTGCCGACCGAAGCGAATATTACTCAGAAGCTGCTGTCAAACGCATTTTCTATATATTCGCAAGAAATCGGCTCGTTCTCCTTTCCGAGAGTAACCTCCGCCACATCGAAGCGCGGCTGAAGATCGTAGCTATTTTTCTGCATAAAAAGCGAAGCGGTTTCGATTATCCGCTCCTGCTTTGCGCTGCCGACCGCTTCGCGCCCCGGAGCTATCGCGCCGGGCGAGCGGGTCTTGACCTCGGTGAACACCAAAAAGCCATCCTTTTTAGCTATTATGTCTATCTCACCGAGGCGGCAGCGGTAGTTCGCGGTTATTATCGCATAGCCGTTTTCGCGCATGAAGCGCGCGGCGTATATCTCACCCCAAAGACCGGGCTTTTCCTTTTCGCTGAGCATATTACCACCCCTCCGGCAGTTTCTTCAAAAACGTCTTTCTGTGGACGGGAGATATGCCGAATTCGCGTATTTTTTCATAGTGCAGCTTCGTGCCGTAGCCCTTGTGCTTTTTGAAGCAATATTCCGGATACTGCTCGTCGAGAGAGAGCATATATCTGTCCCTGCTGACCTTCGCCATTATCGACGCCGCGGCTATTGACGCACTCAATGAGTCGCCTTTGATAATGGCCTTCGACGGCACGGGCAGACCCGGCAGGCGGTTGCCGTCCACAAACGCCGCCTGTGGACGCTCGGGCAGAGCATCGAACGCGCGGCGCATGGCAAGAAAGGTCGCATTGAGGATATTCATCTCGTCGATTTCTTCAACGCTCGCGCTAGCGACGGCATAGACGGCGTGCTCCTTTATCTCGTCAAAGAGCAGGTCGCGCTTTTTCTCGCTGAGTTTTTTTGAATCGTTCAAGCCCTCGATAATATAATCTTTGGGCAGTATCACGGCGGCGGCAAAGACCGGACCCGCAAGAGGTCCGCGCCCCGCCTCGTCTATTCCGCAGACGCACTCGAAGCCGTGCTCCGCGGCGGTTCTTTCATAATAATAGCGGTCTATCTCTTCAGCCATTTCAGCCCTCCAAAAATTCGTCGCTGACGACATCATGGAGCAGCGAGTTGAGATAATTGAGGCTGAACGACGGCGTTGTCGAGCGCACTCCGTGGCGCGATGCGAGCGCGTCGGTGTAGTCCGCGAGGTTATACACTCTGACATTCGAGAAGCCCGAGTCATAGTGGGTGACAGTTCCCGTGAACTTCGCCTTTGTGACCTCGGTCGTGTTCTTTTGATAGTCCTTGGTGACGGTTATGTGCATCATGCCGCCGAGCATTCTCGGGCCTCTGTCCTGCGCGGAAATAAAATTGCCGAGCGAATAGATGACGAGCACCTTTCTGCCGTCTGCGGCGGTTATGTATTCAACGGGCTGAATGACATGGGGATGCGTGCCTATAATTATATCCGCACCCCAGTCAGCAAGCTTCTGCGCCAGCTCATGCTGACGCTCCGTCGGCGTATGGGTATATTCCTCGCCCCAGTGGACATTGACTATAGTCATGTCGCTTATCTCGGACGCCGCCTTGACGCGCTTCTCTATTCTGTCCTCGTCCGCGCCGAGCATAAGTATCGTCTTGCTGCCCTCGGGCAAGCTCAGTCCGTTCGTGGGCTCGGTCAGCCCGACATAGGCGAACTTTATACCCTTGACGGTGTTAGTCGGAATTGTTTTGTAGTCCTCTTCGTCGAGATAAGCTCCACAGAAGACAACATTCTTGCTCTTCCAGAACTTTATAGCATTTCTCAGCCCGCTCTCGCCCTTGTCGAGCGAGTGGTTGTTCGCGATATTAAAAACATCGAAGCCTATCTTCACCATCTCGTTGCCGAGCTCGGTCGGGGAATTGAAGCAGGGATATGTGCTCGGTGCTTTCTCGGGGTCGATTATCGTCTCCTGATTGATTATGCTTATATCAGCCGCCGCAACGGTGGAAGCGACATTTTTATAGGCATAGGTGAAGTCGTAGCCGCCGGTCGCCGAGCGGGCGTGCGCCTGATTGTATATGACCCCGTGAATAAGATTATCGCCCACGGCGAGGATATTCACGCTGACGGGCTCGCGGGAGTCGGCAGTCGTGCTCTCGGAGGTGTTTTCCGCCTCTCCGCCGGCGGGCACCGCCTTTTGGCAGGCGCAGAGCATGAGCAGAGCCGCCAAAAGAGCTATAACTCTGAGAATGGTCGTCTTTTTCATGGTATCCTTCTCCTTTTATCAGTCGAGCGTTATTCTGCCTAATTTGCCCGCGCGGTACTCGTCGAGGAGCATGACCGCCGCGCGCTCCGTATCCGGCTCGCCGCCGCTTATCAGCATTCCGCGCTTTCTCGCGAGCATCTCAAGGCGTTCAAATTCCTCGCTCTCCGGCGGAAATTCGAGCTTATATCTCTCTTTTATCCTCTCGGGATAGTTCTCGTTCATTATCGTCAGGAAGCGCGCTGCGATAAGCTCGATGTCAAGAATAGTGTCCTTGACAGAGCCGATGAACGCGAGGCGCAGACCGACATCCGGATCGTCAAACTTCGGCCAGAGCACGCCGGGCGTGTCGAGCAGCTCGATGCCGCTCCCGATGCTGAACCACTGGTTCTGGCGCGTAACTCCGGGCTTGTCCGCAACTTTTGCCTTGTTCTTGCCCGCCATGCGGTTAATAAACGAGGACTTGCCTGTGTTAGGTATACCGACTACCATCAAGCGAAGCGGCTTGCCAGCCATGCCCTTCTGGGCGTTCGCCTCGATTTTATCGCTGAGCACACGGCGGACTGTCGGCGCAAAGGCGTTTAAGCCCTTGCCCGAGCGGCAGTCAACGGCTATCGCCGTCACGCCCTGCTTGCCGAGTTCGGATATCCTGCGGCGCGTCGCGTTTTCGTCGGCGAGGTCGCATTTGTTGAGAATGACCATGAGCGGCTTTTGTCCGATAAGCTCCGGCAATTCGGGATTTCGGCTGCTCACGGGCACACGCGCGTCAACTATCTCGACCACCGCATCAACGAGCGGCAGGCTCTCTTTTATCTGTCTGCGCGTCCGAGCCATATGACCCGGGAACCACTGGACATAAAGATCTCCGTTTTCCAAAATTCTTCCTCCTTAGGACTATATGCGCCAATATTTTGCGCGCCGTATATAAAAAATGCTTTTCGGCTTTACTAAATGAGTATAGCAAAAAAACTTTGTCTTTACAAGCAAAAAACGCAGCCGAAGCTGCGTCTTGATTGCATATTATAGCGCGGACAGGTTATTTGTCCGAATCCGGATTGAAATTATAGTAGACATCCCACTGACCGAGCGGCATGATCCTGCCGACGACCTTGCCCATGATATATTTCTCGTCGATAAATCCGACGACGTTCATGCGGCTGTCTGTCGAGTCGTTTCTGTTGTCGCCCATAACAAAGAGCATACCCTCGGGCACGGTTGCGGGAAATTCTATATTGCCGCGGGAATATGTCGGCTCGAGAGTATATTTTTCGTCGAGCGCCTTGCCGTCAACATAGACAACGCCTTTTTCCGTGTCGATATCCACCGTCTGACCGCCGACCGCTATAACGCGCTTTATCAGCGTCTTGTGCATGGCGTTGGGCTGGGCAACGATAACTATGTCGCCGTAGTCAAACGAGCGCTTGAGCGAGCTTATCGCCACGGTATCGCCGTTGTTGAGCGTCGGATTCATGGACGCGCCCGACACGACGAGCACGCGGGTCACAAAAGTGAAAACAATGGCAATCACCGCGACCGCCGACACAACGACGGATACTATATCATAGATATTGCTGACCGCCTTTGAATTCTTCGGCTGCTTTTTAACGTCAGCCTGCTCTTCCGTATTCATTTGAAGTTCATTATTTTCCTGCATAACAGTCCGCCTTCAAATCTCAAGCCTTGCGGCTCAGTTTTTGATTATTTCAATCTTGTCAAACGGGTAGAACCTGAAAACGACCTTGCCGAGAACCTTGTTCTCGTTTATAAAACCGATATCAGTCGAACGCGAATCGAGGGAATCGTTCCTGTTATCTCCGAGAACAAAGAGCTTGCCCTCGGGAACGGTCACGGGAAAAGTCATATCGTAGCTCAGATTCGTCGGAGTGTTCACATACGGCTCGTCGAGCACCTGACCGTTGACGCTGACGGTGCCCTTATAAAAATCTATATCCACCGTGTCGCCGCCGACCGCGATAACGCGCTTTATTATCGACTCATCCTTGCGCGTGGCGTGGGAGATTATTATAACATCGCCGCGCTCGTAGCCGGAAAAGCTATGTATGCACGCGACCCTGTCGCCGCTGTTGAAGCTCGGGAGCATTGAGTCGCCGATAACTGCGGCGGGTCTGAACACCAGCGAAAAGAACAGCATGAGTATAACTACCGCCGACTCGAGCGTGGCAACTACGTCATATACTATGCCCCACAGTTTTTGATTCCGCTCGGGCAGCTCTTCTCCGCTGTCTGCCTCCCGCGAGAGTGCGGCAGGATATTCAAATTTGAACCAATATTCCTCGACTCTGCGCATCGCGTAAACCCCGTTTTAAGTGAAAAAGGTGTAACAAATAAATGTTACACCCTCATTCGCACAATTATTTGACCTGGCTCTTGACTCTCGCGGCCTTACCGACTCTGTCTCTGAGGTAATAGAGCTTGCTTCTGCGGACCTTACCGCTTCTGATGAGCTCAACCTTAGCAACGTTGGGTGAATGTACCGGGAAGACTCTCTCGACGCCGACACCATAGGAAACTCTGCGAACGGTGAAGGTCTCGGAAACGCCCGAACCCTTGCGGGCAATAACGGTTCCTTCGAAAGCCTGAATTCTTTCTCTCTCGCCCTCGCGGATCTTAACGGAAACCTTTACGGTGTCGCCGATCTTGATCTGGGGGATCTCGTCGCCTGTTTTAAGCGAATCCTGTGCAATAACTTTGAGTGCGTCCATTTTATATTCCTCCGTTGATTTTCAGACGTTCGTAACAAATTAGATGAAAGAGGAGCGCCCGCTTTAATGTGGTGCGGCCATGCCGCTTCGGCATTAAACCCCGTCATCGAAGCTGTGACGGATAACAAATGCTTAGATATTTTAGCACAAAGTGCCGGACAATGCAAGTGTTTTTTGATTTTATTTTTCTCAGCGCAGGCAATATTATATATAAAAGTATAGTCTGCGTTTCGTCAGTTCATGACAGGCTCATATTATACCGCATATATCGACAAAAATCAAACCTGTAGCAATACTTACAATAATTTTCAAGCCGAATGTTTTTTTAAGGCTATTGACAAAGTGCATACGAAAGAGTAGAATAGCTGTCGAAATTTAATATTTCCTTATTAAGAGCGGCTGAGGGAACAGGCCCTGTGAAGCCCGGCAACCTGATTATTCAAGGTGCTAAATCCTGCGGTGCAGACCGGAAGATAAGGCCGGCGGCGGAAAAATTCCGTATCGCCCAGAAGTGCTTAGCGGTTTCGCCAAGCGCTTTTTTTATTTGTCAGAAGGAGGACAAAAACATGGCAAACTACTTTTTCACATCCGAATCCGTAACGGGCGGACATCCCGATAAGATCTGCGACCAGATCTCCGACGCAGTCCTCGACGCTATCCTCGCCGAGGACAAGAACGGCAGAGTTGCCTGCGAGTGCTGCTGCACGACCGGCATGGTCATGATAATGGGCGAGATAACCACGAGCGCGAAGATAGACATCCCCTCGATAGCGCGCCAGGTCATCTGCGACATCGGCTATGACAGCCCCGAAAAGGGCTTCGACGGCCACACCTGCGCTATACTTACAACTATAGACAAGCAGTCCCCCGACATCGCCCTCGGCGTTGACCGTCAGGGCGCGGGCGACCAGGGAATGATGTTCGGCTATGCGTGCCGCGAGACTCCGGAGCTTATGCCCCTGCCCATCTCGCTCGCCCATAAGCTCGCCGCTCAGCTGACTAAAGTCCGCGCGGACGGCACTCTCCCCTATCTCAGACCCGACGGAAAAACTCAGGTCACGGTCGAATATGCCGAGGACGGCACTCCCGTAAGAATCGACGCTGTTGTCGTATCCTCTCAGCACGCCGCATATATCGAGACCGAGACGCTCCGCCGCGACATTGAAAAGAATGTTATCCGCGAGATCATCCCCGCAGATATGATGGACGACAAGACGAAGATATTCATCAACCCCACCGGACGCTTTGTCACCGGCGGTCCTCAGGGCGACAGCGGCCTCACCGGCAGAAAGATAATCGTTGACACCTACGGCGGATATTCACGCCACGGCGGCGGCGCATTCTCCGGCAAGGACCCGACAAAGGTCGACCGCTCCGCAGCATATGCCGCAAGATACATGGCGAAGAACATCGTCGCCGCAGGTCTTGCAGACAAGTGCGAAGTTGAAATCGCCTACGCCATCGGCGTTGACGAGCCCGTCTCCGTTTTTGTTGACAGCTTTGGCACCGGCATTATCCCCGACTCCGAGATAGCCGCCGCCGCGAAGGAGGTCTTTGATTTCCGCCCGGCTTCGATAATCAAGGAGCTCGACCTCCGCCGCCCGATTTATCGTCAGGTAGCCGCTCTCGGCCATGTCGGCAGAACCGATATCGACCTGCCCTGGGAGCACACCGACAAGGTCAATGCCCTCAAGGGAGCCGCAGGCATAAAATAAGATATATTTAAATTGTATAGCAAACCGCCGCAAGGAAAAATCCTTGCGGCGGTTGATTTTTATTTTGCTTTATCCCCTGCAGCTGTCCTTGCCGCATTTTTTGCAATGCAGATGACTCCTGTCCGGCGTGAGATAATATTCCGCGCCGCAGTACGGGCAGCGCACCGTATCCACACCCTTGAACATAGCTATGGACAAGGAAAGAAACACGGCGGCGGCGAGATAGAAGAATATCGCCGAGGTTATCGGCACTATCACAACAACTATTGCAAACGACGGAACGACTATGCCGAGCACAATAAACACAGCCGTCAACAGCAAAAGCAGCACCGCGGCAACGGGGCGTTTTTTCCGTCCGATTATATTGAAATTTTCAAGAGTTTTGATGCGTTCGTCGTTGCTTTTCATTCCGCGCCTCCACACTTTTGCTGACCGTCGGTCACCTTGTGACATTTTTATTATAGCACAAGCAAAATAAGAGTCAATAGCGCAGAACGATATTTTTTAAATTATGATATTATCGGCTAATTTTAAAGCTGAGAACAAAAGATTGATACATTTCTTCTAGGCAAATAAGAAGCTGCAATTTCTGGACTGAATTGATATCAAAAACAGCTTTCGGTCAAACCCCTCAGTCACTTCGTGACAGCTCCCCTGCAGGGGAGCCTATGGGAACCGAGCAATACTTTTTATTTTAAAGCCGCTTTCAAATTCTTTGCTTTATTTCATAGTCAATATTTTCACAGACTTCGTCAAAAGATGTATTAATCTCGTAATTAGAAAAGCGAAGTACCTTTATCCCCTGTTTTTCAAGAATCTCGGTGCGCCTATCATCATATTTTCTGCCGTCATCTTCATAGTGCTGAGAACCGTCTATCTCAATTGCTATTTTCGCGCGGTTGCAATAGAAGTCCAGAATATAATTGCCGACAACTTTTTGTCGCTGAAATTTCAGCGGATGCTCTCTCAAAAAATCATACCACAAATGATTTTCCTGCGGGGTGGAGCACTTTCGTAATTCTTTCGCCCGCGAAATCAAATTGCCGTTATATTTTATCATTTTAACTTTCTCCGTTTCATAGGCTCCCCTGCAGGGGAGCCGGATTGGCGAAGCCAAGACTGAGGGGTTAGCCCGCTCGGTTCAAAAAACAAAGTAAAAACTTTTTTCGCAAAAGCCCTGTTTTACAGCCTCTGCGCAAGCTCGGCGATATCGGTTATCTCAGAGCTGAGTTCAAGGAGATATTTTCGTGAATCTTCATCGCGCAGGAGGTATTCGCCGGCGCAGCGCACGGCTCTGTAAAAACGCCGGTCGATTTTCTCCGGGCAGCGGAGCAGCGGACACATGCCCGCACGCGGGTCGGGTACGGGCACTATAACAATTTCGTTTTCGCGCTCGACCGCGAGCGGAAACAGCGGGAATATCCTGCACGCAAGCGGTCTTTTGCGCCTGTCGCAGCCGCCGCGGCAGACGACAACAGGCTCGCCGAAGTTGCCCTCGGAATCATTTATTTCAAAATCCGTGCTACTTTCGAGCAGCTCTTTTTCGCCCGGGAACAGACCCATGCCGTCATTGTCCCCGCCGGAGCAGCAGCGTGCCGAACAGAGCTTTCCGCAATTAAAAGGCTTGAGCGGGGTTATATTTTCAAGCTCATCGAGCGCCTTTTGCAGCCCGCTTTTGAAATTGTTTTTCATATTTCTACCCCTCCGAGCACTTCGCCGACCTTTCCGCAAATCAGCAGATCGGCTCGCGAATCCGCCGAAGTCGGGCTCATATTGATAACTACAAGATGCTTGCCGTTGAAGTAGTTCACAAGCCCCGCCGCCGGATAGACAACCATGCTCGTCCCCGCGATTATCAGCGTGTCGGCTGAGGCTATCGCGCTGACCGCGCCGCGCACCGTTTCGTCGTCAAGAGCCTCTTCATAGAGCACGACATCGGGCTTTATCACCCCGCCGCAGGAGCAGTGCGGCACGCCCTCGCTTTTTATCATATAATTAACGTCGAAGCTCCTGCCGCACCGCGTGCAGTAGTTTCTGAGCACGCTGCCGTGCAGTTCGAACACATTCTTGCTCCCCGCCGCCTGATGCAGCCCGTCTATGTTCTGGGTCACGACCGCCGAGAGTATGCCCTTTTCTTCAAGCTCGGCGAGCTTTCTGTGTGCGGCGTTCGGCTTTGCAGAGACGGCATAGGAGAGTATTTTGTCGCGATAGAATCTGTAGAAATCCTCCGTCTTGCGCTCAAAGAAAGTGTGGCTGAGCATCTGCTCAGACGGGTAGTCATATTTCTGATTATACAGCCCGTCAACGCTTCTGAAATCAGGTATACCGCTCTCCGTTGAGACGCCCGCTCCGCCGAAAAATACGAGCGAACGGGACTGCGATATTATCTGCGAAAGTTCGTTTTTCATCTGTATCACTCCATTTCTGTCGAAGATAATTATACCATTTTTTGCACGAAATCAAAATATTTTTTACAGATGCGGCTCGGAAAATTCACAGCATTTTTATAGAGATTCAACAAACTTCAGCTTTTTCGGGATTTTTTTGAGATTTTCTATTTACAAACGCTTTTCATGCTGTTATCATAGGGACAACAAGACAGTGAGGTCATCATTATGAAGCTTTCAGCAAAACTGACAGCTAAATATTTTCCCTATTACTTTAGCTTTACCTACTTTTACGGTAAGGCTTATTTGCGTTTGACCGCAGACAGGGAAACGACAGCACCGAGCCGCGCTTGAGGCGCATAAAACTTGGTAATCTCCCCCGCAGTTGAACGCTGCGGGTTTTTTTATTTTACAAATTTTCACCGGAGGGAAAAACAATGGTAGTTATTCTTAGAGAAAATTACAACGAAGAGCAGCGCGACAATCTTGTGAACTGGCTTGAAAGCCTCGGCATCACGGTTCACAGCAGCCTCGGCGAGCACAACACCGTGCTCGGACTCGTCGGCGACACATCGGGTATCGACATCGACCTTATCAAAGCTCTCGATATCGTCGAGGATGTCAAGAGAATCCAGGAGCCGTACAAGAACGCGAACAGAAAGTTCCATCCCGAAGATACGGTAGTCGTCATTGACGAAGAAAAAGATATCAAAATCGGCGGCGGCAACTTCCAAATTATCGCGGGTCCCTGCTCCGTTGAATCAGAAGAGCAGGTATGCTGTATCGCGCAGGCGGTTCAGAAGTCCGGCGCAACACTGCTTCGCGGCGGCGCGTTCAAGCCCCGCACCTCGCCCTACGCTTTCCAGGGACTGCGCGCAGAGGGTCTCAAGCTCCTGCTCGAGGCAAAGAAGCTGACCGGCATGCCGATAGTCACTGAAATCATGGATCTGTCTCAGCTGCCGCTGTTCGACGATGTCGATGTCATTCAGGTCGGCGCGCGCAACATGCAGAACTTCGAGCTCTTAAAGCAGCTCGGTCATATCAACAAGCCCATACTTCTCAAGCGCGGACTTGCGAGCACTCTGCAGGAGCTGCTGATGAGCGCCGAATACATCATGGCGGGCGGCAACATGAACGTTATCCTCTGCGAGCGCGGAATCAGAACTTTCGAGACTTACACCAGAAACACCCTCGATGTTTCCGCCGTTCCCGCTATCAAAACCCTCTCGCATCTGCCGATAATCGTCGACCCCAGCCACGCGACCGGCATCTCGAAGCTTGTAAAGCCCATGGCCTTTGCAGCCACCGCCGCCGGAGCGGACGGACTTATTATTGAAGTCCACAATGACCCCGAGCACGCACTCTGCGACGGTCCGCAGTCGCTGACACCCGAGGCGTTCGACGATGTGGTCAAGGGCGTCAACAGCATCCGCCCGTTCGCATATAAAATGTAAGGTTGCCAACAGTCTGTCGAAAGGATATAATAATTATGAAAACAGCAGTTATAGGCCTCGGACTCATAGGCGGTTCAATGGCAAAAGCGTTCAAAGACAACACGGACAGCGAGGTTTACGGTCTTGATATAAACGCGAGCGTCATGCTCAAGGCGAAGCTCGTCGGCGCGATAGACGGCGAACTGACGGACGATATCCTCGCGCAGTGCGACAGAGTTATAATCGCGCTCTATCCCGAATCAACGGTCGAATTTCTTCAGAGCAAGGCGGACATAATCAAAAAAGGCGCGGTCGTCATAGACTGCTCCGGCGTAAAGCGATATGTCTTTACACCCGCTCACGAGCTTGCAAAAGCCCACGGCTTTGAATTCATCGGCGGACACCCGATGGCGGGCGTTGAGAGATGGGGGTTTGACAGCTCGTTCGGCATGCTGTTCAACAACGCTTCGATGATCCTGACCCCCGACGGCGGCACGGATATAGCACTGCTGCACGAGATAAAGCAGATGTTCCTCTCGATAGGCTTCGGCAGCATCACCGTTGTTTCTCCCGAACAGCACGACAGGATCATCGCCTACACTTCTCAGCTCGCGCATGTCGTTGCAAGCGCATATATCAAGAGCCCGACCGCACTCGAGCACACAGGCATGAGCGCGGGCAGCTATAAAGACATGACGCGCGTTGCGTCGCTCAACTCAAATATGTGGAGCGAGCTGTTCCTCGAAAACGGCGACAATCTTTTGAACGAAATAGATAACATTATAAATAATCTGACCGAATACCGCGACGCGATAGCGTCAAACGACAGGGCGAAGCTCGAAGCCCTGCTCGAGGACGGCACGAAGAGAAAAGCCATCTGCGGATAAAAAACAGGAGTGAAGACCATGCAGACCGTAAAAGTCAGGGCATCGACCGAATACGATGTGCTCATTGAGCGCGGGATATTAAAAAAAGCCGGAGAGCTTATAAAAGAATACACAGGAGCCGGCAGAGCTTTGCTGATAACCGACCGCACGGTGGACGGGCTATACTCAAAAGCCGCGCTCGAATCGCTGAAAAGCGCCGGGATAAACTGCGAGAAGTTCGTCTTTGAGGACGGCGAGGAGCACAAGAGTCTTAAAACAGTCGGCGACATTCTCTCGTTCGCGGCGCAGCTCAGCCTCAACCGGAGCGATATATTCATAGCTCTGGGCGGCGGAATAGTCGGCGATGTAACCGGCTTTGCGGCGAGCGCGTATCTGCGCGGTGTCAGATTCGTCCAGATACCGACAACGCTTTTGGCGGCGGTCGATTCCTCGGTCGGCGGCAAGACGGGAGTCAATCTCCCCGAGGGCAAGAACCTCGCCGGGGCATTTCATCAGCCGTCGCTCGTTTTGTGCGACCCCGATTGCTTCGACACGCTGAGCGATTCGCTCTTTGCCGACGGCGCGGCGGAGAGCATAAAATACGGCATAATCTCCGACGAAAATCTTTTTGAAAATTTCGAGTCAGGCGACGTAAAAGGCAATATAGAAAGCATCGTGCGCCGCTGCGTCGAGATAAAAAGCGACATAGTCTCGCGCGATGAATTTGACACGGGCGAGCGTCAGAAGCTCAATCTTGGGCATACTCTCGGCCACGCGATAGAGCGGTGCAGCGATTTTGCTGTTTCACACGGTCACGCGGTGGCGATAGGCACAGTTCGCGCCTGCATCGCGGCGCAAAAGCTCGGCGTGTGCAAAGATAATATATCGGAGCGCGTGAAAAAAGTTATGGCACGAAACGGGCTCCCCGTCTCGACCGATATTCCCGTTCATGAGCTCGCGGGAGTCATGCACCGCGACAAAAAATGCAGCTCGGCGGGAATAAATCTCATTCTGCCGACTAAAATCGGCGAGTGCATCCTATATAAGACAAGTCTGGACGAGCTCGAAAGCATATATTCTCTTTGACGGAGGGCGCAATGGATATCAGGATAACACCGGGCAAGCTTTGTGGCACTCTCGAAGCTCCGCCGTCGAAGTCGCACGCGCACAGGCTGATGACAGCCGTGGCGCTCGCAGGCAAAAAAAATTCCGAATCGCTCTGCACCTCCGAGGACACGCGCGCAACCTTCCGCTGTCTTAACAAGCTGCATGACAGCGGCATTCTCGACTGCGGCGAGAGCGGAACGACTCTTCGTTTCCTGCTTCCCGTCGCCTCGGCGCTCGGAATAAATGCAGAATTCATCGGCCACGGCAGACTGCCGGAGCGCCCGATGTCGGCACTCAACAATGCGCTCAGAGAAAACGGCGCAGTGATTTCCGCTGATAATCTGCCGATAAAAGTCTCGGGGCAGCTTCATCCGGGCGTATTCAGGGTCCCTGGCAACATCAGCTCGCAGTTCATATCGGGTCTGCTTTTCGCCCTGCCGCTGCTTGACGGCGACAGCGAAATAGTAATAGAGGGCAAACGCGAATCGGTCGGGTATATCGACATGACGCTCGATACGCTCAGAAGCTTTTCTATTAATATAGAAGAGACCCCGAGCGGATACAAAATAAAGGGTCCGCAGAAATATATCGAGCCCGACTCCCCGCGCGTTCAGGGCGACTGGTCGAACGCCGCGTTCTTCCTTTGCGCAGGCGCGCTCGGCGGAGAGACGGATATCACGGGGCTGTCACCCGACAGCCGACAGAGCGACCGCGCGGTTGTGAGTATACTGAAAGACTTCGGCGCGGATGTAAAATGCGGCGATATGATTTCAGTCCGAGGAAACGGGCTTCGCGGCATTAAAATAGATATTTCGCAGTGTCCCGATCTCTTCCCGACCCTCGCGGCAACCGCATGTGCGGCTTTGGGCGATACGATATTTACAAACGCCGCGCGGCTCAGAATAAAAGAGAGCGACCGCATCGAGGCGGTCGAAAAGATGATAAATTCACTCGGCGGTTTCGCCGAAAGCACGGAGGATTCCCTGACCGTCCGCGGCACGGGCACACTCCCCGGCGGCGAGGTCGATTCGTTCAACGATCACCGCATCGTCATGGCGGCGGCAATCGCGGCATGCATATGCGAAAATCCCGTTATTATACACGACGCGCAGGCGGTGAACAAATCATATCCGAACTTCTTTGAAGACTACAGAAAACTGGGAGGCAAAGCGGATGTCATCTGAAAACGGACAGAACATAAAGCTCACGGTATTCGGCGAATCGCACGCGAGCGCAGTCGGAGTTGTTATTGAGGGACTGCCCGCGGGCGAAGCGATAGACGAGGAACAGATAATGCAGTTCATGCGCCGCAGAATGGGCGGCAAGGCGTGGAGCACTCCGCGAAAAGAGGAGGACAAGCCTGAATTTCTGTGCGGTCTGCTCGGCGGCAGAACAACTGGCGCGGCGCTCTGCGCGATAATACGCAACAGCAACATCCGTCCTGCGGACTACGAAAACATAAAAAATATCCCGCGTCCGTCCCATGCGGACTACCCCGCGTTCGTCAAATACGGCGGCGCGAACGACCGAAGCGGCGGCGGGCAGTTTTCCGGCAGGCTGACGGCTCCACTGTGCGTCGCAGGCGCGATAAGCGAACAGATACTCGCGCGAAAGGGCATAAAAGTTGCCGCGCATCTCTCGCGTGCGGCGGGCATTGACGACACGCCGTTTGACCCCTGCAACCCGGACAACGGAATTTTTGACAAACTCAAAACAAAGCTCTTCCCCACCATTGACGACAAGGCGGGCGAAGAGATGACGAAGAAAATAATCGAGGCAAAAGAGTCGCTCGACTCCGTCGGCGGAATAGTCGAATGTGCGGTCACGGGGCTCGGCGCGGGGCTCGGCGACCCGATATTCGGCTCTGTCGAGAGCAGGATATCTTCAATGATATTCGGCATCGGCGGCGTGCGCGGAATCGAGTTCGGCGCAGGATTCTCTGCGGCGGACATGACCGGAAGTGTCCACAACGACCCCTACTGCCTCATTGATGACAAGATAAAAACGGTCACGAACAACCACGGCGGCATCATCGGCGGACTCACGAGCGGAATGCCGATAATATTCAGAGCGGCGTTCAAGCCGACCCCGTCGATAGGTCTGCCGCAGAGGAGCGTCGATCTCGATTCGCTCGAAGAGACCCGCCTCGAAGTCAGAGGCAGGCACGACCCGTGCATCGCGGTGCGCGCAGTCCCCTGCGTCGAAGCGGCGGCGGCAGTGACCGTCCTTGATATGGTGCTCGGCAAGTAAATTCATACGGAGATGGTAAAAATGGAACTTTCAGACTACAGAAAAGAACTTGACTCAATTGACGCGCAGATGCTTGAGCTTTTCAAGCAGCGGATGAATACCGTGCGCGGCGTTGCGGAATATAAAAAAGAAAACAAGCTGCCCGTCCTCCAGCAGGGCAGAGAGCGCGAGATTCTTGCCGCCGCGGCGGCGGGAGCAGGCGAAGAGCTCGAAGACTACGCCCGCACATTTTTCGCGACCCTCATGGATGTCAGCCGCTCTTATCAGGAGAGACTGACCGCCAAAGGCGGCGTTATCTCGGAAACTATAACCGATGCGCTCAAAAACACTCCGCCGATATTCCCGAAGCACGGCACCGTCGCCTGCCAGGGCGTTGAGGGCGCATATTCCCAGCTCGCCTGCGACAAACTCTTTACTGCTCCGTCCATCTCATATTTCAAGAATTTCGAGGGCGTGTTCGCCGCCGTTGAACAGGGGCTGTGCGAATACGGTATTCTCCCGATTGAAAACAGCACCTACGGCACGGTAAACGAGGTCTATGACCTGATGAAAAATTACCGTTTCCATATTGTAAGAAGCATCAAACTCAAAGTTGACCACTCCCTGCTCGTCCTGCCCGGCACCGAGCTTAAAGATGTCAAGGAGATATTCTCCCACGAGCAGGCAATCGGCCAGTGCTCGGAGTTTCTCAAGGCACACCCCGGCATAAAAGTCACCGTGTGCGACAACACCGCCGCTGCGGCAAAGATGCTCCACGAGAGCGGAAGGCACGACGCCGCGTCTATTTCGTCGGCGGGCTGCGCGAATCTCTACGGTCTGAAAAAGCTCGACACCCGCGTTCAGAACACGGACGGCAACTTCACCCGCTTTATCTGCATCTCGAAGAAAGCCATGATTTTTCCCGGCGCGGACAGAATAAGCCTCATGCTCTCCCTGCCGCACAGACCCGGCTCGCTCTATTCGCTCATCTCGAAGTTCTCCGTCCTCGGGCTCAACCTCACAAAGCTTGAGAGCCGCCCGATAGCCGGCAGTGACTTTGAATTCATGTTCTATTTCGACATCGAAGCGTCAGTATACTCCCCCGCAGTTCTTGCCCTGCTCGACGAACTTTCGGACAGCCCGGAGCTGTTCGTGTTCCTCGGCAGCTACTCGGAGGTCTGACATGAAGTGCGCACTCATCGGCGAAAGGCTCGGTCACAGCTACTCGAAGCTCATTCACGAGGCGTTCGGACTGTATTCATATGAACTGGTCAGCCTGCCGAAAGACAAGGTAGGCGAGTTCATGGAGAATGAAGAATTTGACGCATTTAATGTGACCATTCCATATAAGCGCACGGTCATGCCATACTGCTCATACATCAGCCCGGAGGCTCAGAAAATAGGCAGCGTCAACACCGTTGTCAGAACATCGGACGGGCTTCACGGATTCAACACCGACTATTTCGGCTTCAAATCCATGGCGGAGCGCGCGGGAATAGATTTTGCGGGCAAAAAGGTCGTCATTCTCGGCAGCGGCGGCACCTCGCTGACCGCGAGAGCCGTGGCATCGGACGGCGGCGCAGGGAGAATAACCGTAGTCTCCCGCTCCGGCGAATACAACTACGATAATCTCGAAAAGCTCGCCGACTGCGAAGTATTGGTAAACACGACGCCTGTCGGAATGTATCCGAACAACGGCAGCTCGGCGGCGAGCCTCGACAAATTCCCGCACTGCGAGGCGGTGCTCGATGTGATATATAACCCGCTGCGCACAGAGCTTGTCATGCAGGCGCTCGAACGCGGGATAAAATGCTCGGGCGGGCTCTATATGCTCGTCGCGCAGGCGGCGCAGAGCGCAAAATATTTCTGCTCCGCCGAGATAGGCAAAGAAGAAATCGAGCGTGTATTCCGTTCGCTCGCGCTCGATGTTCAGAATATAGTCCTCGTCGGTATGCCCGGATGCGGCAAGACGACCATAGCCGGAGAGCTCTCGAAGCTCACCGGGCGAAAGGCGGTCGACACTGATTCGCTCGTCGAAGAATCAGCGGGCATGAGCGTACCTGAAATATTCTCGCAATACGGCGAGAAGCATTTCAGGGAGCTTGAAGCGCAGGCTGTTCGCGGCGCGGCAAAAGAAAAAGGGCTGATAATCGCAACGGGCGGCGGCGCGGTGCTCGACCCCGAGAATGTCTGCGCGCTCAAGGGCAACGGGCGCATATATTATCTCAGAAGAGACCTCGATCTGCTCTCGCTCGACGGCAGACCGCTCTCGAAGAGCCGCGAAACGCTTGACAAAATGTTCGAGGCGCGCGACCCGATATATTCAAATTGCGCGGACGCGGCAATTAACAATGATTTATCCCCTGGGTTGACCGCACAGCGGATAAAGGACGAGCTCGGCTTGTCCGATATATAGGAGACAGGTTTGGCAAAAGGGAGCAGAAATTCTGCTCCCTTTTGTCCTTTTCATATTGCTTGTAGCGAAGTTTGTCAAAGGTATTTTCTAAATTAAACGGTTAATATAAAAGTAGAGAAAATCAAACCGACAAACTGGAATTTGACTATCAGGCTGAAAGTTTCGTGAGTTCAACAAATTGATTAGGAACTAATGGAAGTTATTTTTTATAACTTTCTGGCTTTAAAGCACACCGAAATAGGTATCATCTCTGCCTTCTTCGCCTTATCACTTGTGTCATTCATATCACTAACATTTTGCTCAATCATTTGTTCAATTACAAATCCTGCTTTTGCAAGAGCATTAATATATGTTGAAATCATACGATTACACAAAACTACTTCACTATCATGCACAGGCATTTTATAATAAGATTCATCAAAGTAACTTGTTCCAAACACCATTTTGCCATCGTCCAACACATTTTTTCCATTTTCTCGCGAAAAGGCAACGCAATGATATAATGTGTGATTCCAACTAAAAATAAATATCCCATCTTTTTTTAAACTGGAGGCAATTTTATTAAAAGTCCCTTGCAAATCAGTAGTCCATCCAATACCGTATATAGAATATACATAATCAAAATAATCTTCAGGGAGATTCATTTCTTCCATTGAACTACATATAAGATTTGCCACGCACCCATATTCTTCCAGATACTTTTTGGCATTATCAAGTTGATTCTGAGAAATGTCAATTCCCCATAACTCGCCGGCGTTTCTTTCAGCATGATATTTTATGGAATGACCGCTACCGCAACAGACTTCCAACATCTTCTTACCGGTTACATCTCCAAACAGTTTTAATTCATCTTCCGTTGGAAATTTCACACCGTACTGTGGAAGAGCAGTTGTCCCAAACCAGAAATCTGCATGATTATTCCAATATGTTTTATTATTATGTATAATTGTGTCATTTATCATAGTTATACCTCATCTACAAATTCCGATTTGTTGAGCCGATGCTCAGTATAGCACACTCGTGCCTCAATCGCAAGCGATCCGCAAGGGCGCACTCACTCACCACCTGCCCAAGATCGGGCGGCGGCAGTGATTATATCGGTAAGTTTCAAAGACTGTTTTCAGCAAAAGGGATTGAAGATAAATAGTATATTAAAGATATCTAAAATTTTCCCCGGTCAGCACAATATGACCGGGGAATAATTATTTATTCAACCGCGCTTTAAAGCTTTTCATCATGTCCTCGACACCTGCGGCGAACGCGGACGCGGTGTGTGCGCCGATGGAAAACATCTCCTGATAATGGGCGTAATCTTTGAAGAACAGCTTTTCCGCAAGCTTGCCGTAGCCCGCGAAGAACATGCAGTAGTCATTGTCCGGGATAATATATCCGAGCGCGTCGTTCGCGAGCCCGAAAACCGCCGTGTCCCCGCCGACGATATCACAGAGGCTTTTGAAGCCGCTCGCCCTGTTTGTAATGCTGTTTTCCGCGAGCATATCTCCTGTGCCGCTGACGAGACCGGGCGTTATCTCACCAGGCACAAGCAGGGCTTTGAACTCGCCGCCGAGTTCGAGATATCCCGTCTCCGTCTCAAGTTCATATATTCCCTTTGCGGGTCTCGCCATATCGAAGCACGCGAAGCCGAGCTTGCCGATCATCTTTTCGAGCGGATTATCGACCCTGAGCGCCGTTTCTTTGTGTATTGAAATAAGCTTCGGCTCAAGCTCGCGCTCTTCGACAGTGCATTTGCCTATTCTTTCGACGGCGCTTTTATACGCTTCACCGCTGTTTTTTGGCGAGAGCAGAGAATTTTGTTCTATTTCTTCGCGCTCTTTAGTCATCGCGAGAACGAGTTTTCCGAGATCGCGCCCGAGAGCCTCGGTCTGGCGTGTAAAGTTCTCTTTCTTTACTCCGCCCGCTCCCCTGTTTGGGTATATTCCGTTGACCGCACCGTTGATAAAAATGAAGTTTTCGCCCGCCGAGTTTATCTCACGCTCCATATAGAACGGAAAATCGGCGGAGAGCATATCGCCGCGGTTGTTTTTTATCCGCAGTCCGTTTGCGTATGGATGCGCGCCAAAATTGACCAAAACTGTCGGGCGGCTCGCGCCGTTGTCGGGCACGAAGCGCAGGCGGCTGAGGCGCGGCGAATATTCGCGCGGCGGACGCTTGGCGAAGATGAAATCTTTTATCCCGTACTCGCTCAGAGTCATGTCGCCATACGGCTTTTTTGCCGAATATTCTTTGAGCTTTTCGACGCTGTTTTCGCCTATCTGCGCCGCAAAAAGCCGACCCGGTTCCATATTTCTCACCGCCTCGGCAACGGCTTTCTTTGTCTTTTCAACTATCAAGCCGATAAACGCGCCGTCAACGCTCGGCAAGGGCTGCGAGTGCGTTATCAGCCTTGATATATTTTCAAAAAATTTCTTTCCCGTCACGCTCCATATGCCCATGGTGTCTATCGAGCTGTGGGCGTGGGTCGAAAAAATATTGATATATCCGACATTGTTCGTGCGGCAGAACGAATCAAGCTCGCTTCGTATGCGGCGAACGACCGTGTTTGTGAGCCCGATACAGTCAACGGCGCAGAACACCTCAGCCGCCCTTTCCTCGCCGTCACTTATGGCTATCGCCCGCGCTTTTATATCATCGAGCACGCCGCGAACCCTGCGCGGCGGAACAGACAGGTTGCCGCCGATATAATAATTTTTCGTATCAATATCCGGCGGCGTTATACTCCGCTCGGAGAAGCCGAGATACCAACTGTCGCCGGCAGTGTCAGCGATGCGTATTGTATCTTCGCACTTATCTTTCAGTTTTTCCGTTTTGAATCCGGGCGGCTCGGGCAGAATTTTATTCAGCCCACTCAAAAAAACCGTCAACCCCTGCTGCGCCCTGAATGCGCGGGCGGCGCCTTTTTTGAATTTCTCATCAAAAGTATACATATCTCACCTCGCGAGCAAGCAAAGCTAATTGCCTTTACATTATAAATTATTCCGATGCATGCTTTTTTGTCATTGTCCGTGCCGTATGCGGCATATTATTCCTTTGCCCGCTTCTCTTCTTTCTCTATAATACAATGTTTAGAAGAATATCGCAACCCCGGTTTATTCACGGTTCGTACAAATTTTCTTTACTTTGATTTAATGAATTTTTACTATTCAGTACACAATCGGATGTTATTATGTCAGTGTAGTGAGAGGGAAGAAAAGCCAGACGGCTACCAACTACGAAAGGACATCAGCAAGATGAAAAGCAAAAACTGCGTTCTCGTCTGTGTAACTCCGCAGAGCAAATGCGAACAGCTGATCCGTTCCGGGTCGCTGATAGCGCAGCAGTACGGAGTGCCGCTCGAAGTTCTCAGCGTGTTCCACGAGAGGGACGGATTCAGCCCCGATCCCGCAGTGCTTGAAGATCTGTACGAATGCGCAAAAAATGAAAATGCGCAGATGAGCGTATATTTTAACGACAGTCCGGCTATCCTCGCCGCAGTCATCGCCAAAAAGAAAGGCGCTGTTGACATCGTCACCGGATTCCCGAAAGAGAGAAGTACGCATTTCGTCTCCGCCCTGCACACACTTGTGCCGGATATCCAGATAAGCATGGTTGATGTTGACGACAACGGCAAAATCTATCGCATGATCCCTCAGGAAGCCCAGCCGCACTATGAAATGGTCGGCGCTCAGGGCGTATAAACAAGATAACCACAAACTTTTCCGGTTTTTTCATTGTTATTCTCCAAAAGCCAAGACAGCGAACAGAGCAATCTGTCCGCTGTCTTGGCTTTTTATCTGAAGAACCCGTGTAAAGCCGATAAGCTTTACTCCTCATTTACTGTTTCAACGCCTTTATCGGCGGTTTTGCACAGGTGGACGCTCTTGACGAGCCCGCTCTTTTCGAGCTCGGCGCGGCATTTTTCGGCGTCGCTCTCCAACTCGAACAGCCCGAAGACGGTCGGACCGCTTCCGCTCATCTGCGCGAGCGAACTGCCGTGGCGGCGCATGATGCTCTTTATTCTCACGCGCTCCGGCACTTCTATAGTCTGTTCAAAAACATTGCCCGCCTGACGGCAAATACCCTCGAAATCGGCGTTTGCCGCAGCGTCGAGCATGCCGACCTTGTTCGGATGATATATGAAGCTCGCGGAATCAAAATCGCCGTAGGCGCGTGCGGTCGAGACGCCCGTTGCGGGCTTTGCGAGCACGACGAAGCAGCTTTTGAGCGGCGGAAGATGCGAAAGTATACCGCCCGTGTGCTGTGAGAGCATAGTGCCGCCCGCGATGCAGAAGGGCACATCGCTGCCGATCTTCAGCCCGATATTGCAGAGTCTCTGCGTGCCCATATCCGTCCCGAAAAGCCTGTCGAGTCCGACTATAACTCCCGCGCCGTCCGCGCTTCCGCCGGCAAGACCCGCTTCAAACGGAATATTTTTTTCAATGTGCATGTCAACTCCCCTACCGCTGAGCCCCGCTTCTGCGAGAAAAACCTGCGCCGCGCGGTAGGCTATGTTCTTGCTATCGGTCGGCAGAGCCGGCTCGGAGCAGGTAAGGCGGATGATACCCTCGCCGTTTTCCTGCACAGTCACCGTGTCCGCAAGCGAGACCGACTGCATGACCATGAACAGCGAGTGATAGCCGTTCGGCAGTTTTGCCAGAATGTCGAGAAAGAGATTTATTTTTGCGTTTGCCCTGAGTTCGATCTTCATGACTGCACCTCTCTTTTTACTCTATCGGAATCTGCACGGGCTGGCGGTTCTGGAACAGCGTCACGCAATCGAATCCGCTGCGCTGCGCTATCTCCATGCCGGCATCGACTCCCGCGCCGATATCCTTTGCATAGTGAGCGTCCGAGCCGACGGTCACAAACTCACCGCCGAGCTGTTTAAAGCGCCGGACAACATCCTCCCCGGGCATAGTTTTGCCGAGCTTCTGCCTGAGCCCCGAGGTGTTTATTTCGAGCGCCTTTTCGTTCTTGACGAGCAGAGAAAGAATCTCATCTACTTTGTCCGAAAACTTCGACATATCAACGGGTATGCCGTGCTCGCCGACGATATACCGAAGCGGATATGTCATATGCGCCAGGGTATCGAACTTCGCCCAGCGCGCGAGCTTTATAAGCTCGTCAAAATATTTATTCATCAGGTCGGTTATATCCCACTGGGAATAATCAAGATACATAAAATCCTGTTCATTCTGAAAATTATGCACCGAGCCTATGACCATATCATAAGGCAGATTCGCGAGTATCTCCTCCGAGGTCGCGACATCGTACATCGGCTGACCGAGCTCCACGCCCGCGCAGACGAGCAGCTTCCCGCGAAACGCCGAGCGCGCCTTTGTGACATCGATAAACGACTGGAGCGCCACGCGGTCATAGTGATCCCGTCTGTAAGCGTCCGACTCGACATGGTCGGTAAAAGCTATCGCCCGAAGCCCCGCCATTTCGGCGCATTCGCACATATACATCGCCGAATGATGCCCGTCGGGTGAGTTGTCGGTATGAACATGAGTGTCGATAATTCTTTGCGGCATCGCGCTTCCTCCATGATACTGACGGTAAAGTATACAATATGATAACATATTTTTCCGCCCAGTAACAGTATTAAACACAAAAAAGTTCAAATTGTTCAACCGCTATTGAGAATGGGCATAAAATATGGTAGAATATCTTGATATCAGATGTATATAAGTAATTCTGATAAGTGCACAGGAAAGGAAGAATAAAAATGAGAGCTGTCATGACTGTTACGGGCAAGGACATAATCGGTATCCTCGCAGAGGTATCCGGAAAATGCTCGGAACTCAATGTAAACATAACCGAAGTGACGCAGAGCGTCCTGCAGGATCTTTTCTGCATGATAATGCTCGTTGACACGGAGAAATGCTCCGTGCCGCTGTCCGAATTTTCCGATATAATGAGCCGCCTCGGCCGCGAGCACGGGCTCGATATCCATGTTATGCACGAGGACGTGTTCGACTCGATGTATCACGTCTGATCTACGCACCTGAGAGGATCCTTACTATGATAAACACAAGAGACATTCTCGAAACGATACATATGATCGAGGATGAAAACTTAGATATACGCACGATAACCATGGGCATCTCCCTGCTCGACTGCTGTTCGCAGGATATCGATGACTCCTGCCGCAGAGTCTACGACAAGATAGCGCGCAAGGCGGAAAATCTTGTCAGGGTCGGCTGCGAGATTGAAAAAGAGTACGGCGTGCCGATAATCAACAAGCGCGTCGCAGTCACGCCGATTGCCATGCTTGCCGCCGCATCGGGCGGCGACCCGGTGAAATACGCACTCACGCTCGAAAAGGCGGCGCAGGCTGTCGGAGTCAACTTCATCGGCGGATATTCCGCACTCGTTCAAAAGGGCTTCGCACCCGGAGACGAGGCACTCATCAACAGCATACCTGAGGCGCTCGCGAGAACCGAGCATGTCTGCTCGAGCATAAATATAGGCTCGACAAAGGCGGGCATAAACATGGACGCGGTCGCGCTCATGGGCAAGATTATCAGAAAGACCGCCGAGCTCACCGCCGACGACAACTGCATCGGCGCGGCAAAGCTCGTTGTGTTCTGCAACGCACCCGAGGATAACCCGTTCATGGCTGGCGCATTTCACGGCCCCGGCGAACCTGAGAGCGTGATAAATGTCGGCGTATCGGGTCCCGGCGTTGTCCGCTGCGCCCTCAAGAAGATTCCCGACGGCAATCTCACAGACGTTGCCGACACGATAAAGAAAACCGCGTTCAAGATAACCCGCCTCGGCCAGCTCATCGCAAGCGAAGCCTCGCGCAGGCTCGACGTGCCGTTCGGCATAGTCGATCTCTCACTCGCGCCCACGCCCGCAGTCGGCGACTCCGTGGCGCATATACTCGAAGAGATTGGTCTCGAACAGTGCGGCGCTCACGGCACAACAGCGGCGCTCGCCCTGCTCAACGACGCAGTCAAAAAGGGCGGCACGATGGCATCGTCGCATGTCGGCGGTCTCTCCGGCGCGTTTATCCCCGTCACCGAGGACGCCGGAATGATAGACGCCGCACGCGCGGGCACACTGAAGATAGAGAAGCTCGAAGCGATGACGGCGGTCTGCTCCGTCGGTCTCGATATGATAGTCGTCCCCGGCGACACAACCGCAGAAGTTCTCTCGGCGGTTATCGCAGATGAGGCGGCTATCGGCATGGTGAACTCCAAGACGACTGCGGTCAGGCTCATTCCCGCCATCGGCAAGAATGCCGGCGAGGAGCTGAACTTCGGCGGACTGCTCGGCTCGGGTCCGATAATGCCGCTTAACACCGCTTCCCCCGCAAAAATGATTTCGCGCGGCGGGCGCATACCCGCTCCGCTCCAGAGTCTCAAAAACTGATTAAAAAGGAAGTTTTTTAATGAAGGTACTCGTCACAGGCGCCAACGGACAGCTCGGCTACGATGTTATAAAACGCCTGAACGCCCTCGGGGATGAACCCATCGGCGCGGACAGAGAAGAGTTCGACATCACGGATGGTAAGGCAACGGAGGATTATATCACCGCTCTGCGCCCCGACGCCATCGTACACTGCGCCGCCTATACCGCAGTCGACAAAGCAGAAGATGACCGCGACACCTGCCGCAAAGTCAACGTCGACGGCACGAGAAACATTGCCCTCGCCTGCGAAAAAATCGGCGCAAAGCTCGTCTATATCAGCTCCGACTATGTTTTCGGCGGCAGCGGCACTCAGCCGCTTGAAATCGACGCGCCGAAAGACCCGCAGAATATCTACGGAATAACAAAGCTCGTCGGCGAGGAAGAGGCTAAGAAATGCCAAAAGCACTTCATTGTGCGCACCTCGTGGGTGTTCGGAATAAACGGCGGCAACTTCGTAAAGACTATGCTCCGACTCGCCGACTCGCACGAGAAGCTGACAGTCGTTGACGACCAGACCGGTTCGCCGACTTATACACCCGACCTCGCAAGGCTTATCTGCGACATGATAAAAACCGAAAAATACGGCACATATCACGCCTCGAACGAGGGCTACTGCACATGGGCGGAGTTCGCAAAGGAGATAATGCGTCAGGCGGGGAAAGCGACTGAAATAGTCCCCTGCACCACCGCCGAATATCCCGCGAAGGCAAAGCGCCCGGAGAATTCGCGCCTTTCAAAGAAGTGCCTTGACGATGCGGGCTTTGACCGCCTGCCGCCGTGGCAGGATGCGCTCGCAAGATTTCTCAAAGAGCTTGATTTAGCATGATGTTTTTAGTATAATAAATTGATGGACAACCAGTTTGACTTCTTATTTTTGAAGGGAGGACTTTCCTTGATAAGACTTGAAAATCATCTCGGCGTTATCGAGATATCTCAGCCCTATTTCGCGTCCCTCATCGGCAATGCCGCCTCCTCTTGCTTCGGAGTTGCGGGCATGGCCAACAGCAATATGCGCCAGGGTCTGCGTTCCGTCTTTAAAAAGAACGGTCATTTCGCCGACCAGGGCATCTCCGTGCGCAAGGACGGCGAGGGTCTTATTGTTGACCTGCACATAATCGTGTCCTACGGAGTCAACATATCCGCCATATGCCAAAGCATCGTCAACAAAGTCAGATACACAGTCGAAGAGGCTACGGGACTTGAGGTTCACGCAGTCAATGTCTATGTTGACGGAATGAAGAACGAATAAAACCGATTTACGGCCGCATGACAACGGCTGTCCGGGGAGGAAAATAAATGACAATCACAGGAGCAATTCTGCGCAACGCAGTTATCTACGCGGCGCAATTAATCACTTCTCACCGCCAGGAGATAGACGCGCTCAACGTCTTTCCCGTGCCTGACGGCGACACCGGCACAAATATGTCCATGACAATAACCAACGCCTCGCGCGAGGTCAGGGTCAAGGATGACAGCGAGAGCGTCTCGGCTGTTGCAAGCTGTGTGGCTTCAGGTCTGCTGCGCGGCGCAAGAGGCAACTCCGGCGTTATCCTCTCGCTCATATTCCGCGGAATTTCCAAGGGGCTCAAGGGTCTTGACGAGGCTGACGGTGCAGCGATAGCCTCCGCGCTCGAACACGGCAGTTCCTCGGCATATAAAGCAGTCATGAAGCCCACCGAGGGTACGATCCTCACCGTTATCCGCACGGCGTCCGAGTATGCCCGCAAGGCAGTGAACGACGGCGAGACGGACGCGGTCAAGGTGTTTGACATCGGTCTCGAGGGCGCGAAAGCCGCCCTTGCCGACACGCCGAATATCCTCCCCGTGCTCAAAAAAGCAGGCGTCGTTGACGCAGGCGGCAGCGGACTTGTCTGCATTTTCACCGCGATGTCCGATGTGTTCCACGGCAAGGAAGTGAACCTTGACGCCGACGAGGCGGAGGAAGCGAAAAGCGAAGAGAAAGCGGACGAACACTCCGCAGACAGCCGCTACACCTACTGCGCGGAGTTCATCTCCCGCCGCGAGAGCGACAAGGATATCCGCGAGCTGCGCGCATATCTCGAAGCTATCGGCGAGTGCGTCTCCGTCACGGATGACGGAAAGAATATAACCGTCCATGTCCACACGAACGCGCCCGGAAAGGCGATTCAGAAGGGCATTGAATATGGTCAGCTGACCAATATAAAAGTTGAGAATATGCATCAGGAGCATCAGAACGCCTCATGGGGTTCTGCGCCCGAGGATCAGCCCGAGCCGATGAAGGCGGTCGAGCCGACAAAGCCGTTCGGCTATGTCGCGGTCGCGTCCGGCGAGGGTCTGTGCGAGCTGTTCACCGAGCTCGGCGCGGATCAGATAGTCAGCGGCGGACAGACGATGAACCCGAGCACAGACGATCTGCTCAAGGCGGTTCTCGCAACCCCCGCAGAGCATGTCTATATTCTCCCCAACAATAAAAATATTATCATGGCGGCAGAACAGGTCGATCCCCTGACCGACCGCGACGTGCGCGTACTGCACACAAAGACCATTCCGCAGGGCATCGCCGCGCTGCTCAACGTTGACGACACACTCTCCGCAGAGGAGAATCATCTCGCGATGATGAAAGCCGCCGAGAAGATTTCAACCGGCCTTGTCACCTTTGCCGCGCGCGACAGCTCGATAGACGGCCAGTCCGTCAAAGAGGGTCAGATTCTCGGCATGGAAAACGGCAAGATAACCACCGTCGAGTCGAATGTCATTCAGGCGGCATACAAGGTCACAAAGCACCTGTTCAAGCGCGGAACTTCCTCGCTTGTCACGCTGATCTACGGCAACGGCACCACCGAAGAGGAAGCCGAGGAGCTCGCCTCCCTGCTGACCGCGAAGTTCGGCTCGGATATCGAAGTCTCTGTTATAAACGGCGGTCAGCCCGTCTATTATTTCATAATTTCGGTCGAATAAGATGAAGCTCGATACTGATATAAAATACTTAAAGGGCGTTGGCGAGAGGCGCGCCGCGATGCTGTCGCGGCTTGGCGTCTCTGATGTCAACGCCCTTGTGCGTCTCTATCCGCGCGTCTATGAGGACTGGAGCCGGATAAAAAGCATAAACGAGGCGCAGATAGGCGAGATATGCTGCATAAAAGGCATTGTAGGCTCGCCAGTGCACAAAAGTCTCATTCGTAAAGGCTTGACACTTTATAAGACGGAGATCACCGACGGCAGCGGAATAATGGGCATCACCATTTTCAACAGCCGCTTTGCGGCGGAAAAGCTCACCGAGGGCGACGAATTTCTGTTCTTCGGTCGAGTCGGCGGCAACCTTTACCGCAAGGAGATGAACTCGCCGGAAATAGAACCCGCTGAGGGTGCGGACAGAATAAGACCGATTTATCCGCAGACGCATGGGCTCAACTCAAAGATGATAGAGAAGCTTGTCCGCACGGCGCTGACTGAGTGCCGGGACGAGCTTGTTGACCCGATTCCGCTCTGGCTGCGCGAAAAATACTGCCTGATGAATCTGCCGGACTCGCTTTGGAACATTCATTTTCCGAAGAGCCCCGATTATCTCGAAGAGGCGCGGCGCAGGCTGATATTTGAAGAGCTGTTAATATTACAGCTCGGGCTTGAAAAAATGCGCTCGCAGACCCAGAAGAACGCGGGCGCGATAATAGAGCGCGATTTCAGCGAAGAATATTTTTCGCATCTCCCCTTCTCCCCGACCGGCGCACAGCGCAGAGCGGTAAAAGAGGCCATGCGGGACATGATGAGCGGCAGGCAGATGAACCGTCTGCTTCAGGGAGATGTCGGCTCGGGCAAGACTGCGATCGCCGCCGCGCTCGTCTATTCGGCGGCTAAGAATTCTATGCAGTCGGCTCTCATGGCGCCCACGGAGGTGCTCGCCGAACAGCACTATAAAACTTTTCTGAAGCTCTTCGATGGCTGCTCAATAAATGTCGAACTGCTCACAGGTTCGGACACAGCCGCGCAGAAAAGGCGAAAAAAAGAAGCCCTCAAGGCGGGCGAAATCGACCTACTCATCGGCACCCATGCAATAATCCAGTCGGATGTTGAGTTCAAGTCCCTCGCGCTCGTCATAACCGACGAGCAGCACCGTTTCGGCGTTGAGCAGAGAAACGCGCTCGGTGAAAAGGGCAAAAATCCGCATCTCTACGTCATGTCGGCAACGCCCATTCCGCGCACTCTGGCGCTGATAATCTACGGCGAGCTGGACATATCAATTCTCGACGAGCTGCCGCCCGGCAGGCAGAAAATCGAGACTTATGCCGTCACCTCGGAACTGCGGCAAAGAGCATATAACTATGTAAAAAAGCACCTCGACGCGGGGCGGCAGGGATATATAATCTGCCCGCTCGTTGACGAGGGCGAGAGCGACACGGAACTCGCCTCCGCCGTGAAATACGCCGACGAACTACAGCGCGGCGATTTCCGCGGCTACACGGTCGGGCTGATGCACGGCAAGATGAAGAGCGTGGACAAGAAAAAAGTTATGGAGTCGTTCTCCAAAGGCGAAACGCAGCTGCTCGTCTCGACAACAGTCATCGAGGTCGGCGTCGACGTGCCGAACGCCGTGATTATGGTTATTGAAAACGCCGAGCGCTTCGGGCTCTCTCAGCTCCACCAGCTCCGAGGGAGAATCGGGCGCGGGCAATATAAATCCACCTGCATCCTCATCACGGACGCCAAAAACGACACGGCGCAGCGGCGCATGAAGGTCATGGAGACGACGACAGACGGATTCAAAATAGCGGACGAAGACCTCAAGCTGCGCGGTCCGGGCGAATTTTTCGGCTCGCGCCAGCACGGACTGCCCGAGATGAAAATTGCCGACATGCTCGAAGACAGGAGCACGCTCGAAGAGACGCAGAGAGCGGCAAGAGAAATTATAGCGCACGACCCGGAGCTTTCATCGCCCGAGAGCGCGGCTCTGAAAAACGAGATTCAGCGGCTTTTCGACGCAGTCGGAAGCGCAGGAATGAACTGAAAAACCCGTATTGTACCAAGCAAGTGTTCATAAACAATTTCAGTCCCGACAGTGATATCTGCCGGGACTTTTTGTATATATAATGCGATTATACGGAGTAATAAATTGGGACTTGTCGCAGAATCTATTTTGGCTCCCCTGTAGGAGAGCTGGATACGCGAAGCGTAGACTGAGGGATTAGTTTTGTTTTGCTCAAAGCAATAAATAAAACATATACAATGCGGGCGGACATTATTCGCTCGCGAAATTTGTAGTGACTTATTGTCTCGTATTTTGTAGGGTGCGGCGACCTCGACGCACCGATGCCGCGCAAGCGGCACGGGATCTTTGATTTTACCGACCGTAGGGACAGCCCTTGCGGCTGTCCGCTATCGGCGCAGCCGATACAGGGTTTAGCAATTGTAATTCACTGATAATTAGTTTCTCCTTCGCTACGCACTCTAATCAAAGGATGTATACTACCCGCGTTTCGGCATTTTCTTTTTATTTGAAAAAGAAAACGCCTGCAAAAGAAAAGCAAACGAGCCGTTCCCGCTCGACACCTGCAACGCCGCGCCGCAGTACACAGCCCGCGACTCTCAGTCAGCGGCTCGGCACATTCGCCCGTAAACTCGCTCCGCTCAAACAATACGGGCTCGTGCGTCTTGCTTCGCAAGCCGTTCCCTCGCTCCCCTAAGAAAGCTTTCAAACACTGCGTCGTGGCTATTGAAAGTCTGATTACAAAAATCAGTTGAATCACTTACTTTTACTTTGCTACAGCTCGGGCGATAGACAAATAACGTGCTTCTACGCACATTTCGGTGTCCCGTACCATCTGCAATTCTGCGTGGCAGAACAGCATAAACCCCGACTACAAATCATAGTCGGGGTTTGTTATTTGGTTTATGCCGAATACGCCTCTTATTTCGGCAGGTTGGCGAACAGCTTTACATTGTCGAATGTATATGTATACTTGCCGTCCTCAATGCCATGGATTATCTCGCAGACCTTGTCGTTATACGGAGTCGGCACACCGTACTTTCTGCCGTAGGCGCAGACAACGCCGTTTATCGCATCAACTTCGCATTTCTTGCCCTTTTCGAGATCCTGGAGCATGCTCGCCTTTAAGAGCCTGTGCTTCTTGATGCAGATCGGGATGAGCGCAAAGGATATCTTTTTCTTTATGCCGTTGCCCTTGTAGTCGAGGAGCTTCACTATATCCTTGCCCTGAACAGGTTCTATCTTTATGCCCGCAGCCGCGGCGACATCGATGCACTCTTTTATAAGGTTCTGACAGCAGACACGGGAGGTCTTGTTCTCTGCGGCGTCGCCGAAAGTGCCGCCGATAACGGCGGACATACCGCTGAACGCGGCGTTGATGAGCAGCTTCGACCAGCGGACGCCCATGAAGTTATCCTCAACCTCGACGGGGCACATCTTCTCAAGCAGCGCCTTAACCTGCATGAGTTTGTCGTCCTTCTGACCGTTCATCCTGCCCAGACCGAAGCTCATGCTGTCGGGCTCGCTCGTAAGCTCCGAAACGCCCTTGCCGTGGAGCGTTGCGCCCCAAGCGACGGTGCAGCCCATCGTTCTGTCCTCGCCAACGACCTCGGAGACAGAGAGCTCCGGGAGTCCGTTCTGAAGCGTGCAGACGATGCAGTCGTCGGTCATATTCTTCTGAAGCTTCTTTAAAACATTGACATTGTCGAGCTGCTTTGTCAGCAGGATTATCAGCTCGTATTTTTCGGTCATCTCGTCGGGAGTCAGCGCGTGAACTGGGACGGTCATATTGACAGTGCCAATTATCTTCGCGCCATCTTTGTTGAGCGCGTCGACATGCTCGCGGTTGCGCGTGATAAGATCGACATCCACACCCGCCTTTGCGAGATATGCGCCGAGCACGGTGCCGAGCGACCCCGCGCCGTAAATTGCGGTTTTCATAAAAATCCCCTCTTTGATAAAATTTTATCGATATGATTATATCACGCAGAGCGGCGATTTACAAGAAAACTTTTCGTCCCCTGCGGAGTATGTCCGCGAGAATTATTTTGATTTATCCCAATAGGGGTAATCGGTAAACACGAACTTTCCCTCCGCATTTTTTCCTGTCGGCAGTTTGATATAGATGATATCGTCAACCGAGCGTTTTCTTACGGCCATAACAACCGTGAAATTCCCGTTGCCGTCATCCTCGACGTGATGCATCCAGCTGTTATAGGAAACTTCGCCGTCGTTTTTCTTATATGCTACATATATGTTGTCGTTATGCTCTATCAAATCCCTGTCGGCGACAGCTTGGCTCAGTATTTTATCTGTAAACTCCTCGGAAAAGACCTCTAAAAATTTTTTGCGGACCTCTTCCATCGTGGTCACATACCGGTATTGGGGGAACATTGGAATATACTTTCTGAATCTTATTGTCACGGGCTTCTCCCCGGCGGAATACTCGCCCGCAAAATTCAGAGTCAGCCAGAGGCTTCGCGCCTTATCCGCCAAATCCCGCGCGTCGGTCTCATGCAGAATAGACCCGTCCTCGGGATAAAGCTCATACCCGTTTATGCCGTGCAGGCTTTCTATTATTGCTTGCTTGTCGCTCTCATAGGTCTCCCAAAGCGCAAGCGCGGCATCGGAAACTTTTTCCGAGTATGCGTTTATCCGATAATGGTCGCGCGCCGTAACAAACAGGGTGTTTTCGTCCGAAACAAGCCGCCCCACTTCCACTCTGCCCTTGTAGGAGTCCGAGGAATAGCCGTTGCCGGTATCGATTATAAAGAACGTGAGCTCATCGCCGTCCGTTTTATCGACTGAAAACGCCACCATGCCCTCCGAAAAACTGGCGCTGACTACGCCTACCCAACTTTTGGGCAGCGAAATCGCATAGCTCCCTTCGGAAAACTCGGTGCTTCTTATTTTATTTGAGGTTATCAGCCTGTTAATCCCGGCTCTTAATGTTTGGTAATTTTTCGGGAAGTTATTGCTCCCGCTCGCCTCAATCTCCGTTCCGTCCGCCAAGACAGCAGAAAAGCTCATCGAGCTTCCGTCGAGAACGTCGGGGGGATTTGCGCCTCGGAAGCCCGCCCATTCATCTATTCTGCAATTTCCGAACAGGGCGCACACCTCGCGGTAGAGATTCTCGTCCCCGTCAACCGAGCGGATGACGTCGCGGGATTCGACAAAGCAGGACAGCTCGTTATCCCAGTCGTTCGAGCTCATATAATACTCAAGATGTACTCCGTCCTCTGTTTTGCATCCCTCATACACGGCGTTCTGTGCCGAGCAGTTGTTCTCCGTCAGCTTAAAGCTTTTAAATTCCATAGGATCGCCTCCGTAGTCATTGTTCTGTTTCGATGAGCACGCGGGAAAAATCAGCAAGAGAATGCACACGAGTGCAAAAGAAATAAAGCGCTTTTTCATTTTCCTGTTACCTTTCCTTGATATGCCGCACTGCGCCAAAAGAGCAAGGGCTTCGGTTCTCTTATGTCCGTTATATTTTCTGTTCCGAACAAGTCACTCCTTTATAAGCTCATTTCTCAATATTAATTATATCATAACGCATTGATTTTTCAAGAAATAGCCGCAAACTCGGGAGTTTGCCTCCAAAAAAAGCTGCCGGGCGCAAAAAGCCCTTCAAAAATGCAAAAAAACTCCCGAACAGCAATGCTGCCCGGGAGCTGATATTCGTCTTGTAAGCGGTAAAAATTCAGCGCTTCGAGAACTGGGGTGCACGGCGAGCGCCCTTGAGACCGTATTTCTGAAAGCTTCAGGCTCCAAAATCCTTTATTTATCAAGGTTTTTGAGGGTTATGCCATTGGGTTGTCCCCGCAAAGCTCCAATTCTCGCATGGCGCTTGTTCCCTTAGTTTTTTATAATATAGCACAAGATGATAGTATTATCAAGAGGCAAGAAGAGGAGCCGATATTATTCGGCTCCTCAACAGGTTACTCCGCTTTCGCGTACATGTTGTTGAATGCGCTATTTACAATGGTGGACAGCGCATCGGGGCTGTTGTATTTCACCTTAGCATATATGTCCATTGTAATTTTGCTGTTTTCATGACCGGCCAGGTACTGAACAGTTTTGGGATCTACCCCAGCATATATCAGGTTCGTGATATATGTATGCCTCAACTGGTGCGGCGTCACTTTAAAGTCCAAGCTGTACACCACCTTGCCATTATGAGGAGCCTTTTCACTGAGAACCGGTGTGACTGTGTGTTTGATTTTTTGACCGTTCACATACCTCACGTAGGTGCGTTCCTTATTGCTCCTTGTCACTATATACTTCCAGACGTGTTGGAACTGAGTGTAGGAAAGAGGCTCGCCATCTCTGTTTGCGACCACAAATGGAGATTGGCTCTTTGCCTTTACTTCTTTAAGGCAATCAACTAACGGCGGAGGTATGGGTATATCTCTTTTGGCTGCACTTATTTTCAGCTCATCCAGTATTACCGGACGATTGTGCTCTGTATGCCACGCTCTTTTTACAGACAAATACGGGGCTGGGACATCCAGAAAGACACAATCCCATTGAAGTGCAAGAATCTCTTCACGCCTTAACCCACAATACAATCCTATCATAACAAACACATATGGCGGCAGATCTTTAATTGCCGTTAGTAACTTCTCGACTTGTTCATCAGACAATGCTTTTTTGACTTTCTGCGGTTTTCCTCCCTTAGCTGATAGCTTTGAACAGGGGGATTTTTTTATGACGTTGCTATCTTCTGCCGCTGTGAAAATCAGTTTATATAGCATCTGCGTTGAGCGATATACGGATTCCGACATACTTAACGCGGGAAGTATAGCGAGATTTACATCATCCGGGGTTACATCGGTCATATATTTGTTTCCTAGCGGTTTCTGGATATACTTTTTAACCTTCCACTCACAGTCCGTGTATGTGGTGGTTCTGAGACGACCTTTTTGAATCAACAACCATTTTTCACAGTATTCGTTGACTGTCGGATTCTCTTTTCTAAAAGATGCTTCCGCAATAAGCCGTTCAGCCTCTTGTACCTTTTCATACAACTCCTCGGGGGTTCTGGCATAGAGCGAAACACGTTTACCGTCAGAGTCAACAATTCTTGTCCGATAATACTCAATTCCTTTTCTTATACAAGTTCCGTATTCAGGAATTACTTTCTTTTTTCTTGGCATTGTGATCTCCTTTCATTGAGACGATCCAATAACACTGAAACGGAACAACTACTTATGTGCCCACGGTTTTCGGTATGTCACCCGTCGTTCTTCTGGCTTCGCTTGGTATGTGTGTTTTGCTATATATTCCTGGAGAGCTTCTTCTGTAAAGAAGACGCTTCCATTTGGAACGTATTGAATAAAGGCAATGGCACCCGTGTTTCTTGCAGTATCAAGCGATGTTAGGCTTATACCAAGCATAGAGGCTGCTTCTCTACGCGTATACAATTTTTCCATGTCGTGCCTCCTTTCCCGCATAGTATTCATCCTGTGATTTGCTATAAATGCAGCCTCTTTGCTTATGGAGCAACCCGATAGTTGTGGTTCCAGCGTTTTGGGAATAGGTGATTATTCTGACTGCATTTAGCTTATTCATTTGCTGCCTCCATCTCAAATGTGTGAATTTGAGATTTACACATTTGATCTTTCAATTCGACCTTGTGGGGAATAAGGATATAGTTGTATCCATTGGAATCACACTTGTCACACTGCTCTTTGGCAGCGGCAAACGGATCGAGCCTTCTCACAATATATTTGTTGGAGTAAATATAGTCCTGCAAGCATTTGGAGCACAAACATCTAACATCTGCGTCTCCGCGCGGTGCATAATCCCACAATCCAAATGTTTTTTTCAGTCCGCAACGGATTGCACGCTTTATTTTCTCGTTGTTGATGGCTCCCACAAAGTTCCCAAGATCTTTCTGATTCACACAAGCAACTTGCTCAAGAAGGATCATTGACGGCTTTGTAAGCCCAAACTGTTCACCAATCAGAATATGTGAAGGGAGGTATAGCTTTTTTGTTACTGAAGTAATGGCGGCAATGATCGTCGTTGGACTATGATCATTTAGCTTATTATCTTGTATGACGACTGCCGGACGTAGGCCATTTTGAATGGAGCCTTCATGCTCGCCGAAATCATAGAAATAGATTTCTCCATATTTTACTTTTTTCTCTTCGTTCATTTCATTTGTTCCTTTCAAGATTAAGTAAGGGAACGCTTATCCGGATAGCTTGAAATACCCTTTCACTAAGTAAGGAATTAGAAGGGGTGTTTTTATGGGTCTACTCCAAAAAATTTTTTCATTTTCTTAATTCCTGCATCTATGGATTGCTAAACAGTAGGAATATTCTTGCCTTCAGCTATTTCGCTTAGAGACATTCCTTCAATGTAGTATTTTTGAATACGTCCACGTTGAAGTGGAGTACAAACGGATAGTCCCTCTGATAAGATCAGTCTTATGCCCAATTCGGGTGCCTCAATGTCCATCTGATCTTCTAAAACCTCAATTGCTCCAAAATCAATCGTATTTGAGCTCCGTTTTCTAAACTTGTTTATGTTCTTGAGGCTTTCTGCATAAATATCTCCGCAAGCAGCGTTACAGAACATGTAAAGGGACAAAGCCTTCATTATCTCTGGATACTTCATCCACAGCTCATTCTCAGTTGTGTCTGAGGAAACTATGAATTTTTCTCTGCCATCCCAATCACCATCAAATACAGTTTGGCAGTAAAAGAAACGGCATTCCTTCACAAAGGACGAGTAGTTCTTTAGGTTTGTGATGTTTGACATTTTGTGATCTCCTTTGAATTTTTGAATTTGGGTTGAAAGTCAAAAATTCAGAGATCACGGATACGCTGCTACATAGCAAAACCACTGACGTAACATAAAAAGTCCTTTCCACCTGCTGCGGTCCAAAGGACACAACTACGCTGGCGAAAAGGACTCCCGATGCTGCCTGCCTGAAAAAGGGTGCAGAAATCTAAGGGTATCCATACTGCTTTTTCAAAAGAGTTTGAAATCAGCGTATTTGTATCCTTGGCCCTTGTACTTCAGGCTGCGAATATGTATTTGTTGTTTGTCGGTGAGAAAAAGAAAAGGGCCACCGACAAGGTAGACCTATAGATAGAACTATAGTGTCTGAGCTTGTAAAATAAAGTGTGTAAGTTAGAAAAAAACTTGCACACTTTATTTTACAAGCTCACAAGCTCGGTATAGTAATTATCTCCCCACGAGAATGATCTTAACAAAGTGGATAACAGCTCAATCCCATTACCATTTTGAAATGTCAATCTGATAGCATCTGCTCCATAATCAACAAGGCGAATGAACTCCTTCTGTGCCTCTTCAAGCGAGTAACTATCATTCAGCGGCCTTGCAAGTAGATTCTCTTCGGATAATATTTTTGCAGGAACGTTCATTTTTTCCTGTTGAATAATGATTGTATTTACTCCCATCACATTTCTCTCTTTATATCGCTGTTATACCCACACTAATCACTAGAAGTACCAAACAGTTCATCAAATTTACTTTCCAACTCTGCCATCAAATCATCATGGTCGATGTCTTCCGACATATCACATCGGGCGGCAGCATTTGTTCCAAATTTCTTGATGCCACTCCGTATCTCATCAAGAAAAGTCTGGTGCCTATCGTTATAGCTTATCATTTTTCACTCTCCTTCCATAGTCTCGCAATCATCTAGGACCACTGGCTTGCGCATACGTACCAAATCCTTAGTCGAAGCCATCCTCCTTGTCCCGTAGTTTCGCCCGAGAGTCATCGTACTTCGATATCTCCGGCAATAATCATTGTAAGCCTTTTTACTCATGCTTTTTTTGAGCAGCAGCTTTTGCTCTTTGCCCATAGAAAAAATTTTGCTGATACTTATCATGTGTCTACCTCCTATCTATCTGAAGCATATCAGGGTTACGAAGACGCACATCACGCGGAGGATGTGTCTCATAAAGAGCGTCAAGGATGGTCTCTCGACGAGGAGCTTCTATATCAAATCTCTCTAAAAAACGTCTGAGATAAAGCGCATAACCCAAGGAGCAGGCAAAGGAGTCCGCCATCAGCTCACCCTTTCTACCAAATGCCTTTATAATAATCTGAAACAAATGAAACGCTCCGCGCTGAACAATCTCGCCGATCTTTTTGAATAGACCGGTTAGCTTGGTCGTTACCATATACGATAGAAAATTAAACTTAAACAAGCCAAACAAGCACGCGATGATAACAATCAGATACACAACTGCGATAAGGGCAAATTGGTAAAATGCTAAGAGCGCCACCAAACCTATTGCGTTAGCAGAGAGAGCCATATTCAAAACGCTATCTCCATTCACAATGTGGCCGTACTCATGCGCAATCAGAGCCTCAAGCGTTCTTGCGTCAAGGTTTAATGCGCCTTCGGTAACCCCGATACTACGCCAGCCGAAAGCATATGCTTGGATTTTTTGATCCGGTACGATATAGATTTTTATGTTTTTGGGCATATGACCATACTTTTGATTAGCTTTTGTGCTAACTCTTAGAAAACACCGCTGTAACTTATCTCTCTGGTTGTTGAAACTCGCATTGCACGAAATTGCTCCATATTTTTTCTTTGCATACCACTCTCCAATAAAAAATGCGTATACGGCAGTAAGAGTAGCGACCATGAAGCCAAACCATCCGCCAATCAACATGTCTAGTATTAAAACCAGAGCAGAATAAATATAGCCTCGTCCTCGAAACATCCTCCATCACCTCCTTCACAAGCATAGCAAAAAGCGTTGTTTAATTCGTTGCGGTATCGGAAAACAAAGTTATACCTGAACCCAGTACCCTTCAGCATTCGTTTTTACGAGACACACTCCTGGTGGCATAGCATGTATTTCCTCTTTTCGGAAACGTGGTTCCCACGCTGGCACATGCTCAATGTAATGGTCAACGCGGTTTGTGTTAAATAGTCTATCAATCAAGCGGTTACTAGCAAGGCGTCTATCGTGGTCACATGAATAACTGCTTCTGACTATCGGCATAGCACCAAAAGCATTAGATATTGCTTCACAGCTGCTCATTGAAGCGTGGGAGCTGAATATCCACGCATCAAAGTAACTTTCCATTTCGTCTTGCCATTCGTTGCTATGTCCTGTATAAAAATCTCTGGCATAAAAGGTGATTTTTACAGACCCGACTATGCGTCTGATAAGATCAGTGAGTTCCTGGCCATACTTCCGTTTGCCCTCGAAAATAGATATCGAAAGCCGATTGCCCTTATTGCTTGCATCTAAAATGTCCCAGGAAATCATTTGGAAGAGCTGTTCTATTTGAGGTTGCGACATGGTACTCTTGACTACGAAGCATATGCAGTCGCCAGGTCTTAAGATAGAAATCCTGCGGGATCGATTACTACTCAGAAAGAAAGTGTTGTTTAACATGGATAGAAAGTTTTCCAGTAGAGGACCTGCGTTTTTTACCTCAGAATACCTTTCTACCATCTGTAATCTCTCGTAATTGCTGATCTTTCTCTGACTGAACAACTCTGCAATTGCGCGTTCAACTGAGGAAGCAGTAGAATACTTGTAAATCAGAGCCAGATCGATTTGACATGCGTTCCCAGTTACTATTTCGTCGAGATAAAGCAAGTACGAGATGTAAGCGTTAACCTTATTGATTGTTTCCTCGGTCGTTCCATCAAGCCTCATCATCTGCAAGAGCCGGTTGATAGTCTCTACGGGCTGATTGCTACGGTTTATAGGAAAATATTTGCACCCGTATGTTGGAACAGTGCCTCTCAAACGACCTGTGTTCGATAAGAACGGCATCACCGTGTCACACATATCCTCGCAAAGCAGGACGACCCTAATGCATCTTTGTTCTGAGGAGCCGGTAAGCTCGGCATTTGCAATTACGTCAAGGCATCGATTGTCTTGACCTGAATACATCCAGTTGACTGTATTCTGCTGTACAATAGTGAAAAGTTCATAGTCCATAAACACCTAACCCTACCTTTCAAATTTCCGGAACCTTACCTTTTGATAGTCATACTCACGCATTTTTATAAAAGCTTCCCCTAATCGCAGTGCGTTAATGTCCCGGCTGCTGACCAAGGGTTCACGCTGAAGAATCTGATGAGGACTGTCATAACGCGAGAGTCCCAAACTAACATAGCCAACATTATCTTCGCCAATACGATGTTGAATGAAGGATACGGTTTGCTCATCGTTTGGATGAAAACCAACGAGCGTAGAAAACCCACCTAAGATGGAGTTGCCAACATGTTCAATGTCTCGTCCTTCGCAAATACTGTAGACTTGCTCTTTTGACTGGAGCGCACCAATGATTCTCAGTCCATTCCCTGCGCCTACATGAAGGGCATTCAAAATACCATAATCACCCTTTAGAATTGGGAACTCGTCTAAGAACAAGAACACCTTGCGATTATTAGAGGAAGGTGAGAGCTTATTTTGAATCAGTAATGACAAGATCACCCTAAAAAGGATATTGGCGCTCTCTTCGCGTTTCATGTCATATTCAAGAAACAGTGCCGAACCGTCTGGTGCGTTGAGAAAGTCATGTACGGTATCAACTCCATCTTCAGCCATCATACCTATGAAAAAAGACGAGATGAACTGGTTAAACTCAGCCATTACGCCAGCTGCCTGATTGGAGATTGGCGTATTGCCGGATTGGACGATGTTTGTTAACGCCCCTTGCAGATCCGTCTCCATTTCCAACCGCGTTCTCATATCATCGATGCTCATCCTCCGCAGTTGCCGAGAAATTTCCTTGTGCGTGGGATAATGAACACCGTCGCAGCGTCGAAGAACTGTGGTAAAATATGCCTCATATATCTGTTGGGCTGCTCTGGGGAAGAATCTGTTCCCACCGCTATTGTTTACACGGTCTTTGAATAACTTAGAGGCGATTTCACGAGACTCATCTTCAGGGTGAGAAGTCTGCATACATTCCTTGACAAGGTTTGGACAGAAGTAATCATACTCCCCAGGAACAGGATAGAATGAGCAGAGTTTATCGCCTGCACGATATAAGGGTAGAAAATCTCCTTTGACATCCTTGTATACAAACAATGAGTCAGGATAAGCACGTCGGCATTCTCTTGCCAACTGAAGCAGAAAATTAGTCTTGCCTGTCCTTGGACCTCCGACGACCAGAATATGCCCACGAAGTATGTCATCTCCGAAGGTCATATTTCCGGTTTCGTTGTTATCATAAATAATCGGGATGGCGATATCGGTTTCAGGAGAATGCCACTCCCGCAAATCATTATTCAAAAAGCGATAATACATAATGCCTCCTCCTGTTAAAAGTCTCCAGCATCCTGACCACCGTCAACACCTGCTGATGCATCGATACCAGCATTTCCGGCATCTAAGCCGGCTGAAATACCCGCTGAAGTTTCTGCACTGTGTGAGGTGTCTGCAGCATGCGCTGAATTCTCCACCAACGTATTTTCAGATTCGACGGAGGTTTCAAGAGCATCGTAGTCATATGTCTGAAGAATTTGGTTCATAGGATGCGCCTCGTTCATTTGACGATCTACTTCCAAGATGTGCTCTCGATCACTCATCGTCCTTTCGACGCCTTCTTCTCCAGCCTGACGAGCCGCCACCTCGGCTGGATGATTCCAATACCCTTCTGGATTGGTTTCAGGATCCGGAACAGGCGTACTGCGCTCTGCAAGCTGCTCTGGCGTATACTGACTCCGCACCTCTTGGAAATACTGAGCCTGAGTATCCCTGGCATGAGAACCTTCGTGATAGATAGTATCTACGTGTTCCATAAAATTGGGATTATCTAACTCATTGCTGTTTACCACTATCTGGTTGTCAACCTGGTAGCCCCATTTGCCTTGCTGCATTGGTTCTGCCCGGACTTCACAGGGGATTCGGTTCTGATCCATGGCGTTTTTGTTTTCTATCGCCTGAAGATCGTGAACTTTTTCGCTAGGGAGCATTATCTCCCACGCATGAGAATTGAGATTTCTCACGGCTATTTCATAGCTGCGATTAACGGAACGTACCTCATCACTAGTCATAAATATCCCTCCCGTTCTTTACTTATCATTTTAATGGCAAGCGATTAGTCCGTCCTGCTTGCATCGGAAAATATAGTTATATGACCCCGTTCATTTTCAAAAATGACTCTGGGCAAGTACAATCAAGGCTGACATCAATCTGATCCGAGACCGTGCGGTCATTAAGCGAAGTCATTCCCCAGTGATAAAATGGATCTCGGCGGCCAATTGCATCTGTGACGTCTATGTAAAACCACCCACCGCGCAGGAAAACCATATTCCACGCATGCCCCACACCATCTCGCACTCCTCTTATATAACGGCAAGGGATGCCCAGTTCGGAAAAGATGGCGCAAACTGCAAGGGTTATCCCCATGCAAACGGCGGTGTGGTGAACAAGAGCTCCATAAGCGGAGAACTCAATACCAGCGAATTCGTCTATGGTTCCATAATTCCAGTGTTGGACACAGTACTTCACAACAGAGAAGGCTTTTTTCCAGTCCTCAATGCCGCTTGATTTAGATAGCCGCACGATTTCATCTATTGATTGCCTCATTTGTAGTGTGCGAAGTCGAAAGTCATTGTAGTTACAGGAGTACGTGTATTTTATTTGTAAAGCCATCTGATCGCATCCTGTTCCCCGTCTAACGCTCACAGTTGTCCCTTGGATGAAACAGTTCAGAAGTTGCGGAGACTCGGTAAGCCTTTCAATCGCCAGTCGGACTTGATCTTCGAGAACATTTGGAAAAACTATTTGTGTGTATCTTCTATGTAACTTCACGTCTCTGATCATCAACTCCTGAATTGAGTCAAGCTGATTAACTACGGATATGGACGAAGGCATTACCTCAGTGTAGGCTATATTGAAAATCAGTTTATACCATGCTCCGAGATTAATTGCCTGCATTGAAAGGCTTTCGATGCAAGCGATTAGCTCAGGATGAGCGGAAAAGATATAGTTTGTAAAGGATTCCGGGTTTGTCGGAGAGCTATCCATCATTACTGAAATACTGTTCTCTCTGTCAGTAGCCATTACGTCCGAGACAAAGGCCGCAGCCTCAATTGCTGTTTTATATACCATGTTCAATACCCCCTTTACACAAGAAAGTAGTCTAACAAAGCAAAAATCAGCATGAACGCAAGATTCGTCAAAAAAAGTTTGCGTATCTCTGCCATATCAATTTTTCCGTGTTTCATAAAAGCATTGGCAACAGCTGCAGCCACAAAAAGAATCAGAGAAATAAGAGCAAAGACATAAATGTATGCAGCTAAGGCGATGAATCCATTTTCCATAATCTTACTAATCATCTTTGTTACCTCCATCATGTGTAATCACTTTCGTAATTCGATCTAAAATGCTTTGAAATTGTACCGTGATGCTTTCAAACCCACGAACGTTTGAGTTGACCTCAAGGTTAATTTCGTGTGGCGGATATTCGCTTCGGAATTTTGGCTGCTCTTTCAGGCAGAAAGCTGATATCAAAAGCACCGAAAGAAGCGCACAAGCGATTCGTGTGAAACGTATCCCCTTACGAAACTCCCTAAGGAATCTTCGCAAGGAAGGATTTTCCTCATAGTATCGTTGTTTATGAACCGAATGCTGATATTCCTCCTCGTCAAAGGAGCCAATAGTGCACTTAGACTTATAATAAGCGTTATAGCAGTCCTCACACACAAACAACATGCTGTCGACATTGCCGTTCTGATACTGAATGTAGTAGCCTTTATCTGTAAAGCAGGAACAGTTATTTCCACGACACTCTCTCATGACATCGAGGGATACATACTTGGCTACGTATGTGCTCATGAAATCACCACCCCAATTACATCAGAAGCGCCGTGCTTGTCCTTTACGGCAATCTGTATTTCGTTACATCCCCCAATAATCATATAGATAATGTCCAAGAGCATATCGTCCAGAGTCTTGTTGTCGAGGAGATTGAAATCAGGGGAACCGCTCGGACTGGTGCGGTAGATACCAACCAGAGAGAGTCCTTGATCCTTTGACATCTTTCGAATGCGAAGTGCGTCGTCTTTACCAAAGAAGCAGGTAGTTCCTCTATCAGCCTGGACGCTATCGAGAAATGACGATACAGTTATCTTGTAACCGCTTCCAGCGACATCCTTTTTTCCCATAAGATATCCGGCCTGAAATCCGGGCTTTTTACCTTCGGGAACAAGGCTGCTTAACATACGCCGGTTTATCTCAACAACCTTTGTAGCTACAGGATATTCTGATGACATGCCAGAATAGCATTCCTCGCAGACGAATCTAGATAAGGAGTTGTCCTTCAGCATATAGCCGGCACTGGTATAGCAGTGGCAAGCAGTGCATTCCTGATGCTCGGGAAGATGTGCAGTCATAGCGATTTTTGTACTCATAAGAAGCACCTCTTTCTATCTGATTAATTGGGTTTGTTTTGTTCCTTTGCTTATATGATAATGCTTTTGAGCGATGTATTCATTTTCGTATCGGAAGATAAAGTTAGCGGTGGAAGAAACATCGGAATATCGTTGATACTTCTCCCACCGCCGTATATCACCTCGCAGTCACTATTAAGTTGTTTCGTCACCGATATCAGTGAAAATCAGTTCAACCAGATAATCACGCACCTCACCTTCTACTAGATATACATGCTGCCTCGGTAACTGCATGAGGATAGGGTCTTCTCCGCTCTCATGGAGGACTTCTATACTTGCGTACGCACCCGAACTCCTATATGCAACAGGAATATTAAGGCTCCATTCGAGATTCAATCTATAGGAAAAACAGTTCTCCTGGAACAATGAGTTTAACATCTCCCAGAGTTCTCCTTTTGGCCTGCTTCGGTCAAATTGTACAGTCGGGATATCTGACTGACGGTCAAAGACATCAAAGAGTTCGCTTGTGGTATCGTTTGGCATGCGACCGTACTTAAAGGTTCGTAGTGCGGCTTTGTCGCGAACGATCCCGTTTCCGATAGAGTTTAGGATATACTTCCACGCAGTGCTTATGTCCTCAACTTTACCGAGGAGATATTTTAGTGCGAGATCCATCGTCATGCCGGCGATTTGAGCCGAAAATCCCATCACCTGTGCCTGCGTTTCCTCAGGTGTATCGCTGCAACTTCTGCGTTCTTCAAGGTTAGCACGATAACCGTTACCCCAGACGTATTCCAGATCAACAGTAGCGTCAGGGGGGAAGGAGACGACATTGCCAGTAAACTCATCTTCAATAATACCTGTTCCGCATGTAATGTGCGGGATGTGATAGAGCTTACAGCCTCGGTCTATGTACTGGCGAATGGCTGCACTATCCACCGGCGAAAGAACAAGGTCAAAGTTCTTGAAGAAACCCCAGCCAAGATTGCAAATATCAGCGTTGATACCCGTCACTTCAATGGGAAAACAACTCCGCTCGGCTACAGCCTTTGCCAGTTCTAAGGCTTTCGGTTTGCGTAAAGACCGCTCGTCAATCATGCTGGATCTGGGAAGATTCCAGTATTCATAAGCATCCATATCTACGATACAGATACTACCCACACCGCTGTTCATGGCGTATTCCGCCAGGAGATTACCAATCGTTCCAGCACCAACGATTAAGACCTTTTTCCTTTCGAGTTCTTTGATCGAATGCAGGAATCTTTTGTCGAACTCTTTTTTCTGTACATCAGAGTAGCTACGAGTCGTTCGAAATGTACTGCTCTGGACTCTTTTCCCACTGCGAACGTGTTCGCTATCGAAGCGCGAGATGCATTTAGAAAACATATGCTCACAATATTCGTCATCGGCAATCCGCACATCGCAGGAGTGAAAATTGAAATCAATATCCTTGAAAATGGCTTCCCAGGTACCATATTTTGGGGAAACAACTAAGTAAAAGCTGTTGTCTCTGGATTGAAGCATCATTTCATCATCAACAGGTGACCAGAATGCCTGGAACTGCGCATGAGAGTGGACATTACCGATTATATGTTCATCAGGGCAGTTCTTTTTGACATGTTTGACTGCGTTCATCAGATAATCAGTTGTAAATTCAAATGTGCTCCCGGTGCCGATTCGATCCTCGACATAGAGATCGTGCACATGGACAGTGTATTTCCCGGTAACTGCGTCCTGAGAAACATTGCCGATGAAAATGCCGCCACACTCATGCAGTGGATCACGATGGATCATCTCGTTAATTTTTGTGATAGTTGATTTGTCAATGAAAACATCAGCGTTCCGTGGTGACATTGCCTTTCTTTCCTTATTGTTCTTCATAAAGCTTCCCCCTTATGCAGACTTCAGCAAGATCGTAATCTTACTACACCAGCGCTTGTTGACATAGCTCTCGAGCTTCCGCCTGTCTTTGACGATAGGCTTGCATTTGAGCGTCTCAATCACCCTTGTTTCCTGAGACTGTGCGTTTCGCAGCGCATCAAGCTTTACTCCCATAATGCCAGAGGCGCAGAGCCCGACCGTCACGGAGTCCTTCGTTACATTCTCCATCGCAAGGGTCTCGATGATATTGGCGATAAAGTCGACCGCTCGCTCACGTTTGCTGTTATCCCAGCAGGGATGACCATCATTATACACATGCGGATGGGCAAACTGCTCGCCGAGGCGACTCTGGTAATAGCGGCACTGTGCCTGCTGGATGGGGGCGTACTGCACGTTCCCTCGGCGAAGGTAAAAAGTAGAGCGTGGAAACTGTACATAGACCTTACCAGTCTTTCGAGAGCCATAAAGGGGATAGCCGTCAAACTCCATGATGATGTTGTTGCCATCGGAGCTGTAGTATGTCTGGGCAGTGAGTCCGGAGCCCATTACATCCGTAACGATGCCCGCTGCGACTCTGGAAAGTTCCATGGAATAATCTCTCATAGTGTTTACCTCCTCAAATACAAGCAACAATGCTGCTGACACTTACCACAAAGGTCGGAACCTGACCTTCGGACTCGATATGTGCCAGTTCTTCCTTGATAGAGGGTTGATTGCACAGCGGCGTCTTCCAGTCTGCCCGGATGCTGTCTCCCTCAAGGCTGATCAGTTCAAAGGCGGACTTTGCCTCGTCGATGTGTCCGTCCATGAGCTGGTCAATGGCTTTCTGGTTGGAGAAGATCTGGGTGGCTGCGGTGGCGTCATCCTCGTAGAACTTTCGAATGATACCCATAGGGCTTTCAGCGGTGTCGATGTCGCGGTTGATGGTGATGCCGGTTACGGTTTCAAGTGTAGCTTTCATAAAAGAATACCTCCATTTTTTGTTTGGGTTTGGTTCACATCTTTGTTATATCATCTTCCAATGAACCATTCATTTCGGTATCGGAAGAAATTGTTACATTCGACTTGCTATTAGATTTAGGTGGCTAAAGATTATGATTGTTAACAGCCACGATACTGCTTACACAAACGACAAACGAGGGGACTTGTCCTTCGGATTCAAGGTGTGCTAATTCCTCTTTAATAGCAGGCTGATTACACAAAGGTGCTTTCCAGTCTGCCTGGATGTTACTTTGGTCGTAACTGATCAACTCAAATGTAGACTTCGTTTCATCAACTTGTCCACTCATCAGCTGATCGATAGCAGTCTGATTTGAAAAGATCTGACTTGCTGCGGTGGGATCGTCTTCGTAGAACTTACGGATGATGCCCATCGGACTATCAGCAGTGTCGATGTCCCGATTGATTTTCACGCTACTTACAGTTTCAAGAATAGCTTTCATTGAATAATCCCTCCTTAAGATTTTGGGTTGACCGTGCGTACAGCAACAATGCTGCTGACACTGACCACGAATGTCGGAATCTGACCCTCGGACTCAATGTGCGCCAGCTCCTCCTTGATAGAAGGCTGATTGCACAGCGGCGTCTTCCAGTCTGCCCGGATACTGTCTCCCTCAAGGCTAATCAGTTCAAAGGCGGACTTTGCCTCATCGATGTGTCCGTCCATGAGCTGGTCAATGGCCTTCTGGTTGGAGAAGATCTGAGTGGCAGCGGTGACGTCATCCTCATAGAACTTGCGGATGATACCCATAGGGCTTTCAGCGGTGTCGATGTCGCGGTTGATGGTGATGCCGGTTACGGTTTCAAGTGTAGCTTTCATAAAAGAATACCTCCATTTTTTATTCGGGTTTGGTTTACATCTTTGTTATATCATCTTCCGATGAGCCGTTCATTTCGGTATCGGAAGAAAAAGTTACTGGGTCTATTTATCCCCAGGATAGTATTTCATGCCACTCTGAGGTTTCATCCCGTCCTGCTTCATGCCACTGGGATTGTAGACATTGATGCTTTGTATGGTTCCGGAGACTTGCCCAGAATTCCCACAATAGGCACACTTAAATCGACCCTTTCCATCGTAGCAAGTGATACGATGGCATTTACCGCATCGAACAATGTCTTTATTGCCGCAGATAGGGCAATGATAGGTTCTGCCTGCAATCAGACCATTTGAGAGATCGAGGGTTTTGAGTCCACTACTCTGCACAGTAGGTGCACTGTGACTGGGGACTGTGGCGGTTCTCACACCGCTAAGCATGGCATACTTTCCTTTTTCGTAGCCGAGTGTGATGTCAAAGTCTTCACTTGTTACTGTACACCTCGCAGGTATGACATCCTCCTGCTTGGGTGTCCGGATTTCCTCCTCCAGACCGAAGAGTTTCTTAATCATTCCCATAGTGTGCCTCCTTAAGCAATTTCTCGCATAACATAGGTTCTGTAGATAGGAATTTTCTCGATGGTTTTATCCAATCGGGGATTCTTTCTCCAGTTCTTGAACTGCCTGAGTTCGTTTGCGGATCTTCCGTGTTTAAAGAAATCGTAAACGCCCTTGGTGTAGTCCTGAGTGAATAAGTAGATCGTTTTGCCTCCCGTAACCAGATAGAAGTTCAGTTTCCAATCACAAGTACTTTTCTCCATTTCCGAACTGGTTTTGGAGAATCTGTTGTCTTTGGTTTCGGTTCGAACAATGATTCTTTCTTTCATGACAATTCCTCCCTCGGTGATGAGTTTACCTTGTGATTAAAGCATACTATTTTCTTCACCTGTTCTCGACTCGGTATCGGAAACAAAAGTTAAAAGACTTTTTTATCTTGTTTGATCGCTAAGGGATAGCTCATACTGTCGTGTTATTTTCTTATATAATTCATTCTCCAGGATGTCGTACCTACTTGTAACGATGGGCTTCTGACCCCGTCTAAAAATGTATTCCTGGCCGATAGGCATATATAATACGTCTTCAAGAGGCACATTGAGTCTTTCGCTGATGGAACGACCTGTCTTGAGATCCATGCCACCCATATACAAGTAAGTATCACAGTTATTGATGATGGTAGTAGCATCATCGCTGCCGTACATACTCTCCAATTGAGACTCTGATTGCACCAACAAGGTGACCGAGATTTGCTTCTCCCTAAAAATGCTAATATATTCTGGGAAATTTAGAATCCGGCTTCCGGTTGCGAAATCGTCGCATAAGACATGAACGGGGATTGGCAATCTACCATGCGGCAAACTCTCGGCATACTCAAAGAGCGTCTTGAATGCTTGAGCATAGAACATATTGATAAAGCAGTGCAAGCTGGGATTGACGGCAGAAGTCGAAACAAAAAGTATCGTCTTCTGGGTTGCAAGCTGTTCGAAATCCACTTTCTTTTTCATAGAGATCATCTTACGAAGCTCTGGACTGAAAATGGTGTCTATCGTTGTATTAAGTGTTCCGAAAACACAGCTCGCTGTTTTTATCGGAAGTTGATGGAAGGATTTCCAGCAAGATACGGCAAAACAGCTAGGGTCTTTCTCTGAAAGGAACTCAAATTTTCTGTCAAGGGATGTGGCAATTTGCCCGCTGCTCTCTCTGAAATCTATCCCATCATGCAATTCGAGAACATCAGTGAAACTGGCATCTTCCTTGGTCATCAGAATATAAGCAATCTCGGCTGAGAGCAGAGAAGTGGCTGCCTCATCCCAATAGGGATCAGCAGTAGATTTGTCCTTTCTTGGATTGGCTTTTACAATAGATTCCGCTAGAAAGGTGATGTCCGAGTAGCTCCCAATATACTGCAACGGGTCATAGGACACATTGCTGTCTGCCGGATTAATGAAATTGAGATCCGCTACCACATATCCGCGCCGCTCAAACTCGGACTTATACTTGTTGACAATCCGTCTCTTTGTCACCGTAGCAATTAAGCTGGAATTGAATGTTTCCAGAAGGCGGGGCTCTGAAATCGACATGGTCTTTCCACATCCACTGCTCCCACATACGATGACATTGTTATTCAGACCTGTTTCGTTACTATCAGTACTGTAGATGACATTTTCCCCAAGAATCATTCTATCCATTGCCATTTTTATCCCTCCATAATCTTGTCGAATCCTACGATTTGATCGCATAAACCGAACTCCACGCTTTCCTCTGGACTGAAGTAATGGTCAAAACCCGTGGCTTTTTCGACTTCCTCTTCACTTTTTCCGGTATGCTTAGCAAGAATCTGATTCATCTTCCTCTTCGTTTCCAAAAGACTGTCGGAAATGGATTTAATGGATGAGCTGTTTCCACCAACACGATTTCCGAGCAGTGGTTCATGGATCATCAGTTCGCCATGAGGAAGCATATATCTACCGTGATTTCCACACGCGAATAACACTGCACCCATACTGTAGGCCCTTCCTATACAGAACATCCGGATAGGTGCTTTACTTGCCTGGATTACGTCATACATAAGCATTCCAGAATTGATTTCGCCACCAGGAGAGTTGATGAGAACGTCAATGGGACTTTGCGAGTCTTCACCATTTAGGAGCATCACTTCTTTCACAAACTCGCATGCTTTCTCAGCGTCAATCTCTCCCTCTATGAATATTTTCCGATTAGCCATCAACTTACTGTCTACGGGCACGAGAGTAATGCCATTACTGCTTTTAACCTGGACGTTCATCATGCAACACCCCCTTCCGTGCCGAAGAGATCTGTTTTTACTTCGGTTTCACCATCACTTGAGTCGGCAGTCTCTCCGTCGGTATGTAGTTCGCTCTCATCGATTTCAAACCGTGCGGCGAGCCGAGCAATCATAGCTTCCATGTCATCATCCCCATCAAATTCCTCGCCCAAAAGAGCTCGGAGTTCTTCTTCAGGGGATTTCTCACATTTGGCAACAGCCTCTTTCGCTGTGGAGTTACCGAAAATGATATCTACGATCCCATCTCCATAGCGATCGAACATCGCTGCAGGGCAGTGAATGCTATTGCGTACCATTTCCGTGGTAGGGGTAAGCCCCTCGCAGTCAACGAAACTCTTGTACCGAATCTCGCCGTCCCTCATATCAAGTTCAAAATTGCCGTTTTTCAGACCATAGTTGGCGCGGCAGATAAATTCGGCCATGATAGCCATCTTTTTTTCATCGTCCTCGTCAGCACCAATCGGAGAGATGGCGTAGACTACGTACTCGTCATCCTTGACATCAACAATATATCTTACATTCTTGATCCGGCCTTTAAGATTCAGGCCGAACTTGAAAAGACCGCGCTGGTCGTCAAAAGAGAAGTGCCAGTCATCTTCCGTAAGGAAACTGTTGATGGCGTCAGCGATGCTTTTGGAATAGGTTCTGTTTTTCATGATATATACCCCTTTACATTTTTTGTCTTAAGATTTAATAGAATTGGATTATCCGTTGGCGGTGCCCTGCGAGTTTTCAGCCGCATCGCAGTCACTGTTGATGAACTCTACGCCCCACCAACCAGGCTACACCTATATTGTGCCATGCGGAGGGAGTCACCGTAAAACTTGTATCGGAAGAATAAGTTATTGATTCATAAGTTCTTCTGTAGAATTAAAGGGCTGGCAGAAACAGTATTCCTGCGTCCAGGCTTCACCAATCCGACGCAATCCGTTTGCTTTGAAATCGACGGTCAGAATTCCTGGAGCTATTGAGGTAACAGTTCCGATTCCGAACGAGGGATGCAGGAGTTGTGTACCTATATTAAAAGTTTTCCTGGTAGGCTTCTTCGCGGACAAATCTTCATCTGATGCCTTGATTGACTTTACCCAATAGTCACCGATAGTCCTTTTTGAACTGTCCCAGCTGTCGATGATTTTGTATGTGGTATCTCCATCACCGCAGTGTACTGGTATAATAGCGGCCACATGTGACCTGCCAACATGAGCAAAGATGCGTTCACCATTGTGGTAGATCTTGTGCATCTCATTGCAGAATGACTTGCCATCGAGATGACGACCACCGCGAATAATTGGCTTTTGATGAATAAAACCATTCTGCTCTAAAATTTTTGGATATACCTCTCTGGCATTAACCGTTGTCTCATTTGCAGACGACAGCAAATCAATGGCATTAGACCAGGAAATGTCCATAACTCCTGATACTGCACGAACAACGCAGTCTCCAATATAGTTGTTGCAAGGATTGGGCTGGAAGGGTTTATAGCAATCGGTTTCTTCATACGTTCTGTGGTGTGAGGCTCCACTGTTTCTTCGTCTTACTACCCTGCGAGGATAGGGGCTTCTATCCACACCATCGTTCCAACGAATCCATACATGTGCAGTCCGATAACGGACAATGGCATCTGCTTTCTGCGAGGTGGGGTTTATGAGTATGTATTTAAAACCATCGGTTCCAAGTGCAATCATGTTGCCGCCAAGATGTTTATAGTCAACAACTTGTATGAATAAGAGCGCAGGTTTACCCAACCTTCCCAATTTATTAAGAAGCTCCTGGACACGAATGTCCTCAACTTGAGTGCTCTGCATTACAAACCCAAAGGTTTTAAGTGTCTCGCGTATAACTTTGATATCGTCCGGCATTTGTCCGAGCTTTTTCGCATGATTGATTTGCATATTAAATGCTGTGCGAAAATCTGTAACGCCTGCATCAACAAGACATTGAACGGTTATGGATGCGCATGACTTGTGGTCTAGGCTTATGATGCCATTTTCTTCAATTTCCATAAAGCAGCTCCTCACATAATAATCTTGATCCGCTGATCTTATTGTAAGTTCAGATGGGAGCTATCGCACTTTTCAATCAGAAGAAAAAGTTAGCGCAAAAAAGCCAGCGCAAAACTTCAAATGAATGAAATTCTGCGCTGGCATCAGCAAATATTTTGTTTTATTCAAAACTTTAGGAGAATACTCCCTCAAGGGCAATGCGGATAGCATCAACCTTCTTTAACTTGTGTTCCCTCGAATCAACGAGGACACCGTCTCTATAGACAAACTCCGTTTGAGCTGATGCATCCGCTTGGCACAACAGAAGTAAGTCAGACCACAATTCATATGTTTTTATATTCGGCAGAGACTCATTACCCGCAGCCACTTTCCCGATGTGAGTAGCGACATTGTCCACAGTGATTTCAATCAGATAAGGATTTTCACGGTCATATGACTCTGCAGGAAGAACCCAAGAAATAAAATCATCGTGATGGCTAATGTAGAAGCAAATATGGTCAGTTTGCAATCTGGTGTATCCAAGACTGTGAAGTAGCGGTCTTGCAATCTCAGATGATTTCTGTGCATGTCCATAAAAAACCAACCGACCCTGCTTTTCTTGTGCCACATATGGCTTGCCTATGTCATGAAAGAAAGCGGCAACGAGTAAAGGAGTGGGAGAGTTGCTACCGACAAATTGAACCGTGTGCAACACATGCAAAAATAGGTCATAACAATGATGAGGATTTCGCTGATCATAATCCACCATTTGAGCAACTTCCTCTCCAAGCAATGCTCTAACTTCATTTTTGCTTTTCATGCTCCAGAATTGCAGCGGTTGAATCAACGATTCTTCAAATATTTCTCGGTTCATCATCTATTATCACTCGACTCCCTATCGCTCTGCGCACTGCGACGCTCACGAATAAGATCCATCTGACGGTTCATACGGGACTGAATTTCCTTAAAAATAGGATGTTCCTTATCTGTAAAGCGTATATTTCCTCCATATCCCAGCAAACGAACGACTAGGTCAACTTCGTCTTGTTTCTGATAAAAAACTGTGAGGGTATAAAGTTCGGTTGTGCAGTTATAAGAACAAAGTTTTTTCCAAGGCGAAAACTCGGTAAGTATTCGGTCAGCAATATTGCGTACATCATAGAATTCCACCGTTACCGATGTGGTGTTTTCTTCCCTAAAGGCAAGAAGTGCTTGTTCTGCAGCTGTATAATCAAACGATGTATCGGTCTCGTTGACCGTTTCGATTCGAGAAACATTCATGGTATAGATTCTATTGCTGCCACATTCCTGGAAGAATCCTTGGAATCGGTTGTTCCGTTTTGAAAATTCTAAAACAATCGGCCTGAATTCCCCAATCATAACCTTGTTCTTCATAGTGTGATACTTTATATTGACAGTCTTTTGATCGTAAATCCCCTCCAATATAGTAGAAAGTACTGCTGCCGTGTGCTTGGTTTTATTCTCTTGGAAGTGAAACCTGTCAAAAAATACAATTTTTCCCATTGGGAGAGGGGATAGGGTTGAGGCAGACTGATTCAAAAGATTTTCAAGTACAGCAATCTCCTGGGGGGACATAAAAAGTGATATCCTATTATCCTTATCGTGAATAATAGTTTTTAGCCATCGTATCTCCAATGTTGAGAGCGGAATTACATCTCGGTATATCTCAGTGCCGGACGCACATTTATATCTTGGTAGAAATGAAACTTCCTCTTTTGCCTTGCGACTAAATCCGTTCCCGCCAGGATTCTTGACGAGTTCATATTCCCCGGCTATAATCCTTTTTGTTTTCTTTAAGAAACCTCCAAAAAGAAGCAGTTCTTTAATTTCGGAGGGAAGCAGTTCTTCAGTTTCATCACCTATCCTAAGATAATACTTGTTAAACGATTGAGCTATTATTTCGTCTATCTCACTTTCAGTATATGACTCGTCGATTGTGCCGGAACAAAGCCGAGTAAAAACATCAGCCATAACATAATAGTAGATGCTGAAAACTTCGTTAAATACCAAATCGTGTTCATCGGCTTTGATACCATTTCCAAGTTCTTTTAAGACTGTTGCCGGAGTACCCCATCTATCAACAGGTGGGGTGTCTGTTTGCTTACGTGGAGGAGTAAGTGTATCATGTAGGAGAAGATCCACAACTTTTTCTACATCAGTATCAAGAGAAAATGTGTCTGTATCGATTCCGTCACATAATAAGATGCGAGAATAGAAACTTCTCATCCACGGGCGAAGTTCGACTTCATCGGAAACATCAACGGAAAATCTAAGGTAGTGCCTATCATCTGGTTCAGATACAGTACCAAACCGACGCTCGCGATTGAGCCGATTAACAATGTAGTAATCTGTGTCTGGGTTATAGGCAATTTGTAGGGAAATTGGACGCGGCACCGCCGGATTGATTGCATTTCCTTCTTGTCTTTTTGTTGTGGCCACGCCCCATGAAAGCCGTAAGGAATTCCGGGCATTTGCAATATCCTCATCGACCGATTCCGACGAAGTATGATATCCATTGCGTGTTAAAATAGACTTAACCTTTTTATCGTCATAATACTCAATAGAGTCAATAAATTCGAGACGAAGAGCAGTGTAACTACGGCGAAAGGGTTCATAGTACATCAGAAACTCTCGCCCTTGCATATTGCTAACACGTATTTCAAGAGGGTAGCAAATGAGTTCGGTCACAAAACCCACCGTGCCATGCGTATACTTGATTTTGCACCACTTGTTGTTTTCTATTGCACATAGGAGATCAACAAGGTTGAAATCATTTAGGGATTGCATAAAGTATTCATGCTTGAAGCGAAAAGGACTTATTTCATCGCCGGATAAGCGATCTGTGAGAAAAGTTCCGACCTCGCCAAACAAATAATACTTAGAAAAGAACTCCAGCGCCGAACGTAGATGGTGCTCAAAATCCGTATCAATAGTGAAGCCTGTATCAAGAACCTTTCCCATCGTCAAGTCGGGCAAACTCCAACGACGGTCTCCTTTGCTTTTATACTGCTCGCACTCCAACAGCCCAAGTGATAACAAATCGTCAAGCCTATTATTCGGGGTTTTATTTTTATCATCGCCCTCAGAAGATGCAAGTGCCTCAGTATAGAAGAAAATCAGATCTGAAGTTTTAAGCTTGGATTGACTTTCAAGCAGATCCTCTAAGTGGAGACGTTGATCCTCAGACAAATCCAATACATCTACACCGCCACGCAAAACGAACTTGTTACTCAATGCTGCCATCGTGTGTAAGAAGTAGGCAGGGTAAGTTAGCGGCTTATACTTACAAAAACGATATATTCTATGAAAGGGATTTGCATCCATAGCTTGAGAATCAACGCTGGCGAACATTACTGAATTACAATTCTCAGACCATTCCAGATAATCTGATAATACTCTATTAAGGCGCAGCCAATCCTCTGACACAGTCTGACGTTTCTTAGCTTCAAAAGAGCCAAGATTCTTAAAGCCATAGTTGTAATAATCCAAGAGAGCTCTTTTGAATTTCTCATCAAATTTACCTGACGTTATTAGTTCTTTATGTGTAGCCATAGAGTACCTCCGCAAATAGAGAATGGTGTTTCTGAGTGCTGATTAACAGCACCCAGAAACACTTAGCTGACAGATATTTAGCTAGGATAAGACCAGTTAGCAAGTTCTGCAATTCTTAACAATTCGCCACCATCAAACAAAGTGTCAATAAGCCACTCAAAGTTCTCACGCGTAATCGGAGCGGCTTCATGTGCAGATTTATTGCGTATCCCTTGAATAACAGCCAATGCGAGGGCATGTTTACTCCAAATCTTATTAATCTTCTCAAAGTCTCTGTCTTTGCCAGTAATTCTCCTAATTTCAGCTTTTTTGGCACTTCTGATAAAAGTATCTGGTTCATCTACATTGTTTTCTTTTCGGGTGTACACAATACTATATGCAAAAGAGCCGATAGTAAGGTCCTTATCAGAAGTATCAATCACTCCGTTTTCGTCAAGAAGATCAATGAACTGTCTTCCATCTTTTCCTTTTAATGTGGCATCACCAATTCTCTTAACATATATTTGTGTGTGGAATTCTTTCAGCATTGCTTCTATAATCTTGCAATACATGATAGCTACAGGGCAATAGTCTAACTCGGTTTCTGCTTTTTCTTGTGCTACCTGATCTGAAGCGGCTTTTGTGCGGATTGCCTCAAACACATTGTGAAGCATCACGGCAAAGCTTAAAGACGCCATAAACTCATCAGGCAGATGTTCTGCAAATTCATCTTTACTGACATGAATTAGTTCGGTCCACTGCTCATCTGTTAACTTGAAAAAGTCTGTAGAATTAATGGCCGCAGCAATTGATACTCCAATTAATTCTTGTTCGGCGGGAGCAGTCACAGATTCAACTTCGGCAGCAATTCTATACTGATCTTCTTCATCTTCAGCACTGTGGAGCGCAGATAATCTGTCGCGCCAAGACGATTTGATGCTTTCAGGCAAAAGCGACTGGACAGACGGCAGTTCACCGAACGCCCTAATGTATTCCGTTGAAGAAGCATCTCCATTCAACAACGTTGCAAATGCATTGGTCATAGATTGAACATTGACTTGAACATTGTTTTGGGTGCCGATGTTCGTTTCCGAATAATCACCATAGGCTCCTCGGAATTCTTTTTCTTCTTCATGAGACAATGCACCGTATAACATATGAAGTGCCTGTTTCCGTTCTTCTCTCGGAACGAGTTTGAATGAATCTCGAAGAACGACAAGAGGATCACTTGTATAATCCTCCATCTCAGCCTCAGAATCTTCGGCGGCAAAAATCAGCTTTTCATTGAGATTACCCTTTGCACTTCCATAGAAAGCATAGAAGTAGAATAACGTGGTAAATGAATAAACTGTTTCGCTATTGTGCTTAGAAACATCCTGTCTCAGAATTCCCCTCGCTTCTGCAATGCGCAAAGAATCATTAAGATGCTCACCGAAATTAGCGGTCAATGATGCCCCTGTAAAAATACTTTCCGGAAAACCATCATTCTTCTTGTTTTCATACAGCCATTTTGCCATATACCACAGCATCTGCATATCGGTGTACTCATCAAGATTCTTTGTGACAGCAGCATATATTTCGCTGATGCCCTCTCTCGCTCTGGTACTTAGTTCATCGTTTTGCTTGTTTAATAGTCTTTGCGTTGCTTCAGAAATATCTGCTGTATAAAGGCAAGTTCTTGATCGACGCTTCTTCGGATTTGTTCTAATGTCTTCAAGAATTGCATTGCAAATCTCTTTGCCGTAAAGTGCTACTCCACCAGTATAAATGAACAGCGCATGAAGAGCCATCTTAGAAAACTTGATGTTTGTATCTTCAATCGCAGGATCCTGTTCAATCATAGCCGCAAAGTATTTTTCTTCAAGGGCTCCAACGGAAACGGTAGTACGGAATGCACTTTTCCATACTGAGTCTCTCTTTAATGTCATGTGTTTCAAGAGGTCATCCGAACCACAAATTATTAGTTTAATGCAGTTTGGTTTGTTCCGCTCTGTGCTCGACAAAAGGTTACACACTTCAACAAAATCAGACCATTTATTGGGGTTCCACTTTTCTACAACCTGCTGGAATTCGTCTAACATAAGCCACAGTTCAATTCCGGCGGCATCTAGTAAATCGTTAACCTCATAATATTTTGATTTAATGCTAGTACTGTCATCCTTAAGTATTCGGAGAATGTTTCCGCTCAAATCTTGCGGTACTTGTTTTGATGATGGTTTGTAAAGCCTATCCCTTTGTGTTAACCCAAATACAATAGTGTCAATTAAAAGGTACTGGGACATTCCGTAATCATCATCAAACGGAATGGGAATGCTCCGATCACTTATATTTCTAACATAGTCGGATTCCTTGCCTAGCCCATTCTCACCACCGCATATAATTGTAATAACATTGCCTAAATCAAAAGCGAGTTTGTTACGAATCCAGTTCATCAAAGAGGTTTTACCAATTCGTGATGGTCCATATATTAAAGTAACGCCCTGGGGAATGCTTCTAGTTAAGAGTTCCTTCTGGTGATCGCGTCCAAAAAGCATAGCTTCTTCTGATACGGCTGATGTGACATTGTATTTTGCATCTACCGGCACAACCATGTCTTCAGATGTAACAACGGAAAAAATCCCGCCATCACTGCATACCAACTCTCTATTACCATCCTTGTTGTTACGGTACACACATATTTTTGCGAATACGTCCTGGCTGGCTGGGGATAATATAACCTTTGCACATCCACCAGTCATTGAAGAACATTGTAGGTCTCTAATACTTTCGATGTAAATTTCAACATCAGGCTGATTATCTTGTTGCAAAACAACATATATACAATCGTTAGAAAAAGAAACCGCACGATTCCCGCTATTCCTGATCTGAAAGTATATTTGCTCGTCTGATATCTGACGATTTTCTATTATAATGTCTAAACGAATGCCGTCTCCAAGATTCTTAAGCTCTTCTTGGATTGCTTTTCTTACACTCATTGAGTAGACAGAAGTAAGTCCAGCAAACGATGAAAGTAGCATAGAATATCTATCGTCTTTATCAGCATATGCAACATCAAGAGACATTAGGTCTGAACATTTATCGAGAATCCTTTCCCTTAAATCAGAATAGTCCAATAGCAGCTGAGACTCCTTTAACAATTCTTCAATAATAGCAGAATACTTAACCCATATTGAAATGCTAGGATTACTGTTTACCAGATTAAGGAAGTTTTGTTTAAGTTCTTCATACCGTGCAGAATACTCATGGTGTGAATAGATTGAGCGATTCTTGTACAAGGAAGTTGCTACTAAAAACCTCTCTTCCATAGAGAAGCCTGACTCAGGTCTGATGACCTGTAATCCTACATCGATAGCAAGACTGTTGAGTGTTGGAAAATCAGAATTTTCATTTGCTTTGTGCCTCGATAGCCATACTAGTATAATCAATCCCTTTTTAATCTTATCCCACGATTCCTCAGAAGAAAGATAGCTATCATACACTTCAGAAGCTTCTTCCGCTGAAGAAGGAATACGATCCTCATCAAATATCTTATGTAGAATTCTTAAAGCGAAACGAATATCTACCGTGTTATATCTGTTTTCCTGACTTCCATCAACAATCGATCTATCGGGCTTAAACTTAGGCGACTCCCCATTTGCAAACTCTATAATGCGTTGAGCCTCTTTTTTCCATTGCTCAGGAACTAATGCAACAATATCCGTATTAGCAAGAGAGTTTCTCGCATTTTCTCTGTCGTTATGAAGGCAATAATACAAAGTCCGCAAGTAAACTGAGATTGTACTAGCGGCTTTATCCCCAGAATTTATCAAATAGTTTGAGATATAAGAGAATTTTTCACATAACAAACTGTCGCGCTGCTTGATGACAAGTGAACGAAACCGATCATATATGTAGAAAACAAACTGGCGAGAACACAAAAGAGGCACTATCATTGAGTGGTAGGATTCTAACATATTAACATCGGTTGAGATTACCTCCGATAGTGTTTGCGCTGGTTTTCCTCCAAAGGCGAACTTTGAAAACAAACCAACTGCAAAGTCAGAATACATTGCGGAAAAAGCACTTATTGAATCAAACGCATAATTTGAAACAGCACTTGAGACTGCAAGGCAAGTTGAACAATGATTTCGTTTTAAATCCTCCCAGAAGAACTTAAACAAGCTAGTATTAAAGTACCGATAGTCTAAACTCTCAACCAGCTGCCTGCAAACAGATTTCTCTTTATCAGAAAGCATAGATAGTGTTTGGGCATGTGCAAGGAAAAGATCTTCTGCATGACTTACCATAATGGCAAATAAGAAATGGGTCTTAAAGTCAGACGTCAAACCATTCAGTTGCCAAAACTCCTTTACAACCTCAACGAAAGGAACAAAGGAGGTCACGTAATAATCCTCATAATGACCATTTTCCTTCATTAGACTGATTATTCCATTATTATCTACGCCATTAGGGTTAAGGATGAAATATGATAGATACAGTTTTAAGTATCTCCACTTTTTATAAAAAGCGGGGAATGTAGTGTTTCTTATAGATTGTGATTTATATGCAGTTGCTAACAATCTCAAATAGACGCGGAAATCGCGGTTGTTCTTAAAATCAGAGTACCGCTTATCCAATGTTTCATATAGGTCTTGATCGTAGAAGACATTGAAAATATAGGAATAAACAAGCATTTTATAACTCTCGTTAGTGCAAGAGTTTTCAAACGAGAAGAGCCCTGTTTTTTTAGGATAACACTTCAGTATTTCAGCACAATCCCTCTTAAAACGGCGAACCGCAATTTCATCTTCAAACAGATCTGCTTCATCTGAAAGCAACATATCATCATCCTCAAATATTTTTCTTAATATTCGAAGTACTTCTTTTTCAATATCTGATAAGTTGTTCCAGTCGTTTGAGAACAAGACATTAATTGTCTCATCAATGTCGTTATTCTCCAAATAATTCTGGCATATAGTGGTAAAAAGACTTCTTTTCCCTGTTGATGCCTTTGTTATAGGTTCAAGTTCGCTGACAGTCAGATTTATCCCAAGAACAGCAAGCACATCGTGATATATATTACTTCCTGTTTCATCAAAGGCATTAAGGCAATAATGCTTAAAAGCATCTATTTCCTGCTTATATGTCCTAAGCCAATTATTGTTTTCAATCAGGTCCTCGTGTGTTTCTTTGTTGGACAATGTATCAATTAGCTTCTGACAAACAACGATGCTTTTTTTATCTTCTATGTATCTGAACGAGTACGCTAAGAAAGCAGGTGTCAATGCCGATATATCTGCATTTCTAAGAAGTGAATCGATTGCTCCTTCAGAGAAAGAGGTATTACCACTCTGGAAGACACATCTTAAAACTGTTTCGCAAACACAAATATTCCAGGCATTTTTGTCCAACCCGTTTTTTAGGAGATGATTTAGGAAAGAATTCCAAGAATCCTTGCTGCTTGCATCAGATATTAGAGCATCATAATAATAGTGGAAAACGTGGGTTTCTTTGCGCTCTTTAAACTCTGGAATTTTGATACTACTCGCCCAGTTAAGGAAAGCGACTAATCGTTCAGCAGTCAAGACTTGAAATGCAAGTTCAATCACATGATGGTGGCTCTTTAACCTGTTAAAATCCAGGAGACGGCCGAGTGAACTGCGAAATTGGCTATAAAGCCTAGCATACCCCTTGTCAGCTTTAGAAGAAAAGATAACAAATAAGTACGCTGCTTTTACATATTCCTCCTCATGAATATACATTGCGATAAGAGAGTTAATTGATGTGGATTGATTTGGTTTCAATTCAGATTTCAATAGATTAATAGCGTCACGACAAGAAAAGTTCTCATCAAAACAAGAAAACGCAGAAGGAGATATTCCGTTCTCCTTAAAGTTCTCTCCAAGAACTCTCGAAATGAAAGCATTTTTATTGGCAATCGTCATTTCTGTTGTGTTGCTGAGGAATGCCACAGCGTCGGCATATCGATGAAGCCGCACAAGGGAAATAACATTTTGTGTAGCATATTTTTCTGAATCGTCTCCAATTGTTGAGGGTAGACAATCTGAATAAACCTCTACATAAGCGCCGTAGGCGCATTTTTGATATAGAGAATCCAGTGTGCTTTTGGTGTCTTGTTGTGATTCAGTAATACTTCCGCTAGATGCAAGGAACCAAGTTGCGTATTCATTCTGTAGAATGGTGTAATGAGGTATATCCAACTGGAAAATCGGGAACAGCAGAACATATAGCTCTTCGGTTTCCGGTGTAATGGTACCAATCCTTTCTATTTCTCTTTTATAGAATGTATCAGAGTAATTACTCCAATCAACTAACTTTTCCTTAGCCGCTACGAAAATGGTCTCTGAGTCAATATCAGGCTGTATTACCAGTGCAATAAAAGAGGCAAGCGCATACATTCTTCTATCTTCAATTGATAGATCGCAAATAAGCGCAAACGAGTTAATCAGCATATTCTGCTTGTCTATGCGGGTTAAACCCTTGGATGATGGATAGCGAAGGATCTCATCTATAGATGTGTGTTGCTCATGAATTACAATCCACGACAAAAGCTTTAAAAACCCTGCTGGAAGAATACTATCTTTACTAAACCCCCCCCAAATAAGCGCAATACAACGCTGAAGGAGCTGAATATTTACTCCTTCAGATAAAAGGCGGATTACGAACTGCTCATTCAAATCGGCATAGTCATAATATAGTTCAATTGTTCGCCATTCTAATGATTCATGATTTGGATCCCAAATCGAAATAACTCGCGTTGCTTTCTCCAGTTTGCCGTATTCAAAAAACACAGAAACAATGTTTGTTCTAATATTCCTCGGCAACGTTTCGATTTTAACCAAATGACTATTAATGGCATTTAGGACCTCCTCGAAAGAGCCGATTCGCAGATCATCGGTCATTTTAGGTCCAGATGTTGAATGCTTCAAGTCCTTTACGATCTGGCAATATTCGCTTACAATTTTCTGAATAGATGTGGCAGAATTATGAACAAATGCTCTGAGAATAAAGAAATGGGGAAATAAAACATTCTCACAAGCAACAAACCTCCCTGTAATCCCGACATAATTGTTATTCAAAGAGTTTTGATATCCAAGTGCATTTAGTAGCTTTGCAGCTAAAGCACGATCGTCTGGATAATCAAATCCTGCAACAGATGTTTCACAACATTGTTCAAGGATATAATCGGTAAACACTCCATCGTGCTTCCATTTTCTTATAAACTCAATGGTGGTAGAGCAGTAGAAGACTTCTTTTTGAAAAGAGTTCAGCGTAATCTTTTCATCGTTGTTGGGATAAAGCAATCTGTTTGCTGCAGTAAGCGCTTTTTCAAGTTGTTCTACAGGAAGGGTTTGGGGCGGGCAATCCCTAAAATCACCGCTTGACAATGCTTCTGCATATAGTCCAGCTTCAAATAGTCTGTTGAATGTTTCAAACGACGTGCTAGACCTAGTGCTATTACGAACATCCTCAGAGATTCTTTGTTGAGATTGAATGGTATCCCCAAAAGGATTATTGTCTTTTTCTACGATTACACCTGGATATATCTTTCCTTCAATTGCAATATTCTTTAACAAAGTGTATTTTGTTAAATACTTTTCCAAAAACAGTGCAACACTGTCTGCATAATCTCTAAAAGTTGCAAGACCACATTGCTTGGAAATAAGAGGAAAACTCGAAGCAAAAAGATACTTCTGCGTGGTTAATTCAGCCGATAGTCTCACATCGATTTCAGTTAAACATCTTTCAAATGTTTCGTTTTCAACTGAATTTGAGTTTCCTTCATAGCCTACTCGACAAATAATAACCTCGCTGGTTGAAACTGTAATAGAATGGCATTCTTTACGAGGGATAGATCTTAATATTACTAATGGGGAGGAATAGTCGATCGCTGGATGCTCTAAGCCCGTCTTTGTGTTTATTACCGTTCCAGAAACAGAGAACAGAACAAGATAAATGTTGTTTTTCGTGTCGAACGCATTATTCTCAGGGATGGTCTTAACAACTGAGGGATTAAAAATAACAGATAAGGCATTATTGCCAGTCACAGCTTCACCGAATCCAGGATTAATGAACCCAGTTCGGGTGTTGCAAAAACTAACTACACCGATACGGCTATTAGTTTCCGGCTTATCAGTTTTCACGTCGCTTAACAGCGATACACAACTAATCCTTTCCGTTATAATGCCATTAGGTAGAGAAACTGCTTCTTCCTTTTCAGCTCTCATAATAACTCCAGGTATTGTTTTTCCGTTATGAGTGTAGCTGGATATGTAACGAAAGGAATCAGCAAGATACTGCTTAACAAATTCGCTAACACTAGTAGCGAATCTCTGTATATCTTTTGTGCCAAGGATTCCATACAAATATCGTGGAAACTCAGAAGAGTAAGCGAATCCTTGTTTTTTGATATCGCTTTCAATTATAGCTCTTAAATCAGTTAGAGCTTTTTCATCAAGATCTCTTATCGCTAAAGAGGCAGATTCACTAGTTTCCGCATTCTCGGAATGAGCTGTTATCTTCATAACAACAAATCCGTCTTCCACGGCAAGAAATACACACTGCTTTTTAGAGTGTGTTAGCAGTATTTCGACAGGAGCAGAATAATCAATTGTGGGTTGCGTTTCACCTGTCTTAGCGTTTACAGTTGTGCCACCAGCTACATAGCGGACAAGATATACATTTTTTTGAGCGTTCACCTTGCCATCAACACCGCCTATTAAAGCTGTGGATGGATCGAAAATTACAATCTCAGAATGGACATATTCTTTTTTTTGGTCATACCCATAATTGTAAAATGCCGGTTTAATACACGCAAATGTTTTTGAAAACAAGGTAATAACACCATATGAATAATTCAATGCACTATCATATGATGCACTCTTAGTGTTTAAATCCACTAAAGAGATTCGAGTTTCAAAGGTGTTACGTTCAGGCACATTTACAATACTATCCATTATAAGGACCTCCCGTTAGTTGAATGGCAGTACTATTCATCTCAATCAGAGCAACAAATCATTAAGATACTCTCTGATCTCAGCGTCAAGCTGTTCCTTGGATTTGGTGAACGGCTGCAGATTGGCCTCCCATGCTCTGCCGGGATGGAACCAGTCCCAGGAAGGAGTCATCATGCTGCTGCGGCCACAACCGGGTGCATGGTTCCCGAAGCCCTCAAGCAGACAGTTCCATACAGGCTTGAACCGATCAATTACCATCGATTCCGCAAGTGGAATCCAGCTGTCATCTACAGCAAGGAAACGGCAACGAAAGACTGCACTGTTAAAGCAGTGTTCACGTTATTTCTATAACTCTATCGAGACGCTTCTCGATCACAATGTAATATTTCTACTACTTCCCCAATATCTGCTCCAAGCACATCACAGATACGTTCGAGCACTTGAAGCGATACCTCTTGATCTTTTTTCATCCGAGTCATAGTATTAGGCGCTATATCCGCCAGTTTTCTTAATTCCGAGGGGCTCATTTTTTTATCAATTAGTAGTTTCCAGAGCCTATTATAGGAAATACTCATATTACACCTCCTTCATTATTAATATTTTAGCGAGTTGCTTTCAGAAAGTCAATCATTTTTCGCAATTTATTGCGATGTTTCGAAAATAGGACTAAAAACCACAAAGGTATTGTATATGCCGTTATTCTATACATATAAAACAACTTATCTGATCACTTGTCCCGGACATGCTGCTACGCTGTACTCTATTACATCGAAACTAGAATTATCTACAATTGATTATAGTGAGTTTGTTTTTGTTTGCGTATTCTACAGTATATGCGGTTCCCCCAGTCGATTTATTTATGGAACCTCTGAATAAATCGGGTTATTTCTGTCCCCATTCGGGGTATCAGCCGCTTTTGGGCTTAGTTAAGGCGATTTTGGTGCAAAATAGCCACTATAACTTATCTTTTTTGCTCTATTTCCCGAAAAAGGGCAAACTGCCCCTATATCAGGTCGTGGAGAGTTTTCGCCCGGCGATCGCAAGGGCGTATAGATTGGCACAGGCGAACATTGCGTATAGCCGATTCTCGTTTTTCTTCAAGCCGCGATACACCGTCTTTTTATAACCAAACTGGCACTTAATAATTCGAAACGCGTGCTCCACCTTACAGCGCACCGAGGATTTGCGGTTCTCAATATACCGTTCCCAATCAATTGCGTTGTCAGATACATGAGGCAGCTTTCCGGGACGGCGGTTCATGCATTAATCTATGCTGGATAAATGCGCATCACAGGCTATTTCGGGACGCTTTTGGATTCCCAGATACCCGGCATCCCCATATACCACTTCATCGTCTTCGCGAATCAACGCAACTGTCTGCGTGATGTCATGCGTATTTGCCGCCGTGACCGTCATGGTATGCACAAGCCCGCTGCCTGCATCCACACCGATGTGGCATTTCATCCCGAATTTCCACTCGTTGCCCTTTTTTGTCTGGTGCATTTCCGGGTCGCGCTTCTTCTCCGCGTTTTTCGTAGAGCTTGGGGCGTTGATGATCGTTGCATCCACGATGGTTCCGCCCTTCATCATGTGCCCGGTTTGCACCATTACCCGGTTGATCGCGTCAAAAAGCAGCTTGTTCAGGCCGTTTTCTTCCAGAAGATGGCGGAATTTGCACAGGGTCGTTTCGTCCGGCACTGCTTCCGTCATGAAGTCAATGCCCGTGAATTTCCGCATGGCATAGCTGTCATAGATGGCATCCTCTGTTGCCGGATCGGACAGGTTGAACCAGATCTGAAGCAGATACATCCGCAGCATCTTTTCGATCCCCATGGGCGGACGTCCGCGCTTTCCCATGGGATAGCAGGGCCTGATAACACTGACCCACTCGTCCCATGGAATGATTTCGTCCATGATTTCTAGAAACTCTTCCCGCTTCGTTTTCTTCTTGCGGCAGCTGTACTCGATGTCTGTAAATGTTTCCTGCTTCATTGCCTGCACCACCATCGTTTTGATGATGTTATTATACCATATCCGGAAGCTCTTTGGTAGTGCGGATTAAATCAGAGGTTCCTTAATTTTCAAAGATCACGAAGCGGCACCTCTGTTAGTTTTTGAAGAGCCCCTTCACTAAGTAAGGAATTAGAGGGGGTGTTTTTATGGGTGTCCTTCAAAAAAATTTTTTCGGGCAAAACAAAAAAGCCCTTGTGAAATCTTAAGTGATTCCACAAGGGCTACATGATGGTTTTATTCGGTTTTCTTTACTTCACGTTGTGACAAAGCGTTTCAAATGAAAGAGATAGGCAGGATAAGCGCCGATATTGTTACCCAAAAATGCCTAAAAGTTGTCCCCGAAGTTGTCCCATAAAGACGAAAAAAGGGGAGTTGTCCCCGAGTTGTCCCCGGTAAAAACGATTTGGTTGGGTCAGGTTGAGCCAGAACAGGACAAAAAGAAAAACCCCGGAAAACCGCATGGTTCCGGGGTTTTGGGGCATTTTGAAGTCTCGATCAGCGCTTCGAGAACTGGGGTGCACGGCGAGCGCCCTTGAGACCGTATTTCTTTCTTTCGGTCATTCTCGGGTCTCTGGTCAGGAAGCCTGCCTTCTTGAGTGCGGGGCGAAGCTCTGCATCATACTGAAGGAGCGCTCTGGAAATACCGTGGCGGATAGCACCTGCCTGGCCGGTCACGCCGCCACCGTTGACGCGGCAGATGACATCGAGCTTTTCGCTGGTGCCTGTAAGAGCGAGAGGCTGGCGGACGATGAGCTTGAGGGTCTCAAGGCCGAAATAATTGTCAATCTCTCTGTCGTTGATGATGATCTTGCCGGTGCCGGCATAAAGACGGACTCTGGCGACTGATTTCTTTCTGCGGCCTGTGCCGTAGAAGTAAGGAACTGAATCGTACATTATTTATTGCCTCCCTTCATTAAAGAGCCCACTCTTCGGGCTTCTGTGCTTCGTGCTTGTGCTCAGCGCCTCTGTAAACGCGGAGTCTGGTCAGAGCGGTGCGGCCCAGAGTAGAATCGGGCAGCATACCCTTAACTGCAAGCTCGACAGCGAACTCGGGCTTTGTCTTCATGAGGGTGCTGTACTTGACCTCTTTCATGTTGCCGATATAGCCGGTGTGATGATAATACATCTTCTGGTTGAGCTTGTTGCCGGTGAGGACAGCCTTCTCAGCGTTGATGATGATTACATGATCGCCGCAGTCGGCGTGAGGAGCGAATGTGGGCTTATGCTTGCCGCGAAGAAGGACGGCAGCCTGAACTGCTACCTTGCCGAGAGGCTTACCGGCAGCATCGATGACATACCACTTACGGGTGATGTCGCCCGCTTTGGGCATATAAGTTGACATACTTGTTACCTCCGATTTCTTAATGCTACGATATATTACCACATCGCTCTATGCTTGTCAAGCACTTTTTCTTTAAATTTTAATTTATGTTTTGCTATCTCCGTTTTTCTCAAGTTTTCTCGTTTTTTCATACCATTTGCTCGCTTATGATTTACGAAAAATTTTGCCGATAGCGCGATAAAATCGACAATCTACCGCTCAAATTGACTTTATCCCCGGCGTAGTATATAATAAATGTATTATATAAGCTCACGGAGGCAGACATGAAAAAAGAAGAGATAAAGCGCATGAACGATCTCTATCACCTGTCGCAGGAGAGGGATCTGAGCGAAGAGGAATTCGCCGAATGGGAGGGTCTCAAAAAGCAGTATGTCGCCGATTTCAAGGCGAGCCTTACAGCCCAGCTCGACAATACATATATAATAGACGACAAAGGCAACAAGCGCAAGCTCGAAAAGAAGTCGGGCGACAAGTAATCTGCGCGGACACAAAAACGAAAGAGTGATATTATGTTTTGCAGAAATTGCGGAAAGCAGCTCGAAGACGGATTCAAGGTCTGCCCATATTGCGGCGAACCGGTGAGCCTCGCGGAAAGCGACGCCAGACGCGCGGCACAGGAGCAGACCGCCGCAGAAGATACTCAGCCCGTACATAATGATATTCCGAAAGAGCCGGCTCCCCTGCCTGCTCCCGCACCTGCTCAGCCGAAAGCGAACAAGAAGCCCGAGCAGGAAAGCGAAAGCACCGGCGGATGGAAAGTTCTCGGATTTTTCCTCGGCTTCTTCGGTCCGCTGCTGTGGTTCCTGCCGCTCGTCAGCCTCGTGCTCTATCTAATATGGAAGAGCGACAAGCCGAAGGTCGCCAATGGCATCGGTCAGTTCACGCTGATAGGTCTCGCGGTCGGCGTGGGACTCGCAGTTATTATTGCGATAATCGTCGGAGTGCTGTTTGCGATAACCGCGTCGATGACTGTGTTTGAAATGATACGCAGCTTCTTCCACGGTTCGCTCGGCGGGATAAACGATCTCGTCAGAAGCATTCCGTTCATCGACTGAGCAACATAAAAATATTGAAACCGCCCGTGTTGTTTCCTTCAGAAATTCGGGCGGTATTTTTTGCGCAATTTTGAATTTATTCATTGACATTCATTAGATATTCAGCAATTATTCATTGATTCTTTTCCGCAAGCGGTAAAGCTTTCCTCCTTGCTGATGTGGATAACTATGTGGATAATGTGGATAACTTTTATGTTTTGATGACTATTTGGAATATATGCGTAAAGTAAAAAACTTTACAGTTTGATTTTAATAACTATATAGAAATATTCTGCATAAGCCGCATATGCAGTGACAAAAAATTAACCCGGTTGCAGGAAAACTTGCAGCCGGGTTTTATGCATAAAATTTTACGCGTGATTTTTGTCTATTTTGCCAATATCAGACGTTCGCGAGAGCCGCGTCAAGATCGGCGATTATGTCATCGACATTCTCTGTTCCGACAGAAAGTCTGACAAGATTTTCATAGACTCCGCAGTCGTCGAGCTCCTGTGCGGTGAGCTGGCGGTGAGTCGTGCTAGCCGGGTGCAGGCAGCAGGTGCGGCTGTCCGCAACATGGGTGACTATCGCCGCGAGCTTGAGGCTGTCCATGAATCTGACCGCGTCCTCTCTGCCGCCTTTTATTCTCAGCGAAATGACGCCGCAGGTGCCGTTGGGCATATACTTCTGCGCAAGGTCATAGTATTCGTCGCCCTCGAGGCCGGGATAGCGGACGGACTCGATCTTCGGATGAGCCTTCAGGAACTTTGCAACGGTGAGAGCGTTTGAGCAGTGGCGCGGCATACGCAGATGCAGAGTCTCGAGCCCGAGGTTGAGCAGGAATGCGTTCATCGGGGACTGAATCGAGCCGAGGTCGCGCATGAGCTGGGTAGTGCACTTTGTTATATATGCAACCTTGCCGAACTGCTCGGTGTATACAACACCATGGTACGACTCGTCGGGAGTTGTAAGTCCCGGGAACTTGTCGTTCTGAGTCCAGTCGAAGTTGCCGCTGTCAACTATAACTCCGCCTACGCTTGTCGCGTGGCCGTCCATATATTTTGTGGTCGAATGGGTAACTATATCCGCGCCGAACTCAAACGGGCGGCAGTTTATCGGGGTTGGGAAAGTGTTGTCGACTATCAGCGGCACGCCGTGGGAATGAGCCGCTCGCGCATACTTCTCAATATCGAGCACAACGAGCGAGGGATTCGATATAGTCTCGGCAAAAACGGCTTTTGTGTTATCTTTGAATGCCGCGTTGAGCTCCTCCTCCGTCGCATCGGGGCGAACGAAAGTGAAATCGATGCCGAGCTTTCTCATCGTGACATTGAAAAGATTGAAAGTTCCGCCGTATATCGCGGACGCGGCAACGACATGGTCGCCTGCGGAGCAGATATTGAAAACGGAGAAGAACGACGCCGCCTGGCCGGACGAAGTGAGCATCGCGCCGACGCCGCCCTCAAGGTCGGCTATCTTCGCGGCTACACAGTCGTTTGTCGGGTTCTGGAGACGGGTGTAGAAATATCCGGACTCCTGCAGATCGAAGAGCCTGCCCATCTGCTCGCTCGATTCGTATTTATATGTCGTGCTCTGGACTATCGGCACAACGCGCGGCTCGCCGTTTTTCGGAGTGTAGCCGGACTGCACGCACTTTGTTTCTATATTAAAGCTCATTTTGTCTCCTCCTTTTTGTCAGTCTTTGAGAAAATGACCCATAAGGTCGAAGCCGGGATCAACAAAATTGCCGGTCTCGGATGCTGATTTTTCATTTATGCTCGCAACGCCGGTGTCAAGCTCTTTGCCTTTACGGTAAATCAGATACGGCACGGGATCGGATGCGTGGGTGCGGGTCGATATCGGGGTCGGATGATCCGGCAGAACCATGACTTTATAATCGTCCTGAGTGTTGAGATAGTCAAGGATTATAGGCATTATACGGCTGTCAATAAGCTCGATTGCTTTGACTTTATTTTCGGGCTCGTTTCTGTGGCCGCACTCGTCGGGAGCCTCGACATGGATATAGACAAGGTCCTGACCTTTACGCCATTCGTCGATTGCAGCGTTCGCTTTGCCCTCGAAATTCGTGTCGATATAGCCGGTTGCGCCCTCGACTTCGGGGGTGTTCATGCCGGCGCAGATGCCGATGCCCTTGAGCAGGTCGACTGCCGAGACGATGCTGCCTTTCACGCCGAACTTCTCTTCAAAGGACGGCAGAGCAGGACGGCTTCCCTCGCCCCAGAGCCAGATAGAATTTGCGGGGAGCTTGCCCTCGGCTATTCTCTTCTTGTTCACGGGGTGATCCTTCAGAATATCGTAGCTCTCGCGCATCATGGCAATGAGCTTTTCGGCGTTTGGCGAAGTTGAAAGATATTCGCCGATAACTCTGCCGGAGATATCATGCGGAGGGGTCATCTTGCCGAGATCCGTCGTGCCGTTATGTACGATAAGGCAATGGCGATAAGCCACGCCGCTGTAAAAATCAAATTCACTGCTGCCGAAATGCTCCTGCACGGTCTCGATTATCTGCGCCGCCTCTTCGGTCGAGATATCGCCGCCGGAGTAGTCGAGCATGGTCTTTGCGCCGTAATCCGCCTCGTCGCTCAAGGTGACAAGGTTGCAGCGCAGAGCGATATCCGTTTCGCTCATCTTGACTCCGATGCTGACCGCCTCAAGGGGCGAGCGACCGGTGTAGCACTTCTTCGGATCGAATCCGAGCACGCTCATATTTGCAACATCGCTGCCGGGTTTGAGTCCCGCGGCAACGGTTCTGACAAGTCCGACTTCACCCTTCGACGCGAGCGCATCGATATTGGGCTTCTTTGCGACTTCCATCGGCGTCTTGCCGCCGAGAGCCTCAACGGGATAATCCGCCATGCCGTCGCAGAGAACTACAGCATATTTCATATATCTTCACCCTTTCAGAGAATTTATGCACAAACGATGCATATCGGGCGCGGCAAGTTCGGTTAGCATATGCATACTTGCCCGCCGCTGCTTTAATTATATCATAAAGTATCAGCGCATTAAAGCGGAAATTGCGAAAGATTATACACATATACTATATAAAAAAGAGTGCAAAATGACGAAAAATTATTTGTCAAAATGCGCTTGCAGCATATAATTGAGCGAGGCACAATGATATAATCGATTTGGAAGAAATATTCAGGAGGAGGATACATATGACAAGAAAATTATTCGCGCTTTTGCTCGCGTGCCTGCTGATTCTCATGAGCTTCACGGCGTGCGGCAGCAAAACGCCCGAAGCGGACACAACTGCGGCAGAAAACACAACTGCGGCAGAAGTCAATGCGCAGACGAGCGCAGAAGAAACAGCGGCAAGTTCAGAAGCGGTATCCGAATCCGCAGAGGAGAGCACTGCTCAGGACACGCAGAAACCGACGGCAGATAAGCCGGCATCGAAGCCCGCAACAACTGCAAAATCGAATAATTCCGGTTCAGCTTCAAAAGGCAAGCTTGAAGTCAGCGCAGGAAGCGTCAAAAGCATCGCCGGCGCAAAAGTGCTCAGGGCGTGGAAACTCAATTCAAACGGAGTGAATATAGAAATCCACCGAATAGCCTATGGGCCGCAGATAACTCAGGCTTTCAAAAAAGCGAACGCTGACGGCGCTATCGACTACGACAAGACAGTCACTTATCAGCCCATAATCAATGTCGCGATAATCACCTGCTCGCCCGAGCACATCGGTGTTGCATCGAGTCAACAGCTCCTTGGCACGAATGTCGGCAGGGTTGAGGATATGGGCAGAAAGAGCGGCGCGCTCATAGCAATAAACGGCGAGGCAGGCTCAACATATAAAAAAGGCGCTCCGACAATTCGCAACGGCTCGGTAGTTTCGACCGACGGCAGCGGGCAAAAGCGACTGCTGATCTACAGAAACGGCACATGGAAAGTCGAAACGCTCACAAACGAGAACTGCAAATCGTATATCTCGCAGGGCGTTTACAATTCCCTGCGCTATCAGTGGCAAGTCATAACAAACGGCAAGGCGACCAACGAGCACGACACTTATTATCACAACCGCACGGTGTTCGCGCAGATATCGGAGAACAAATATATCCTGGCTGTCGGCGAATTTATGCCGCTCGACAATATGATGAAAGTTCTCATTGCATACGGAGCGAGAAACGCATTCCTGTTAAACGGGGGCAACTGCTCGTCGATGTATGTCAAGGGCATCGGCAACACGACCGGCACAAAAGCGACTCAGCTCAAGAATCTCAACAAGCCGTGCGTTATCGAGAGCGAATTTTTCGCGGCAAACGGCATGCTCGGGCTCAACTCCGCCGGGAAGCAGAAGCTGGGCGGACCTTGCAACGAGCTCGACATAGTATATGTAAAATAAAGCAGAAGGGGTGAGCCGGTGAAAAAAGCTTTCAGAGCGGCTGCAATTGCGGCAATATTGCTATTTGCGCTGACTTTTATCGGGAGCGCAAAAATCAAAAGCGCATCGGCTCACCTGCTGTTTTCTTCGTCCGTCAGCGTCGGTGGAAATGAATCGCGGGAAGTCACGCTCAAGAGCGGCGACAGAATAGCCATCGGCTCATATCTCGGCGAGCCTATTATATGGAGAGTCATCGAAACGGGCGGCAAAACTCTGCTCATGAGCGAAAAAGTGCTGTGCTGCAGGGCGTTCGACCCGTCTGAGGACGGCATCGGCAGTTCCGATTATCTCGCCTCTCCCCTGCGCGCATGGCTCAATTCGGAGAGCGGATTTTTAAATCCGGAGAATTTTTCAGAGTTTGACCTTTCGCTCATATCGCCTGACAAAAACGGCGATTCAATATTTCTGCCGTCAAAAGATATGCTCAAAAATATAAGCGCCGCCGACCGCCGCAGAAGCCCGACCGAGCAGTGCATCAAAAATGATACTTCGCGCTATTTAACTCTGCGCAAATACTGCTGGTATTGGACAAGCTCGCCGGTTTCGACAAATCAGAGCAGCGTGACGGCGGTCACCACGACCGGCGGATTCTATAAAACGCTCGCGGCGGACGAGCTGTGCGGCGTATGCCCGGCGATGTATCTTCGCAGCGGTATTCTCGTTCTTTGCGGAAGCGGAACCGCCGAAAATCCGTATGCGTTGGCGGGAGGTGGCGAAAGATGAGAGAAAAGCTGAAAGAATTTCAAAACTCTCCGCGCTCGATAATCGCCGCATTCTCCGCCGCCGTGCTGTTTTTCTGCACGGTGTTCACGCGGCTGATCCTCAAAACCGACGACGGTCACTTTCTCGGCATACTCCACCGAAACGGATTCACGGTAACAAGCTGGCTGCACGAGCGGTACACGACCGTGTCCGGGCGGATAGTCGGCGAATGGCTGATGATAAATTTTCTGCGCCTGCCGCTCATTTTCTGGAAGCTGTTCATCGCCGCGCTGATTATATATATAATGTATTTTCTCTGCCGCCTGTCGGACTTTTTCGGCGAAAAGACAGATATAAGACAGAGATATATCTTCGCCTGCTCGGTGCCGTTGGCAGTATTCCTGCCATGCCTCAACCCGTCGGTGTTCTGGTTTGCGGGTTCGTTCACATTCCTCGTTCCGTTCGCCGCCCTGCTTATCACGGTGACTACGCTCACATTCGAGGTGTTCGGCGGGCGCGTGAATCCCATGGCATATGTCGCCGCCGCGATTGCTTCTGTCGTCGCGGCATCTCAGGAGCAGTCCTGCGCCGCGGTGCTCGCGCTGCAAGTGATTCTGCTGATTTTTTCGGCATATCAACACAAACTCGGATTCCGTCAATTCATCCCGCTCCTGCCGAGCGCAGTTTCCGCCGCGGTGTTAGTTCTCTCTCCCGGACTTCGCGGGCGCGGAGCGATGGAGGCGGCGTCGGGTTTTGAAAGATTCTCTAAAATGAATATATTTGAAAAACTGCTCTGCGGATTTTCAAATTATTTCGCATTTTCGTTTTTCTTCTCGCTGATAACCACGGCTGTTTTTCTCGTTCTGCTTGGCGCCTCGGTATATGAAGCGTTCGGCGGCTCGCGGAAAATAAAGAAAATTATATCAGTCTTTGCAATATTCGCCTCGGTGCTGTGCGTCGGAGTCAACGCCGCATATATTATTATCCGCCGCACCACCCCGGACAAGGGCTTTGAAAAGATGTTCAAGAGCGGCAATTATCTTCCGCTCGAACTCGCGGTTATCGCGCTCTGTTTTGTCTTTCTCTTTAGTATTTTCATTCTTATAGCGGCGCTCATCAAAAAGAACAAAAAGCTCGGTTTCACCGTCGGCGTGCTGTTCAGCGCCGCCGTCTGCTGCGCCGCAGTGCTCGGATTCTCTTCGTCCGTCTACGCCTCCGGTCAGCGCGTATTTTACTTCACCGAGATGTTCACGCTCATCGCCTGCGCAGCGATGTATTCTTCACTTTCCGATAGCAAAGCGAAAAAATTCGCGGGATATGCAGTCCCGACAGCCGCATTTATTTTCTATATTATCAATTGTTTCACCTACACATTCCTTGAGATACCCATAATGGGCTAAATCAAATTGTAAAGCGATTTGCTTTACAATTTACACACCTATTTTTTAGCGCAAAAATCAAAGCTCCCATGCGACTTTCCCGATATATCAACACATTCGGGGACGCATGGGAGCTTTTGTTTTTTTATTTATAAATCACGTAAAGCTTAACAGCTTGTCATCAATGACCGTGCGGAACGACATCGAGTTTGTCATGCTCCTCGCCGAGATCGGCGCGCAGTAGCGCAAAGAACACTATCGCGAGCAATATTTCGGCGCACCAGATAGTCTTGCCGCCGAGATAGCCGCAGAGAAAAGTTGAAGCGACCGCGCCCGCGACAAACGAGCCTATCATCAGCAGATGCGCGAACATCTTGCCGCGCGCCTCTTTATTACCGCTGCGAAGCCACTTGACGAGGTTCGAGCCGACCTGGCGGACATGGTTGGTGCAGAAGGTAGTCGCCATCGGAATCTTTTTCGCCTGGCGGAATGTGTTGAACTGCATCGAAGCGATAAAATTCACAGCCACCTGGCAGATCTGCGGCGGCGCATCGTCCGGGACGAAGCCGAGCGCAAATATCCACGCCATTTCAAACGCCACGAACGCCGTGTCCCAGCGGACTATCTTACGGCGGTTTATATGCCTGGGCAGAAATTCCGAAATGACCGTGCCGAGCAGATAAGCCGAAGCGGGCAGGAGATAATACAGCGCCTTGCGCCAGTTCCCGCGCCCGAGCTGAACCGCCATGAGCACGAAGTTCGCCGTCTGCGCGTTGCAGAACACGCCGCCCTTTTGAACATAAGTATATGCGCCGAAAAATCCGCCGACCGCTATCATGACGGCAAAAATCCAGAGCTTTTCGCATTCGAGAAGCTCTTCCTCTTTTTTGAGAGCCTTTTCTTTCATCGTTTACCACACCGTTTCTTTTCTACAACGCATAAGTTTATCACTGCTCCCCGTCTCTGTCAAGGAACGGGAAATAGCCGCAGCATCTTGAAAAAAAGCCGTTTTCATGGTATTATTTAGGGTATTATATACCATTATAGAATGCAGTATAAAACAAGAGGAGAATAGCATGTCAAAGCTTTTGAAGTATTTGAAAGAATACAAAATTGAAAGTATTCTCGCGCCGTTTTTCAAGCTCATTGAAGTGGCATTCGAGCTGATTGTTCCGCTGATAGTCTCAACTATAATCGATGTCGGCATAGAGAACGGCGACAAGGTTTATATTATCAAACGCTGCCTGCTGCTCGGTTTGTTCGGCATACTGGGTCTTTGCAGTACGCTTGTGGCGCAGTATTTCTCGGCGAAAGCGTCAGTCGGCTTCGCTACCGACATCCGCCACGCGCTCTTCCAGCATATCGGCAAGCTCTCTTATTCCCAGCTCGATTCGCTCGGCGCGCCGACGCTTATAACCCGCCTGACGGGCGACATAAATCAGGTTCAGACCGGAACAAACCTGACCCTGCGTCTCGTCCTGCGCTCGCCGTTCGTCGTATTCGGCGCGGTGATAATGGCGTTCACGGTCGATGTAAAATCGTCGCTCGTGTTTGTCGTTGCGGTGCCCGCTCTCGCCGCGGTCGTGTTCGCGATAATGCTCGTGTGTATCCCGATGTACCGCAAGGTTCAGCAGAAACTGGACGGGCTGCTGAGCAAGACGCGCGAAAACCTGCTCGGCACCCGCGTTGTCAGAGCGTTCTGCAAAGAGGAAGAGGAAATTGCGGACTTTGACGCCAAGAACAACGCCCTGACCGAGATGCAGACAGCTGTCGGCAGGATATCCGCTTTCATGAACCCCGCAACTTTCGTGCTCATAAACCTCGCGATAATCGCGCTGATATATGTCGGCGCAATACGCGTTGATTCCGGCGCCATTTCGCGCGGCGCGGTCGTTGCGCTCTATAACTACATGTCACAGATCCTCGTTGAGCTGATAAAGCTCGCGAATCTTATAATCAGCGTCACAAAGGCGATAGCCTGCGGCAACCGAATTCAATCGGTGCTCGATATCGAGCCCGGCACCGTCCCCGGTCATGTAATCGACGGCAACGAAAACAGCGAATATTCAGTCGAGTTTGACAAGGCGTGCCTGTCATATAACGGCAGCGAAGAATCGCTGCACAATATCGACCTCAAAATAAAGCGCGGCAGCTCGATAGGCGTTATCGGCTCGACCGGCTCGGGCAAAACCTCGCTCGTCAATCTTATTCCGCGATTCTACGATGTCACCGGCGGGTGCGTGCTCGTTGACGGCGTTGACGTGCGCGACTACGACACAAAGGCTCTGCGCTCGAAAATAGGCGTCGTCTCGCAGAAAAAAGCCCTGTTCGCCGGCACTGTCAGGGACAATATCCGCTTCGGCAAGCAGGACGCCACAGACGAAGAAATCTGGCAGGCGCTCGAAACGGCGCAGGCAAAGCAGATGATAGAGGACAAGAGCGGGCAGCTCGACTTTGTCCTCGAACAGGAGGGCAAGAATCTCTCGGGCGGTCAGCGCCAAAGAATGACTATAGCCCGCGCCCTCGTCAGAAAACCAGAGGTGCTCATCCTCGACGACGCAGCGAGCGCGCTCGACTACGCCACCGGTGCGGCGCTGAACAAGGCGCTGAGAAACACCGACTTTGCCCCGACCGTCATAACCGTGTCCCAGCGCGTTGCGGCGATAAGAAACGCCGATACCATAGTAGTTCTCGACGAGGGCGAGATAGTCGGCATGGGCACGAACGACGAGCTTCTGCGCTCGTGCGAAGTCTACAAAGAAATTTTCGATTCCCAGCTTGAAAAGGAGGATGCGTAACCGTGAAGAACAAAACCGTTTTCAAGCGAGTTATCGCGGTCATCGGCCGCTCGAAGCTTCTGCTGTTCCTTTCGCTCATCCTCTCCGTTACAAGCGTCATTCTCTCGCTGTATATCCCCGTCCTCGCCGGACGCGCGATAGACGGAATAAAGCTGCACGGCAACGTTGATTTTGAGATCATAAAGAAGTGTCTTTTCGGCATTCTGATCTGCGCCATAGTCGGCGGAGTGCTACAGTGGGTGATGAACATCATCAACAACCGCATAGCCTATAACACCGTGCGCGATATACGCTCAAAGGCATTTTCGCATATGCAGACCCTCCCCGTGGCGTTCGCCGACTCCCACCCCTACGGCGATATCGTCAGCCGCATAACAGCGGACGCGGAGCAGTTTGCCGACGGACTGATCCTCGGCTTCTCCCAGCTGTTCACGGGCGTTGTCACGATAGCCGTGACGCTCGTTTTCATGCTCACTATATCGCCGCTCATCACTCTCGCGGTCGTCGTGCTGACCCCGATATCGCTGTTCACGGCACGTTTTATAGCACGCCGTACTTATTCGATGTTCAAAAAACAGTCCGAGACCCGCGGCGAGCAGACTGCGCTCATCAACGAAATGATACAGAACCAAAAGACCGTTCAGGCGTTTTCATATGAAGACAGAGCGGTTGAAAGATTTGACGAGAGCAATGAAAAGCTGCGCAAATATTCGCTCAAATCTATATTCTTCTCGTCGCTTACAAACCCGACCACCAGATTTATCAACAATCTTATCTACGCCGTAGTCGGGCTCATGGGCGGAATATTCGCCATCGGCGGCATGGTGACCGTCGGCGGATTCGTCAGCTTCCTCGCCTATTCGAACCAGTACACAAAGCCGTTCAACGAGATTTCCGGCGTCGTGACGGAGCTCCAGAATGCGCTCGCCTGCGCGGCAAGAATATTCGAGCTCATAGACGAAAAGCCCGAGGAGTCGGACGAAAATTGCTCGGCGCTCAGCGATCCCGAGGGAAGCGTGGAGTTCGACAATGTCCGCTTCTCATATGACAAGAGCAAGAAGCTCATCGACGGCTTCGATTTCTTCGCCCCGTCCGGCAAGACAATAGCCGTTGTCGGTCCGACAGGCTGCGGCAAGACTACGCTTATCAATCTCCTGCTCCGCTTCTACGACGTTGACGGCGGCAGCATAAAGGTTGACGGCGAGAATATAAACGGCATCACACGCCACAGTCTCAGACATCATTTCGGCATGGTGCTCCAGGATACCTGGATAAAGAACGGCACCGTCCGCGAGAATATAGCGTTCGGCAAGCCCGATGCCACGGACGAAGAGATAATCGCCGCAGCCAAGGTTGCACGCGCTCACAGCTTTATAAAGCGCCTCAAAAACGGCTACGACACCGTCATCGGCGACGACGACGGACTCTCCGAGGGCGAAAGACAGCTGCTCTGCATCGCGCGCGTCATGCTCATGAAGCCGCCGATGCTCATCCTCGACGAGGCAACTTCATCGATAGACACCAGAACGGAATTGAAAGTTCAGGATGCGTTCAACACGCTCATGCAGGGGCGCACCTCGTTCGTCGTGGCGCACAGACTCTCGACCATCCGCCACGCCGACTGCATTCTCGTCATGAAGGACGGCAAGGTCGCCGAGCAGGGCACGCACGAAGAGCTGCTCGCGAAGAACGGATTCTATACGAAGCTCTACAACAGCCAGTTTGCGCAGTGAAATATATGCCATGGAACAACGGAGAAGAAAGCCTAACAGGCTGAAAGATTACGACTATTCTCAAAACGGAGCATATTTTATCACAATTTGCATAGATGACAGAAAGCCAATATTGTCCCACATTGCCGTAGGGGCGACCTACGGTCAGCCGCATAACACAACAGTTCAAAGGTTCCGTAACTAAGCAAGTCAAAAAATCAATTTGGCAAAAAGGTTTTTATGACCATATAATCCGTGACGAATACGATTATCAAGTCAAATGGCAATATATTGACGACAACCCGATCAAATGGGCTGAGGACGAATTGCATCAGGAATGAAAAACAGCCGAATAACCGCCGCAGTATCTTTCATTTGAAAGTTCGCGGCGGTTATTTTTATTCAGTGTAAAATGGCGGTTCAAAGCGAAAATATAAAGCTCAATTCGACAAATATCATTTTTTAGTCTGCCTTGTTGACATCGGCAAAAAGTGTGATATAATTATAACGGCTGTTATAAAACAAGCGTTTTATAATTATTATTGGAGGACGCCATGGACTACATTCGCCTGTCACCCGAAAATCTCGAGAGCGAGCACATATGCTGTGCAATATCAAACGCCAAGGACCCGCAGGTCATTGCAAAAAAGCAGTGGCTCGCCGAAAGGCTCGGCGAGGGTCTGATATTTTTAAAAGCCGACGCGCGCGGGAAGTGCTTTATTGAGTATATCCCCGCCGAAAACGCATGGGCGCCGATAGACGCGCCCGGCTATATGTTCATCGACTGTCTCTGGGTCTCCGGCTCTTTCAAAGGACACGGATATTCAAACGACCTGCTCAACGAATGTATCCGCGACAGCCGCGAAAAGGGCAAATCGGGGCTTTGCATACTCTCGTCGGCGAAGAAGCGCGGTTTTCTTGCCGACCCGAAATATCTGAAATATAAGGGCTTCATAAAAACCGATTCGGCAGAGCCGTATTTCGAGCTGATGTATCTGCCGTTTGACCCGTCAGCGCCCGCTCCGCGCTTTCACAAGCAGGCAAAGAGCGCTCAGACTGACGGCAGCGGGTTCGAGATATTTTATACAAGCCAGTGCCCGTTTACGGCGAAATATGTTCCGCTAATTGAAAACATGGCAAACGATATGAATCTTCCGCTGAGCGCCGTGCATATCTCATCGCGCGATCAGGCTCAAAACGCGCCCTGCGCCTACACCGCATTTTCGCTGTTTTATAACGGAAAGTTCATAACGCACGAGATACCGAGCGAAAAGAAATTCGCGGCGATTTGTGAAGAGTTCGTAAAATAAAACATAGCCGGATTGACCGGCAGCGTAAAATATACTAATATAGAAAAGGGAAAAGATATCTGTCCGCCCCGGCGGACGAAAAGGAGACATTATGCTTAACATCAAAAACCTGACCAAAACCTACGGCGAAAAAAAGGCTGTTGACGACCTGACGCTGCATATCGCGCCCGGCGAGATATACGGCTTCATCGGCCACAACGGCGCGGGCAAGACCACAACGCTAAAATCCGTTGTCGGCATTTTGCAGTTCGACGAGGGCGAGATAACGATAAACGGCATCTCGATAAAAGATGACCCGCTCGCCTGCAAAAAAATCATAGCCTATATCCCCGACAATCCCGACCTCTACGAATACATGACGGGAATAAAATATCTGAACTTCATCGCTGATATTTTCGGCGTCAGCGCCGACGACCGCCGCGAGCGCATACATAAATATGCCGATATGTTCGGGCTGACCGCCGACCTCGCGCAGCCCATCTCGGCGTATTCCCACGGCATGAAGCAGAAGCTCGCGATAATCTCCGCGTGGATCCACGAGCCCAAGTTAATTATCATGGACGAGCCTTTCGTCGGTCTCGATCCCGCCGCATCGCATCTGTTAAAAGGCATGATGCGCGAGGTCTGCAACTCCGGCGGCGCAATATTCTTCTCGACCCATGTTCTCGAAGTTGCCGAAAAGCTCTGCGACAAGGTCGCGATAATAAAAAGCGGAAAGCTCATCCGCTCCGGCACAATGGAAGAGGTCAAGGGCGACTCCAGCCTTGAGAACGTGTTCCTCGAACTGGAGGGAGAAGAATGCTGAAAACACTGATAAAAAAACAGCTTCTCGAACTCAACCGCAGTTTCTTCATTGACCGCAAGACGGGCAAGGGCAAATCTGCACGCTCGGCGACATTCTCGATAGTGCTGTTCATATTGCTCATGATTTTTGCCATCGGCGGAATGTTCTGCTATATGTCATATTCGATGCGCCCGCTGATAACCTACGGCATGAGCTGGCTCTATTTTGCCATTATGGGCGCTACCGCCGCGCTTTTCGGCGTTTTCGGCAGCGTGTTCAACACATATTCGAGCCTCTATGACGCAAAGGACAACGACCTTCTGCTCTCGATGCCTATTCCAGTGCGCGATATCATGGCGGCGCGCCTCATCGGAGTCTATCTCATGGGGCTGATGTATTCGGGCGTTGTGGTAATACCCGCCGTCGGCGTGTATTTCATAACCGCGCACCCCGGAATATCCGGCATAACAGCCGTTATAATGGCCGTTATGGTGACTGTTCTCGTTCTTATACTGTCGTGCATACTCGGCTGGGTCGTTGCGAAAATCGCAGTCAAATTAAAAAACAAGAGCATTATAACAGTTATAGTTTCAATAGCGTTTCTCGGCGGCTACTACTATGTCTACTTCAGAGCGAATGAGATAATCACCGGCATCGTCGCAAATAGCGCGGCTGTTGCCGCAAAGGTGCGCACGTCCGCTTATCTGCTCTATATTTTCGGCAAGGCGTTCGCTGGCGATGTTCTCCCGACAATTATAATTTCGCTCATCATTCTCGCCTTGCTCGCCGCGACATGGCTCATAATGTCGCGCACATTCTTAAAGCTCGTCACGAGCAGCGGAAAGACCGCAAAGACAGTCTACAAAGAGAAGACGGTCAAGCAGCAGGGCACCGACCGCGCGCTTCTGCGCCGCGAGATAAACCACTTCCTCTCGAGCCCGTCTTATATGCTCAACTGCTCGCTCGGGGCGCTGTTTATGATAGCCGTCGCTGTTTTCTCGCTGATAAAAAGTGACTGGTTTATCGGCGTTGTCACCCGAATGGATGAGGATTTGCTGGAATATGCCCCGACCTTCGCGTGCTTACTTTTATGCCTGCTCTCTTCTATGAATATACTCACCGCGCCCGCGATATCCCTCGAGGGCAAGAGTCTCTGGATAGCCCGCTCGCTCCCCGTCACCTCATGGCAGATTATCAGAGCGAAGCTGAAGCTCCATATGCTCTTCACCGCCGTCCCCGCGCTGATATGCAGCATATGCTTCTGTATTGCCCTCAAGCCGGAGCTTCTCACGGCGGCGGTCATGATTATCCTGCCGCAGATATTCACGCTTCTGTGCGCCGTTTCGGGGCTCAGAGTAAATATCAGGATGCCCAACCTCACCTGGAGCAGTGAGAGCGGAGCGGTCAAGCAGAGTCTCGGCATCATGCTCGCGATGTGCCTCGGCTGGGCATATATCATCGTGCTCGTCGCGGTATATCTGTTCGCGGTGCAGGTGCTGCCGAATGTATTCGCGCTGATGATCGCGACGGCGGTCATAGCAATAATAACCGTGATATCCTTTTCAAGGCTCAAGCGCAAGGGCGTAAAGAGATTTGAGACACTGTAAGCAAAATTAAATATCAGCAGCCGTGGTTCGTTGAGAATCACGGCTGTTGTTTTTTGCGCTCTGCCTGCGCCGATATGACAAACCAATAAAAAAGCGGCAGACAAGCACACCTGTCTGCCGCAATTTTATTTAATTATTTCTCAAGATTAGCCTTGAGGGTGTTGAGCTCGTCGCTCAAAGCCTTGGGAAGTCTGTCGCCGAACTTAGCGTAGAACTCCTCGATGCCCTTTGCCTCGTCCTCCCAAAGGGAGTTGTCAACACTCAGGATCTCCTTGAGCTGATCCTCACTGACCTCGTCCTCGATGCCCTCAAGGTTGATGTCCTCAGCCTTGGGTACGAAGCCGATAGCGGTCTCCTCTGCGTCGACCTTGCCCTCGCAGCGCTTGATGATCCACTCAAGCACGCGCATGTTGTCGCCGAAGCCGGGCCACAGGAAGTTGCCGTCGTCGTCCTTACGGAACCAGTTGACGTTGAATATCTTCGGAGCCTTATCCTCGTCGAGGCCTGCGCCGATGTCAATCCAGTGCTGCCAGTAATCAGCCATGTTGTAGCCGCAGAACGGAAGCATAGCCATGGGATCGCGGCGGACAACGCCGACTGCGCCGGCTGCTGCTGCGGTGGTCTCGGAAGCCATTATCGAGCCGACGAACACGCCGTGATTCCAGCTTCTTGACTGATAGACCAGCGGAGCGAGCTTAGCTCTTCTGCCGCCGAAGACGATAGCGGAGATCGGAACGCCTGCCGGATTCTCAAACTCGGAGCTGATGCACGGGCAGTTGACAGCGGGAGCGGTGAAGCGGCTGTTCGGATGAGCGCCCTTTTCCTCGCTCGTCTTGCCGTTCCACGGTCTGCCCTGCCAGTCGATGGCGTTCTCGGGCGGATTCTTGTCGAGACCTTCCCACCAGACGGTGTTGTTGTCAAGGTTAAGCGCAACGTTTGTGAAAATGGTATTCTTTCTTGTCGCGGCAAGCGCGTTGGGATTGGACTTCTCGTTCGTGCCGGGGGCAACGCCGAAGAAACCGTTCTCGGGGTTGATAGCATAAAGTCTGCCGTCGGGACCCTTTCTGATCCAGGAGATGTCGTCGCCGACGCACCAGATCTTGTAGCCCTTGTTTCTGTATCCCTCGGGCGGGATAAGCATGGCAAGGTTGGTCTTGCCGCAGGCGGACGGGAATGCCGCGCAGATATATTTGACTTCGCCCTTCGGATTCTCGAGGCCGAGGATAAGCATATGCTCAGCCTGCCAGCTCTCTTTCCAGCCCTGATAGGAAGCTATACGAAGAGCAAAGCACTTCTTGCCGAGGAGGACGTTTCCGCCGTAAGCGGAGTTGACGGAGATGATGGTGTTATCCTGCGGGAACTGGCAGATATAACGCTTCTCGGGGTCGATGTCGCAGCTGCAGTGCAGTCCGCGAACCCAGTCGTTGCTGTCGCCCAGAGTATCCATAACCTTCTTGCCGATTCTCGTCATGATAGCCATGTTGAGAACGACATAGATGGAGTCAGTCAGCTCAACGCCGATCTTCGAGAACGGAGAGCCGACAGGACCCATCGAATAAGGAATAATATACATTGTTCTGCCCTTATAGCTGTCTCTGGCTATATCATAGAGCATCTTATAAGCCTCAGCGGGATCCATCCAGTTGTTGGTCGGACCTGCCTGATCCGCGCTCTCGGCGCAGATGAATGTGCGGTTCTCAACACGCGCAACATCGTTGGGCTTGGTTCTGTGAAGCAGGCATCCGGGGAGGAGATCCTCGTTGAGCTTGGTCATCTCGCCGGTCTCGCATGCCTTGGCGCGCAGAGCGTCAAGCTGCTCCTCGCTGCCGTCGATCCACATGACTTCATCGGGAGATACAAGAGCTATCTTCTCTTCGATCCAGTCGATCACTGTCTTGTTCTGTGTCAAATGTTTCATGATATTTGACTCCTTTCGTCTAATCTATTAAGAAAGGTACCATCTTTACCCAGTATGTATTATACCCCAATAAACTCGGTTTTTCAATGACGAAACTGTTAACTTTCAGACCTTTTTTGATAAAAATTTATCAATTTCATCAATAGGCATCGAAGCTCGTGCATTGAGGGTCAGTGGGGCGATGTTTCCAGCCTTGAATTCATAGTAGCCCTGGGCGCCGACCATTGCCGCATTGTCGCCGCAAAGCGACAGCTCGGGCATGAACAGCGACCATGAATGAGCCTTGCAGATATCGGTCATTTCCGCTCTCAGGCGCGAGTTTGCGGACACGCCGCCTGCCAGGACTATCTTGTCGAAACCGAAGTTCAGTGCCGCTTTTTCGGTGTTTTCGCGCAGGCATCTTACGACCGCCTCGATATACGACGCGCCGAGATCGGGCACGCTTATCTCCTCGCCCTTTTGCTTTGCGTTGTGGATAATATTAACGGCAGCAGTCTTGAGTCCGGAGAAGCTGAAATCGTATTCGCTCCCGTCAACATGCGGACGCGGGAGCTTGTAGCTCTTCGGGTCGCCGTTCTTGGACACTCTGTCGAGGTTCACGCCGCCGGGATAATCGAGCCCCATGGCGCGCGCCGCCTTGTCCATCGCCTCGCCTGCAGCGTCGTCGCGCGTTCTGCCGATGATATGAAAATCCGTGTAGTCGCGCACCTCAATTATGTGGCTGTGACCGCCTGAGACGACGAGCGCGAGAAACGGCGGCTCAAGGTCGGGGTGGGTTATATAGTTCGCCGCAATATGCGAGCGCAGATGATGCACGGGCACGAGCGGTTTGTTCGCGGAAAACGCGAGTCCCTTTGCAAAATTCACGCCGACTAACAGCGCGCCGATAAGTCCGGGCGCATATGTGACGGCTATCGCGTCAACGTCACCGACATTCATCTCCGCCCTGTCGAGCGCCTCGCCGACAACGCCGGATATCGCCTCCGCATGGCGCCTTGACGCTATCTCCGGCACGACTCCGCCGTAGAGTATATGTTCCTTTACCTGCGACGCTATGACGCTTGAAATAACGCGTCTGCCGTCCTCGACGACCGCCGCAGCGGTCTCGTCGCAGGAGGATTCGATTGCAAGTATCTTCATTTCGCTCACCCTCATCTGTCAAAAAACTTTGTCATTATCTCCGCATCCTCGCGCGGATCGGAATAAAAATTCTTTCTTGTTCCGACTTCTTTGAAGCCGCGTTTTTTATAGAGCGCCTTCGCCGGGTCATTTGAAGCCCTGACCTCGAGCGTTATCAGCACGCAGCCGCGTTCCATTGCGCCGCGCTCCGCCTCTTCGATCAGCTTTTCCGCTATCCCGCGGCGACGGAATTTTTCGGACACGGCGACATTGGTTATATACGCCTCACCCACTATCTCCTGCACGCCGATATATCCGGCAATAAAACCGTCGGCAACCGCGCAGAGAAAATGAGCCTGATCGTTATCAAGCTCTTCCCGAAGCGACTTCTCGCTCCACGGATGCGAAAAACATTCGCGCTCGAGCGACACGACGCCGCCTATATATTCTTCCGTCATCGGGACCGTTTCAACTTCAAAAATACCGATCAGCTCCCGCTCTTTATCTTTTCGTAAAGCTCCGGCAGCGCGCCGTTTATCTTCTTTGCGCACTCGCGGTAGACTTCGATATCGCATCCGTAGGGGTCGTCAACTCCGCCGGCGAGCACATAGAGTCTCTCGTCGGGAATCATGCGGTTGAGCATCTCATACTGCTCATCGGTCATGCAGACTATCAGGTCTGCCTTGCGCGCGATGCTGCGGGTCAGCATACGAGATTTATGCTCCGAGATATCGACTCCGTATTCGAGGGCGACCGCCTGCGCGTTGTCGCTCGCGGGGCGTCCGTCAAAGGTCGCAAGTCCCGCGCTCGAGCAGTCTATACCGCTCTCTCCTTTTTCTTCGAGCAGTTTTTTGAACATCCCCTCCGCCATCGGACTGCGGCAGATGTTGCCCGTGCAAACAAAAACCAGATTCATATTTGCCTCCGTTTATCAGCCTTTCGCGTCATACCAGGTGCGCCCGGAATGGACATCCGCAGTGAGCGCCACAGAGAGCTTAACAGCGTTTTCCATTTCCTCTTTGAGCAGGGCGCTCACGCGCTCTTTTTCGTTCTCCGGCGCTTCGACTATCAGCTCATCGTGCACCTGCATTATCAGCTTCGCCGCCAGATTCTCGCGCTCAAGGCGTTCGTAGACTCTTATCATCGCTATCTTGATTATATCCGCCGCCGTGCCCTGAATGGGCATATTGCGCGCCACGCGCTCGCCGAACGCGCGGGTGTTGGCGTTCGATGCGGTGAGCTCCGGCAAATATCTGCGCCGCGCGAACATCGTCTCGGCGTAGCCGTCTTTCTTCGCCTTTTCGACCACGTCGTGCATATATTTGTCAACGCCTGAATAGTGCCTGAGATAGCCTTTTATATACTCATCCGCCTCGCTGCGGCTGACTCCGATATCTTTGGCGAGCGAGAACGCGCCGATGCCGTATACTATGCCAAAATTGACCGCTTTCGCGCGGCTTCTCATTATCGGAGTGACAAGCTGCGGCGGCATATCAAAGACCTCGGACGCGGTCACAGTGTGGATATCCGTGTTGTCGTTGAACGCCTTTATCATGTTTCGGTCGCCCGAAATATGGGCGAGAACGCGCAGCTCAATCTGCGAATAGTCCGCGTCAACGAGCACATATCCGTCCCGCGCAACGAAGAATTTCCGCATCTCGCGCCCGAGCGGAGAGCGCACGGGGATATTCTGAAGATTCGGCTCGGTCGATGAGATTCTGCCGGTTCTCGTCTCGGTCTGGTTCAGAGTCGAGCGGATACGCCCGTCCTCGCCGATAACCTTGAGCAGTCCGTCGCAGTAGGTCGACCTGAGCTTTGAAAGCGTTCTGTATTCGAGAATATCGCGCACAGCGGGGTGCTTGTTTTCGAGCGATTCGAGCACCTGCGCGTCGGTCGAATATCCGCTTTTTGTCTTTTTTCTCGCGGGCAGCTTGAGCTTTTCAAACAGCGCTTCGCCGAGCTGCTTGGGCGAGTTCAGATTGAACTCGTAGCCAACTAGAGCGTATATCTCCTGCTCGATTTCGGCTATCCTCCCGCCGAGCTGTTTGCCGAATTCCGCGATTCCGTCGCGGTCAACGGCAAAGCCCGTCTGCTCCATTGAAGAGAGCACATGCGCGAGCGGAAGCTCGATGTCATGAAGCAGCTGCTGCTGTCCGTTTTCCTCAATTTTTTTGTCCATCGCCGCAAATAATCTTCTCAGCGACGCGGCGGCGCAGTCGTTTTCGTCGCCGTTTTCAACCGGCACTGCCGCCGAATATTCGCCCGCAAGGCGCAGCGCATCATAGGACGAGGCGGATGGGTTGAGGACATAGCCCTCAAGCTCCAGGTCGCCGCACATATTCCTGCACTGAGCCGAACAGCCCTGCGCGAATGAATAGAGCGACTTTATGTCCGCCGTGTATTTTTTTATATTTTTATCTTCGAGCAGCTTTATAAAGAACGGATAAAAATTCTCGTTTTCGCAGTCGCACACGAGCACTTTGTCCCCGAGATCGAAACGGCACTTTTCGCCGTCCCAGAGAAAATAGCTCTCGCCGTCAGATTTAAGGCGCGTCATCAGCTGGCCGAAATCATCCTCGGCGCAGACCGGGACAGGCTTCTCCTCTTTCTGCGGCTCGGAGGCGGTGTTTGATATCTCAAGTCCGAGGCGGTCGATGAGCTTGAACATCTCGAGATCCGCAAGCATTCTCGTAACCTTGAAATTGTCGGGCGCTCTGAGAATATAGCTCTGCGGGTTATTGTCGATCGGGATATCGCAGTTTATCGTGCCGAGCTTCTTGCTCAAGAACGCCATGTCCCTGTCTTTTTTCAGCTTGTCCCGCACTCCGGGTTTGATATCTATCGTGTCAATATTGTCGTAGATATATTCTATCGAGCCGAAGCGGGCTATTAAATCGCCGGCAGTCTTTTCGCCGATTCCCGCAACGCCGGGGATATTGTCCGAGCTGTCGCCCATGAGGGCTTTTATGTCAATGAGCTTTATCGGCTCAACGCCGTATTTTTCGCGCACTGCCTCGGGCGTGTATCTGTCGGTCACGGGTCTGCCCATCTTCGTCGCGGCGAGCAGAACATTGACGCTGTCGGACACCAATTGCAGGCTGTCTCTGTCGCCCGTGGCTATCGTGCAGACGGCGTCGCCGCTGTGGCGCGCGAGAGTGCCGAGAATATCGTCCGCCTCATATCCGGGCTTTTCAACTATCGGCACGCCCATCGCCTCAAGCAGCTCCTTGAGCACGGGCATCTGCTGCGCGAGCTCATCGGGCATACCCTTTCTTGTCGCTTTGTAGCCGCCGTACATCTCATGGCGGAAAGTCGGCTGTTTGACATCAAAAGCAACCGCCACCGCCTGCGGCTGGCACTCGTCTTTGAGGCGCAGAAAAATATTCATGAAGCCATAGATGGCGTTGGTGAATCTGCCGTCCTTCGTCGTGAGCACCTTTATGCCGTAAAACGCGCGGTTCAATATGCTGTTGCCGTCAATAACAAGAAAGTTCATGTTCAGCCTCCGAGCTTTGAGTCTAAGATACTATATTATACCACACAAGCGGCGATTTGCATACTTTTTTATATCCTTTTTCCCTTTATATAGACGCACCCGAGCTCTTTCAAATCGGACGAAAGAACAGTGAAATCGGCGCGCTTGCCGACCGCTATACTGCCCGTCACATCGTCGACGCCTATCGCGCGGGCGGGATTTATCGTGCAGGATTTCACCGCCTGGCGGACGGGCACGCCGAAACTGATTATATTCCTGAACTCAGCAAAAATATTTGTCGTGCTCGCGGCTATCGTACCGTCGGCGAGCAGAGCCTTGCCGTCTTTTACATACACTGTCGTGCCGCCGAGCTCATATTCGCCGTCGCCGAGACCCGAGGCGCACATGGAGTCGCTGACCGCGACGCTCCTATCCTCGCCGAGTATTTTATAGAGCAGGGCGAGATACGCCGGGTGGATATGCATCCCGTCGCTTATCAGCTCCGCCGTGGCGTTTTCGGCTCTGAGCGCCGCGACTGCCGCGCCGGGCTTGCGGTTATATATCGGATCCATGCCGTTCAAGAGATGCGTCGTGTGGGTTATTCCGTTTTTGTAGCCAAGCTCCGCCTGCTCAAATGTCGCGGCGGTGTGCGCGGCGGACACCGTGCATATCTTCGACGCCTCGCGCGCAAATTCTATAGCTCCCGGAAGTTCGGGGGCCAGCGACACAAGTCTTATTTTGCAGATTTTATCGAGCTTTTTGAGCTCGTCTATGTCCGGCTCATGCAGATATTCGGGATTCTGCGCGCCGCGCTTTGCATATGAGAGGAACGGTCCCTCCATATTGATGCCGTGGATATATGCGCCGCACTCCTTGCCGAGATATCCCGCCGCATTCTCAAACGTCTTTTCTATCCTGTCATATGGCAGAGTCATCGACGCGGGGCAGAACGAAGTTACGCCGAAACTCGCGAGAGTCCGCGACATGGTTTCGAGCGTATCCGGCTGAGCGTCGGAGAAATCCGCTCCCCCGCAGCCGTGGATATGTATGTCGATAAAGCCGGGCAGGATAACGCATCCGGAAAGATCGTGCTCATCCCCGCCGTTTAAATTTTCGCCTATTTCAGCTATTTTGCCGTCCTCAACGCGCACATCCGCGCGGCGCAGAGCAAACTCGGAATCGAAAATATCCGCATTCTTCAGTATCATTTTATATTCCTCCGTTGCGGCAAAAGGGGCTGTTTCATATTGAATCCAATACAAAACAGCCCCTTTGTTATTGATTATATTTACGCGTTGTCCTCGATGAACTTAACGATATCGCCGACAGTTCTGACATGATCGAGAACATCGTCGGGAACTTCGAGGTTGAATTCCTCTTCGATGGACATAGAGAGATCGACAAGATCAAGGCTGTCTGCGCCGAGATCTCCGGAAATAGATGCATCCTCGGTAACAAGATGGCTGTCTATCTCGAGCTGCTCGCAAATGATTTTCTGGACTCTTTCAAAAGTTGACATTTTTATTTCTCCTTATACTGTAATTTTTAAATCAACCTTTTGTTTTGAGGAAAGCGGAATTAATTTCCGTGCCTCTTATAGTATAGATATTATTAATATTATCGCCGTTTGTCAATACTTTATCTGTAAAAATTTTATTAATTTCACAGTGTGTATTTTTCCCCGATACAAAAGGCGTGAATATAGCCGCGCCGCGGGGAAAAAATAGATTTGAAAAAAATACTTTCGGGTGATGATATGGATATATTTCTCAGCTTTCTCAAGGCGTTCGCGGTCGGCGGCGCGATATGCGCGGTGGGCCAGATAATAATGGATCTAACAAAGCTCACACCCGGGCGCATACTCGTCTGCTTCGTCGTGGCGGGAGTCGTGCTCGGCGCGGTCGGAGTCTATGCTCCGCTCGCAAAATGGGCGGGCGCGGGGGCAACGGTTCCGCTGACGGGCTTCGGCTTCGCCATGGTAAAAGGAGTAAAGGAGGCCATCGCCGAAAAGGGCGCGCTCGGCATCCTGACGGGTCCTCTGACCGCATCGAGCGCGGGGATAACCGCGGCGGTGCTCTGCGGTCTTATCGCGTCATTTGTTGCGAGACCAAAGGAAAAATAAGAAAAAGTCACCTGCCATACACAATAGCGTATAGCAGGTGAAATTTTTTCAAAAAATCAGTTGGCTGCGGGTGCGCAGGTATCGCAGCAGGAGCAGGAGACATAATTCTCCGGCTCGTCGGCAGCAGCCTTCTTCTTGTCTATGATCTTCTTGACGGCAAACGCTATACCGACAACAGCGGCGGCAACAGCGATGATGATAGCGACGATCTTGATTATCTTCTTAGCTTTGTCCATGGTCTCACCTCCTGTTTGATTCTTATCGATTATGATTATACGCCAAACGCAGGCAAAAGTCAAACCATACGATAAAAATTTACAAACGGATATTATGCCGCATCAAAAAGAAAAATCGCGAAAAGAGTAAAATAAAAAAATTAACGGTCATGGCAAAAGCCAGAACCGTTAATCGTTTGTTTGCAATCTTACGCCTCGTTGAGAAGCTTTGCAAGAGCGGACTTCTTGCGAGCAGCATTGTTCTTATGAATAAGGCCCTTGGCGGCTGCCTGATCGACCTTCTTTATAGCTGCGGTGACAACTTCCTTCTTATCTGCCGCGTTGGTCTCAGCAGCAGTGTGAGCCTTCTTTATGGCAGTCTTAAGGGCTGAATTGCGGGACTTGTTGCGGGCGGCCTTTGTCTTGTTGACGATGACACGCTTCTTAGCTGACTTGATATTAGGCATTTTTGCACCTCCTTCATCATACAGTTAATAATCTTATCATAGACTTTGCCAAAATGCAAGAGAAAAAGAAAAAATTTTTGCCTTTCGTACCCCTGCGAAAGCGAAACGGAGACGAAAAAATGAACTTCAGAACAGACCTTGCGCTCGAAGTGCGCGAAAATCTCGAGGGCAGCAGAATCGACGGCGTGGAATGCACGAGCTTTGAAAGCGCGGGCGCGGAAATAACCCGCTTGCGAGTCACGGACAGGCGCGGCGAAGAAATATTGGGCAAGCCGCGCGGAGAATATATAACCGTGCAGTCGCAGTCGTTCGCGCGCTCCTCGCGCATAAGCGACGAGCTTATAGATGCCGTGGCACAGGAGCTCTCTCGCCTGCTCCCGTCCGAGGGCACGGTGCTCGCCGCGGGGCTCGGCAACACGAATATAACCCCCGATGCGCTCGGCCCCAAATTTATCGGCGGCGTGTTTGTCACAAGACACCTAAAGCGCGAGCTATGCGAGCAGCTGGGGCTCGGCAGGCTGCGCCCGGTCGCGGCGATAGCACCCGGAGTGCTCGGTCAGACAGGAGTCGAAACAGGCGAGCTGCTGCTCGGCGCGGTGAATGTGATAAAGCCCTGCGCCGTGATAGTCGTCGATGCACTCGCCGCGCGCAAGCTCGTCAGGCTCGGGAGCACAGTTCAGATATCTGACAGCGGAATAATCCCCGGCTCGGGTGTCGGCAATTCCCGCGCCGAGATAAGCCGAAAAACGCTCGGCGTCCCGGTCATATCCGTGGGCATTCCGACGGTCGTTGATGCGCACACACTCGCCCGCGATGTGTCGGGTAATAACACAAATGAACCTGCCGAGGACGCAAAAATGATGGTCACACCGAAAGAGATAGACCTGCTTATCGAGCGCTGTTCGGGACTGCTCTCGCTCGCGGTGAATCGCGCTTTGCAGCCGGAGCTGAGCATAAAAGACCTCATCGAGCTGACAAGTTGACAAATTCGCCTGAAATTGTTACAGAAATGTTACAATTTAATCTTTCTTTGTAACCATTTTGTATTCAACTGTAATCGTTTTGTGGTGGCTTTAGCCCCCTGTTCGGTATATACTATGTATCGTAGGAAAGAGAAACTACGAAACGGTTAAGGAGGACAACAAAATGGTATTACAGGCATTAGGAATCATCTTGGTATTGGCAGTCGTCATGTCAGTGGCGGCAGTAAGCAGTTCGACCTCCGGCAGAACTGAACCGTAAAAGTGTTCTGAACGGATAAAAAAACAAAACAACTTCTCGATTGCCGCCGCTTGTGCGGGCGACGGCAAATCAGTTCCCCATCACCCCCAGAGCTTCCGGTGCTCTGGGGGTTTCCCATTTTAAACTAAATTTTACGTCATCAAAACAATACAGTCGTAACTCGTTATAAAACGGCAGAAAAGAATATTAGTCTCTACGATATAACTCATACTTCGTGACCCCGAATTTATTTACACGAATATACCGTTCCCCGCTCATGCTAAAATATAAATACTATCCGCCCTATTTAATCATGCTTTCAATAGCCGCGCCGCAGTGTTTGATAAGCCAATTGAGGCAGGCGAGGGAACGGCTTGCGAAGCAAGACGCACGAGCACGCACTCGTTCAAGCTCCGGCGCGTTTGCGTGCGAATGTGCCGAGCAACTAACTGAGAGCCGCAAGCTATGTACCGCGGCGCGGCGTTGTCGGGGGTACAGGGGGATTCCCCCTGTTTTGCTTTTCTTTTGCAGGCGTTTTCTTTTTCAAATAAAAAGAAAATGCCGAAACGCGGGCAGTATATATCTTTTGATTATAGTACGTAGCGAAGGCAAAAGTCCATTTTAGTTAACACAAAAAGAGCCGCCATATTGGCGGCTCTCGTCTTTTTTTGATTTTACTCTGCGTCGTCGGCGTTTTCCCAGTTGTGCCAGACGTTCTGAACGTCGTCGTTATCCTCGAACATCTCGAGCATCTTGCTCATGTTCTTGATATCGTCCTCATTTTCGAGTCTGGTGTAGCTCGAGGGAACATACTCGACCTCTGCGGAGAGGAAGGTGTAGCCCTTCTTCTCGAGATCTTCGCATATTGCGGAGAAATCGTTGGGCTCGGTGCGGATATCATAAACGCCGTCGTCGGTCAGAAAGTCGATAGCTCCTGCCTCAAGCGCATCCTCCATCAGCTTCTCCTCGTCGATATCGTCGTCCTTTTCGATAACGATAACGCCCTGCTTCGAGAACATGAACGAGACGCAGCCGCTCTGCCCCATGTTGCCGCCGAACTTGTCGAAATAATGGCGCATATCGCCCGCAGTTCTGTTGCGGTTGTCGGTAAGGGTCTCAACTATAACGGCGATGCCCGACGGGCCGTAGCCCTCGTACATGATCTCCTCGTAGTTGTCCGCATTGCCGTCGCCGGCAGCTTTTTTAATAATACGGTCTATGTTGTCGTTGGGAACGTTGTTCGCCTTAGCCTTGGAAATGATATCCTTGAGCTTCGAGTTCGACGCCGGATCGGGGCCGCCCTCACGCACCGCAACGGCTATCTCGCGGCCGATCTTCGTGAAGATCTTCGCGCGCTGGTTATCCGTTTTTTCTTTCTTTCTCTTGATCGTACTCCATTTTGAATGTCCTGACATATAAGCCGCGCCCCGGGCGCGTCCCTCCTTTGACTATCTGATAAAGCTTGTTTCTAACGGTTAATTATACAATAAAAGCTCGCAGTCTGTCAAGTGCTGCGCCTTTATTTGACTATCGCATCGACTATCCGCTCGGCGCTTTTGCCGTCGAGAGCGTCAAAATTGAAGCCTTTGAACTTCTCCTGCCTGTCTTTTCCGAAATCGCCGCCTGATATCACATCGAGCAGTTCGTCAAAAGTTTTTGCCGTTCTGCCGGGCACATAGTCTTCATAATCGAAGAAGAACGAGCGCTCGCGCTCATATTCCTCGAGGTCAAATGCATAGAAAAGACACGGCTTTTCGAGCAGAACGAAGTCCATGCATATTGAAGAATAGTCGGTTATCAGCAGGTCGCATATCTGAACGAGCTCGCCGACATCCGGATATCCCGTCATGTCTATCGCGCTCTCGCCCGCCTCTACTTCGCCCGTGTGAACCTGCGGATGCAGTCGGATGAGCAGAACATATTCATCAGAAAAACGCTCCGCAAATTTCTTCGCGTCGAAGTTTTTCATTATCTCGCCGTCGCGCTTCGGGTCATCGCGGAATGTCGGAGCATAGAGTGCGAGTTTTTTGCCCCTGCACTGCGGATATTTTTCGTCGAACTCCGCTCTGAGCTTTTCGGTGTCGCAGGGCAAGAAGAATCTGTCCGTGCGCGCGCTTCCCAAGGGCAGCACATGCTCCTCGGGCAGGCCGAACGCCTTGGCATAATACGGCACGACATTTTTTGACGAGCAGACCGCATGGGTATAGCGCTTGCAGCAACGCTTTTCAAGCTCCTCAATCTCCGGCGGAAGCGCCGAGCAGAGTCCGAATCGCTTGAACACGCCCTCGGCGTGCCAGAGCTGAACAACTTCCGTCTCCGGGCTGAAATTTATATAGGCGAGGGGCATAAAATTGTCGTTCAAAAAGACATATTGCGCTGTTGCAAGGCGGTATGAGCTGACGAAAAAGAACCTGAATGCGCCTTTTATGAGCTTCGCCGGGTTCTTTGAAAGCTCGATGTCGCGGCGGGTGATGAGCTTTATATCATAGTCACCGCGCCTCTCAAGCTCCGCCTTGACCGCGCCGAGCGAATCGTTGAAATCCGCGTTGTGCGGAGATACCAAAGCCACCCTTCCCCTTTTGACAGGGAAAAGGCGGCATATTCTGAATATCACTGCGTAAATAGTATAAAACAGCTTTTTCATTATTTGTCCCAATCGATGACGGTCTTGCCGAAGTTTCTCATATAGTCGGCGTTGAACGCCTTGTGGATATCCGGGATATCGCGAACCTTGAACTCATCGCCGATAAGATTCTCAAGATAGTGTCCGACCTCCGGATGCTCTGCGAAAATCTGCATCGTGCGCAGGAAATCTTTCCTGCCGCTGCGCGAAGAGCCGAAGAGATTGAGACCTTTTTCAAGCACCATTCTCGTGTTGATATCGACGAAGTTCTCGCTGACGCCCATGAGCGAAATGCTGCCCTCGGGCTCAATGAGGTCTATCATCTGATTTATCGCGGGTCTTGAGCCGGGGCCGCCGACGCACTCGAACGCGTGGTCGATGCTGACTCCCTCAGGCACCGCGTCAACATGGAATGTTTCTTTTGCAAAGGTGAAGAAATTGAGCTTGTCCTCAACCGTGCCGAAGATATAGAGCTCGGCGTTCGGATAGAGATAGTGCAGCATCAATGCGGTTATGAAGCCGACATTTCCGTCGCCCCAGATACCGATTCTGCGGCGGTTGGAATTCGCGAACTTCTCGAAGCGCGAGATGGACTGCACGCTGACGCTGACGAGCTCCGAGAACGAAGCGACGCGCATATCGAAGCCCTCGGGCACCTTGACAAGGCGGTCGTGGGGCATCTGGATATAGTCGCGCATGAAGCCGTCATATCCGCTCGAGCAGAAGTGGCTCGAACGCAGATAGTTCTCGGCGATGACCGGGTCGGTCTCGGTGGGTGTATTGGGTATCGGAATGAGCATCTCTCCGACCGAAAACACGCCGCTCGGGTCATATATTACTTCGGCGACACACTCATGAATAAGAGCCATGGGCAGCTTCTTCATGAGCACGGCGCGGTTGCGCAGGCCCTGATAGTAGCGCTGATCCGCCTTGCATATCGACATCTTGACGGGACGGAGAATGACCTCGTTCTTCGAGAGGTCTATCTCTTTGTACGCCGTGTCAATGAGCTTGGGCGCTATAAGCTGATATACTTCATTTATCATTGTTCACAACCCCCAGAAGTGCGTTTGCAACTTTGAGATCATAGGTGTAGGTTATCTTGATGTTGAACACTTCGCCGTCAACGATGCGGACGGGCTTGTTCTTTATTGTATAGATCTTGCACGCATCGGTCAGCGTGTTCTTCTCGTCCTCGGTGAGGCTGTTGAGAACGCTCTCAAGCTCCTTTATTCTGAAGGACTGCGGAGTCTGACCCTGATACAGCTCGCTTCTGGTCGGAATGCTGCTGACATTTTCGCTGTCCTCGCTGCGGACTATTGTATCCGTTGCGGGAATAACAGTGTCGCACGCGCCGTATTTCTTCGCAGCCTCGATATTTTCGTCAATTATTCTGTGGGTGACAAACGGACGGACTGCGTCGTGGGTAACAATAACGCTGTCGTCGTCAATGGCGAAATTCTCGTTGATGAACTTGAGCGCGTTTTCGAGCGTGCCGTTTCTTGTCGAGCCGCCCTCAACGACATTTATCTTCTCTGCGATAGCCTCGCCGAGATATTTCTTCACGAGATCCTTCGTGTGGGCTATCCATGCCTTGGGGCAGAGGACTATTATGCGGTCGATTCCGGGATTGACGACAAACTTCTCTATCGTGTGGACTATTATCGGCTTTGAGCCGAGCTGGAGATACTGCTTGGGCATATCTGCGCTGCCCATTCTGCTGCCGATACCGCCGGCAAAAATCGCTCCTATGACCATCTGAAAAACACCCTTTCTTATTTTATTCCCTTGACCATACGGTCGTAGATATCACAGACCTCCTGGCTCGTTCCGGAAGCTATCATCTTGCCGTGATCGAGGATTATGGCCTTGTTGCAGAGTCTGCGCACCTGTTCTGTCGAGTGCGAGACGAATAGCACCGTTACATTGTTTTCAAACATCGACATGACGCGTTTCTCGCTCTTGGCTCTGAAACGGGCGTCGCCGACAGAGAGCACCTCGTCGAGAATAAGCACCTGCGGATCGACCGCAGTAGCTATCGCGAAGCCAAGACGCGCACGCATACCGGAGGAATAGTTCTTGACCGGGACATGCATGAAGTCTTTGAGCTCAGCGAATTCGACTATCTCATCATAGCGCTCCTCGATGTATTTTCTTGAATAGCCCATCGTTGCGCCGTAGAGATAGACATTCTCCTTGCCGGTGTAGTTCATGTCAAAGCCCGCGCCGAGTTCAAGCAGAGGGGCAATAACGCCCTTTGTCGTGACCGTGCCCTTGGTGGGCTTGAGAACGCCTGCGACAGTCTTGAGCAGTGTACTCTTGCCGGCTCCATTGAAGCCGAGAACACCGAGGCGTTCGCCCTTTTCGATCTGGAAATTGACATCGGTCAGCGCCCAGAAATCGTCATACTTGAGCTTGCGGGTGACGAGCTTTATGAAATATTCTTTTAGATTGTCTACCTTTTCCTGATTCTGAATGAATCTGATGCTGACGTGATTTACATCAACCATTACGTTGCCCATAATTACGCCCTCCCATCAGATGTGCAGGATGAAATCATCCTGCTTCTTGTAGAACACCAGCACGCCTATGAGCAGCATCGCAATGCTGAAGACGGCGGAGTAGATTATATGATTCGGATTCATCGCCCTGCCGAAAAGCACGCAGTCCCTGAACATCGAGACTATCGAATAGAGCGGGTTCGCCATGAGCGCATACTGTGCATACCTGTTGGTTATATGCAGGGTCTCGACATTGTAGAATATGGGAGTCGCATAGAACAGCAGCATGCAGAAAACTTCGTACATATACTCAACATCCTTGAAGAAAACCTCCATGGTGCAAAGTATCATTCCGACGCCGACGCACAGCACAAAGAGGATGAGTATCGGCACGAAGGAAAGCAGGATATACGGAGTCAGGCGCATGGCGGTGTCGGTGAATATCATGTAATACGCCATAACGACCGCAAGCACAAGAAGCGAAATCAAAAACGTTATGAAGTTCGACGCGACATTCGCCATGGGGTATATGTACTTGGGCACATACACCTTTTTTATTACCGATGCGCTGTTTCTTATCGAGCGCATGGCGCGCTTGGTCGCCTGGGAATAGAACTCATAGAGCAGACGGCCGCAGAGCAAATATACGGGATAGTTGAGAACCTTCGACTCATCGCGTCCGAAGATATTTCCGAAGATGAACGCGAGCACGATCATCGTCAGAAGCGGCTGAAGGAATGTCCAGAACATACCGAGAACCGAGTTCCTGTACTGGAGCTTAATGTTCTTGCGAACGATCTCGGTGAAAAGGAAACGGTACTTATAAAAATTCTTGAAGTATTTCTTCATCCGGATCACCTCCACTTTTTCATATAGTAGAACATCGAGCGGATATGAACGAGCAGGAGCTTGAAGTTATGTTTCGACTCCCTCTCCCATTCGTGATAGACGACAACCGACGGATCAAACACGACGCGGGCATATTTGCGCACGGTGCGGGTTATGTCGCTGTCTTCAAAATAGAGGAAATATCCCTCGTCAAAGCCGCCGATTTTGCGAAACAGCTCCGTTCTTATCATGAAGAAGCATCCGGAGGCGTTCTCAATGTCAAAGGGCTTTGTGTAGTCCTCGTCGAGCATTGCGTATTCGCGCAGAAGCCTGCCCGGCTTCTCTTCGTTGCGCAGGCGGCTGGCAAAAAGATATTTTATCTTCGGGTCGCGCTTGCCGAGGATCTGCATACGCCCGTCTGGAAAACAGATTTTCGGGGCGAGCATACCTATATCCTCATGCTCTTCGAGATAGTCCGCAAGGGCGGATATCGCGTCGTTCTTTACTGTAATATCCGGATTTATGACGACATGATATTTTGAATCAAGCCTGTCCATCACCAGATTATGACCCGCTCCGAAGCCGGTGTTTCCGGCGTTGCGGATAAGCTCAAGCTGCGGGTAGTTCTGCTCGATAAACTCCGGGGTGCCGTCGGTTGAGGAATTGTCCACAACATAGAGCTTGAAATCGGCACGGGTGAACTCGAGCAGAGAATCAAGGGTCTTTTTGATGGAATGCATATTGTTGTGCGTCACTATGCACCCCGTGACCTTATATCTTCCCAATTTCACACCTCTTTAAAGTGCTGACTTATCACGGTCAGCGTCAGTCTGCGTTTTTGTATCGCAGTATATCTCCCGCCATCTGAATACGCCAGGATATCTTCTGCGCGGCGGTGGTCTTACCTCCTGTCACATTGCCGCCGTGGCAGCGATGCTTGATAAGAGGCTCGTATATGAACTCGACCTTGCCTTTTAGCTCGGCGTTGAGTCCTATCCACCAGTCATGCATGGCGAGATCTTTGGGGAACGGCATAAACGCAGGCTCGAAATCGCGCCTGAACGCCATGCAGCAGCCCATATATGAATTCTTCAGAAAGTTTCTGACAAATCCCCTCTTCGAGCCGTTGAGGCTGAAGAAAGATTCGTCGGTGACGTTCAGTTCCCCGTCCGTCATCATTGCGTCATGCAGCACGACGTCTGCGCCGTTTTCAATCGCTTTCATGACGCGCTCAACCTTGTTCGGGAGCCAGACATCGTCCTGATCGCACAGGAAGATTACATCCCCCGAACAGTTGAGAATAGCGTTTTCAAAATTTCTGCATACGCCCTCGCCCGTGCCTTCGACATATCTGACTCGCCCGTCGTATGCCGAATAGAATTCGACCGCCGCGCGGGTCTTGCCCGCGGGGTTATCGTCGCTGACGACTATCTCGTCGTCCCTGCCGAGCTGAGGGAGTATGGATTCGATCTGTTCTCCTATATATTTCTCGCCGTTATATGCGGCAAGAGCAACCGATATTTTCATATATCAATAGAGCTTTGCGCCCGCGGGGATGCGGCCGGAGACCATAAGAAGATTGAGCTTCTCTTCGCCCTCCTCCGAATGTACGGCGCTCAGGAGCATTCCGCACGAATCGATGCCCATCATCGCTCTGGGCGGCAGGTTGGTTATGGCTATGAGCGTCTTGCCGACAAGCTCTTCGGGCTCATAATAGGCATGAATACCGCTTAAAATAATGCGGTCGGTGCCCGTGCCGTCATCGAGGACGAACTTGAGCAACTTCTTGCTCTTGGGCACTGCGGTGCATTCTTTGACCTTGACGGCTCTGAAATCGGACTTGCTGAAAGTCTCAAAATCGACAAAATCCTTGAAGAGAGGCTCTATCTCGACCTTTGAGAAGTCTATAGTCTCGGGAGTCTCCTCCTCTTTTTCCTCTTCGACAACCGCGGTCTTCTTGGACGCATCGCCGTCAAGCGACTTCATCGTCGGGAAGAGCAGAACGTCGCGGATTGAGTAGCTGTCGGTCAGGAGCATGGCAAAGCGGTCGATGCCGATGCCGATGCCGCCTGTCGGGGGCATACCGTATTCGAGAGCCATGAGGAAGTCCTCGTCGGTGTGGTTCGCCTCATCGTCGCCGGCGGCAAACAGCTCCTCCTGAGCCTCAAAGCGGCCGCGCTGGTCGATAGGATCGTTGAGCTCGGAGAAGGCGTTCGCCATCTCGCGGCAGGTTATGAACAGCTCGAAACGCTCCGTGTAGTTCGGATCGTCGGGCTTTCTCTTTGCAAGCGGGGAAATCTCGACCGGGTGCTCAGTAATAAAGGTCGGCTGAACGAGCTTGTCCTCAACATATTCCTCGAAGAAGAGATTGAGCAGGTCGCCCTTCTTGTGTCTCTCTTCAAATTCGATGCCGCGCTCCTTAGCGAGCGAACGGGCAGTTTCAAGATCGATCTCAGCGAAGTCGACGCCTGCATATTTCTTGACAGCCTCGACCATCGTCATGCGGGCAAAGGGCTTTGAAAGATCAATTTCCACGCCGTCATAGGTGACGACGGCAGTGCCGAGAACCTTGAGAGCAACGGTTCTGTAGAGCTCTTCGACAAGATCCATCATGCCGTGGAAATCGGTATACGCCTGATATATCTCAAGGAGCGTGAACTCGGGATTGTGGCGCACGTCGAGACCCTCGTTGCGGAAAACTCTGCCCATCTCGTAGACTCGCTCAAGTCCGCCGACTATAAGGCGCTTGAGGTAGAGCTCGAGGGAAATGCGCAGGTTGAGATCCTCGTTGAGGGCGTTGTGATGGGTCACAAACGGACGCGCGGCAGCGCCGCCCGCATTCTGAACAAGAATGGGCGTCTCGACCTCGATGAAATCCTTGGAATCGAGATAGTTTCTTATCTCGCGGATTATCAGGCTTCTCTTTATAAATGTATCCTTGACATCGGGGTTGACTATGAGGTCAAGGTAGCGGCGGCGATAGCGGGTGTCCGTATCGCGCAGACCGTGAAACTTTTCGGGCAGCGGAAGCAGCGACTTCGTCAGCAGGCGAAGCGCGGTTGCGTGGATGGATATCTCGCCCCTGCGGGTCTTGAACACCGTGCCGCGCACTTCAAGGATATCGCCGATATCCCACTTCTTGAACTTTGCAAATGTATCCTCGCCGACATCGTTTATGCGCACATAGACCTGAATACGGCCCGAGCGGTCACGGATATCGATGAAGTTCGCCTTGCCCATATCGCGTCTTGACATCATTCGTCCGCATATAGAGACCTCTTTGCCCTCCATCGCTTCGAAATTGTCAACTATCTCCTGTGCATGGGCGGACTGATCCGCTGTTGTTATCTTGAACGGATCCTCCCCTGCGGCGCAAAGCTCGTTGAGCTTGTCCAGGCGGATCTGACGCAGGGCGTTTATGTCCTCCTGAGCCTCTTCGCTCTCGGCGGAGACGGGGTTGGTGTTTATCTCATCCGGCATTTTTTTCACTCCTTGGATTTATGTGAACTGTGCTTTTTTTACTTTGACTTTGCAATGCTGAGAATCTTGAGCTGAAGAATCTTTCCGGTCGGCAGCGGAACATCGACTACATCACCCTTGCGGTTGCCGATAAGCGACTTGCCTATGGGCGACTGGTCGGAGATTATGCCCTGAGAGGGGTTCGACTCGCTGGGTCCGAGGATAGTATACTCGCTCTTCTTGCCGGTCTCGACATTCTCGACCTTGACCTTTGAGCCGGGATGAACCACGCCCGCATTCAGATTGTCCTCATCGAGGATATTCGCGTTGCGGATGTCGTTTTCAAGGCGGGCGATTTTAGCTTCGAGCTTCGCCTGCTCGTTCATCGCCTCATCATACTCGGAGTTTTCGGAAAGGTCGCCGAAAGAACGCGCAACTTTGATGCGCTCGGCTATCTCATCTCTGCCGGTGGTTTTGAGCTGTTCGAGCTCCTTGACCTTGGCATCGTAGCTCTCTCTTGTCAATACGATCTGCTTTTCCATTTTAAGGCCATCCTTCTTCCTTAAATTTTAAAAATTGATACACTAAGGCCTTTTCAGGCACTTATCCACAATATTGTTATTATATTCATTTTATCGCCTGTTGTCAATAGTTTACGGCGCCGCCGAGAGCCTTATAAGCTCCGACGCGGCGCGCAGAGAAAGCGGTTTTCCGCCGTGATATATTTCGGAAAAACAAAGCTGCGCGAGCGAGTGGATTCGGCTTATAAGATAAAGCGCACCCGCGAATTCAAGCGAGTCCGCGCCCGTCGGCATGAGACGCGCATATGCGCTCGGAAGTGTTATTTTTCCCGCCGTAAAAACTTCGCCGCCGCAGACAAACTTTTCGGGCGACGAATCGAGGTCGATAACTGCATCCGCGCTGTCGCTGATTCCGTCGAGAACCGCCGCGCCGAATTCGTCCATGGCGTTTTCTATCGGGCGCGAATACCCGTTCGGGCACGAAGTTGCGACGCGGATATCCGAAAACAGCGGCACTGCAATGCCGAGCCTCTGGGCAGCGGAGGCGTTTTTGTCTTTTATCAGCAGCTCGCCGCGCACTCCGCACCCGCAGGACGAGCGCAATATAGAGCACGCAGTGTTGAAGAAAACGAGCTTTCTGTAATCGGAGAGATTGGGCTCGTCTATCCCGCCGCCGGGTGCTATATCTTCAGGCAGGAGCATTGTGCCCGAGCATCTGCCAGCCGCTTCGCATATCGCCGCGCGGTTAATTTTTCCGCGCCGCCGGGCTGAGGTTATCTCGCGAAACGGCAGACCGCCGTATACGCGCACGTCGCGCACCTGCGGAGCCTTGAACAGCCGCCTTCGCTTGAAAAAGCCGGCATCGTCAGCAATAACGAGAACCGAAAACATACTATCACCGCCGAAAATATCCTTCTCAAAGATATTATATGCCGCAAAGCGATGAAAATAGACAAAAAGAAAAAGCAGGCCTAAGCCTGCTTATCTGTATTAAAATGATATTACTCGGCGAAGCCGGACTCAACAAGCTTCACGAGCTCATCAACAGCCTGCTCCTCGTCGGGACCGCCTGCGATGATGCGGATCTGGGTGTTGCCCATGATGCCGAGGGAAAGCACGCCGAGAAGGCTCTTGGCGTTGACTCTGCGCTCGTCCTTTTCCACCCAGATGGAAGACTTGAACTCGTTAGCCTTCTGAATGAAAAAAGTTGCCGGACGTGCATGAAGTCCTACCTGATTCTGTACCATAACATCTTTAACATACATAATATATAATCTCCCACACACAAATTCAAATTTTATTCTACTGCTTATATATTATATCATAAAACTTGTCCCCGTCAACAATTTACTTGCGACTTTCGCCCTCAAAGGCGATAATTCGTTGCCTGTTCCAAAGTTAAAAATTCGGGCGGGGGCTTTGTTGTGTATTTTGACCATACAAGGCACATCTTTTTAATGCAGGTTGCACATTAAATTATTGCCTTCGGAAATCAGTCCTCACTCTTCAAAGACGAGAGAAACGCTCGGTCTTTTCGGCTCAGCTCCGCTTTTTCGAGCATATCGGGTCTGCGGCGGTAGGTGCGCTCAAGGCTCTGTTCCCTGCGCCACTTCTCGATGTTCGCATGGTGACCCGAGAGCAGAACGGGCGGCACCTCTTTGCCGTGCCACTCGACAGGGCGGGTGTACTGAGGATATTCGAGCAGGGACGAAAAATGGCTCTCGAGCTCGAACGCATCTTCGTTAGCGAGCACTCCGGGGAGCATACGCGCGACGGCATCCGCAAGCATAAGCGCGGGCAGCTCGCCGCCCGTCACCACGAAATCGCCAATCGAAATTTCCTCGTCGACTATCTCTTCTATAACACGTTCGTCAATTCCCTCATAGTGACCGCACAGCAGAGCGATATTGTCGAGCTTCGACAGCTCGACCACGCGCTTTTGGGTCAGCGTCTTTCCCTGCGGGGTCAGATATATGAGATGCGGGCGCGTGCCCGTGTCGCGGCAAAGGGACTCGTAGCAGTCATATATCGGCTGCACCTGCATTATCATGCCCGTCCCGCCGCCGTAGGGCGAATCGTCGACGCGGTTGTGCTTGTCGAGCGTATAGTCGCGGATGTTGCGGCAGTTTATTTCAACGCAGCCGCGCTCGCGTGCTCTGCCTATGACGCTCTCCCTGAGCACCTCACAGCACATCTCCGGGAAGAGGGTAAGAATATCAATCCTCATCTGAAAACAGCCCTTTCAGCGGTGTTATCAGGACAATTCCGTTCTCTACATCGACGCTCGAAACCACATCGGGAATGGCGGGGATAAGCGTCTCGGTGCCGTTGTCATCCGTTATGTGCCAGACATCGTTTGCGCCGGTCTGGCTGACATCGGTAACGGTTCCGTAGACTTTTCCGCTGTTTGCGTCCTCGGCGCGGCAGCCGATGAGCTCGGCTATGAACCAGTCGCCTTTCTTGAGATGCGCGTCGCTGCGGCGCATATAGAGCACCTTGCCTCTGAGCGAGGCCGCCTTTTCGACCGTGTCGCAGCCGTCGAGGCGCAGCAGCGCAATATTCCCGTGGGGGCGAGCGCAAACAACGCCCACGCTTTTTTCACCGTGTGCGTCGTAGTAGAGCGTTTTGAACTTTTTGAAGAATTCGGGCGAATCGCACCACGGCTGAACGCGCAGTTCCCCGCGCACGCCGTGGGTGCCGACTATCTGCCCTATTTCAAGATAGTCCTTTATCATCAGTCTATCTCAACTGCGACCTTCTCATCGCAGCGCGTTGCGGCAGCGCGCATAACAGTGCGGATAGCCTTGGCTATTCTGCCCTGCTTGCCGATAACTCTGCCCATGTCATTCTCGCTGACGTGGAGATGATAGACTGTAACGCCCTCATCATCCGGTTCGTCAACGGTGACGGTAACTGCATCGGGCTCTTCAACGAGACCCTGAGCGATGGATATAAGTAAATCCTTCATTTCGATGTTCCTTTCATAGAAAAACAAAACTCCCCGCAGACTGCCGAGAGCCATGTTTTACGCTGAGCGTTATCAGTCGATGACGCCGCTCTTCTTGAGGATATCCTTAACGGTATCGGTGGGCTGAGCGCCGTTGGCGATCCACTGCTTTGCCTTGTCTGCGTCGATCTTCACATCAGCGGGAGTCTTGAGCGGATCATAGGTGCCGATCTCCTCGATGAATCTGCCGTCACGGGGATATCTCGAATCTGCAACGACTATTCTGTAGAAGGGGTTCTTCTTTGCGCCCATGCGGCGAAGTCTGATTTTAACTGCCATGATAATTGTACCTCCAAAAGTAATACAAAATTAATATATAATGTAAACCCTAAGGCTGACCTATAGGATAACATCCGTTTTTACATTCCGAGCTTGCTCGGGTCGAAGCCCATACGGCGCATCTTTTTCTTTGAGCCTTTGCCGTTGAACTGCTTGAAGAGCTTCTGCATCTGCTTGTGCTGGTTGAGAAGCCTGTTGACATCCTCGACCTTCTGTCCGCTGCCCGCAGCGATACGCCTTTTGCGGGAGGGGTTGATTATGTCGGGATTCTCGCGCTCCTTCGGGGTCATCGAGCGGATGAGCGCCTGGAGACGGTCGAACTGCTTCTCGTCAACGTCCACGCCCTGGAGCTTCTTGCCCATACCCGGGAGCATGGCGAGCGTGTCCTGAATCGAGCCCATCTTGCGAAGCTGGGTTATCTGATCGAGCAGGTCGTTGAGGTCGAACTTGTTCTTTCTTATCTTCTCCTCGAGCTCCGCCGCCTTTTTCTCGTCAATAGCGGTCTCCGCCTTTTCGATAAGCGAGAGGACATCGCCCATGCCGAGGATTCTCGAAGCCATGCGGTCGGGGTGGAAGGTGTCGAGATCGCCGAGCTTTTCGCCGACGCCGACGAACTTTATCGGCTTGCCCGTGACAGCGCGCGCGGAGAGTGCAGCACCGCCTCTGGTGTCGCCGTCGAGCTTTGTCAGGATAAGTCCGTCAATGCCGAGCGTCTCGTTGAAAGTCGAGGCGACATTGACCGCATCCTGACCGGTCATCGCGTCGACCACGAGGAGGATCTCGTGCGGGCGGACTTCCGACTTGATGCGCTTGAGCTCATCCATGAGCTGCTCATCTATATGCAAGCGGCCTGCGGTATCGATGATGACATAGTCGTTGCCCTCGTCCCTTGCAAGCGCGACCGCCTGTTTGGCTGTTTCAACCGGATCCTGCGTACCCTTTTCAAAGACCGGTACGCCGACCTTTTCGCCGAGCACCTGAAGCTGTTTGATAGCCGCGGGACGATAGATATCGCACGCGACGAGCATCGGCCTGCTGCCGCGGTTCTTGAGCATGAGCGCAAGCTTTGCGCAGTGCGTCGTTTTACCTGCGCCCTGAAGACCGCAGAGCATTATCACTGTCGGCGGGTGCGGAGCAGTCGCAAGGCGGGTCTTCGTGCCGCCCATGAGGTCGATTAATTCCTCGTTGACTATCTTTATGACCATCTGCGCGGGAGTAAGGCTCTCCATAACATCCGCGCCGATAGCTCTCTCGGTGACCTTGGCGGTGAAATCCTTGGCTACCTTGTAGCTGACGTCCGCCTCAAGCAGAGCCATACGCACATCACGCATCGCCGCGCGGACATCCGCCTCGTTGAGGCTGCCCTTGCTTTTAAGACGCTTGAACGCCGCTTCAAGGCGTTCCGAAAGACCTTCAAATGCCAATGTTTTCACCTCTGTATAAAAAGTAAGTAGTTTTTATGTTACCGTTTCAAGCCGAATTGTACCGAGCGATTTTTCCGCATCACATCGCACAATCGAGGACTGTGCTGATTTCGCGGGCGGATGATATCCGCCCCTACAGCAGCAACCGAGCGAACGGGTTCCTGCAACGCAGCTATGGCAAACTTTTTTCGCATCACATCACTCAATCGAGGACTGAGAAAAATTGTTCAGGACAAGGCGCAGGGTTCCGGGCGTGAGGGCGCGTACTTTGTGTACGCAACCGAGCGAACGGGTTCCTGCAACGCGGTCATGGGCGATTTTTCCGCAGTCCGATCACTCCATGAGAGACATGGCGATGGCTTTAATCTTCACGGTATAATCATTCACTTCGCGCGACAGGCTGTGGTTGAGATTGTAATCCCCTATCTCGCCGGCGCAGTCGATGATTTCAGTGAGTCCGCTGCGTATCTCGTCAAATTTCGAGGCGAGCTTGAGCTTCGACTCCATATCGAAAAGCTGGGCTTCGGCGCGCTTTATCGCATCGCGCACGCCCTGGCGGGTTATCCCCTCGTTTTCCGCGATCTCGGAGAGCGACAGGTCGTCGTTGTAGTAATAGCCCAGAAAGTCGCGCTGTTTTTCAGTCAGCATATCGCCGTAAAGGTCAAGCAAAACAGCTATTTCCAAATTCTTTGCCACTTTATTTTCTCCCCCTTTTCATCATGATCGCGTAAATGTCAAACCCCTCTGTAAAGTTAAAACGCTTTACAGGGGGTTATTATACTAAAAATATCGTCGGCTGTCAAGCACATTTTTTCGCCGAAACCGAACTTTTTTCAACATTCCGGATGTGGAAAAGCGGCGGAAAAGCAAGATTGGTTTTTTATCATCAACCGCTTGTGTTTCGAGCGGCAAAAAACAACAAAATGTGCCGTTATGCGCCCGCAGGCATGTGGAAAACCGTGTGGAAAACTTTTTTCGAGTCACTTGAGCACGACTATTGTCACGCCGTCTTCGCCCTCGCCGTAGACTCCGAGTCTGAAGCTCTTGACATACGGCGACTTGCGCAGATACTGGTTGACGGCGCTTCTAAGCGCACCGGTGCCCTTGCCGTGGACAATGGTGAACTCGCCGAGACCCATGCGGAGCATATAGTCAATATATCTGTCGAGCTCCATGATGCAGTCGTCAACGGTCAACCCGCGGACATCGAGCCGCGCGGAGGCATCCATGTTCATTTTGCTCTCGACTCCCGTGCGGCGTGCGCCGGAGTTCGGGCTGCGCTTCTTCGGCGCGTTCTCGATAAGGCGCAGGTTTTTGAGCTTTACACGCGTCTTTGCCGCGCCCGCGAGGACTTCGACATTTCCGTTTCTGTCAACGGGCGAAAGGACAGTCGCCTCCTTGCCGAGATCGGCTATAAGAACTGTGTCGCCCTTTTTGAGCTCGCGCGGGAGAACATAGCCGTCGTTCTCAACGCCCATGGCGACCACAGGGTCGACCGCCTCGTCTATCGCCCCGAGACCCTTTCTTACTGCGGCGCGTGCGCGGCGCGCGAGGTCTGCGGCATCTTTTGTCTTCTCTTTTTCTTTTTTGAGCCTGTCGAGTTCGTCGAGCAAAGCGTAGCTCTCGCGCTTCGCCTGCTGGGTCAGCTTCGCCGCCTGTGCCTTGGCTTTCTCTATCTCCGCCTCGCGCAGAGAATCGACTTCGGCGAGCCGCTTTTCGGCTTTCTCCAGCTCGACGCGCGCCTTTGCGGTCAGCTCCTTGGCACGCTCGTGCTCCTCCTCCATGCGGCGGCGGTTCTCTTCGAGCTTGTCAACGACATCTTCAAATCGGACATTCTCGTTGTTGACGAGCTCTTTCGCCCTGTCCACAACGCACATGTCCATGCCCAAGCGCTCGCATATTGCAAGCGCGTTCGAGCGTCCGGGAACGCCGATAAGCAGTCGGTAGGTCGGGCTGAGGGTCGCAACGTTGAACTCGCAGCAGCCGTTTTCGACGCGCGGAGTCTCGAGGGCATAAGCCTTGAGCTCGGCATAGTGTGTTGTCGCGGCGATCTTCGCGCCCTTGAAATGCAGGTCTTCGAGCACCGCCATTGCAAGAGCCGCGCCCTCGACGGGATCTGTGCCCGCTCCGAGCTCGTCTATGAGCACAAGGCTGCGGTCGCCCGCCTGACCCATGATATCTATAATATTCGTCATATGCGCCGAGAAAGTCGAGAGCGACTGCTCTATCGACTGCTCGTCGCCGATGTCCGCGAGGACTTCGCTGAACACGGAAAGTCTGCTTCTGTCGCCCGCAGGAATCATAAGTCCGCACATCGCCATGAGCGTGAAAAGACCGACAGTCTTTATCGAGACGGTCTTGCCTCCCGTGTTCGGACCGGTTATAACGAGTGTGTCAAAGTCCGTACCGAGCCTTATATCAACAGGGACTACTTTGTTTTTGTCAATGAGCGGATGGCGGGCGGCGCGCAGCTCAATCTCGCCGTCGGAGTTGAGTAGCGGCACCGTCGCGCCTATTGAATAGGCATACTGCGCCTTTGCGAAGATGACATTGAGCTCAACGGCGCACTCATAGCTGTTTTTTATCCCCTGCTCAAACTCGCCGACCATCGCGGAGAGCGCTGTAAGTATGCGTTCAATCTCGTCCTGCTCTTTAGAGCGCAGGACTTTTATCTCGTTGTTCGCTTCGACGACCGGCATCGGCTCGACAAACACAGTGGCACCCGATGAAGACGTGTCATGGACAAGTCCCTGCACCTCGCCGCGGTATTCCGCCTTGACGGGCACGACATAGCGCCCGTTTCGCTGGGTTATGATATTCTCCTGCATGAACTTCGAGTAGTGCGCGGAGTGTGTCATCTTATCGAGCTGGTCGCGAACTTTAGACTCCTGCACGCGAATCTTGCGCCTTATTTCAAAGAGCTCGGGCGAGGCGCTGTCCGCAATCTCCTCCTCGGAGATTATGGCGGAGGTTATCTTCGTTTCGAGATATTTGTTCGGCTGAAGCGCAGAGAAAAGCGGGTCGAGAACGGTCTCGACTCCCGCGTTCGTGCTGCGCCACTGAGCGAGAGCGCGCACGGTTCTGAGCACCTCGGCAACATCGAGCAGCTCGCGCAGAGAGAGCGTACTGCCCGCGCCCGCACGCGCCGCGGCGTTGTTTACATTGCGAAGTCCGCCGAAGGACGGGCCGCCGAACCGCGCAAGAAGCATATGTGCGTCGCGGGTTCGGTTCATCTGCGCCTGCACCAAATCGAGATTGCTCTCCGGGCGCAGGCTCATCGCAAGCTCGCGCGCATCGGGGCAGGCGGTGAATTCCGCTAAGCGCGACAGTATTTTATCAAATTCCAAAGCCGTTAAATGGCGATTCATATTTTCGGGCATCTCTATTCCTCTCGTATGTTATGGCTTGTCTTACATTGATATAAACTTATCACATCTGCGCCGCCGTGTAAAGTGCAAAAAACAAAAAGACCCGACAAAAAGCCGAGTCTTTAAATGCTTCTAAGCTGTTTATCAGTCGCTCGTGTAGGGAAGAAGAGCAACGTGACGTGCACGCTTGATAGCGGTGGTAAGCTCTCTCTGATGAGCGGCGCAGTTGCCGGTGACTCTTCTGGGAAGAATCTTCGCTCTGTCGGAGATATACTTATGGAGCTTGGCGGTGTCCTTGTAATCTATGCACTCAACCTTATCGACGCAGAAAGCGCAAACCTTCTTGCGGCCCTTGCGGTTGGGTCTTCTGTCGTTTTTCTCATATGCCATGATGTTAACCTCCTCTTTGGCTAAGGTGGAAGCCGAAAGCCGTCCTGCGGCTCGGGCTTATTCATCGGGCGCAAAAGCCCGGTTCAAGTTTTTCTCAGAACGGGAGATCGTCGCTTATCGGGATCTCCTCGAAATCGTCCGCTCCGCCTGTGGCGAAGGACGCTGCGGGCTGGACGCGCGCGGGCTGATCGCCCTGGCGTGCTCCGCCTGTGCCCGTCTCTGCCTTTGAGCCGCAGAAGCTGACTTCGTCGGCGACAATTTCAAACGCGGTACGCTTGTTGCCGTTCTTGTCCTCGTAGTTGCGCTGCTGGATACTTCCGCGAACAGCGATCATCGATCCTCTGTGGAAGTAGCGGGAAACGAACTCTGCAGTCTGTCTCCAGGCGACAACGTTGATGAAATCGGTCTGCTTCTCTTCACCCTGTCTCTGGAAGCGGCGATCGACCGCAACGGAGAAAGTGGTGACTGCGACGCCGGAAGCGGTGGTACGCAACTCGGGATCGGCAGTGAGTCTGCCCATAATTATTGCAACGTTAAGCATCTTTGTTTCCTCACTTTCTGACAACGAGTGAGCGGAGAACGCCGTCGGTTATACCGGCGATACGGTAGAACTCCTCGGGGAACTCAGGTGCAGCGCTGAAATTGAACAGAGCGTAGAATCCCTCGGGCTCATCGTCGATAGCGTAAGCGAGCTTGCGCTTGCCCCACTCATCAATGCTGTCCAGAGTGCCGTTCTGCTCGATGAGAGCCTTGAACTTCTCGATGAGAGCGGGAACGCCCTCCTCACCGTTCTTGACGGAGAAAACCATCATTGCTTCATAGCTGTTGTTTGCTGACATTCTTAAAGCACCTCCTTCTGGTCTTTTGGCTGCGGTTCGTCCGCAGCAAGGATTAGCCGCCTTTTTCCTGCGGCAATTAGTTATTTTAACAGTGTTTAGCACTTTTGTCAACATATTTTTTTACATGAGTAAAATCGCGCTAACTCTTGTCAATCAGGCATATTAGTGGTAATATTTATATGAATCAGAAACGAACGCAGGTGATTTTCATGACAAGCCCGGCAACCGGAAGGCCCGCGCACAACAGGCGCACGGCATACACAAAAACGGCAATACGCCGCACCTTCTTCGAACTGCTTGAAGAAAAGGACTTCGACAAGATCAGCGTGCGAGAGATATGTCAGCGCGCAGACATCAACAGAAGCACCTTCTACCGCCACTATGACGACATCAACGCGCTGATGAAGAGCATCGAGGCTGAGTTCGTCTCCGATATCGATAATCAGATCGAGAGAATGGATCCCGAGGTTTTCGATGCAGTATTGGTCGGTCTGTTTGATATTGTCAGGGATAATTCCGACCTGTGCTGCTACATGATGAGATGCGGCCCGCGAAAGGGCTTCATCAATTCATTGTTCGTAAAGAACTACGACAGGACACAGATAAAGTGGAAGAAGTTTTTCCCCGAGATCACGGATAAGCAGTTCCGCTGGATGTATATAATGTTCTTCAACGGCATCGTCAGCGTTATTGCAGAGTGGATAAACTCCGACTTCCGCGAAGATCCATCGACTATCGTCTCTTTCACCACAAGCATATATTTTAACGGCTTCAGAAAATATTTCTAAACTGTTTATAATTTTTGGCGACACAAATCACTTTTTGTGTCGCTTTTTGCACATGCTTCCAGATACTGTTCCTTGCTTTTAAGTTTGAGGACAATATATACTTTTATTAATGCGGCATAACCGCTAAAATGAAAGGAGTCCTCAGAATGAGACAGTCGCTCACAGTCAGAAAAGCCGAGCACTTCGGCATAAACAGGAAGATAATCGCAAACATGACCGCGCAGAGCTGGCACGACATTCCCCATGTCGTTGTTACAAACGAGCCTGAGGCGTCCGAATTTCTGAAAGTTTTCAAAGAAATCAACGAAGGGCGCGCAAAAGAAGATAAGATCACGCTCAACGCAGTTATATTAAAAGTAATAACAGAGGCGCTCAAGAAGTGCCCCGCGATGAATGCACATATCGATTTCAAGCCCCGCCTTGTCCGCGGATGCGTGACGGAGTTCGACGAAATAAATATCTCGATGCCCATGCTTCTCGACTCAGGTGAGATGATGACAGTAAATCTGCACAACATGCAGGACAAGAACCTCAGGGATATCAGAGATACGCTCGCCGATGTTCAACGCAGAGCGAAAAATTCAAACATGTCGCAGGTCATGTACGACGTCTCGCTCAACGACACGCTGCAGGGGCTTGCAAAAGGCAAATTGGTTCAGACGATATCCCGCCTCATCGGCTCAAAGACCGGAAAGTACAAAGTAAAAACCCTCTCCGGCAAGAGCAAGAAAGAATATTATGATATACCCGAGTACGACAGGCTCACAAAATACGACATTGAGCAGGGCACGATAACCGTATCGAACCTCGGTTCGCTCTACAAGGACTGGGACGGCATCTGCGCACTGCTTGAGATAATACCGCCGCAGGTCGCCGCGATAGGCGTCGGCGCTCCGCGCGACACGGCGATTGCAAACCCGGACGGCACGGTAACGGTCGGCAAGAAGCTCGTCTTCACCGTCGTTTTCGACCACCGTGCGCTCGACATGGGCGATGTAGTCCCCTTCCTGAAGTCTATCGACGAGACTTTCAAGAACCCGGAAGTTATCAAGGAGTGGATTTGACGGAGCCTTTAAAAAAGGAGATAATATGGACAAACAGAACAGTTGGCTCAGCTGGGCTATTGAGCTCCAGAGTCTCGCGCAGGCGGGGCTGACATATGGACACGACCCCTATGACCTCGAGAGATACAAGCGGATAAGAGAGATATCCGCCGAGATGGTAGCCCACAAAAGCGACATCCCGGCAGAAAAGGTCAAAGAGCTTTTCTGCAACGAGACCGGATATCAGACACCGAAGGTCGATACCCGCGCCGCGATTTTCAATGACGGAAAGATTTTGCTCGTCCACGAATCGAACGGCACATGGTCGCTCCCCGGCGGCTGGTGCGATGTAAATCAGTCGGTCGCGGAGAACACCGTAAAAGAGACTTTTGAAGAGGCAGGCTTGCGCGTCACCGCGGACAGGCTCATCGCCGTTCAGGACAGGAACAAGCACAATAAGCCAATATACGCTTACGGGGTCGTAAAAGTTTTCGTCCTCTGCTCCGTTGTCGGCGGCGAATTCATTCCGAATATCGAAACGACCGAAACAAAATATTTCGGAAGAGACGAACTGCCGGAGAATCTCGCGGGCGAAAAGACCTCGCGCGAGCAGATACTGATGTGCTTCGATGCGAACGAGAGCGAACATTGGGAGACAAAGTTTGATTAAGAGAAAAATCCATATGTAAAGTGATTTAACTTTACATATGGATTTTTGTTATATCAGCGAAATTTTATATAAAATTGCCGTCGAATCGCAGTAATATCAAGTGTTCTGCGATGTTGATCCAAAAAGTGTATTCAACCGTTGAGCTCCGTGTAAAGCCATATCACTTTACAACAAAGAATCACAAAACCGACCCGAAAAATTATATCTTCGAGTCGGTTTTCATTATAAAATTCAGGCTATCTCTATCTCAAACGAAACCGTCAGCGACTTCTCTGCGCCGTTACTGCCGTCCCATTTGAAAGTTGAAGTTCCCGCGCATTTTCCCGCACCGTAAGGCACGGCATCGGCGGCGCTGCTCATGCCGGAATCCATCTCGGCGGCGACGAGATACATATCCTGGACATAGCTCTCCCCGCTCCTGATAATAAATTGTCGCGTGGCATCCTCGGTCACTTCTATGGGATAATCTTTGTCGTAGAACGCTTTTCCACCCTGCGTCAGAATTTTCGTACGTATCTCATAGTGCTGCTGATTATATATCGGGAGCGTTGAAATTATATCTTTTCCGCTGTTGTTCGTGACGGTCGCCGTGATATGCACTTCGCCGCCCGATTTGACTTTCGGATTTTCGATATAAACTTTCAGCGTCACTCCGTCGAGAGTTTTTTCGATTGTCTGCGGAGCTGAACTTATTTCGGCTGTACTTTCTGCCGTGGTGTTCTCCGGAACGGTCGTTCCCGCCGTCTCCGCGTCTCCGTTTCGGCACGCCGCAAAGCTCGTTATGAGCAGAACCGATATTAATATAGAAAGTATTGTTTTTTTCATAGTTTTCGCCTCCGGGCTTGATATTTATTCCGCGCCCTGTTCCCTTTGAAGATTGCGTTCAATCGGCTATAGGCATCCCTCCGTATATCTCTTTTTATTTAATATTATCAGACATTATTGTCAATGTCAATTTTCCGTCCACGATCTACTTTTCTTTTAAACAGTGCCGCCGTTGACGGCATAGGGTTGTCGAGGTCGCCAACCCCTACAAATTATAACAAAAAGCAAAACACCCGAAGCTGTTTTCACAACTCCGGGTGTTCTCGCGTATTCATTTAGTTGACTTTCATCTCAGTTATCTTCACTCCGGGCTCGATAACATCGATGCACTTGACCGGGCACGCCTCGTGGCACTTGCCGCAGCCGACGCACTTGTCGTAATCGACCTTAGCGCAGAAGTTCTCGACCGTGACCGCGCCGTATTCGCAGGTCTTGACGCACTTCATGCAGCCAATGCAGCCCGCCTTGCACTCTTTTCTGGTCTGGGCGCCCTTGTCATGGTTCTTGCACATGACGGCGGCCTTTGCCTCGTGCAGGGGCATAAGATCGATAATGCCCTTGGGGCAGGTGTTGACGCACATCTTGCAGGCGTGGCACGCGAGCGGATTTATTCTCGCAACGCCCTCGCAGATATGAATCGCGTCATAGGGACACACCTCAACGCAGTCGCCGAAGCCGATGCAGCCGTAGACGCACTCTTTCGGTCCGCCGAAAAGCTGAGTTGCCATTTTGCAGCTCTTGACTCCGACATAGTTGAGCTTCGTGTCCGTGTTGTGAATATTGCCCTGGCAGAGGACAACGGCAGTCATGGGAACGACATCCCCCGCCGCAAGTCCGGTTATTTTTGCAATAGCTTTGCTGACCTCAGCGCCGCCGGGCATGCAGCGTCCGGTGTCGGTGGTCTTGCCCTGAGAGAGGGCTGCCGCATAGCCTGAGCAGCCGGAGAAGCCGCACGCGCCGCAGTTTGCGCCGGGCAGCGCCGCCTGAATCTCCTCGGCCTTTTCGTCGACCGGGACAGCCATGACCTTTGACGCAACGGCGAGACCGAGACCGGCTATAAGTCCGATGACGGAGACGATGACAACCGCAATTATAATAAGATGCATATTATCCCGTCCTTTCTCAACCGAATATGCCGTCGACAACGCCCGAGAATCCGAGGAAGGAGACCGAGGTGAGCGATGCGGCAATGAGCGTTATGGGCAGACCCTGAAGGAATTTCGGCACGTCGCAGCTCTCGAGGCGCTCTCTGACGCCCGCGAACATGACCATGGCGAGCATGAAGCCGAGACCGCCGCCGAGCGAACGCATCATCGACTGGCCGAAATTGTAGTTATTCTCAACGTTTATAAGCACGACGCCGAGCACCGCGCAGTTCGTTGTTATCAGCGGAAGATAGATGCCAAGCGCGTTATAAAGCGCGGGCATATACTTCTTGAGGATTATCTCGACGAGCTGAACGAGAGCCGCTATGACGAGAATGAATACTATCGTCTGGAGATATTCGAGATCATTGGGCACGAGCAGCTTCGCGTTGATGGGATATGTAACGGCAGTCGAGAGCAGCATGACGAATATAACGGCGGCACTCATTCCGACTGCGGTGTTGAGCTTCTTCGACACGCCGAGGAACGGGCAGATGCCGAGGAACTTTGCGAGAATGAAGTTCTCCGTAAGGATACCGGTAAGCAGTATTGAAAGCATTATTTTCATTTGCCTGCCGCCTCCTTTCCGTCCTTTTTGTTTTCAACTTCGCCGCGAAGGGAGCAGGAAGCCGCCATCGGGCAAGCTTCGCAGCCCTTGAGTTCCGCCTTTGAAAGGCCCTTCTTGTCGGCAAGCTTGTTGGCGCACGCCATGAGTATGCCGAAGACGAAGAAGCCTCCGGGAGGCAGGATGAATATCAGCATCGGGCTGACGGAAGCCGGGATTATCTGAAGTCCGGCGATAGCGCCCGTGCCGAGCAGCTCTCTGACTGCGCCCATGAGGAGCAGCGCTGCGGTGAAGCCGACGCCCATGCCGAGACCGTCAACGGCGGAAGCCGCAACGGAGTTCTTGCAGGCGAACGCCTCAGCTCTGCCGAGGATGATGCAGTTGACGACTATCAGCGGCAGGTAAACGCCGAGCTGAGCGTCGATCTGCGGGACGAACGCCTTGACGAGCATCTGGACTATTGTAACGAACGAAGCGATTATAACTATATAAGCGGGGATTCTGACCTTCTGGGGAATCACCTTTTTGAGCGCCGAAATGGCGATGTTCGAGCACACAAGGACTATCGAAGCTGCAACGCCCATGCCCAGCGCACTCTCGACCGAGGTCGAAACCGCGAGCGTCGGGCAGGTGCCGAGCACCAGACGGAGAACGGGGTTCTCAACGAGAATGCCCTTGGTAAACTCCTGAAAAAGGCTCTTTTTCTTTGCCATTTTTTACTCCGCCCCCTTTAAATTGGAATCATAGTAGCTCAGCGCCTCATTGACTGCCGCCGTGACGGCTTTCGAGGTTATCGTAGCGCCGGTGAGCGCCTGGATCTCGTTGCCGGAGGCACTGTTTTTGTTGACTGCAATATCCTTGACCTTTCCCTTGAACTGGTCGAGGAAGCTGGCATTCTGGGCTTTCATGCCGAGACCGGCGGTCTCGTTGAGTTCGAGCGGCGAAATGCCGGTGACTGCGCCGTTTTTGTCGACTCCGGTCATTATCTTCACATCTCCGCCGTAGCCCTTGGAAACGGTGACAAAGACATAGCCGACTTCGTTGCCGCTTGCATCCTTGCCGACAGCGTAAGTGCCGCTGCCGCCCTTCATCTCCTGCGTTTCGCCGAACTGAGTCGCGGCGGGCAGGACTTTCTGCCTTGTTTCGACCTCGGTCTGCGCCGAGAGCTCCGCTATCTTCGGAGCCGTGACTTTATTTGTAACGGCGAGAAGAGTCGTGGCGACGAGGCATATCAGAAAGAGCGCTACAGTCGGGATGGCAAATTCCTTGAAATTCTTCATGCCTTCTCAGCCCCTTTCTTCTTTTTTTCCTTGACCGTGCCGAAAGGCTTCGGGGTGGTCAGATGCTCTATATGGGGAACAAGTATGTTCATAAGGATTATTGAGAACGAGACGCCCTCGGGCAGCGAGCCGAAGAGTCTGATGAACGAGGTCAGCAGACCGCAGCCGATGCCGAAGATTATTCTGCCCTTGAGATTGATGGGCGAGGTGGTGTAGTCGGTAGCCATGAAGAACGCGCCGAGCATAAGTCCGCCGCTGAGCAGCTGATAGGCGACAAAAGTGAAGCTGCCCTTGCCGGCTATGAGCATTATAACGGCTACAGTGCCGATAAACGACAGCGGAATTGCGGGAGAGATTATCTTTCTTATCATCAGATAAACTCCGCCGATTATCAGCGCCACTGCGCAGGTCTCGCCGAGGCTGCCGCCGCGGATGCCTATGAGCATATCAACGAGGCTCGGCAGTCCGTCGGAGAGCTTGCCGCCCTTTGTCATCATAGTCAGGGGCGTTGCTGTAGTGACCGCCTCCGCGCCATTGTCGAGCCACGAGCGGGGATTTATCCACGTTGTCATGGCGGTCGGGAACGAGACCATGAGAATGATTCTTCCGGTTATTGCGGGATTGACGAAGTTCTGGCCGATTCCGCCGAAGAGCTGTTTTACAACAACTATCGCGATAACGGAACCTATCGCCGCCTGCCACAGCGGAATCGACACTGGCAGGTTAAAGGCGAGCAGAAGTCCGGTGACGACCGCGCTCAGATCACCGAGCGTGTTGCTGCGCTTCATGATTTTGCGCGACAGATACTCGGAGAGCATGCACGTGCCTATCGTTACGAGGCAGACGAGCAGGACGCGCGGACCGAAGAGCCAGACGGATGCCGCAAGGGCGGGGATCAGCGCGATAATAACATTGAGCATTATTCCGCTGACCGTCTGAGCCGAGCGCACATGGGGAGATGCGCTGACTGTAAGTTTCTTTTCAGGCATTTCAGGCATTTTTGCTCTTCTCCTCTCTCAGCATCTGTTTTGCAAGGCGCATATACTGGACAAGCGGCTTTGCCGCAGGACATGAATAAGCGCATGAGCCGCACTCCATGCAGACCATGGCGCCGGATTTTTCAAGCCTGTCTATATCCTTCGCCTTTATATAGCGTTCAACAAGCGTGGGCATAAGGCTCAGCGGACATGCCGCCGCACATCTGCCGCAGCGGATGCAGTCGCGCTCTTTCTTGACCTTCGACGCATCGTCGGCAAAGGCGAGAATGGCGTTGTTCTGCTTGAGAACAGGAATATCCGTGTTGACAACGGCAAGTCCCATCATCGGGCCGCCGGTTATTATCTTGCCGGGTTCGGCTTTGAAGCCGCCGCAGAAGTCGATTATCTCGCCGACATTCATGCCGATAGGCACGCGGACGTTCTTCGGGTCGGCTATCGCGGAGCCGTCAACGGTCAGCGAGCGGCTGACGAGCGGCTTGCCGCTCTTGAGATATCTTGCTATAAATGCGACGGAGGCAACGTTCATAACAACGCAGCCGACATCGGCGGGCAGCTTTCCGGGCGGAACCTTTCTGCCCGTGGCGGAGAGCACCATCATCTTTTCTGCGCCCTGAGGATACTTCGACTTTAGCGTCATGAGGCGCACCACGTTATCCTCCGCAACGTCTCTGTCCGCTATAGCCTTGAGCACTTTGAAAGCTTCGGGCTTGTTGTCCTCTGCGGCGATAACGACGCGCTTGAAGCCGAGTATCTCTTTCAAAGTATAGATACTCGAGAGGATGTCCCACGAATTTTCAAGGCACTCGCGGTAGTCAACGGTTATGTAGGGTTCGCACTCCGCGGCGTTGACTATGAGTGTGTCAACATTCTTGTCGGGCGGGATACGCAGCTTGACATGCGTGGGGAAGCCCGCTCCGCCGAGTCCGACAAGGCCGGAATCCCTGACGGCGCGAAGGAAGCTCTCCTTGCCCGTCACCTTCGGCGGCTCAAGACCGTCGAAAAGGCGCATCTCGCCGTCGGACTCTATCTCCACCGCCTGAGTGATAACGCCGTTTGCAAGCGTCGCCTGCTTGACTGCGCTGACAGTGCCGGAGATCGAGGCGTGGATCGGCGCGCTGAGGAATTTGTCGCTGTCGCCCACTATCTGTCCGACCGAAACTTTGTCGCCCGCTTTTACAGTGGGTGTGCACGGTACACCGATATGCTGCTGCATGGGCAGGAGCACTTTTTCGGGGACTGGAATTCTTACGACTTCACAGTCTGCGGTGTTCTTGTTGTGGTTGACATGCACGCCGCCGCGTACCTGCTTGACAGCTTTGAGAACACCGTCGAGTTTAACCGAGCTCATTTCTTCAACTCCTTATGATTAATTATTACTTCTTTATTATAAACCGCGTCTGTTTTTCGAGCGCCGGCATGACTATGCGCAGCACCGTTCCAGTAACAGCTCCGGTTATAAGCGAAAATATCAGCAGTGCCGGCGCATAGCCGAGCACGGCTCCCGTCCCCGTGAGCACCGCCGCGGCGGCGAGCTGACCTGCGTTATGGCATACGGCGGCGATTATCGACGCGCCGAGCAGACCGAAGGGATCGGATTTTATTTTTGTTGCCGCCCACATCGCGAGGGTGCTGAGCACTCCTCCCGCGAGGCTCATAAAAAACGCCGTCGCGCCGCGTGTCATCAGCGCAAAGAGCGCCTTGAACACGGTTATGCACATCGCCTGCGGCAGTCCGAGAGTGAGAACAGTGAACATCGTCACTATATTTGAAAATCCCGGCTTAGCTCCCGGCGGCAGAAACGGCAGAGAGGGAATCAGATTTTCAAGAAACGAGAGCGCGATTGCCTGGGCGCAAAGGATACCTAAAAGAGCGGTCTTTCTCGCTTTCATGGGCATATCCTCCCGGTCAGGGCGTCGTGCCGCTTCTCCGAGCCCTCGAGCCTTATCACAACTCCTGCGGGCAGGCACGCAGCGGTGTCGCCCGGGCGGGTGAGTTTTCCCGATTTTACGCACAATTTGTCGCGGCAGTCCGCGTCTTCGAACCAGACAGCTCCGTCCTTTATTTTTATCACGACCTTGGGGTCGGTGTCGGGTGTTATTGTCATATCAGCGCTCTTGTCGAGCGTTACGCGGCGATATACTTCGCCGCCCGCATAGATGACCGCCTCGGTCTTTCCGTTCGACGGCAAAAATCGCCATATCAGAAGAGCCGCGCCGACGCAGAGTATGACCGCTATCAATGCGATATCGGCTTTTTTTACGAATCTGCGCTGCATCTGTCTCCCCCGTTATAAAAGTTTGAATCCGTCCTTTTCAAGTTTGAAGCTGTCCGCGAGAGAGCCAGTGACCCTGACGCTCCTGTCATTGAACACGAACACAGCCTGCGCGCCGTATTTTTCAAGCAGCGGCAGCGATTTCTCGTAGCCGAGCACGAAGCACGCAGTCGAAAGCGCATCGGACATAAACCCGTCGCTGCAGACGACCGTCACGCTGACAAGTCCGCTCTCTGCGGGATAACCCGTTTTCGGGTCGAGTATATGATGATATCGCACGCCGTCGCGGTCAAAATACCGCTCGTAGCTGCCGGAGGTCGAAACACAGGTCGCGGGCAGAGTCAAAACCGCAAAGCTCTCAGTCGAGCTCTCCGAAAAAGGATCTCTTATACCGACAGTGAATTTTTCTCCCTCGCCGTAGAGAAGTATGCTCCCGCCGACGGAGACGACCGCGCGCTTTATTTTTGAATTTTCGAGCACTCCGCGCACCTCGTCGCAGGCGATGCCCTTGCCTACCGAGCCGAGGTCGAGCACCGTACCCAACGGTATTTTTATGCCGTTCTCGTTTATCTCTATGGCGGAACCGGTGCCGTTGAGCGCCGAGTTTATTTCATCCTTGCCGGGCACTCTCTCATTGCCCGTGCCGAATCCCCAAAGGTCGCTGAGTCTGCCGAGCAGAGGGTCGAACGCGCCGCCGCTCGACTTTCTCAACTCTTCGCACTTCGAGAGTATATCCCCCATCTTCTTTTCGGGGTCGTTTATCTTCCCGTTCGCAGAAGACGAAAAGAGAGTTATCTTAATGCTCTGTCCCGCCGCGTCGTTTATCTCGCTGACGGCGGATGTTTCGATATGGCGCGAGAGGAGCTTGTTTTCGAGCTCCGATATGCAGTCAAAAACCGCCTTGCCGACCTTTTTCGCGTCTTTTCCCTCGATGTCCGCGCTGACGGCGGTGTTCATCATCGCAGACGAAGACGAGAACTCACGGCTCTGCTTTATGCCGTCGTATGCCACGAGACCGATCAAAACGGCAGCCGCCGCGCACAAAAGCACGACAATCAGCTTTTTCGAGCTTTTTTTCATCGGTCTCCCTCCGCAGTCAAGACTTCCATATACCTATAACATATATATTTTACATTGTTTTTCTTCAAACTTCAAGGACTTAAAATTGTCATTTTCGACGGCAAAAAAATATAGAAATATTTCTTTATCGATACAAAAATTGCTTTTTAAGCTTGATGTACAAAAAAATACAAAAATTTTATTAAAACTTAATAAAATTTCGTCCTTTTTATGGTGACAGAACTAAGAAAATATGGTATAATCTAACAAAATATTTCGATAATATTATCAGTTATGACGAAAATTTATTTTGCCGTAACGCTAATATAAAGCAAAATTCGGAGATAATCTATGTTTGAACAGTCAATCAGCGTCGACAGGATGGAGCAGGCGGTCAGCCTGTTCGGCAGTTTCGACGAAAATATTAAAATGATAGAAAAAGAGTTCGATGTCGGCGTCGTCAGCCGCGGCTCGGAGATAAAAGTCACGGGCGAGGCAGAGAATGTCTCAAAGGGCGTGCGCGCGATAAACGGACTTCTGATGCTCATCAACCGCGGCGAGGCGCTCAGCGACCAGAATGTCCGCTATGTCATCTCGCTCGTCAACGAGGGCAACGAGGATCAGCTTCCGCAGATGACTGCGGACTGCATCTGCATCACTTCAAAGGGCAGACCGGTCAAGCCGAAAACGCTCGGTCAGAAGAAATATATCGAAGCCATCCGCAAAAATACGGTCACTCTCGGCGTCGGACCCGCCGGCACAGGCAAAACTTATCTCGCGGTCGCCATGGCGGTGACGGCTTTTCGCGCAAAGGAAGTCAACCGCATAATCCTCACCCGCCCAGCAGTTGAAGCGGGCGAGAAGCTCGGATTCCTGCCCGGCGATCTTCAGCAGAAGGTCGACCCCTATCTGCGCCCGCTCTACGACGCGCTGTTCGATATGCTCGGCGCGGAGAGCTTCCAAAAGCAGCTCGAGCGCGGAAATATAGAAGTCGCGCCCCTTGCATATATGCGCGGACGCACGCTTGACGACAGCTTCATTATCCTCGACGAGGCGCAGAACACCTCGGTCGAGCAGATGAAGATGTTCCTGACCCGTCTCGGCTTCAACTCGAAGATGGTCGTCACGGGCGATATCACCCAGATCGACCTGCCCGACGGCAGGCGAAGCGGTCTCGTCGACGCGGTGAAGATTCTCAAAGATGTCGACGATATTCAAATTGTCAGGTTCAACGAGCGCGATGTGGTCAGACACAAGCTCGTTCAGGATATAATCAAAGCCTACGAAAAACACGAGGATGTGAAAAAAAGAAAATGAGAGGCAAAGTTAAGGTAATTATCACAAACGACCAGCATGAGGTCAAAATACCGACAGGAGTAAGAATGCTCGTGCGCCGCGCATGCACCGCGGTTCTGACACTCGAGGAATTTAACGATCCTGCCGAGATAAGCGTCCGCTTTGTGGACGACGAAGAGATACACAGACTCAACCGCGAATACCGCAACGTGGACAGGAGCACCGACGTGCTCTCGTTCCCCCTTGGTGAAAACGGAGTGTATGACACAAATCTTGACACGGGCGCAAAGATGCTCGGCGACATAGTCATTTCTATCCCCCACGCAGTCAGCCAGGCCGAGCGTTTCGGCCACACGCTCCAGCGCGAGATAGCATTTCTTACCGTACATTCGATGCTCCACCTGCTCGGCTATGACCACGAAAAAGGCGGAATCGAGAGCGTGCGTATGCGCGAAAAGGAGGAGACCGTCTTGACTCAGCTCGGCCTGCCCAGAAGCGGAAGCTACTATATGGGTGACGAATAAATGAAAGGTCTGCTCAAGAGCTTTGTCTATGCGGGGTCGGGCATTATCACCTGCATCAGGCAGGAGAGAAATATGCGCGTGCACCTCGTGTGCATGATATATATGTATTCATATCTCCTGATCTATGACTTCTTCGAGGTCTCGCGCACCCAGTTTGCGATAATTTTTATCGCGAACGCGATAGTTGTCATGGGCGAGCTGTTCAACACCGCTATAGAAGCGGTCGTTGACATGGCGGAGGAGAAGTTCAGCGAGAGATACAACCGCCTTGCGAAAATATCGAAAGATACCGCGGCGGGAGCCGTGCTCGTCGGCGCGATATTCGCCGTTTGCACGGGCATTGCGATTCTCGCTCAGCCCGATGCGTTCAGGGCGATGTTCGCCTACTACGCAGAGAAGCCGTATATGATAGCCGTTTTGATCGCCAGCCTTGTGCTGAGCTTCACTTTCATATTCACGGGCTTCAATTTCAAGAAAAAAGACAAATAATATATAAAAAATCCATGACCGCTGACTGTCATATCAGCGGTCATCTATATGAGGAGAAGTTATGACTCAGACAAGAACCGCTTTCATCGCAATAGTCGGCTGCCCGAATGTAGGCAAGTCGTCGATACTCAACCGCCTGCTCGGCCAGAAGGTCGCCGTCGTGTCGCCAAAGCCGCAGACCACGCGAACGAAGATAATGGGCGTGCTGACCGAGGACGAGGTTCAGCTCGTCTTCACCGACACCCCCGGCTTCCACCGCCCGCGCACAAAGCTCGGCGAAAAAATGATAAAGGCGGTCAGCGACAGCATCTCGGGCGTTGACGCATGTCTATTTGTTGTTGAGCCCTCGGGCGAGCTGCGCGACGCGGAAAAAGACCTTCTCAAGAAGTTCAAGGACGAGAAAATGCCCGTCATTCTCGCCATAAACAAAATAGATTCAGTCAAGCAGAAAGAATTGCTTATCGAGCGCATGGCGCAGTTCTCCGCGCTCTATGATTTCGAGGCGATAGTCCCCTGCTCCGCGCTCAAGGGCGACGGATTCGGCGATCTAAAAGACGAGCTGTTCAAGCAGGCTCAGCCCTCGCCGCATTTCTTCCCCGACGACACTCTGACCGACCAGCCCGAGCGCGTGCTCGCCGCCGAGATAATCAGAGAGAAGCTTTTGAATCTCCTCGACGACGAAGTGCCGCACGGCGTTGCGGTATGCATAGAGAGAATGCATGAGCGCGAGGACTCGAATATAACCGATATCGACGCCACGATTTACTGCGAGCGCGAGAGCCACAAGGGCATAATAATCGGCAAAAAAGGCGAGATGCTCAAAAAAGTCTCGACAAAGGCGCGCGAGGATATGGAGCGCTTCTTTATGTGCAAAATCAATCTCCACTGCTGGGTAAAGGTCAAAGAGGGCTGGCGCAACAGAGAGGGACTCATCCACAATTTCGGGCTCGACAACGAATAAAATTTTTCCTATCATAAATGCGCCGCGCAGTGAAAAAAATATTTTTACACTGCACGGAGGAGCGCACATCGCGCGTTTATCATAGATGAAAAATACGGACAAAAACACGGTTCAGAATGCATGGAACGCCTTTGAAATGAGCGGCAGGGTCGAGGACTATCTCCGCTATGCAAAGACGAATATCCGCGCGGGAGGTGAAACGGCAAGTGCAAACGCAGACAGAGGGGCTGATAATCAAGTCCCGCGATATCAATGAAAACGATACAGTCGTCAAAATTCTGACAGGCGACCTCGGGCTTGTCTCCGCCTTTGCCAACGGCACGAAGAAAGTGAAGAGCCGAACCGCGAGCGCCGCCGTTTCGCCGATGACATACTCCCGTCTGACCCTCTACCGCGGGCGCGAGAGCTACATAGTTGACGACGCAAAGGCGATAGACGTGTTTTTCGGGCTGCGCGAGGACATTGAAAAATTATCGCTTGCAAATTATTTTTGCGAGCTTGCGGGCGAGTTTTCGCCCGAGAACACCGAGGCTCACGAATTCTTGAGCCTGACGCTGAATCTTCTACATTTGTTGTCCGAGGACAAGCGGAGCGCGGATTTCTTAAAACCCGTCGGTGAGCTGCGTATGCTCGCGCTCGCTGGATATATGCCAGACCTCGCCGGATGCCAATCCTGCGGGAACGAGCTGCCCGACGAGCCTGTTTTCAGCCTGCGCCATGCAGGATTTTTCTGCCGTAATTGCGCACCCGACGGCGAGGGAATACCCGTGACGTCCGGCGTGATAAACGCGATGCGCCATATCTGCACCTGCGATGACCGCGCGCTTTTTGCGTTCCGCATGCCGGACAGCTCGCTGAAAATCCTCGGCGATATCACCGAACGCTACCTGCTTCTCCAGCTCGGACACAAGTTGAGAACGCTGGATTTTTACAAGAGCATAAAGATGTGAGTTGAAACACAAAAAATCCAATAAAATATCAGCCGGGCGGATATCCGTCCGGCTGTTTTTATCCCGTCGTGCTCTCGCTCTGCGCAGCGGTCTTTGTCGGGAAATCGAAGCCCTGCATGAAGCCGTCGAGCTCGGTCGAGCAGATGTCGCCGCCTATCACCGCGCCCTCGTAGACGAGAATATTCGCCTGCACCGTTCCGCTGTCGCCCTCATAGCCGGGATAATTTTTTATGTTATATGTCCAGCGCTTTGCGCGCTTGCCCGCATATGGGGTAAGGTCGAGGTTCTGCGCTTTCTGAATCTCATTGTATTTTTCATATCCCCTGTCGAATTCGGCGGGGATTATAACTTCTGCGACCTCGACCGGGTCCTCCTCGATATCCCAGCCGAACTGAGACAGAAACGCCGTGCGCTCCGAGGCATTCGACGCCTTGAGACTTATCGCGTTGTCGCTGACCGCGGGCTTGCCGCGATTTATCAGCAGCACCACCGCCGCCACGGCGAGTACCGCCGCGAACGTAGTCAAGGCAATTTTCAGCTTTGAGGATTTTATTGAAAACACAAACACTTTTCTCCGCCCCTTCGCGCTTATAAAGATAGTTGATATATATGCTCATTTCTCCCGCTTTATCACGGTTGACAAATCTTGCTGAAATGGTAATATTATACTGTAACTTATTTCACATTTCGGAGGCAGGAAAAAGCATGAAAAAATGCAGTCTCATCCCCTTTGCCGTCCTCGCCGCAACAGCGGGCGCAGGCGCGGCGGTCGGCAGAAAATTAAAGACCGACAAGGCTTTCCGCCGCGACTTTGACGACGCTGTCGGAAAAGGTATCCTCGCCGCCGTCGGCAAGATTGCCGACAAACTCCCCGAGCCGAATTTCAGCGATGTCTCGAACTATCAGAGCCGTGATTTCTATCCCGGTCACAGCGAATTTGCATCATCGGGCAAGCGCGGTTCAAGATGGCGTCTCGGCTACGCCCGCCGCAGTCTCGTCCCCGACGACTACAATCAGAAGGAGTACTACATAGCGGGCTATCTCTCCTATCCGCCTAATATAATGAGCGGGGTTATCGATGACCAAGCGGTGCGCGTTATCTGCCTCGACGATTCGAGCGGACGCGGGAGCGTAGTTTTTGCCGTCATTGACTGCGTCGGAATATCCGGCACGGACATACGCCGCATACGCGAGAGACTGGCGGACTTTGCAAAAGAAAATAATATAGTTTCCATCAATATTTCTTCAATCCACTGCCACAGCGCGATTGATACACAGGGTCTCTGGGGCGATCTGCCGAAGATGCTCAAGAACAATGTCAAGGCGACCAAAGACGGACGGTATGACGATATTATCTCCGGGCGTGACCCCGAGTTCATGGAGAATCTGTTTGAAAAGACCGCAGACGCGATAAAAGAGGCGTTTGATTCCATGCAGCGCGGAAAGCTCACCTATGTGCGCACCGACGCTATCGACTTCGCGCGCGACAAGCGCCCGCCCTATGTCTGGGACAAAGACATAGTCCGCCTGCGCTTCATCCCCGACAACGGCTCGGAAGAGACTGTAGCTGCGTTCATGGCGGCTCACCCGACCGCTTTAGGCGCGAAGAATACGAAGCTCAGCTCCGACTACATCGCATCGATGGAGCATGAGATAAACAAGGCGGGCAAGAACTTTATATTCTTCCAGGGCGCGGAGCTTGCGATAGCTCAGCAGCGCGACTGCATAACCGAGCATGACGGCTCGGAGGGCTGGCAGGAATACGGCAAGACTCTCGGACGCTTCCTGCTCTCTATCCCCGAAGAGGACGAGAGGCGCGTCGCGACTTTTATAAATATTAAAAACCGCGAAATATTCATCCCGGCAGACAATCCTATACTCATCGCCGCCGCAAAGGCGGGACTCGTTGACAACACCGTTCTGCACGACCCGAGCGAAAAATCCGGCTACTGCTTCGTCAGCGAAGTCGGCTATGCAGAAATTGGCAAGGAGCTGTCCCTCGCGCTCATCCCCGGCGAGCTTGCGCCCGAGATTCTGCTCGGCGGCGCATACGGCGCGGACGAGAGCTTCAACCGCACAGCCTGGGAGTATCCGCCCATGCGCGACATGATCCCCGATGGCAGAGAGCTCAGCGTTATAGGTCTGTGCAACGACGCGATGGGATACATCCTGCCCGACAACGACTACGGCAGCGTCATAGCGAAGGACCACTACGAAGAGGCTGTCTCGGCGGGAAAACGCGCGGGGTCAACAATAACAAAAGCTTTCGGAGAGCTTGTCAAAAGTCTCCGATAAAAAATAAAATACAACGGAGGGAAACCCCATGCGCAAAAACATCCGGCGAATCTTCAGCATCATTCTTGCGGCGATACTGCTGCTCTGCGCGAGCCTGCCCGTTTTCGCAAAGAGCGAAAAATGCACCTGCGGCACGCCGCCCGTAATCTACGTCGCGGCCTTGGGCAGCGCGAAGCTCTATCTTGACAAGGGCACGGAGAACGAGCGACTGCTGTTCAGACCCGACACCGCCGCTTATCTGCGCCTTGCCGCACGTCTCGCCCCGGCAATAGCGCGCCTCGCCATAGACAAGAACTATGACGCTTTCGGCGACGCACTCATCGACGGAGTCCGCGGCGTCTTCGGCGATTTGCAGATGGACGAAAACGGCGACTCCACAGACCGCGTGACCTCGGACGCCAAGCTGCCCGACAACCCCGACCACGGCGTTGACAAGAGCTACTATTTCGCCTACGATTTCCGCGAGGACCCGCTCACGGTCGCAGACAAGCTGCACGAGTACATTGCCTGCGTAAAGAAACTCACCGGACATGACACCGTGCTTCTTCGTGCCTCGTCCATGGGCGGCGTTATGACCATGGCGTATTTCTACAAATACGGCACCGACGGTATAGACGCCTGCATATTCCAGTGCTGCCCCATACTCGGCACACAGGTTGCGGGCGACCTGTTCACAAAGAAAATCGTCATTGACCCGGACGCCCTCGTGCGCTACGCTTCCCAGCTCCCGACTGATGAGCAGTGGCAATCCGATTTGCTCGGCGTTGTTCTCGATATGCTCAATTTTGCGGGCGTTTTCAAAGCACTCGTCGGCGTTGCGGATAAGCTGCTCGAAAATCTGACGGACAGGGTGTTTGAAGAGCTCATGTACCCCGTGTTCGGCTCGATGCCCGGAATATGGAGCTTCGTGACCGACGACGAATACGAGCAGGCGAAAAAAATGGCGTTCGATGAAAACACCTCGAAGCGTTTAATCTCCCGCCTCGACGAATATCACTACAACGTCCAGTGCAAAGCGGGCGAGATACTGAACAGAGCTAAAAACAACGGCGTGAAAATAATGATAGTCGCGGGCTACAACAAGCAGCGCACGCCGCTCGTTGAGTCATATATGGCAAACAGCGACGCGACGGTTGACACGAAATACGCCTCCGTCGGCGCTACGGTGGCAGACCTCGGCTCCGCGCTCCCCGAAGGCTATGTTCAGAAGAATGAGGCGGGCGTTCACGACCACCTCTCGAAGGACGGCGTGATAGACGCATCGACCTGCCTCATGCCCGAGAACACGTGGTTCATAAAAGATATGCTCCACTGCAAGATACACGATGGGCACAAGGCGATGTACAACTGGTTCTTCTATTCAGAGTCTCAGCCCGATGTCTGGTCGAATGAAAAATATCCGCAATTTCTGCAAAACGATGTGAACGCGAAGACGCTCACTCCCATAGGCACTCAGGCAAGACCCGCTGCATCGAACGGCGGTTCAGGCAGCTCGAAAGAGCCTCTGACTCCGCAGACCGGTTCGGCCTCATTTGCGGCGGTTATCCCGCTCTTATTCGCCCTGCCTGCCGGAGTTGTTTCAAGGCGGCGCAAACGCTCATAACAGAAAAATGCAACAGCCGACGGTCATGTGTTCCGCTGTCGGCTGTTTGTTCTTTATTTAACGGTTAAATATTTGTAAATCCTACTTCTTCGGGCTTGAAATGGGAGTAAATAATGTATAAAATAAGACTGTAAATCAAGTGCTGCTTTTTATACGGCACAACAAGAAAGGTCGTGCAAAGATGGCAAGATTTCTCTACTCCGCCTTTTCCGACGAGGCCGCCGACAGCATCGACGGCCAGATAGCCGCCTGCAAGGCAAACGGCGTGACGCACATGGAACTGCGTGGCGTCGACGGCAAGAACATCTCCGAGTTCACCGTTGACGAGGCAAAGGCACTCAAGGAAAAGCTTGACGCAAACGGCATGAAGGTCTCTTCCATAGGCTCTTACTATGGAAAGATCGAGATAACCGACGATTTTGAGCCCCATTTCGAGGGCTTCAAGAACACAGTTGAAGTGGCGAAGATACTCGAAGCGAAGTATATCCGCCTGTTCAGCTTCTATTTCACAAAGGGCGAGAGCTACGAAGAGTACCGCCCGGAGGTCATGCGCAGAGTCAGAGCCATGGCTGAATATTCAAAGGAGCGCGGAGTCCTCTGCTGCCACGAGAACGAGCGCGGTATTTACGGCGATATCCCCGAGAGATGCCTCGATCTCCACAAGGAGCTCGGCGATGTCATCGGCGGAATTTTCGACCCCGCGAACTATATTCTCAACGGCGTTGAAATTCTCCCCGCATACGATTTGCTCGAGCCCTACATCACCTATATGCATGTAAAAGACGCGATAGGCGCCGAGGAGACAGTTGTCCCCGCAGGTCATGGCGATGCTCATTTTGATGAGCTCATCCGCCGCTTCAACAAAAAGGACGGCGAGAGATTCCTCTCCGTCGAGCCGCATCTCAAGGTGTTTGACGCTTTAAAGACCATAGAGCGCGACGACAGCCTCTCGCTGAAAATGGATAAGTTCACCTACCCTGACAACAACGCGTCCTTTGCCGCTGCGGTCGGCGGAATAAAGGAAGTTGTCGCAAGAGTCAAGACCCTGCGCTACGGCATAATCGGCGTTGGCAACATGGGTTCCGCTCACCTCGGCTATTATCTCGACGGTCTCATCCCCGAGATGGTTCTCACCGCGATAGCCGATATCGACCCCGCAAAGCTTGAGCGCGCCGAGAAGAAATGCCGCGGCAGAAGCTGTGAGATAAAATGCTTTGACTCCGCCGAGGCTCTCATTGACTCGGGCGAGGTCGACGCTGTTATAGTCGCAACGCCGCACTATTCTCACCCGCCGATAGTCGAATACGGCCTGACCCACGGTGTACATGTGCTCAGCGAAAAGCCCGCAGGTGTCTATACAAAGCAGGTTCGCGAGATGAACGAAGTCGCCTCAAAGAGCGACAAAGTGTTCGCGCTGATGTTCAATCAGAGGACAAATCCCATGTATATCAAGCTGCGCGAAGTCGTGCAGAGCGGCGAATACGGCGAGCTGCACCGCTTCAACTGGCTCATCACCGACTGGTACCGCACGCAGGCATATTATAACTCCGGCGGATGGCGCGCAACCTGGAGCGGCGAGGGCGGCGGCGTCCTGCTCAACCAGTGCCCGCATCAGCTCGACCTGTGGCAGTGGATAACCGGCATGCCCGCATCCATTCAGGCGCAGTGCTCCATCGGCAAGTGGCACAACATTGAAGTTGAAGACGATGTGACCATATACGCCGAATATCCCAACGGCGCAACCGGCGTGTTCATCACGACGACCGGCGACGCACCCGGCACGAACAGACTTGAAATAACGCTCGACCGCGCGAAGATAGTCTGCGAGAACGACAGGATAAGAGCCTATGTCCTCGACCAGTCCATGACCGAGTTCAGCAAAACAGCTGAAGAGGGCTTCGCGAAGCCCAACGGTCACTGGGAGGATATCGACTATGTCGACACGGACACCGAGCAGCATGTCGCAGTCACAAACGCATTTGCGGCGCACATCCTGCACGGAACTCCGCTCATCGCGCGCGGCGAAGAGGGCATCAACGGTCTGACTATCTCGAACGCGGCGCACCTGTCCTCATGGCTCGGCAAGAAAGTTACCCTCCCGATAGACGAGGATCTGTTCTATGCCGAACTCCAGAAGAAAATTGCCTCGTCTTCCGGCAAGAAAGAGCCCGTGAAGGAAGTTGTCGTTGAGGATATGTCCTCGACCTACGGCTCATAATCGAAAGAAAACAGAGGTAGAATATGAAGATATCTATCGTGGGCTGCGGCGGAATAAGCCGCACCCACATCGGAGCCGTCCGCGATATACCGGACGCCCGGATAATCAGCGTTGCGGACTGCATTCCCGAGCGCGCCGAAGCGGCGGCAAAGCAGTGCGGTGCAAAGGCATATACGAGCCTTGAAGACATGCTCGCGGGCGAAAAGCCGGATGTTTTACATATCTGCACCCCGCACTATCTCCATGTTCCGATGGCGGTCTACGCGATGGAGCGCGGAGTCGATGTGCTGTGCGAGAAACCGTGCGCCATGACGGAAGGCCAGCTCGAAGAGCTGCGCGAATGTCAGCACAGGACGGGGCGGCAGTTCGGAGTCTGTTTTCAGAACAGATATAACCGCTCGGTGCAGTATCTCAAAAATATCATTGATTCAAAAATATACGGCGAGCTTATCGGCATGAGGGCTTTTGTCACCTGGAAGCGCGACGCGGACTATTACGCAAGCGGCGACTGGCGCGGCAAAAAAGCGACCGAGGGCGGCGGAGTGCTGATAAATCAGGCTCTGCACACGCTCGATCTGATGAATATACTCGGCGGAAATGTAAAAGCCGTGACCGCACATGCTTCAAACGACCATCTCAAGGGCATAATAGAAGTTGAGGACACGGTGAGCGTATTTGCCGAATTTTCGCAGGGCTTTCGCGGAGTGTTCTTCGCAACGACCGCAAACGCCGTCACCTCGCCAATAATGCTCGAAGCAAACTTCGCCGACCGTTCGGTACGCATCGAGGGCGACAGCGTGTTTGAACTCAGGGACGGCAAGCTCACCCCGGTGTTCGCCGCGGACAAGTTCGACAACCACGGCAAGCTCTGCTGGGGCAGCGGACACAGCGCGCTGATACGCGATTTCTACGACGCGGTCAGAAATAACCGCCCGTTTGCAATAGATTCAGACGAGGGCGGCAAGGCGATCGAGCTCCTGCTCGCCGTATACAAGAGCGCTGAAACAGGCGAACGCATAGAGTTATAAAAAAGAAAGGGAAGATTGAAATGCAGATGACTTTTCGCTGGTTCGGCGACACCAAGGACACGGTATCGCTCGAACAGATAAGGCAGATCCCCGGCGTCAAGGGCATTGTCCCCGCGCTGCACACCCTGCCCGCAGGCGAAGTGTGGCCGCTCGATATGGTCATGGACATGAAGCACGAGATCGAGGCGGCAGGCCTTACGATGGAGTGCATCGAGAGCGTCAACGTCCATGAGGATATCAAGCTCGGCAACGAAAACGCAGACAAATATATCGACAACTATATCGAATCCATCCGCAATCTCGGCAAGGCGGGCGTCAGGGTGATATGCTACAACTTCATGCCCGTTTTCGACTGGACTCGCACCGACCTCGCCATGGATATGGGCAACGGCGCAACCTGCCTGTCATATAACGGAGCACAGATCGAGGGCAAGAGCCCCGAGGATATGTTCCGCGAGATTGACGAGAACTCGAACGGCTACGCGATGCCTGGCTGGGAAACCGAGCGCATGGGCGAGATAAAGGAGCTGTTCCAAAAGTACAAGGGCGTGACCGAGGACGATCTCGTTGAGAATCTCCGCCATTTCCTGCGCCGCATAGCTCCCGTCTGTGAGGACTGCGGAATCAAAATGGCTATTCATCCGGACGATCCGCCATGGGGCATCTTCGGTCTGCCGAGGATAATCAAGAACACCGCAGATCTCGAACGCCTGCTCTCGCTCGTTGACAGCGACATAAACGGCATCACCTTCTGCACCGGCTCACTCGGCGCGTCGAAAGACAACGACCTGCCTGCGATGATAAGGAAATTCGGCGACAGGATATATTTCGCGCATCTGAGAAACGTTCTCAGACGCGACGGCTGGTTCAACGAGACCTCCCACCTGTCCTCGGACGGCTCGCTCGACATGTACGAGATAGTCAAGGCTCTCTATGAAAGCGGATTTGACGGCTATATCCGCCCAGATCACGGCAGAATGCTGTGGGGCGAAAAAGCCCGTCCCGGCTACGGTCTGTACGACCGTGCGCTCGGAGCGGCATATATAAACGGACTCTGGGAAGCTGTTTCAAAGTCCGAAAGGGAAGGAAGATAACCATGGTACACGAAAATCTTAACGGCCGTGTTGCGGTCATAACCGGCGGCGGCGGAGTTCTTTGCAGCGGATTTGCAAAGGATCTTGCGGCTCAGGGAGTAAAGGTCGCGATACTCGACCTGCGCGAAGAGGCGGCTCAGAAGGTCGCGGACGAGATTAAAGCGGCGGGCGGCGAAGCTCTTGCAGTCGGCTGCAACGTGCTCGAGAGCGAGAGCCTTGAGGCGGCGCGCGAGAAGATAAACGCAGCGCTCGGCTCATGCGATATTCTCGTCAACGGCGCGGGCGGCAACTCTCCGCTCGGCACGACGACCAAAGACACACTCGAGCTCGAGGACATAGCCCACAAGGCAGAGGGAGTCAAGACTTTCTTCGACCTCGACCCCAAGGGCATTGAGTTTGTTTTCAATCTTAACTTCCTCGGCACGCTGCTCACCACGCAGTGCTTTGCAAAGGACATGATAGGCAAGGAAAACGCGACGATTCTCAACATCTCCTCCATGAACGCCTACAGACCGCTCACGAGAATCCCCGCATATTCTGCGGCGAAGGCGGCTGTCTCGAACTTCACCCAGTTCATGGCGGTTCATTTTGCCGATGTCGGCATCAGAGTCAACGCGATAGCTCCCGGCTTCTTCTCGACGAACCAGAACAAGACTCTGCTCTTCAACGAGGACGGCTCGCTCACCGCGCGCTCGAACAAGATAATCACCCACACTCCCCTGCGTCGCTTCGGCGTGCCTGAGGATCTGACGGGTGCTCTGCTGTTCCTCTGCGACGAGAGCCAGTCGGGCTTCATAACCGGCGTTATTCTCCCCGTCGACGGCGGCTTCTCCGCTTATTCGGGAGTGTAAAGTCCATATCAAATCGGATTCCCGATTTGCAGAATTCTCAAATAAAAGAACGCTGTCCATTGAAATACATGGGCAGCGTTGTTTTGTGTTGTGGTGTGTGATTGGCGAATTGGGATTTGTCAATCACTTGAACCATAGCAAAGTAAAAGCATGTAACTCAGCTAATTTTTATAATCAAACTTTCAATAGTCGCGCCGCAGTGGTAGAAACCAGCTGAGTTGGACGAGAGGACGGCTTTCGAAGCAAGACGCACGAGCCCGTATTGTTTGAGCGAAGCGAGTTTACGGGCGAATGTGCCGAGCAACTGATTGATAGCCGCGAGCTTGGTACTGCGGCGCGGAATTTCAGGAGGAGGTGAGTTGTAGGGGTCGGCGACCTCGACGACCCTTTGACGCGTGAGCGTCACGGTGTTTTTTGGAGATGATGCAAGTAAAGCGATCATTTAGTTACTTGTCACTATTATAGATTTTAAAAGCAGGCGAACAAAGTTCGCCCCTACGGTCTGTAAAATAAACTTTTGCGAAAATTTCGTGCCGCTTGCGCGGCAGCGGTGCGTCGAGTCGCCGCACCCTACAAGTTGCGCATCAAAAAAATTCGTGCAGATTTCGCGTGCGGATAGTATCTGCCCATATCGAGCACTTTTTCACTATTCACTTTTACTTATTACTTTGAGCGTTAGCGAAACAACCCCTCAGTCTCGGTTTACGCCGAGCCAGCTCCCCTACAGGGGGGGGAGCCTAAATAGATTCTGCGACAAATCCCAATTCATCAATCACAAAACCGACCGCAGCAGATCTGCTGCGGTCGGTTACTGTTTTACGGCACCCGTTTATGTTCCGGGCACTTTTCTTATTCCATATTGTCTATATAGCTGCAGGCTGCGAGTGCGGCTACGGAGCCGTCCGCCGCTGCGGTGGTCAGCTGGCGCACTTCCTTTGTGCGGCAGTCGCCCGCGGTGAAGATACCGGGGGTCTTTGTTCTGCAGCTCTCGTCCGCGATGATATAGCCGTAGTCATCGAGGTCTGCAACATCCTTGAAGCTCTCGTTATTCGGCATCTGACCGACCGCAATAAAAATGCCGTCCATCGGAATGGAACGGGGTTCCTCGTCGCCCGTCGCTATCTTTATGCCGTCGAGCTCGTCGCTGCCGATGAGTTTGACTACCTTCGTGTTCATGAGAACCTTTATGTTATCTTTCTCGCCGAGCTTCTTGACAAGAGCCTTTTCGCCCCTGAACTCATCGCGTCTGTGTATAAGCGTGACGCTCTTGCAGTAAGACGCGAGGAAGAGCGCGGACTGGAGAGCGCTGTCTCCGCCGCCGACAACGGCGACATTCTTGCCCTTATAAAAAGCTCCGTCGCACACCGCGCAGTAGGACACTCCCCTGCCCGCGAGGTCGTTCTCGCCGTCCGCTCCAAGCGGTCTGTGGCGCGCTCCGGTGGCGATTATAACGCACTTGCACTGATAGCTGTTTGAATCGGTTATGACGGTTTTTATCTTTCCGTCGACTATTTTTATTACCCGCTCAAGCTCAACATCCGCGCCGAGCTCCATCGCCTGCGAAACGAGGTTATCCGCAAATTCGCTGCCGCTTATCTGCGATATTCCCGGATAGTTTTCAACTCTCGGCGAAGAGGTTATCTGACCGCCGAAGGACTCGCCCTCGGTCACGAGCACGGTTTTTCCCGCTCTGAGCGCATAGATTGCCGCCGTGAGTCCGGCAGTGCCGGCGCCGACGATAACGATATCAAATTGCTGCATTTCTTTTCCCTCTGAATATGGCAAAATTTTTCTTTAATGCGCCGAAAACCGGGTGAAGCCGCGCTCCACCCGATCTTCCAGCGTTTATCAGTGCATCAGCACTGCTCAATGAACTTTTTGATGTTTGAAAGATTGACGAAGCTCTCATATCCGTCGCCGTCGGCGACGATAAGAGTCGGAGCCTGTCTGATTCCGTATTTCATCGTCAGATCCTCCTGAGCCTCTGCATCGATCTTCTCGTAGCCGATATTCGCCTTGTCAAGCAGAGTATAGGCTATCTTGCAGTTGGGGCAGGTCTTTGTGGTGAAGAGCATGACCCTTGCGCCGTTTGATGCCTTGGGAGCATCCTCGTGCTTGCCATCCTCCACGGTGTGGCTGACGGTGCGCTCATTCTTGAGATGAGACGCGCCGAGGTTATAGACGGTTCTGTCCTTGAACTCCTGCGCCTTGCCGTCGTTCCAGTTCTGGACGGGGCGATAGTAGCCGGTGATACGGCTGTAGACCTCGGTCTGACCGCCGCACTCGGGGCAGGTAAAGTGCTCGCCCGCGATGTAACCGTGATCCTTGCACACAGAGTAGGTCGGGGAGATCGTGTAATAGGGCAGCTTGTAGTTCTCGGCTATCTTGCGCACGAGAGAAGCAGTCGAGGTCCAGTCGGGCAGCTTCTCGCCGAGGAAGGCGTGGAAGACTGTGCCGGAGGTGTATCTCGTCTGAAGATCATCCTGAATGTCGAGCGCCTCAAAGATATCCTCCGAGAACGAAACAGGAAGATGCGAGCTGTTGGTGTAATAGGGAGTGCCGCCGTCCTTCGCTGCGGTGATGATATCCGGGAACTGAGCGACATCGTGCTTTGCGAAACGATAAGTGGTGGACTCGGCGGGAGTTGCCTCGAGGTTGTAGAGATCGCCGTACTTCTCCTGATAGTCGGAGAGGCGCTCACGCATATGGTCGAGGACTTCCTTGGTGAACTGCTGGGTCTTCTCGTGGGTCATATCCGCTCTGAGCCACTTGGCGTTGAGACCGACCTCGTTCATGCCGATGAGGCCGATGGTCGAGAAGTGGTTCTCGAAAGTACCGAGGTAGCGTCTGGTGTAGGGATAGAGACCCTCGTTGAGAAGCTTCGTGATAACTGTGCGCTTGACGCTGAGCGAACGGGCGGAGATATCCATAAGCTTGTCGAGTCTGCGGTAGAAGTCCGCCTCATCCTCTGCAAGATATGCGATTCTCGGCATGTTTATCGTAACAACGCCTATAGAACCGGTGCTCTCGCCGCTGCCGAAGAAGCCGCCGGACTTCTTGCGAAGCTCGCGCAGGTCGAGGCGCAGTCTGCAGCACATGGAGCGGACATCGCTCGGCTCCATATCGCTGTTGATGTAGTTAGAGAAATAAGGTGTGCCGTACTTTGCGGTCATCTCGAAGAGAAGTCTGTTGTTCTCAGTATCCGACCAGTCAAAGTCGCGGGTTATGGAATAAGTCGGGATGGGATACTGGAAGCCGCGTCCGTTGGCGTCGCCCTCGATCATGGTCTCGATGAACGCCTTGTTGACCATATCCATCTCTTTCTTGCAGTCCTTGTACTTGAAGGGCATCTCCTTGCCGCCTACAATGGCGTTGAGCTCGGCAAGGTCGTTGGGAACGGTCCAGTCAAGGGTTATATTCGAGAACGGAGCCTGAGTGCCCCAGCGGCTGGGGGTGTTGACGCCGAAGATGAACGACTCGATGCACTTCTTGACCTCGCGGTAAGAGAGGTTGTCCACCTTAACAAACGGAGCAAGATAGGTATCGAACGAGGAGAACGCCTGAGCGCCCGCCCACTCGTTCTGCATGATACCGAGGAAGTTGACCATCTGGTTGCAGAGGGTCGCAAGGTGGCTTGCGGGAGAAGAGGTTATCTTTCCGGGGACGCCGCCGAGACCTTCCTGAATGAGCTGCTTCAAAGACCAGCCCGCGCAGTAACCGGTGAGCATGGAGAGGTCATGGAGGTGGATGTCGCCGTTTCTGTGGGCGTTTGCTATCTCTTCGTCATAGACCTCGGAGAGCCAGTAGTTCGCGGTGATCGCGCCGGAGTTACTGAGAATCAGTCCGCCGACGGAATATGTGACGGTCGAATTCTCTTTAACGCGCCAGTCGGAAACCTTGACGTAGCTGTCAACCAGCTCCTTGTAGTCGAGGATGGTCGACTTCATGTTTCTGACTTTTTCGCGCTGCTTTCTGTAGAGGATATACGCCTTTGCGACATCGGCGTAGCCCGCCTGGCTGAGCACCGACTCGACGCTGTCCTGAATGTCCTCAACGGCGATAAGTCCGTCCTTGATCTTGCCCTCGAAGTCCGAAGTGACCTTGAGTGCGAGCAGGTCGATGACCGTCGGATGAGTTTCCTTGTTGAGCGCGTCGAAAGCCTTTGATATAGCCGAAGATATCTTCGCTATATCAAAATCGGCGACTGCGCCATCTCTTTTGATAACCTTGTACATCATCATGCCTCCATTTTCTTTTCCAAATATATGTCAAAATTATATTATGCTTCATTTGCGCTATCTGCCTACAATTATAGATGCAACCATGGCAAATGTCAACAGCAAAATACAAGATATTGTGTAGAATTTATTTTTCTGCCCCAAGATGTTCCGAGTTCCAGTGTCCGTTATATTCCCCTTATCTCGACATTCGGGACATTTTTGCGGACTATATCCGCGAAAGAGCGCAGTGTTTCGCGGCTGTGCGAGCCGAGACCCTTCTGCAAAACGAACTCGGAATCGGTGAAGTTCTGGAGAAAATATTTCTCGTCGCCCTTGAGCCACTCGCCTATTTTCTCGAAGTTCTCCGCGCTGTGCAGCTCGCGCACAACGGTCGTGCGGAACTCAAAATCGGTCTTTCCGCCCATGAGCAGGCGCACGCTCTCATATATCGGCTCCATATCGAATTTTTCGAGTCCGACCGTCTCAGCATATTTTTCGGGCGAATTTTTGATATCCATCGCCACATAGTCAACGAGCCCCGCGTCTATAAGCGACTGCATCTTGTCCGGGAAAGTGCCGTTGGTGTCGAGCTTTACGAGATAGCCCATGTCTTTTATGCGCCTTGCGAAGTCATCGACGTTTTTATTGACAAGCGGTTCGCCGCCTGTTATGCACACGCCGTCGAGCATACCCTGACGCTTTTTGAGAAACGCAAAAAATTCTTCCTCCGGAATCTCATATTCGTCCCCGCCGGGAAGAATCAGCTCCGAATTCTGGCAGAACGGGCAGCGGAAGTTGCATCCGCCGAGGAACACAGTGCATCCCATCTTGCCGGGAAAATCGAGCAATGTAAGTTTTTGCAGACCTCTGACGCGCATACCGATACCCCTTTTCAAGCCGTAAAAATCGAGACGGAGAAAATCGGTCTTTCCGTCCCGGCAAAATCTATTATATACCACGAAAGCGCTCTTGTCACCAAAAACATCTTGAAAAATTGCACAAAGATTACCACAAAATAATGTGCATATTATCGCCGCGATACATATATGTTGCATTTTCTGCGAAAATTTGATACACTTATAGTATAATACAATCCCAATATATATGTATAACTGCGGAGGTGTCTTAATTGGCTGGAAAAAGACCTGTTGCGGCGATACTCTATGACTTCGACCGCACGCTTTGCACAAAGGATATGCAGGAATATCAGTTCATTCCGAGCGTCGGCATGGAGCCCGCGGATTTCTGGGGGCTCGCCAACAGCTACGCCGAGGAAGAGCATATGGACAAAATCCTGTCATATATGTACATCATGATAAAAAAATCGCAGGAGTGCGGGATTCCGCTGACGCGCAAGAGCGTCATGGAGTGCGGACGCGCGATAGAGCTGTATAAAGGTCTGCCCGGCTGGTTCGACCGCCTCAACCGCTTCGGCAGCGAAAACGGCGTGACCGTCGAGCACTATGTCCTCTCCTCCGGTCTTAAAGAGATAATCGAGGGATCCGAAATAGGCAAATGCTTCAAAGAGATTTTTGCCTGTGAGTTCCTTTACGGCGAGAACGGCGAGGCAGTCTGGCCGAAGACCGCCGTCAATTATACTGCAAAGACCCAGTTTGTCTACCGCATAAACAAAGGCGTGCTCGATGTATCTAACGACAGAGACCTCAACCGTTCGACTCCGGACAGCAAGCGCCGCGTACCGTTTTCCAATATGCTCTATATCGGCGACGGGCTCTCCGATGTTCCGTGCATGAAGATGGTCAAGGCATACGGCGGATATTCTATAGCCGTCCACAACAACGAACCGCGCCAGCTCGAGGGCGTGAGTGACCTGCTCTATCACAACCGCGTTGACTTCGCCTTCGCGGCAGACTACTCAGAAAACAGCGAGCTTGACATAACCGTCAAGGATATCATCCGCAGAATAGCCATAGACAGCACCCTGCGCGACGAGCACAGCAAGCAGAAGCGCCGCTCGAAATGCTGCTGCGCGGACATCTGACGGAGGATAAATATGTCTGTATTTTTTACCGCCGCGGTGTGCGTATACAACACGGAAAAATATCTTCGCGAATGTCTGGATTCCATCCTCAATCAGAGCTACAAAAATTTTGAACTGCTCATAGTTGACGACGGCTCGACGGACAAAAGCGGCTGCATCTGCGACGAATACGCAGAAAAAGACAGCCGTGTGCGTGTCATTCACACGGAGAATCAGGGTGTATTGCTCGCGCGAAAGACTGCGTTTGAGAATGCGCGCGGGGACTATTTCATCGTCTTTGATTCGGACGACACCGTCTCGCCCGAGCTGTTTTCGAGATTGAGCGAAAAAATCGAGCAGTGCGCGCCGGACATGATATTCTTTGACTATAATAAAATAAACGGCGAAAATATCACACATGAAAAGACATTCGACGGCGAGCGTTCTTTTAATAAAGACAGCAAAAAAGATCTTTGGGAGCTGCTGCTGCGCTCGAAATTCAACTCGCTTTGGTGCAAGTGCATAAGGCGCGATAAATTCGACTATGATATAGACACGGCTTATTACAAAGGCTACAGCCGCGGCGAGGACAGGCTCGTCTCGGCGCATATGCTGAGCCGGCTCAACACTTTTTGTTACCTGCCCGAGGCACTTTATAACTACCGCACCTCGGCTTCCTCTCTGACGCGGACATATTCGTTTGAGAATCTCGTCATGTCCTCCCGCGCTACAGAGGAGATTCGCCAAATGATATCAGCCGACGGCTGCCTCGACGGCGAGTGCGAAGCGCTCATATGCTCTCTCGCGAGGATGATCTACCGCAATTTTCTCTATCCCAACGCCGTCTCTCTATCTAAAAAAGAGACTGTTGAGCTGATAAAAAAGAGCGAATCTCTCGGCATCTATAAGCTGTGCACCGATCGCAGAGCGGACAAATATTCTTCAAAGCCGGAGAATCTTAAATTTTCGCTGCTGAGAAATAAAAAATACTCCCTGCTCGTTGATGCAGTGAGGCTCAAGAGCAGGATATAAGTCGAAGAGAGTCGATTGCCTTGACAAAATTTCTGCCGGGCGTTATAATATTCTCCCGAAAACTGCCCGTGCGGAAAGGAAGTGAAAGCCATGGGCACAGAACAGAAAAAGATCGCCGCCCAGAACAAAAAGGCTTTTCACGACTATTTCGTGCTCGACAGATACGAAGCGGGAATCGAGCTTTGCGGCACGGAGGTCAAATCCATCCGCCAGGGCAAGCTCAATCTCAAGGACTCATGGTGTTCGATAGTTGACGGCGAATTGTTCGTCAACGGAATGCATATCAGCCCCTATGAGCACGGCAATATCTTCAACCGCGACCCGCTGAGGGTGCGCCGCCTGCTGATGCACAAGCGCGAGATAATGCGCCTGCTCGGTCAGACCAAGCAGGAGGGCTTGACCCTCGTGCCGCTGAGTGTATATTTTGTCAAAGGGCGCGCCAAGGTTGAGGTCGGGCTGTGCAAGGGCAAAAAGCTCTATGACAAGCGCGAAACGGCGGCGAAGAAAGACGCCGCGCGCAATATCGAGCGCAGCATGAAAAACTTCTGATTCAATCGGCAAAAGCCGTTTGATATATGGGGATGAAAGGATTTCGACGGGGAGGTTGAACTTCGGTAAGCGGGCAGCGGTGTGGGACCGCTATAAAACCCATACGTTTAAATAATAAACGACAACAAAACAGTTTTACAAGCTGCTTAAATAGCAGCCGTCTTTGCCGGGAGTACTGCGGCCCGGTACAAGGCGTCGATTAGCAGTGAACGTGCACGGGTGAGCGCTCCGTAACCCGTCATGAACAACGGAACTACCGAACCGCTGAGCCTGCCTGACGGCGCTCCGGCGAGGGAATCTTAAAAGACAGGCTACGCCCGTAGAAAGCTGTGGGGAGCCCTTTTCGGACGCGGTTTCGATTACCGCCATCTCCACCATGAAAAAGCACTTGCTGTTGCAAGTGCTTTTTCAATGAAATTCGTTCTTCGGAACGAGTGAAATATCTTAGATGTGAAATATGCCTGCGGCATATGAAAACAAGTCAATAGCCGACTTTCTAGACAGACTGTAACCAATGCAAGCCGGGAAAGTTCTTTACTACTCTCCCGGCTTGATTTTTATTTTTGCAGTCATATTCTGACTGCTTCAATTTCGTTTCCGTGTTCCTTTATTATATCTATAAGATCGGTTGTTTTCAGCCACACCGTTGCGGTGTTGTCATTCGGGTGGACTCCGATAAGTCCGCATTTTAGGAGTTCCTCGTCGAGGAAAAGCTTCACTTTTTTCTCGCTGTCGTTGAGTATACCGAGCGGCGTCACTGCGCCGGGTATCAGACCGAGCAGGTTCATCAGATCGTTTTCCGATGCGAAGCTCAGCGGGCGTGTGCCGTGCTCCTCCCTGAATTTTTTCAGGTCAACGCGCTTGTCGCCCCTGACAGTTATGAGATAATAATTGCTCTTCTTGTCGTCTCTGACAAATAAGTTCTTCGCGTCCGCCTCCTGGTGCGGCAGCTCAACATGCGACATCTCTTCCATATTGAACACCGCGCCGTGCTCGGTCACTTCGTATTCTATTCCCCTGCTTGTCAGGAAATCATATACTTCCTGCTTATTCATAATTTCATCCTCTATTTAAAGAGGGCTGCCGCATCGGGCAGCCCTTTTGCTTTTATATCAGTCCGGCGTATAAGTGAAGGTGAAGCAATGCGAGCGGAGCGTCGCCGCGCCCATTATGTTGAGCCTGAATGCGTTGCCGCGCATTGTCTGATTGCCTATTCTCATGCTTGAAATATAGCCGCAGTTGCTGCCGCGCGCGCTGTCATGCTCGAGTATTTTTATCCACTGCGCAGGGTTGCTCTGGAGCGTTATGCGCTTTGATGAATCAACCTTTGCATTATACGCTTCGACCTTCTTGCGAAGCTCCTCGCTCGAAATGGTCAGCGTGCGTTTGACATTGCCCTCGGGGCTTGTCCTGCCGCCCGCGAGATAAGGATAGCTGCTTTGACTGCCGCCCCAGACATTCGCGCTCGAAGCCGTCTTCCCCGCCGCCGTTGAAAAATACGGAGTGAACGCAGGCGAGCCGTAATATGCAAGATATTCGCCGAGCGTCGCTTTTATCGCGTTTTCGATAGATGAGCTTGTGCCGGCGTAGCTCTCGCGGAACGCGTGGTTCGAGGTAGTCATCTTAAAATTCTGGCGCTTTGCGTAGGTGTAAATCGCGACCATCTGCGACTTTATCGACTCAAGCGGCGCGGACGGACCGACCTCGGCATATGCAGTCTTGCCGAGATATTCGGCGAGCGAATAGCTCTTGCCGTTATATGTAACCTTGCTCGGCAAATTCGAATCCTTAACGAGGCTGATGCCGGGGTTGTTATAATAATGAAGCAAAATCTGCTTGTATGTCCAGCCGCGGCGCGCATATTCTGACGCGCCGTTTTGGCTCATGCCGACTCCGTGGCCGTAACCGTAGACGGTGAAAACAAAAGTACCCGTCTTTGAAGAGCTGTGCCTTGTCGTGGTCTCGGTCGGTTTCTGGGTGGGCTTAGTGGTCGGTTTTCCAGTCGTGTTCGGGCGAGTCGTGGGCTTTGTCGAGATAACCGTCGTCAGGACGGTTGAGCCTTCGGCTATCGAGCCGGGCACAGTGCCATTTGTCTGCTCCCCGGTTGTTTTTCCGGAGTCGGCAGTGTCGCCATTCGGACGCTCTACGTCGGCAATAATCATATCGTCTATATCATCAATTATCCCGTCCGTATCGCTCTCTGAGGTATTCCCCCACGATGTGTTGCCGCCCGACGCGCTGTTCTCAACCGTATTGCTCTCGCTTGTGTCGGACTCGCGTGCGTTAATGAGCACCGCGCTGACCTGCGAACCGTAGCCCTTGACCAAAAATGTAATCGCAGTTCCGATAAGCGCCGCGAGCAGGATAATAGCCGCCACAATTAGCGCGGTTTTCTTGCCCGAGCGCACCGGAGCCGATTTATGATGAGAGTGATGTTCGCCGTCCGTGATTATTATTGACGCATCGTCGCTGACATCGTGCATGACAAAGCCGTTGCGCGCATAGTCGGCGAGCGCGGAATAGAGCCTGTGGACGCAGGCGTAGATAAACTCCTGCGTGGTCTCGCCCTTGCGGCTGAAGACCTTGAACACGCGCGCTTTATTCTCGTCCGCTATGCAGATGAGCATGAAATGCTTGCTGTTTTCATCATCGTTGCGGAACACATTCGATATCGCCGCGCCGATTGATGCGCCGCTCTTCGCTCTGGCGCGTCCCGCCATGGCGGCTATATATTCGCCGTGACTCTCGTCCTCCTGCCGCTCGATATCGACCGACTGGGCGAATATAGCATCGCTGAAATCCGATTCATCGTCATAGGGCAGGACAGAGAACACGAACGGGCTGTTTTTGCTTGAAGCAACCGCGACGGAAAGTCCGCGCTCTTTCAAGAGCGCAACGACCTCTTCCGGATCGCACTTTTCTTCAGCACTCGGCTCGCCGGCACCGTTCGCATCCGGTTCGGTAGTGTTTGCGCTTTCGGCAGCTTTTTCAACGGGCAGGAACACCAATTTCAGTTCTTCGGCGACCTTGGCGCATCTGCCGTCGGAAAGGGGCAGAAAAACCAGCGTCTGGCTGCCGCTTTTCTCTATAAAGCCGCTGTATTTGCCGTCGTCGGTCACAAGTATCTGTGCGTCGGCAGGCATCAGGCACTGATCCTCATCCGCCTTTTCAAGCACTTCGGCTATTCTGTCGGAGGACGCGGTTTTTGTTCTGAGCGCATCAAAAAGCAGCTTCTTTATCTCGATATAATGCCGCTCGGCAGCCGCGAGAACCACAGTCTCCGAATCTCCGAACGCTCCGGCAAGGGCAGAAAACAGCTCGCGGCTGTCCGTGAACTGCTCAAAGCGGCACTCCCCGTAGGCTGCGGCAAAAACGGACTCATATTCCGCTATCGCCCTGCGCGGGAGAGGCTGATTGACAAAAGCCAGGAGCGAGATCTTATTTTTCAAAATATCACCTCATTAGTTGGGATACCATCTGTTTGCGTTTTTGTATGGGTTCTGTTTCTTGTCTTTATCATACCAGGCCTGAGGATATCTCGGGTTGGGGTTGGTCTTGACGAGCGAAGTATCAACTTCTTCACTCTCGCCGTCGCGCACCATTCGTGCCACAACGACAAGGCGTGCGTTGTCGAACTCATACAGGCAGGTCGAAAGAGTGAGAATCTTGTCGGTCGGCTTGATATCGACGCCCGTTGTGTAGAGCTTTCTCGAATCAAGCTCGGCTATATACTGTCCGAAGCTCGCCTCGCTTATATTCGTCCAGACATAGTTGAAGAAATATCCGTTGTCCTCGGCGGTGGTCGCATTTGTGATAAACACCGCGTAGACCTTCCACTTGTAGTCGTGATAGATGGTGTTGAATTCGATTATCGGATTGTTTATGAATCCGCGCGTGGTGCGGTAATCGAAGAGCTTGCTGAATATCTTGTCCGAGCTGCGGGTGCTGTGACCGTAGATTATGCTGTTACGGTCAAGCGGCTCGATTGAATTGGCATGAGCCAGGAACGGGTTTCCGAGATCCGTGTATCTGTGGGTGAAGCTGCGTTTAAGATAATACGAATCGTTGTCGGTCTGGAGAATCGGGAAGTCCATCTTGAGCTTGTCTATTTTCAGCCAGCCGACGAGGTCGGTGTTCTGTGCATACGCCTCGGCGTATTTTAGCTGCATACCCTCGGGGAACTTGACATTCGGGTACTTTGCCTTTATCTCATCCCAGGTCAGCTCCTCGCTGGGCTTGATATCTTTTATATCGTTGTCAACGATGTTGGGCTGAATGAGATATGTGTTTATCAGCATTCCCGCGCTGACGAACACAGTAATTATCGCCGCCATAAAGACTATCTTGCGGACTATCTCGGAGACAGCGTCGCCCTTCATCGGGATGATGCCCTTTATAAATTTTTTGAAGCCCTTTTCGCTTCCGTTATTCTTCTCGTTCTCGCTGGCCTCGCGCTCATATTCGCGCAGTGAGCCGCGGTCGCGCTCGCTGAGGTTGACGGCAAAGGTAGAATCTGTCGGCATATCGAAATCGTCGAGCGCCTGCTCGGTCGGGTATTCCGGCTCGGTCACTTTCGGAATATCCTCACCGCTCAGATCGTCGGGCGGGATAAACTTATATAAATTATCCTTTTTCGGCTCTGCGGGTTTCTCCGGCTCGGACTCGATTATGGGCTCGAGCTCGGACTCCGGCTCGGATACCGGCTCCTTTTCTTCGGTCACGGCGCCGCTTTCCTGCCGTGACTCCACCCCGGTTTCATCGTCGCAGCAGTCAAGATATCTGCGCGCGAGATCTTCCATTTCGCTGCGCTGTGCCGCAGGTTCGTCGTCCTCAACCGATGTGTAGTGCTCAAACATCTCCCTCATATCGGGCAGCGAAAACTCGCCGTCTTTTCTGTTTTTGTCAGACATACTCTTTCCTCCGATACAGGTTTACTTTATTTTCTCTTCCAACATCAGGCGTGCAAGGTTAAGTGCCCGCGACGCCGTGACATATCTGTTATATTCACGGTCATTTTCATGACCGGTGACTATCTTTTCGACGACTGTGCGCTCGCCGTCCGTGACCGCCGCAAAGCTCAGTCCGCCGGGCAGAATACCGTCGCCTCCCGGTCCTGCAAGACCGGTTGTGGATATCGCTATATCCGCGCCGCTCACGTGCTTTGCGCCGAGCGCCATCTCGCGCGCCGTCTGTTCGCTGACAGCGCCGTAGGTCTCAAGCGTCTTTGGCGAAACGCCGAGGAGCTTTGTTTTTATATCATTCGAATAGCTGACTATTCCGCACTCGAAAACCTCGGACGCGCCGGGGATATCAGTCAGCCTTTTAGGGATATATCCCGCCGTGCAGGATTCGGCAGTCGCTATCTTTTTGCCCTTTTCTTTGAGCAGAGCGACAACGCGCTCTTCGATGCTGTTCATGTCGGTGCCGTATACGACATCGCCGAGCCTGCTGCATATCTCATCAACTACAGGCGCGCACATTTTGTCCGCCTTGTCGGCGGTTTCCGCCTTCGCGGTTATCCTCAGCCGCACCTCGCCGCTTTTTGCATACGGTGCGACGGTCGGATTCTTTGCGTCGAACATATCCTCTATCTCTTCGGCGACCGAGCTCTCGCCCATGCCGATTATATTGACCGTGTGTGAGACTATCGCGCCGTCGGAATATTTTTTCAAGAATCCGCGCACGCTCTCATTGAACATCGGGACGAGCTCGCCGGGAGGGCCGGGCAGGATAATAACGCACTTGCCGTTCTTTTCGAGCGCCGCGCCGGGTGCCGTGCCGTGGTTATTCTCAAATACGGTGCCGCCGACGGGCAGCATCGCCTGCTTGAGGTTGTTTTTGGGCATATTACCGCCCTTTGATTTGAAATATGAGCGTATGCGCTCCGCCGTATCTTCGTCTTCTCTGAGCTCGAAACCCATGACCTCACAGCAGACCTCTTTTGTCAGATCGTCGTCCGTGGGGCCGAGTCCGCCGGAAGTAATAACAACATCACTGCGACCGAGAGCCGTTTTCAGCTCCTGCGCGAGGCGCTCGGGATTGTCCCCGACGGAGCTGCGGTGCATGACGGATATGCCCATCGCCGCAAGCTCTTTTGAGAGAAACTGCTCGTTGGTATTGAGGATATCGCCGAGCAGAAGCTCGGTTCCGACACAGAGAATTTCACACACTGCCATTGTTACTCACCTTTTGAAAAAGCTTTTATAACCGTAACTTTTGTGCCCTCGACCGCGCGCTTTATGGGCTCGTCCCATTCGGTGCCGCGCTCCGCCTTTTCGACTCCGGCTATTGTCGGATGGGTGCGCGGGTGCTTCGGGGTGAACACAGTGCAGCAGTCCTCATAGGGCTGGATGGATATATCAAATGTCTCAATTTTTCTCGATATCGCGATGACTTCGTCCTTGTCCATGCCGATAAGCGGACGGAACACTGGCATCGAGGTCACAGCGTCCGTGCAGGCTATTGCGGGCATGGTCTGGCTCGCGACCTGACCGACGCTCTCGCCTGTTATCAGCGCCTGGCAGCCCTCTTTTATTGCGATCTCCTGCGAGATGCGCATCATCATGCGCCGCATGATAAGCGTGAACACCTCTTCGGGGCAGTTATCTTTTATAAGCTCCTGGATCTCGGTAAACGGGACAACGAAGAGCATAATGCGTCCGCTGTATTTTGCGACCTGGCGCAGAAGCGAGTGAACTTTCTGCTCGGCGCGCTGGCTCGTATAGGGCGGAGAAGCGAAGTGAATAGCTATCAGCTCCACGCCGCGCTTTGCCATCATCCAGCCTGCAACGGGGCTGTCTATTCCGCCGGAGACGAGCAGAGCCGCCTTTCCTGCGGAGCCCGAGGGCATACCGCCCGCGCCTTTGAGCTGGCTGCCGTGGATAAACGCGCACTTATCGCGCACCTCGACGTTTATTATAACATCGGGGTTATGAACATCTACTTTCAGATGGTGGAATTTCGAGAGTATCTTTCCGCCGACCTCTCTGCATATCGCGGGAGAATTGAGCGGAAACTTCTTGTCCGCGCGCTTTGCCTCGACCTTGAAAGTCGATGCGGCGTTGAGCAGGGGAGCTGTATATTCAACGCAGGTGTTGAGAATAACGTCCATATCTTTTTCGACTGCGGCGGCGCGAGAGAGTCCGGCTATGCCGAAGACCTTGAGAAGTCTTTCGGTCGCTTCGTCGAGATCGGCATCCTCGGATCCTTCGACTATTATCGTCGACTGCGCGGGGGTGCAGGTGAATTTGCCGAGCGACGCGAGTCTGCGGCGGATATTCGCCATGAGCATATCTTCAAAAGTGCGCCTGTTGAGTCCCTTGAGTGCAAGCTCACCGTTTTTGATGAGAATAACTTCCTTCATGTTGTGATTCCTTTTTTATTTATTTTACTTATTTTTTCTTATTGTTTTCTGCCCCTCGGCAATGCCGTCGATGAGCATATCTATCTCTTCTTTTGTGGTAAAACGCGAGAAGCTGATTCTGAGCGGGCTCTTTCTAACTTCGTCGCTCAGCCCCATATTTTTGAGCACCGAGCTCTGATGTCCCTTTGAGCACGCCGAGCCGCTCGAGACATAGACGCCGCGCGAAGAGAGGAAGTTGAGCATCGGCTCGGAGTTTATGCCGAGCACCGAAATATTGGTCACATACGGCAGCGCGTCCTCCGGCGAGTTTATAACTACTCCACCGAGAGCCAGAAGTCTGTCCCGCATATAGTCGCGAAGCTCAGTAACTTCTTTGAGCTCAGCCGCAAGATTCGGCAGAGCCGCGGCCGCCGCGCCGAAGCCCGCTATTGCAGGCATGGGCTGAGTGCCGGGGCGCAGCTTTTCTTCCTGCAAACCGCCGAAAACTATCGGCGACAGGCGCACACCCTTTTTGACATAGAGTGCGCCCACGCCCTTGGGTCCGTGTATCTTGTGGGAGCTGACCGTCATCAGGTCAACGCCCATAGCAGCGGGCTTGAGCGGCAGTTTGCCGAAAGCCTGCACCGCATCGCAATGAACAAGTGCGGGCGACTTCGCACGCGTTACCGCAGTTCTCGCCGCTTCGACGGGCTGAATAGTGCCCGTCTCGTTGTTGACCGCCATAATGCTCACGAGTATCGTGTCGGGAGTCACGGCTTCAAAAAGCTCGCGCTCGCTGATACGTCCGTTTTTGTCAACGCCGAGGCGTATGACTTCAAAGCCCTCGTTTTCGAGATGCTTGACCGTCTCATCAATGCTCGGATGCTCGACGCTCGTCGTCACTATCCGTCTGCCGCGCCGGCGCATGGCATGAGCCGCGCCCTGAACGGCAAGATTGTTGCTCTCCGTTCCGCCGGAGGTGAAATACACCTCGTCATCCCGGCAGAAGAGCCTGCGCGCCACATTCGAGCGCGCGTTTTCGAGCATTTCGTCCGCCTCTATCCCCTTTTGATGCAGGGACGATGGGTTGCCCCAAAGCTCTGTTACAGCGGTTTTCATCGCTTCAACAGCTTCACTGCACACAGGGGTCGTGGCGCTGTTGTCAAGATACGCCGTCATAAGAAAAATCACTCCAAACCGCACGATTCCCAATTATACTTATATATTCTATATTATACAACATAATCACCGGACTTGCAATATATTTGAGCGGATTGCGGCGATACTGCGCGCGGCAAGTTTTTTCCTGTCTGCGCATAAAACGCCCGCCCGCTACATTATATGATATAAAATGCAACAAGGACAGCAAATAAAGATTGACAAAAATATGCAATTTGCTATAATTAAACTGCAAATGAAACCCATTACATAAAGGAGAGTTGACATTGACAAAACGAACAAAATCGTGGGTCGCCGTGCTGCTTTTCATCGCAGTGTTCGGCGCTCTGCTCGTGACCGCAACGTTCACTGACCTCCAGGTCAGCAACATCCTCACGGCAAAGGCGCTCGCCGCCCACACCTACTACACAAACGAGACCGTATACGGCGTTGTGCTCGAGGCCGTCGGCTCGTCGCCCGTCTATCTCATGCTCGCGTTCAGCTTCCAGATTCTCTTCTGGCAGGTCATGCGCAAGATGAAAAAGCATCCGTGGAAAGAAATTCTTGCGATACTTCTTCTCGTCGCGGGAACGGCAGCATACTTCGTCATGTTCGACGACGCCGTAAAATATGCGCTCCAGCATATAGGTCCCGAGGCCGAGCTGTTCCGCAAGGCGGCATTCCTCAAGGGCATATCGATGTTCTTCGCGGGTCTTATGACTTTCTTTGCGACCTTCGCCATAAGGAACTACTCCGAGGAATCGGTCGGTAAGCTCGTTATGTTCGCAGTCGCGGTGCTCTGCGTTGCAGCTGTTTCCAACGGCATTATCGCCGCAGTCAAAGAGCCCGTCGGCCGTATGCGTTATCGCGCAATGAACTGCGAGGGCGGCCAGTCGATCGGCGGATTTGATAACTTCACCCGCTGGTATGTCGCCAACGGTCAGCACCTCACCAAGGACGAGATGAGAGCACTCTTCGGCACGACCGACGCTCTTAAATCATTCCCGAGCGGACACACCTGCTCCGCCGGCACGGTCTACTGCCTGCTTATGCTCCTCGATGTTTTCAACGTCAAGAGCAAGGGCAAGAGAGCTGTCAGTTGGATCGCCGCCATCACCTACACCGGCATGGTCGCGGTCAGCCGCATAATCGTCGGCGCACACTTCTTCAGCGACGTCCTCATGGGCGGCACGATAGCTTTCGTGAGCATGATAATCTTCAGAGAGATATTCATCTGCAAAGGCTCGAATGTCAAAGCGATGTTCGGCAAAGAATAAAAATTAAATAGTTAAGCACCCCGCGGGCTCAAGTCTGCGGGGTGTTTTTATGGGCAACAAAAAAGCACGGTGCATCTTTTGACACACCGTGCTTTTGTTTTTTATCAGTCTTCGCTGTTCTGCTTAGCGATGGGCTCGATCCTGCCGTATCTCGAAGCGGAAGCCGCATCGGATCTGGGCGGACGGGAGGGAGCTGCGGGACGGTCGCTGCGCGGGCGGTCATTTCTGCCTCTGCCGCCTCTGTCGCGGTTCTGATATCCGCCGCGTCCGTTTCCGCGGGGCGGTCTGGAGCCACCGTTGAGGGGCTTCACGCCCTCTTCGAGAGTGATAACGACCTTGCGGTCATTCTCGGAGCCTACAGAGTGGGAGGTCACGCCCTCAACATCCTGGAGAGCCGTGTGAATGATGCGTCTCTCATAGGGATTCATGGGATCAAGCACAACATTTCTGCCATACTTTCTGACCTTTGCGGCGCTCTTCTGAGCGAGTGCGCGCAGGGTTGCCTCGCGCTTCTCGCGGTAGTTGCCGATGTTGAGCGAGACTCTTCTCGACTTGTCCGCGCCTCTGTTGACGACAAGGCGGACGAGATACTGGATAGCGTCGAGTGTCTCTCCCCTGCGGCCGATAGCCGCGCCGTAGTCGCCGTCATATTCGACCGCGATGCTGACTTCTTCGTCAGTCTCTTCGATCTTTATCTCTGCGCCCTCAATGCCAAGGCTTGCAAGAATTTTTTCAAGATATTCCTTCGCGCCGGCCTCGGACGGAGCATCATAGCTCACCTTGACCTTTGCGGGAGTTGTTCCGAGCAGACCGAACATCTTCTTTGTCGGCATCTCGAGAACTTCAATTTCAAAATCCGAATCGGCGGATATGCCGAGCTGCGCGATAGCGTCAGCTTTTGCAAGATCGACTGTTGCGCCGGTTCCGATAGCTTCTTTTAACATCTCTGTTTCCACCACCTGGAAAATTTATTTTTCTTCTTTTTTCTGCGCAAGTGCGCGCTTGAGATTCTCTTCCCTTGAACGGCGCTCGACAGTCTCATCGACCATAGCCTTTGCAATCATCTTCTTCGGGCTGTGGGTGAACGAAAGGATAACTGTCTGAATGAGCGCGAAAACGTTCGACGCGATCCAGTAGATACCGATACCGGCGGGGAACTGGAAGGTGAAATAGAGCGAGAACAGGGGCATACCGAAAGTCATGCAGCCCATGGTCGGGTTCTTCGCCATTTCGGGGTTGTTCTTGCGCTGCTGGAGCATTGAGAAGAGGCTCGTTGCGAGAGAAGTAAGGCCCGAGAGGATGGGGATGACCCAGAGGATTCCGGGCTCTTTTATCGACGGAATCTCGCCCAGCGGTATGCCGAGGAAGGTGAAGTTGAAGTTCGCGATGCTGTCGATAACTCCCGAGCTGATGCCCTTTGAGAGCGCGATAGGTCTTATCTCATTGATATGGTTGATAACAAAAAGCTCGATAGTCTGCTTACCTGTCTTTGCGTTATATTCAGCGAGTCCTTTTGCTATTTCTGTCAGCGAATTAATTGTTGTATCATCGATCGCGAGCGCCCACTTGAGGGGGTGATAGATAACGCCGATAAGACCGAAGATGATGATGAACTGGATGGCGAGCGGCAGGCAGCCCATATTCATGGGATTGTGTCCTTCGCGCTGGTAGAGAGCCTGAGTCTCTTCCTGAATCTTTTTCTGATCGCCCTTGTATTTGGCGTTTATTCTGCGGATCTTGGGCTGAAGGCGCTGCGTCTTGACGGTACCCTTAGTCTGGTAGATAGAAGTGGGAATCATAAGAAGTCTTGCGAAGAGGGTGAAGAGGATGAGTGCAAGACCGTAATTGTCAACGGCTTCGAATATGAACCTGAGAACATATCCGAACGGGATACCCAATGTCGTGTAAATGGCGTCCATTATTTGTGAGTCCTCCGGTTGGATTTTTTGTCCCTCTTGGGAGGGACGGGATCATAACCGCCGGGGAATAGGATATTGCAGCGAAGAAGTCTGGCAACAGTCAGCAGAGAGCCTTTGAACGCTCCGTGTATTTCAAGAGCCTCTATCGCATACTGAGAGCAGGTCGGATAATACCTGCACATATCGGGCAGCTGCGGTGAGATATGCTTTCTGTAAAACTGAATAAGTTTTATCAGTATGTCCTTCATTTTCACTTCACAACTTTCACTCCTGCAGATATACCGATAACACCCAAGACTCCCAGCTGTTTGCGCATTGACCGCTCGATGTCGGTGCTCTTGCGGGAGACCGTCTTATGACGGGCGACAAATACAATGTCCCATCCCCCGCAGCACTCGCCTTCGAGCTGCCGGAAAGCCGCGCGAATTATCCGGCGGCACCGGTTGCGCTCCACCGCATTTCCGAGCTTTTTGCCGGTGGTTATCCCGATGCGCATGACACCGTAACGGTTCCTGAGCGCATATGTGACAAGCACCGGGTCAGCGGCTGATTTGCCGCGCCCGTAAGTCCTGCGAAAATCGCTGTTAAGCTTGAGCGTCTGATATTCTGCCAAAGCAATCAATCCATCCGTGGCAATAATCCGCTCGACCTGTTAAAAGACCTTTAAAAAGGTAAATCAATAGGTGAGCTGCTTTCTTCCCTTCGCTCTGCGGCGGGAAAGAACCTTGCGTCCGTTTCTGTCGGACATTCTCTTGCGGAAGCCGTGCTCCTTCTTACGGTGCAGCTTCTTGGGCTGGTAAGTTCTTTTCATTTGCGGTAACCTCCGTTTCACAGGATATTAGTCACCGGCGGGCGCTTTGGTGGCATTCGTACCGCCGTGATCTTATGTGCAGATATGGGTATAACGCTTTCGCCTACCCTTGCAAGCTACTATTATATATCATACTTCACATCAATGTCAATCATTTTTTTGCGTCCTTGTGCAAACTGCTTGTTGAAAAAAAGGGGGTTTTATGATATACTCTATCCTATTATAAAGTATTATGATGGGGGAAGTTCACTAATGGATTCATTCAACGAGCTGTGGCAGGTAGTCTCCGACTATCTCAGGCAGACAAACTCCGAATCTATCTACAACGTCTGGTTCAGCGAGCTTGAGCCGATAAGCTTTGACGGCAGCCGCGCCGTGCTCATGACAACGGCGGAATTCAAGCGCCGCATCCTCGCGCAGAAGTTCGGCGGCACGCTTCACAGCGCATTTTTGAACGCGCTCGGTCTCGATGTCGATGTCGAGTTCATAGCGCCGGGCGAGGGATATTCGCAGTCTGACTCCTCGGGCTCTGCGGCGGGCTCATCGGAGATAGACGGCAGCACGCGCGCCTCAAACTATTTTGAAAACACATTCGACACATTCGTTGTCGGCGCGTCAAACAAATTCGCCCATGCGGCGGCGCAGGCGGTCGCGGCAAACCCCGGCAAGGCGTATAACCCGCTGTTCATCTACGGCAACTCGGGACTCGGCAAGACGCACCTGCTCAACGCCATATGCCACGAGATAAAAAGAAACGACCCGTCGATGAAGATAGTCCTCACCGACGGCGAGGAATTCACCAACGAGTTTATCGAAGCACTCAACCACCGCACAACAACGGAATTCCAGAACAAATACCGCAAGGTCGATGTTCTTCTGATGGACGACGTTCAGTTCATCGCGAGCAAAGAGCGCACGCAGGAGGAATTCTTCCATACCTTCAACGCCCTGACGCAGGACGGCAAGCAGATTGTTCTGTCATCCGACCGCCCGCCGAAAGATATGCCCCAGCTTGAGGACAGAATGCGCACCCGCTTTGAGTGGGGTCTGCTCGCGGACGTTCAGCCGCCGGATCTCGAGACCCGTATGCTCATAGTCAAGCGCAAGGCGGACGCGCTTAACTTCGATATCAGCGACGATGTCGTTGAATACATAGCGCAGAAGCTCAAGAACAACATCCGCCAGCTTGAGAGCGCGGTCAAGAAGATGCAGGCTTATGTCCAGATACAGGGCGCGCATGTCAACACCGCCACCGCTCAGCAGGCGATAAGGGATATTCTCAGCGACAACAAGCCTATCCCTGTCGTCGTGGACAAGATAATAACCGAGGTCGCGCGCACCTACGGCGCAAATCCCGAGGATCTGCGCTCGAAGAAGAAGGACGCACAGACTTCAAAATACCGCCAGATATCGATGTACATCGTGCGCGAGGTCACAGGACTTTCCGCCAAGGCTATCGGCGCGGAGTTCGGCGGCAGGCACTATTCAACGGTGCTCTACGCCCTTGACGAGATAAAGAAAGAGAGCGACACCGACTCGGCGCTCAGAACGACTATCAACGATATCATAAAGAACGTGCAGGAGAGCTGATTTTTCTAACAGACTGACGCACCGCGAGGGAGGGATAAATGGTGCGCGATATTATTATAGCATCGTCATCCGACAAGGTGCGCGCGCAGCTGCGCGGCTTCGTTGCGGAAATGGGAATAATGGGCGTCATCGAGTGCCGCTCTGCTTCGCAGACTCTCGATTTCGCTCAGCGTCTCCCCTCGGCTATAATAATCTGCCACCGCCTGACCGACATGGCGCCCGCCGCCATGCTTCGTCTGCTCCCGCCGGGCGCCGATATGATATTGCTTATATCCTCCGCCCAGTCCCCGCTGTTCGGTATGAGCAACGTGCAGTGCATGACCCTGCCGCTCTCACGTCCTGAATTTCGCAGCGCAATAGAAAAGCTGCTCCGCTCCTCGTCCGAGTCGCGCATACGCTCGGGCGGTCAGCGCAACACGGCGGATCAGGAGATAATCGACAAGGCAAAACATTTATATATGAAAGTAAACGGTGTGTCTGAAGAGGACGCATACGCATATATTAGAAGAAGGAGCATGAACGAGAGCAGTTCTATAACCGCCACCGCGCGGCATCTGCTCAGCGAGCTCGCTAATATATAAATGAAAAGGGTCTTGTGAATGAAATTCGCCAAAATGCAGGGCACGGGCAACGACTACATATATGTCAACTGTTTTGATGAATCGATCGACGACCCTCCCGCCGCGGCGAAATTTTTGAGCGACCGCCATTTCGGTATCGGCTCAGACGGGCTTGTGCTGATTTTGCCGTCCGACAGGGCGGATTTCAAAATGGATATCTACAATTCCGACGGGTCACGGGCGAAGATGTGCGGCAACGCCGCGCGCTGCGTCGCAAAGTATGTCTGCGACAGCAAAATGGCCGACAAAGATATGATATCTTTGGAGACTCTCAGCGGAATAAAATACATTAATATATATAAGACGGACGGAAAGTTCACCTCGGCGCAGGTAAACATGGGGTCACCGATGCTGAAAAGCAGGGATATTCCCGCGCTTATTGAATCGGACACCGTGATTTCCCGGCCGCTCGAAGTCGGCGGAAAAATTTATTCCGTCACCTGCCTCTCGATGGGCAACCCGCATTGCGTGGTTTTCTCTGAAAATATTGATTCTATAAATATTCAAAAAATCGGCGTCGAGTTTGAAAATCACCCCGCATTTCCGGACAGGATAAATACGGAATTCGTTCAGCCGATTTCGGCTTCACACATCAAAATGCGCGTTTGGGAGCGCGGCGCGGGCGAGACCCTCTCCTGCGGCACGGGCGCGTGCGCGGCGGCAGTCGCCTGCATATTGAACGGCTATTGCAAGCGCGATACGGATATCAAAATCTCGCTTCGCGGCGGCGAGCTCTCGGTAAAATGGAGCGCCGATGGAAATGTGTACCTAACCGGTTCGGCACAGACCGTCTTTACAGGCGAAATTGCCTACGGCGGAGGCGCAAAATGAAAATAAACGAAAACTTTTTGCTTCTCCGCAGCAACTATCTTTTTTCGACGATAAGCCGAAAAATTAAAGATTACAAAATCGCTCACCCCGAGGCGGATATAATCGACCTCGGCATCGGCGATGTCTCGCGTCCCCTGCCCGAGGCGTGCATAAAAGCCATGCACTCGGCGGTAAACGAAATGGCGGACGCCGCCACATTCAGAGGCTACCCGCCCGAGCAGGGATATGATTTTCTTATCGACAAGATATTGAAATATGATTTCGCCGCGCGTGGAATAACGCTCGAAAGAGACGAGATTTTTATAAGCGACGGCGCAAAGAGCGACACCGGCAGCATCGGCGATATCTTTTCGCCCGAGTGCAAAGTCGCCGTCTGCGACCCCGTCTACCCGGTCTATATAGACACAAATATCATGGCGGGCAGGGGCGGCAAGCCGCTCAAAAACGGCAGATTTTCAAATATTGCTTATCTCGACTGCACCGCAGAGAACGGATTTATCCCTCCCCTGCCGGAGCAAAATGTCGATATAATATATCTCTGCTCCCCCAACAATCCCACTGGAACGGCGATGAATAAAGAGCAGCTCCAACAGTGGGTCGACTGGGCTAACGAGCACGGAAGCGTCATTCTCTTTGACGCCGCATATGAGGCGTTTATCACAGAGAGCAACATTCCGCACAGCATTTTTGAGCTTGACGGCGCAAAGAAATGTGCCATTGAGTTCAGAAGCTTTTCAAAGACTGCGGGCTTTACCGGCGTTCGCTGCGCATATACAATTATACCGCGCGAGCTCTCACGCGGCAGAGTCAGCCTCAACACGCTGTGGGCGCGCAGGCAGGCGACGCGGTTCAACGGCGTATCATATATAACCCAGCGTGCCGCCGAAGCCGTCTATTCCGACGAGGGCAGGCGGCAGATAAAAGAAAATATAAACTGCTATCTCGGCAACGCAAAGAAAATAACGGACGGACTCGAAAGTATTAATATCCGCTGTTTCGGCGGCAGAAATTCGCCGTATATCTGGTTTGAAGTGCCGAACGGGCTGACCTCATGGCAGATGTTCGACAGGCTTCTGAACACCGTTCAGGTGGTCGGCACGCCGGGCTCGGGCTTCGGCACGATGGGCGAGGGATATTTTCGCCTGACCGCGTTTGCCGAGCCGAAGCGCACGCTCGAAGCAGTTGAAAGAATAAAAACGGTCTGAAATAAGACCGCACGGAGGATAAAAATGGGCATTTTTTCAAGAATAAACAAGGGACTCAAAAAGACCCGCGAGAATATGTCTGGGGCTATCGACTCGATGCTCCACGGCAAGACTGAAATTGACGACGAATTTTATGACGAGCTCGAAGAGATACTCGTCATGGGCGATGTCGGCTGCATGACCGCATCGGAGATAGTCGAGAAGCTGCGCGAGCGCGTTATGAAAAAGCATCTGCGCAAGCCTGAAGCCGTCAAGAACGAGATAAAAGAGATAGTCGCCGAGATGCTTGAGGGCGGCGAGGAAATGAGCCTTATCACTCTCCCCTCCGTCATTCTCGTCATCGGCGTCAACGGCGTGGGCAAGACCACTTCCATAGGCAAGCTCGCCGCAATGTACAAAAACGAGGGCAAAAAAGTTATCCTCGCCGCGGCGGACACTTTCAGAGCCGCTGCAATCGAGCAGCTTGAAGAGTGGGCTGACCGCGCGGGAGTCGAGATAGTCAAGCACCGCGAGGGCGCAGACCCGGCGGCTGTTATATACGACACAATTCAGGCGGGAAAGGCAAGAAACGCCGACATAATCATCTGCGACACCGCCGGCAGACTCCACAACAAGAAGAACCTAATGGAGGAGCTGGCGAAGATATACCGCGTCATCGACCGCGAGCTGCCCTACAGCGACCGCGAGAGCCTGCTCGTGCTTGACGCGACTACAGGACAGAACGCAGTCAATCAGGCAAAAGAATTCAAGAATGTTGCAGAGATCACCGGCATCATTTTAACGAAGCTTGACGGCACCGCAAAGGGCGGCGTTGTATTAAACATCAAAAATGAGCTCGGCGTACCCGTCAAGTTCATCGGCGTCGGCGAAAAGGTGGACGACCTCCGCCCGTTCAACGCCCGCGCATTCGCCGAGGGTCTGTTTGACGCAGAGCCGATTGAAGACGAAGAAGAGGAAAAAGAGGACGAATAATGGATTTTCTCATAGCTACACATAACATGAAAAAACGCGCCGAGCTTGAGCGTATATTGAAACCCATCGGCGTGCGCGTTCTGCTCGCGGAAGAGGCGGGAGTCGAGCTGACCGATGTTGAAGAGACGGGCGTCACCTTTGAAGAGAACGCATTCTTAAAAGCCGACAGCGGCTGCAAAGAGAGCGGTATGCCCTGCATCGCCGACGACTCGGGACTTGCCGTTGACGCGCTCGACGGCGCGCCGGGAGTGTATTCCGCAAGATACGCGGGCGAGCACGGAAACGACGAGAAGAACAACGAGCTTCTGCTCAAGAATCTGTCCGATATTCCTATGGACAAGCGCACCGCACGGTTCGTTTCGACCGTCTGCTGCTGTTTCCCGGACGGCAGGCACATGACTGTGCGCGGCGAGTGCGAGGGCAAGATTGCCTTTGAACCCGCAGGCGAGGGCGGCTTCGGCTACGATCCGCTGTTTTTGCCCGACGAGTTCCCCGGCAAAACGATGGCGCAGCTAACCGCAGAAGAAAAAGACAGCATCAGCCACAGAGGCAAGGCGCTGAGACTCCTTGCAAAAAAACTGGAGGAAATTATATGACAAGCAAAGAGAGAGCCGCGCTTCGCGCGCAGGCAAATTCGCTCGAGCCGCTTTTTCAGGTCGGCAAGGGCGGCGTTAATGACGCACTGATAGCCCAGACGCTCGACGCATTCCGCTCCCGCGAACTGCTCAAGCTCAAGGTCCTGCTCGAGACAGCACCCAAGCCCCCGCGCGAAATTGCCGAAGAGATTGCGGCAAAGACGCAATCCGAGGTCGTTCAGGTCGTCGGTGGCAGTCTGATATTCTTCAAGGAGAATCCGGAGCTGCACGAGCCCAAGGATAAAAAGAAGAAGATAACCGGTACGAAGAATCCGAACCGCCCGTCTGTGCGCAAAAAGATACACGAAAAGAAGCTCGCCGAAGAGCGAAAGACCGCCGCTCGCCGCAAGGCGGAGCGCAATTTCAGACGCAGCCGCGATATATAACAGCAAATTTTAAGTCAACCGGTTCAAAAGCAGGCGCATTTTCGCCTGCTTTTTTGTGCATCGGGACAAATCGGGAATTTTTTGTAAAAGCCTATTGACAGCGTAGGTATAAGAGACTATAATACGCTCATAGATACTGAACAGGGAGGAAGCATCATGAAAAAGTTTGACAGCAACATTATGATGATGGAAATGTGCATGTTCTCCATGCGCATGTGCATGTGCATGCCTTTTTCTAACGAGCTTCCGTCAAACGAATAAATCTGATATATGCAGAGATTCGGGGAGCTTCGTGAGGAGTTTCCCGTTTTTTATTTGCATTGAGGAGGAAGAAAAGTGCAGTATCTGAAATTATTCTCGCCCTTTGATATAAGGCATTGGCGAATGTGCCGCAAGGCGCATGATTAAAAAGTCCGTTTCAACCCAATACCTTATAAATTAAAATACAAAGGAGATAATCAACATGAAAAAGACAATATCTATCATTCTTGCCGCGGTCCTCGCGCTGGGCTGCATCTTCGGCTTCGCCGCCTGCTCTTCGGGCAGCAAAGGCATCACCATTGCCGTTCCCAACGACGCGACCAACGAAGCCCGTGCGCTCCTTCTTCTTCAGGAGCAGGGCATCATCAAGCTCAAAGACGGCGCCGGCATCACCGCAACCGTAAGAGACATTGAGGACAACCCCAAGAACATCACCTTCAAAGAGGTTGAAGCCGCTCAGCTCCCCAACGTTCTCAAGGATGTTGACTATGCTGTTATCAACTCGAACTACGCTATCTCTGCGGGTCTTAACCCCGTAAAGGACAATCTCGCCATTGAGGGCTCCTCGAGCGCATATTCGAACATCCTCGCCGCCAAGAAGGGCAACGAGAATTCCGACAAGATAAAGGCTCTTTCCGCCGCTCTCCAGAGCAAGAAGGTCGCCGATTTCATCGCTTCCAAGTATAACGGCGCAGTTATCAGCGTTGTTTCGAACCCCGGTGACGGCTACGATCCCTCCGTCAACTACGACGCACTCAAGGGTCAGACCATAACCGTCGCTGCATCCCCCACACCGCACGCCGAGATTCTCGCCGTTGCCAAGGAGATCCTTGCCGCTAAGGGCGTCATCCTTGACATCAAAGAGTTCGAAGATTATGTCCAGCCCAACAATGTTGTTGAGTCCGGCGAGATCGACGCAAACTACTTCCAGCACGAGCCTTACCTCGACGATTTCAACAAGCAGAACAACACGAACATCGTCACCGTTTGCTATGTCCACGTCGAGCCCATGGCTCTCTACGGCGGCAAGCAGACCACTCTTGACGCAGTGAAGTAAATGTTATAAAATATAATGCCGGGCTAAGTTGCTCTTAATCGGGCTGCTTGCCGGCATTATCTTTTTATCCAGAAGTTCGGAGGCATAAAATGATCGAGATTAAAAATCTGTCAAAAACTTTCAAGACCGCCGACAGCTCGCTCGACGCGCTCAAGAATGTTTCTCTGACGATAAACGACGGCGATATTTACGGCATCATCGGCATGAGCGGCGCGGGCAAGAGCACGCTCGTGCGGTGCATAAATATGCTCGAACGCCCGACTGAGGGCCAGATACTCATAGACGGAGTCGATATGGGTTCGCTTTCGAGCAAGCAGCTCAGGGACGCCCGCCGCAATATAACCATGATATTCCAGGGCTTCAACCTGCTCATGCAGCGCAACTGCCTGAAAAACATCTGCTTTCCGCTCGAGCTTGAGGGCATGAAGAAAGAGGACGCGAAGAAACGCGCGCTCGAACTGCTCGAGATAGTCGGTCTGCCCGACAAAGCGAAGGCTTACCCCGCTCAGCTCTCCGGCGGTCAGCAGCAAAGAATCGCGATAGCCCGTGCGCTCGCTACAAATCCGAAAGTTCTGCTCTGCGACGAGGCGACAAGCGCGCTCGACCCGAACACCACACATTCGATCCTCAACCTCATAAGAGACATAAACAAAAAGCTCGGCATAACGGTTATTATAATAACCCACCAGATGAGCGTTGTCGAAGAGACCTGCAACCGAGTCGCCATTCTTGACAACGGCACGGTCGTTGAACAGGGCGAAGTCAGCACCGTCTTTGCCCATCCGCAGTCGGCGGCAGCAAAACGCCTCGTGTTCCCCGACGCTTCGGATGAAATTTTTGCTCCCGCTTCGGACGAGCACAGGATAAGAGTCGTCTTCAACGGCGCGTTCGCGACCAACACCCCGCTGATAACCAAGATGGCTATGGACGAGGGAATCGCGGCGAATATTTTAGCTGCCTCCACGCGCTGCATCGGCGACAAGGTCTACGGCAACATGCTCCTCGGCATCCCCGGAGGGGACAACGAGCTTGAACGCGCGTCGAAATATCTGCAGAGCATGCCGGATATTCTTGTTGAGGAGGTTTAAAAGATGTTTGACAATGCATTCACTTCCGAGGCGCTGACGGAAGCCCTCGATATATTAAAAAATGATTTCCCGCTGGCTATCTGGGAGACGATATATGTCACCCTGCTCTCCACGCTCTTCGCGATAATTATCGGCCTGCCGCTCGGCGTGCTGCTCGTCGCGGGCGAAAAGGGCGGCGTTCTCCCCCTGCCGAAGGCTCTGATGAAGGTTCTCAATGTTATTATAAATCTTCTGCGTTCGGTGCCGTTTTTGATTCTGATGATTCTCGTCTTCCCACTGACCCGTCTTATTGTCGGCACGGCGGTCGGCACAGTCGCCTCGATAGTCCCGCTCGTCATCGCGTCGTTCCCGTTTGTGGCGCGCCTTGTTGAAAGCAGCCTGCGCGAGGTCAACCCGAATATAATTGAAGCCGCGCAGAGCATGGGAGCTTCGCCCATGCAGATAATTATCAAAGTCATGATTCCCGAGAGCGTGCCCTCGCTGCTCTCGAACTTCACGATAGCGATAACCACCATCCTCGGCTACTCCGCAATGAGCGGAATAATCGGCGGCGGCGGACTCGGCAAGATAGCCATAAACTACGGCTACTACCGCTACAAATATCTCGTCATGATCTTTGCGGTTATCCTGCTCATAGCGCTCGTTCAGATTTTCCAGAGCGTCGGCACCCACCTTGCAACAAAGACAGACAAGAGACTCAAGAAATAATTAAGCACACAAAAAGCACCCGGTCGGGAGAAATCCCTGCCGGGTGCTTTGCTGTATTTATTTTACGTCTTCGCTTTCGGGGTGAAAACCTTTGCGTCAAGCTTTTTCATCAGCGCGTCGAACACTATCGCCATAAGCAGCGTAGCGGCGAAGCAGAGAATGAAATAGTTCAGATTGTTGTTGATCAGTCCGAGTCTCTTGAATATCGTCATCGGGATGCGCTGGAGAATATAGACGCTGAAAACATGCTTGCCGAGCATCGAAAGTGCGGGATTGCCGATTTTTATCTTCATCGATGCGAGCACAACGATAAGCATGAACGCGCTCGCCCACGCCCAGTATACCGGGAGCCCTGCCGAGCGATATTTATGTCCGACAACAAAGGCAGCAACCGCGACCGTAATGCAGAGCATATAGATATAGTTGTTTTTCATCACGAATTTGTCTATATATTTCTTGAGATACGCATACCACATACCCAGCGGGAAGAGAATCAGCGTGTTGTAATACCACGCGGGCTTTCCGACTTTTATAAGCGCAAAAGCGAGTCCGCAGGTGAGTACGGTCATCGCGATAAGCCCCGGGATATGGTGCTTGCGGAAGATAAGGAACGACACAATAAGTATCAGATAGAGGCAAAGAACCGCGGTAATATACCAGTTCGAGTTGCCTATGCTCTCCCATGTAGTGAACGCGAGCAGAGTCGTTCTCGTCTTCGTCTTTATTCCGAGTGCGAGGTTCATCAGCAAAAACAGGAGAACCGCGATATCAAAATGCGCAAAAAGACTCAGGAACCTGCGCCTGAAAATACCCTTGACATACGGCGTGCCTTTTTTCATTATAGAGCACATCATGCCGTAGCCCGAATAGAACAGGAAGGTCACAACAACGAGCTGACCGAGCCAGCTTTTCAGGTCGAGCCATATCGTATCGGACGAGCCGCCGAGCTTCATATACCCGCTGATGTGGCACATGAAAACGAGCAACACGAAGATTCCGTTTATGGCGCCGGTCGTATCTTTTGACATATAATCGGAATTGAACTCACCCGATTTGACGAACTTTGCGCCGCACAAAAACACAAACAGCGCAGCTGCCAGAACATAGATCATATTTAATTATCCTCCGCAATATTTGAGACAATTATATCACAGCATTCCTATCCTTGCAACAAAAAAAGCGCGGGCGCAGTTTTCGCTGCACCCGCGTTTTCGTTAGAAAGGTGATGTATCAATTAAAGGGGTTGTAGTAGAATGATCTGTTGTCCTGCTGAGTTGTCTGCTCCTGCTGCTGTTGGGAGGAAGAGGAAGTGGTGTTCCCGGTATCCTCGACGAGCTTTACCTTGACATTGAATTCCTTTGTCTGATAGTTGCTCGATATCCTGCACAGGGTCAGAGTCAGCGTATCGCCGACTTTGGCGTTTTCAATCGCTTCGAGCAGAACTTCCGAAGTGCTCAGCTCCTTGCCGTTGACCGCAGTTATGAGGTCGCCGACCTGAGCGCTGCTGTTTGCAAGGTCGCTGTCCTCGTTGATGTCCGCGATTATGAGCGAGCCCGCCGGCAGACCCTTTATCTGCACGATCATGTTATACTGCTGATTCGATGTATTGGAGAAGTAGCTGATGCCGAGCTTCGGGCGGTTCGGCACTCTGCCGTAGGCGATAAGATCGTCGATTATCTCTTTTGCGGACGAGATCGGGATAGAGAAGCCCATGAGCTCATAGCTGCTGTCGCTGATTTTAAGCGAGTTGATGCCGACCACCTGACCGTATTCATTTATCAGAGCGCCGCCGGAGTTGCCGGGGCTGATAGCCGCCGTATGCTGGATGCACTCCATGGAGTAGCCTATCTGGCTGCTGACGGTTCTCGAAATCGCGGAGACCATGCCGTTGGTAAACGAGCCGAAGAACTCGGTGCCGCCGGGGTTGCCTATTGCATAGACTGTCTCGCCGACCGAAAGCTTCGTTGAATCGCCGAACTCTGCGGCGGTGAAGCCCGTAGCCTTTATTTTCAGCACGCCGATATCGGTGCGCGAATCGTAGCCAACTATCTCGGCGTCATACTGAGTGCCGTCATGCAGCTGAACGACGGCTTTGACGCCCTCGCCGCTGATAACATGGGCGCAGGTGATTATATAGGTATAAGTGTGATCTTTATTTTCGCCCATGACTATGCCGGAACCTTCGCCGGAAGCCGAGCTTGACGACTGGCTGTATACGACTATGCCGACATTGCTCGGCGAAACTTTTTCATATATCTGAGCCGAGGTGAGCACGCCGTTGCCCTTTGAAGTCGTTGTCGCCTTCGGGGTCTCGGCAATGTTCAGCTGAGCGTCGCCCTCGGAAGTGCCGGTCACAGAAGTGCCGCCGGAGCTGCTGTTATTATTTCTCTTTGCGAGCACGGTGACGGTCGCGGAGACCGCAATAACAACTGCGAGGATTGCGGCGAAAACCGCAACGCCTTTCTTCTTCGCGCTCATCTTTTTCTTCTTTTTCTCGGGCTGAGGCGGCGTGTAGCTGCCGGAATTATATGAATTCTGACTGTTATAGCTGCCCTGCTCGGGCTGCTGCGGAGCAGAATAAACCTGATCCGGCTCAAGCGGTGCAGACTGCTGTGCGGTGTCTGCCGAGTTGTCTTCGGGCGGCGTCTCGCCGGAACTGCCGAAGTTGTTCACATAATCATCATTGTACATAAACTGAATTTACCTCCATCCATTGCCTTCGGGATATCCTTCATCTTTTGACACTATTATGGACTTTCAATATTACGATTTCTTGAACGTCGGGTAAATAACCTTTGGATTTTTATTCAACTTTTTTCCGCAAAAATTCATCTCAGCGGAAGCCAAAACACGAACTGCGTATATTCGCCCGGCTCGCTGTTGACGGTTATCTGGCCGCCGTGCATATCGATTATGGTCTTGACTATATACAGTCCGAGACCCGCTCCCTTGACATCGTAGCTGCGCGATTTGTCCGTTTTATAGAAGCGCTCAAAGACTTTGCCCGCCTCTTCGCGCGAGATTCCCTTGCCGCTGTTCTTGACGGAGAATATCATCTTTTCGCTGTCCGATTTTATTGCAACCTCGATATAGCCGCCCTCGTTCGTGAACTTCACGGCGTTGTCGATAAGATTATATACGACCTGATTTATCATATCCTCGTCGGCGCAGATGTTGAGCGGCTCGACCTTATCAAGGCCGCGTATCTCTATCTTCTTTTCATCTATCGCGCGCTCGAAGCCGAGCATCGTTTTGAAGGTCATTGCCGAAATGTCGAACTCCTTGGGCTGGATTTTTAACTGACCCGCCTCTATCTTCGACATATTGAGCATACCCGTGACAAGGCGAGAAAGGCGCTTGACCTCGTCGGAGACTATTCTGAGATAATATGTGCTCTTCGACGAATCTATCGTGCCGTCGAGTATTCCGTCTATGAATCCGCCGATAGTGGTCATCGGGGTCTTTAACTCGTGCGAGACATTCGCGACGAAATTGCGTCTCGAAGTCTCGATAGCCGAAAGCGCGTTCGCCATCGAGTTGAACGCCGTCACAAGCTCCGCGACCTCGTCCTCGTCGCCGCCCAGCACTTTATGATAGGGCACCGAGATTCGGTTGCTGAAATCGCCCTTTGCATACTGCTTTGCCGCCGCCGACATCTCGCGCAGGGGCTTTGTCATCTGATAGGTCATAACATATGTTGCAACGAATGCTATCGCGAGCGCGAGAATTGCCGAGAACAGGAACATCTTGAGCATCGCCCTGACAGGCTCGTGCAGCGAATCCGTATCCTGCGAAGCGATGACCGCGCCGCAAAGCTTGCCGGATGCCACTATCGGCTCAACACTTATAAAATGCGAGCTCTTGTACATTCCGCCGAGCGTGCCTGTTTCGGTATATCCGCCGCTGCTGAGCTTCGACAGAGCTGTTTCGGGGACTGTATATTTGCTGTGGACTATGCACTCGCCCATGTACATCACGAGATTGGACTGCCATATATCCTTACAGCAGATTATCTTGCCGTCGGTGTCACATATATAAATGTCCGCATCTATCGCCTGCGAGAGCTGGGCGGTCGAAACGCTCATGAGCAGAGTAGAATTCTTGTTGCTCTCTTCAAGCGAGTAGCCTTTTTGAATAAGCGCCGCGGCAGTCTGCGAGACGGTCTGCGCGTTCTGCTTTAAAAGCGCCGTCTTCTCTTCGGACTGATAGCGCGCGATGAATATCAACAACGACGAGCCGAGAATGGTGAAGCCGATAAACAGTATCAGCACCGTCACATAGAAGTAACGGTGAAACAGACCCGAGCTTTTTGTTCTCGAGCCTGCGTTCTTTACATCTTTTATTTCAAACTTTTTGCGTGCTTTTTTCATGCACATCAATCCTTGGTCTCAAACTTGTAGCCTACGCTCCAGACGGTCTTGAGCTCCCACTTGTCGGACACGCCCTCGAGCTTCTCTCTGAGCCTCTTGACATGGACATCGACCGTTCTCGAATCGCCGTAATAGTCGAAGCCCCAGACTTCGTCGAGCAGCTGATCGCGGGTGAACACCCTGTTCGGGTTGCTGGCAAGGTGATAGATAAGCTCCAGCTCTTTGGGCGGAGTGTCGATGCGCTTGCCGTCGACCCAGAGCTCGTAGTTTGTCAGGTTTATCTTGAGCTTGTCATATTCGACCTGCTTTATATCCGCCGCCGGGGCGCCCGCGCTGCGTCTGAGGACTGCCTTGACGCGCGCCACAACTTCCTTTGCATCGAAGGGCTTGACGACATAGTCGTCCGCGCCGAGTTCAAGACCGAGGACTTTGTCAAAAGTCTCGCCCTTTGCGGTGAGCATGATTATCGGCTTGTCCGAGAATTTTCTTATCTCGCGGCAGACCTGCCAGCCGTCGAGACGGGGCAGCATGATATCAAGCAGCATCAGATCCGGCTGAATCTCGCCGAAGCTCTTCACGGCGCTCTCGCCGTCGTTTACTATGCTGACTGTGTAGCCCTCTTTTTCAAGATAGAGGCGCAGCAGTTCGCAGATATTAACGTCGTCGTCAACGACAAGTATTTTTTCGTTAGCCATAAGTACCTCTCCTTTGTTTTAAACGAACCCATTGTAATTATTATAAACCATTCGCAAAAGTTTGTGTGAATGGCAAAATAACATTTTGTTACAAAATTTCGTATATTTACCTGTGCAGATTCTCGCCCATGCTCACGAGCTTATGCTCAATAGAATCGACGAGCGCTATCCAGCTCGCATTTATAACGTCCTGCGACACGCCGACCGTTGTCCAGATATCCTCGCCGTCGGACGAAGTTATAAGAACGCGGACGCTCGCCGCCGTGGCGTCTTTGGGCTCCATGACGCGAACCTTGTAGTCGATGAGCCTCAATTTTCTAAGGCACGGGTAGAACACCTCGAGTGCTTCACGCAGAGCGCGGTCGAGCGCATTGACGGGGCCGTCGCCGTCCGACGCCGCTATTCTGACTCTGCCGTCAACGCTCAGCTTTATCGTGGCGGTTGCGCTGTGGTCATTGTCATAGGGCAGCTCGTCGAGCACCTTGTAGCTGATAAGATTGAAGAACGGCTTGTATTTTTTAACGAGGCGGTGAACTATCAGCTCGAACGACGAATCAGCGCCCTCATACTGATAGCCCTCGTATTCTTTTTGCTTCAGGATATCGAGCAGCTCCGCGACCTGCGGCGAATCCTTGTCAAAATCGGGATAGAGCTTCTGTATCTTCTTGAGCACCGCCGCCTTGCCGGTCACTTCAGAAAGCAGGAAGCGCCTGCGGTTGCCGACGGATTCGGGGTCGATATGCTCGAACGATTCGCTGAATTTCAAGACGCCGTCGGCGTGCATTCCCGCTTTATGGGCGAATGCGCTGCGCCCGACAAACGGCACATCCCTGTGCAAAGTTACATTCGCTATCGACGCTATTTTTATCGCCGAAGATGTCAGATTTTTGAGATTCTCCTGCGGGATGCACTCATAGTCGGATTTTATCTGCAAATTCGGGATTATTGAAGTTAAGCTCGCATTTCCGCAACGCTCGCCGAAGCCGATAAATGTGCCCTGCACCTGCTTCGCGCCCGCTCTGACCGCCATGAGTGCGCCCGCGCACGCCATGTCCGAATCGTTGTGGGTGTGGATTCCTATATCTGTACCCGGAAAGGCTTTTACAACCCCGCCGGTGATTTTTTCAATATAATCGGGGAACGAGCCGCCGTTCGTGTCGCAGAGCGTCAGGCAGTCCGCACCGCCGCGCAGAGCCGCGTGCAGGCTTTCGAGCGCGTAGCCGTCATTGTCCGACATACCGTCAAAGAAGTGCTCGGCATCGAAAACGACATATTTGCCGTGGCTTTTGAAAAAGCGGCAGGTTTCCTCTATCATAGATAGATTTTCTTCGAGGCTCGTCTGCAAAACGCCCTCGACCTGGATTTTTCTGCTCTTGCCGACTATTGACACACACGGGGTTCCCGCCTTGAGCAGAGCGGCACACGCCGCATCCTCTTCGACTCTCTCGCCCTTTCTCCGCGTTGAACCAAATGCGCACAGGCGGGAATTTTTGAGCCACAGCCTGCTCGCCCGCTCGAAAAACTCAAGCTCGCGCGGATTGGAGGTCGGGTTGCCCGCCTCGATTATCGGTATGCCGAGATCGTCCAACACACGGACTATCTCCAGCCTGTCGTTGACGGAAAAGGATATTCCCTCACCCTGAGCGCCATCGCGCAGGGTCGAATCGAGCAGTTCGATTTTTTTCAACTCTCTCCCTCCCGTGTCAGTCGTTTATGACCGTGTCGCCGCTCTCAAGAGCGGTTATGCCCGAGCGCGAAAGCTCGGCTATTCCGTGGACGCTCATGTCCGCGATAAACGCGTCTATTCGCTCCGGCTCGCCCGTCAGCTCCGCCGTGAGCATCGTGTGCCCGATGTCCTTGACCCTCGCGCCGTAGGCTATGACGGTCTTTAAGACCTGCGGTCTGTCTTTGTTGAGGCAGTGGACTTTTATCAGCAGAAGTTCGCTCGAAACGAGCTTTCCCTCTTCGAGATGCGCCACTTTTATGACATCCTCGAGCTTCAACAGCTGAGCCTCGACCTGTTTTACCTGCTCCGGCTCGACCTCGGAGACAACCGTCATTCGCGAGAACTCGGGATGCTCGGTCTCGGAGACCGTGAGGCTTCGTATATTATATCCGCGGCGCGCAAAAAGTCCCGCCACTCTGAGCAGAACGCCCGAGCGGTTTCGGACAAGCGCCGAAACGGTCAGCTTCTGAGTCATAATAATTTCTCCTTATTTGTAGATAGCCGTCGTGATATCGCCGCCGGGCGGTATCATCGGGAGCACCGCGCAGTCTGGGTCGATGCGGCAGTCTATAACTACGGGCTTGTCCATCGAGAGCGCCTTTTTGAAAACGCGCTTCGCCTGCGACGGATTCTTTATTCTCATGCCCTTGACGCCGAACGCCTTTGCGACGGCGACTATATCCGTCCCGCGCTCCGGCTGAGTCGCGGAAAAGCGTCCGTCATAGAACACCTTCTGCCACTGGCGCACCATGCCGAGCACGCCGTTGTTCATCACGACAACAACAACTGGGATATTATATCTGCTGAGCGTTGCAAGCTCGCTCAGGCTCATATGAAATCCGCCGTCCCCGGTTATCAAAATGGTCTTTCGCTCGGGTTTGCCGAGTGCCACGCCTATCGCCGCACCCATGCCAAAGCCCATCGCGCCCAATCCACCCGAGGTTATCAGCGAACGCGGGCGTTCAAAATCATAGTACTGCGCCGTCCACATCTGATTCTGACCGACATCGGTCACTATATTCGCTTCGCCCTTCGTCAGCTCGCTCAGAGTGTGCAGAACCGTGTACGGAGCATAGGGCTTCGGGCGCGGGATCTGCCTTTTGAACTCGGCTATCTCGCCGAGCCACTCGGAATTCTCTCCTGACGGCAGCATCGCACTGAGCTTCTCGAGCGTCTTTCCGAGGTCGCCGAGAATGTGGGCGTCGGAAATTATATTTTTGTCGAACTCCGCCGCGTCTATATCAATATGTATTATCTTCGCCTTCGGGGCGAAGCTCTCTTTGCTCGCGGCGACGCGGTTTGAAAATCTCGCGCCCGCGGCAATGAGTAAATCGCAGTTTAACGCCGCCATATTTGCCGCCGGGTTTCCGTGCATGCCGACGAGTCCCAAGAACAGCTCCGCCGAGCACGGATAAGCGCCGAGCCCCATCATAGAACACGCGACGGGGATATGCAGTTTTTGAGCAAATGTTTTCAGCGCATCCGACGCGCCGGAGCTTATCGCCCCGCCGCCGACATAGATAAGCGGTCTTTTGGCTTTTTCTATCATCTGCGCCGCGCGTTCGAGCTGAGCTTCCTCGGGCTCTTTTGCCCGCGCGGGCTCGCTCTTCGGGGCACGCTCGTATTCCTCGCTCTGCGCCGCGATATCCGCCGGGATATCGACCAAAACCGGACCTTTTCTGCCGGACTGCGCTATCGAGAACGCCTCGCGGACATCCTGCGCCACTCCGCGCTCGCCCGACGCGATAAACGAATATTTCGTCACCGGCATCGTAACGCCCGCGATATCGACCTCCTGAAACGAGTCGCTGCCGAGGAGCGAGGTCTTGACGTTCCCCGTTATCGCAACAACGGGGCTCGAATCCATGTATGCTGTGGCGATGCCCGTCACGAGATTGGTGGCACCGGGTCCCGAGGTTGCAATAACAACTCCCGTTCTGCCCGTCGCGCGGGCGTATCCGTCCGCCGCGTGAGCCGCCGCCTGCTCGTGGCAGGTGAGTATATGGCGAATTTTATCGCATTTGTAAAGTTCATCGTAGATATCGAGCACCGCACTGCCGGGATAACCGAAAACCGTATCGACTCCCTGTTCGAGCAGCACATCTATCAGCGCCCGCGCACCCGTTGAATTCATAAACACGCCTCTGAAAAAATTTATTTTACCGAAAATTTGAAGCTTGTGCGGCTTCTGAACTTTTCGCCCGCCTTGAAAATGCAGGACGGGAAGTTCGGCTGGTTCGGAGAATCGGGATAGAACTGAGTCTCAAGGCAGAAGCCGGCATATTTGTTCATCAGCGTGCCGCCCTTGCCGGGTATCTTGTCGAGGAAGTTGCCGGTGTAGAGCTGAACGCCGGGCATATCCGTAGTAACTTCCATAACGCGCCCGCTCTCGGGGTCATATGCAGTCGCGAACGCGCCCTGCGTGCCCTCGTCGATGCAGAAATTGTGGTCGTAGCCGTTGCATCCGATAATGAGCTGCTCGTCGTCCTGATCTATATCCCTGCCGATAGCTTTCATCTGTCTGAAATCGAATGCCGTGCCGGTGACATCTCTTATCTTGCCGGTCGGTATGCTATCCTCATCAATGGGAGTGTAGCGCGACGCGGACAGACGAAGCTCCTGAGAGAGCACGTTCGGACGCTTATACGAACCGAGATTGAAATACGCGTGATTCGTCATGTTTATCGGCGTGTCCTCGGTGCAGACAGCCTCATATGCAATCGAAAGCTCGTTGCTGTCATCAAGAGTATAAGTCACCTTTGCGCTCATCTCGCCGGGGAATCCGTTCGAGCCCTCGTCGCTCTTATATTCGAGAACAAGGCTCTCGCCCTCGACTTTTGCCGCCCAGACAGCGTGTGAAAACTCGCCGCCGCCATGCAGGCATGTCTTGCCGTTCTCATTCTTTATGACATCAAATTCTTTGCCGTTAACGGTAAAATGTCCGCCGCAGATGCGATTAGCATATCTGCCGACGATCTGACCCTGATAGTCCGAACGCTCGACATGACCCTTGAGATCGTCAAAGCCGATGAGAACATCCTCGAAATTTCCGTCTCTGTCGGGCGCAAAAAGCGACTGCCAGGTTGCGCCGTATGTAATAACGGACGCGCTGACGCCGTTTGCGTTCTTGAGCTCGTATATATCGACCTCTCTGCCGTCGGAAAGAGTGCCGAAAAGTTTCTTTGAAATCATCGATTTTATCCTCCTGCTGTTATATTAACTCATGGTAAATTATACATTTAATAAAGACAAGTGTCAAGCCGAACGGCGCACCGGCGCGCAACAGAAAAGCTAATCTGTCGGCAAAAATTACAGCATCCATATTGACACGGGCAAATTCACAGTTTATAATAAAATCAATTTAGTACAGTAAATCCTTAAATCTGAAGCAAAGAACGATTCGGGGCTTGCTGAAAGGGGAATAACAATGAGTTCATCAAAAGGAAAGTATATGAACTTCAAGGAAATTGCCGCCTATTCGCTCGGCCTTTTCGGCTTCCAGGCGATAGTCGGACTCCTGAATTCATATCAGGCGGAGTTTGACGCTTCGATTCTCGGCGCGGACATCGCAGTCGTCGGTATCCTCGTGCTCGTGGCGAAGATTCTCTCCGCAGTTTTCGACCCGTTTGTCGGCAACATGATCGACCGCTCGAAGAGCAAAAACGGCAAGTTCAAATCGATGATTGCAAAGTCGATCCTGCCCCTGCTCGTCATGTCCGCGGTTGTGTTCATCGACGTGCCGTTCAAGACGAACAAAGCGGCAACTTACATATGGATCTTCGCGACCTATCTTCTCTGGAGCTTCGCGATGACCCTCGGCGACGTGCCCTCGCAGGGCATCGCATCCGTCCTCACTCCCGACCCGACGGAGCGCACGAATGTCGTCTCCATCTCAAACACGTTCAAGCAGATAGGCTTCTCCGCCTGCGTCGTGATAGTGCCCATCGCCTGCCTTATAATCCCGGGCGGCTCCAAGGTGCTCGTCAAGAGCGGCGAAACCGACCTGCCCATGATAGCGAACGAGTATCTGTTCACAGCCGTCCTCACTGCCGTTTTCGGCTGCGTGCTGTTCGGGCTTATCCCGCTTCTCAACAAGGAGCGCGTACCCTACACCGCGGGCGAAAAGATTTCTTTTAAGGATATGCTGAACGCGCTCAAATCGAATAAGCCGTTCATGCTCGTCATAATCTCGTATTTCCTCGGCTTCGGACGCCAGATGGCAATGGGAATTCAGGTTCAGGCGGCGAATATTCTTCTCGGCTCGCAGAACCTCGTCGCAGTCCTCGGCATCTCAACCGCCATCGGCACGATGATAAGCATGGCAGCCTGCCCGTTCCTTATAAAGAAGCTCGACGAAAAAAAGGTCTTTATCGGTCTTTCGGTCTACGGCTTCATCGCATCCGTGCTCTCGTTCGTGATAGCCCACTTCTGGTTCACGAACCCCGACAACATGGTGCTCACCATCCTCTTCTACTTCTCGCTGTTCCTCATGGGTCTCCAGTTTGCGTCCGTCAACCTCATGCCCATGATAATGACCGCCGACTGCGTTGACTACTATGAGTACGAAACCGGCAAGCGCATGGAGGGCACAGCGTATTCGGTGCTCACGCTGACTATCAAAATCTGCCTTGCGCTCGGCACGGCACTCGGCCTCGTGTTCGTTCAGGTCTCCGGCTATTCGGACACCGTGCGCGAAATCGCCGCAGGCATCGCCACCGGATTCGCGACAAAGACAAAGGACATCGTGTTCTTCGCCTATGCCGTTGTCCCCGGTATTCTCTCCCTGCTCTCCGCTATTCCGATATTCAAATACGATATCGTCGGCAAGAAGAAGCAGGAGATATCCGACGCGCTCCAGGCAAGAAGAACCGCCGCAGCCGCCGAGAAATAATCAAAGCAAAAAGTTATCCTCCGTATGGATTCATACGGAGGATTTTTTGTTTGGTTTAGATTTTTATTCAAACATCGCCTTGAATGCTTTTATCCACTCGCGTGCTATCAGCGCGTGCCCGCTCTCCGTCGGGTGGATGCCGTCCCAAATCCAGTAGGCGCAGTCACGTCCCTCTGCTGCTTCGTCGAACAGATGCTGAAGCTGGATAAAAAATATCCTGCCGTCCTTTTCGGCAATGCGGCGGCAGATTTGCGAATATCTGCCTATCTCTTCGCGGCAAGTATTCTCTTCCGCCTTGAATCTGTCTTTTGTCGGCAGGAAGAACGGCTCCATGAGAAACACTTTCAGCTCCCCGTTCGTTTCAAACGACTGCGAGAGTATGCTTTCGAGATTCTTTTCGTATTCCTCTGGCTCAACATGATTTTCGCCCTCAAGGAAGCAGTCGTTCGTGCCGATGAGCAGGCTCAAAACATCCGGCTCTATATCGAGCGCATCCTCACGCCAGCGGCGGAGCAGTCCGCGCGTCGTGTCGCCGGAAATGCCTCGGTTTACAAATTTCAGTCCGGCATCCGGATATTCCGCGCCGAGCATACCGCTGACAATAAATGCGTAGCTGTGCCCTATCTGATGGTTGAGATCGTGGCGGCGTTCGGGCTCTTTGTATCTGTTGCCGTCCGTTATCGAATCGCCCTGAAAAAGTATCTTCATTTTTCTCCTCCTCAGTCTATATCCGCAAAAACCGTGTCTGTTATTTCTCCGCGGCAAGTGCCGTTGCTAAGGTCAACGAGCCGCGTCTCAAACGCAGGCTCAAGTTCCTGCGGTATTCTCATTTTCACCGTCACCGCGTCCTCGAACGCCGTGTCCTCGACTATGCCGCCCTGCTCCGGAATGAGCGAGGCGAGCCGCCCGTAAAATGTGTAGTCGCAGCGGATTTTCACTATGCTGCACTCCGCGCGGGTCACTATGCCACCCGCGTCAACTGCGATTTTCGCCGCGTGCGAATAGGCTCTGACGAGTCCCCCGCCGCCTAAAAGTATTCCGCCGAAATATCGGGTGACAACCAGAACGCAGTCGATCAGCTCTTCTTTTTGCAGGACATTGAGTGCCGGCATTCCCGCCGTGCCCTGCGGCTCGCCGTCATCCGAAAAGCGGCAGATGTTGCCCTCTCTGATTATATATGCCGGGACATTGTGCGTCGCGTCCCAGTGCTTCGACTTTATCGAATCGATGAACGCTATCGCGTCCTGCTGAGTCGTGACGGGCGATATATAGCCGATGAACCGCGAACGCTTTTCAACGAACTCGGCGCTCGCCGCCGCTCTTATGGTTCTGTACTGCATATTGCCGCCTCCCGTCAAATTTTATTCTTCTTCGCCGTCCTCGTCGTTCTTCTCATACGGGAACTCGTAGACGACCTCCAGCTTGTGCCCGCGCATCCACAGCGACGGGGTTATGCGCAGAGTGTAGCCGCAGCCGTTCGGAGTTATCCACTCGTGCATCGGCAGCTGGGGCAAACCGAAGTTTGTGAGCAGTGCCATCATCACGCCGCCGTGTGTGACTATCGCCGCGCGGTCGGTTTCGGTCTTTATCAGACCGTCAATTATTTTTATGAATCCCTCGCACACGCGCTTTGCGAACGCCTCGTTGCTCTCGCCGAACGGCGGCTCAACGCCCTGCTCGCCGGCGAGCCAGCGCGGGAACATCGGATAGTCCTTGAGCTCCTCCGCATCCTTGCCCTCGAACTCGCCGAAGTTGCACTCTATGAGCGAGTCTATTGTTATGCACTTGTTGTCGGGATAGAGTATCGCCGCAGTGTCCGTGCAGCGCTTGAGCGGACTCGATATGACCGCGCCGACGGGCGGATAGATAAGCTCCGAGCGCATATTCTCGAGCTGTTTTCTGCCCTCTTCGCTGAGCTCAACGTCGGTGTGACCGATATATTTTCCCTCGGTCTCCTCCTTTGTCGCGCCGCTTCTTATGATATAGACTATATAGCTTTTCATGTTTCCTCCAAAAATACGCTGGGTATTTTGTTGAACTGTATGATTGAAAATTCTTGAATTTCTGATATAATGATTATACAGACTGTATAAAAGAGGTATCGTTATGGCAACAAATATAACCGCGCGCCTGTCTTCACTCAGAAAAGAAAAGGGGCTGAGCCAAAAGGAAGCCGCCGCAGGACTCGGAGTCTCGCAGGCGCTGCTCTCACACTACGAAAACGGCATACGCGAATGCGGGCTCGATTTTCTCTGCCGCGCGGCGGATTACTACAATGTCACCACGGACTATCTGCTGGGGCTGAGCGAATCGAAGCGCGGATTTGAAGGCGCATTCGGTATCAAAGGCGACCTGCCCTCCGACTCGGAGCTCAACACATTAACTATATTCCGCGTCGCCGGAAAGCTGCGCAAATTCCTGACTTTCCCGCAGGAGAGTAATGACTCAACCGTCGACTCCCTGCACAGGATATACAGCCTCATGATGTACCGAATCATAATCGCGGAGACCGCCAAGGGCAATCTCCCGGGCGATTGGGTACCCAACGCCGATATTCTCAACGACCCCGCCTATCTGCATATTCTCGACTGCATCGAAAGCGAGCTGATAACGCAGGGCAGCCACTCGCCGCGCCGCGCTCCCGCAAAAATGCCTATGAGCTTCAGAACAGTCATCGACCGGACGCAGAGCTTTGTTGAATCCCGCTGCGAAAGAAGCGGAATAAAGCTCGACGGCGGCTACACCACGAAATTTTAATTATATTCTCGCAACGCCGCTGTCCCTCGCCGCCTGCGCAACCGCATCGGCGACTGCCTTGCCGACGCGCTCATCGAACGCCGCAGGCAGGATATAATCGGGGTTCAGCTCATCGTCGCTGACGAGCGAAGCTATCGCCTTGGCGGCGGCTATCTTCATCTCTTCGTTTATGTCGCTCGCGCGGACATCGAGCGCGCCGCGGAAAATTCCGGGGAACGCGAGAACGTTGTTTATCTGGTTCGGGAAGTCGCTTCTGCCCGTGCCGACTACCGCCGCGCCTGCCGCCTTTGCGAGGTCGGGCATTATCTCGGGTACGGGGTTCGCCATAGCCATGATTATTGCATTTTCAGCCATCGACGCCGCCATCTCCTCTGTAACGATTCCGGGAGCGGAGACGCCGACAAATATATCAGCGCCTTTCATCGCGTCGGCAAGCGTGCCGGTGCGGTGATTTTTGTTTGTGAATGCGGCAATTTCTGCCTTTGCGGGAGTCAGATCCCCACCCTCGCAGATTATGCCCTTGCGGTCGCACATGATAATCTCGCCTGCACCCATAGAGTCGAAGAGTCTCGCTATCGCAACGCCCGCAGCGCCCGAGCCGCTGAAAACAACGGTGCAGTCGGAGAGCTGCTTTTTGACTATCTTTAATGCATTGACAACCGCCGCAAGGCAGACGACCGCAGTGCCGTGCTGATCGTCGTGGAAAATCGGTATATCCGTGCGCTCCTTGAGCTTGCGCTCGATTTCAAAGCAGCGCGGAGCCGCGATATCCTCGAGATTCACTCCGCCGAACGAACCTGCGAGCAGGGCGACGGTGTTGACTATATCGTCAACGTCCTTTGAACGCACGCAAAGCGGTATCGCGTCGACTCCGCCGAACGCCTTGAAGAGCACGCATTTGCCCTCCATGACGGGCATGCCGGCCTCGGGACCTATATCCCCGAGACCAAGCACCGCGGTGCCGTCCGTGACGACGGCAACGGTGTTCCAGCGGCGGGTCAGGTCATAGCTCTTGCTGACATCGTCCTTTATTTCGAGGCACGCCGCCGCGACTCCGGGGGTGTAGGCAAGAGACAGCTCGTCCTTGTTGCTGACCCCGGCTCTCGGCTGTATCTCCAGCTTGCCGCGCAGTTTATAGTGCAGTTTGAGTGATTCGCTCAGATAATCCATTTTCGTTTTCCTTTCGTGTTCGAGAATACCCGGTTATTTTTACGGCCGCCGATCAGAAAACCGGTCGGCGGCCAGATAATATCAGTCCTTCGCCCAGTCGCGCGAACGCTCGACTGCGCGCTTCCAGCCCTTGTAGAGCTCGTCGCGGTGCGACTTCTCCATCTGGGGAGTGAAAATCTTCTCGATCTCGCGGTTCTGTGCGATCTCGTCCCTGTCCTTCCAGTAGCCGACGGCAAGACCCGCAAGGTATGCCGCGCCAAGAGCGGTCGTCTCGACGGTCTTGGGTCTGTCGACTATCGTGCGTATCATATCCGACTGGATCTGGAGCAGGATATCGCTGACGCTCGCGCCGCCGTCGACACGAAGCTCGGTGAATGTTATTCCGGAGTCGTCCTCCATCGCCTCAAGAAGGTCGGTCATCTGATAGGCGATAGCCTCGAGGACGCTTCTCGCGATATGAGCGCGGTTGACTCCGCGCGTGAGTCCGACTATGCAGCCGCGCGCGTACATATCCCAATAGGGCGCGCCGAGTCCCGTGAACGCGGGGACAAAATATATGCCGTTTGCGTCGGGCACGCTCTCGGCGAGCTCGTCGCAGCGCTTTGCGTTGTCTATCATATGCAGCTCGTCGCGAAGCCATTTTATGACCGAGCCAGCGTTGAATGCAGAGCCCTCAATGGCGTATTCGACCTTGTCGCCGATACCCCATGCGACGCCCGTGAGCAGGTTGTTCTTTGATTTAACGCGCTTTTCGCCCGTGTTCATCAGCAGGAAGCAGCCGGTGCCGTAGGTGTTCTTCGCCTGACCGGGCTCGAAGCATGCCTGACCGAACAGAGCCGCCGGCTGATCGCCTATAGCCCCCGCGATCGGGATACCCTCGAGATCCTCAAGACCGATTATGCCGCCAGCGACCTTGCCGTATACCATGCTCGAAGGCTTGACCTCTGGCAGAATGGACATCGGGATGTTGAGATATTCGCACATCTTCTCGTCCCAGCAGAGATTGTCGACATCGAAGAGCATCGTTCTCGATGCGTTGGAGTAGTCGGTTATATGCACTCTGCCGCCGGTGAGATTCCATATGAGCCATGTCTCGACCGTGCCGAAGAGCAGCTGATCCGCCTCGGCGAGTGCACGTGCGCCCGGAACGTTGTCAAGGATCCACTTTATCTTTGTGCCGGAGAAATACGCGTCTATAACAAGACCGGTCTTATCCTTTATGTATTCCTCCATGCCGTCCGCCTTTATCTGCTCGCAGAGCTCCGCTGTGCGGCGGCACTGCCAGACGATGGCGTTGTAGACGGGCTTGCCCGTCTCCCTGTCCCACATAATTGTGGTCTCGCGCTGATTCGTTATGCCGATAGCGGCTATATCCTCAGGCTTTATCCCGCCCGAAGCAAAGACGGAAGTCACCGCCTGGAACTGGCTGAAAAGTATCTCCATCGGGTCATGCTCGACCCAGCCTGCGGCGGGATAGATCTGATCGAACTCCTTCTGCGCCTTGGCTACGATATTGCCCTTTTTGTCGAAAACGATGGCGCGCGAGCTCGTCGTTCCCTGATCGAGTGCAAGGACGTATTTTGCCACTTGTATCCTTCCTTTCAAATATATATGTCCGTTCTCTGCGCGGGCGTCCGTTCAAGTTATACGCCGCCGTGCAGAGCAAAATACCACTATAAAATAATAGCGCCAAACATACAAAAAGTCAATGTTATTGGCGAAACACTTCGGCACTTTGACTAAAAAAATAAATAATTATCTTTTTACTGTCAAATAGTTCTTTACCGTAAATATTAAAAAGCTTTTCTGATATATAATAAGCTCCGTAAGCTTAAAAATTAAAGGAGTGTTAATTAATCATGGGAGACAAGCTTTCAGTCGTCACGGGCGCTACGGGTCACGTCGGCTATGCACTCGTTAAAGAACTCGAGGCACGCGGCGAAAACTTCAGAATACTCATCAGAAAAGACAGCAAGATTTTTGACGGCATCAATTGCGAGCGCGTATTCGGCGATGTCACCGATCCCGCTTCTCTCGAAAAGGCTTTTGAAGGTGCGGACGTCGTCTATCACCTTGCAGGTGTTATCGAGATAAACAAGGGCAACGAGGACATGACCTGGAAGGTCAATGTCGACGGCACAAAGAACGTCGTTGAGGCGTGCAAAAAGTGCGGCGTAAAGCGCCTTGTCTACGCTTCCTCCGTTGACGCTTACCCCCCGCTCCCCGATAATCAGGTTATGCGTGAGATTTCTCACTTCAATCCCGAGATTCTTGACGGCACCTATGCAAAGACTAAGGCTACCGCTACAAACTATGTGTTTGAGAATAACGACGACAAGCTTGAGACAGTTGTCTGCTATCCCGGCGCTTGCTGCGGCCCCTATGACTTCAAGGTCTCTTCCGTCGGCGAGATGGTCAGAATGTTCCTCAAGGGCAAGTTCCCCGTATCGCTCTCCTTCGGCGCATATAACTTCGTTGACGTGCGCGATGTTGCAAAGGGCATGATCGGCGCTGCCGAAAAGGGCAGACCCGGCGAAGGTTATATCCTCACTGATGAGGTCGTCACCGTCGACCAGCTGATACATATGCTCGCAGACATCTGCGGCTTCAAGGCTCCGAGCCTCAAGATTTCTCTCGGCCTTGCAAATGCGTTTGCTCCTCTCATGGAGGTCTATTACAACGCCGCGAAGAAGACTCCGCTCTTCACCCGCTACTCCATCCGCAAGCTGACCTCGAACTGCAACTTCAGCTGCGATAAGGCTAAGGAAGAGCTTGGCTACGCCCCCATGGGCGCAAAGCAGTCCTTCACCGACATGGTCGCATGGATAAAGGAATACGAAGGCACCGGAAAGAAGAAATAATCTTAACCGATAATTGAAATGACCGTCCGTTTATTCGGGCGGTCGTTTTTTCATATTCTGTTGAGTATAAAATGATTCTTCTTGAACTTCAATATTCCGTCGTCCCTGAGTGCGCAGAGCTGGGCGGACATTGCACTGCGGTCAACGCACAGATAGTCGGCAAGCTGCTGGCGGTCGAACGAAATGTCAAATTCATTTTTTCCGCTCTTCATCGCCTGCGCCGAAAGATATGACATCAGCTTTTCGCGCGTCGTGCGTTTGCCCATGTGACCGAGCTTCGAGTTGAAATTCAGATTTTTGCGCGCGAGCTCTGATATCAGATTGCCGACGAGCTTTGCGTGCCCGGCACACGACTTCGGGCACGAGCCGAGCACATGTCCGACTTTCAGCCGCATTATCTCGCATTCGCTCTCCGCCTCCGCGCCGACGGTCAGTCTTTCGCCCGTGCAGGCGAACGACTCGGCGAAGATTCCGCCCTGAGTTATCCGCGCCATGATATTACGGTTGCCCCAGAAATCGTCCTGCACTATCAGAACGCTGCCGCTCATCACGAGCCCGAGCGAATCCGTCTTTTCGCCCTCGGGCATTATTATTTCGCCCTTTTGATATCTGCGGCTGCGCGCATCGAGGGCTTCGAGCAGTTCGGGCAGCTCGGCTTCTTCTATGCCCCAAAAGAGCGGCGCCGCTTTTATTTTTTCAAAATTTTCCGACATATTTTTATCACTCCGTTGTTTTTGCAACAGTATTTTTGTCCCGATTCTACTATAATAAACGCGTCAGGTCAAGAAAAAACAAATTTTACGCTCGGAGGAATTTTTATGAAGCGCAGAATAATCCATATTGACGAAGAAAAATGCAACGGCTGCGGGGCTTGCGCCGCCGCCTGCCATGAGGGCGCGATTGCCATGGTCAACGGCAAAGCCAAGCTCATGCGCGACGACTACTGCGACGGGCTCGGCGACTGCCTGCCCGCGTGCCCCACAGGCGCGATAACCTTTGTCGAGCGCGAGGCAGCCGCCTACAACGCCGAAGCGGTCAAAGAAAACCTGATGAAAAAAAGAGGCGGCGGACATCACGGCGGATGTCCGGGTTCAAGGCTCATGACGATGAACCGCGAGGAAAGCGCCCCGTCGGCTCAGCCCGCCGAAATGCAGAGCCGACTGCGCCAGTGGCCGGTTCAGATAAAGCTCGTGCCGGTGAACGCGCCGTATTTTGACGGCGCAAAGCTGCTCATCGCCGCCGACTGCACCGCCTACGCCTATGCGGCGTTCCACGAAAAATTCATCAAAAACCACATAACCCTTGTCGGCTGCCCGAAACTCGACAGCGTCGACTATTCCGAGAAGCTGACGGAGATAATCGCGAACAACAATATACAGTCCGTGACGGTCGTCAGAATGGAAGTCCCCTGCTGCGGCGGACTCGAACACGCCGCAAAAACAGCATTGCAGAACAGCGGCAAATTCATCCCGTGGCAGGTCGTGACGATATCGACCGACGGGCGCATCCTCGACTGAGCGGTTGATTTATCAGCCCCTTTGCGGTATCATATACTGCGGAGGCGTTGAGATGAACAAAATCAACTATCAGCTCGAACTCGACCGTGAAATTGATGAAATAAAAAAGCAGGGGCGCGTGCCGTCCCTGCTGCTGCACAGCTGTTGCGGACCGTGCAGCAGTTATGTGCTCGAATATCTGACAAAATATTTTGATGTCACCGTGCTCTACTTCAATCCGAACATCTACCCCGCAGAGGAATATGAACACCGGCTCAGCGAACAGCGCAGGATAATATCTCTCCTGCCCGCGGAGCACAATGTAAAAATGCTCGAATGTGAATATAATCATACGCAGTTCACCGACGCGGCAAAGGGATATGAGCAGGAGCGCGAGGGTGGTTCGCGGTGCGAAAAGTGCTTTTATCTGCGTCTCGAGCGCACGGCGCAGGAGGCAAAGGAGCACGGCTTCGACTATTTCACGACCACCCTTTCCGTAAGTCCGCACAAGAATTCGCAGATACTCAACCGCATCGGCGAAGAGATGGGCGAAAAATACGGAGTGCGCCATCTGCCCGCAGATTTCAAGAAGCGCGAGGGCTACAAGCGCTCGATAGAACTTTCGAAGCAGTATGATCTATACAGACAGAACTACTGCGGGTGCGAGTTTTCAAAGCAGGGGTAAAATTATATAAATTCGTCCGCCGCATTTATATCTAATACGGCGGACATCTTTTATTTTATCCTCAGAACACCACAACGAGCAGCATCTTGAACTGCTCCTCGCCGTAGACTGCGTGCGGGTGTCCGGCGGGCATGACTATGCTCTCGCCCTCGCGCAGCTCGTAGTCAACGCCGTCTATCGTTATTTTTCCGACTCCCTCGAGGCAGGTGACAAATGCGTCGCCGCCGGAGGCGTGGGTGCTTATCTCCTCGTCCTTGTCGAAAGCGAAGAGCGTTATGCTCAGCGCGTCGTTCTGGGCGAGGGTCTTGCTGACCACCTGCCCGGGCTGGCAGAGCACCTGATCTCTCAGAGTCAGAACCTCGGATTTTGAAATATTTTTCATGAGCTCTTTCATTTTTCTTCTCTCCTTTATTTCATATATATTATCTGCGCATAAGACTGAATTATGTCTGAACACAGTATACCACCGCCGCTTGGCAAACGCAAATATAGCTATAGAAAATCCTTGCGTCTTATGTTAAAATAGTATACGGATAATTTCAGGGGAGTGTGTCAGATGAAAGAGAATAAGAAACTTGTCAACGAAATAATCAGCGATGTCAAGCACGACATGAGCAACGAGGATATCATATCCCTGCTCGCCGACAGCAGGATATCTGCAAACCCCGACAAGGAGAAATACACATTCGGTCAGCGCGCCGCGGATAAAATCGCGAAGTTCGCCGGCAGCTGGGCATTCATATTCTCGTTCTCCGCCCTGCTGATACTCTGGATGGTCGGCAATGTCATACTCGCAAAACGCGCGTTCGACCCCTATCCGTTCATACTGCTCAACTTAGTGCTCTCGTGCGTTGCCGCGCTGCAGGCTCCGCTGATAATGATGAGTCAGAACCGCCAGGAGGAAAAAGACCGCCGCCGCGCCGAGAACGACTACAAAGTCAATCTCAAAACCGAGATAATGATCGAAGATATCCACGGCAAGATGAACCGTATACTCGCCCGTCAGGCAATACTGATGAAGCTGATGAAGATAGACGAAAACACAATGAAGCAGATAACGCTCGAAAAGCAGGAGGAGATGTGCGCCGAGGCGTGCAGAGCCGAGAAGAGCAAAAACGAGCACAGCGAGCATAAAGAACCCGAAGAAAAGCCCGAAAGCTGAATTTCGCCTTGCTTTTGAATCACGTTTATTGTATACTGACCCTTGATAAAAGCCCTTCGGAGGAAAAGAAAATGAAGCAGCTCAATATTATTCCCAATCCCAACAAAATCGACTATCTCGGCGGAAGCGTCAAGATGGAAAACATCGATTCCGAAAGCTTTTCCGCGCGTCTGACAGACAAACTGCCCGAAGAGGGCTATGTGCTCGAAGTGACCGAAAACGGTGTCGAAGCCACCGCCGGCGGCGAGCGCGGAGCCTTCTATGCGAGCCAGACATTGAAGCAGCTAAAGCAGCTCGATATCTGCCCGTGCGTGAGAATCGAGGACGCGCCCGCGTTTGAATACCGCGCATTCATGCTCGACTGTGCGCGCCACATGACGACGGTCGAGAACATCAAAAAGCTCATCGACGCCGCCGCACTCGTCAAAATGAACACCATGCACTGGCATCTGACCGACGACCAGGGCTGGCGCGTTGAAATTGACAGCCACCCCGAGCTCATCACAGTCGGCTCCCGCCGCCGCAGCTCGGATTTCGGCCAGTACCACTTCGCAGAGGAATATTCCGGATATTTCACAAAGGATGAGATCCGCGAAATAGTCGCATATGCCGACGACAACTATATTGAAGTTATCCCCGAGTTCGATATGCCCGGCCACACGCTCTCCGTGCTCGCCGCCTATCCCGAGCTCTCCTGCAAGGGCAAGCCCCTCGAGGTCGGTACGAAGCAGGGCATCTTTGATGATATACTCTGCGCCGGAAACGATGATTCGCTGAAACTCGTCTTTGACGTGCTCGGCGAGATGATCGAGCTCTTCCCCGGCAGACATTTCCACATCGGCGGCGACGAGGCGCCCAAGGTTCGCTGGAAGAACTGCCCGAAGTGCCAGGCGCGCATGAAAGAACTGGGTCTCAAGGACGAAGAGGAGCTTCAGGGCTGGTTCGTGCTTCAGGCCGTTGACTTCCTCAAGAAGCACGGCAAGACGGCTATAGTCTGGAACGAGAGCCTCAACAGCGGCATGATGCCCAACGACATTATCGTTCAGCGCTGGATGGACAAAAAAGACCGCTCCGTCGAGTTCGCGAACAAGGGCGGAAAGATGATAGTCTCCGAGTTTTACTATTACTACTGCGACTACCCCTACGGCATGACCTCGCTCAAAAAGACCTACAGCCTCGACCCGTATATAAAGGGACTGACCGAGGCGGGCAAGAAGAATGTCTACGGCGTCGAGTGCCCGATCTGGGCGGAGTATGTCCGCGACTTCGACAAGCTCTCATATATGTGCTTCCCGCGCTTCTGGGCTGTCGCCGAGGCGGGCTGGACGAAGAGAGCCAATATGGATTACAACAGCTTTGAGGAGCGTTTTGAGGCTCTGCGCCCGATGCTCGAAGAGATGGGAATAAAACCCGCTCCCCGCTCGGATTGGAACCCCAACTTCCTGCAGTCCCTCAAGGAGCTCAAGCAGTTCTTCAAGGGCACGACGAATCTCGACAATATCCTCAACATGATTCGCAACAATCAGGCATAAATAATATAGAGAAAGCTCCGCACTCGTCTGCGGGGCTTTTTTGTTTTGCGGCTCAAATCTTTTGGCAAAATAACTAAAAATCTATTGTAACCCCCGCGGCAATAATATATAATTGTCATGTACCGCAAGTTAAAATTATTTTGACGGATAAATCAAAGAATTTTCCGAAAGGAGCAATCAAATGAGTCATGTAGACATCCGCTTCACGGACAAGAACTCCGAGCGCTTCATGCTCGCCAGAAGGGTCTACAAGGTCATTGAGGACCTTGAGAATGAATATCTCTACCCCGACAGCGAGACGCTCGGCGGCTTCAAATTCCGCGACGGGCAGTACAAATTTTCACAGATCGACGAGGGCGAATGGACGGACTTCGACTCGGAGAACGATTACTGGGGCTATAAAGAGGACTACGCGTGGTTCCGCCACAGCTTCACAGTTCCCGAGCGTTTTGCCGGCAGACCCGTGGTCTATCAGCTGACCCCCTCCGCAAGCGGCCCGTGGAATCGCAGCAACCCGCAGTTCATCATGTACTTTAACGGCGAGCTGCGCCAGGGCGGCGACTCGAACCACAGCGAGATACGCCTGCTCGACTGCGCCAAGGGCGGCGAAGAATTCGACTGCTGCCTCAACGCATATTCCGACGCATGGGAGTTCAAAGGCAAGCTGAGAATGGGCGCGCGCCTCAAGGTCGTCGATGACCTTGTCAACCGCCTCATCTTCGATCTCAAAACCCCGCTCAAAGTCGCGTCCCTCTATGACGCGGACGATCTTCCGCGCATCGATATAGTCAAGGCGCTCAACGACGCCGTCAATCTTATCGATTTCAACACCGCTGATTACGATACATTCGCTGCCTCCGCCGAGGCCGCCATCGACCTGCTCGACAGGGAAATATATTCAAAAGATGCCATGGACGCGACCGCCTGCTGCATCGGTCACACACATATAGATGTCGCATGGCTCTGGAGACTCCGCCAGACAAGAGAGAAGGCCGGCCGCTCCTTTGCGACCGTCCTCAAGCTCATGGAGGAATATCCCGAATACAAGTTCATGTCCTCGCAGGCTCAGCTCTATGCCTTTGTCAAGGAGGACTACCCCGAGGTCTATGAGGGCATCAAGAAGATGATCGCCGCAGGCCGCTGGGAAGTCGAGGGCAGCATGTGGGTCGAATCGGACACCAACGTCACCTCCGGTGAATCCCTTGTCCGTCAGTTCTTAGTCGGCAAGCGTTTCTTCAAGGACGAGTTCGGCGTTGACAACAAGATAATGTGGCTCCCCGATGTTTTCGGCTACAGCGCGGCGCTCCCGCAGATTATGAAGAAGGCCGGCATCAACTACTTCATGACCACAAAGATATCCTGGAACGAGTTCAACAAAGTGCCCTATGACACATTCATGTGGAAAGGCATCGACGGCACGGAGATTCTCTCCCACTTCTCGCCGAGCACCGACTGCTTCGACGAAGGCGACTGCTGGCAGACTACATACAACGCCTATCTCAATCCCGAGCACATCCTCGGCGGCTGGCACAGATACTCGCAGAAGGATCTCAACAAAGAGTATCTCTGCACCTTCGGCCACGGAGACGGCGGCGGCGGACCGACCCGCGATATGCTCGAAATGGGTCACCGCATGACAAAGGGCATCCCCGGCTGTCCGAAGGTCAAGCAGGAGTTTGCGATAGACTTCTATCACGACCTCGAAAAGGAAGTCAAGGGTTCGCGCAGGCTGCCCAAATGGGCGGGCGAGCTCTATCTCGAGTTCCACCGTGGCACCTTGACCTCGCAGGGCAGAAACAAGCGCTACAACAGAAAGAGCGAGCTGCTCTATCACGATATGGAGACTATCTGCGCCATCGCCGACTCAAACGGCATCGCGTCCTATCCACGTCAGTTCATCAACGACGGCTGGAAGATAATACTCCTCAACCAGTTTCACGATATAATCCCCGGCTCTTCGATAAAAGAGGTCTACGAGGATTCCAAGGAGCAGTACGACAAGCTCATCTCCGAGGGCAAAGCTGAGATAACCGACACTCTCGGCAAGATAGTCTGCACTCCGGACGGCAGCGCCCTGACCGTTTTCAACACTTTCGGCGCAGAGCGCGACGATGTCGTTATCACTGATATGCCCGCAGCCGAGCACTTCTCGATAGTCGACGCCGACGGTAACGTCATGCCGTGGCAGAAATCCGCCGACGGTCGCCTTGTGTTCTTCGCAAAGGGCGTGCCCGCAAAGGGATACAAGACCTTCAGTATTGTTCACGGCGGCGAGTCCGGCGAGAACACCGTTAAAGTCGAGAACAAGACTATAGAGAACAAGTTCTTCACCGTCAAGTTCGACAAGGATATGAACATCGCATCTCTCATCCACAAGGCAACCGGCAGAGCCGTCGCGCCCGAGGGCGAAGTTCTCAATAAAATTTATGCCTATGACGACAGACCATTCAACCACGAGGCATGGGATATCAAGGTCTATTTTGATCAGAAGTACACCGAGATAAACGACGTCAGCGCAGTCGATGTGACAGAGAGCGGACCCGTCCGCACGGTCATAAAGGTCACGCGCAAGTTCCTCTCCTCGACCATCGAGCAGAGCTTCATCTTCTACGCAGACCTGCCGCGCATCGACGTTGACTACACGGTCGACTGGAAAGAGAAGAAGATGCTTCTCAAGGCGGACTTCCCCGTTGATGTCAACGCCACCGAGGCCACTTATGATATCCAGTTCGGCAACTACAAGCGCCCGACCCACCGCAACACGCTCTGGGATTTCGCGCAGTTTGAAGTCGTCGGTCACAAGTGGGTCGATCTCAGCGACAACAGCTTCGGTCTTTCCGTCCTCAACGACTGCAAGTACGGTCACGACATAAAGGACGGCCACATCAGAACGAGCCTCCTGCGCTGCGCGGTCAACCCGAACAGCGAGCAGGACAGAGAAGTTCACCGCTTCACCTACTCCATCTACCCGCACGCGGGCTCGGTCGACACCTCCGATGTTGTCAACCAGGGTTATTCGCTCAACCTGCCGCTCTACTGCGTCAGCGGCAAGGCGGCTCACGACAGCTACTCGCTCGTGAGCACCGACAAGGACAATGTCATCATCGAGACCGTCAAGAAGGCTGAGGACAGCGACGATGTCGTCATCCGCGCATATGAGACATGGAACAAGACGACCGACTGCGTCTACACCTTCGACCGCGCTCCGAAGAGCGTATATGTCTGCAACCTGCTCGAAGAAAACGAAGAGCAGCTCGAAGTCAGCGGCAACACAGTCTCGCTCAGATTCAAGCCCTTCGAGATAAAGACTGTAAAAGTCACTTTCTAAAATCCACAGCACAAAGCCCCACCCGCCAAAACGGGTGGGGTCATTTCATCGCAGCACAAGCATCATACCGCAAATACACAAATAAAATTCACGGCAAATTGCAAATCCGCTTGACAAAGCCCGGCACATTTGCTAAAATATCATAGCCGTTAAAAATACGGACAGGTATCGAAGTGGTCATAACGGCCCTGACTCGAAATCAGGTAGTCGCGCAAGCGGCTCGTGGGTTCGAATCCCACCCTGTCCGCCAGCGAAAAACCGGTGAATCCAACGGATTCATCGGTTTTTATTTATTTACGGATATTCATTTATATTTAATATCTTCTCACGACAGCAAAAGCATATCTCTAATTTACTATCCGTAAAGACATCCTGCATATTTCTGTTTCCAGTCCAGAGCCGCAGGCAGCACTTTCATTTACCAAAACCGCACCCCGTTTATCAGGCATTGCAGCTTGACAAGCGGGGTGCGATTCACATTTACGGGGGATTACAGAAAAGATCAGGTCAGACTGATTTTATCTATTCGTTCGAGCTCGTCGCTCGTAAAAGATATTCCATTATTTCTTTGCTTGACTTGTGGGGCAGATTTGAAACACAAAACTACATTACGGTTAACATTCTTCGGCGATTAGACGCTTACAGGGTTTTTCATTTTGTCTAAAAAGCCAAGCGCAGCTGACGTAAAATCCATCGGCTGCGCCTATATGTTTTTATATTATTCGGTTATGTCATCACATGGCTTTTTAAATAATATTGCTCACATTTCAACGCTGTACACATATTTTCCGCTTGAAACTTCAAAGCTCTTTCCGTCGGGCAGCGTGATGACAGCACTCGTGTTAAACGGAACATTAATCGAGAGGACAAAAACGCCGTTTTCAAAATTCCAATTGATTTTGATAGTTCCGCTCGAAAGCTTTTTGAAACATGACACGCTCGTGAGTCCGCCTCCGACGAGGGGGGCAACCTTAAATTTTTTGTAGCCCGGCTCAATCGCTTCGAGTCCCGCGACGCGCCTATATAACCAATCGCCGACTGCACCGTTCGCATAATGGTTGAAAGAAACCATTCCTCCGCCGACAGCGTTTACCAGACCGCTTCCCGGATCTTTTCCGAGATTGACGGTTCCATCGGGTCGAAGCGCGTCCCAACGCTCCCAAATTGACGTTCCTCCGGCTTTGACTTCATACAACCACGACGGGACGGTATCCTGAAGTAAAAGGTCATATGCTTCATTTATATATCCGTTGTCCGAAAGGGCGAAAAGGAGATATGGTGTTCCGAGGAAGCCGGTGGAAAGATGATTATCGGCTTCTTTCACGAGTCTTAAAAGGTTTTCAGCATATTTTTTTCTTTCCTCTCCACTCACCATTCCAAAATACAGCGGGCAAACATAGGCCGTTTGAAACTCGTTTTTGAGCGTTCCTTTTTTGTCGGTAAAAACGTTCCGATATGCGTTTTCGATGCACTTTCGCTTTTCTTGAAACGCCTTAGCCTCCTCTTCAAAACCGAGGACGGTCGCAATTTTTGATGCGAGGGCGCAATCGTTGGCATAATATGCGGTTGAAATCCACTTCTTTTTTGCCATCCATTGCTTTTGATTTTCGTTCGGAGCGCACCAATCGCCGTAGGAAAATCCGTGCGACCAAATGTATCGCCTTTCCCCCGATGAAAACGCCGCCGCTTTCTTTTCGACTCCCGAAAGATATCTTTTCATCATCGGATAAAACTTTTCAAGAATGGTTTTGTCCCCGCTGTTTTGATAAAGCGCCCACGGGACAAGGAAAACACAGTCGGACCAGCCGGCCGTAATCTTTGTTCCGCCGAAATGTTTGACCCGAGGAACAACAACGGGGATTCCTCCGTCTTTTGTCTGCTGTGCCTTCACATCAATAAGCCACTTTCTAAGAAAGCGGTTCATATTGAAGTTGAAACACGCCGTCGAAGCAAAAACGGAGATGTCGCCCGTCCAGCCAAGTCTTTCGTCGCGCTGAGGACAGTCGGTCGGGATCTCAAGGAAGTTTGAAAAACCGCTGTATCTGATATTCTTTTGAAGGCGGTTAATGCTTTCGTTGGAGCAGAAAAAGTCTCCCGTTTCCTCGTCAATCGAGGAAATAACCTTCATTCTGACCTTGACGTTTTCAGGCTCAATTCCGCAAAGCTCGGCATAACGGAAACCCATAAAGGTAAATTTCGGGCAGTAGGTCTCTTCTTCTCCGCCGCAAACATATTCAAGCTTTGCTTTCGCCGAACGCAGCGGCTTTGTAAAAAGCTCGCCGTTCAAAAGAACCTCCGCATGTCGAGCGGTTATCCTCTGCCCTTTTCTCCCTTTAATTTCAAGTTCGAGAACTCCGGCGCAGTTTTGACCAAAATCATAGATATAGCCGTTTTGGCTTTTTTGAATCTCTTTCGGTTCGAGCGTTTCGATTATTTTTGCAAATTTTCCGTATGATGCGACGAGGCGCGGAGAAATACGGGGCTTCTCTTTTTCGGCATTTTCAAAGATCGCCTTGCTCAAGGTTTTCGTTGCGTCGAATATCTCTCCGTTATAAAACGACACGTCTCTGACAGGCCCGTCAGCGGTGACGAGCCAGCTTTCGTCGGTTTTAATTTCGTCTTTTCGCCCATCGTCATATTCGATTTGAACAAGCGCTTTGAGCGCGAGCCTGTCGGCGCCGAGCTTATTACTTCTATTCAGGCCGAAAATCCCGACCGCCCAACCGCCCGCAACGGTGAAAACCAATTCGTTTTTCTCTTCGAGAAACGGCGCAATGTCATAAACCTGATATTGAAGCCGGTCTTCAAAACTTGTGAAACCGGGAGCAAAACGGTCGTCGGAAATCTCCTTTCCGCAAAGCGTGAAAGAATAAATTCCGAACGCGGTTGAATAAAGCCGCGCTTTTTTCACCTTACCCGAAAGCAAAAACTGACGTTTGAAGACGAGCGGAATGGGGCTTTTTCTGAAACCGACATGATAGTTCGGCTTCGTTATCCACTCCGCAGGAAAATCACCGGAAAGAAAGCCCGTTTCAAACTCCGCCGTTTTTTCGGCTTTGTTTCCGTAATTGTCACAAACCGTCGCTTCCACCGTATAAACCGTGCACGGAAGAAGAGCTCTTCCGCCATAAACGATATTGTCGACAGTAGAGCTTTGCTCTTCTGTCTGCCAAAGGACAGCTTCGTCACTTTTGACCTTAAGGGAATATGAAGAAATAAAAGCGTTTTCAAGCTCGTTTTCGGTTTCAAGAGTGAAGCGCGGATTTTCACTGTCTGTCACGGCAAAACCGCACAGATCATCGATTCGGATATTTTTAAGTTTCATTTTCCGCCGTCTCCCGTCTTTCCGAAAGCACCGCCTGAATTTTTTCGGCTTCTTCATTGTTGATTCTGTAAAGCAACAAGAATATAATCGCACCAACAAAAACCACTATACCCGGAATCAAGCCGTCAGCAAGGCTGAGGCCTAACTTTGTGTATGAGCCGTCGCCGTTTGCTGTCCATGAAAGAACGTAAAGCGAAAAAGCTGCGCCTATTCCGTTGCTGATTTTTGTAATCATTGAGGTCGCTGCGGCAATCACGCCCTCAGCACGCAGGCCGAGCTTGTAGTCCACATAGTCGATATTATCCGCCTGAATCGAATAATACAAAAGCTGTGCAAAGCTTGTTCCGCAGCTGCAAATTACGCTTGAGATGCAGGCGGCGACAAGGCCGCTCGTTTTGTCGTTGACCGCAACAAGGCGAACGAGACAACCGATCGCCGTGACGATCATTCCGCAAACATAAATCCTGCGCTTTCCAATCTTCTTCGCGAGCGGAACGGCAAGCAATGAGACGGGGCCGCCGATAATTGCGACCGTATTCATAATCGTGAGCTTTCCGATCGAGCCGAGCGCGTGCGTTGCATAATATGGATTCGACGTTGCAACGAACGCAAGTCCCGTCTGAACAATGAGTCCGCCGATGAAGAAAGCGATAAGCGGCTTCAATTTAATTATTCTTAAAAAATCCTTTGCTTTATATCCGGCATCCTTGAGCGGTTCGACTCGCTGATGAATGCCCGTGATTCCGCCGAGCGAGCACGAAAGGATGATTCCCATAGCAAGCAGATTCATAATATTATAGCCCTTGACGGAAGAGTTGAACTTTGCGAAAACAATAGGAGCTATGAGGTTGAGTCCACCGCCGAGACCGTAAGCAAAATTTTTTAGCATTGCAAGGAAATTTCGCTCCTCCATATCGTTTGTCATTACAGGAAGCATACTGTTGAGTGAAATGTCCATAACGGGGAAGGTCACACCGAGAAGCATATATGAAATATAGGCAACCATAACCTTCATCGAGTCCGAAACATATGCCGGACCCATCCATACCACGGCATAGTTCAAGGTGCAGATGATCGTTCCGACAATAAGAATCCGTCTGAATTTTCCGAACTTTGAGTTTGGCGCTCTGTCAATGAAATAACCGATGAACGGGTCATTCACTCCGTCAAAAACTCTTGCTATCAAAAACATTGTTCCGACGACCTTTGCGTCCATACCAAGTGTGTCGGTATAGAAAATCGAAAGGTATGCGTTGACCATTGTCATTATAGGGATGTTTCCGAGGTTTACGAAGAAATATGACACGCGTTCCTTCCAAAGCGGCTTATTCCCGAGCTGAAGCGTGGCACCCAATCCGGAAAGCTTTGATTTCTTTTCTTGGTTTTCTTTCATTGTTATGACCGTTCCTTTCCGCTGCGTGTAAGGCACAAAAGGCTCGGAAAGCCTTGCACCGTAACACAGCATTAAAAATCTGTGTTGAGACATGCTTGAGAATTTATATTCATTGCAGAGTACGTGGATGTGAGTGGGCACAGCGAAAGCTGAACCGCATTGTTGTGTATATCAGCTGCTCTTTCAAGCACAAATTACATTATTACTTCTATATTCAACAACACATCTTTTCAATAAAAAGAAAAAGGCGGCAAAAAATTATGATTCATCTTCCCTCTTCATCGGAATTGTAACATATCGTTGTGATTATTTCCACCACTTTCTGAAGAAATATCCGCAATAAAAATCGCAAGCAGCGCCTCGAAATGCTGTATAAGACATTTCGAGGCGCTGTTCATTCTTTTTATTCTACATATTGCCGGGCGAATGTCACCCCGCATTTGAATTTTATTTGCATATATTTATCGCAGATGGTTATCCTATCGACCGTCTGCTTGATGATGAAGCCATTCTGCGCGTTCGGCACTGCATCTTTATTATTTTCTGTATTTTTTGATTAACTGCTAAGAATCGCATTTTTCCTTTAAAATTTCGATTTTCCTCAAGTTCCAATCACTTTTCGTTGTGAACATTCCTGTATTCATTCGGCGTCATACCCGTAGATTTTTTAAACACGGTTTGGAAATACGCCTGACTTGAAAAGCAAAGATGGGTGCTGATCTCCGACAAACTTCGGTTAGAGTATCTGAGAAGCCTTTTGGCGTCTCTTATTTTACTTTTTATAATAAAATCAGTAATGCTTTCTCCGGTTTCCTGCCTGAATTTTTTTGTTACATATGTCCTGCTCTTTCCGATGAATCCCGCAACATCATCTATTCCTATCTGACAATTTGTGTGATTTTGAATATACTGCATACAAGCATATATCTCTTTCGACGCATTCCGCGGGGCCTTCACTTGTGCAACCCTGTCCGTGAAATCAAGAAGCATGTTGTACTGCAGCACTTTGACCTCCTCTGTTGAGGAGGTCTTTTCACACTCCTGGATATACAGATCGATAAGGCGGTAAGTCTCTTCAACTCCGAGTCCGCCGCCGATAGCGCCGACCTTGCCAACCATGGTCGCTATGCCTATCAAAAGATTTTTTGCCTGGCGCAGGGGCGCTTCCGCAAGTTTTCCCTCCCGCAGGTGCGTTGTTTTCGCGGTGGAGGTCAAAAACGCATTCAGTTTGTCTGTCTCGCCGTCCCTTACAAATGAGAGGAGCATATTTTCAAACTGATATGTCCCGTGCAGAACCTGCTCGTCCTGTGATTTGTACAAGTCCTCGGTATATGTAACCGCAAGCTTGTTTCCTACATCCGACGATTCTTCGAGAAACTGCTCCGCAATGTCAAACATCTCACCGTTGATAATAAAATTCAGAAGCGCGGTAAGGTTCACAAACTGATTATATGAGCAATTCGGAATGGAATACAGAAATTCCGCCAACGCATCCATATCTTTTTTATCCGTTAAATTTCTTCGCGCAACAGTCATAACCGTATCTTCCGTGATAGGCGTCGGAAAAACCGGACCGAGAAGTACTCTCATCGGGCTGTTTTTTATTCTTATCTGCCCATATGTCCCCTGTTCAGGCAAAGTCAGGATATACATAGTCTGCTCGGCGGAAAACGACTGAGCCTCAAACAAAGAAAACAAATCTAGACTGCTGCCCGCCGATGAAAAAATATGTACTATAGTCCTTTCTTCATACACCGCCAGCGGTATATAATGTGAAGCGTAAAATAAACTGCATATATTATTTATTCTGTCATCCACAAAGAACACCCCCACGAACCTTATTTTATAATATTATACCCGATAGTGAAATACCATTCAACTGTTTTTGATTAAAATCAATGTATAATGATTATTTTTTGCAGACTTTGTTGACTGATTTTGGGCATTGTGTGTTTGCCGCGTCTAAAATCACAGCAAAAGAGCAAAATCAAAAACAGGAGGATCATATATGAAAAAATTTATCTGCGCGCTTCTTTCACTGGCGATGCTTGCTTTATTTGCAGGCTGCCGCGACCAGAAGAACATCGAAACCGATACCACCGACGCATCCTCGGGAAGCGTTGAAACTCAAGTTGAGGACACGTCTGCGGCTCCGCAGGACTCCACTGCACCGCAAACAGATTCCGAATCCGCATCCATTGAAGAGACAAAAGCAGATGCCTCTTCAAGCGGAACAACAGCCGCCCCGGCAAAACAGCCGTCTGTTTCTGTCGGCAAGTTTGCCTTCATAAAGGATAAAAAGGGCGACATTCTGCGATCCGATTCCGAAAGCAAGATATGGGCGGGAGTCGTCGGCGATGCATACATACTGCTCAGAAACACCTCTGACGCAAACGAGTGGGGTGAAAAAGGCAGAATCTACGAACTTCACTGCGCCCAGTTTGCGGGAAAATATTCCATGTGGAGCGACGGTTTCTGGGAAATCAATGACGATGGAACGGAGCTGACCCTCACACCTAAAAACCAGAGTGAAAACGGCAGCATAGGCGTTGCCGCCGGAAAAAGCAAGACATTCAAGGGTCAAAACGGCGTTTTCTCCGTCCCGGTAACATTTGAGCAGGGCGGAAAAACAACTATCAAAATAGATTTCAACAAAGTATCGAAATAACATTTCGACGGCACATTATTGATAAAAAAGGTGAACTTATGAAAGAAATATCCTTGCTTGAAAAAAGCATACTAAATACAAAGTTTTTTGATTCAAAGATAAAAACCTGCTCGGTGTCATGGAAAGAAAAATACCTTGGGCACCTCATCGGTCCCCTCGGACTCATCCTCGTTGTCAACACTGTTGCTGCGCTCGTTGAAAAATTTTTCACTCAGCAGGTCGGCGCAATGTACGGCGAAGGCAACGCCGCGATGATATCCGCAATGGGCAAAAAATATGAGATGGTAATGACTGTTGCAAAGATTCTTGCCGTCGCTACAGGTCTCTTGGTGTCGTGGCTCATTTCGCACACAAAGTCAAAGCAGGGTAGACTCCGTCCGTGGTATCTGATCTTCGGATTCTGTTCCGTTGCAATAGCAGCGACCATCTTCCTGTTTTCGGGAAATACTCTGGGTGATAACTACTGGTACTATTTCTTCACCCTGCTCATATGCTATCATACAATCGGAACCTCCTACTTTTACCTGTTCCGCGACAACATAGTATCTCTTTCAACTCACAACGCCAAAGAGAAAGCTCAGCTGACTTTTATACGCAAAATGTCGTGGACTCTCATTTCCGGCATACTCATCGGAATGCTTGTCTCTTCGGTCATTATCCCGTTATGGCTCCAGTATGATATCAAAGGATATGCTATACTTATGATAATCCTTTCGATAGTCGCCGTTCCGCTTGTGCTCATGGAGTACTATTTCACCAGAGAGCGCATTATCGAAGATATCGCACTCGAACAGGGAATTGACAGAGAAAACAATATTCCTCTTAAAGAACAGATGAAAGCACTGTTCACCAACAAATACTGGGTCATTCTGACTTTTCTTGTGCTTCTGGGAGGAATTGTTGACAACTACAAGGGCGGAAACGTTCAATATTTCTATATTCAATATATGCTCGGCGGCATCAACAACGATTTCATGCAGATGATCTATCAAATCGTAACAGGAGTTCCGCTCGGTATCGGTGCATTCCTGATATACCCGATATCCAAAAAAGTCGGAATAAAGAATCTGACCGTCGGCGGATATTCGCTCGTGCTTATCGGCAGCATCATCGGCTGGATATTCCCGGATAAAATGATTCCTGCTCTGATAGCGGGACTTTTAAGAAACCTCGGCTGGCTTCCCAACGCATATATATTTGCAACGCTTACCTGCTTTGCATTTGACAGCATCGAATACAAGTCGCATATCCGCCTTGAGGGACTTCTCGGCACAGGTATTGTCACTGCTGTTATGACTCTTATATATGCACCGTTTGCCGGCGGATACGAATCGGCTATTCTCCGCCTCGGCTTCGTTGATATTGCCGGAGTTATGCCAAACGAAAAAGTCAGAGCATTCATGACCCTCTCATTCTATCTGTTCGATATTATTCTTTCTACAGCGTTCATAATTCTGCTTCCATTCGTGGATGTAGAAAAGAAGATGCCCGAAATTTCCGCCGAACTGCTCCGCAGAAAGAGAGAAGCTGTCCTTGCCAAAGGTGAAGAGTGGATCGAACCGGAAGAGCTGGACAGACTGGAGGCAGAACGCGACGAGCGCGAATACGAGGAAAACAGAATAAAGGATCTCAAGGCCCGCTGTGAAAAGAAGGGACTTAACTTTGAGGCAGAAAACGCCAAATATCTCGCCGCAAAGGCAAAGAAAGAACAGAAAAAGGCGGCGAAGCTCGCCAAAAAACATGGTGAATCCAAATGATATTCGATTTTAACGACGGCTGGACGCTGACAAAGGAAAACGGCGAAAGCTTCTCCGTTTGTCTTCCGCACGATGCGATGCTCGGCGAAAAGAGATATGCTTCATGCAGAAACTCGGTTCAGAGCGGATACTTTCCGGGCGGAAAGTACAGATACACAAAAACATTTCAAATCAACGAAAGTGATCTCGGCAAAAATATACGGCTGCACTTCGGCGGTGTATACCGCAATGCAGTTGTGAGCGTAAACGGCGAAGCCGTTAAAGAAAACAAATACGGTTATTCGCCGTTTACCGCCGACCTCACCGAAAAAGTCACGAGCGGCAAAAACACCGTTGAGGTCCTTGCCGACAACAGTCTTGTTCCGAACTGCCGCTGGTATTCGGGCAGCGGCATATACCGCCCCGTATATCTTGAAATTTCAAGAAAAGATGCCCCGACTTTTCTGAAGATAAAAACCGTAGGCATCTCACCCGCCGTTATCGAAATTGATACCGACGACGGTGCACAAGTACAGGTTTTCGATGCCGAGGGCAATCTTGCCGCAAGCGGTCAAAAAGGTCGGTTTGAGATTAGCGGAGCACACTTGTGGTCCGCGGAAACGCCGTATCTATATACCTGTAAGGTCTCGAGAGGCAGCGAAGAATTGACAGAAAAATTCGGCATACGCACTCTCGAATGGAGCGGAAAAACCGGGTTGCTTGTCAACGGCCGGGAGACTTTGCTTCGCGGCGGATGCATCCACCATGACAACGGAGTTCTCGGTGCCTGTTCTTTTGCCGATGCCGAGGAACGCCGCGTAAGAATACTGAAAAGCCAGGGTTTCAATGCTCTGCGCATGGCGCATAACCCAGCCTCCCGCTCACTGCTCGATGCCTGCGACAGAATAGGCATGTATGTCATGGACGAGGCATTTGACGGATGGTATATACCGAAAGAATACCATGACTATTCGCGTGATTTTCTCTCCGATTACAAATCCGTTCTCGCTGCAATGGTTGAAAATGATTACAACCATCCGAGCGTTATAATATATTCTCTCGGCAACGAGGTCACAGAAACAGCTGCGAAACGCGGGATCGAGCTATGCGCCGAAATGCGCGATACAGTTCACTCGCTCGACGGCACCCGTCCGGTCACTTGCGGAATAAATGTCCTTCTCGATGTCTATGCGCGTCTTGGCATCGGCGTTTACAGTGACAAAAAGAAATACAAAAGAGAACCTCTGCCGGAAGGCAAAGGCTACAAAGAAAAGAAATCCGGTTCGGCATTTTTCAATTATTGGGCGGAAAAGCTCGGCAAGTTATTCTTTGCACTGAGCAAAACCAATATGGCGGAAAAAGTGGTAAGCGATATATCCCCCGCCCTTGACATTGTCGGACTAAATTACGCATCCTCGCGCTATGACAAGGATGCCGAAAAGTATCCCGACCGGCTGATGATAGGCACAGAGACTATGTCCGCCGATTTGCCGTATAACTGGAACCGCGTTCTCCGGCACAAGCAGCTGATAGGTGACTTCGTATGGTCGGCATGGGACTACATAGGCGAGACCTGCATGGGATGGACATATCAGTCCTACAAGGGGCTTCCGCTCCTCTCCGGGCAGGGAATGATTGACATTACCGGTCTGCCTTTGGCGCAAATGGCATTTCTCCGAACCGTATGGGGAACGGAAACCGAGCCGTTTCTCGCAGTCAGGCCGCTCAACCATAGCGGAGAAACGCCGAGCAAGGGCGCATGGCAGTTCACAAATGCGCTCGACAGCTGGACATGGCACGGCTTTGAAGGAAAGCCGACCGTCGCAGAGGTTTATACAACAGCCGACAGCGTCAGACTGGAGCTCAACGGTAAGGTTATAGGAACAAAAAAAGTCCGCAAAAACAAAGCTCTGTTCTCCGTGAAATATGCCCCAGGTACGCTCACTGCGATAGCCTTGGACAGAAGCGAGAACGAGACGGGGCGCACCCGACTCATCAGCGGCGAAAAAGCTCCGATTCTGACAGTTAAGCCCGACCGCTCGGTTCTGCCGCCCGATGGGCAGGCTCTGTGCTTTGCGGAAATTGGGTTCACCGACAAAAACGGAGTGCTTCTTCCGTATATGGAACAGCGCGTTGACATAAAAATTGACGGCAATGCAGTCACTCTGCAGGGATTCGGCAGCGCGCTGACAAAAACCGACGAAGTTTTTATCCACCCTTATCATAATACATACCGCGGAAGAGCGCTCGCTGTGTTCCGCGCAGGGAAAGCCGACGGCAAATCAACCGTCACTGTATCTTCCGAAAATACAGAGCCTGTCTCGTTCTCCATAGAAGTGACGGGCGGAAAAGAGGAATAACAACATGGCGCAATTATACTGCAATCCGCTCGAAATAGCATATAAATATCAGCATCCGCTGTTCGGGAAATATGCCTACAAGGAAGCGGCCGATCCGACTGTAATTCTCTTCAACAACAAATATTTTCTTTTTACCTCAAAGTGCGGAGGCTTCTATTATTCGGATGACCTGTTTCACTGGGATTTTCACGAGGACAGAAAGCTTGAAATACACGGCTATGCTCCCGATGTGAGTGAGCACGACGGATGGCTGTATTTTTGCGCCTCTTCTTATTCAAAAAAAAGCAGGATACTGCGCACACGCGACCCCTTTAAGGGCTTTGAGCTTGTCTCGGCGCCGTTTGCATTCTGGGATCCTCACCTTCATTTTGAAGACAACAAAGCGTATCTCTATTGGGGCTGTTCTTCAAAAGAGCCTATCTACGCGATTGAGATGGATATAAAGACGATGACTCCCATCGGCAAAAAGGTACCGATAGTGTCCGGCGACAAAGAGAACCACGGCATAGACAACAAGGATATCTATGCCGACAAAAAAATCAGTCTGTGGCAAAAATATATCAATCTGTTTGTCGGAGACGGCGCGTTTATCGAGGGCGCATTTCTCAACAAAATAAACGGCAGATACTATTTTCAGTATGCAACTCCCGGCACGGAGTTTCCGACCTACGGCGATGCGGTTCTGATTTCAGATAACCCGCTCAGTAAATTCGAATGGCAGAAGCACAATCCGTATTCCATTGTTCCGTCCGGATTCACCTGCGGAGCCGGTCACGGCAGCACATTCAGCGACAAATCCGGAAATCTTTGGCACGCCTCCACGGTCTGCATGGGTGTCAACCATAATTTTGAACGCCGTCTCGGTCTTTGGCCTGCGGGAGTTGACAAAGACGGATTACTGTTCTGCAACCAGTATTTTGCGGACTATCCAAAGAACATCCCTGACGGAAAATTTGACCCGCTGACCGTTGAGCCGGAATGGATGCTTTTGTCTTATCACAAGGCGGCGTGCGCCTCCTCAAGCCGCAGCGGATTCGACCCGCAGAACGCCTTTGACGAAAGCATAAAAAGCGCTTGGTCGGCAACCAGCGGAAACAGCGGAGAATGGCTGAGCGTCGATCTCGGGAAAGAATATAATGTTGAAGCGGTACAGGTGAATTTTGCCGACTGCTTCACAAAAAAGAAGCGCGCCCCGATGAAAGAATACGGCGGAACGTTCACCCAGGAGAGATATATCGAAGAAGAACTTGTCCGCTATGAATACAGAATAGAATACAGTTCAAACGGTACCGATTGGGCTCCTTACGAAGAAACGCAGAACACGGTTTTTCCGCACAAGCTCATCCCTCGCCGCGCAAGGGCGCGTTATATCCGCATAGTCTTTGCAAGTGCTCCATACGGGCAGAATTTTTCGATATCCGGGCTCAGAGTATTCGGTCTCGACAATAATAAAAAGCCCTCGGCTGTTTCCGGCGAAAATGCCGAGAGAACAAGCGCCACCGAAGCAAGGCTCTCATGGAACAGTCAAAACGATGCTATGGGATATTGCATCCGTCTCGGAATCGCTCCTGACAAGCTTTATAACAGCATTCTTTTATATGGTCAAAATGACTACTATACGGTAACATTTTTAAATAAAGAAACAGAAAAGTATTATTTTGCAGTTGATTCATTCAACGAAAGCGGAATAACCAAAGGTTCGATAAACGAGTTTTGAGGAAACACTATGTTTGAAATTGATGAAATAAAAATAGAACACTCAAAAAAGGATGTAGTCACCGACAACACTCAACCGGTACTGTCTTTTTCTCTCCGCTCCGACGAGGACGGGTGTGAATTATGAAGCGGGGATTGCCTGCGTGCTGTACGGAAAACAGGGCGCGTGCAAAACAACAAAGACCAACAAGCGCTCTTATCCGTACATAACCCAAAGAGGAGAATACCGTGAATGTGATCCATGCCAATATATTGCAAATATAAAAGAAAAAACTGTTACCGGTTATAAATATCTTGATTTGTCCGATGCCGCCGGCATCATTGCTTCTGTCAGCGGCAGAGCACGCGGTAAACTTCGCCTGTTCACACAGATCGACGGCGATTGTATCGGAGAAATAGATATTCGTCCAAATACACGGCGGGCAAAGACAGGTATTCGTTTCTCTCTTGCCGAGTCGGCCTTGTATTTTCGTTTCGAAGGCTCCGGCAAATTGAATCTGCTGAACTTCACCGTTACAACAAGCAAGGAGGATAACTCGTGAGCAAAAATGCTTTTCCCGACGGCTTTCTCTGGGGAGCCGCGACAGCCGCACCGCAGATCGAGGGCGGATATGATTCGGACGGCCGAACGCCCAGCATATGGGATGAAGCTCCGAAAGAAAAAATAAAAAACGGCGACAACTGCCATGTCGCCTGCGATCATTATCACAGGTACAAGGAAGATGTCGCTCTGATGAAGGAGCTGGGGCTGAAATCATACAGGTTCTCCGTATCCTGGCCGAGAGTTATCTCCCAAGACGGCAAGGTCAACCCCAAGGGACTTGAATTTTACAGCAATCTCGTTGATGAGCTCATTAAAAACGGAATCGAGCCGCTCGTTACGCTCTACCACTGGGATCTGCCGCTCTGGCAATATAAAAAGGGCGGCTGGCTGAAAAAAGATATTATAGACGACTTTGCTTTCTATGTAAAAGCAGTCGTCGAGGCTCTGTCCGACAGAGTAACATACTGGATAACCTTCAACGAGCCGTCCTGTTTTCTCATGAACGGCTATATGCAGGGAGTTCATGCGCCGTTCAAGCACCGCTATCTTGCCCTGCCGAAGTTCACGAAGATATTTATGCTCACAAATCGTCGGGCGGTCGAAACCATCAGAAAATACGCGAAAAAGAAGCCGCTTATAGGTCTCTCTTTCGCGTCGGGCGCGTTTATACCCAATGATGAATCAGACCCGAAGAGCGTAGAAGAAGCGTACAACAAATCGTTCAATGTGACTATGGGCACGATGAACAACCGCTGGTGGATGGATCCCATTCTTCTGGGAAAGCCCGTCATCGCCTACTGTGTTTACGCGACGCATAAAAAGAATATGCCCCGCTTTAAAACAGATTTTGATTTTCTTGCCGTCAACCACTATGAGGCATTCAATTATTCCGCCTGGGGCGGCGACAAAAGCATTGACAAATCAAAGCTCAACACCACCTCGCTCGGCTGGGTAATAGACGGACGCTCGATTTACTGGACATTGAAGTTCCTTTATCGCAGATATCGCCTGCCGATAATCATAACCGAAAACGGCATGGCAAACAACGACAGCATAACGGACGGAGAAGTCAGGGACGATGTGCGAATCGGCTTTATGAATGACTACCTTTCAAATGTCAGAAGAGCCATCGATGACGGAGTCAAGGTTTTCGGATATCAGCATTGGTCGCTTATGGACAACTTTGAGTGGGCAGAGGGCTACGAACCGAGGTTCGGGCTCATATATGTTGATTATAAAACGCTCAAGCGCACACCTAAAAATTCCGCGTACTATTATAAAAAGATTATCGAAACAAACGGAGAGATAATACCATGAATCCGCTTTTTCCATTAAATGAATATATTCCCGACGGTGAAGCTCATGTTTTCGGTGACAGGGTATATCTATACGGCAGTCACGATGCCGAAAACTCGGACCGATTCTGTGTGCAGGACTACTCCGTCTGGTCGGCTCCCGTCTCAGACCTTTCATCTTGGAGCTGCAAAGAAAAAGCCTACCTGAAATCTCAGGATCCGAGAAGCCGCGACGGTCGCCTTGTAGATTACTATGCACCTGATTGCGTAAGAGGAAATGACGGGAAATATTATCTCTACTATTTCGCTGCGGGGCCGAACACATCTGCATTCGGTCCGATGTCTGTCGCCGTTTCGGAAAGTCCTGACGGTCCGTTTGAATATCTCAGCGATATCAAATATAAAAACGGCACTCCGGTTTTGAAGTTCCTTACAAACGACCCCGCGGTCATAAACGACAACGGCAGAATATGGCTCTATTACGGATGGGGGCTCGGCAGAGATTTCAGAAGTAAAGTGTTTTCTCCGCTCTACCGTTTTGTGCTCAGCAAACTGACCAACCGCTTGTATCGCGAGGTAAAGGAAACAAAACCAAGCATACTTTCCTGCGCAGTTGTCGAGCTTGAAAATGATATGTGCACGGTAAAGAGCGAACCGAAGGCGGTTCTCGACAGCAAAACTACGGCGGATAAATCGAGCGAGCTTTATCGTCACCCGTTTTATGAAGCTCCATGCATACGAAAAATAAACGATTTGTATTATCTGATATACTCATCCGGCGAGAACAACGAGCTTGCCTACGCGACAAGCAATTTTCCGGACAGGGATTTTCAATATCGCGGCGTTATCATTTCAAACAGCGACCTCGGCTATCGCGGCAACAAGCAGCGAAAAGCTCCCGCAGGAACGATACACGGCTCGATAGAACAGATAAACGAAAAATATTATGTTTTCTATCACCGCTGCACGAACAATACGGATTTTTCCCGCCAGGCCTGCGCGGAGCCCGTAACAATAAACGCAGACGGAACAATAAATCAGGTTGAGATAACCACACAGGGTGTCGATGCCCCCCTGCCCGCAGCTGGCGAATATTCCGCCGCTCTGTGCTGCAATCTGTATAACCGCCGCACTAAAAATGTTCAGGGAAACGGCAAAGGAGACAGGCAGCCCAACATCGCGTCGCGAAACGGCGAAAGCTTTGTAACGGCAATTACCAATGGCACCGTCATCGGTTTCAAATATTTTAATTTCAAAAAGCCCGTCTGCATTTCTGTTACTGTCAGAAATGCAAACGGCAGGATGGATATAAAAATTGGAGACAAAACTGTTGGAATTATTTCTCTTTCTCAATCGACGGAATGGAAAACATTTTCCGTCAAAATAGATTCCGAAGAAAAAACTGATGCCCTGTATTTAGTATATCGAGGCAAAGGAAAAGCAGATTTTTTGAAAATGGAGTTGAGATAAAATGCCACTGTTCTTCACTTTACTGGCAAAAAAATATAATCCTTATGACATTGACAACGGGATATTTGCAATGAACTGTGCAGCGCCCCGCAGCCTGCCCATAGTCTGCACAAAAATGATAGCCGACGACGGCTATGGAACAGCCACGGTAAACGGCAAGCCCGTTTCAAAGGGCAAGTGCGTCAAATTTGATTTCTCACCACTGCCCATATATCTCCTGCCCGTCGGCGAAGCGGCTCGGGACTTTGACAAGACCTACACCGTAAAGCTCAGCGGCTATAGAGATATTGACGGCAGACGTTTTCCCGACTGCACCTTCAGATTCAAAACCCCGCCCAAACCGATTGATGACGGTCTGCACAAAGAAAATGAGCAGGCGGCAAAAGAGGTTTCCGATGAGGGCATCGTCCTGCTCGAAAACAACGGCATTCTCCCGCTTGGCAGCGGCAGCTCAATAAAACTGCTGGGGGCTTACAATGATTTTCGTATAACGGCAATCGGTGCAAGCCTCATAAAGCCGCGCTGGACGCTGACCGTTCCCGAAGCCATCGAACATTCAGGGGCACTCAGCATACGCGATAACGCCGAGACGGCTCTGTTCTTTATTTCCCGCGGCTCGGGCGAAAACAAAGACAACCGACCGATAAAGGGTGAATATTATCTGACAGACGAAGAAAAGGCGGCACTCAGCGAAGCCGCCGCAAAGTATAAAAATCTTATAATCATTCTGAACACCGGATATCCTATCGAGATGGGGTTCATCCGCGGGCTCGGTGCGTCGGCTGTTATATGGACAGGCTTCAGCGGCCAGCGCGGCAGCGAAAGCCTTATTGATATTCTCTGCGGAAAAGTCAATCCCTCCGGCAGGCTTGCCGACACATGGCCGATAGACTATTACGACTCGCCGTCCGCCAAAAACTTCATCAATCTCGATGACAACTCTCCGCTCTACTCCGACGACGGAAAGCGCTTCGGCGCAAGCGTATATTACGAGGAGCAGGAATTTGTCGGCTACCGCTACTTTGACTCGTTCAAAAAAGACGCCGCTTATTACTTCGGTCGCGGACTGTCTTATTCCGACTTTTCCGTCCGCTCCTCCGCATCATTTGAAAGCAGCATACTCCGCGTCAGCGCAGAAGTCACGAACAACTCCGATGTTCCCGGAAAGGACTCTGTTCTCGTCTATGTCAAAGCACCGCGCGGGAATGAACCGAGACCCGCAAAGCTGTTTTGCGGCTTTGAAAAGACAACACTTTTGAAAAAAGGCGAACGCCAAACGCTGACGATTGATATACCGCAAAAGGATTTTTCGCACTATGACAAAAACATTCACGCGTTCATTCTCTCCAAAGGTCAATACGACATTATGGTCGGCGGCGAAGCGGACAAGATCAAAACAATTTGTTCTTTCGTCCTTGAAGACGATGTAGTCTGTGAAAAAACCGTATCCGTCTGCCGTGAGGCAGAGAAAATAACAGGTATTGACGAAAACGGCAATGTCCGCACGGACAAGACAAAAATCACTGAGGCTAAAAATGCCATAGCAGTTCACGCCGAATATACAAGACCCTCTTATAATGCGCTGCCCCGATACAGTGGAAGTCCCATAACGCTTTCCGATGTCAAGGAAGATTTGACTAAACTTGATGACTTCGTCTCACAGTTTTCCCTCAGAGATCTGGCAGATTTTACCGTCTGCAACGGCTCCTGTTGGGGTCCCGGCAAAAGCGGAGCCGCCGGAAAACTCGCTTCAAGCAAGCGTCTGGGCGTGCCGATGCTATACATGAGCGACGGCAACTGCTGCGTCAATCTCAACCGTACTACGACCGGATTTCCGTCAAGCAATCTGCTCGCCGGGACATTCAACAAAAGCCTCGCATATAAAGTGGGCAAAGTGCTTGCGGACGAGTCAAAAGAGAACGGCATTTCAATAAATCTCGGTCCCGGCGGAAACCTTCACCGTAACATTCTCTGTGGACGTCATCCGGAATATTACTCGGAGGATCCGATACTGACGGGAACTTTAATGGCATATCAGGCGAGAGGGCTAGAGGAAAACGGGGTTATAGCGACATACAAGCATCTTATCGCCAACAACATGGAGTTCGAGCGCAAATCGGCGCACGGGATAATTGACGAGAACACCCTGCGCGACCTTTATCTGCGGGTGTTTGACAAAGCTTTCTCTCTGTATAAGCCAGGCTGTGTCATGACATCATACAACCCGGTAAACGGTATCTATCCATGCGAAAACTCCGCACTGCTAAATGACCTTTTACGCGGCGAGTGGGGCTTTGACGGCTTTGTTATGACAGACTGGGGATCCTATGACACCGCTGACAGCATAAGAAGCGTCTGTGCCGGCACGAATCTGCTCACCCCCGGCAGCGAAAAACACTTCCGTATGATATTAAAAGCTGTCAAACGCAACGAGATATCAAAAGCCGCACTTCAGCACAGCGTCAAGCAGATAGTGAAAGTTCTTGTGAGGTGCATATGAAAATCACAGTAATCCGAATGGGAAACTCTCGGCAGCCCGGATATCCTGACGAAGAGTCAGGTGGAGGAAATAAAAGCAAAAACTGCCCTGAAAGCGGAAGAAATTCCGTTTTCGGCAAGCGGCGGCTCAACAATTGTAAAACTGGCCATTGAGACAAACGATGTGATTTTGTTGAGCTTGGAATAATATAAGCGACATCCAAGCTCGCGGACATTCAGCGCTTAATAAACCGAGCAAGCTTTTATCAATGCTAAAAAAATCAAGGCAGAAATTATACATCTGCCTTGATTTTTTATTCTTATGTGCTTATATCACTCTTTGATTTTGGGATACAGCTCCGACCATTTTGAGTATTTTTCACCGTAGTATTTCACGAGCTTTTCATCCGACAAAATGCGGGTATAGCTTGATTTAACGCTGCTTTTCAGCCGCTCATATCCGTCATCCGGCAGGCAGGCTCTCGCACCTAAGAGCGCGGCGCCCAAAACAGCTCCGTGTTCAACCTCGGGAAGCAAAAGCTCAATGTTCAGAACGGACGCTATAATTTTTACCCACTCTTTATTTCGCGTGCCGCCGCCGCAGATTTTTGAAGTCTCGATATGTATTCCGAGATCCCGGATAATATCGAGATTTTGTTTTATCGCAAAAGCGACCCCCTCTAACACCGCAAGCGTCATTTCTTCTTTTGTCGTATTGAGAGACAAGCCGAAAAAGGCCCCGCGAATGCTTGAATCGTTAATCGGTGACCGCTCGCCCATGAGATACGGCAAAAACATAACCTGACTTTCGCCAATATATTCCGTGAAGCCTCCGTCATATGATGATTTTGTTATGCCTTCGACCCACCATTTTTGGCAGCTTGCCGCCGACAAAATACACGCGAGATAATGATATTTGCCCGCCGCGGAGCAAAATGTATGTATGGCGCCGTTCGGCACATAATCAAACTCGTCGCTTGCAACAAAAATTGTGCCCGAGGTTCCGAGCGAAATGTTGCAGTCCCCGCTTTCAATTGTATCCGTTCCTACGGCGGATGCCGCATTATCTCCCGCGCCGATAACTATTTTCACATTTTCATTCAATCCGAGTTTATCGGCAACGGATTTTTTGAGCGTCCCTACCGTCTGATAGCTCTCATACACTTTTGGCAGATTCTTTTCGCTTATGCAAAGCACGGACAGCATGGTTTTAGACCAGCAGCGGTTTTTCGTGTCAAAATACAGTGTGCCCGCAGCGTCTGAGCAATCGGTCGCAAACACACCGCTGAGCCTGTACGCCACATAGTCCTTCGGCAGCATTATCTTTTTTATTTTCTTGAAATTCTCCGGTTCATTGTTTTTCAGCCAAAGTATTTTCGGCGCGGTGAAGCCGGGAAATGCGATGTTTCCGGTATTTTGCTGAAGCGTCTTTTTGCCGATAATATTATTAAGATATTCGGTCTCAAGCGAGCTTCGGCTGTCATTCCACAAAATGGCGGGGCGGATCACATTATCGTTTTCATCGAGCACGACAAGGCCGTGCATCTGCCCCGAAAAGCTGATTGAAACAACACTGTTTCTGTCAATGTCAGATACAAGCTCTTTTATTACAGAAATGCTGCCGTCATACCAGTCCTGCGGATTTTGCTCGCTCCAACCGTCTTTGGGATAATAGAGGGGATACTCTCTTGACGCCGTTTTGACAATCACCTTTTCGCTCAGCAGCATTCCCTTTACCGACGAGGTTCCTATATCAAGCCCTATGAAGCAGTCCATTCGCCGCACCTCATTTAAACAGAATTCGGTTTATTTCGCTCTGAATCTTTTCCTGTCTGCCGGATTCCGGAATTTCACAGATCTTCTTTTCGCAGGCTATCTCGGACAACTGCGAAAGGGTCGTATCGCCGTTTCTGATTTTCTGACCCAATTCGGAGCTGAACAAAGAATATTTTTTCTCAATAAATTCATCGATTGTTTTGCTCTCTATAATTTCGGCAGCCTTGATAAGACCGAGAGCGAATGTGTCCATACCGAGAATATAGCCATAGAACATATCCTCTGCGGAGTTGCTCGTTCTGCGGTTTTTAGCGTCAAAATTGAATCCGCCGGTAAGTCCGCCGTTCTTGAGCACCTCATACATACACATCGTTGCACTGTATGCGTCAAATGGAAACTCATCGGTATCCCAGCCCAAAAGCAGGTTGCCCTGATTCGCGTCAATGGAGCCGAGCATACCGTTTACGGCAGAAATTCTCAGCTCGTGCTGGAAGGTGTGACCGGCAAGCGTCGCGTGATTGGCTTCGATGTTCAGCTTGAAATCCTTGTCGAGTCCGTACTGTCTCAAAAAGCCTATTGCCGTTGCGGCATCGAAATCATATTGATGCGTCATCGGCTCCTTCGGCTTGGGCTCGATATAGAAATCTCCCTCAAATCCGATGCTTCTGCCATATTCCACAGCCATGCGCATAAGAGAAGCTATGTTTTCCTGCTCAAACTTAACATCGGTGTTCAGCAGAGTTTCGTAGCCCTCTCTTCCACCCCAGAACACATAGCCTCTGCCGCCGAGCTTAACGGTAATATCAAGCGCCTTTTTTATTTGCGCCGCAGCAAAGCAATAAACATTGACATCGTTGGTGCTGCCGGCGCCGTTCATAAACCTCGGATTGCCGAACATATTTGCCGTTCCCCAAAGGCACCTGATATCCGTGCCGTTCATTTTTTCAAGAATATAGTCCGAAATTTCATCAAGACGCGCGTTTGTAACATTTATGTCCTTGTCCTCGGGGACTAAATCGACATCGTGGAAGCAGAAGTATTTGATTCCGAGCTTTTGCATGAACTCAAAGCCCGCATCCACCTTTGCCCTTGCGTGCTCCATCGTACCGGGTATCGCTCCGAAAGATTTGTCGGCCGTACCGACGCCGAACATATCCGCACCTGCCGCGCCCAGATTGTGCCACCATGCCATGGCGAACGGCAAATGCTCGCTCATTTTTTTGCCAAAAATCACTCTGTCGGGATCATAGAACTTGAAAGCAAACGGATTTGAACTTTGCTCGCCCTCGTAATTTACCTTCTTTACAAAATCAAAATATTCCATAATATCAGTCTGCCTTTCTTATATAATAAATTTGTTCAATCAAACGCTGACCGTAAGCTTATTGTTCATTGCGTCCGCGCTGTCCTGACCGACATAGAATGTGTATTCATTCTCCAAATACCATTCTCCGGCCTTTTCGCCATAAAATTTAAGGTCATCCTTATAAACAGTCACGGTCTCTTCGATCTCTTTTCCCGCCGGGACATTGACTTTTTTGAAGCCTTTGAGCAGCTTCACGGGATGATCTCCGTTTGCTCCCGCATAGACCTGAACGACCGTCTTTCCGTCGAAGCTGCCGATATTCTTGATTTTCAGCGACACTTCTATGCTACCGTCTTTATTTTCGGCATGTATATCGGAATACTCAAACTCGGTGTAGGAAAGACCGAAGCCAAACGGGAACGCAGCCTCTTTACCCTCCTTGTCGAGCAATGTATAGCCGTGATAGTAGCCGTAGTCGATAACCCTTGTTTTTTCTCCGGGGAACAGAAACTTCGGATAATCATTTTCATCCTTGGCAATTGTAAACGGCAAATGGCCGCTCGGAACCGCCTTGCCTGTCAACATATCCGCAAGCGCGTTTCCGCCCTCCATTCCGCTGTAGAAAGAATGAAGTATAGCGGACGCTTCGTCTTTCCATTCTTCAATGACATACGCACTTCCTCCGACGATATCAACGATTGTGTTCTCACAATCTGCGCAGATGCGGTGAATAAGCTCCACCCCGTTTGACGGAATACGCAGCGAATATCTGTCGCCGCCGTGCGCCTTTTCTGCCGTACCATCCTTGCTTGAGAAGTTCGCGAGATTTTCGCCCTCCTGCTTATAATCGCTGCCTACGCAAATCAAAACGCAGGAGCACGACTTGATTTCATCAAGCTTTGACGATATATCAAGGCTTTCGCAAAGGACAACATTTTCTTTTCCGAATGCATTGCAGAGGCCTTTATACGGAGTAACCGTATACGGACTCGCAACGCTGCTCGAACCATGATCGCCGACATTGATTTTGTTGGCATATCGTCCGACGACGGCTATTTTCTTGACATCGCTAAGCGGAAGTATTCCGTTGTTTTTAAGCAGGACAGTACCCTCGCACGCAACTTTTTTTGCAAGCATGGCATGGGACTTACAGGCGATAACATCCTTGGACTGATGTTTAATTTTTGGTGTTATCTTTATTAAACCCGTCAAAACATTCCGAACTGCCTTGTCGATATCATCTTGCGATATTTTCCCGTTTCTTAAATATATTGGCAGCATGGTATACAGTATCTTCATCGGCATCTCGACATCCATACCTGCCTTAACAGCTCTTTCCCCGTTTCTCAGGGCAAACAGAAAGTCGGTAATTGCAAAGCCCTCAAAATGCCACTGATCGCGCAAGACATCCGTAAATAAATACTTGCTTTCGCAGCAATGTTCCCCTCTAAGAAGATTATAGGCACCCATAATGGACATCGCGCCGGCGTCAATGCACTTCTTGAAATGGGGGAAATATACCTCCTGCAAAGTCTTTTCATCTGCATGGACATCCACCGAAAATCTGATGTTTTCAATGCTGTTGCAGGCAAAATGCTTTGGACAGGCGATAACGCCGTTATCCTGCACCGCTTTTGTCAGTGCAGCGCCCATTTTTCCGAGCAGAAACGGATCCTCGCCATATGTTTCCTGCGCTCTGCCCCAGCGGGGATTGCGCAAAAGATTAATACATATACCGGCAAAATAGTTGGCGCCGCCTGCAATCACTTCTTTTGCAATGGCTGTGCCGACCTCATATTCAAGCTCATCGTTAAATGAAGCGCCTCTTGCCATTGAAACGGGGAAGCAGGTACTTTTACCCATAACAACACCGCGCGGACCGTCCGAAAAGGCAACCGTCGGGATCCCCAAACGCTTAATTCCGCCCGCAATGCACGGTCGGTAGTTGTACTTTCTGCCCTTTGTAAGCAAGTCATAGCAATTTCGCATAGCAAACTGCCTGCCTGAAAGCATTTTCAGCTTCTCTCTTAATGTCATTTCGCTGCACAGCTGTTTGCAAACCTCCTTCAATGTCTCACTTGTCGGAGATTTTTGGTATACCGCTACCGCATCATTATAATTCATAATCGCGCTCCTTTACAGACATATTTTTGTTTTATCCCATGTTCATTATATAAAATTAATCTTGATTATAAAAGAAATATGTTTTATAATAATGGAAATATATTTGCACGGTGATTAAATTATGGTCGTTTATGAAGGACACAGAAGCGTAAAAGGCGAGTATCTTTATAATCAGGTAGACAAAAATCTGAACTTTCAAAAGCACACACATTGCAACTATGAAATTGTGTTCTGCCTGGGCGGTTGTCTGGTGTGCGAAGTGGGAAACAAAAAATACGAGCTGCACAGCGGCGAGGGAATGCTTATCCTTCCCGGATATATTCATTCTTTCTGCACACCCGAAGAAAGCGAGGATTATCTTTGCGTTTTTTCAACCGATCTTGTCTCCCTATTTTATGAAAAAACAAAGATGAAATCACTTTCCGACACGAGGTTCTCGTTTGACAACAGAAATGACATCGATATTCTGACGGACGAGAACAGAAGTATTTTTGCAAAGCAGGCTGTCCTTTACAGGCTTTGCGCCGCCGTGTTTGAACAAAGCGAAATAGAAAAAATTGATGAGTCCTATTTTGCACTCACCAATTCTCTCTCAATGTATATTCAAAATAACTTCACCAAAAAGCTGCGGCTTCAGGATATAGCAAAACAATTCGGCTACGATTACAGCTATCTGTCTTCCTTCTTCAACAAAAATTTTGACATGGATTTCGCCTCATTCGTCAACAAATACCGCATTCAATTCGCCTGCGAGCTGTTGAAAGACACCAACGACGATGTGACCCAAATCGCAATGAAATGCGGATTCTCCACCATACGAAACTTTAACCGCGTTTTCAAGAACGAAACAGGACAAACGCCCAAAGCCTACCGTAAATTAAACAGCTCAAATTCGCCATCAGATTCGGAACAGCGGGAAGACAAATAAAAAACCTGCAACGCATCTCAGGCGGACTGTCACCGTTCAAAACCGCACCCCGTTTATCAGGCATTGCAGCTTGACAAACGGGGTGCGATTCACATTTACGGGGGATTACAGAAAAGATCAGGTCAGACTGATTTTGTCTATTCGTTCGAGCTCGTCGCTCGTAAAAGATGTGTTTTCGATTGCTTTTATATTATCGAGGATTTGCGACGGCTTTGACGCGCCTATCAAAACGGAATTGACCATGCCGTCTTTCAGAACCCATGCCAGAGCCATTTCTGCAAGAGTCTGGTTTCTCTCCTTTGCAATTTCCGAAAGCGCGCGGACTTTTTTGAGCTTCTCTTCGGTTATCGCGTTGACGGAGAGAAATCTGCCGTCAGTCATAACCCTGCTGTCGCTCGGGATGCCGTTTAGGTATCTGTCGGTCAGCAACCCTTGTGCAAGCGGACTGAAGGCGATAATGCCCTTGTTCAGCCTTGCGGCGGTGCTTTTCAGACCGTTCTTCTCGATTGTTCTGTCAAATATCGAATACCTGTTTTGATTTATCACAAACGGGCATTTGAGGTCTTCAAGAATGCTGCACGCCTTTTCGAGATTTTCGCCGTCATAGTTGGACACTCCGGCATAGAGAGCCTTTCCGCTGTGAACGGCCTGCGCGAGCGCGCCCATCGTCTCCTCTAGCGGAGTCTCAGGGTCGAGGCAGTGATGATAAAAAATATCAACATATTCAAGTCCCATGCGTTTGAGGCTCTGATCAAGACTCGCAAGAAGATATTTGCGGCTTCCGTTTCTGCAGCCGTAGGGTCCCGGCCACATCTCATAGCCCGCCTTCGTGCTGATTATCATTTCATCGCGGTATGCCCTCATCTCGTTGGCAAAAATTTTGCCGAAATTCTCTTCCGCGCTGCCGGGCGCCGGACCGTAATTATTTGCCAGGTCAAAATGCGTGATGCCGTTGTCGAATGCGGTGAAGCAGAGCTCTTTCATGTTTGAATACTGCGCGTTATCGCCGAAGTTATGCCAAAATCCGAGCGACACCGCCGGCAGCTTCAGACCGCTTTTTCCAAGGCGGTTATATTGCATCTTGTCGTATCTTTTTTCGTTTGCAACATACATATTGATTCTCCTATATATCCGTGTCACTCTGCCTTATCCCAGCCGGAATAGAGGGTTATGCTTTCGTTGACCGTATCCTTGCTGATATCAAATGCTTTTGTGCAGTCCCTGTCGCTGTACCAACCGGTGAATACATAGCCCTCTTTGACGGGGTCGTTTTCAACATTGACAAGCTGACCGTGCATAACCTTCTGATTCTCTATCTGAGAACCGCCGTTAGTGTCGAAAGTTACCGTAAAACCCGCATGGCTTATTGCAAAAACTACACAGGCAATAAGAACAACAATACCCACGAGTATAAGCCTATCGGCGGTTTTTACAGATATTCTGACATTTCTGTAAAGCCCTCCCGGCTTTCTCTCTGTCGTAAGACCCATTGTGCTTTTTTCGTTATCCATGGTTTCACAGCCTTTCGGTTTCAGCATTTATTATCTGCGCGCGAGATATTTACGCATATCGATAGCGCAGGCAATAAGGATTATCATACCCTTGATGATATAAAGCATATTGGCGGACACGGAGAGAAAGTTGAGTCCTGCAAAAATTATCTGTAAAAGCAGAACGCCGACAACTATTCCGCTTATCTTTCCTGTGCCGCCGACAAACGACACGCCGCCGATAACGCAGGCCGCGATGGCGTCACATTCATAGTTGAGTCCGGTATTTGCGGAGCAGGAGGCGATACGCGCACCCTCGATGAATCCCGTTATGCCGTACATAACGCCTGCAAGAATAAACACAATGAGAATAGTCACAAAGACATTTACGCCCGAGACTCTTGCCGCCTCTTCGTTTGAGCCGACTGCAAACATATTTTTGCCGAACTTCGTCTTATTCCAGACGACCCACATGACAGCGGTCAAAATGATTGAATAGAGAACATATTTCGGAATCGCAACGCCGTCAATCGAGAACAGCGTGCCGGTGATAAATTTAGTGTAGGACGGATCGAGACCGGAGAGCGTCTGTCCGTTGTTTCCGCCTATCATAAGATACATAAGAACCGTACCGAAAACGATAAGCTGGGTCGAAAGAGTGACTATAAACGGATGAAGCTTGAACTTGGCAACGAAAAATCCGTTCACAAGACCGACTGCGGCGCCTATGGCTATAACCGCAAGGAGCACGACGATCAGCGGCATCGTGTCAAGACCTTTGAACATCTTGTTCGCATAATCGCTCATCTGGAGCAGAGAAGCGGCGACGCAAGCCGTGAGTCCGACGCAGCGGCCGGCGGAAATATCGGTACCGGTCAGCACTATGCATCCCGCAATGCCCAAAGCAATCGGCAGTTTTGCCGCCGTAAGCGAGATTATGTTCACTATTGATGAAATGCTCAGGAACGCCGGCACCTTGACCGCAATAAAAATCACGGAAATCGCGATTATTATATACATCGCGTTGTTGAACAGCAGATCCGTCACAAGTCTTTTTTTATCGCCGCGGTCTGCCGCTTTGAATTTTTGGAGCCAGAGCGAAACGCGCGAGCGCTTTACTTTTTTTGCACTTGTATCAGCCATGATGATTCCTCCTTAGACATATTTCGCCGCAAGGGTCATTATTTCTTCCTGGTTCGTCGTTCCTGCGTCCACTTCGCCCGCGAGCCTGCCGCCCGACATAACGAGTATCTTGTCGCAGACGCCCAAGAGCTCCGGCATTTCGGAGGAGACCATGATAACGGTTTTTCCCTTTTTGGCGAGGTCGAGAATAAGCTGATATATCTCATATTTCGCGCCGACATCAATACCTCTTGTGGGCTCGTCGAGCAGGAGCACCGTGGGGTCGGTCAGAAGCCACCTTGCAAAAATAACCTTCTGCTGATTGCCGCCCGAAAGAGAGCTTATCTTCGTCTCTTGGCTGGGAGTCTTTATTTTCAGGGAGTTTATGTACTTGTCGGTAGTTACCTTCATTTTCTTCTTGCTGACGAACGGACCCGTCATATACTTCTTCAGGCTTGCAACAGTCGCATTCTCTCTGATGTTGAGAATTCCGAAGATTCCCGTCGCGCGCCGTTCTTCGGTCAGAAGCGCAAATCCGTTTTTTATCGACTCGTGAGGAGTTTTGTTTTTTACCTCCTTGCCGTCAAGAAAAATCTTTCCGGAGCGGCGCGTCGTTATGCCGAAGATCTGTTCAAGAAGCTCCGTTCTGCCCGACCCGTCAAGTCCGGCGACACCGAGTATCTCTCCCCTGTTTGCCTCGAAGGACACATCTCTGAGATTTGTATATTCGCTGCCGAGGTTTTCGACTTTCAGCAGCACATCGCCGATCTCGTTATCCTTTTTCGGATAGCGGTTCGTCAGCTCGCGTCCGACCATGAGTCTGATTATCTCGTTCATGGTAAGCTCGCTCGCGGGCTTCGTCGCGACCCATCTGCCGTCGCACATTATTGTGACCTCGTCGCTGATACGCAGTATCTCTTCCATTTTGTGCGAGATATAGATAATCGCGCATCCGCGGTCGCGGAGCATATTGATTATGCGGAACAGATGCTCCGCCTCTTCCTCGGTAAGCGATGATGTGGGTTCGTCAAAGACGATTATTTTTGAATTATAAGAAACCGCTTTCGCGATCTCAACCATCTGTCTCTGCGAAACCGGCATAGTGCTCATTATTGTTTTGGGGTCAACATTTATTTCAAGCTCTTTGAATATTCTCGCCGTTTCGTCATACATTTTCTTTTCGCTTGTAAACGGAAGAAATTTTGAAACAGTCGGGAATCTTCCGAGCCACATATTATCCATGACATTGCGTTTGAGAGCCTGGTTGAGCTCCTGGTGAACCATCGCGACTCCGTTTTCAAGGGCTTCCTTGGAGTTTTTGTAATTCACCTCTTGACCGTCGACATATATATGTCCGCCGTCCTTGCTGTAAACGCCGAAGAGGCATTTCATAAGAGTTGACTTGCCCGCGCCGTTTTCGCCCATAAGCGCGTGCACCGTCCCCCTTCTGACCGTCAGCTGCGCATGGTCGAGCGCCTTGACGCCGGGGAACGACTTTTCTATATCCACCATTTTGAGCAATACATCTTTATCGGAGTCCGGCTTATTTATATTGGTCTGCATATGTTTCACTCCTGTCTGCATCTGAGTTTTACGGTTGGGGCATAACGCCCCAACCGCAAATTGAAACCGTTTGATTATTCGCTCTCAGAAGTGTAAGCAGAATAGGGTATATTGACTCTCCAAGTGCCGACCGTATTTGCGGAATCGATGCCTTCGAGCGCATTTGTGCCGTTGAGCAGATTCTTCATGACGGTGGTTATAGCGGTTGCCATACCCTCGGCATCCTGCTTGATAGTGCCTATCATCGAGCCGGACTTGATAGCCGACTTTGCAGCATCTGTTGCGTCAACGCCGAACACGGGGATAACAGTCTTGCCGTCCTTGTTGTAGCCCGCGGTCTGAAGAGCGGATATTGCGCCGAGCGCCATCTCGTCGTTATTCGCGATAACGAGCTCGATCATATTCTTGTTGGACTCGGTGTACTGTGCGAGAGCCGTGCTCATATAGTTTGTCGCGGCGGCAGACGACCACAGTCCATCCTGGTCAACGAGGTACTTGTTCTTGTTTGCAGAATCGTAGAACTTGAGCTCGGGCTTTCCGGCAGCCTTGAGAATCGCGTTTGCGTCCTCAACGCCGTACTTTGTACGCGCGATGGCTTCCATGTTGCCCTCCTGACCCTTGAACATAACGTAGCTGATGACGCCGTCGTTGTTGAGGTCGAGCTTGCCGTAGTTCTTCAGAACATATTCGCCTATCATCTTGCCCTGCATATGACCTGCCTGCTCATAGTCCGTGCCGACAAATACGCACTTGTCATAGCTCTCGATAACGGACTGCTCAACGGAGCGGTTGAAGAATATAACAGGAACGTTCTTCGCCTTGGCGAGATTGATGATGTTCTGCGCCGCGTCGTTTGAACCGGTGTCAACGACATTGACGATAAGCAGCGAAGAGCCCTTTGCAAGAGCGGTCTGAACCTGCTCGGTCTGCGTGGTCTGGTTGCCGTTGGCGTCATAGTCATTGTAGGTATATCCGCTGTCGCTCAGGATCTTGTCCATCGACGAGCGAACGGTGGAAATATACGCGTCGCTGAAGGTATAATAAAATACGGAAATCTCACCTTTTGTTGAGCCCTTGTCTCCGGAGCCGTCGCCGGACGAGCAGGCGGCAAAGCTGGCTACCATGAGCACTGCCAATAATAATGCTAACAACTTTTTCATAAGATTACCTCCTTAAAAGAATTTCTTCGTTATCAGCATCTTCATTATAGCTTCGGGATTCAAAAAACAGAATGAGATTTTCTATCTAAAATGTATAAAATTTTACGATGTTGTCGAATCAATATATACACTTTGCCGCTTTAGTGAGAAGAAACCGCCCGGATGCTTATTTCTCACATCCGGGCGGTTTTGTTAATCATATTTATCGAAGCCGAAAAGGATCTTCTGGACATCAGCCGAGAACATATTGCTTCGGTCAACGACATAGACATCTGTTTTTATCACGCTCTCGGTCTTCTTGCCCGAGAGTATGTTCGCCGCGTTCATAACGGCGAGATAACCCATGGAAAACGGGTTCTGTACAATGAGCGTATCGAGTTCCCCCGTTTCGAGCATACCGACACATTCCGTGTTGTTGTCGAAGCCTATCGCGCAGACGCGGTCTTTTAGCCCGAGCTCCTTTATCGCCATTCCAACGCCGAGGGTCGACCATTCGTTGAAGCCGACGAGAACATTGATCTGCGGATTCTCTTCAAGAAGCTTTCTTGCGCCCGCGGTCGCGCTCTGGGCGTTGGACGAAACGCTGACCATAGCGACTATCCTGGCGTTTTTAACGTTTTTAATTTCCTCCTGAAAGCCCTGCAATCTCTTGCTGCCGTTTTCGGTGTTCTCGCCGTAGTTTACTATTCCGATATTGATGCTTTCCTGCTCTCCGCAGAGTTTCTGCGCGACCTGAGCGGTTTTCAGTCCTGCTGAGTAATTGTCGGTTGCGATAAACAGCTCTTTATCCGCCACATCAACATCGCTGTCCACGGTTATTATTTTTATGCCTTTCTCTGCCGCCTTGCGAACGGCCGGGGCATTTTTTTCATAGTCTATCGCGGACAGGATAATGGCGCCGACATTTCGCGAAACGGCATTTTCTATCATTTTGTTCTGGGTTTCGTAGTCCTCCTCGTTATCCGGTCCCTCAAAAGTGATATCGATATTGAACTCGGTCGCGGCGGAGAGAGCGCCTTTTTTCACATCGTTCCAAAAATCCGATTCGCTCCCCTTTATTATTATGGCGACGCTCGGGGTGTCGGAATCAAAGCCCTGACCGTCCTTGCATCCGGATAAGCCGCAGAGCAAAAGGACGGCAATCATAATCAGCGCTGCGCTTCTCTTAATATTCATTTTCCCGTCCTTTCTCGATCTTCGGAATCCTTATAGTGACGGTTGTGCCGACATCGAGCTCGCTGTCAATAGAGATTCCGTATTCATCGCCGAAATAAATTTTGAGCCTGTCGTTGACATTTTTAACGCCGATGCCCTTTGAATCGCTCCTGTCTTTTTTCAGGATAGTCTCGCACTGCTCTTTAGTCATTCCGAGTCCGTTATCGGAAACGGTTATAACAATATCCTTTCCGTCGCCGTGAACGCAGATGCGTATCTCGCCCTCGTCCACCATTCTGTCGAGCCCGTGATAGATGGCGTTCTCAATAAAGGGCTGGATAGTTATCTTGTTGCACATATATTCGAGCAGACTCTCATCCACATCAAAAGAATAAGTGAACTGATTTTTGTATCTGTAGCTCTGGATTATCAAGTAGCTCTCGGCGTGGCGAAGCTCGTCGCGGATAGTGATAAACTCGTTTCCGTGGCTGATGCTTATTCTGAACAGCTTCGCGAGGGCGCCGACCATCTCAACCGCTTCTTTGCTGTTATCCTGCTCGCACATCCATTGAATGGAGTCGAGCGTGTTATAAAGGAAGTGGGGATTTATCTGCGCCTGAAGAGCCTTGAGCTCGGTCTTTCTGAGAACTATCTCCTCATTATGCACCTTTTCCATGAGCGACTGTATCATATGCACCATGTGCTCAAACGACGCGGAGAGGGTGCTGAACTCAACTACATTCGCCTTGTCCGCTTTATATTTATATGTTTCCGCCTGCTTTTCAAAGCTCTGCATTGACGAGACGAGGCGTCTTACGGGTCTTGTGACCGTCCGCGAAAGCAGGAAATATACAGTGACGGAGATGATAAGACTGAACAGCAGCGCAACAGCCATCCCGACCGCTATCTGCCTTTTGACGGACTGATCCACTTCGTCGGTAAAGCTGACTCCAACTATCTTCCAGTTGCATGAATTAAGGGACGAAACCGTGTAAATATTGTCTTCTCCCCTGTGGACGCCGTCCGTCATTTCTGAAACTTCGTCGGTATTCTCTTTTTTGATGCCGGAAAAAAGCATATGCTGCTGCGGATGGTAGACTATCCCGCCCTTTGAATCGATAATATAGCAGTATCCCCTCTGGCCTATGCTTATCTTGTCAATATATTTTGCAATCGAAATAAACTCGAAATTGACGGCGACAAAGACCTGCTTTTGAAAAAGATCTGAATATTTTTTCTTTGCAATGGTCACGACCCACGGGTACTTGTTCTCATAGAGCGTGTCAACATGGGGCTGGGTTATCGCATAGCCGTCCTTGAGGCTCGAAAAAATCGATTTGTCAAAGGACAGATCGGTCGCATTTTTCTTTGCAATGTCGCCGCTGTCGTTTTCGGTCAGAAGAATATTGCCGTCGGTGTCATAAATCGTTACGCAATAGATATCGTCCTCAAGCCTCGCCGCAGTTGAAACAACTTTTTCAAGCGACTGCAGACTGTCGCAGCTGTCCGCCTCGTCGCAGAGGTTGTCCAGCTTGTTTTTGATGGACGAGATATAATTTGAAACCGTGCCGTTCGCCTGCGACACCGACTGCTTTGACGAGACATACGCCGAATTGAACATCGTCCTTTCGTAGAATACACCGAAAAGGAGCGTGGCACCTACAGTAGAAAACATCACGCCGAACACGACTATTGCGATTATGAGCGTTGACAGTTTTATTCCGGCGCGTTTAAATATCTTTCCCACCCAAACGCTCCTCTCTGTATTTGTTCGGCGAGACCCCGTAATATTTTTTGAAGCAATAGCTGAAATAGTGCTGATCGCTGTAACCGCACTTCTGCGATATTTCAAATATTTTCATCGAGGTGCACAAAAGCAGATCGCTCGCCGCTTTCATCCGCCTTTCGGTCACAAGGGCAACAAAATTCTTTGACTTTTTCTTTTTTATCAGCGCGCTCAGATAGTTCGGGCTGACTCCCAGCTTGTCGCTCGCATCCGTCAGGGATAGATCTTCGTTCATATATTCCTCGTTGATTATCTGCAGCGCATGATCGCAGAGGGCCTCGCTCTCATGCCTCTGCGAGCGCGAGATAATATCCCTCGCGTCAAGGCAGAGAGAAACAAGCTCGTTTTTATACTGCTCGTTAAAGTCGAAGGACAGGCGGGACATGAACGAATTGTTGGAGGTAAACAGCTCCGCAGCGGCGTTGCCGTCCGGCAGAACGCTGACGCATCTGTGCGCGGTAGCAAGAATCTGAATGATAATATAATCAATGCCCTCGCGCGTCTTTCCGGAAAGTATCTCGTCAAGGAACGACTTTATCTCATCCTTGCTCCCTATCTTCAGAAGCTGTTCGAGCTTATAGACGGATTTTTCGGCATTTTCAAACTCGTGTGTGCTCTTGCGCTCCTGGTCGTTGATATATCGGATGTTGCCCGTGCCGTCGGAGGTATAGCGCCGCGCCGTGATAGCCTGAGTGCAGGCGAGCGCCAAAAGAGACGGATCCTGAACGGTCTCGCTGATGCCGATAGTACAATTCTGATTCAACAGCTTTTTTGCGCTCTGCACAAGTTCAATAACGGGGAGTCTCAGTTTTGTTGACATCTCTTCCGGCTCGCTTGTTACAAGAGTAATTATTCTGCCGTTGACAAAGAAACTTTCGCACAGAGCATATTTATTGAAAATACTGTTGACAAAATCGATATGCTGCTGAGAGGTGCAGGTCTTGCCCGTGTTTACCTTGAATTTTGAAGCAATGACGCTGTAGCAGTCGCCGTCGCTTTTGATTATTCCGAGCTTTTTGGCATTCTCAGTTAAGTCGTCCGATGCATGGACATCCTCGCCCGTACCGAGCAGGAGCGGAAGCAGAAATTCCGCCTTTTCCAGCCGCAGAGAGATATCTTCGTTTGACCCGCCGCTTTTGAGCAGTTCAAACTCCCTGTCCATTTCGGCTCCGATTTTTTCAAACTCCTCGGTGAGCTCGGATGCAGAAACAGGCTTGAGAAGATACCTTATGACATTGTATTTGAACGCCTCCTGAGCGTATTCAAAGTCGTCGTACCCGCTCAGGATAACAAATTTCGTCGCCGGTCTTATTTCGCGGGTTCTTTTCGCAAGCTCAAGTCCGGTCATAAGCGGCATTTTGATATCGGTCAGAACAAGATCGGGTTCAAGCTTTTCGAGAAGATCGAGCGCCTCTATTCCGTTTTCGGCGCCGCCGACAACCTCAAAACCCGCTCTCTGCCAATCGACATTGCCTATAACCGCCTCTCTCTGGCGTATCTCATCGTCAACTACAAGCACACTGTACATAATCATGACCTCGCACAAAAATCATTTGTTTTATGTATACCGACTTTGCGGCGCATCCGGCAGAAATACAAATCATAACCGTATTTTTCGGATGCCGCTTCTGATTTTATTATATAAAAACTTCCGATTATTATCAAGATTTAACTTTTTCGCGGTGTCAGATATAAAAAAAGCAAAATGATGTCGTGACCACTATTGCAATAGGAGATTCATTTTTCCGTGCCGCAGTCGGATTATAAATTTACGTCATAATAATACTAACCCCCAAAAAGTTAAATTCCGGGGGTTAGTATTATGATTGTTCTCGTCTGCCGTTAGCATCGCTTTCGGCTCAATCCTTTTCGACATAGTAATATAAATCCGCGGCGGCATATGCTTTATACAAATCCCCCGTTTCCCGGTCTACGATATACCAGCCATGTGTAAACGTAAAATCTCTTCCGACTGTATATGCATGAGCCAAGAAATACGGCTTACCATTTATAACTACCTTATGGTCGATTTCCCTTATCATCTTGTCATTGTCCGGGGCGATTCTCGCATTAAGTATTGCTATAGCCTGCTTTTCTGTTAACAATTTGTCATTATCATCGCCGGGCATTGTTTCGCTTTCCCTTGGATAATAATCTTCTCTTGTCTTAGCTATAATCCATTTCGTGTTCTCGTCCGTCGTTTCCAGTAAGGCACTGACCGCTTCGGAGAACTCCGTTGTGCTTTCTGCATCGGTCGCCTCTGATGTCGTATTTTCATCAACTGTTTCACTCGGCGAGGAACTTGTGTTCGACCTGCAAGCCGATAACAGCACCAAAGAGACGTACAGAAATGAAATGATTATCGCCGCAAACATCAATTTTGTTGCGACTCTTGTCCTTTTCATTATTAAATCTCCTCTTTGCATAAAGTTCGATAGTCTATCCTCTGCCGCTGCGCGGAGAATATAGTCGCAACACTTTTACTCCGTCTTTTCGCCGGGACAAGGGTCTGTTCCGCTTTTCTGCAGTTTTGCACAATACCGTTTAAGGAATATTACCCGTTCCAGCCAAACAGCTACTACCATCACCGCGAAAGCCGGAATCCCTATAACAACAGCTCCAAAAAGTGCGCTCAAAACCTGAAGCGAAAATTCCGGGACTTCATAATAAGTCAAAACTATTTTGGAAAAAGCATCCGCAGCTTCGTCGCAAAATATAACCATGGAAAAACACAGCGGTATAACTATAAGCCACCGTATAAGATTACTCCTTTTTTTCATTTTTTCATAGTTGTCTAACTTTATTTTTCTGCCACATTTCGAACATTGATATTCTTCTTTAAGCACATCTTTTTCACCGCAGAACTCCCTAAAGCCGGGATATATTTTATGTCTGTCCGCATTTTTATGTTTATCTATATTTTTATTTCTTTCGTACCGCGCAAGTGCTTGCCGTGGTTGAGCCGATGCTGAAAAATGTATAAATCTTTTACTCCGTCTTTTCGCCGCAGCATGGGTCTGTTCCTCTTTCTGCAGTTTTGCACAATACCATTTAAGAAAAAATACTCGTCCCAGCCAAATAACTACCATCAGCAACATAAAAAATAAAAATCCTGCAACAACAACGGCAAAAAATACGCTCAAAAGCCGAAGCAAAAAATCCGGGATTTCATAAACTATTTTCAAAAAAGCATCCGCAGCTTTGCGAGCAAATATAATAAAGAAGTAGAAATACAGTATATATAGAAACCATTGTATGCAGCTATCTCTGTATTTCATTTTTTCATAGTCGTCTATCCTTATTTTTCTGCCGCATTTCGAACATTGGTATTCTTCCTTAAGTGTACGGTCTGCTTTAAATAATCCCTTACCATAAAACTCCCTAAAGCTGGGATATATTTTATGCCTGTCTGCATTTTTATGTTTGTCCATATTTTAATCCCTTTCGTACCGCACAATTGATTTTTGTTCCGCGAAAATTTTCAGCCCATTGGAACCACATCCTCTGCGTCAAATTTGCACATATAAAAATTTCTCTAACCTACTTTCAAAATTATCATACCATGCTGCAATTATATCGTCAACTGTTTTTCATCATTTGAAACTAAATGCCGCCGATTGCAGGTGAATATCCTGTCGAAATATATTTATCTCCCGCTCCGTAATGTCGCACAGCGGGCAGAGGTATGTCCTCTGCCGTTATTTTTCAGTTATTCAAGCGCTGTTCTGAGATGGCGGACATATAGATCGTTTTCTTCAAGCTTTTTTCGTTCGGCGGCAGCTGAGTGTCGAAGATAATACCTGCTCTAAAAACATCTTCGCCCGCGGTAAACTTTTTAAATTCCGCTTTCTCTATAATGACTTTATCATCAAAAGAACAAGGCAATCAAAATCACTCCTGCTATAATAACTAAAACAACAGGCAAAATATCCGTTATAGCTTTTCTCGGTATGCTTTTGTCACTATTAAAGATATTCTGCAAATCCCAAAGCTGTCAGCACAAGCTATGGATAATATATCATTGAAATCAGGAAAAAGTCAATAGGTGTTGAAGCAGGCGTAAACACAAATAATAATCACATAAAAATCCCGCCGGCTTATTTTACACAGCCGGCGGAATTTTTTTAATTTTGCTGCAAAATATCTTCTTTATCGAGCATCGGGTATTTGACAAGTGACGCCGAATCGAGGTTTTCACGGTGCATATCGACCGCGGTGATACGGCGGTTATTATATGTCGTGTAATAATACACGCCCTTGTCCGCGTTGAAGCAGGAGGTATATATCGTTATCTCATATTTTCCCTCCGCGACCTCGCAGCAGCCGCGCACCTGCTCTACAGCTCCGAGGATATGAAAGAACTGTCCGACGCTCTCCTCTTCCGTGCTGCCGGAGAGCGAATTGAGCTTCGTGAATGCGGCTCTGACAAATCTCGACATTGAAGACAAGTCGCCCGGCAGACCGAGTCCGCCCATTCCGCGGCTGTATGTGCCGAGGTCGAGATTGTTTGAAAAGCTGTTTTGGGGCTGCTTCGGCGAGAGATTCATATAGTTGTTGAGATTGAACATCTGCATATCGAACGGCGGCTCGTTCGTGAGAACTCCCGGGGCGTTGTCGTATATTTTAAGCCCGCTCTCGGTAGGCTCGACCGTTATCGCGCCGCTCTTGTCCGCGATTATCCAGTGCATTTTCGCCGCAGGATAGCGGTTGTCGAATGTTGTACCGACGAGGTTTATTTTCTCTATCGCGCTGCGAGCCTGCTCAATGGTCGCGTATTGACTGAGCACCCACGGGATGAACTCAAACTGCGCGATGTTCTGCTTGCCGTCCTGCGGCTCGGCGTAGTGCGCGCTGACGGCAAAGTTGAGCCCCGCCATGCCGAGTCCCTTTTCGTTTACGGCGTCGTAGTACATCGGATATCCGTCCGAGACATGAGCCGTGCCGATCATAGCATAGTGCTCGTCCGTTCTGCCGCCGTGGCGGAACTCGAGCGGGAATCTGCGCGGCATCACGGTTATCTCCTCGCCGTAAGAGAACTCATAGTCAAGCGTCCTGCCCATATAAAAATCATCGGTTTTATAAGTTGCTGCCGTACACATAATAAGCCTCCCGAAAGTTTCTTCTGCAATTATAATTATAGTATACCTGTTTGCCGAAGTTGTAAACACAATGAAAAATATCTGAAAATTTAAACCGCCACGGGCACTTTTCTGCGCTTCGCGGCGGCATGTTTATCTTTTGGCTATCTTTTTTCTGATATCGCTCAGGCGGTTGAGTGCTTCATACAGCGTCTCGTCTTTCTTCGCAAAATGCAGGCGGATAAGATTGTTCACGGGCTCGCGGAAGAAGCTCGAACCCGGCACTGCGCCGACTCCGACATCACGCGCGAGGACATCGCAGAACTCTAAATCCGATTCAAAGCCGAACTCCGAAATGTCGAGCATCACATAATACGCGCCCTGCGGCACGGTGTGTTTTATCCCGATATCATTGAGTCCTTTTATAAACAAATCGCGCTTTGCGGTGTACTTATCTCTGAGATCATCGTAATATTCGTCCCCGAACCGAAGCCCCGTGACCGCCGCCTCCTGAAGCGGAGCCGCCGCGCCGACGGTCAGGAAGTCATGCACTTTCTTCGCGACTTCAATGATATTCGACGGTGCGATAATATAGCCCAGCCGCCAGCCGGTTATCGAATATGTCTTTGACAGCGACGAGCAGGAAATCGTGCGCTCCCACATTCCGGGGAGAGTGGCAAAATACACATGCCTGTTCGGCGCATAGACTATGTGCTCGTAGACCTCGTCCGTGATGACAAATGTATCATATTTTTCGGCTAAATCGGCTATAAATTTCAGTTCATTATATGTAAAGACCTTGCCGCACGGATTCGATGGATTGCAGAGTATGAGCGCCTTGGGGTGCTGTTTGAACGCTGCCTCCAGCTCGTCGGGATTGAAATCAAACTCCGGCGGATATAGCGGCACATATATAGGCTCGGCGCCCGAAAGAATCGCGTCCGCGCCGTAGTTTTCATAGAACGGCGAGAAAACGATCACCTTGTCGCCCGGGTCGGTCATAGTCATCATCGCCGCCATCATCGCCTCGGTGCTGCCGCAGGTGACGACTATTTCCGAATTGGGGTCGATGCTCCTGCCCATGAACTTCGACTGCTTCTCGGCGAGCGCCTCTCTGAAATTCTGTGCGCCCCAGGTTATCGAATACTGATGATAATCCTCGTGCGCGACCTCGGCAAGGCGGTCGAGGATTTCTTTGGGCGGATCAAAATCCGGGAATCCCTGCGACAGATTGACCGCGCCGTACTGCAGCGAGACGCGCGTCATTCTGCGGATTACCGAATCGGTGAAATTTTCTGTTCTGCCGGAAAGTTCAGGCATGTTTTCTCCCCCTAAATGCTGCGTTTTGAAATATTATACCGCAGATTCAACCGCTCGGGCAACCGACAAAACAAAGAAAAGCAGCCGGGAAAGCCGACTGCTTTTGTATACTTTTTCTGTTTTACTTCGCGTTGACGATATCGATCTGGTTCATATAGAGGTCGATATAGCTCTCTGTCTTCGAGCCGAGCAGAGTGCTGTGGTTCGCATTCTCCACAACGGGATAGACATACCACACGCCGCGCTCATATGCGCCCTTGTGGTCAACGATAAATTCGTGCTTCTCGCCCTCGGGATAGAGTGCGCTCTTGACGGGCACTGCGCCGTCGTTTCTGAGCCAATCGCCCTCGAGCTTGACGCCGTCAACCGTTATTCCGGCTATGTGGCCTATAAGCCAGCCCGTGCCCGCCATGCTGCCGAGCGCATCGGTCGGGTTCTGGAATCTGCCGTCCGCCGAAGGCTCCGTGCCGCAGCAGGCGTAGGAGAAATAATATACGTTCTCAACAGCGCCTATCTTGGCGTTGAGCTCCTGCGCGCCGTGAAGCGTGAGGTCATAGAGGCAGTTATCGTTCGAGAGGGCATAGTTCAGAATGCCGCAGAGATTGAAGCTCGCCTTGCCCTCGCCGGGAGCGCGGGTCAGACCGAACTGGTCGAGCTTGAGGTCGAGATAATTGCTGCCGGCCATACCCGCGACATTGGCAATCATAGCGGCGATATACTCGCCGTGATAAACGGCAATGCCGACATTCCCGCTGACTGTGCCGTTATGCGGCGCCGCTATCGAGATAACGGAGTTTACATAATCGCCCTTTCCGCCTTTGAAGAACTCGGAGACGTCGCCGCCCGCCGCGACCTCTTCGGGCGCGCCGTTTGCGAGAATATAGGTGAAGAGTCTCGTCGTTGCGCCGCCGAACGAGTGGCCGAAGAGATTTATCTTGATAATATTTCCGTTCTTGTCGGTCTTGCCGAAGGTGTCGATAAGAGCTTTGCCGACAAACGAACGGCCGTAGCGCTCATGATGATGCTCCGCAGAGTGGGCTGCACCGTAATCGACGACGGTTCCCGCAAGCTGAGCATAGAGCTCGCAGGCTCTGTCCCACGCGCTGCTGAGCGGACCGACGGAGGCCGCGTGGCAATCGTATCCGCGGGCATTGAGCGACTTCATCAGATCCTCTTTATACTGCATACCCCAGTATGGCGTGACGGAGTTGAGCTTGTCGTTGTCTCCGTAGCCGAGGATGCCGTGGACGAAGATGCAGGGATATTTGTAAGAATCGGCCTTTGCGTCGGCAAATGCAAGGGAAACGCCCGCGCTGAAAACGATAATCAGAGCGAGCAGCAGGCTTGCCGCGCGTTTAAAGATGTTGCGTTTTGTCATTGTTTCACTTCCTGTGTTATTTTTTAAAGCCACAGAAATATTAGCATAAAACGGCGCTACTTTCAATATTTAATCGAAAAATTATGTTAGGAACACATAAAATTATTTTCCGCCGTCCGAAAGTTTTTCAGCGCCCGCCCGTCGAGGAGATTCACCGTGACGAATTTTTCGCCGCAGAACACCGCCCAGTTATTGAAAACGCAGGGCAGATTCTTCGCCTTTTCGAGCGAGTCGACCTCGATAAAATCTGCATCTATTCCGTTTTCTTCGCAGAATTTACGGTTCGACTCGATACGCCCGGGGATAAATGGGCACTGGGCATCATAATAGACGGTCAGTTTTTTGCTGTCTATTGTCTCTTTCTTCGCATTTTCGGCAAAGCGCGGCTTTGTTCCGTCGAAAGATAATGCCAGCAGCTCATAGCCGTTCTCAGTCTCATCGACCGTCTCGAATCCGAACTTCTTCGCAAACGACTGGTCGGAGAGCCACGCTTTCTGCTTCTTCGCACCGAGCATGCAGACTCCGGATTTACCCTGCGCCTTTGCGTCGGCAATGCAGGATTCCATCAGCCGTCTGCCGTAGCCCTTGCCCTTGTTCTCGCTCAGAACCCAAAGGCAGTATATATAGATATAATTGTCGCCGACTATCGGCACCCACGCGCTCTCGAGCGGCGCATATTCAATGAACACGCACGCCTTTTCGTCGAGCTTTCTGAAAACATGCCCCTCACCAAAGCGATCTCTGAGCCACGCGCGCTTTGTCTCGACACCCGGGTGCGGCTTCTTCGTGCGGATGATGCAGCAAAGATGCTCGCTGTCGATATTCTCGGGCGTGATATCGATAAATCTGTCAGACATAATACCCACCAAAAAAACAAACCGGTGCGGACATAAAACGCCTGCACCGGCTGTGCACAAATCAATAGTATCTTATAACCGCGACAACCTTGCCTAAAATCGAAACCTCGTTAACGATTATCGGCTCATAGGTATCGTTCTCGGGCTGGAGACGGAAATGACCGTTTTCTTTATAGAAAGTCTTAACCGTAGCCTCGTCCTCGATCATCGCAACGACTATTTCGCCGTTTCGCGCGACGGGAGTCTTTTCGGCAATAACAAGGTCGCCGTCGAGTATGCCCGCCTGGATCATACTCTCTCCCCTGACTTTCAGGGCAAAAAGAGTTTTGTCGCTCGAGGTGTGACCCGAATAGGCAACGGTGCCCTCGATCTGCTCAAACGCAAGTATCGGCGCACCGGCGGTAACAGTACCGACGATCGGGACATTGGTAACAACATTGTCTTCCCTGCCCAGAATGCGGATAGTGCGCTTCTTGAGCGGATCGCGCTGGATATAGCCCGCCTGTTCGAGCGCATCGAGGTTCGCCTGCACGGATGAAGTGGAGCTCAGTCCCACTGCCGCGCCAATCTCACGCACCGAGGGCGGAACTCCGTCCTGCGAGCGTTCGAGGAGATATTCGTATATTCTTTTCTGAGTTTTGCTTATGTCTTTCAAAGCACGTCACCCTTTCAAGATGTCTGCATAACTTACCTGTTTTATTATAACACATAGTTTTTGAAATTGCAAACATTTGTTTGCTGAAATTTTTATAAATTTTTTTGCGCGGTTTTTGACTCAAAATTTGGTATTTTTACACATTTTTGTTGTATTTTAGTTTTGCATTGTAGTATAATTTATGTAATAACCATTCGTTTGGCAGAATCTTTAAGTGAACATTATTTTTACAGGAGATGTATATCTTATGCCAACCGCAAGAACAAAGAGCAAGGCGCTCCCGAGAGCCGACTTCCCGGAACAGGTCGGCGTGTCCTCGAAGGCGATATCCGAACTGCTCGACGATTTCGAGCGCAGCGGGATAGAGCTTCACAGCATCATGATCCTGCGCCACGGGAAAGTAGCTTTCGAGACCTGGCGAGACCCCTATGCTCCCGACATCCCGCACACTATGTACTCGGTCAGCAAAAGCTTTACCTCGATAGCCATCGGCTTCGCTATTGATGAGGGGCTGCTGACGCTCGACACAAAGGTAATTGATATCTTCCCCGAGTACAGACCGCAGAAATACGACGCGAACCTCGAAAAGATGACCGTGTTCCATCTGCTGACCATGACCGCCGGAAAGGATGTAAGCGTACTCGAAAACAAGGCGAAGGTCTCATGGCTCAAGAGCTTTTTCGGCGCACGCTGGGCGTTCGCCCCGGGCGAAGGCTGGAAGTACATCAGCGAAAACTGCTATGTCCTCTGCGCCATAATCCAGAAGCTGACCGGCATGACCGTGCGCGAATATCTCGCGCCGCGTCTGTTCAAACCTCTGGGCATTCGCGAGAATCCCGCCTGGGAGACAGACCCCAACGGTCTTGAGGCAGGCGGCTGGGGTCTGTTCATAACAACAGAAGAGCTCGCCAAAGTCATCGATTGCATGAGCCACGGCGGAAAATATCAGGGCAAGCAGGTCATTCCCGAGTTCTGGGCGCGCGAAGCGGGCAAGGCTCAGGCAGACAACTCAAGCAAGAGCTCGAATCAGATCGACTCCTGCGTCGGCTACGGATTCAACTTCTGGTGCTGCCACTTCCCCGGCTCTTACCGCGCAGACGGAATGTTCTCGCAGTTCGGCATCGTCCTGCCGGAATACGACGCAAATATCATCACCACCTGCAGCGAGGTCTTTGAGCAAAAGACGCGCGACTGCCTGTGGAGACACTTCCCCGAGGGCTTCATCGAACCGAAGGATGAGCCGGAGCAGACCACCCTGCCCATGACGCTCACTCCCCTGCCCGTGCTCACCGCCGGCAGGCGCAACCCCGTGCTCGAAAAGAAGCTGTCATATTCGACGATACATATGCTCTATAATCCCGTGCTCGATGTTGCGGGCTTCCCCGTGAGCGTTCTGCCGACGGCGGTCGTATATATGTCAGCTGACCGCGCGGGCAATATAGACAAGATAAACCTCGACTTCTCCGAGAATGAGTGCCGCTTCACATGGAGCGAGGGAAAAGTCAGGAACACAATAGTCAGCGGACTCGACGGCAAATACCGCAAATCGAAGATGCACCTGGCGGGGCTCGATTTCACCGCCGTCTCGTCGGCGAGATGGGAGGACAGCGATACATTCACAATATGGATCCGCGCCAATGAATCCATATCCGAGCGCCGCTTCTCTTTCCGCTTCAACGGCAACAAAGTCACCATCATCCCGACCTCCTGCCCGGATCTGTGCAACATCGCCGAATCCATCGCGCAGGGCACGGGCGACATGATAGAAAACGAAACGATAGCCGACATCTGCGGCAACATTCTGCGCAGGCACTACACTCTGCTCGAACCAAAGCTGTTCGGTCGCCTGGAGATGAGATAAATGTCAACCTTGTTCAAAATATGCTTCGGAATCGCGGCGGGACTCGAATTCATTTTCGTCCCGTGGTTCCTCAAGGCCTCAAGAAACGGGCGCTGCACAAAATCGCAGATACTCAAAACCATATGCGCGACTCTTTTCGTCGCGGCGGGAGTTCTCGCGAGCGTGATAGCTCAGAACCGCAGCGACTACGCGCACTATATTCTGATAGGGCTTCTGCTCGGCTGGTGCGGCGATTTTCTTCTGCATCTGCCGCCGAAGCTCCCGTTCACGCTGAGCGGCGGACTCGCGTTCCTCGCGGGGCATGTGTTTTATATATACGCTTACTGCCTTGCGATGAAGCGATATTTCCCCGACGCGCCGTTCTGGGATAAGCGCGAGCTGATAGCCTGCGCGATAATTATAGTTATCGGCGTTGCGGCCATTCGCCTGCTCGGAGTCAAGTTCAGCCCGCTTTATATAATCGGCGTGCCGTATGTCGCGATGCTCGCGTTCATGCTCGTCAAGGCGGGTTCGCTCGGCATCAAGGCAGTGAACGTCGGACTCGACAACGCGGTTATCATGTGCATCCTGCTCGTCGGCGGCGCGTTCTTATTCGCGCTGTCTGATATGATGCTTGCCGTCAACTCCCTGCGTAAGCCACGCCCGTCATACGGCTACAAGATAACCTGCATCGTCACTTATTTCACGGCGCAGTTCCTGCTCGCGTCAACAATATTTGTAATTTCCGCCTGACTCAAGGCGGCAGACCCGAAAGGAGACAGCATATGCTCGGAACAGGCACATGGCATTTAAAAATCGGCAACATGTTTTATAACGGCGACATCACGCTTCGCGTCTTTGACGACGGCGGCAAATACGGCTTCGAGATAATCGAGCCGAAGATGACCGCGCCGGAAGTTGAAATAAAGAGACTTTCGACTGCCGGCAACCACCTGTCGGCGACCGTCACGGCGCGTGAACTGCGCGGCAGAGACGCCCAGATTGAGCTTGATTTCACCGACACCTCCGTCAGCGGAAGCGCAAAGGTTCCGCTCATCGGCACGGTGACAATAAAAGAGGGCACGAAGATAGCCGAATAAAGCAAAAAACAGCGACCGACCGCAGCGAATTTCCGTTGTGGTCGGTTTTGTAATTGCGTTTGCGAGATGGACACATATATAAATTGGGGTTACGGATGTAAATGGCGGCGATAAATAATTGCATAATATTACAAATCAGCATAATTATGCAGTAGGGCGGATATCATCCGACGGCGAACTCCGCACAATCTTATTGTCGTGCAACTTGTAGGGTGCGACGACTCGACGCACCGCTGCCGCGACAGCGGCACGATGTGAATTTGTAGGATTTATACCCTACCTTCGCGACCTACCATAATCAAACGATATGCACTACCCGCGTTTCGGCATTTTCTTTTTGTTTGAAAAAGAAAACACCTGCAAAAGAAAAGCAAACGCGGGGTTTCACCCCGAGACCCCGACAACGCCGCGCCGCAGCACATAGCTTGCAGCTCTCAGTCGGCAACTCGGCATATTCGCCCGTAAATTCGCTTCGCTCAAACAATACAGGCTCGTGCGTCTTGCTTCGCAAGCCGTTCAGCCCTCTCAAAACATAGTCGCCTATCGCCCTTGGAGCGGGCGCTATGCTCCTTGTTTTTCGCCAACATCGCCTCGCTTCATCCGCCACCGGCGGCGCTTCGGTGATGTTGCCCGCCTTACCAAGATAGACTTCAAACACTACGGCGCGGCTATTGAAAGTCTGATTATAAAAATTGGTTGAGTCGCTCGCTTTTACTTCGCTATGGCCAAAATAATATATAAATCACCAATTCACTTCTTATAATCACCACAATAATACGAAAAATTCTAATGCGAAGCGGCGGCAGAAAAATCTCTGCCGCCGTTTCGCGTGATATATAGGAGTTTCGTGGTTGTCGTTTTTTGCGCCGAGGGCGCGCCTCATTGCAGATAAAATAATAGCCCAAGAGTTGCAATTTGTCAAGCAATAATTTTTCACTGAGCATTTTATTGTACAGTAAAACTTTTTTCAAGCAGACGCCCGACAGTTTTCACTGCCGGGTGTCTTTTATATAGGAGATTGTGAGGTGTCTTTTCTTCGCGCATACTGAGCTGCACTCTGCACAAACTTAAAGCATATTGCGGCGGATTATACGCATACGGAATTGAAGCAACTACATTATGCCATAAATTCTGCCAAAAGTCAACGGCAGAATTTATGGCATTTATAATTTTTCTGAGGTGGTTTGATTGAAGTACCCGAGGATAAGGAACCTGCGCGAGGACAATGACCTGACTCAGCAGCAAATAGCGGACATGCTCTATATAAACCGAAGAACCTACGCCGCATACGAAAACGGGATCAACTCCATGACCCCCGAGACACTCTGCAAAATAGCCGATATATATCACACGAGCGTCGACTGGCTGCTCGGCAGAACCGACGAGTTCGAGCCGTACCCGGAAAATTAATAAAGCATCGCTCCCCTGCCGATAAAAGACAGGGGAGCTTCTGTTATTTCTGATTGTAAAATGTGCAGAACGCCTTGTAAGCCATATAGATATCGAGCTTCGCTATCTGCTCGAACGGCGCATGCATCGAGAGCACGGGCACGCCGACATCGACAACATCGACGCCGAGATGCGCAACATACTTCGCGACCGTTCCGCCGCCGCCCTCGTCGACCTTGCCGAGCTCGCCTATCTGCCAGACGATGTTGTTCTCATCGAAGAGTTTTCTGAGCTTGCCGACGAACTCCGCATTGGCGTCCGATGTGTCAGACTTGCCGCGCGCGCCGGTGTACTTCGTGACAACGATACCTCTGTTTATGAACGAAGCGTTGAGCTTGTCGTGGACAGACTGGAATGTGGGATCGACACCAGCATTGACATCCGCCGAAAGGCACTCGGACGCTCTGAGAACATCTCTGCCCTCAAGTCCCTGAGTCTTGGCGAGATCCTCGATGAAGAACTGGAGATAAGCGGAAGAGAGTCCGGTGTTGCCGACGGAGCCTATCTCCTCTTTGTCGGTCAGCACAGTGACTGTAGTATAGCTCGGATTCGGGCAGTCGAGAGCCGCCATGAGTGCGGGATATGCGCAGACCCTGTCGTCGTGGCCGTAGCCGCCGATGAGGCTGCGGTCAAAGCCGATATCCGAAACTCTCGATGCGGGAACGAGCTCCAGCTCTGCGGAAAGGAAGTCGGATTCGGTGATACCGTATTTCTCGTTGAGGAGCTTCAGAATATTGAGCTTCACGAGGTCGCTGCCCTCGTCGCTTCTGAAAGGCATGCTGCCGATAAGGACATTGAGCTCTTCGCCCTTGATGACCTGCGAAGCCTTGCGCTCGCCCATGGTGCTGTCAAGATGCGGGAGCAGGTCGCTGATAACGAACTGCGGCTCGCCCTCTTTGTCGCCGATAGAAACAGTTATCTTCTCGCCGTCCGCCTTGACAATAACGCCGTGGAGCGAAAGCGGGACTGTCGGCCACTGATATTTCTTTATACCGCCGTAGTAGTGAGTCTTGAAGAGCGCAATCTCGCAATCCTCATACATGGGGTTGGGTTTGACATCGAGACGGGGCGAGTCGATATGCGCCGCCGCGATCTTGACTCCGTCGCTCAGCGGGCGTGTGCCGAAAACGGCGAGGATAATCGCCTTTTCTTTTACATTGAACCAGACCTTGTCGCCCGCCGAATACTTCTTCGACGAGTCGAACTTCTCGAAGCCGCGCGCCTCGGCGAGCTTCTGCGAAAACGCGGTTATCTCGCGCTCGGTTCTGTTGTCGCTGAGGAAGGTTTTGTATCCCTCGCACCACTCAAACGCCTCGGAAATTTCATCGTCGCTCATTCTCAGCGCGGCGTGCTTAGGCTGAGCAAACAGCTTTTCTCTGAGCTCCTGCGCCGGATTTTTTTCGTCCTTCATTTTATATTCCTCCTATCTTGATTTGTAAAGGGAATTATATATATTCACAGCGCGCATCACTTTGCGCACATAGTGAGCCGTTTCGGGAATCGGAATATCTTTAAGATTCACGCCGTCGAGCGATATATTCTCGTCCTTGAGCCACGAATTGACCCTGCCGCGCCCCGCATGATAGGCGGCGACGGCAGTCTCGGCAGAGTTGAATTCATCGAGCAAAAGCCCGAGAAAAAGCGCGCCGTATCTTATCGCAGTCTCCGGGTCGGAAAGCGCATCGTCACTCAAAGTTTCACCTGTCTTTGTCTGAAGCCAGTGAAAAGTTTCGGGCGTTATCTGAGTCAGCCCCAACGCCCCCGCCGAGGACTCGGCTTTGGGGTCAAACGAGCTTTCGGTCTTTATAACCGCGAGCAGAAGCGTTTTCGGAACATCGTACTGAGCCGAATATTTTTCAATATAGTTCTCGTACTTCATGGGATAGGCGAATCTTATCGCGCCGACAGTCAGCGCCGCCGTTATCCCGCACACCGCCAGCACGAAGCACAGCAGCAGGGCTATAAGCTTGTATCCCGCCCTCTTTTTCATTTTCAGCCTCCGATTTTCAGGCTTTCCAGTGCCTTTATGCACTGCTCCGTCGGGTCGCAGCCGTCGGGATTCTCTATTATTATATCTGAATTGTCCCTGTAATATTTCTCATCGGGCTGGGCGGACATTCTTCTTTCTATTTCGCCGGGGGCGATTTCGTCGCGGCTCATGAGCCGTGCCATGCGCTGATCTTTCGGCGCGCAGACGCATATCACCGCGCGGCAGTCGCCAAGAAGCTCGCTCGCGAATAGCACGGGCGCGTCGAGCATAGCGATTTTATATCCGTTTTTTTCGGCTTCGGCTACGCGCTTTCGAGCGAGCGCGGTTATCGCCGGGTGGGTCACGGAGTTGAGCAGATTTGTCTTTTCTTCACTTGCAAACGCACGCCTGGCGAGCTTGTGACGGTCGAGAGAGCCGTCCGGGAAAATCAGATCGTCGCCGAAAAGGCGGGCGAGATCAATAAGCACCGGCGAACCGGGTTCGACTATTTCGCGAGCCAGCTTGTCGCAGTCGATAACGCAGACGCCGTGCGCGCGGAAGATATCGGCGACGGTGCTTTTGCCCGAGCCCGTCTGACCGGTGAGTCCGGCAACATAGATGCTCACAGTTCAATCACCTCAAAGCCTGCCGCTCTGAGCAGACGGTTATAGACAGCCATTCCCACTCCGTCGAGCGACGGGAACCGCACAAAGGCAAGCTCCATTTTTTCGTCATCAACGTGTCTGAGCACATCGAACAGCTCGCGCGCCTGCTCCTCTGGGCTGTCTGCGTGGCCGTAGGGATATGCGGGAACGGAAATTTTGTCCTCCTCGCCGTCGAAGCATACGGCGCAGGTTCTTTCGCTGCGCGGCTCGGCGACAAGCGAAGCAAATTTGTCAAAATCGCCTTTTACGATTATAACATGGGCGTTCGGCGAATAATGTTTATATTTCATGCCGGGCGAGAGAACTTTTTCGCCGCTCTCGAGCGCCTTGAAAACTGCCTTGTCTATCTCGACCTCGCCGAGCACCGCACGAAGCTGATCCGGGGTCACTCCGCCGGGGCGCAGGACACGCGGAACGGGGCAGGCAAGAGTGACAACGGTCGACTCGACGCCGACCGAGCAGCTGCCGCCGTCAACAACCGCGGCGATTTTGCCGTCCATGTCGTTCATAACATGTGCGGCGGTCGTGGGACTCGGCTTGCCAGATGTGTTCGCGCTCGGCGCCGCAAGCGGGAAGCCACATTTTTTGATTATCTCGTGCGCTATCGGGTGGGACGGCATTCTTATCGCCACCGTGTCAAGCCCGGCGCAGACCTCGTTCGGGATGATGTCGCTCTTCGGGAGTATCATTGTAAGAGGCCCCGGCCAATAAGCCTCGGCGAGCGCACGGGCGCGCTCATCGAAGTTTTTGACAAGCGGTAAAATTTCATCGATCTCCGCTATGTGAACTATCAGCGGGTTATCCTGCGGGCGGCCTTTGGCGACAAATATGTTTTTGACGGCGTTTCCGTCGAGCGCGTTCGCCGCAAGACCGTAGACAGTCTCGGTCGGTATGGCGACAAGCTCGCCGTCTTTTAGCAGGCGCGCCGCCTCGTCGAGACCCTTTTCGCCGTCCTTTTCTGTTATAAGCTTTGTTATCATAGAGATTCTTCTTTCGTTTAATCGTCAGTAGACCTGAGCTTTTCGGCAGTGTCCGCCGTGATGAGCGCGTCAATCAGCTCATCGAGGTCGCCGTTGAGTATCGCTTCAAGGCGGTAGAGCGTCAGCCCGATGCGGTGATCCGTGACGCGCCCCTGCGGGTAATTATATGTTCTGATGCGCTCGCTGCGGTCGCCTGTGCCGACCTGTGCGCGGCGCTCGCCCGCGATAGCCTCGCTCTGCTTTCTGCGCTCCGCTTCGAGTATCCTCGAGCGAAGTATTTTCATCGCCCTGTCCTTGTTTTTATATTGGCTCCGCTCGTCCTGGCACTCGACGACGGTGCCCGTCGGGATATGCGTGATTCTGATGGCGGACTCGGTCTTGTTGACATGCTGACCGCCTGCGCCGCTCGAACGGAAGGTGTCGATTTGCAGGTCGGACGGGTTTATTTCAACATCGACCTCCTGCGCCTCGGGCAGGACTGCGACGGTGACTGTCGAAGTGTGTATACGCCCCATACTCTCGGTCTCGGGCACACGCTGGACGCGGTGGACGCCGCTCTCGAATTTGAGGCGGGAATACGCACCCTCGCCGCTTATCATGAAACTTATTTCTTTGTATCCGCCGAGTTCAGTGGCGTTCGCGCTGAGGACTTCGGTTTTGAAGCCCTTTGTGTCGCCGTACATCGAGTACATTCTGAACAGCACGCCCGCGAACAGCGCGGCTTCCTCGCCGCCTGCGCCGCCGCGTATCTCAACGATAACATTGCGGTCGTCATTCGGGTCGCGCGGGAGCAGGAGCACTTTCAGATCCTGCTGAGTGCGCTCGATATTTTCTTTCGCTTCTTCGAGCTCGGCGCGCGCAAGCTCCTTGAGCTCGGGATCCGCGCCGCTCTCTTCGAGCAGGCCCTTCGCCTCCTCGGCGTTATTTTCCGCCGCTTTATATTCGCGGTATTTTTCAACTATGGGTGATAAGTGCTTGAGCTCCTGCATATATTTTTTGTACAGCTCCATATCGGAGACGACCACGCTCTTGCAGAGCTCCGCGCTTATAAAATCAAACTTTTCTTCAACCTTTTTGAGTTTTTCGAGCATATTTTCCTCCGAGTGCAAAAACTATTCTTGACCGCCAAAGCAGCGTGAGGCAAAATATGCTAATCCTTCTCGGTGCGCTCGATACGTTTTATGTTCTTCTCCGCCTTGACGCGCGGAACCATGACCTCGCGGCCGCAGCCGAGACAGCGGATGCGAAAATCCATGCCGATGCGAAGCACCGCAAACTCGTTGCTGCCGCACGGGTGGTTCTTTTTCATGATGAGCTTGTCGCCCACTCTGACATCCATCGTTCTTCCTCCTTTATCGGACTGTAAATTATTATAACATTATTTTCACATTTTGTACACTGCGGGCGCAAAATTCCGCATATTTTCAAAACGATCGGCTCGCCGCCAAAGCGTGGCGCCGCGAAAGGACTGAACAGACAATGACCTGCTTCAAACCCGAGGGAACACTGCTGCCGACGGCGCAGAACGCCCGGATCCTCAGCTCTCCGACACTGCTCAGGGAGGCATGCAAAAGCGGGACTCCGCTCGAGGGCAGAGCCGTGCTGTGCGACGGCGAGCACAATCTCCATGTCGACCTCGGCTGCATGCGCGGCATAATACCGAAAAACGAGGGTGCGCTCGGAATCGAGGACGGGAGCGTGCGCGATATCGCGCTGATCTCGCGGGTGAACAAGGCGGTTATTTTCCGCATAACCGGGTTCGACACGGATCAGAAGGGCGAAACATATGCCATCCTCAGCCGCCGCAGCGTGCAGGAGGACTGCCGCAGGGAATATCTCTCGTCGCTCGTCTGTGGTGATGTTATCGACGCCTGCGTCACGCACATGGAGCCGTTCGGCGCATTCTGCGACATCGGCGCCGGGATAAGTGCGCTGCTGCCCATCGACAGCATCTCCGTCTCGCGCATTCCGCACCCGAACGCGCGGTTTTCGACGGGACAGAACATCCGCGCAATAGTCAAAAGCTGCGACGAGTTGGGGCGCATTACGCTCTCGCACCGCGAACTGCTCGGCACATGGGAAGAGAACTCCGCCGCGTTCAAAGCCGGCGAAACTGTTCCCGGAATCGTCCGCTCGGTCGAGAAATACGGCATATTCGTTGAGCTGACGCCGAACCTCGCGGGACTTGCGGAATACTGCGACGGAGTGAAAGACGGCGACCACGCGAGCGTATATATAAAGAGCATACTGCCACAGCGCATGAAAATAAAGCTCGTCATAGTCGATTCGTTCAGCGCAGACTACCCGCCCGCGCCGATAAGATATTTCACAGACAGCCGACATATAGATTCGTGGGTCTATTCGCCAGAGGGGTGCGAGAAAGTGATAGAAAGCGTATTTTGCGAAGAAAACCAGATATGAAAAAGACCGGGCGATTTAATCGTCCGGTTCAGTCCGTTAAAAAAGTCTGTCATTGCGCGGTCTCAAGGTTCCCTGTGCAAGGGGAGCCTATTGATGGCGTGTTTTGTACAGCTTGTGCCGTTGTCTATGCAATATAAAATCTTCAAAAATATAAAAAATCCGGGCGGTCAAAGACCGTCCGGACTTTCATTTGTTCAATTACCGAACTGTTAAGCAGCCTTCTTCTTGGAGACAAAAGCAGCAGCAGCAGCGACGGAGAGAGAAGCAACAGCAGCAACAGCAGCAGCAGCGCCGGTGTTGGGAACCTCAGTCTCAGCGGGAGCCTCAGTGGTCTCGGGAGCAGAAGTTGCAGGAGCCTCAGTGGTGGTTGCGGGCTTATAGCCGTACCAACCCATGATCTTCTTTACCAGCGGGATCTCGAGGAGCTTGTTGATGATGGTGTCTCTGTCGGTCTTGAATGCCTTAGCAAGGAGATCGATGAAAGCGTTCATCATAGCTGCGGGAATCTCAGAAGCATCAGGAAGATTGGGGTTCTGATTCTTGTCGAAGAAAGGCTTGAGCAGCTCAACGATATTTTCGATGGTAGCCTTAGTCTGCTTGATGACTTCCTTCATGAGATCCATGTTAATCTCAGGCATGATGGTTCCCTTAATCCACTCAAGGATCTGGTCGAGGGTAACTGTGGGAGTGGCTTCTTCAGTCGTGGTGGTGTTAGCATCCTCTGCATCAACAGCGAAAGCTGCAACGCCGAGGGAGAGAACCATGACAAGAGCCAGGAGAAGACTTACGATTTTCTTCATTTTTCTACAACCCTTTCTGATTTTAATAAATTTTTAAGTCCGTCAGGACTTAATTGGCAATGAAATTGAAGAAATATCATTACACTTTCAGATTATATCACGCTTTCTGATTTTGTCAAGCCTATTAACTGATTTTTAACAATTTGTAATTATTATAAAATCATCATTAAGAGTAATGATATTTCGATAACGACCTGTTTTTATGCGCCTGTGGACTCGGTAGCCGGAGCGGAAGTCGAGGGAGCGGTGGTGGTCGTGGTGGTGGGCTTGAGGATTATAACATCCTTCTTGCTCTGGATCTTTCTCCAGGTGAAGACAACATCGCTGCCGTTTACATAGTAAGTATCGGGATTATAGATGTTGTGCTGAGAGGGATCGATCTCCTTGAACTTGTTAGCCTTGAAGGTATCGCCGACGATCTTAGCCATCTCGGGAGTATCGAAGGTAACTCTTGCTTCCATAACAAGCTCGGAACGGTCGCGGAAGTTCTTGAGAACGCCCGGAACGAAACCGGTCGACCACCAATGGCGCTCATACTTACGCTTGAAGAGCGGATTGAGTGTTCCGGTGGAATCCATACGATAGCAGACCATCTCCATGGGAAGAAGGTGATCGGTGGCGCACTCATAGTGATTGAGCGCAGCGCTGGAAGAAGTGGGCTTCTTGTCGTCCTTCTCATAGAAGCCGATCTCGGAACCGATGAACATAAGGCCGTACTGACCCTTCCAGAGCTGGAGCAGGTAGCCGCGGTTCTGATAGTCGAAATAGATTCTGACAGTGTCATAGTACATTACGGTGAAGCCTGCTGCGAAATCGTACAGCGGGTTGAAACCGAACTGCTGCTGCCAGGAGTTGAGGTCGTCAACATAGAAAAACTCGCCCTCGGGATCATACTTGTAAGAAAGCAGAGCGCCGTCATCGAGCGCGCTCAGACCGAGCTGAGCAGCGATAGTCGCATCGACATCATAGAGCTGACCGAGAAGGTCGTTCTCGCTCTCGTCGGAGATTCTCTTCTTGAGAGCCGCGACATCATTGGCGTTCTTAAGATCGTAACGGGTACCGTCAACAACGATGACTTCCGCCATGCCCTTAGAATTCCTCTTCTCGACAACTATAGTGTACTTATGCTTTGTAGGTCTGATTGTGGGATTGTGGCTGGGCTTGACGACAGTGTTGGTGCCAATGTTGCTCTTCTTACCGGGGGTTCTCTTTGTGCCCGTGGTTGAAGCCTTGGTACCGTCGGTGCTGTCGAGCGAAGACTCGGAGCCGTCGGAAGTGTCGTCTGCACTGACGTCCACAACCGCATCCTGGCTGCCGCCGGTCGTTGTACCGTTATCGTCCTTGTCGGTCTTTTTGCAGGCCGCAAAAGCGAAGATGGTAGCAAAGACAAGAAGCAGTGCTAAAATTCTCTTCATTTTCTTTCCTCCTAAGAAAGTTCTATCTGGTTTTTTAAACACCGCGCACTTCTTTTTTGCACGGCATTTCTTCCGTTATTATATCAAAGAGGGCGTTCATAGTCAAGATTTACGGTAAATTTACAATTGTTTGGCAGAATGTTACAAAAAAGTCAAGATTCATTTGTGGAAAATGCTTCGCTGATTATTCTTTTATCTCATCAAGTGTCAGGCGGTAGCCGTCCAAAAATTCTTTCATGAACTCCTCCGCCTCCGGAATATCCAATGCATTTATCGATTCGAGGGTCGATTCGGCGGCGCGGTCGAATTCGGTGTTGCCCGCCTTCTTCTCCTCTATACATTTTATATAGGCGCATATTTTGTCCGCAGCCTTGACCAGTTTCCAGAGTTCTTCGTCGGTTTCGTCTTTGAAAAAGAACGGCGCAAAGTCGGCGCGCAGATCCTCGGGGAGCATTGAAACAAGGTGCTCGCACGCGCTCTGCTCCACCTGCGCATATGCCTCGCGGATATGCGGGTTGTAATATTTGACGGGCGTTGGCATATCGCCGGTCAGCGTCTCGGGCGCGTCGTGATAGAGTCCGAGCAGGGCGGCTCGCTCGGCGTTGTAATACTTCCCGAAGCGTCTGTTGCCGATGACCGCCAACGCATGGGCGATGCACGCGGTCTCCATGCAGTGCTCGCTCAGGTTCTCCTCATGGGTGTTGCGCATAAGCGCCCAGCGGTCGATATATTTGAGCCTCGATATCATTGCGAAAAAATTGCTTGCCATTATTTTGCCTCCGTTTTTCTTTCCACGGAAAGTATAGCATTAAAATCCGCCTTTTTCAAGGCAATAAAACGACCAATACTATTGACAGTGTGGGCAATTGCAATTATAATAAAAGTGTTTCAAATGATACAGTTAAAGGTGATTCGATGACGGTGCGCGAATGTTCTTTGATGCTCAAAAACAACAGGATATTCCAAAGCGTTGGCGAGGACAGGCTCGAACGGCTCGTTGAAAATGCGGACATGCAGACCTTTCGCAGGGGCGACGAGATTCTCTCTCCCTCGCGCGGCGGGCGCATAATGGGCATGGTAATCGCGGGCAGCGCTGCGGTCAACAAAGGGCGCGCGGTCATAAACACGCTCGTTCCCGGCGATATTTTCGGCGCGGTGACTCTCTTCTCAGACGAGCCGTCCCCCGCGACGACCGTTACGGCGCGGGTCGAATGCAGCGCGGTATTCTTTGAAAAAGATGCGATAGCGGAGCTCATAGAGAGCGAGCCGGGAGCCGCTATCGGGTTCGCCGCCTATCTTTCGGCGCGGATACGCTTTCTAACGCGCAGAATCGAGGCTCTGACCGCCGGGGACAGCGCGAGCAAGCTGCTCTCTTATCTGCTCGAACGCGAGCAGGACGGCGAGGTTGACATCCAGAGCTGCGCGGAGCTTGCGCGCAGGCTCGATGTCGGACGCGCATCGCTCTACCGCGCACTGGACAGCCTTGAGACGAGCGGCGACATACGCCGCGAGGGCAAAAAAATTTTTATCACGGTCAAGGATCGTGGTTAAGCGCCGCCGAGCCGCGAAGCGGCTCCTGCGCGCCCGCAGGGCGCGCGCCGGAAGCGCAGCTTCCGACGGCGGCGCGAAACCCGGTTTCAGATATATATAAATTCGAAGGAGCAATGCACAATGAAAAAATTCACAAAGATTCTTTCCCTGCTGCTGTGCCTCACGATGGTTTTCAGCTTCGCAGCATGCACCGGAAAGACCGACGACAGCGCAACGACCACGGAAGAGACTGTTCCGGCGGACACAACGCCGATAAATATCACGACCCTCAAGGGCCCGACAGGCATGGGCATGGCTAAGCTCATCAGCGACAAAAACGCGCAGTACAACATCTCGATAGCCACCGCCGCGACCGAGATAGCGCCCCTCATAATCAAGGGCGAAGCGGATATCGCCGCCTGCCCGCTGAACCTCGCCGCCGCGATATACAAAAAGACCGGCGGAAAAGTTAAGATGATAGCAATCAACACCCTCGGCGTGCTTTCGATTCTCGAAAACAGCGAAAGCATCAAGAGCGTCGCCGATCTCAAGGGCAAAAAGATAGGCGCGACCGGACAGAGCGCAACGCCCGAATATGTCCTCAACTACATCCTCGAAGCAAACGGCATCGACCCCAAAAAGGATGTTGAGATAACCTACTATACCGACCACGCCGAGCTTGCAACGCTCATGGCGACCGGCAAAATCGACATCGCGATGCTCCCCGAGCCCAATGTTACGACCGTCATGGCGAAAAACAGCTCCGTTCGCAAGGCGCTTGACCTGACAGAAGAGTGGGAGAAGGCGACCGCCGCAAAGGGCGAAAAGACCTCGCTCGCGCAGGGCTGCCTGATAGTCCGCACCGAGTTCCTTGAGGCTCACCCCAACGCCGTCAAAGCTTTCCTCGCGGCATATAAAGAATCCGTCGATTTCGTCAACGGCAACACCGAAAAGGCGGCGCAGATGATAGCCGACGCGGGCATAGTCCCCAACGCGCAGATTGCCGCAAAGGCTCTGCCCAACTGCAACATCGTCTATATGATCGGCGACGAGATGATAAAGACCGCAAAGGCAAACTTTGATGTTCTCTTCAAAGCAGACCCCACATCAGTCGGAGGAGCAATGCCCGGTGATGATCTCTACTACACAGGCAAATAAAAAAGCGCAAAAAGTGCCGACCGCGGTCTTGAAAATCGCGGCGGCACTCTTCTGGATATTTATATGGTTCATAGCGTCGCGCGCCGTCGGGTCGGAGCTTCTGCTCCCCTCGCCTACTGTGACGCTCGCGCGCCTTTGGGAGCTTGCGCTCAAGGGCAGTTTCTGGCTCGCCGTGCTGCAATCGCTGCTGCGAATCATCGCAGGCTGCGCGCTCGGCATAGCCGCTGGGTCAATACTCGGCGTGCTGACCGCCATGTCGCGCGTGCTCTATGAGCTGTTCACGCCGCTTCTGACCGTCGTGCGCTCAACGCCCGTCGCCTCGTTCATTATTCTCGCCCTCGTGTGGATAAAGCGGGACAACGTGGCTGTTTTCATAGCTTTTCTCATGGTTCTGCCAATACTCTGGGGCAATGTGAGCCGCGGAATAGCCGAGTGCGACCGCGATTTAATTGAGATGGCGCACATATTCCGCTTTTCTAAGAAAGACATGCTCAAAAAGATATACCTTCCGAGCGTCCGCCCGTATTTCTTCGCCGGATGCTCGACAGCGCTCGGTCTCTCATGGAAAGCCGGAGTCGCGGCGGAGGTGCTGAGCCTGCCGAAACACGCGCTCGGCAGTGAGCTGTATTATTCAAAGATATATCTCGAGACCCCGACGCTCTTCTCGGTGACGCTCGTTGTTATTCTGTTGAGCGTTGCGCTCGAATTCGTTTTGCGCCTGATACTCAAAAAGACTGCGGGGTGGGAGAAATGATAGAGCTTCAGAACATCTCGAAATCGTTTGACGGCGTTTCGGTGCTCGATAATATAAGTACCGAGATTCCCGACAGCGGAATTTTTGCGATATGCGGCGCATCGGGAAGCGGAAAGACGACGCTGATGCGCATAATTCTCGGGCTCGAACAGCCGGATTCCGGCAATATTTCCGGGCTCGAGGGCAAAAAGACAGCTGTCGTTTTTCAAAATGACCGCCTGCTCCCGTGGCTGAGCGCGCTCGACAATGTTGCCGCCGTGTGCTCAAAGGAACGCGCAAAAGAGACGCTCGAAAAAGTTGAGCTTTCGGATGCGTTGAACAAAAAGCCCGCCGAGCTCAGTGGCGGAATGTGCCGCAGAGTGGCATTGGCGCGTGCGCTGGCGTTCGACGCGGATATTCTCCTGCTCGACGAGCCGTTCAAAGGGCTGGACACCGAGCTGCGCGGGCGGATAGTGAAGCTTGTAGAAGACTTTGCAAAGACGAAGCCAGTCATACTCATCACCCACGACCCGTGGGAAGTGTCGCTCGCCAAGGCAAAATTTGATATTGAAAAGTAAAAAATCCGGCTGTATCAAACAGCCGGTATTTTTTATTCATTTACGCTGAGCGCTTTCTCGACCTGCTCAAGCACAAGTCTTTCCGCTTCGTCGCGGCTGCCTCTGATGCGGCAGCCCGCGGCTCTGACGTGTCCGCCGCCGCCGAGCGCCTTGCATATTGCCGAAGCGTCTATCGGCGCGTGAGTGCGGACGGAAATCTTGAATGTGCCGTCCTTACCCTCTTTTAGAGTGATTCCCGCTTCCACGCCCTCTATCTGGCGCGAAAGTCCGGGAATGGCATCAGTCTCGCTGTCGTCCGCGCCGCTCTTTGCGAACATATCCTGCGTTATTGTAATCACCGCGCAGCGGCCGCCGAAATACATCTTCAGCGAATCGAGCGCAAGGCGTTCGAGCTGAACATAGCTCAGGCTCTTCGTCTCGAAGAACACACGGTTTATCTCGGATATCTCCGCGCCGCACTCCATGAGCCTCGCGGCCAGAATATGCGTGCGGGCAGTCGTGTTCGAGAATTTGAAGCAGCCCGTGTCCGTTGAAATGCCGGTATAGAGGCAGTTCGCTATCGCGGGGGTTATCTCAACTCCGAGCTCATCGGCGAGCGGGCAGAGTATCTCCGCGCAAGCCGCAGCGGTGGAGTCGACGCAAAACTCCTTCGCGTATTCGGTGTTCGAGCCGTGATGATCGATGCAAAGATCGACTCTGCCGCTGTACTTCTCCGCCGATTCGTCGGAGAGCAGCTTTATATCCGCCACATCGACTGCGGTTATAAACTTCGGCTCAAAATCGCCGAAAATTTCAAGCCCTTTTGCCATAAAGCTGTATTTCGGGGCTATTTCGTCCGCGCATTCGAGTCGGCAGCGTTTGCCGAGCGACTGCAGCATATGCATCATCGCATAGCCGCAGCCGAGCGTGTCGCCGTCCGGATGGGCGTGGCACAGCACGAGTATATCATCGTTTTCACGCAGCAGTTCTGCCGCGCGAGCAATGTCAATTCGCATCTTCATCTTCCTTCAGATCATCGAGCATACGAGCGATATTCATGCCGTGCTCTATCGAGTCGTCGGCGACAAATTTGAGCTCCGGGGTCTTGCGCAGACCTAATCTGTGCCCGACCTCGCGGCGGATATAGCCCATGGCGCTGTCAAGTCCCTTGACGGCTGTTTTGGCGTCGTCGATGCCGCTCATCGAGCTTACGAAAACCTTGGCAAACGAAGCGTCGGAGCTGACCTCGACCTTGACGACGGTGAGCAGCTTGCCCTGCACGCGCGGGTCCTTGAGCTCGCGCATGACGGCAACTATCTCTCTTTTTATATCCTCGGATATTCTGTCAATTCTGTATCCTGCCATATCAGTCGCGATACTCCTCGATGGTGAACGCCTCGAAGATATCGCCCTCCTTAATATCGTTGAACTTTGCAAGTCCTATGCCGCACTCAAAGTTCTGCGCGACCTCCTTAACATCGTCCTTGAAACGGCGCAGGGAAGAAATCTCGTCCTCGGTGATGACGACGCCGTCGCGCACCACGCGAATCTTCGAGTTTCTCGTGACCTTGCCGCTGAGGACATAGCAGCCGGCGATGTTGCCGACGGAGGAGATTTTGACTATCTGGCGGACTTCCGCTCTGCCCTGCTGAACCTCGCGGAACTTCGGAGCGAGCATGCCCTTGATAGCCGCCTGAATCTCGTCGATGCAGTCATAGATTATTCTGTAGCAGCGGATGTCAACCCCGTCGCGCTCGGCGTTCTGCGCCGCAACCGGATCGGGCCTGACATTGAAGCCGACGATTATCGCGTTCGATGCGTTTGCAAGCATTACATCGGACTCGTTGATAGCGCCGACGCCGCCGTGAATGATTTTAACTCTGACTTCATCGTTCGAGAGCTTTTCAAGGCTCTGCTTGACAGCCTCGACCGAGCCCTGGACATCCGCCTTGACGATGATGTTGAGTTCCTTAAGCTCGCCCTCCTTGAGGGATGAGAAGAGGTTCTCAAGAGTAACTTTTTCAAAGGACTTGAACTGCTCCTCTTTCTGCTTCTGTTTTCTCTGCTCAACAAGCTCTCTTGCAAGGCGCTCGTCGCTGACTGCGTCGAATGCGTCGCCCGCCTGCGGAGCCTCAGCAAGGCCCATTATCTCAACGGGGACGGACGGACCCGCCTCATTGACCTTTCTGCCCTTGTCGTCAACCATGACTCTGACGCGTCCGACGGACGTGCCGGCAACTATGATATCGCCGGAATGGAGCGTACCGTTCTGAACAAGGAGGGTAGCTATGGGGCCTCTGTTCTTGTCGAGGCGAGCCTCTATAACTATACCCTTTGCCGCGCGGTTCGGGTTCGCCTTGAGTTCCTTCATCTCGGCAACAAGAAGTATTGCTTCGAGAAGCTTATCTATATTCATCTTTGTAACAGCCGAAACGGGCACGCATATCGTGTCGCCGCCCCACTCCTCGGGAATGAGGTCATATTCGGTCAGCTGCTGCATGATGCGGTCGGTGGTCACGCCGGGTTTATCCATCTTGTTTATAGCGACGATTATGTCAACTCCGGCTGCCTTTGCGTGGTTAATAGCCTCGATGGTCTGCGGCATGATTCCGTCATCCGCCGCAACAACGAGAACTGCGATATCCGTAGCCTGCGCGCCGCGCGCTCTCATCGAGGTGAACGCCGCATGGCCGGGAGTATCGAGGAAAGTTATCTTCTGACCGTTGAGGTCAACTCTGTATGCGCCGATATGCTGGGTGATGCCGCCCGCCTCTGTCGCGGTGACATCGGTATGGCGTATAGCGTCAAGAAGCGAGGTCTTGCCGTGGTCAACGTGACCCATGACAACAACGACCGGGTCTCTCGGAGAAAGATCCTCCGCGGAGTCGTCGGAATCGTCGATTATTCTGTCCTCTATAGTGACAACGACTTCCTTTTCGGCCTTTGCGCCGAGCTCGGTCGCGACTATCGCGGCGGTGTCGTAGTCGATAACCTGGTTGACAGTAGCCATAACGCCGAGGGAGAACAGCTTCTTGACAACTTCAGCCGCAGTCATTTTGAGCATGGCGGCGAGGTCGGAGACAACTATCTCATCTGGTATTTTTACGACTATCTGCGGCTTCTTCGCGCGTTCTGCCGCTATACGGGCAAGGCGCTGAGCCTCGGTCTCGCGGCGCGAGGAACGCATGCCCTGCTTGCGGTACTGCGTGGAGCGCTGCTTGAGCTTCTGCTTGTGAACCGACTTGTCGCTCTGCATGCCGTTGTTGGCAGGGGCTATGTTCTCATAGCGCTCGTTGTACTTGTCGAGCTCGACATTGCCGGCTCTCGTGTCAACGGTTCTGCGCTCGCCCTTTGTGCGCGACTGCATCGGCTTGTTATCATTCTTCTTTTTGGGTCTGTCCTCTGCCGGCTTCGCCGCCTGCTCCTGCGCCTTTGCGGCGGGTTTCTCGGTCTTGGCGGCGGGCTTTGCATCCTTTGCGGGAGCAGACTTCTGTGCGGGCTTCGCCGCAGCTTCTTTCTGCTCGCTCTTCTGCTCGGCTGCCGGAGCCTCCTTCTTTGCGGGGGCTTCTTTCTTACTCTTGAGAGCAAAATATTCATCGAAGCTGTCGACCGCGTTCTCCTTGGTCACGGTGTCGAATAGCAGATCAAGCTCGTCGGATTCAAGAGCCGTCATCGAGGATTTTTTCGCGCCGCCGAAGTTCTTTTCGATGAGCTCGGTGACGTAATTTGTCTTGACGTCCAGATCCTTTGCAACGTCACGGACGCGATATTTGGCATTTATCATACATTATCCTCCCCATAGGCGATGTTAAGTATTGTTTGTATGCGGGACGCGAGTCCCCGGTCGTCGACCGTAAGCACGGCGGAGCGCAGCGAAGTTGCATGCCCTATCTCCTGCATGGTGTATCCGGTCTTTATAAGCGGGACTGAGCGTCCCTCACTGCTGCACGCGCGTTCAAACTCTTCGCAGAGCCGCTCGGACGCATCGGACGAGAGCAGGCACAATCTTGCATGACCGTGCTTTATCGACGTCTGCGCTGCGTCGTGTCCGCAGCTGAGCTTTCCCGCCCTGCGGCAGATGCCGAGCATGGAAAGAGCCTTGTCATTCTCCACTTTCGTCCATCTCCTTTTCCATCAGGTCGTAGACCTCCTGAGGAATCTCGCAGTTGAACTCGCGCTCAAAGCGGTGGGACTTTATCGCCTTTTTAAGGCAGTCTGCGCTGCGGCAGACATAAGCGCCCCTGCCGGGCTTTCTCCCCGTAAGGTCGAGCGAAACTTCACCCTCCGAGCTGCGAACCACTCTGACGAGCTCTTTTTTCGGCTTCATCTCGTTGCAGCCGTTGCATCTGCGCAGCGGTATCTTCTTCTGCTTCACACCGCTCACCTGCCTTTCAAAAGTAATAAGTCGTTATATATCGAAGTTTATTGTCGGCTCTTCAATGCCGCTCTCGGGCTTTATGTCAATCTTCCAGCCGGTGAGCTTGGCGGCAAGGCGGGCATTCTGACCCTTGTTGCCGATAGCGAGGGAGAGCTGGCTGTCCGGCACTCTGACGCGGCAGACCTTCTCTTCGCCCTCTTCGACCGTGACGTCAACGACATCGGCGGGAGCGAGTGCGGCTGCGATAAACTCCTCGGGCACATCGCTGTATTTGACTATATCTATTTTCTCGCCGCCGAGCAGGTCAACTATCTTGCCGACACGCGCGCCGCGCGGACCGATGCATGCGCCGACGGGATCGACATCCGGGTCTGCGCTGTAAACTGCCATCTTTGTTCTGGAGCCTGCCTCTCTGGCGACCGCCTTTATCTCAACGGTGCCGTCGAATATCTCGGGAACTTCCTCTTCAAACAGTCTTCTGACAAGACCGGGATGAGTTCTCGAAATAGTTGCGCGGGTGTTCTTATCTGTGCTGCGAACGCCGGCGACATAGACTTTGATAATATCATTGGGCTGAAGCACCTCGTCGGGGAGCTGCTCGCTCTTGTAGAGCACGGCTTCGGTCTTGCCGAGGCTGACGACCGCATCGCCCGACTCGGGGATAACGCGCTGGACGGTGACGGTGATAATCTCCTGATTGTGGCTCTCAAGCTCGCTGCGAAGCTGACCCTGCTCTGCCTCGCGGATAGCCTGGCGAAGCATATGTTTGCCCTTTTCGGCGGTTATTCTGCTGACCTTTGCGGTCTCGACGGGAATCTCAACGATATCGCCGGGCATTGCGCCCTTCTTATACTGCTGAGCCTGCTCGACGAGCAGATCGGTGTCGGGATCGGATATCTCGGACACAACGGTCTTGCGCAGATAAACGCGGAACTCGCCCTTGTCGGCGTCGACATCGCAGAAGACGATGTCCTTGTTGTTATATTCCTTTTTCAGCGCGCCGATGAGGACATTCTGGATGCTCTCGCACATCGCGTCAACGGTGACGCCGGTGTCCTTGCTGAGCAGCTTCACGGCTTCGAAGAACTCCTTGTTCTTCTTGCTTTCCTCGTTTCTTTCTTTTTTATTCATTTTCCAAATCAATCCTTTTAAGTGAATTTTTTATTTCAAACGGCGCACGGCGCGCCGGGGATAGCAAACCGACTGTAACAGTCAGCCACATCTGATTCGCGGGCGGATGATATCCGCCCTACAGCGGTCACCGAACGGGCACGGTTCTCACAACGCAGCTATGCGCGATTTTATTCGTCATCAAATTTAATCAGGGTAGATGACGAAAGAATTTTGTGTGAGACAAGGCGCACGGTTCTGTGAATGAAGGAGCGTACTCTTGTACGTGACTGAATTCACAGGTTCGTGCAACGCAGTATCGCGCAAAATTACTCGTCATCGGCATAGAAGTCGTCGAGCTTTACCGAACTGACTTCCTTCTTTTCAAAGCATATTCCGCTGCCGTCTTCGCGGGTGACGGTTATCATGCCGTTGTCGTAGCTTTCGAGGGTGCCTTTGAAATCGCGCTCGCCGTCGCGGGGACGGATGAGGCGAACCATAACGGGCGAGCCGATATATTTTTTGAAATGCTCGTCACGGGTGAGCTGGCGCTCGACTCCGGGAGACGAGACCTCGAGATAATAGCTCTGCTCTATCGGGTCGGCGTCGTCGAGAGGGCCGTCAACGGCGCGGCTGAAATTCTCGCAGTCGGTTATACCGACGCCGCCCTCCTTGTCTATATATATTCTGAGATACCAGGAAACTCCCTCTTTCTGGAATCGGATATCCCAGATTGAAAGCCCCAGCTGTTCAGCGACGGGAGCAGCTATCTCCCACACGGCGGCTACGGTGTTGCCGCCCTTGCCTTTGCCTGCCACAGACACATCTCCTTTTTCAAAAAGTCCCTAACATAAAGGAAAGAGCGGGTCACCCCACTCTTTCGTCAAGTTTACATTCCTACAATAAATATTCTAACACATAAGCCCCGCAATATCAAGGCTTTTTTCAAATATTTACGCTTTGCATAAACGCGGATCAATATTTGACAAGGTATCTGTCGATCTCCCACTGAGAGACTCTTGCTCGGTAGCTTCTCCACTCCTCGCGCTTGGCTTCAAGATATTTGTTGAAAACATGGTCGCCGAGCACTTCTCTCATGAACGGGCTTGCGGCGAAGAGCTTTGTCGCCTCTTCGAGGGACTTGGGCAGGGAGTGTATTCCCGCCGCGGCGCGCTCATCCGCAGTCATGTCATAGACATTGGCGTCGGTAGGTGCAGGAACAGGCAGGTCGCGCTCGATGCCGTCAAGACCGGCGGCGAGGCAGGAAGCCATCTCAAGATAGGGGTTGCACGCCGGGTCGGGGCTGCGTATCTCAATACGGGTGCCGAAGCCGCGTGCCGAAGGAATTCTTATAAGCGGGCTGCGGTTCTGAGCCGACCAGGCGACATATACGGGAGCCTCATAGCCGGGCACGAGGCGTTTATACGAATTGACAAGGGGATTGAGCACGAGGGTCATCGGGCGGATATGCTCGAGCACACCGGCGATGAAGCTATATGCGGTCTTGCTGAGATTGAGGCTGTCGCTCTCGTCGCAGAAAGCGTTTTCGCCCGCCTTGAACAGCGAGATGTTGGTGTGCATGCCAGAGCCGCTGATGCCGTAAATGGGTTTGGGCATGAACGTCGCATGAAGTCCGTGCGACTGGGCGATGCTCTTGACGACATATTTGAAAGTCATGACATTGTCCGCGGCGGTCAGAACCTCGTCGTATTTGAAATCTATCTCATGCTGAGCCTCGGCGACCTCATGGTGGGACGCTTCTATTTCAAAGCCCATCTCTTCGAGTGCGAGGCAGATATCGCGGCGGCAGTTCTCGCCGCGGTCAACGGGGCCGAGGTCGAAATAGCCGCCCTGATCGTGGGTCTGAGTGGTGGGCTTGCCGTTTTCGTCGATATGGAACAGGAAGAATTCGCACTCCGGGCCGACGTTGCACGAATAGCCCATGTCTGCCGCTTTCTTTATCGCGCGGCGCAGGACATAGCGCGGGTCGCCCTCAAAGGGAGTGCCGTCCGAGCAATAGACGTCGCAGATAAGGCGCGCGACCTTGTGATCCTCAGAGGTGCGCCACGGGAAGATAACAAAGGTATCGAGATCGGGATGCAGATACATGTCCGATTCCTCTATACGCACGAAGCCCTCAATCGAAGAGCCGTCAAACATGCACTTGTTGTTGAGTGCTTTTTCGAGCTGGCTGCGGGTTATCGCGACATTCTTGAGCGAGCCGAGAATATCGGTAAACTGCAGGCGAATAAAGCTGACATTTTCTTCGTCCGCTATTCTCAATATATCTTCCTTTGTGTATTTCATAAGCGACCGCCTTTCGGGCATTTTAATGTTGCGGCAGGTACCGCAGCTAATTTTCATTATATCAGCTTTTTTACTATTGTCAAGGCGCGCCGGAGTGCTATAATATAATATAAAGCCAGCAAGGAGGCTTCAGCTATGATTATAGATATGCACACCCACTGCTTCCCCGACCCGCTCGCGAAAAAGGCTATGCCGATGCTTGCCCTACGCTCGGGCAACCCCTATCCGGCATTCGACGGCACAGTGTCGGGGCTCAGAGAGAGCGTCATTTCCGGCGGCGCCGACAGGGCAGCGGTGCTCAACATTGCGACAAACGCGCATCAGCAGACGAAGGTCAACGACTTCGCCATCTCGCTGCTCGGCGACGATGTTCTCATTCCGTTCGGCAGCGTCCATTTCGAAAGCCCGGACGCGCTGAACGAGCTCGACAGACTGCATGACGCGGGCATAAAGGGAATCAAGCTGCACCCCGACTATCAGGGCTTCTTCGCGGACGATGAGAGGATGTTCCCGATATATGAAAAGATAGGCTCGCTCGGCATGATAACGGTATTTCACGCCGGAGTCGATATCGGAGTCCCCGACCCCGTTCACTGCACTCCGCAGATGCTCAAAAAGATACTTCCGCGCTTCGGCGGCGCGCCCGTCATAGCCGCGCACATGGGCGGATTCCTACTCTGGCGTGAGGCGGCGGAGTTGCTCGGCGGAACGGGAATATATATCGACACCGCGTTTTCGTCCGGTTCGGTGCCGCCGCCGTGGGCAAAGGAGAGCATTGCGGCGTTCGGCGCGGATCATGTTCTATTCGGCTCGGACAATCCCTGGAGCGCGACCGGGCGCGAGCTCGCCTTCGTCCGCTCGCTCGGTTTGTCAGAAGAAGAAACCGAGCTCATCCTCGGCAAGAACGCCGAAAGACTGCTCGGTCTTTGAATCATTTTAATATTATATCTTTCACATCGGCAAGAGTATCGACTATCCAGTCGGCTCCTGCCGTTTTGAATTCATTCTCGTCACCGTAGCCGCCCTCGAGCACGCCGATGCATTTGAGTCCGACGCCGTGCGCGCCGTCGATATCAAAGCTCCTGTCACCGACCATAACGGCATCCGCGAGATTATCCACTCCGAGTCCGTTGACAGCGCGATTGATTATAACAGTCTTGTCCGCGTGCGGCTCGCCGAATGTTGCGCCGGAGACGAAGTCGAACAGGTCAGATATCCCGAAATGCTCGAGAATACGATTTATAAAAAGCTCCGGCTTTGAAGAGCCGACAGCCGTTTTCACTCCCGCCGCCTTCAATTCACGCAAGGTCTGAAGCGTGCTCGTGAAGAATTCAAGTTCATATATGCCCTTTGTCGAATAGTATTCGCGGTATTTTTCGACCGCCTCGTGACAGCGTTCGCTGTCGAGTCCGCACTTGACGGAAAAGCTCGTCTCGAGCGGAGGGCCTATAAAATATTTCAGCGTCTCGCTGTCAAGCTCCGGCTCGCCCATGCTGCGCAGGGCATACTGCACGGAGGCAAACACGCCCGCGCCTGTATCGGCAAGCGTGCCGTCAAAATCAAAAATTGCATAACGGAACATGGTTCTACCTCTTTCGGTTTGATAGAGCTATGATAACATAAAACATTTTGATTTACAACCGAGTTAGCGTGTGATATAATTTTAAGTTATAAAGGTTATATATACTTATAATCCGTCTCCGGAAAGGAAGTAGAAAAAAATATGGAATACCGTTTTTCCGATAAAATAGCGTCGCTCAAGCCCTCCGCTATCAGAGAGGTGCTCAAGGCAACAAGCGTGCCGGGCATGATCCCGTTCGCCGCAGGCAACCCCGCTCCCGACGCATTCCCCGTCGCCGAGGTTCAGGAGATAGCCGCAGATATACTCAAGAACCGCCCGATAGACGCGCTCCAGTACGGCGTGACTGAGGGCTACCCCGAGCTTATCAGCCTTATAAAAACAAGAATGAAATCAAAATACGGCATTGGCCGCGACTTTGATTCGATTATAATCACGAGCGGCGCGCAGCAGGTCATGGATCTTTCGACCAAAGTCCTCTGCAACGAGGGCGATGTCGTTATCTGCGAGAGCCCGTCGTTCATCGGCTCGCTCAACTGCTTCCGCTCATATAACGCGAAGCTCGTCGGCGTGCCCGTCGATGCGGACGGCATGAATATCGAGGCTCTCGAAAAGGCTCTTGACGAGAACCCGAACGCCAAAATGATATATACTATTCCGAACTTCCAGAATCCCGCAGGCGTTACGATGTCGCTCGAGAAGCGCCACAGGCTCTATGAGCTCGCGAAAGCGCACAATGTTATGATTCTTGAGGACAACCCCTACGGCGATCTGCGCGTTGCGGGCGAAGATGTTCCGAATATAAAGAGCTTCGACGAGGACGGAATCGTCATTTATTCAGGCTCGTTCTCGAAGATTCTTGCGCCCGGCATCCGTATCGGCTTCACGGTCGCTCCCGCGCCTGTAGTCGCGAAGATGACCGTCGGCAAGCAGGCGGTCGATGTTCACACGACCCAGCTGATGCAGATGATAGTCGCCGAGTGGATGAAGAGATACGATGTTGACGAGCACATCGAGAAGATAAGAAAGATATACCGCAGAAAGCTCAATCTCATGTGCGATATGATAGACAGCGAGCTTGGCGACGCAGTCAGCTATGTCCGTCCCGAGGGCGGTCTGTTCATCTGGTGCGAGCTGCCCGAGGATGTTGACGCGCTTGAGTTCGTCAAAAAATCCGCCGAGAACATGGTCGCGCTCGTCCCCGGCACTGCATTTTTGACCGATGTCAACGGAAAGAGCAACGCCGTCAGATTCAATTTCTCGACCCCAGCGGACGATAAAATTGTCGAGGGCATGAAGATCCTCGGCAGGGTGCTCAAAGAAATGAGAGGAGAATAACATATATGGAAAATCAGACTCCCGAACGCCGCCAGCGCGTTCTCAGCGCAATTCAGCCGACTGCGATTCCGACCCTCGGCAACTATCTCGGTGCTCTGCGCAACTGGAAAGCGATGAGCGACGATTATGACTGCGTCTACGCCGTTGCCGACCTGCACGCGATAACCGTCAGACAGGATCCCGCGACTCTCAGGCGCCAGACCATGGAGGCTTTTGCGCTCCTGCTCTCGATAGGACTCGACCCGGATAAGAACGTCGTGTTCGTCCAGAGCCATGTCAACACCCACGCCCAGCTCGCGTGGATTCTCGACTGCTACACCCAGTTCGGCGAGGCTTCGAGAATGACCCAGTTCAAGGACAAATCACAGAAGCACGCGGACAATGTCAATGTCGGCCTCTTCGCCTACCCCGTGCTCATGGCTGCGGATATTCTGCTCTATCAGGCAAACTATGTGCCCATCGGCGAGGATCAGAAGCAGCATCTTGAGATAACCCGCAACATAGCCGAGCGCTTCAATGGCATATACGGCAACACATTCACCATTCCCGAGCCGTTTATCGGCAAGGTCGGCGCGAGAATAATGTCGCTGCAGAATCCGAATCAGAAAATGTCGAAATCCGACCCGAACCCGAAGGCTTCCGTCTCCATTCTTGACGAGCCCTCGGTTATTATGAAGAAGTTCAAGAGCGCGGTCACGGACTCCGAAGCTGTTGTCAGATACGGCGAGGGCAAGGACGGCATCAACAACCTGATGGCTATTTATTCCTGCTGCACCGGAGCTTCGTTCGACGAGATCGAGCGCGAGTTCGAGGGCAAGGGCTACGGCGATTTCAAAACAAAAGTCGGCGAAGCCGTTATAGAAGAGCTCACCCCCGTGCGCGAGAACTTCAACCGCATCGTAAACGACAAGGCATATCTCAGCGAATGCATGGCAAAGGGCGCCGAGACTGCGCAGCGCATCTCCGAGCGCACGCTCAACAAGGTCATGAAAAAGGTCGGTTTTCTGCTCAAGTAAACAAATTCCACCAAAAAGAGCGTCCTTCGGGGCGCTTCTTTTGTTACTTTCCAAGAAGTTGCATATTTTTTGAATATAACTCTTGATTTTCTGAATAATCGTTGTATAATATGTGCATACGATGAATACGGAGGTATTTAACATGAAAGAGATCAAAAAAGTTGTGCTCGCCTATTCCGGCGGACTTGACACATCGATAATAATTCCGTGGCTCAAAGAGAACTACAACAACTGCGAGGTCGTTGCCGTTTCAGCCGACGTCGGCCAGGGCACGGAGCTCGACGGACTCGAGGAGAAGGCTCTCAAGACCGGCGCTTCCAAGCTCTATATTGAGGATCTTAAAAAGGAGTTCGTTGAGGACTACATCTTCCCGACACTGAAAGCCGGCGCCGTATACGAGCGCGACTATCTTCTCGGCACCTCGTTTGCCCGCCCGATAATCGCGAAGAGACTCGTTGAGATAGCCAAGGCCGAGGGCGCAGACGCTATCTGCCACGGCTGCACGGGCAAGGGCAACGATCAGGTGCGTTTCGAGCTCGCGATAAAGGCTTTCGCGCCCGATATGCAGATAATCGCTCCCTGGCGTATCTGGAACATCAAATCCCGTGAGGAGGAGATAGAATACGCCGAGGCTCACAATATCCCGCTCAAGATAAACCGTGAGACGAACTATTCAAAGGACAAGAACCTCTGGCACCTTTCGCACGAGGGTCTCGACCTTGAAGATCCCGCAAACGAGCCGCAGTACAACAAGCCCGGCTTCCTTGAGATCGGTCAGTCACCCGAGCAGGCTCCCGACAAGCCGACCTATATCACAATAAGCTTTGAAAAGGGCGTTCCCGTTGCCGTTGACGGCGAGAAGATGGACGGCGTTACCATGATCGAGAAGCTCAACAAGATCGGCGGCGAAAACGGCGTCGGACTTGCGGATATCGTCGAGAACCGCCTTGTCGGCATGAAGTCAAGGGGCGTTTATGAGAATCCCGCAGGCTCAATTCTCTACAGGGCTCACGAAGTCCTTGAGACTCTGACCCTCGACAGGGACACCATGCACTACAAAGAGCAGGTCGCTCTGCGCTACGCCGAGCTTGTCTACTTCGGCCAGTGGTTCACTCCCCTCAGGGAGGCGCTCGCCGCTTTCGTTGACAAGACTCAGGAGCGCGTCACCGGCGACGTCAAGCTCAAGCTCTACAAGGGCAACATAATAAACGCGGGCACCACCTCGCCCTATTCGCTCTACAGCGAAGCTTTCGCGACCTTTGACGAGGACGATGTCTACGATCAGAAGGACTCCGCAGGCTTCATCAACCTCTTCGGTCTGCCGATAAAGGTCAAGGCCATTCTCGACGCCGAGAGAGAGGCAAAGGCATGAAGCTCTGGGCGGGACGCTTCAGCAAAGAAGCCGATAAAAAGACCAACGATTTCAACTCCTCGATAAAAACGGACAGCCGCATGTTCAACGAGGATATCGACGGCAGCATCGCCCACGCATCGATGCTCGCCGCAAAAGGGATAATCTCCGAGGAGGACTGCAAGAAAATTCTTGCGGGACTCTCGGACATCCGAAACGACATTATCTCGGGAGAACTGATGATAGACCCCGACGCCGAGGATATCCACACCTTTATCGAAGGCGAGCTTACCTCGAGAATCGGCGACGCGGGCAAGAGGCTCCACACCGGGCGCAGCAGAAACGACCAGGTTGCCGTTGACATAAGGCTCTATCTCAAAAAGGATGTGCCGCAGGTCACGGGGCTCATAAACGGACTTATTGACGCTCTCGACGGCAAGGCTAAAGAATACGCCCACTGCATCATGCCGGGCTACACGCATCTTCAGCGCGCTCAGCCGATAACCTTTGCGGCGCACATCGGCGCATATATCGAGATGCTCCGCCGCGACCTCGGACGCTTTGAGGACGCCGCGGGCAGGATGAACTACTCCCCGCTCGGCTCGGGTGCGCTCGCGGGAACGACATATCCCATTGACCGCGCCATGACCGCAAAGGCACTCGGGTTCGACGGTTATATGCCCAACACCCTTGACGGCGTATCGGACAGAGACTTCTGCCTCGAGCTGCTCAGCGCGTGCTCGATACTCATGGTTCACATCTCGCGCCTGTGCGAAGAGATAATCATGTGGTGCTCGTGGGAGTTCAAATTTGCCGAGCTTGACGACGCTTTTTCGACCGGTTCGAGCATCATGCCGCAGAAGAAGAACCCCGATCTCGCGGAGCTCGCGCGCGGCAAGGCGGGGCGCGTTATAGGCGACCTTTGCGGACTGCTCACGACGATGAAAGGTCTGCCGCTTGCATATAACAAAGATATGCAGGAGGACAAGGACGCAATTTTTGACGGCATGGACACGGTCAAGATGTGCCTGACGGCGCTGACTCCGATGATAGCGACGATGAAGATGATTCCCGAGAACATGAGAAAGGCTGCCGCCGGCGGCTTCATAAATGCTACAGACTGCGCCGACTTCCTCGTTTCAAAGGGGCTGCCATTCCGCGATGCCTATAAAGCGACGGGCGAGCTCGTTGCACTTTGCATCAAAAAAGGCACGACGCTCGAGGAACTGCCGATAGACGAATATAAAAGCATCTGCCCGCTTTTCGACGAGGGCGTGTACGATGCAATAAACCTTGAAAACTGCGTGACAAGACGCGGAATGTAAAAAATAAATCAACAGCCGGAGTTTCTCTCTCCGGCTGTTTTGCTTTTGTGCCGCTGATTCAAGCTTTTATTTCATACGGCACAAACCGACCGCACCGTAAGATTTTTGCAACCTTACATCATGCCCGGTGTGTCGAGTCGTCGCACCCTACAAGTACAACAGCAGACCGAGTCTCCCCGGTCTGCTGTTATTTTTTTGCTGTTTATGCGGGCTGAGGGAAGTATTTCTTGATAAGCTCCTGCAGCTGTTGGAACGCATCGTAATACCCCTGAGCGCCGACGCACTCATAGAGCGCATCGCTTATAAATTTGCTTATCGCCTCGCCGACTGCGCTCAGCTTCTCTTTATTCTCGTTCGGAGCCTCGCGCTCGCCGATTTTTATCAATATATTTTCGAGTCTCTGCTGCGCGTGCTCGGTCGCCGCAGGGTCGACTACGGTGTTGTCGAGCATCGCATTGCACTCTTCGAGCGCCGCGTCAAGCTCCGCCGCATCCTCGGGCGAGAGCGTGCTCCTGTCTATCTCCTGCGCCGGTTTCATCAGATTGTTCACTAAATCTTTCGTATTCCTGCCGATATTGAACTGTGGGAACCTGTCGGGCATGGAATAGACATCCTTAAACTCGCGATTAGTCAGCAGCTCGGTTGCAAGCTTCATTATAACATCGTTCGAGCCGGTCTTTTCGTGATCCTGTCCCTTGAAATAGAAGGTATAGTCGGGAAGCAGACCGACCGACGCATCAACAACGCCGTCGGGCGAGAGATGATTGTGCGCTGTGTTCTTGCAGTGAGTACCCTGCTGGACATAGCCCTCGCCGAGGGTCTCGCCGATATTTGCGAATTTCGCACCCATGGAGGTAGACTCCGCGTGGATTATTCCGTCCGCGTTGCTCTTGTCGTATGAGGGCACAAGGCAATAGAGCTGATAGTCATAGTCAACTATATCAAAGACTTCCGCTCCGGCGGCGCGCATCTTTTCGATATTCGCAAATCTGTTGACCTGCGCGCGGTGATATACTTCAACCTGCCTGCGCATCTCCGCATTCTCTTCTCCTGGCAGGACGCGCGATACTGCTTCGTAATAGTATGCCTCGGGCACGAGCGACCACATCGTGGTGCAGTTGCGAAGAATAACATTCGTCAGCCCGTCAACCGTCGCGTCGAGCGTATCGAGCAAAATCTGCTTGGGCATCATTCTTATAACGGCGTTGAGCAGATAGCCCTCCGCTCCGCCGACAAGATTCGGCAGCAGGTTCTTGTAGAGCATCTCGTCCGAGGTGCTGAGCTTGCCGAGATAGATATCGCCAACTATATTCGATCCGTCGAGCGCGGGGACGATATAAACCACGCGGTCGAGGCTCGGATAGAGCTCCGGATAGCAGTCGAACAGACTGTTTGCGATAGTGCCGCCAAGGCTTATTGCCACGACATTTATCTTGTCGTGACCCGTCTCGCGCTTTATCTGACCGATGAAATTATAGAGCTCGTCGGTTATCTCGCTGTTGTTGCCGAACGAATTGTAGGCGAAATAATAGAGATGGTCTTCGCCTGCAACTTTCGAGAAGCCGTCTATCGGCACGTTGCAGTATATCTCCTCTTTATCTTCGTCGGAACATTTTGCAACGCTCTGCGAATATTTCTTGACCCTGACATCATAGACATTCTTGCCGTTCGAGTCAAAAGCGTTGACATAGAGAGTACCCTCGAGCGTCTTTCTGAATGACTCGACAAAGCCGTCGTCGCGCTGGGTGACGAGCATCTTGACGAGCGGCCAGAGAAGATTTTTTATAATATATTTAGTATTCGCGTATATCGGCCAGCCGGTTATCTGCTTGCCGTCCTCGTCGACTGCTATCTCGTCGTTCTCATATAGATAGGTCTTGGACTGGCCTATGCCGTGGATAACGACCGTCGGGCTGTATTCGCAGGTTCCGCCGCATTCGGTCAGAGTGCCGGGCTTTTTCGCCTTCGCGGGCTCTGCTTTTTCGTTTTTCTGAGTGAGCGCCGCAGCGAGTCCCGATTCGTCAGCGGACGATACGTTTTCATGCTTTGCGCCGCCGTAAGATGCGGCGGATATGCCGGTCGAGAAAACAATAGCCGCGCAGAGTATCAGCGCCGCTATTCTCCTGACTGACTTCATTTTAAAACACCGTCCTTTAAAAAGATACGGCGAACTCCGAAGACGGGGTTCGCCGTAAATAAAACTTCAGATCAGATAACGGAAGCTATGAATTTGATAAGGAACTTGATAACCACGCGGGCAACATCGGAATAGCCCTGGCTGCCTATCGTCTTGAGGGCGATGAGGCTGAGCATACAGCAGACCTTCTCGAGCGCGTATGCCGCCTCGGAAGTCTCCTTTGCGGGCTCGCGCTGACCGAGTTCGACGAGGATATTCGTCAGTCTCTCTTTCGCGGCATCCGCCTTTGCGGGATCGGCTATAGTCATATTGAGTGCGTCTTCGCCCTGCGCGATAGCGGCGTCAAGCTCGGCTATCTGCTCGGCACTCGGACGCTCCTCTGCGGGCATTTCGTCGATTTTCGCTCTGTAAGCTTTTGCATCGGGCAGGAGCCAGCGTCTTATTTCCTTCGTGCGGCAGGTGCCGTTATACTGCGGCCAGACATCGGACTTGGAGTGGACATCCTTGAGCTCGGAATCGGTAAACAGTGCGCAGGCGAGAGTCAGAACAACGTCGTTGTTGCCCGCCTCGTGGTGCTGACCGATGAATATCCATGTGTTGTCCGGGAGGACTGCCGTGGAGGCGTCTATCGAGCCGTCAACGGACATATAGCCTCTCTTTGCGGGCTTGTAGCTGTCGGGCAGCTTCTGTCCGGGGGCGGCGCTTGTTGCGCCCATGGTGGTCGATGAGAGCTGGATGATACCGTCGGAGTTGGTGTCAAGCGCACTCTTGATAATGCTGAAGTAGCTGTATTCGATATCGCCGAAAGCGAGGTTCGCGCCGGCTATTGAGTCTATCTTAACGCCCGCCGCGTGAGCCGCGAGGACATTCTTTCTGAGGTTGAGCTGAGCCTGATGATAGCGGTCGGTCTTCGCCTTGAGGACTGCGTGATCATTGTCGGTCAGATACTTTTCGCAGAGAGCGTCATATCTGTCGGACGGGACGAGCGCCCAGAACTGCGGGCAGTTTACAAGCAGAGTCTCGGAAAGACCGTCCATGGCGGCGGTCAGGGTGTCTCTGAACACCTGACGCGGGATTATTCTGATAACAAGATTGAGAAGATAGCCGAGGGAGGCGGTGTCGCTGCCCTCCGCGATTATTCTCGGGATATACTCATGATAGAGGAACTCGTCGTCGATTCTGAAGCCCGCTTCGCCTCTGGTGAGGAAGTCGGCGATTATCTCGGAGCCGTCGGTCGCGGCAACGGCGTTGACGACCTGGTTGATATCCTTGTAGCCGTAAGCGTCAAGATATGCAGTGAAGATAGTTCCGCCGAGGCTGACGTTGAGAAGATTTACCTTGTCGTGTCCGGTCGCCTTCTTGACCTGCTGGATATATTCGTTGAGGTTCGCGGCGGAGTCCATGGGGCTGCCGACGAGATTGAAGGTGAAGAAATAGACATGATCCTCGCCGATGATATTGGTCAGCTTCTGCATGGGGATCATTCTGTATGCCCAGTCTCTCGTGTCCTTATCCATGTCGGCGAGAGAACCGTATTTCTCGGTCTTGAGGTTGTTTATCGGGTTGCCCTCATTGTCGCACTTCTGAATGGAGAAGAGATCGCAGACGGTCTCATAGACTGCCTTGGGGAAGCCGCTGTCCGTCTGGGTGGCGAGCATTTTTATAAGCGGCCACGCGAGCTTTTTGAGGATGACGGTGACAAGATTATCCGTATCAAGGATAAGCAGCGTTCCGCCTATGCGTTTGCCGTCCTTGTTGAGCACGGGCTCGTCGTTCTCGTCATAGAGATATGTGGGCGAGTGGTTGATGCCGGGAACCACCACGACGGGCGCATGTCCGCAGTCGCCGTTATGGCAGTTCGCATGGGTTCCGCTCTCTTCTGCGGCGTCGGCAAGCGTATCAACGGCCTTTGCTATCGACGCATCGGACGATGCGGATGCGGGGGCTGCGGAGGCGCAGGTAAATGCCGAGAAAGCCATGATGAGCGCGAGCACAAGGGCTACGGTCGATTTCATCTTCTTCATAGTTTTTCTCCTGTTCTTGATATGTATTGTCTTATTTCTTATAATCGGCAAACTGAGGGTGTTCGGGCATGGTGAACACGTCTATCGGCTCATCGGAAGAGGCTATATTCGCGACGAGATCGAGCAGATTTTTATTCTCGGCGGCCTGTTCGTGCTCCATATTATAATAGAACCATGTTCTGTCCGGCACGGCGGCAGACGCCGCATTGATATCCGAGCGCGGGGATATGAAATCAACGGGTTCGCCGCGCCCCGGGCTGAGCGTCCGTCCGGGCGGCGCACACTGCGCGCCCATCGACGCCGAATATGTCGGGACTATTGTATCTGAAGTCAGACTGTCGGATGCCGCTATCGGCGCTAACCGCTTGCCGCAGCCGCAGATATTATAAAATTCAACCGAGCGCTCCTGCTCACGCCGGACAAGTTCTTTTATATTTCGCCTGACCCGCCAGTGGCGGTCGGTCACGGCACGCATCGCATCATGCGCGGAGTCGCCGAGATACTTATCACGAAGCGCGGGATAGCGCTCCGAGGGGATTATTCCCCACATCGCAGAGCTGTTGACAACAACGCTCTCACACGCCGCCTGAACCAGTGCTCTGACCGCGCCGTCCGCGACTTTCTTTGGCATCGTATGCATAAGTTTCGATACTTTTTCCGCCTCGCGCCGGCTCAGAAGCATTTCGAGCAGCGCGTCGCAGTCGTCCGTATTGATATCCCCTGCGACGAGATCGGCGGCGATATCCGAGCCGTCATACGCCGGGACAACGCCGATAACGCGCTTGACATCCTGATCCGCGCCGTACAGCTCAAAGTACATCTCCGCTACGGTCGCGCCCATGCTCACGGGAATCAGATCGACCTTTTCGCACTGCCTCTGTTCTTTGACCATCGCGATAAATTCGCGCAGCAGACGGGCATTTTTGTCCGCCCTGCCGAAGATATCATACGCGAAGAAATAAAGATTCTCTTCGCCGATAATATCCGCGAGCGCATTGAGGGGCACCATCTTATATATGTATCTCTTCTCGCCTGCGGTGCATTCGCCGACGGGACGATAATAGCCGACAACCTCGGCTCTGACTTTTCTCATGGAGTCGGGCGTGCAGCTGAGCGGTTCGAGCATCGTGCGCACAGCCCTGTCGAGCGCCGCAGTAAAGCCGCAGTCGCGCCGAAGAAGCATCATCCGCGCGGCGGACGGGGCGACCGACTTGACGAGCGCGTCTATATCCGGATCGAACGGCCAGAGATTGCGGATCTTTTCGCCGTTTTCGTCCGTCTCTATGACCTTCGACTGCCCTATGCCCGGTATTATTATGCACGGACGGTATCCGCGCGCTGATTCTGAGTTCATGTGAGTTTCCACCGTTCTCATTAGGTACAGAATATGATAGCATACATTTGGGTAAATTTCAATAGAAATAAGTCTTTGACGGATAAATATTTATTAATACTTGCTGAGAAAAGATTGACATATCACGCCGTTTTTGCTAAATTTATAACCGGAACAGCAGTAAACCGGAGGTCGTTTTATGCAGTATATCGAAATTCTGAAAAAATCTATATTATTAATGCGCCGACTTGCCGCTCTCACGCTCGCGGCGTTCATGACTTTTCTCTCCGTCCTGACTCTCGGGATAGACGCACTCTCTGCGGGCAAGAGGCATCCCGAGGTGTCAAAGGTCAATGTATTGCTCATAGGCGCGGCGGAGCGCTCGCAGGGCATCACGACGGACGGGAAATATTATTATTTCAGCTCGAAATGGGGGCTGACGAAATCCGAGCTTGACGGCAAGACCCGCGTCAAATCGAACCCGCTTGCCATTCCGCAGCAGCTCAAGGACGACTACGGTCTCGCACACATCGGCGGCATCAGCTACTCGAAAGCCGACAACTGCATCTACGCCGGACTCGAGGACAGCAAGGTCTGGAAATATCCAGTCGTCGCTGTCTATGACGCGGACACGCTGAAATTCACCGGCAGATATTATATTCTCGACAACACCCGCCACACGCGCGGACTGCCGTGGGTCGCGGTCGACAACGACAACGGTCTGCTCATCGCCCTCGACCACTCGAAGAACGCGAATGAGCTGATTTTCTATGACATAGCGGACAATATGAAATATGTCAAGACAGTAAAGCTCAGCGAGACGGTCAAAAGCATTCAGGGCGCGGAGATGTACAAAGGCATGCTCTACGCCGCGACAAACGACGACACTCAGGCAATATATAAAATCGATCCCGTCAGCGGCGAGGTTTCAAAATATTTCGACCGCAACCTGACCAAAGGCAGCGAGGGCGAGGGCATCACGGTGCTCGAGACTGCGGACGGCGCAGTGTTCCACGCGATAGACATGGGTCCGTTGTTCATCAATGCCTTCATCCGCAGCTATGCGCCGGTTGAAGAGGGATAAATAAAAAGCCGAACATTATATAAAAAAAGTGCAGCCCGGTTATCCCGCAGCTGCACTTTTAGCTTTTTATTTAATGCACGACCGCATCGTCAGCGGTAAAGCCGCCGAGCGAATTTTCTTTCACCTGGATACACACAAAAGTTATCCCGGAGTCCGCCGCGGCAGAAAACTGTCTTTTGGCTTTCGGCGCAACTCCCAGCCCGTCGTCCTCGGCGAGAGCCACTTTCTCGCCGTCGATAACGGCTTTGCCCTTGCCGGAAATAACGCCGTATATCTCTTCGTTGCTCTTGTGCGAATGGACGAACGGAACGCCTGCGCCGCCATCGGTCTGCTGGTCGTTTATTGCTTCAAAGACGTCGCCTCAAGCGGAACCTACGGCATACCGGAAATTCTGTCGGTGCTGCTGATAATTGTACTGCATAAATGGAAGAAGAACTCGCTGCTGAGCATCGGCGGCGGCACGGCGCTCTATATGCTGCTTGTGCAGACGGTGTTCAAATAATCAGGTGCGCCACTGATATTTTTTAAGATCGACTCTGCCGGATTCATCAAATTCCACGCCCTCCTCTTCGAGGAGGGTCTTTTGCATATCCTCGCCACCGAACGCGAACGCGGAGGAAGTCTCGCCCAGGCGGTTTACTACCCTGTGGCACGGAATAACGCCCGGCTCAGGGTTGACATGCAGAGCATAGCCGACGACGCGCGACCAGCGCGGATTGCCGGCGAGAGTCGCTATCTGCCCGTAAGTCGCAACGCAGCCGCGCGGGATTTTTCGTACAACATCGTATATCAATTCGAATGTGGTTTTCATCTCAATCACCCGAAATTATTTTAACTTATTCTACGGCTGAAATGCAATAAAAAAAGACGATGACAGCAAAAGCTGTTACCGCCTCTGAAAAGAAAACAGCCTTCCTATTGGAAAGCTGAATTCACAAATGTCGGCGTCGACTTATCTTCCCGGGAGGCTGCCCTCCGAGTATTGTCAGCACGAGTGAGCTTAACTACCGTGTTCGGAATGGGAACGGGTGGACCCTCATCGTTATAGGCACCGACTTCGGAGCGATTTTTGTATGACCGCTCTCTCAAGTGCTCGACTATAATACAACATCCCACGACAAAAGTCAAGGGCTTTTTTCAAACTTTTTTAAAAAATCTTAAACTTTTTTGCACACCTCTGTTATCTCGCCGATATAAATGCGGTGATAGTCGCCGTTATGGTAGTTTTTCTCTATCTCGGGCGCCAAAAACTTTGACGGATCCATATTCGCGAAAGCTATCTTTTTGCAGGCTATAATTAAATTCGCCTCTTCAAACACCACGCTCCCGCCAAGCTCTACCGCACTCAAGTTGCACTCTTTAGCCTTGTCATAGTCGCGCCCGCTCTTCGCGCCGCAGAAGGAGAGCGCCTTTTTATATTCGCCGCTAAAAAACGAAAGCGTAAAATCGCCGTACTTCTCCATGAATTCATATGTGTATCTCTGCGGGCGCACGAAGACCGCGACAACATCCTTGCCCCACAGCTCGCCTATCATGCCCCAGCTGACGGTCATGGTATTATAATCACCCGCTTTGCCGGCGGTCAGCAGCGCCCAATCGTCCCTGATAAGGCGCGTAAAACTGTCTTTTATATCGCAGATATCTATTTTTTCAAAGCTCATGCAAATACCCCTTTTCTCGCTTGATTCTTCTCTGTAATTGACCGAAGTTTAGAAATATGTTATACTTATGTTATAATTACAAATAATAGAAATTCAATTAACATAAACGGCGCGTTCAGAAAAATCTGCGATTCCCGCACATATATTATATATTATATGCCGCTTTTTGCGCAATGCAAGATTTTTCTTTGCGGCGCCGGATGAAAGAGAAAGGAATTGATGTTATGCCGGAGCAGAACATACCGGAGATCAAGGGAAGTCTCAGAGACTTCATGCTCAAAGTTCCCGAGCCGATTTATCGCTGCAGCGGAATCAAAATACTCGGCAGACGGATCAAGTCGGTGCTTTTTTCAACCGACGCGAGCATCATCAGAAACACTAACGCGGACGCGGTCATCGCAGTCTATCCGTTCACCCCTCAGCCCGTGATAACCCAGGCTGTCATGGTGGCGGCGGACGTGCCGGTCTTTGTCGGAGTCGGCGGAGGACTGACGCAGGGTCACAGAGTCGTCAACCTCGCCCTGCACGCCGAGTTTCAGGGCGCGATAGGTGTTGTCGTCAACGCACCGACGAGAAACGAGACGATAAAAGAGCTGCACAGAACTATAGACGTGCCGATAGTTGTCACCGTGCTCAGCGAGGACGAGGACATTCAGGGACGCATCGACGCGGGCGTCAGCATCCTGAACATATCCGCAGCCGGCAGAACGCCGCAGGTCGTGCGCAGCATCAGGGAGCGTTTCCCGGATATCCCGATAATCGCGACAGGCGGTCCGACGGAGGAGAGCATAATCGCCACCGTCGAAGCGGGAGCGAACGCGATAACCTGGACTCCCCCGTCAAACGGCGATGTGTTCAAAGACATTATGGACAAGTACCGCCACGGCGAACCCCACCCGGATTTTTAATCGAATCAGCCGCCCGGAGAGATACTCCGAGCGGCTGTTTTTGCAGGCTGTTGACTTTTCCGGGCGTGGTGATATAATAAGCATGAAAACCAACAGGGAGGTAACAGTTATGGATATTTTCGAACTCATTCTGCTCTGCGCCCTTGCGGCGGTATTCTATGTCTGCGCTCTGCTCCTTTGTGGCGGCAGGATATCGCTCATTCACAGCTATCAGCGCAAAAATGTCAGCGAAGAAAACGCAGGTGCTTACGCAAAGCTCTACGCATTGGTCATGTTCTTTGTCGGCAGCGGACTGCTCGCCGCCGGTGCAATAAATTATATCACGCACGCGGCTTGGGGCTTCATCGCTCTCGGTGTATGCTTTGTCGTGGCAATCGCCATAGCAATAACCGCTCAGCTGAAATACAATGTTGCCAAATAACAACTGACCGCCAAATATAACACTGTAAAAAAATCGCCGCCGGGACTTATATTTCCGGCGGCGATATTTTTATATTATTTTGCTTTTAATCGGCGGAGAATACTTTCAACGCGGTTGTGTATACAGCACCGGCATTAACTTCAGCTTTATTTTATCAGCAGTCTCTTTACTTTTATCTCGCCGTCAGATATTTCGCCCATGCCGAGAAATTCGTTTCCCGGTGCTATGACGCGCACAAGCTCGTTTTCCTGCGGGGCTTTGAGATAGAGCCGCTCAAGGCTCAGCTCGCCGCCGTTTTTGAATCTCCGCGCCTGCGGCTCGGTGACGGTCACGAATCTGTAAGAGTCGAGAGCCTGCTCGATCGGGATAATTTTTTCTTCGATTTTGCCGCTGTGCGCGAGTTCCGCAAGCTCATCGAGGGTTATGCATCCGTCTATCGGGAACCCGTTTGCCTTTGTGCGGCGCAGCACAGTCATAACGGCTCCGCAGCCGAGCTTTTCGCCGATGTCGGCGACGAGCGAGCGGATATAGGTGCCCGCCGAGCACTCGACGGATATTGTGTATTCGCCGTTTTTTTCGTCGCAGCCAACAAGTGATATTGAAGAAATATTAACAGTCCTGCTCTCGCGCTCGACTTCTATCCCCTGCCGCGCGAGCTTATATAATCTCACGCCGTTTTGCGAGATGGCGGAATACATCGGCGGCACCTGCTCTATCGTGCCCGAAAAGCTCTGCAATGCGGATTCAAAATCCGCGCGCGTGGCGTTTACTTTCCGCGTTTCGAGCACTTCGCCGGTGATATCGAGCGTGTCGGTAACAGTGCCGAGCCTTAAAGATGCGATATACGCCTTGTCGTGCGACGGGAGCAGCTCGCAAAAGCGGGTCGCTCCGCCGAGCAGAACGGGCAGAACGCCTGTCGCCATGGGGTCGAGCGTCCCGGTGTGCCCGGTCTTTTTGACGCCCGTCATCCGGCGGACACGCGCCGCCGCAACGAACGATGTCATGCCCTCGGGCTTGTCAATGAGCAGAATCCCTGTCATGTTTTTCTCCGTTTTCAGTCGTTTATCATTGCGTCATAGAGCCTGTCGCAGCAGTGGTCGTCTCTGTAGAGGAAGAAATCCTTCATGCGTGAGGCATAGGGCTCCTGCGGGGCAAAGCCGTTGTTTATATATTCTTCGAGATGGTCGAGCAGGGTGTCGGCATCCTGCGAGAACGGTCCGAAGCCGTTTTCAAGCGGCAGGTCGAGCTGCCTGTAGTTATGAGACACGCCCGCCAAAAACAGCTCATAGTCCGGCACGAAATAGAGCACGGGGCAGTTGAGATAGACGGAGTCAAAAACTATCGAAGAATAGTCCGTTATCATCAGTCTGTACTCGTCTATATTCGTATCGAAATTGTCCGTGCAGACCCTGTCGTTCTTTATATCAAACAGATGGTTGTAGCATTTGAATATCGGATGGTTCTTGAAATCGAGATAGAGATCGTTTTTCTCGAGCATGTCGTGCAGTCTCTCGGAATTGAGGAACGCCGAGACCTGCTTGAAGAAATCGGACTCCATGAACACCTCGGGCAGCACTTCGCGCTCGTTGTTGACAAGCGCACCGATAAGGTTGCTGCGCCACGATGGCGAGAACACAATTCTATTTTTCTTTTTTCCGCTGGGCTCCATGCTGTCATATCGCGGCATGCAGCTCTTTATCAGCTCGCGCTCCGCAAAGCCGTAGTTCTTCTGGAAGTTCTCTATCTCGAAGCCGCTCGACACGACGACTCTGTCTATCGAGCAGTGTTCCTTGTCATAGAGGCTTCTGAGTGACGCGTGGAGTATGCCGTGCTGGAGATAGACCAGCTCGAATTTTACAAGGTCGGCATACCAGCGGGTCGGACCCGCCCCGAAAGGCGAGACATTCGAGAGATTCGAGAATGATGTGATTATCTTGTCGCAGTTGAAATACAGCTGCTTGTGAAGCTTCGAATGGAACATCACAACGTTCTTTTTCTCCTCGGGAGTGAAGCGCTCATCGAGCTTGTCGCGGTCGCAGTCGTTGAGGATATAATAGCGCTTAACGCCGTCTTTTTTGGAGAAATCGTGCTTGAACTGATCGTATGCGTTGTCAAACACGCCGTAACGGTCAAGATAGAGCCATATGGGGCCGCTGCCTTTAAAAGTCAGCGCAAGCAGGCGGTTATACACTATCCTCGGGTTCTTGAAGCCGAAGTAGAGCATATTGTAAAACGCCACGAGCAGTTTATAAAACGCATTGTTGAGAGCCGGAGACGAAGAAATAGTAAACACTCCGTTTTTCTCTTTATAGCGCCTGTTGTCTCTGAAGAATATTTTCTGCCCCTTGTCCTGAGTCAGCGGAACATGGGGACCGAAATAATAAGAGAGCTTGTAAGTATAGCCGCAGGTCTCGACCTCGAGCTCGAATTTCTTTGTCTTTGTGACATCGATATCAAAGCGCAGGCGCCAGAATGTGGCGGTCTTTATCCCCGCGCGGTAATATTCGTAGTTCGAGTGAGTCAGTTCAATCTCCTCGCGCGCGCCGTCTTTTATTATAAACACGCGCGGCTTTTCGACATAGTCAAATATGACGCACTTCAAAAATGCGTCCACGTGCAGAGTTTCGCCGAACACTTTGAACGAGTTGACGACTATCGGCACCTTGTCGGCACTGTAAACCTCCTCGCCGTCATAGAGCACGCGCAGATTCTTTTTGTCCGCTGCGACACTCATCTTGTCGCAGCCCTTTATCCTGAGCAGAAAATGCTTGTGATAAAGGTCCATATACGGGTGGTTGAGAATGACGCTGTCGTCGACTCTGTCAAGCAGGGCATTTATCCTGCCGACTGCTCTGTCGAACTCATCTTTCGGATAGCTGTAGGGCAGCAGGATATCCTGCGTGCTCTTCCAGTTTATATCATTGATATAGAGCGACTGGAGATAAGACGGCACATGGCCCTCGTATCTGCCGAACATCTCCTCCCACATAGCCATGGTGTTTTCAAAGATATAATAGGCGTAGCCTTTTTTACCCGTTGTGCTGCCGGGGCGGCGCAGATAGAGATACTCCGGGCGGCTGCAGAAGCCGATTTTGAGTTTGTCACTGAGAACATCGAAGCAGTATTTCTGATCCTCATGGAATGCGAGCGAGGTATCGAAAAGAACATTCTTCCCCTCGCCGAGATTCTTGACGCAGATGTTCATCGTCGTCTGCGTTATATAGCAATATTCGGGATCCTCGAGGTCATAGACGCCCGTCTTTTTGAGGAGCTTGTATCTGTAGTGCAGGGCGAACTTCTGCTCGCCGTAATACGGAACTATCTTGTAGGTCACAAGATCGATCTCGTCAAAATGCCTGTCGAAGAAATCGGCGACCGTCTTGAGCGTATTGTCGGTGAGCGTATCGTCGGAGTCGAGATAGGTTATATACTGACCCTGCGAGTGCTCGATACCGAAATTTCTCGTCGCCGAAACGCCGCCGTTTTCGAGCGAGAACACCTTGAAAATATCATGTTTTTCGGCATATTCCTTGCATATGCCGAGACTGCCGTCCTTTGAGCCGTCGTCTATCAGCAGGACTTCGAGTTCGTCCTTGCTTATGGTCTGCCTCAGAAGGCTGTCAAGGCACGAAGCGAGATAGTCCTCGCAATTATAGACGGGGACGATGACGGACATTCTGTACTTAAACATCTTATACTCCTCACATCAGAATATACAAAAATTACCTGTATATTTTATCACATTTCGCGGTCTCTTTCAACCGTTTGAATCGAGCCATGCGTTTGCCGTCCGTGCGACGCCGTTCAATGCGTGCTCGCCGAACGGATCGTCTATGCCAGCGGCGGCGCAGAGCTCCTTGAAGCTCTTCTTCCCGCCGAAGGATACAAAACGCAGATATCTCTGCCACGCGTCTTTATAATCTTTTTGGCTCAGCGACCAGAATTCGAGCGCCGCAGTCTGCGCGAGGCAGTAGTCGATATAATAGAACGGATAGAGATAGATGTGCAGCTGTCTCTGCCAGCCGCGTCCGTTTGAATAGAAATCGACATCGCCGAAGTCCATATACGGGCGGTACTTCCGCTCGAGTGCGAGCCACTTTTCGTTTCTCTCTGCGGGAGTCAGCTCCGGCGAGTCATAGACAATGTGCTGAAACTCGTCAACCATCGTGCCGTAGGGCAAAAAAACCAGCGCGCTCTCAAGATGGACAAATCGCGAGCGCACGGCATCCGAGCCGTAAAACAGCTCGTGCCACGGCCACGCAAAGAACTCCATGGACATCGAATGGACTTCGCATGACTCCATAGTCGGGCTTATCTGATCGCAAAGCTCCATTTTGTCTCTGACGCTGTAATAGGCGAACGCGTGACCCGCCTCGTGGGTGAGCACATCGACATCGCCCGAAGTGCCGTTGAAATTTGAGAAGATGAACGGCGACTTGTATTCGAGTATCTCCGTGCAGTAGCCGCCCGCAGCCTTGCCCTTTGCGCTCAGGACATCCATGAGGGCGTTGTCATACATAAAGTTTATGAACTCCCCCGTCTCGGGGCTCATCTGCTCATACATTTTCTTTCCCGCAGCGAGGATATCCTCGGACGAACCGTCGGGCTTCGGGTTGCCCTCTTTAAAGGCGAACGGGTCGTCGTATATTTTCATGTCATCTATGCCGATGCGTTTTTTTTGCATATCCTTGAGGCGGCAGACGACCGGCACTATGTCGCGCACGATGCGCGAGCGGAAAGCCGAAACATCCTTTGCGTCATAGCAGTTGCGCGTCTGGCGGCAATATGCAAGCTCGGTGAAGGTGTTGAAGCCGAGTTTTTTTGCAATGCGGGTGCGACATTTTACAAGGCTGTCAAAAATCCTGTCGAGCTCGTCGCCATGAGCCATATAGAAACCGCTCTCCGCCTCGTATGCCGCGCGGCGAACATCGCGTTTGGCATTCTCTTTATATGCGCCGAGCTGGGAAAGGCTCAGCTTTTCGCCGTTGAAATCTATCTGCGCCGAGGCTATCAGCTTCTGATATTCGCTCGAAAGCTTGTTCTCCTCCTGCAGATCCGGGATTATCTCGGACGAGAAGCACCTGCGCGAAAGCTCCGCGTTGACGAACATCAACTTGCCGTATTTCTCTTCAAGCTGCGCGCGAAGCGGGCTTCCAAGCATCGCCTCGGTGAACTTCTGCTCGCTCTGCTCAATAAGCGGGGCGTTCTCGTCGTTGAAGTCGTTCTCTTTCTCATAGAACCCGTCGAGGGTGTTGACAGTGTGGCGGATATAGGCTATCGTGCTCATCGTCTGAACATGGGAGATTATTTTTTCACGCTCCGAAAAGGCTTCCTCCGCCTCTCCGAGAGTCTTTGCCGCGCTGAGGCGTTCCGCCGCCGCATCGAGCGCTTCGGTCGCCGCCCTGACATCTATTCTCTCATATGGCATATCACAGAATTTCATATCAATTCCTCCGTTGGGGTTATTTGACGCTTATCTCATAGAAAACGACCGTGTTGGGGGCGGTTGCGTTTTTGAGCACGAGTTCACCGCAGCCGCAGCAAAGAGCATGCCCATCTGAATATAATACTGCGCATATTGACCCTCCGATATATAATTTCCTACATATGGATTATATAGTCCGTGACGCTTTGTGTCAATCCCGCGATTGATTTATACCCCCGCGCATGATATTATATACTAAACAAAAATAAAAACAGGTGATACTATGTTCAAGCCGGAAAAATATACTCCCCCGAAATTCGACCGCGAGCCGTTTATATCATTCCCCGATGTGACGACCGAAAAAGCCGGGGACGGCTACATCCCGGAGAATTTTTACGCGACTACGATATATCCCGAATATTTCAAGATAAACGGCGAGTGGAAGATGCTCACTGGCAGCCGCATGGACTGCTCCGTCGTGATAAAAGACGGCATGCCCTACGCCGTCGAGATGAGGAATATAAAAAAGGGCGATGAAGTAGTCGTCAACCGCACGGACGACGGCAGGGACGGCATCTTTGTCCACGCGGACGGTTTCTCCGCCCCGGAGAACAGCGTCGATCAGGCGTTCGCGTTCAGGATGGGACAGAGCCGCGAGACTTCGTATTCCCGCGACTACGACCGCCTCTATGATATTCTGCGCCACGACCGAGACCACGGCAAGATAGTCTGGGTGCTGGGTCCCGCCTGCGTGTTCGACCATGACTCCCGCGCCGCCATGGAGTCGCTCATCAACAACGGCTACTGCGACGCGCTCTTTGCGGGCAACGCCCTCGCGACACACGACCTCGAGGGCGATCTGTTCCACACCGGGCTCGGGCAGGACATATACACAAAGCACAATGTCCCCAACGGGCACTACCATCACCTGCACACGATAAATCTTGTCCGCAAAGCGGGCGGAATAAAGAACTATGTCGAGCAGAACAACGTCCGAACGGGCATCATGCAGGCGCTCGTCAGGAACAATATCCCCTATGTGCTCGCGGGCTCCATCCGCGACGACGGTCCTCTGCCCGATGTGATACCGAATGTATACGACGCGCAGGACGCCATGCGCAAGCACACGAGCGAGGCGACGACGGTAATAGCCCTCGCCACTCAGTTGCACACGATAGCGACGGGCAACATGACCCCGTCATATCAGGTGGTGGACGGCATTGTCAGACCCGTATATTTCTATGTTGTCGATGTGTCGGAGTTCGCCGTCAACAAGCTCAAGGACAGAGGAAGTCTGAGCATCACGGGCGTTGTGACGAACATCCAGGACTTCATCGTCAACGCCGAGCGCAATCTTATCGGCAGGGATGGGAAATAAAATAGTAAAACAGCAAAGCAGGATTGGACGGTGAAAAAAGATGAAGCGTTTATCACTTTTTTCGATAGTTTCATTATTTATAATTTTCTTTGTTATGCTCATCTCAATATCATTGATAGGTTCCGGTACGGTAGTCACTTCATATGAGGGGTTTGCGCTGGACTCAAACGAGAATTTATATTTAGGCGAATACAGCAAAATCAATGTATACAAAGAAGGCTCTTTGTTATATTCCGTTGACGCGCACACGTCAAGAGCCTATGCTTTCACTATTCAAAATGATGAAATTTTGATATCAACTGCCGAGACCGTTTATATCACGGATCTAAGCGGAAATGTTATCAACAGCTATAAAGATACGGATACCTCGCTGTTCAATGAACTCAAAAGTAACAAGGACTCTTTCTCATTGAACGGCAGCACCTACAAAATGCAAAAAAACTTTGGCAGAAGCAGAATAGTAAAAGACGACGGCAAAGTGATATATCAAATGCCGCTTCTTGATTACATAGTTAAAATAGGAATTCTGATTTCAATGTTGTGGCTGGCGGTACTTGCAATATATTTGGTTATCAGTTTTCGCAAAAAGGCCGAACATAACAAATCACAAAAAGGATGATTGACTTTGCTCAAGAAAAAAATTGCCGAACTTTTTGAAAAAATCAAGAAAACAAAAACATCTACTAAAATTATGATACTGCTTCCTGTCATATCGATGCTTATATCTACTACGGCACCCTTTATTCCGGGACTTCTGGAAAATAGGATAGCATTTGATGCAGTGTCGTTGTTTGCTTTATCTTTGATAGTTTTATTTATGATTTTGTTAAGTATAAAAGTCAAAAAACAGCCATGGCACGGTATACTGTGTTTTTTCACAATATGTATCGGCGTTTTGTTCTATATAATATTTATAGGGTACACAGCACTTTGGGATTATCTGCGGTAAGCATTCTAATTATATCAGAAATGAGAATGACATTTATGATTTAACAGGCGAACTTGTTCGACAGAGCGTACTCAACGGCAGCAAAAAGCGCATTTATGACGCCGAGTACGGATATGACATGAACAACGACGTGTGTTATAACAGTGGCCGTGACCACATCTATATTTTTTATACTTGCAGACGATATCACTGGGATAGGGGGAGTTGATGACATTGCAATTATTCCGCTGATCTACATTTTTGAAGTTTTAGAGTAAATAAGTTGATAAATGATATTTTGGAGGCAATTATGATAGAAATATTAAAATTAGCTATGACATTGAAAAAGAATGTATGTGTCTATACTTGCGATTCGGAAATTTCAAAGTTCTTATACGGACGTATAATTTTTATTGACAATGAGTTTTTCGCTCTGTATATGCTCACTCCAAATGGAGAAAATGACGGTATTTTGGTAAAAAAGATTAGCTGTATTACTTATGTTGAGATGGACGGACAGTATGATGAAAAAATGAAAAAACTATGTCCGAATTTCGACGATTTGATTTCAAAGACTCCGATAGATTTTGAAAATGGAAATGCGCTGTTTTCAATAATGCTGGATGCGTTAAGAACGGAAAAGCCGATTTCTGTTGAGCTGTTGGACAGTGGTGTTGATTCGGTGATTGGTCAAGTTACAGCGGTTAATGAGAAAATATGTACTGTAAGGCAGATAGATGAATACGGATGCGATGATGGTATCGCGTATGTCAATGTCCCGGATATAACTCAAGTATCCTACGCATCTGCCGATAATAGCATTTTGTTGTTGCTTATGACCAAGTGAAAAAATCACAGCTGCGGAAGCTATCATTTTTGCTCCGCTTTATGGTGTTGATCTGGAACCAATTGATTGGGATTACGGATATTAATTGGAACTTAACAAAATTTTACGATTATATTCGAACCTAAATGAAAGGAGTTTAAGGTGCATGATTGAATTTAACGGATATCTTACGGGAGTATCAGAGAAATTCTTTTTTAAAAAGTATGTTACTTATATGCAAAACGCATTTATTTTTGGTTTGGTAATGGTATTGCCTTTGATTTTTATGCTAATGAGAATTTTTCAGACATTTTCAATATTTTACGGATATTGTGCGGTTTTTGCATACGCCATGATAGCGGTTCGCATTAAAACTCCAAAGGGAAGAAAAGAAATAACTCCTAAAAGAATATATGTTATAGATGATAATCTCATTTGTATTTCCGATAAGCAAAGCGAGAGCAGAAGTATCGGATTAGTAAAAACAGCTTATGATTACGGGGAGTTCTACTTTTTATCATTTCCGATGGGGAAGAAAAGCGGAAACTTTGTTTGTCAAAAAGATTTGCTCACACAAGGAACTCTCGAAGAATTTGAAAAACTGTTTGACGGCAAAATAGTAAGAAAATATTAAAATTTACTGCGGCCGGGAAATTTGATTGTTTGCAACAAATTGAAACAACCATAAAACTATCCCCAAAAAATTAAATGTTTTTGGGGGTTAGTTTATTTGTCAATTGTTATTTACCGCGATTTTCAGCCTATCCAAATTCAGAAACTCCGGGTCTTTTAAAGGCTCAAAATAAAAATACGAAAAACTTCAATTTTTTCTTGACAAATCCGAGTCTCTTTGCTATAATCTCTCTTGCAGTTGCGGATGTAGCTCATCCGGTAGAGCGCCACCTTGCCAAGGTGGAGGTAGCGAGTTCGAGCCTCGTCATCCGCTCCATAAACAGTCTTTGTCTTTGACAAAGGCTGTTTTTATTTTTATCAAAGTACAGTACAACAAGCAAAATAAAAAAAGAAAAAGCACCTGCAAAAGCAAGTGCTTTTTCTGGAGCTACTGGCCGGACTCGAACCGGCGACCTGCTGATTACGAATCAGCTGCTCTACCAACTGAGCCACAGTAGCAGAAAAAATCAACAGCTCATATATTATAAGCGAGACTTCGCTTTTTTTCAAGAGCTTTTTCCAATTTTGTTGACCGCCGAAAAAATATTTTTGCGCCGCGCGTCCGCTGCTCTTGCTTCCGGCTTTCTTCTGTGCTATAATATCCGCACATCCGCCCGTAGCGAAGCTGGATATCGCAGCAGATTCCGATTCTGAAGGCCGGGGGTTCGAATCCC